>LAHS01000170.1_pt1 | contig 467721 bp, 443 predicted proteins | sample 329651 | NCBI WGS metagenome assembly LAHS01 (sample SAMN03275699, study PRJNA271635) | activated sludge metagenome | isolation source: sample C-1 Sludge from hydrolytic chamber (first chamber) of Anaerobic...
CAGCATCTACGGCCTGCCGGACGCCCTTGACCCGGCTGCCTTCGCCGAGGCCGCCTCCTCTGAGAAGGAGGTGCTTATCGACAATGGCGGATTTACGCAATTTTATTTTGATTCAACAGGAAACATGAGATTTATTATCGGGAACTATGTTTATGTTAACAGGCTTGGCAATTATGTTGAGTTTAAGGGGACTTATGACTCTGGCTTTATTAATTATTCAGTCCATGATGAAGATGGCCTTTCCGAAGATCGATATATAAACAATGATGATTACATCAGTTTGTCATCGTATTGTTCTGTTCTGAAAAGCGTTGATTTTGAGCAGGTTATTAATAGAAACTGCTTATATGGAAAATATGTTGATATTGATGTTTATTTCCATTCAGAAGAAGTCTCTTTATATGGCAAGGTTTTTCATAATAAGACTTTGAATGATTATTCGAGTTCGCCTTTGAAATATACAGGCTTGTGTGGCTCACTGTCTTATTATGAGCTTCCGGATGGAACCAAAACGGGTAACGATCCTTTTGATTATTATCTGAAGGCCATGTATTGGTTCTATTAAATAAGAACGCATAAAAGCAATTGATTTTCTTTATAACAGCTTTTTCCTTTGATTAATGGCGCAAGTAAGCGGCCTTTTTAGTCAATAAAAAAGGCCGCTTCTATAAAGGGAGAGACTTGATAGAAGCGGCTGTATGTAAGGGGGTATGACAATCAGATCAAGCGAGGATGATAGAAATAGTGTGGTCAATGATGAGAGTCTTGGCCATATTGAGGCTGAAATTAACAGCCCCGTTAATGACCAGATCTTCACCCTTGACGATAAGCGAGGTTCCGCTCGGCAGGAGGACTTTGGCGAATTTCTTGCCTTTGCCGAAATCATATAGAGCCGTCACTGTGCCGGTAAAGTCTTTGCCGGTCATATCCAGATCATAAGCGGAAGTCTGGAAATCGAGAGGCGTCTTTAAGATAACCTTGCCTTTGGCGGAGAAGAGCTTCTGGCACTGCTCCTGGCTAATCGGAAGCTTAACGCCTTCGACTTCGTAGATGTAGGTCTTATATTCTTTGCTCTTTACTAACTTGCCGCTTAAGACATCGGTGGTATTAAAGGCTTCAATAGCCTTGCCGTTCTGATGGAAAGACAGGCGTGACTGATCGATGGCGATTAAGACTTCTTCGCCGTCTTTATACTCGACGCTGGGGTCAGCTAAAGCGAAGACCAAGTTTCCGTCAACATCTAATTCATAAAGCTTCTTATCCGAAACGATTTCCGAATGGCGGACTTTAGCTTCGATATCGCCAGTTCCGAAGGAAACAGCATCCGAAGGAATAAACATCTGGGCCGCGCCTTCTTCGACCTGTGAGAAAACGCCTTTCTCCAGCTTTAAAGCCACCGTATTCATCTTGGCTTCTTGGTTGTTGATTGTGACATTGACTGCAGACTCGGATGGAATCTTCTTGATAAGGGTCTTTTCCGTGACGGCATCGAAAATATGGATCTTCCGTAAATCGATAGCTAAGTCAATGACATCGCCGGAATGGACATCCACATCGCGGGTTGTCTTAACACGGATAGACTGCTCCGTATAGACGTTTCCGTTTTTGTCGAGCAGGTAACCATAGATGATGGTTTCCCCGCCTAAGACTTCCACGATATCAACGCTCATCTTAACCTTGGCCAGATAAGCGAACTTATCCGAATCCATCCAATCTTCATGGACTAAGAAATTATCCGGACGGATGCCTAAGCAAATCTTCTTGGCGCCATCCATATAGGAAGTCGAGATGCGGTCGACCAAAGCGTAAGGGCAGGTAAACTCCACGCCGTTATCTAAAGCGAAAAGAACATCTTCGCCGTCTTTCTTCATCGTTCCGTCAAAGAAATCCATCTGCGGAGTGCCGATAAAGCCTGCGACGAACTTATTGGCAGGGTAGTTATAAACATTCTTCGGAGTATCGAACTGCTGGACATAGCCGCCTTTCATGACGACGATGCGAGTTCCCATCGTCATGGCTTCAGTCTGGTCATGCGTGACATAGATGAAAGTCGTGCCTAAGCGGTTGTGCAGCTTAGAAATTTCCGAGCGCATATCGCCTCTGAGCTTAGCATCGAGGTTCGAGAGCGGCTCATCGAGAAGGAAGACCTTCGGCGAACGGACGATAGCGCGCCCTAAGGCGACTCTCTGTCTTTGGCCGCCGGAGAGGGCTTTAGGCTTTCTGTCGAGATATTCCTCGATGCCTAAGATCTTCGCCGCTTCGTGGACTTTCTTATCAATTTCACCCTTCGGGACTCTAGAAATGCGGAGTCCGTAGGCGATGTTCTCATAAACGGTCATATGCGGATACAGAGCGTAGTTCTGGAAGACCATGGCAATATTGCGGTCTTTCGGCGTCAGGTCATTGACGATGCGCCCGTCGATTCTCAGTTCGCCGGCGGAGATTTCCTCCAAGCCTGCAATCATTCTCAAGGTTGTGGACTTGCCGCAGCCAGAAGGTCCGACGAAGACAATGAATTCTTTGTCGTTGATGCTCAGCGTCATGTCGTTTACTGCTTTGACGCCTCCCTGATAGACTTTGTAGATGTGGTTTAATTCAACGCTGGCCATCTTAGTTGCCTCCTTTTATATTTCCACTTGTATTGAATACGTATGACTGCCTTCGGCCTTCTTAACGAGCTTGCCTTCGACTTTCTTGCCGTCGACGGTCAGGCTGTATTTTCCGTTCGGGGAATGAGTGACTTTAATGTTATAGGTCTGTCCTTGATACTTGCGGACCAATTCGACATCGCCTAAATCCTTAGGCAGATGCGGATCAATAACCAGGCCATTCAGACTCGGGACTAAGCCTAATAGAGATTGGCTGACCGCGACCATAGACCAAGAAGCTGTACCGGTAAGCCAGGAGTTTTTGCCTTCGCCGTAACTCGGTGCTTCTCTGCCGGCAATCGTCTGGCAGTAAACGTAAGGCTCGACTCTTCTGATGTCCGATTTGTCTTCGATGTAGGTAGGGCAGGATCTCTTGTAGATATTGAAGGCCTCTTCGTAGCGGCCCACCGCTGTTTCAGCGATGATAATCCAAGGGTTGGTATGAGTGAAGACCGAGCCGTTTTCCTTGTAGCCAGGCGGATAAGAAGTTATTTCGCCTAGTTCAAGGTGATACTTATGGAAGCAAGGGGCTAAAATCTCAACCCCGTAATCATTCACCAAGCGTTTTTCAACCGAGATCATAGCTTTTTCCGGCAGACCTTTGTCTTCGCCGATTTTCGCCATTGTGCAGAAGCCCTGCGGTTCGATGAAAATCTGCGCTTCTTCGTTTTCGTGAGAGCCGACCTTCTTTTCAAAGGCATCGTACGCTCTTAAATACCATTCGCCGTCCCAGCCGAAATCAACCACAGCTTTCTCAAAATCCTTGGTTTCTTTCAGGAGCTTATCAGCTAAGGCATCATCTTTAACAGCTTTGGCGATATCAATCATTTCCTTGCCGTATTTAACGAACATGCCGGCGATGAAGACCGATTCGGCCTTGCCAGATTCAAAATTAGAAACCGTCTGGAAAGCCTCGCCCGGAGTCTTAGAGAAACAATTGAGATTAAGGCAGTCATTCCAGTCAGCGCGACCAATCAAAGGAAGCCCATGCGGGCCTTTATGCGTGGCCGTAAAGTTAGCAGACGCTTTCAAATGATCATAAAGGGTTGCTTCAGGCTTTTTACCATCGAAGGGAACCTTTTCTTTAAGTATAGAGAAGTCGCCGGTTTCCTTCAGATAAGCCGAAGTGCAGGCGATGAGCCAGAGAGGATCATCGTTAAAGCCGCCGCCGATATCAGCGTTGCCTTTTTTCGTCAGAGGCTGGTACTGGTGATAAGTCGATCCGTCTTCCGACTGGATGGCTGCCAGATCCAAAATACGCTGACGTGATTTTTCCGGGATTAAATGGACAAAGCCCAAGATATCCTGGCAGGAATCTCTAAAGCCCATGCCGCGGCCGATGCCGGATTCATAATAAGAAGTCGAACGGGACATAAGGAACGTCGTCATGCACTGATACTGGTTCCAGATATTGACCGCTCGGTCGAATTTATCTTCGGAAGAATGGACATGGATGATGGAAAGAAGGTTATCCCAATAGGCCTTTAAGTCAGCCATCTCTTTATCGACGTCTTTGGAATCTTTGATTTCTTTGAAAGCTTCTTCAGCTCTGGAAAGATTAACTGATCCATCCTTATTGAATTTTTCTTCATCCGGATTGATGACGAATCCAAGAGTATAAATCAGAGTCACGCTTTCACCAGGGTTTAGGACGACATCGCTTCTTAAAGCGGCGATAGGAGACCAGCCATGAGCGACCGTTGAGAAGGATTTGCCTTCTTTAACCGCTTTCGGCATGCTCCAGCTTCCGCCTTGGCCGATAAAGGTATCAAGGTCAGTATCAAAGCCATCAGCTTTTCTATTCAGATGGAAGTAAGCAAAATGATTTCTTCTCTCACGGTATTCGGTAACGTGATAAACAGTATCATCTTTGACGATGACTTCGCCGGTGTTGTAATTTCTCTGGAAGTTGTTGGAATCATCGACAGCGTTATATAAGCACCATTCGCAGGTTCCGTAAACTTTCAGGCTCTTCTTTTCCTTTGATTCATTGGTGATGACCAGCTCATGAACTTCTTCATTCTTGTTAAGAGGAATTAAGCAGGTCAATTTTGCTCTGATCTGATTTTTTGTGCTTTCGAATGTGGAATAAGAGAGACCATGACGGCATTCATAAGAATCCAGTTCAGTCTGTGTAGGCATGAATCCAGGATTAAAAACCGTATTGCCATCTTTAATGTAATAATAGCGTCCGCCGAAATCGCGGGGGATATTGTTGTAACGATAACGGGTGATCCTTAAAAGTTTCGCATCCTTATAGAAGCAATAACCGCCAGCCGTATTGGAAATAATGCCGAACATATCGTTCTGGCCCAAATAGTTTATCCAAGGAAGCGGTGTATGCGGTGTAGATATCACATATTCGCGGTTTTTATCATCAAAATGTCCGTATTTCATTGATTTTTAGCCTTTCACTGCCAGGAAAACGCTTCCGAAAACGTTTTCATACTTCAAGGTCATTATATAAAGGCAAAATGACGAATGCAAATATTTTCTATATCATTTTTTGCAAAAAACGCTGTTTTTATAAACTCGGAAAACATCACAAAAGTGCCTAAAATATTAACAAAAGTGCAAAAAAAGCACTAATTGTAACAAGCTTTGCAAAAATAATTACTTAGCAGGCTGACCAAAAAGTTTTTCTATTTCGAATGTTGACAAGGCTAAAAACGGGTGCTATCTTTTAATTAGCGAAAACGATTTCGGAAGCGATTACATTCTTCCTGATTACGCTCGCAAAGATAGAAAGGTCGCTTTATGATGACGAAGATAAAGGATATTGCTAAAGTTTGCGGCGTATCTGTATCCACCGTATCTAAAGCCATCAATGGGAGCTCCGATCTATCAGAAGAAACGGCTGCTCGTGTTCGGAAGACAGCCAAAGACATGGGCTACATTCCGAATGCCAACGCCCGAGTTCTGAAGACTAATAAGTCTCATAACATCGGCGTCCTATTTGAGGATCCGACATCATCCGGGTTGAAGCATGAGTATTTTTCCGGAATTCTGAACGCCATCAAAGACGAGGCGGAATCTGGCGGTTACGATGTGACGTTTATTTCTAACCACCTTACCTCCATAAGTAATTCCTATTATGAGCACGCCCGTTTCCGGGGTTGCGATGGGGTGATTGTAGTTTCGGCTGATTTCCATAGCCCCAAAGTTGTCGAACTGATTGAGTCGGAGATTCCTTCGGTGACTATCGATTATGTCTTCGACAACCGTTCAGCCATTATGTCTGATAACTACGCCGGTCTCCACGATATCGTTCAGTACTTATATATGAACGGGCATCGTAAGATAGCCTTCATCCACGGTGAGATGACCGCTGTCAGTCAGAAGAGACTCTCTAGTTATTACAAGACGATGGAAGAGTTTGGCTTAAAGGTTCCTGACGAATACGTTAAGCAAGCAGTCTTCCATTTGCCGAAGGCCAGCGGAGAAGCTACCAAGCAATTGCTAGCTCTGTCCGATCGGCCAGATTGCATCATTTATCCTGATGATTACTCAATGTTAGGCGGAATCACTGCTTTAGAAGAAGCGGGGATGAAGATTCCGGATGACATAAGCATCGTCGGTTACGATGGCATTCAGCTTTCACGCTTTATGAGGCCGGAATTCACGACCTACGTTCAGGACAGCGAGAAAATTGGTAAGTCCGCTGCCCATAAGTTAATTGAGATGATCGAGAGCCCTCGCACATCTCAAGTTGAGCAGATAACCGTGAAAGGTTGGCTGCAAGAGGGCAAAACGGTTAAGGCTTTAATTCGCTGATAGCGATTAAAGAAAATAGTGTCTTCACACAGAAAGGAAATATTTATGAAGAAGAAACTGTTTAGTTTGCTGATGGTCGCTGCTGCTGTTGGTATTTTAGGGGGCTGCTCGAACAATAGTTCATCTGCAACTAACACGAACGCCACTGATGGCGGCAAAGTTCTGAACATTGAATGCTGGAACTCCGAATTTGAAGGAAGATTCCGTCATTATTGCAAGGACATGCTGTCTAACCAGACTGAAGATGATCCTGATTATGCTTCTTCCACTGCTACTGATAAGAAGTGGGCTGTCCCTGATTCGGATGGCAACTTCACGATGAAGGATGGCACCAAGGTTGTCTTTAAGATTACTGATAACAAGAACAATGGTTATCAGAATGCTCTGGATGTCGACTTATTCAACCAGGATCAGGCTGAATCTGATAACAAGGTTGATATGTTCTTAATCGAAGCCGATTACGCTCTTAAGTATGTTAAGTCCAACTCTACTTGCGATGTCATCAATGATATCGGTCTGACCTCCGCTGATATGGCTGATCAGTATCAGTACACTAAGGACATCGTCAAGGATGCCAGCGGCAACCTTAAAGGCACCACTTGGCAGGCTTGCCCGGGACTTTATGCTTATCGCCGTGATATCGCGAAGGATGTCTTAGGCTCGGATGATCCGGTTACCGTTCAGGCTGCTTTAGCTGATTGGACTAAGTTCAATACGGTCGCCGCTTCTGCCAAGGCCAAAGGCTATTACATGGTTTCCGGCTACGATGATGCTTATCGTGCTTTCTCGAACAACGTTTCGTCTCCGTGGGTCGATGCTAACAAGAAGATCGTCGTTGATCAGAAGATCAAGGATTGGATCTCCCAGACCAAGACTTTCTCTGAAAAGGGCTATAACCATGGCACTTCTCTCTGGGATGCTGACTGGACTGCTGACCAGACGATGGCTGGCAAGGTCTTCGGCTTCTTCTATTCTACTTGGGGCATCAACTTCACTCTCCAAGGCAATGCTGGTACTGATGGCTTCGGCAAATGGGCTGTCTGCCAGGGACCTGCTTCCTACTATTGGGGTGGATCTTGGCTCAGCGCTGCTAAAGGCACCGATAACAAGTCTCAGATTGCTCAGATTATGAAGAAAATGACCTGCGATAAGGCTACTATGAAGCAGCTTACCCTCGACACTCTTGATTACACCAACAACAAGACGGCTATGAATGAAATCGCCAATGATTCCACTTATGGCGCCAAGTTCTTAGGCGGACAGAACCATATCGCTCTGTTTGCGAAGGCTGCTGAAGGCATTGATATGAGCAATATCTCTGCTTACGATCAGGGTCTGAACGAAGGCGTTCAGGAAGCCATGAAGGATTATTTCCTTGGCACCGTCACTGAAGATGCTGCTTGGGATAACTTCTACAAGGCTATCGCTGTCAAGTATCCGTCTCTTACTCATTAATTAGTTTCGCTTGGCAGAACAAGAGCTGGATGGAATCAATCTTTCATCCAGCTCGCCTCTGCCTTTTTTAATCGGAGGTGAGAAGAATGCAAAATGAAGCTGTCATAACTGACTCCCGTTTTAAGCCTTTCCAGGTTAAGACGAAAAAGAGAGCCATATCTTACGCTAAGTGGGGATATATCTTCCTCATACCTTTTTTCGCTACATTCCTCTTCTTTTCGCTGATACCTCTATTGGAAACCTTCCATTATTCCTTCTATGAATACTGGCGGGATGGCCTGGATGTCATCGGGCCTAACTGGGTGGGCTTTAAGAACTATGGCGATATCCTGAGCGATTCTTTCGGCGAATTCTGGAAGGATCTCGGGAACACGATGATCATTTGGATCTTGGGCTTTGTCCCGCAGATAATCATCTCGCTGGTTCTGGCTATTATCTTTACTTCCGTGCGTCTGAAGCTGCGCGGAGCGCAGTTCTTCAAGACGATTTTCTATATGCCTAACTTGGTCATGGCTGCGGCGATGGGCTTACTGTTCTCTCAGCTCCTTTCTCAGTCTGGGCCTATTATGAGCATGCTTTTCGATGCTGGCCTCATCAGCGAGAAGTTTAAGATGCTGGACCGCGTCTGGGATACCAGAGCTGTCATCGGCTTTATTGATTTCCTGATGTGGTTTGGCAACACGATGCTCTTGCTGATGTCTGGCGTTATGGGCATTGATGCTTCGATTTATGAAGCGGCCACCATCGATGGTTCTTCGGCCTGGAAGACTTTCTGGCATATCACGATGCCTTTGCTGATGCCTATTTTCATCTATGTCTTCATCACTTCCATGATCGGCGGCATTCAGCTGTACGATGCGGCGACAATCTTCACGCAGGGCACCGGCGGTGCGGAGAGAAGCTCCTATACGCTGATGATGTTCCTTTTCAACGTCGTTAACGGCAGTTCTCATGACTTGGGCCATGGCGGCGCCTTATCAGTCCTGATGTTTATTATCACGGGTCTTCTGTCTTTCTCGGTCTTTATCCTTACGGTCCCGAAAGAGGAGAGATTCCACTTCAGGAGCCATAAGAAAAAACTTCAGAAGGAAGTTCAAGGAGGTATCTCCAGATGAGTGAGGCAACAATCAAGAGATTCGCACAGGTCTCTATAAAAACTGATAAGAAAGAGCTTAAGACTAAAGTCTATACCATCATCGAAAAGGTCTTGGTTTATCTGCTGATGGCTATCCTGACCTTCTTATGCATCTTCCCGTTCTATGTCATGATTATCAATTCTACGCGCAATTCATCCGAGATTGCCACAGGCATGTCTTGGTGGTTCTCTTCCAGCCTAGCCGAGAACTGGGAAAAGGTCTTCGTGACGCTGGAAGCTAATTATCCTATGGTCCGCGCCATGGGCAATTCGCTGCTGATTTCGGTCTGCTCCTCGCTATTGACGGTTTACTTCTCGGCGATGACGGCGTACGCTTTCCACCAGTACAATTTTGCCGGCAAGAAGTTCCTGTATTCCTTCATCCTTGTCATCATGATGATTCCGAGCCAGGTTTCCGCGGTCGGCTTTATCAATCTTTGCAACCGGCTGAATTTGATGAACACTTACTGGCCTCTTATCATTCCTTCGATTGCTTCGCCGGTCGTCGTCTTCTATATGAAGCAATATCTGGATTCGGTTCTGCCTAATGAGATTGTCGAAGCGGCCCGTGTTGACGGCGCCGGAGAAATCCGTATTTTCCATCAGATTGTCCTTCCGGTTCTTAAGCCCGCTTTGGCGGTTCAGATGATCTTTGCCTTCGTCGGCAGCTGGAACAACCTGTTTATGCCGCAGATGATTATCAGCAAGCGCAACCTGCTGACTCTGCCTCTAGTTATCCAGTCTCTGTCTAACCTTTCTAATAATGATGCTTTCAAGCTTGGCACCGGCGGCATGTATCTGATGATGACTGTCGCCGTCGTCCCGCTTCTCATCATCTATCTGATTTTCTCCAGATTCATCGTAAAAGGCGTGACCTTAGGATCCGTCAAAGGCTAAACTTAAATTCGCGTTCTCCCTTTATTAAGGCGGTTGCCGCTTGATTCCCGGTAGCCGCTTTTTTGTTAGGCTCTTTATCGTATTTTCTTTATAATATATATAAGGAGCAGGCAACATGGATTCAGCTAATTTTTTCTGGGGTACAGCTACTTCGGCATATCAGATTGAGGGCGGCTTTAATGAGGATGGGAAGGGCGAGTCTATTTGGGACCGCTACGCTTCTGATTCCAAGAACATTAAAGACGGCAAAGACGGGACTGTGGCCTGCGATTCTTATCATAAGATGGATGAAGACATCGCCCTCTTAAAAGAACTTGGCGTTAACGCTTATCGTTTTTCCATTGCCTGGACTCGCATCATCCCTGACGGGAAAGGCGAAGTAAATCAGGCCGGATTGGATTATTATTCCCGTTTGGTCGACCGACTTTTGGAAAATAACATCACGCCTTTTGTGACTCTGTATCATTGGGATCTGCCTGAGCCCTTGCAGGAAGAAGGCGGCTTTTACGATACCACTCTTCCGGATTATTTTGCCGCTTATGTTACGGCGGTTGTTAAGAAGCTCGGAGACCGGGTTAAACACTGGATTACGATTAACGAGCCGGAATGCATCATCGGCAACGGATATGTTAACGGCACTCATGCTCCGGGATACAAAGAAACGGATACGAAAAAAATCCTTTTAGCTATCCATAATCTTCTGAGAATGCACGGGGCTGGGGTTAAGGCTATAAGAGCCAATTGCCCGGATGCCAAGGTGGGCTTTGTCGGGACGGACAGGGCTTTAATTCCGCTGAATAAGAACGATGCTCGCCTGGAAGAAGAATGCTATAAGCATTTCTTTCAGATTAAGAAAGACAGCCCGGCTTGGTCCGGAGCTATTTATTACGATCCAATTTACCTTGGCGATTACCCGAAAGAGTATTATGAGATGTTTGCTGATGACCTGCCTTTTATTACGAAGAAGGATTTGGAACTCATTCATCAGCCGCTCGATTTCATCGGAGAAAACAATTACGCTTCGGATTACTGCACTTTAGATAAGCCTGGTTTCTTTGCCAAGGAAGAAGAAAGAGTTTTTAACATTAAAGATCCTAAAACGATGCCGTGCGCAGATATTTGGTGGGAACAGATAACTCCGGAAGGAGTTTACTATCTGGCTAAATACCTGACTAAGCGCTATAGTCTTCCGTTAATTTTTACGGAAAACGGCATGTGCGATAATACGCCGCCTTCTTATGACCGCTTAATCCACGACTATCGCCGCTCAGGCTACATTAAGGCTTACGTTGATTACGTCTTAAAAGCCAGGCAGGATGGTATTGATGTCCGCGGGTATTTCTACTGGTCTTTATTGGATAACTTTGAATGGGGCGAAGGTTATAAGCCTCGTTTTGGTTTAGTCTACATTCCGTTCCCGGATACGACTCGCATTAAAAAAGAGTCATTTGAGACTTATAAGAATCTTATAAAAGAGCAAATGGCTAAAGAAAAATCTGAAGAGAAATAGCTTAAGCCTTTTGGATTTCGCTTAAATAAGGATTGATAAGAAGATAAAAACCAGAGGCTAAAAGAGAAAGCGCCTCAAAAAAGAAAGCGAAGATTTCATTGTCGGTTTTTTCTGCTGCGCCCAACAAATCCAAAGCCTGGATTAAAATGATGCCAATTACGCAGATAAAAAGACACCAGCCTCCAATCTTCATCGGGATTAAATAGTTCTGGCTATATGTCTTTTGGTTTGTTCTTTGGAGCAAAAGTTCCAGCAGAATGCCCACGAAAGTTAAAATGAGAAGAAGAATTAAACCATTCTTATGATTGGATGAAGCGTCTTTGACAGTGAAAAGGCGGAAAATAAGGCCCATGAGCAGAAAGAGGGAAAAGAAAGACGAATAACGAAACCCGCAGACAGCTTTTTCTTGCTCATACTGACGGAAAAGATAAACAGCTAAGGCCAGAAAGCCAAAATTGATAAAAAGAGAAGAGGCATAGCCGGCAATATTCCATGAGGAAGCGGAGGAAAGGCTCAGGTTAATTATGTCTTCGCCAAGACCGCAGGCGCCTGTCGTTATGGCGGCAAAGCCTTCCATTTCGATAAGGGACTTTTTACTTTCTGACGTTTCCATTTTGATTTTCTTCTGCTCTTATTCTAACGATTTTCGCTCTTCGTGGCTGATGTTTAGTCTCTCCAAACATGATGTTAAGTAGTTTTCTTGTTAAGTTAGTTATAAAATTAAATTGATGAACATAAACGAAACTCAGAAGTCGATAATCCGCTCGCTCCTGGTTCACCCCGTCTTGTCGCATAAGACTTTGGCGCAGAACCTGTCCCTCTCTAATCCGGGGCTGACTTTGGCGGTGCGTCCTCTTTTGCAGATGGGCATTATTACTGATGCTGGATCAATCCGCTCTGGAAAAGTTGGACGCCAGGAAGAAAATCTAACTTTGAACCCTTCTTTTGGCTATTTAGGCGGAATTGATGCCCGAAAGCATTATCTTTATGTTTCTTTGACGGATTTAAAAGGAGAGCTTAAGGAGTTCTCCAGAGTTAAAAATGTCGATGAATTTGCATCTTTATGTGAATCGTATAAATTGAAATATCCGAATATCTTAGGCTTTGATGTGACCTTAAGAGGGTTTCAGGCCAAGAAGAAAATCTTAGATAAATACAAAGAACTGGATGCTTACCTAACAAAAGAAGGTTATTACCATAAGTTTCTCAATAATGTGGAGTCTTTAGCTTATGTTCACCATCTTCTTTATCCGGAAGATGCTAATTTTCTTCTGATTAAATACGGCCCAGGGGTTGGATCCGCCTTGTTTATTGACGGCAAGCCTATTAAGAAGAGTGAAGGCCTTGCTGGCGATATCGGATTTACTTATGGCCCAAATGGCAAAAGATTGGAAGACGTTATTTCCTTTGAAGCCCTTTTAGGTGATGAATACACCGAAAAAGAGGGGGCTGAGATGATAATGAAGAACCCTGACATGCTAGATGCGGTTTTGGATAATCTCGCCTTCGGTATTTTTAACGCCGCTTCTTTGCTGGGCTTAAACAAAATCATTTTTGCCGGTGTTCTTTTAACTGACCCCTCCGTTATGGACAAGCTCCGGCAGAAGATAACCAATTTGGCCCCGGGGATTTCTCTTTCTCAGATTGAGGCTTATGCTGACTATAATCAGATAACGGATAAGAAAGGTTCAATGCAGGTTTTTTCCGATTTGTTCGGTGAGCAGCAATAAAGTCAATTGAGGTTTGAGCCTGTTTAATGTATATTTAATTAAAAGGCTAATTATAAAAAGTTATGAAACACATATTTGTTATTAATCCGAAGTCAGGCCACATCAATCACAGCCGTGAAATTGAAGAAAAGCTGAAGAAGCTCGATGGCAAGATTAACTATGAAGTGTATGTCACTAAAGCCCAGCGTGATGGGCTTTTTTACGTTAAGAAGCGCCTTGAAGAAAGAAAAGACGATGAAGTTTACCGCTTCTATGCCTGCGGCGGAGACGGCACTCTTTACGACGTCGTTAATGGATTATATGGCTTTAAAAATGTCGAAGTGACAAATTTAGCAGTTGGAACTGGCAATGATTTCATAAAGTCGTTCCCGGATCAGATTTCCGGTTTTAAGGATATTGATAGGTTAGTGAATGGCAAGACCGTAAAAGTCGATTTAATTAAAGTTAGCGGTGGCAGATATTGCACCAATATTGCCAATTTCGGCTTCGATGGTGAAGTCTGCTATGAGCAGCAGGTTTTCAAAAGAATGCCTTTTCTTTCGGGCTCGATGGCTTATTACCTCGCTGCGTTGAATTCAATTCTTTATCATCGTGGCCAGCAGATGAAGGTCACGGTCGATGACAAGGTTATTTTTGAGGGCAAAGGCCTGCTCGGAATTGCAGCTAATGGATCAATTTACGGAGGCGGATTCCATTGTGCTCCTCATGCTCTTATTGATGACGCAATCATCGATGTTTGCATAATTAAAAAAGTCTCTGCTTTCCGAATTGCGAAACTGATGAAGGTTTTCAGAGCCGGCCATCATGAGACAGATCCTTCCACCAAGGACATCACAATATATACCAAAGGCAAAAAAGTCAGCTTTGAGTCTGATAAGAAGATTCCTTTTGCCATCGATGGTGAAGTCTATCGGGAACCGAAAGTCGAGATGGAGATTCTTCCGTTGGCTCTTAACTTTGTCGTTCCAGTTTAGTCTGCTTTTTTTATTAAAGTTTTTCTTCAAGGCGGAATTTATGCTTTTCCGCCTTTTTTATATATAATGTTGCTGGTTTTATGAAAGACGGGAAACTGATATTAGGCTTGATCTTAACGGGCGCGGGCATTGTTCTTTTGATTGGCAGCGATTATTCCCGCAGTTTTAAAGTTACTTCAATCGCTTCCAGCCAGGCTTCTTTATCTTTGGATGATTCTGGAGCGGATCTTGAGGTTTATTATCCCCAGGACACCAAATTCAAAGAGCTTTTTAAGAAGTCTTCACTTTATAGCTCAACGGTTTCAAACGGAGTTTATCTGACGGCTGACGGAACACAAATCAGCTTTACGCCCAACAGCGATGAAGAAAACTATGCGGATGATTTGGCAGAGGCCATAACGAGCAAAGAAGCTGATCTTTATGTGGTAAAGGAAGGCGATCTGCCAGCGTTTTTGAACTCCAAGTATTCTTTGAGCCTCATTGATCAGCTTGGCTTCAGCTCGTCTGATTTTTCATATCAATATGATTTTGTCAGGGAAAAAGGCCTTGACCTGTCAGATGTTTTAAGGGCCTCTTCTTTTGAAGTTTCATCTGGTCTTTTTGCTTATCGGCGCGATATTGCTCAGGCCGTTTTGGGCAGCCAGGAACCGAGTGAGGTTCAGGAAAAGATTAAAGATCAGGATTCATTGAATCAAACTGCGGCTCTTTTGAAAAGCGCCGGGTATTATCTTTCTTCGAGCCTTGATGATAATCTCGAGGCCTATTATTCGAATTCTTCAGCAGCGTTAATTGATTCAGCATCATATTTTCATATGCCCAGTTCCCTTCAAAACTGGATTGAGCAAAGCAAAAATCAAGCTGATAACGGATACTCGCATAAGACGGAAAAAGGCGAAATGTATTGGGAAATGGATCATCAGTATGGAAGCAAAGTCTTCGGTTTTTACCTTTCTTCGGAAGAGATGGGCGATTTAATTGAAGAAAGCGGCGATGAAGTGACAGGCTTATATGGAAAATGGGGCTTATGCCAAGGCAATATGAGTTATCGAAGGGATAATTACTATCTCCTGGCATCTCCATACTGCGATAAGATGACTGAAGCAAAAAAGATCATTTCTGCGTTAACTTGTGACCAATCCGAAATGCGCCGTTTGGCTGTGAACGCAAACATCCTTGTTAATAGTGCCTATGCTCAGTCCAACGCGGAAATCAGCGGCAGCGCCTATGTTTCTTCTGACTCTCAGACTTCCGGGACCTATGCGGCCTGCTTTGAGCAGGATGCCCTTCATCTTTTCGCCGAGGCGGCTAAAGAAGACGTTTTAGGCAGTAAACGCACAATCAAAGACAAGACCATCCTCGGCTATATTTCCAATGACTTTTCTAGTTATTTTTCGGGCACTTCAACTTATGATGCCTGCTTAAAGGCTTTAGAAACAGATTTAAAAAACGGCGGACTGAAAATCCCAGCAGTTTCTTCTCAGAGCGAGTAATGCATACAAGCTAAATCCTTTAGCGGTGTTTTTTGATTTAAAGTTTGCTTTATAAAAAAATACAATAATTATCTTAAACAAAACCCTTTTTCTATCTTTATCGTTTCGTTTCTTATTAATTCTTATATATATAGGCTAAAAACTATTAAAATTGGCTCAATGTAAACCGACCTTGGAAACTCAATTTTAAGACAAACGTCCGGTGTTGTCCAAAAAAATCCCGAGGTTTGTTGACTTGTATTTTTATGAGTTCTAAATTTGTTTAGGAACGTGAGGAAAATCTCAAGTTTTCAAATATGGAAGAACCGACTGAGAAAAAGCCGGTCAGCGGAACGCCTTCTGTTGCTCCCGTCGTGACCGACCAAAAACAGGAAGAGAAAGCAGAAACGAAAGCTGATAGCCAGCCTGTTTCTTTGGCTGTGGAGAAAAATGATTCTAAAGAAGGAAAGAAAGCTGATAAAAAAGCTAAGAGAAAAAGCAGAGGCCAAGTTTCGGAGAGAAAGTCGATTATTATTTCATTGGCTCTTTCTGTTGTCTGCGGGGCTTTAGGTGCCTTTGGCGGAATGTATTTATACGATTCCACTCATAAAATAACTACTTCATTGGCTGCAGCCACTACAACGACTTCTACCATTTCTGAAAAGGCGGCGAAGATTCAGAGTTCATTAAGCGCCGGGACCATATTGACTGATTTTGGGGAACGTCCTTACGATATTGTTTCTTATGCCTGCTATAAACAGGCAATCAGCCCTTATGCGATGATGGTCGGCTATTCGAAAGCATCTTCTTCGGCTTCGACAACGGTCGTTCATTCGGCGACGGTTTCTATGCCTGATCAGGTTTTTTATCAGAACATCTCAAATACGAGCGCAACTATCATTACTCTCAATACGGCTTATCGCTTCTACGATAAAAAGGCCGGAGTCATTAAAGGATACGAACTGAAGGTTCCGGCAGATTGGGCAGCGGCCAGTTCGGATAGTGGCACAGATTACGCTTACGATGATTACATTCAGGCTTATGGGAAGCTTTTCAAGGGTGATTACTTCTGTACGTCTGATACGAGTAAGACCGTCAGCGACAAATACCTGACCGATACCGAAAGCGTTTATTCTTCTTCCACGGAAACCAGCAAACATGAAGTCAACGGGGTAATCGTCTATATAGTTCAGAAGTCAACGGTTAATTCATATACGTTTGTTTCTTCTTCCGATGGCGGTTACGATATCGAACTGGTAATGAATGCCGCGAAGGCCACTTACTACTATAAAGTTCAGATGAAAAAGACCGGAGGCTTGGATGATTATCCTTCTTTCTCCTCAACGGATTTGAAGTTCCATCTGGATAAGGACCTTAACTTAGTTTATTCCGAGTTTCACGATATCTATACCGGGCAAATGTCCATTATAAACGTTGCTCTGGATATGACCCTGTATCAAAGGTATTTCCATTCTGATACGGCTGATGGCTTTACGGACAAGGACGGCAACAAGCTGACCTGTACGATTCCGGAGCTTAACGATATATCCGATCCGTATACGACAGAGCAGGTTTACGATTTTTCAGCTTATGAGAAGTAATTGTTAGGAGGAAAGTTATGAAAAAAGGTATTCTTTATGTCATGGTTGGTCTCTTATCGGCTTCAATAGCCGGAACGGGGGCTTACACTTTATCAGCTAAAGAGGGCGAAAAATACGCTTCGGCTTTAGCGGCTAACGCTACGGGAAATGAAGACAGCGAAAGCGATGATTTCTGGGGCAGTCAGAACACAGGGGATGACACTGGCGATTCTGGCTTCGGGAAGCTTATCAAGAACATCATGAATGACAATGATTTCCAGATTGCTTCCGGCCAGACCGGTAAGATTGGCTTCCAGGCTGATTCACTCATGGGCGAGGAATTGGTCTTAGGAGTCAAAGACACTGAATTTAACCTTAATAATTCTTCTTCTCCGAAAGTCAGAGGCACGGTTTCTTTAGGATACACAGGTTTAAACGAGACTTTAGGCGTGGCTTATGATTCAGACGGCGCCGTGTATTTTGATTACCGCGGCGGGCAGTTTAAAGTCGGCCTTAACGCTGATTATTCTGGTCTTTTTGATATCGTCAATGCTATTTCGTCTTTAACTTCTTCCCCTGCAGTTCCGGAAACTTCCGGAGTAGGAAATATTGATGTCGCCGCGCTCTTATTGAAATTGGAGACGCTGGTGGCCAATATCGGCGATGGGACCATCGTCGGAGGTGTCAGGACTTTCAGTCTTTCGCTGAATGAACTGGCTATCTCTTCAGTGACTATATCTGATATCGACCTTTCGATTACCGCCGATGAGAATTATTCCATGACTGGCATCTATACGAATAAGCCTTTGGTCATTAACGATAAGTTCAAGCTTTCGCTTTCTTTGCCTTTGACGATGAGCAAATCCACGGCTAGTTACATTGGCATGAGCGATACGGCTAAGGCTTCTTATCAGTCAATTGATCCTACGACGACTTCGCTGCTGACGACTCTGGCTTCTTATGCGAACAACAAGAATTTCCATGCGGGCGTCAAACTTACTCTGACTTCTTCATCTTCGGCGCCGGTGGCTCTGCCTGATCACTCTATTGATTTGGATGTGGCGGGGAATTTTGACGGCATCAGCAAGGTTGCCGATTTTGATAAAGGCACTTACCAGGTGGTCATGGATGACCAGATGGTTAAAAACGGCGTTTCGCAGGTGGCCAATTCCTTAACGGCTAACTTTGTGGATTCCACGCTTTACATGAAGTTCAACAGCCTTTTCAAGGGCAAGATTCAGGAAGCTACGATTAAGGATATTATCACTGAGGCTGCTGCTTTGAACGAAGACGATGCTGCGGCAGATACCACTGATGAACTCAATAAAGTCCTTAATGGCCTTAAGCAGTTCAACTTAGTCGACGCCAACGGGAAAATCACTATTCCGGATAATCTCATTAATTCCGATTACGGCTTTAAAGTATATGAGCAATCGGAGTCTTCCACTGGCTATTACATCGGCTTCCAGATTAACGCTAAGGCTTTCAGCTTGGGCGATTATCAGATTACCGTGAAGATTGATACGGATGCGAATAAAGGCTTTAAGGATTTATCCATTTCCGGATTGCAGTATTCAGGGTATACTTTCGGCGCGGCCATCGATTTCCGCGAGTATACTTCAACGACGATAAACACTATTTCTGATGCTTCTGCTTATAAGGACTATGCGGCGGCTCTGCCGATCTTCAAGACTGTTTCTAAACTGATGAGCAGCAAGAAGTTCTCCGCCTCTTATTCGGTTTCCGCTGGCACCAAGGCTGGAACAGCCTACTTGATTAACGGCGCCCTCGAGGCTGACCTTTCCGCCTTGAAGACCAACCAGAGCCAGTTTACGGATAACGATTTCGGCAATTATCATTTCTCGGTTAACGCTTCGGATGTCTCGGATGCTTCTAAGACTTCTTATTCGGGCGCCACGGGTTCTTTTGAGGCCCATTTCCAAGATAATTCGCTCTATTTGGATTACGGCAACGGGTTTAAAAATTATGTTCCGGAAGCGACGATTGGCAAAGCCGTTGAGATGGCTGATGTTAAAACCGGAGCCGGTGTCTCGGATTCTATGAGCCAGATGAACAAGGTCCTTGATGCCCTCAATGATTCCGAATATGTCTCTTCAGATCTGAAGACGCTTATTTCGGAAATCAAAGACGGCAATTTCTCTGGAAAGCTTGAGTCTTTCGTCTCCATTGATAAAGATAATTTGGATGCGAACAAACTGACAGTGGAAGTCAATCTGCCTCTGGCCTTCTCGGATAAGGCTGATTTAAGAAGCAAGGTTAAGGCTTTGTATTTGGAATTAGATACTTCGACTGACCGTCTGACGGGCGTTAAAATCAATCTCGGCTATGATTCGAATACGGTCAATATGTCTTTGACGCTTAATGACCCGGCTTCTTTTGCTGACTTTAAGCTCACCGACGTTTCTTCTTATGCTTCTCTGCAGCATCCGATCAATTCGTTCCTCAACCTGCCGACCCAGCTTGATAAGTTCTCTGTCGGCTTGGACGCTTCTTTGACTAAGGGCAGCGATACATTTAAGCTGACTGGCTCTAACTCTATTAAGACAGGCTTAGCTTCTTATAAGACGGGGCTGAGCGCCTCTAACGTTGTCGGCGATGGACAGCTGACTTTAAATGAGCCTGACAATACGGCCCACAAGATCGAATACACTTATCAGCCGGATAACGGCAACGCTTACGATGGTACGAGCTTGGAATACAACGATAAGATGCATGTGAAGATTACTAATCAGTCGGTGGTGGACCTGTATCACGAAGTCAGTGGCATCAGCCAGACGAACGCTATTGTTAAGTTAATCGGGTATTTACAGGAGTCAGCTGATTCTTTGGCGGTTCCATCAGTCATTAAAAACCAAGATTATTCGGCAATCGCTAACAAGTTCATCAAGGACTTTGAGATTGACGATAACAAACTGGTTTTAAAAGTCGACCCGACTTTGTTCATGGATAATTCGACGGCTACTGATTCTTATATCCAGCTGACCTTTACGTTTGATGCGGCCAGCGAATCGATTACTTCCGCGGTTTTGGAAGCCAACGATATTTCCGGCTATACAGCGAAGATTGCGCTTAACTTAGGAACATACGATGCCAATTACGCTAATAGCGCTGACAATTCTTCTCGAATTCATTACGACTCGGAAGCTAAGACGAATCAGCTCTCCGCTATGAAACTTTATTCGGCGGATACCGCATCATCTTTCATTCTCTTCTCGGATGTTTCGACTTTGGTCGGCATGGGCATTAATACGACCAATCAGTCGTATTACAATTTCACCGGCACTCTTTCGATTGGGGCAAACGTCGGCAATTACATTTCAGTCGATGCCTTTAAACTGAGAATTCATGCGGAGCTGAAGCTGACTGATAACGGACTTCAGCTGTATCTGGCCACGGCCCGTTCCGATAAGACTGATGCCAGCCAGGAAGGCTTCCATGTCACGGAATTCTTTGTTGACACCCAGGTTAATCAGGCTAAGGTGCTGCAGACGGTCAACGTCAGCGGCGGAGCGAGCAATGTAAGTTCAGAGTTCTTCAAGATTACCAAAGATGAGTTTATGAAGAACATCCTTTATTACTTAGTGGATTACACCGTGGATTTAAGGACGATCTTAGGCACGGGCGCCGGCGGCAAGGCTGTTGGGGAAATCGCCATGGCTAATATTTACAAGGCTTTAGCGGATTCTTCTTCCTCTTCCTCCTCGTCATCATCTAGCTCGACTTCCACGGAATTCGGCTACAGCCTGAATAAGGATTATTCTGCTTATATTGTCAGCGCTGGCAACTTTACGGCGAAGGATTATTTCGGACTGGATATTGATTTATCTAAGGTCCTTTCCTTCAATGGGACGGTCGCCGATTCGCTGAAGATTTCCTTAGGGCATCTTTTGGTCAAGGCTTATTATGCTTCCGAAGCTGCCGATGATTCAGATGGCGTTATTACTTCTTTGGAAATTAAAGGCCGCAGCGGAGAAAACCTCGAGACCAAGCAGATTGCTTCTATTGATGGTTTTGCTTCCGTTAACGTAGCCTTGCACCTTGATAATCACACCTCAGTAGCTGATAGCGCCAAGATGGCCCGTTATACGGCTTTCATGAACTACTACAATGCTGATTCTGCTATGCAGGCTCTTGGCAGCTTTGAAGTCACGGGCGTCAGTTTCACTTCTACTTTCGGCATTCTGACCAAAGCCACGGTTACTAATAACGGCAATCTGCTGTCTTATACCGCTGCTGATGGCGATCTGACGAAAGCTTATTTCTTCTAAAGCAGTTTAGCTTCCAGCGTAAACAGAAAGGATTAAAGATGAGCCAGAAATCAGTTCTCGCAATCATCTCCGCATTATCCCTGAGCGTCTTTTGCTCGGGGGCGGCTATTTATGCTGGGGCCGTTTCGGCGAGTCTTATCAACAAGCAGGAAACTGCAGGCACGGATAACTCATCTTCTTCCTTCTGGGGCAGTCAGCACGAAGACGACGATACCGGCGATTCGGATTTAACCAAAGTCATCAAGGGCTTGCTTAACAACAATTCTCTGACGGTGACTTCAGGGTCAGTCAGCTTTACTTCTGCTTCAGTAACGACGCCTATTAACGTCCTTCTCGACAATGTCTATATGGATTTCAATGAAGCTTATAAGCCGGTGGTCAGCGGCACGGTCGGCCTTAACTGCGCCGGCGGAAGCGTGAGCAAGGAGAACATCAAAGCCAGATATGAAGACGGGGTGGTTTATTTTACTTGCCCTGATGTCTGTTCTTCTTCCTTTAAGCTGACCTGCTCCTCTTTGATGGATTCGGTCAATGTCTTTAAAAAGGCCGGAGTCATCGCCGCTCTGCTGCCGGAAACTAGCAAGAGCACAGATATGGATTTATCCCAGATTCTTTCGGAGATAAAATCCGGCGTTGAAGATATCACTAAAGATGTCACTTACGACACTTCGGGCAACGCCACTTATTCCTTTGGCGTTTCCGCTGATGACGTCACGAGCGGGAATATGACGATTTCCAATATTAATCTGCTTATTCAGGCTAATGCGACTCACGATTTAAGCCTTTTGAAGACTTCTTCGCCGCTGAAGATCACTTCCGGCTCCGGGGATAGCCAGCAGATTTTCTACCTGGGGCTTAATCTATCCATTCAGGAAGATGCAGTCCCTGCTGGTTACTCGTCTTTATCTGAGGCAGATAAAGATGCTTATGAGTCATTGGATAATCCTTTAAAAGGCTTAGCCAATCTTCCCTCGGACTTAGATTTGTTCCAGGCTGATTTAGATGCTTCGATTGTCAAAGAGCAGAAAGAAACACATCTGTTCGGCCGGGTTAATATGTCAACGGGCTTCAAGGATTCGAAATTCGATATTGATAAGCTGGAAGCCTTCGGCGACTTCACTTTATATGAGCCGGTCGCTTCTTCATCCTTAACCGGAGAGGCTTCTCACGATTATGCCTCCAGCCTGCGCGCTAATCATAAGCTGGAAATCTCATATGATCCGTTTAAGGAGTCAGACGGGTCTCTGAACGCCAATTTGACTGCGGAATATCGCGATACGATGCATCTGCAGCTGAAGGAAAAGGACGTCGAGGATATCTACAACAAGATCTGCAACATCGGTTCTTCCAATGTCCTTTATAAGTACACTAAGTCACTTCATTCGACGTCGGAAGTGACGTCTTTGCCTATCAAGAAATATATCGACAATAAGGATTTTGGCTCTATTGAGGATAAGCTCATCAAGAAAGTGAGTCTGCTTTCTTCTTCGGACACGGAGTTCAAAGTCAAATTTGAAATCGGAGCCAGCCTGATTGATGATACGGCAACTTCCGATCAGACTTACGCTTTGACCTTAACTGTGCAGAGTATCAATAATACTTGGGGTGTGACCGGCGTGCAGATTCAGGCGGCTTATAGCGGCATGGATTTGAACATCAGCCTGTCTCTTACGAAATTAGAGCGTCCGGATTCAACGGATATGTTTTCGTCTATTTCCTCGCTGACGACGGATGAAACAAGCAAGATTCAGACCCGTTCTTATACGAGGAAGACTATTGATGGGACTTCTTCTTCCGATTCGATCATGCTGTATTCGGATTACTCGAAAAGCAAATTCATCTCCATGGATTATCTGCCTTTGTTCGTGCAGATTGGCTTAAACACGACTGAAAACTCCTTCTATTACCTAAACGGCAGCCTTACTTTGTCCGGTCAGCTTTTCGGCCTTATTTCGATTGCGGATTATTCGATAGGGCTGCATGCTGAAATCAATATCGATAGCGATGGGCAGGTAACGGCCTACTTGGCTTTCTGCCTTAAAGAGATAACGGATATTTCCGACGGGGATTTCTATTCGACAGAGTTCTTTATTGATGAGAGCGGAGATGCCTATATCTGCCACAACTCGACGGATAAGGATTTCTGGTATTTAGTTAACAAGAAGGTCACGGTTACCCACCGCATCTTTAAAGTTACCCGCGATGAAGTTCTGAAGAACTTTGCTTATTATGTCGTGGATCTAGCCATGGGAATTAAGGAAATGACCGGAGGCAGCCTGATTATGGAGAAAGTCTATAGCTCCATGAGCGGAGACTCTCAGGCGAAAATCCTCGATGATTATGAAAACTGGATCAGTGAGGCCATTTATGATTCTGCAAACCGCAAGTTTACTTTAGGCGTAGCTCTTTCTAACATTATCTCTTTGGGCTCTTCAGCCTTGAAATTCAAGGATATTAAAGTTGAGATTACCCATTCTTCTGCGACTTCTCCGATTCTGGAATCTTTAAGTATTTATGGGGATAACGATGATAATACGGTTATGACGATTATCTCAATTCTGATCCTGAATATGAAACTGCAGGCGACTTTCTATGCCGGAGCGGATAATTCGATGCCACGCTATCACGAGTTCATTAATTATTACAAGGCTCAGACCGATGCTAAACTGACGTCATATTTTGAAGTGACGGGTTATGATGGCTCCACGGCGAACAATAACGGAAACTATTCCGAAGGTACTTATACGGCGAAGAAAACTTCCATGTCAACCTCGGACGCTTATTTCTTCAAGACTTATTCGAACAACTCCACATTGCCTTTCTAAACTACGATTTTTGACTGATCGAATTTGTTTAGCAAGCCTAATTAAAAAGAGCCTGTGATGGTTTATTATATTAGAAGAAAAGATTTTTAGTTAGGCTGATGAAGAAAAGGAAAAGGGATGTTCCTTTTCTCGGGCTTAGAAAGAAAAAGAATATGGAAAACAAAAGATTGGTCATGTGCACGTCGACGGGCTGTCTTGAATATGGCCCGGAGAGATATTCAAAACTGGGAATCGATATCATCCGCATCCATCTTTTCTTTAAGGGCCAGGAATACCTTGAAGGATTTAATCTCGACCCTGTTGATCTTTATAAGCAGATGGAGAATACGGCGGATGTCAAAGATAATCTGCCTCATACCGCAATGCCGACTTACGAGGAAATCGCCGGTCATTTTGAGAAGGCTATCCATGACGGCTACAATGAAATCATCTGCATTGCCATTTCTTCGGGCTTAGGCGGGACGGTTAATTTCATTCGCTTGGTTTCCGAGGACTTTAAAGATCGCCTGAAATTTACGGTTATCGATGCTCGCATAACCTGTTTTCCGGAGGGCTTTTTGGCTGTTAAGGCCAAAACTCTTGTCGATAAAGGCGTTCCTACGGAAGAGATTGTCCAAGAGATAGAGTGGATTAAGAGAAGGCAGGAATTCATCGGCTTGGATGAAAAGCTTGATTATCTGATTTATAACGGCCGCTTAAAGGGCGGTAAAGCTTATTTGGGCAAACTTATGAAGATTGTCCCGGTCCTGCATTTTGACCGCGAAGGCTGCATCGTGCCTTTATTTAACTGCATCGGCATCCGCAAAGGCCTGATGAAAGTCTGCGAGATGCTGAAAAAGGATGTCATTAAAGACCGCAGTCCGAAAGACTACCTTCTTTTCCATGTTTATACAGGGCCCTCGACTTTAGAGAAGTTAAAGGAAACGGAGAAGAAATTCGGCATTCAGACCACTCATGAAGACGTCATCATGTCGCCGGTCTCGGGTATTCATAACGGACCCTGGCTGGCCGGCTACTGCTATATTCCTTTAAGAAGAGACGATGAGCCTCTGAAGGACGAATGAAGATTTATGCTTGAAGTTAAAGAAGTCTTGACCAGGAAGCAGAAGAAGGATTTTATTGAGCTTCCGCTGAAGTTTTATAAGAATGTGCCTTTTTTCGTCCCCGCTTTTTATGGCGATGAGAAAAAAGCCTTAAACCGGAAGTCGCCTTATGAAGACGTGACGGAATCAGTGTTCTTTTTGGCTTATAAGGATGGCAAGCCCGTCGGGCGCATTCACGGGATTATTCAGAAGCAGTATAACCAGATGCGCAATCAGAAGCGGGTCCGCTTCGACCGCTTTGAATCGACAGACGATCCGGAAGTCAGCTCCATGCTTTTCAAGTCCTTGGAAGACTGGGCTAAGAGCAAGGGGATGAATCAGATCTGCGGGCCTTTAGGCTATTCGGATTTTGAGAGGGAAGGCCTTCTTATCGAAGGTTTTGATCAATACTCAACTTATGAAGAGCAGTATAATTTCGATTACTATCAGAAGCTGATTGAAGACCATGGCTTCCAAAAAGAAGCTGACTGGGTGGAATCGAAGATTTATCCTTCTAAGCCTGGGGATGATTTCCCTGACCGCATCAAGCGCCTTGCTAAAGTAACGCTTCGCATGCAGCACCTGCATCTGGCCGATAACCATATGTCGATTGGAAGATACCTCAAGAAAAGATCTAAAGGCTTCTTCGACTGCATTGACGAAACTTATAAGGAAATATACGGAGCTGTTCCTTTTGTCGAAAAAACGAGGAAGATGGTCATGGATGAGTTTAAGCTTATCCTGCGGCCTGAAGAACTGATGATCATCCTCGATGAAAATGAAAAGACTGTCGGTGTCGCCCTTTGCTTTCCTTCCATCGCCGAGTGCGTCCGCCGCTCGAACGGGAAGATAACCATGCCGTTCTTATTTAGTCTTTTAAAGAGCATCCGCCACCCGAAGGTTATGGATTTAGGGCTGATTGGCATTCTTCCGCAGTATAGGAATACAGGGCTGGTTTCGGTCTTCCTGGCCGGCATGGTCGAATGCATGGAAAAATACCATCTCGATCATCTGGAGACTAATCTGAACTTAGAAAACAACATTCAGATTTTGGATATGTGGAAGCGATTCAATTCCGTTCAGAATAAGCGGAGAAGAAGCTACATCAAAGACATCAAATAAAATAGAACCGGTTTCTGCCGGTTCTTTTTAAACTAATTGCTAGGCGTTAGGAATGATAATATCCTTTTCATCTGGCTTGGTGATGTAAGTCAGAGGGCGCTGGTAAGCTTTTTCATAGACTTCTTTCCAGTACTCGGAATTCTCTCTCTGCATCTTTTCAGCGCATTCGACCGGAGACAGGGTTTTATCCGGATAGATGGGCTTGCCGATATGAATCGTGTATTCCTGGACCGGGAAGCCATCCTGACCGATATAATCTGAATCCTTCATCGTAATGAAAACCGGCAGGACCGGAACGCCATCTTTAGCGGCGAAATCAAAGGCACCTCTCTTTAAGGGCTTAGGCTTGCGGTAATTCCACCATAAGGACTGCTCCGGATAGAAGAGGACGAAATGCCCCTGCTTCAGAAGCGTATCCGTCGAATTGATGAACTTCTTCATGGTCCTGAGATTGGAAGACAGAGGCAAAGTATTGCAGTGTCTCATCAGGAAGCCATAAAAGCCTGGGAAGGAAGTGTAATTGCCTTCCTTGATGACGCGGTAGAATTTTCTGTTTCTCTTTTTGGCGGCCTGGTAGACCAGCTGGATGGCAAAAGAATCCAGCGGATTGAAATGATTGCAGGTTATGATGGCCCCGGAATTGATGTTTTTGATATTCTCTTCACCTTCGATGGCTTTGATTATCATTCTCTTCGTGGAGATGATGCGGCGGAGGTAAAGCTTGGCAGCCTTAAAAGCAAAGAAAGTCTTGGCGGAGGAAATAATGCCGTGGTTGATATAATCGACTTCATCGGGCATGAGGACTCTTGAAGGCGGATCATTTTCCGCATCTTCGGCGAAACGCCCTTCCTCCTCATACTGTTTGATCTTCTCCATGATTTGGACGCGGGAATAATCTCTGGTGCCTTTGTTGAGGCGGTTGAGATAATTGTCCGGCCGGGAAGCTTCGGAAATGCAGATTTCAATCAAGTGAGCATTAGCGGCCATATCGCGGACTTTATCATCGTCTGTGAAATGGTGAAGGTCATTAAGAAGCGCCTTATATAAAGCGGTGTTCTTGGCATACTTCCAGAAATACTCGTTGCAGGGGCAATCTGAATAATGCCAGGGTTTGGCAGCGAAAATGTAATGGATAATCTTGTAATCTTCTTCTTTGTAAGGAGTGGGGAAGAAGACTTCCGCATTCCATAAAGAAGAAAAGTAATAAACATGGTCTTTGCAGATGACGTTTAGGTAATCCTGATCCTGAGCGACGATGAAAGTATAAGTCCCAACCATTTTGATGAACTTCTCCAAAACGGCATGCTCACGGAATTTATTCAGGGAAATAATCAAAACGCCGGCGTTGAAATACATTTCTCGTCCGACGCCTAAGCATTTTTCAGTGTAATCGCCGATCAAAGGGTTGCAGTTTGAAGCAGCTTCTGGGGCCGCGCCGATGTAGTTGTCTTTGATATCGGTATCAAAAAGCTCGCCGATATTTCCGCGGACAATAGTATCCCCGTCGATATAGAGGACTTTATCTAAATCGGGGAACATTTTGACGATGCAGAGGCGATAGTAAGTGGGCATGGCATAGTAGTCTCTTAAAGGCAGTTGGTCTTTGATGTCGGCCATATACATGGTGACATCATCAAAAGAGATGGTGAAATGCTCATCTTCTAACGGCAGGAACATCTTAATGGCATCTTTATTAAGGCCGGAGTTGAGAATATGTATATGATAAAAACGCGTTTTATCGGCATTTTCCTTTAAGGAAAAAATTGACACATAAACATACTTGGTGAATTTGTCATCAGTCGCGTAGAAGATCTGAACGGTATCTTTTTCGCCCATTATGCGTCCCTCATTTCCTTATTTTTCATTACTTCATCGTATTTAGCGTATATATCATCAAACTGATGATAATGGAGCTTATCATGAACTCGATTAACATTCCATTGCTTAATGTTTTCGGTGTGCGGGTAAGGAGTCCAGTAAAGCCTTTTGGCGAAATGGCGGACAATCGTGCATTTTCTGAGGTGGTGCTGATCGTTGTATCTTTGGCGGAGCAGCTTGCGCTTATGCGTTGCCCGAATCAAGGCTGATTGGTCAGCAAAAAGGAACTTTCTTTCGTTGATAAGACGGCGGGCTGTCTTGAAGGTTCCGTTCTCCTTCATCATAGCGATGTTGAACAGAAGGACTCCTGCGTTAATGTAATGCGGATTTATGAGGAACTTTCCGTAGTTGTCAGGCGCGGCAGCATATTCATAGTCGCTGACATCAATATCGTAAAGGAGATGCATATCCTTAACAAAAAGGATATCGGCATCCAGGTAAAGCAGTTTATCAGGAAGCCCGGGTATTTCATCGGCCAGCAGGCGTAGGAGCGTATAAGGGGAGCAGTAGCAGCCTTCGTTTGGCGAATGGGCCAGTTCCTGCTCATAAAGTTCGCTGACATCGATTTTTTCTACTTGGTTATCCGGAGCATAAGTCTTTACCATATGATCAAGGAATTCTATTTCTTCGTCCTTGATGGCTGTGTATTTAGGATTGAGGCGTGTCAAAGACATCGTCAGAACATAAAAATGGTAGCCCGATTTAATCTGGCTTCTTTCGAAGATTGACAGCATGGCCATGGTGATTCCAGGAAGGATAACATCATTGCCGCAGAACATGACGTTTGTCATAAAGTCTCTTCTTCAGCTTTCCTATATATTATTGGTGCGATGTCACTTGTCTCACTACGTAAAATCATCGCCTTAGATATTCTATCATTTAAATCCTCTCTTATCTTCATAGGATCATTCAGTTCTTTGTTTGGATAGAAAGGGCCGTCTAAATAAGTCAGGAGATTGTACTTATTAGAGTGGCCTCTTCTTTTATAAACGTTGGTAAAGCAGAAGGCGGGAAGGTCGTATTTTATCTGATAGCGGAAGGAATTAGGGTCGAACTTCCTGATGAAATTGCAGCACGGCCATAAGTTTCTTTCAGGATAGATGCATATTTTCTTATGCTTTTTAATCAAGAAATCCAGATAAGAATCGAAATTGCGGACGGCTTTTAAAGTGTCCGGAAGCGGTATTGCGCCTAAATAAGGATTAAGCCTCCCTTGAAACTTCATAGAGACATTGTTGGCGTGGACAATAACGTAGACATCTGAAGGGAAGGCTACAAAAGTCGGAGTGACCGCATCTCCAAAAGGCTGAGTGTGGTTTGCGTACATGATATAAGACTTGTTCTGGAAGCCTTTGAGGATCTTTCGGTTATAGATATGGGAGTGAAAATGCACTTTACGGAAAATCAGGCTGGCCGGGAACATTATCAAGCGGTAAATGATGAAACTAAAAATAATGGAGAAAGGATTTCTCCTTTTATATTTATAATGCTCATCGATTTTTCTTGTCTTAATTCCCTTAACTGAGAAGTCTTCCTTCTCTTCGTCGTGATATATGATTACCTGCGTTTCTTCTTTTCCCATAATTTTGTTCTAATAACGGATAGACAAATTGTAGCATGATAGAGAAAAATGAGCAAAAACTTGATGACAAAGAAAAACACTTTTAAAAAGGCGGCTGGTTAGCCGCCTCATGATTACATCTTTTCGTGAAGGGTTCTTTTGATGACTTCATCCTGCTGCTCTTTAGTCAACTTGATAAAGTTCACAGCATATCCAGAAACCCTGATGGTCAGCGTCGGGTATTTTTCCGGATGCTTCTGCGCATCGATCAAAGTCTCACGGTTAAAGACATTGACGTTTAAATGGTAGCCGCCGTCAGCGACATAGCCATCAATCATATTGACGAGATTATCAACTCTGTCAGACATAATTTTTTGTCCTCCTTTGCTATTCGTCTTTGCCTAAAGAATCGGGCGTAACTGAGAACGTATTTGAGATGCCATCTTTTGCGTAGTCATATGGGATTTTAGCTACAGATTCCAGCGAAGCTAAGGCTCCGTTTGAGTCTCTCCCGTGCATAGGATTGGCTCCTGGAGCCAGAGGCTCTCCTGCCTTGCGCCCATCTGGCGTATTACCGGTTTTCTTTCCATAAACGACATTGGAAGTAATAGTCAGAATAGACATTGTAGGAATCGAATCACGGTAAGTTTTGTGCTTGCGGATTTTATCCATGAATGTCTTGACTAGCCAAACGGCCATTTGGTCCGCCCTGTCATCGTTGTTGCCATATTTAGGGAAATCGCCTTCAATGCGGAAGTCAGTGATGATGCCATACTGATTCCTCAGCGGATAAACTTTGGCGTACTTGATAGCCGAAAGAGAATCAGCCGCACAGGAAAGACCCGCTATTCCGGTTGCAAAGAAGCGGCGGACATTGGTGTCATGAAGCGACATCTCCAAGGCTTCATAAGAATACTTATCGTGCATGTAATGGATGACATTGAGCGTGTTGACGTATAAATCGGCCAGCCATTCCATCATGGCATCGTATTTTTTGATGACGTCATCGTAGCTTAAAGCCTCATCAGAAGTGACAGCTTCATATTTTGGCGAGACCTGAAGAGGCTTGTCAGTGGCTTTGTCCAGCAGCAGTTCATCAGCTCCGCCATTTAAGGCGTATAGGAGACACTTTGCCAGATTGGCCCGGGCACCGAAGAATTGCATGTCCTTGCCGACCCTCATCGAAGAGACGCAGCAGGCAATGCAGTAATCATCGCCCATCTCCGGGCGCATCAGATCATCTGATTCATATTGAATTGAAGAAGTCTTGATTGAGAGGTCCGCGCAGTACTTTTTAAAGTTAATTGGAAGCTTTGTTGACCATAATACTGTCAGGTTAGGCTCCGGGCCCGGGCCTAAATTAACTAGGGTGTGAAGGATGCGGAAAGAATTCTTAGTGACTAAAGGCCGTCCGTCTTCACCCATGCCGGCAATAGACTCAGTGACCCAAGTTGGGTCGCCGGAGAAAAGCTCATTATATTCTTTGATGCGCATGAACTTAACCAGACGGAGCTTCATGACTAAATGGTCAATAAGTTCCTGTGCCTGTTTTTCATCGATTAGTTTGCGATCCAGATCTCTTTGAATATAGATGTCTAAGAAAGTTGAATTGCGGCCGAAAGACATGGCCGCTCCGTTTTGGTCTTTCACGGCGCCCAAATACCCAAAATAAACTGCTTGGATAGCCTCCTGTGCTGTGGTGGCAGGCAAAGAAATATCACAGCCGTAACTGGCCGCCATGATCTTAAGGTCTTTAAGAGCTTTAATCTGCTCAGACAGTTCCTCGCGGTCGCGGATTTTATCAGGAGTCATTTCTCCGTTTAAGAGGGATTTGTCTTTTTCCTTTTGGGCGATGAGGAAATCAACGCCGTATAAAGCGATGCGGCGGTAATCTCCGACAATGCGGCCTCTTCCGTAAGTATCGGGAAGGCCGGTCAGAATATGCGCCGTGCGGGCCCTGCGCATTTCGGGAGTATAAGCATCATAAACGCCGTCATTATGCGTCTTGCGGTATTTGGTGAAAATTTCTTTGACTTCCGGATCCAACTGATAGCCGTAGAGGTTTAAAGCCTGCTCCGCCATCTTAATTCCGCCAAAAGGCTGGAGGGAGCGCTTTAGAGGCGCATCGGTCTGGAGGCCGACGATTTTCTCCAGGTCTTTTTGAATATAGCCGGGCTTATGGCTTGTTAATGTTGAAACGATCTTGGTGTCCGCATCTAAGACTCCGCCTTTATCTCTTTCTTTCGCCATCAAGCCAGTGACGATAGCCCAGAGTTTTTCTGTGGACTCGCTGGCTGGCTGCAGAAAAGCTCCATCGCCTTCATACGGTGTGTAGTTATTCTGAATGAAATCGCGGACATCAATGGTTCCGCTGCTCCATTTTCCAAGCTTAAAGCCTTCCCATCCTTTATATATATCCATAATAATTGTTCTTTCTAAAGCGATTTTGCTTCTTGAATCTTCTCATCTAGCCAAAGAGAAAGGATTTCTTCCGGTTGAAAGCCCCGAGATCGGGCGACCTCTTTCTCATCTTTCATGACTAAGATGGTCGGAACGGCTTCAATTTTCAGGCTTCTAACTTCTTCTTTGTTTTTTTCATCTGCTTCCAAATGGATAAAGTTGATATCTTTGCGGCCTTTTAAAAGGGTGTTGAGAACAGGTAAAAGCGTCAGGCAGTTGGCACATGATTCGCCGCTGACTTCAATTACGCTGATGCCTTTGAGTTCCATGTTTCTGTCCCCCCCTTTTATCTGATGCCCAGTAATTCTTCTGCTCTTTTAATCTCCTCTGCGCTAGGAGGGTTAACTCCTTTTAAGGCGTAAGGAAGATGCAGCATCTCGTATTTAGCTACGCCCAAGGTGTGATAGGGCAGGACTTCAACCTTATCGACATGGTTGAGAGAATCAATAAAGGCCTTGGTTTTCTTCAGGTCTTCCTCATCATCGGTAAGATTAGGCACTAAGACGCGCCTGATCCACATCTTCTTGCCTGCTTTATCTAGATACCTGGCAAAATTAAGTATATTCTTATTCGACTTGCCAGTTAGAGCAATATGCTTTTTTTCATCAAGTTCTTTCAGGTCCAGTATAAAAAGATCGCAGTATTTAACCAGTTCATCAAACTTAGCCATTAGTTCTTTATCATCTGGGTTGAATATGATTCCAGAAGTATCGCAGGCCGTATTAAAACCAGCTTCATGACAGAGCTTGTAGATTTCCGTTATAAAGTCAATCTGCATGAGAGGCTCGCCGCCTGAAATGGTTATTCCGCCTTTAGCGTAATAGTTCTTATATTTCAAAAACTCTTTAAAAATTTCGGCAGAACTGCGTTTTTTTGCTCCATCCTGAGTCCAAGTATCAGGATTATGGCAGTAAAGGCATCTTAAAGGACAGCCTTTTAAAAAGAGGACAAAACGAAGGCCGGGGCCATCTAAAGTGCCGAAGGTTTCAATCGAATGAACCATGCCTTCCATCCTTGTTTTCTCCTTTCTTTTTTATCGCTTATATAAATTGTACTTGCCTGGTAAGCAGGCTGCTTATGAAAGCGGATTAATTTCTCTGGCAGTAGGCTTACATTATGACTATCCCACTTTTCCAGTCATAAATTCAACATAGGCGCTTAGAGTCTGAAGATGCTTAAAAAAGCCTGGCAAATAAGGAAAAAGGGTAAAAATTCATGGCGGGCACTATGCTTTTTTCAAATATAAACATGCGTAAAATCATCAAACTGGGTCAAAATAGAAAAAAGGATGAAAACGCTTACTCAAAAAAACAAAGGCCTTATTTTTAGGCTTTTTTGCCATTTTTCTCTTTTTCGAAAAAGGTTTTCCATATTAGAAAAATGCATATAAATCGTAAAAGAGCAATTCAAAACATACATAAATCTAATATTAGTATGCCATTAAACTATTGATGGAAGCGTTTTCAGCGTCTAAACTTAAGTCAAAGGAAAGTTATCATGTCTTCTATTGATCAAGCCAAGAATTATCTTGAACTGAGCTTGAAGGAATGCGGAAGAGAAATCTGTGTTCCTGATAAAGCCATCGTTTTCTCGAAGAAAACCTATCATCTTTTTCATTACGTCATTTCGGGGAAAGGCAAGTTTGAAATTAACGGCAGGCTTTATTCACTGCATAAGGGAATGATCTTCTATATACCTCCTGATTCCGATGCGAAGTATGCCCCGGACAAAGAAGACCCTTGGACTTATGAATGGCTTGGGTTTGACGGAACCGCGGTAACCCAGTTCCTGATGCGGGCTGGAATCAGCAAAAATAACCCGGTTTTCGAAGACAGTGATGAACTGGATATGAGGCATTATTTCGATGAGATTTATAACGACTATGAGAAAACGAGCTATCTGAATGTCTTCGCTTTGGGTCTGGCCTATCAGATGTTTGGAAGAATCCTTGAGCTTTCCGATGAAGATACCAAGAACTACAACCAAACCGATTCTTACATCATTTTCGCTAAGGAATTCATCGATAACAACTATCAGTTCGACATCAAAATCGACGATGTTGCAAACTCGGTTGGCGTTTCGCCTAATTACCTGACTAATATCTTCCATAAAAAACTAGGCTTCTCTCCGAAAAAATACTTGATACAGGTCCGAATGCAGAAGGCAGAGATGTATCTGAAAGTCAGCAAATATAAGATTAAAGACATTTCGAAGATGGTCGGCTACACCAGCCCTCTTCACTTCTCCAACGAATTCAAAAAGTACTTCCATACGTCGCCGCAGCATTATCTGAAAGGGGAAAATGCCAATGAAAAGCAGTATTAGAAAGGGCCTCGTTCTTCTTATTCTCGCTTCTGCTTCCTTAACGGGCTGCGGAGGGAAAACCAGTGATAGTTCTTCTTCGGTTTCTTCGGAAAACGTTAGCTTTACTTATAGTTCGTCATCCTTTAGTGAAGAATACGGAACGAAGACCAACAATGAATCTCATCCTTACAGCACCATCAAGATTAATCCCACGAGCCAAAAACTCAGAGATGATTTCGCCATGGGCGTTGATGGCTCGATGATTCAGAAAATTGAGGATTTAGGCGGCGTTTATTATAACCAGAACGGCCAGGAACAGGATGTCTTCCAGATTCTCGCTGACAGCGGAGTCAATTTCTTCCGCGTGCGGTTATGGAACAATCCACAGAACAAATACGGGGCTTCTTATGGCGGCGGTGACAATAATGTCGATACTGACATTAATCTCTGTCGGCGGGCTAAAGCGGTCGGCATGAATGTCTTGGTTGATTTTCACTATTCTGATTTCTGGGCGGATCCGGATGATCAGCAGTTGCCGAAGGCTTGGGGCACTTTAGAAAAGGCTGATATCCCTGCGGCTTTAGGCACCTTTACGACTGATGCCCTTCAGCAGTTTAAAGATGCGGGCATCAACGTCGACGCTATCGAAGTCGGCAATGAAATCAATAATGGCCTCTGCGGCACTTATGGAGCCATCGACTGGAATGACACCTCGACATCCTTCGATTACATCGCATCTTTATTAAAAGCAGGCATCGCCGGGGCAAAAACTGTTTTTCCTGATGTCTATTCGATGATTCATCTGGCTAACGGCGGCAATACAGCCGAATTCGAGACATATTTCACAGCTATGGATGAAAGAAAAGTTCCTTACGATATCATCGGCGCTTCTTTCTATCCTTTCTTATCCGGGAGCCTTGATAATCTGCTTGCGAATTTGAATAACGTTTCGGAAAAGACTGGCAAGCCGGTCATTGTCGCTGAGACGTCCTGGGGCTTTACCGATGAAGCGGTTGAAGGCATTACCGCCAATCAGTACAACGGGTCTACTTATGAGGATGTCGGAGGCTATCTGACTTCTGAGCAGGCTCAAGCTAGCGAAATACGCGATATTATCGATACTCTGAGCCAAGTTAAAAACGGCATGGGCTTAGGCATGTTTTATTGGGAGCCGGCTTGGCTGCCTTTAAAAGGCGCTTCCTGGGCGACGGCTTTAGGCCAGTCTTATAAATATACAGGCGAAGATTCCCATAAGACTGATTACACTGATGGTTTGGCCACCTGGTGCAATCAAGGCTTGTTCTCATATACGGGCAAAGCCCTGGCTTCTTTAAATGTCTTTAAATACCTTTCCAAGGGCACCGGACTTAATGCAGCCAGTGAAACTTCGGTTAAGGCCCGTTCGAATTCGCTGTCTTTGGAGCTTAACTTAGCGGCGAATGAAACCCTGCCGGAGACTTGCTCTGTGGAAACGGATTTTGATGCGATTAGGCAGAGAAGCGTGGTTTGGGATGCCGATTCGATTGCCGCGTGCAAAATAAAGGGCACCCATACGGCTAAAGGCGTTGTTGAAGGCAAATACAATGTCACCGCGACCGTTAAATGCATTGAGAATTACGTTGTTGATCCTGGCTTTGAACTGCAGGGGGAGACGGATATCGTTAAGACCCCTTGGTCGTTAAAGGATGTGACTCCGGTTGGCGATAAAGTCGCAAAACTGGATCGGAAGACGGATACCCGCAGCGGCAAGACCGACTTTAACTGGTACCACTCTTCCAAAGACTTCACCTTCGATATATATCAGGAAATCAGCTTGCCGAAAGGAACTTACCATCTGTTGACTTACATCATGGCAGTTGCTCCTTCTTCGAAGGCTCATACCAAGCTCAATGTCTATCTGACGGTCGGAGGAACAACATATTCAGCTGATATGAAAAGTATTATTTCTGGCTGGAATGATGGTTACCACTCAACGGATGAAGCCCTGGGGTCGGATGGAAAACCGGTCTTAGGCAATATCGTGATCGGAGAAGACAATACGAAAGTGACGATAGGCTTACAGGGAGCAGCAGTTGCCGGCGCTTGGGGTCATAACGATGACTGGTCGCTGGTTACTGTTGATTAATAAATATGAAAGACACCTTTATTCTTAACTTGATTCACCGCCCGGAAATGGTTCCGGAATATGCGGCGAACCTGACGAAAGACAAAAAAGACGGAATGAAGAATCTGTTGGTTCAGTCTTTGGATATCTTTAAGTTCCAGCAGGAAACGGCGCATCTTAATGGGCTGAAGACGACGATTCAGATGACTTATGCCTCTTTGTTCAACCAAGAGGCTATTCAGTTAGCCAAGCACGATCATGAAGTGTACGGGGATGAGATTGCCTTGTCTTTATTAGGCCTCCCCTGCGAGCAGTTCAAGAAAAAGTACAAGACTCATGATTTCTGCATCTGGATGTTCGATAAGGCCACCAAGATGGAAATCATCGATGATGTTTTTCACCTTTTCTATGAGAAGTTTGGCTTTTACCCGCAGTCGACAGGCTGCTATTACCTCGATGCTTTTTCTATTAACTACATAAAGAAACAGTATCCTTCAGTCATCTGCGCAGTTGCGACCTGCTGGGAAGAGGGGCCGAAAGCCTACCATACGACTAATAATTCCTGGTACACCTTCCTCGACGGAGGCCCTTGGAATCCGTGGATTCCTTCTAAGGAAAATTCGCATTGCCCAGCGATGAATGAAGAAGACGATTCCGGCATTGTGGCTATTCCGCATCTTTCCAGAGACCTTCTGGCCTGCTTCGACGGAAACGGGAGCAATTTCGGGACGCATCCGCAGAACGTTCTCCGCGGAATGATTTACGAAGACAACGAACTGCCTTACTTATTTAACTTGGTTGACGAGTACCGCCACCAGGGAAAATATAACGACGGCTATTCCTATAACATGATGTTTGCCGGTCCGGGCTGGCTGAATAAGGCCGGGAGATGGGAAGCCCCGTATTCTTTGCTGAAGAAGGCTTATGAAGATGGGCTTCACTATTATGGCCTGCTGAAAAAAGAAGGCAAGCTGCAGGATCTGACGATGGCTGAATTCGCCAAGTTCTATAGAGCCAATAAGACTTACCAACAGCCGGAAGTTGCTTTATGGAAAGACATTCTTTATGGGTCGCAGAAGGAATATTTCTGGTATGTCGACCCTTTCTATCGGACTTGCTTGGACTTTAACCAGGGCGGGGCAATGATTGACTTCCGTCCGTATGCTGCTCAGCTTGACTACGAGATAGGCATCGGGACGAAGCATATCTATGATGCTTCTTATCCTTATCTGATTCAGGCCAATTACCGGGCGGGTTATTTCACCCATTACGCCGGGGAAGGAACGGTCCGCTCCTGCAAGGTGTCGTATAAAGGGGAAACAGTCGACCTCTGCTTGGAGCGGACAAAGGCCAAATACGCCAAAGTCGGCGAGGATACCTTGATTACCTGTGATCCGGTGACCGTGGAGTTTGAAGATCTTAAGATCGATATAGAATCTTCCTTCCTCTTTAAAAAAGGCGAAGGCAGGATTGTCACTTACCGCAAGATTCTCAACGATCTGCACGGGAAGGAAGTAACAGTCGAGGAGTATTTCACCGGAGCCTTCGGAACCAACGAGTATCAGGAAGACATGACGAAGATTACATTAGGCGCTAAGTCCTTAGCCAAAGAAAAGAAGATTAAGTTCCGTTATAAGGACCGCTCTATAAAGATGGATCAGGCGCAAGTGGCTTATGCGCTTATTCCGAATGTTAAGACACTGCTGAGCCTTGGCGGGGATAACGATTACGCTTTGGTGAATGAAGGCTATGCCTTCTCGCCGGTTTACCGCTTAGCGCTGAGAAAGCAGATGGGGAAAGGAGTGATGGAAACATGGCTCAAAGTCGAAAAGGCAAGCTAAATTATCGCTGCCCGAACTGTTTTACAAGAGATATCGATATCGATATGTTCTACGACGCTTCTAAGGATGAGTATTACTGCCTCCGCTGCGGTTATGTGGGGAAGGAAAAGGACGTCTTAGAAGCTAACGAAAATTTAAAGAAGAAGTACAAGTGGCGCATGAAGAGAGTCGTTTCCTTTAACGGAGACGATGAAGAGATTACCTGGAAAGACCATAACAAGGGAGAATTCTGATGATACTTGGCATCGATCCTTCGACTTATCTGGAAGAGTTGGCTCACGGAGCTAAGTTCTTTATTGACCATAAAGAGACTGATCCTCTTCTGGCTTTTAAGGCGAATGGAGTCGATTACATGCGCATCCGCGTCTGGGTTGATCCTTATGAAGGGAAAAAGCCCTATTTAGGCGGGACTTGCGATTTGGAGAACTTTCTGGCTTTGGGCCTTCTGGCTCAGCAGAAAGGCTTCAAGCTCATTATTGATTTTCACTATTCCGATTTCTGGTGCGATCCGGGTAAGCAATTTACACCTAAGGCTTGGAAAGACCTGAATCTGGAAGAACTGGAAAAGAAAGTCTATGAATACACCAAAAAAGCTCTTCTGAAGATTAAAAAAGCCGGACTGGAATTATATGGAATCCAAATCGGCAATGAGATTACCAACGGGATGCTTTGGCCCTTAGGCAAACTCGAGGATAAAGGCCCGGGAGAAAAAAGAGGAAATTACCCTAATCTCTGCCGTCTTCTGAAGGCTGGGATTAAGGCCAGCAGGGAGGTTGACCCGCAGGGAAAAATCATCATCCATCTTGAAAGAAGCGCGGATAACAAAGTCTATCGGGAGTTCTTCGATGAAATGATAGCGGCTCAAGTTGAGTTTGATATCATCGCTGCTTCTTATTACCCTTACTATCACGGGAAAATGGAAGACGTCATGGCTAACTTGGCGGATGTTAAGAAGCGCTATGGCAAGCCGGTCTTCATTGCGGAAGTCGGCTATGCCTTCACTTCCCAAGACTACATTCAAGGCGCCAATCAGCAGATGATCTTCAATGAAGAGTTTATAAAAAGCCACTATGTTCCATATCCAATCACAGAGCAAGGACAAAAGTTGTTTATTGAAAAATTGCTCAAGGAAGCTAAAGAAAATAACATAGATGGCATCTTCTATTGGGAGCCTTTATGGATACCGGGAGAAGGAATCTGCTGGACGTCTGAAGAAGGTCAGGATTATATTCATGAGCATGGCAAGTCCACTCGAAACGATTGGGCCAATCAAGCTCTATACGACTATGAGGGAAATGCTCTTGAAGCCTTAAAGGCCTTCAGGAAGTAAAGGAGAAAAGGATTATGAATAACTTCAAAAAAGGTGCTTTGGTTCTGCTTTCGCTGCCTCTAGTGGGGCTTACCGGCTGTTCCAGCTCCTCTTCGGACACGATTACTTTGACAGTTTGGGAAGATGAATCAAACATCAGCATGCTGCAGACCTTGGCTGATGAATTTGTCGCTTCCTATAAGAAAGCTTATCCTCTGGCTCCTTCGATTGAGATTGAGTTCAATGAGCAGTCAGAGAAGAGCGCGATTGAAAAACTTTCGACGGTGGCCTCGACCGGCAACGGCGGAGATGTTATAGCCATCACGCACGATACGATTGCTTCCGCCGTCAAATCCGGTTTAATCGATGAGGCTTTTTACAGTGATGAACTGGTTAACAGGATGTCCGTAGAAGCTATTAAAGCCGCTTCCTATAACGGCAAAGTCTACGGCTATCCGATTACGGCTGAGTCAATGACGGTCATGTACAATAAGAAGCTTCTCTCATCTTCTGACCTGACTTCCTTTGATGCTCTGAAAGCCTCAGGGAAGACTATTGCGTTAGATATGCAGGTCGATGGGGGCTATTACACTTTCGGCTTTAATTCTGATGCAGTCCTTTTCGGTGAGGATGGAAAGACAGCCTCAAGCGTGAAGATCGGCGGCGACCAAGCTATCGCCAATTGGACCTCTTTTATCAACAACTACACTGGAACCGTCGTTTCGATGACGCCGGAGACTTCTATCTCTCAGCTTTCGACTTCGACGATTGCTGGTGTTATTTCATCGCCTTTCTTATATAGCGATGTTATCGACGCCCTTGGCAAGGATAATGTGGGCTTAGCGGTTTTGCCTTCAATAAGCGGCACGGCTGAGCGCCCTTTCTCCGGGTATAAGTGCTACGCGGTCAATAAGTATTCTAAAAATCCGGCCTTAGCTCATATGCTGGCTGATTTCCTGACTTCCGATGACGCGCAGACCTGGAGGCTTCATGAGAAGTCTTATCTGCCTTGCGCTAAGACCTATACGGATGATATGAACGACATCATCGCCAATAATGCGAATATGGCAGTCTTCAAAGAATCTCTGGATCATTCTTTAACGATGCCGAATATCGAGCAGATGGCTAACTTCTGGAAGCCGATGAACAACGCTGTCAGCGCCTTATGGAATTTAAAGGGCACCAGCGTGACTTCCGATCAGGTTAAGTCGATTCTTGATGAAGTTACTTCGGCAATTCTTAAGTAGGTCTATTTGTTAGCCGCATAGAAAGGAGGCCTTATGGAAAATAGCGTCAAAACGCCGGTTTATCAGAAGAAAAACCGTACCTATTTTTTCCTGAGGCCTTTTAAGCAGTTCAGCTCGGTCTTTAAAAAAGCTTCCTTTGGCCATAAGGCTTCCATGAGCTTGAATTTTGTTCTTCCGGGAAGCGGGAATATTCTTTTGGGCGCCATCGAAGTCGGCTTGGCTCAGCTTTTGGCTTTCCTTTTGCTGCTGGCGGGAACGATTTACTTCGGCTGCGTCATTGGCAATGGGACGGTGAAGACCTCGGGCTTAACTAACGTCGTGGTCTTTGGCCTTCTGGCTTTCGGGCTGCTTTCCGCTTATTATTCTTCCTTTGCTTCTAACGTTTCGAATAACTATAAGCTTAATGGCGGCAACGAGATTAAGACTTTCCTGATTCATCACCAGCTTCAGAAGGCTTTTAACGGCCTGGGGAATTGGTTTAAAGAGATTGCTTTCCAGATGAAAGAAAGTCAGGCCAAAGAGAAGACGGTTCTCATTACTTCTTTCTTCGTGATGGGTCTGCCTTTATTGGCTTATAAAGAATGCGTCAAAGCTATTTTGTATTTTATGATGCAGTTCTTCTTTATTTTCTATATGATTGCCCGCGGTGTTTCCGATATTGAGAATTTCTTCATTCTCGGGAGCGCGAATGCTGATCCTCTGGTTTTCGGGGTTATCGCTATCGTCATCGTCGGCTTATTTATCTTCGCTTATTTTAAAAACATCAACAATGCTCTGCAGGCCGTGAAGAATATTAACGAAGGCAAGAAAAACGGGACATACCGCGAAGAACTGCACGAAGCCGTCAATGGCAAATTCTATGTAACCTCTTTGATAATCCCTGTTCTAGGAGCCCTGATATTCACTGTTATTCCGCTGGCCTTTATGATTATCGTCGCCTTCACTAATTATTCTTTGGTTACCGCAGATGGCTATAACAACTTAAATATTTCACAGAATATCTTCCTTTCCTGGGTTGGCTTAGATACTTTTAAGCGCGTTTTTTATGAAGGCGCGAATCTGCAGGATCTGCTGAGTGTTTTCTCTTGGACGATGATCTGGGCTGGGTTTGCGACCTTCAGCTGTTATTTCGGAGGTTTGTTCTTGGCCATGCTTTTGAATAAAAAGTGCATCAAGTTCAAGGTTTTCTTCCGCTCGCTTTTCGTCATCGCCATGGCTATGCCTCAGTTTGTTTCCTTGCTGGTGATGCGGACGATGTTTATGGACCAGGGTCCTTTGAATAACCTGCTTCTGTCCTGGGGCTGGATCAGCGAGTTCGTGCCGTTCTGGGAAAAGGAATACCTGGCGAAGATTCTCATTCTGTTTATCAATATGTGGGTCGGCATTCCTTATTACATGCTGCTCATGAGCGGCCTTTTGATTAATATACCCAACGACTATTACGAAGCGGCCCGCATCGAAGGAGCCTCAAAGTGGCAGCAATTCAATCGGATTACGTTCCCTAATATCCTTTTCATGACGACCCCGCTGCTGATCACTTCTTTTGTCTCGAACATCAATAATTTCAATGTCATTTACTTTTTAACCAACGGCGGCACAATCGCCAACGGGGTTTCCAACACGGCTTATGCGACGGATATTCTTATCACTTGGCTTTATACCTTAACGATGAAGAAGTTTGACTACAATTTCGGCGCGGCTATCGGCATCATCATGTTTATTATCTCGGCGACGATTTCGCTTTTGGTCTTTAGAAAGTCTAAGGCGTACAACAACGAGGAGGCTTACCGCTAATATGGCCAGCAAGGCACAGTCGCAAAGGCGCAAGTCCTTTATCGAAAGCATCTGGTCGAACCTCCTGGTGGTGGTTTTAGCTGTCATCTGGATTATTCCGGTCCTTTGGATTATCGCCGCTTCTTTTTCAAAGCAGAAAGGGTATGTCTCCCAGACGTTCTTCCCGACCGATTTAACTTTTGATAACTATGTCTATCTGTTTACCAAGACTGATTTTCCTACTTGGCTTTTAAACACTTTCATCATCGCTGTCTGCAATACTGTCTTAACGACTTTGGTAACCTTGCTGACCGCTTATGCCTTATCCCGTTTCCGCTTTAAGGGCCGGAAAGGACTGATTAACGTCTCTTTGATCCTTGGCATGTTCCCGGGTTTTATGTCTATGGTGGCCGTCTTCTTGATTCTCAATATGTTCGGCTTAATCAACTCTTATTGGGCTTTGCTTCTCTATTACGTCTGCGGTGCGGGTTTGGGCTTTTTTGTCTCCAAAGGCTACTTTGATACTATTCCGAAAGATATCGATGAAGCCGCTTATCTGGATGGGGCTTCGCAGGCTCAGATTTTCTTCCGTATCTTCTTGCCTTTAGCTAAGCCGATTCTGATTTATACCGCCTTGATGGCTTTTATGGCCCCTTGGGCGGATTACATCCTGGCGGGGCTGATTCTGACAAATTCTGATGTTAAGACGGTAGCGGTCGGACTTTATCAGTGGATGGACTCCACCAAGATTAACAAATACTTTACGACCTTCGCGGCGGGTTCAGTGGTTGTGGCGATACCGATTGTCAGCCTCTATCTGTCGCTGCAGAAATACTTTATCGCCGGCATCTCAGCCGGAGCGGTGAAAGGATAAAAGATTATGAGAAAACACATTAAGCCTTTTATGGCTTTGTCGGTGCTGCTAATGACTTCCTGCAGCTTAAGCGGGGTAAGCTCGGCAGATAGCGTTTCTTCTTCTAGCCTCCAAAGCTCAGTTTCTTCTGTTTCTTCTTTAGCTCCTATAGCTATCGACGATCTAGATACTTATGTCTATCAAGAAGCGGACCTGACGCCTTTTGTTAAAGACCTAGGGGAAGATTACACCTGCAGTTATGAAGGAAATAACATCCGTATTGAAGGCAATAAAATCATCGGCTTAAAGGCTAATACGCTGACGGATGTTGTTCTGAAGACGGCATCGGGGCGCAAGGGGACTTTCCAGGTTAAGGTCATCAACCGCGATTATGACTCAAATCACAAGACGGCTGAAAGCAATGAAGGGTGGTTTAATCCAGTCACTGTCGAAAAGATTGACGGTTTGGCTGCAAAGACCGATTTCATCAATGGCATCGATATCTCTTCAAGCAAGTACCTGTATGACTTGGGGGCGAAATACTATAACGAAGACGGCGATGAGCAGTCCTTATATCAGATTCTTAAAGAGCATGGCGTTAATTGGGTGCGCTTAAGGCTCTGGAATGATCCCTCCGATGGCGATTTCCTCTACGGGGGCGGCAATTGCACTCTGGCCAACGTAAAATGGATGGCCAAAGAGGCGAGTCAGGCGGGGCTTAAATATCTGCTGGACTTCCACTATTCCGATTTCTGGGCCGACCCTTCTAATCAGGTCGTACCCAAAGCTTGGAAGAGCCTGACTTCGGTCAGCCAGTATGCAAAGGCGATATATGACTACACCAGCCAGGTCCTAACTGAACTGAAAGCGGAAGATGCTTTGCCTAGCATGGTGCAGATCGGCAACGAAACAGTCGGAGGAATGCTTAGGAAACTGCCGGGCAGCAGTCAGACAAGCCCTAACGGAGGAGAGCCGACCTACATCTCCGGCTCAACTTCCTTATCGTCTGCTTTGGCGGGCAATTATACCCAGGACGGCGACAATACCAATTTAGTGACTTATATTTCCTCGGGCATCAAAGCGGTTAAGGACTTTGATTCTTCGATTCTGACGATGATTCATTTGGCGAAAGGCCTGTCAGGGACAGACTTTATTACGAAATACTATCAGACTTTCGCAGATGTGGACTACGACGTCATCGGGCTGTCCTGCTATTCGTACTGGCATTTCAGCAGCATTTCAGCCCTGCAGAGTTCGCTTTCGGTTCTTTCTAAGGCGTTTCCTACGAAGAAGATCTGTGTGGCGGAGACGAGCTATGGCTTCACTTACGAGACGGACTCGTATGCCAACAACTCGTTCCAGTCCTCTTCTTCGGCTTCTTGCCACCCCCTGAGCGGCTATGCTTGTTCGACTCAAGGCCAAGCCAGTTTGGTTAGGGACCTGATTGCTTCGGTCAGCAGTCTGGTTAATGGACTTGGGACCTTCTATTGGGAATGGGCGTGGATACCCATCCGAGGCGGCGGCTGGTCGGACAGTCAGTCGAAGGCTTCGTGGGCGAATCAAGGCTTTTTCTCTTATGACGGTAAGGTGCTGGGCAGTCTTAGTGTCTATTCAAAAGCAGTCTAGACGATCTGTTTCTTTTCATAAAACCAGGGTTAAGCCCTAAAAGGAGGTATATCAATTATGAAAAAAAGCTTAAGTCTTCTTTCGGTTATGTGTCTGGCCGGTTTGGCTCTTATCACTTCGTGTGGGAACAAAACCAGCTCTTCTGCTGTTTCTTCTGTCGCTGCTTCTTCAGCCTCTTCAGTCTCTTCGGCAGTTGAACAGGCACTGGCGATCACCGGCGAAGCTTCGATTTATGTCGAAGGCAGCACGACTCTGAGCGTTAAGTGCAACGGGAAGAATATTACCGCGACGGTCACTTGGTCGTCTTCCGATGCGACAATAGCCACTGTCACTTCCGCGGGCAAGGTTACCGGCGTCAAGGCTGGCAAAGCCACCATCACAGCGGCGGCTGCCGGCTATACTTCCGCGACCTTCGAGATTACGGTGAAATCCAATGTCCAGGATATTACTGTCGCCATTACTCCGTCTTTCACTTCCGCTTCTTTGTATTCTTCGGTTCAGACCGGCTATGCTATTTTCTTCGCTTCGAGCATCGATAACTGGGCCAAGTCAATCCAGTGCACGCTTGATACGACGAGCAATACTTGGAATACGACTATCACCGGCGTGCCTTTTGATACGACTATTTCTTACAATACTTACTATGCGAAGATCGGCGGCTCGGGCTGGGATTTAGTCAATAAAGAGTCGGTCGATAATGCCGCCCGCTCGCTGAGCATTGTGGAAGGCACTCTGAACTATTCTATTGCTTCTTCCTTTGAGATTCCGTCCACGGTTGCCTCTTTGGCGGTGACGATTACCCCGACCATGTCTGATGCTTCGGCTTTGGGCGACAAGGTTTATGTCTGGGCGGCTTCTAACGCCAACAGCTGGACTCCGGTGCTCTGCACGAAGAATACCGATGGGACCTTTACTTTCACCGATACTAACGTAGCTATCGGCACTGGCTCATATAAGGTGACTTTGATGCTCGGTTCGGAAACCAGCTACGAAGGCTGGACTTATAAGGCATCCAACGTCGATGGGGCAGCTTATGACGTCACGGCTGATCAGACCACTTTAGCTATCGCAGCGACCTTTGCGAAGCAGCCGGATTATTCTTCAGCGACTTACGCTATTGCCTTTACTTTCAACTGCACGGATGCTGGTGATACTTCAGCGGTGCAGATTGTCATCGATGGCACTTCGTGGAATAAGATGACCGCCGGAACGAATTCTTATACTTATACCGCTAATCTGACGGTCGGCGCTCACACTTATTATTTCTATAACTGGTATTCTTCAGCTGACCATAAGGTTTATGCGGATGCTTCTTCGACCGCTTTCGCCCTTACGGTTTCCGCTGCCGCCTCGGTTACAGTCACCGGTTCCTTTGCGACGGGCTTAGGCACTATTAACGCTTAGTTTATATACGCTGTTTCGTCCGCTGGGGCTTATCCTAATAAGGATAAGCCTCGGCGTTTTTAAGGAGAAGAACCCATATGCTATTTAGGAAAATGAATAAGCCGAAGCCTGTTGAAGGCGGAGGCGAAGAAGAGGAAAAAGAGCAGGAACTGCTGGAGAAAAAGAGAATCCTTATTCATAAGGAAATGCTCCAGTATGAGGAAGCCAACCGCAAAAAGGAAAAGGCGGCTCCTGCTGACTGCTGCATTTCTCTTCAGCATATCAATAAAATCTACGATAACCATGTGCAGGCGGTCTATGATTTTAACTTGGATATCAAAGAAAAAGAGTTCATTGTCCTAGTCGGTCCTTCCGGCTGTGGCAAATCCACGACTTTAAGGATGATTGCCGGCTTAGAGAATATAACGGCCGGCGATTTATATATCAGCGGGCAGTACGCTAATGATTTGGAGCCTGTCAGCCGCAATGTGGCAATGGTGTTCCAGTCGTATGCTCTGTATCCGCATATGACGGTTTATGAGAATATCGCTTTCGGGCTGGAGATGAGGCACTGTAAGAAAGACTATATTAACGAACAGGTCATGAAAGCCGCGAAGATCTTGCAGCTGGAGGATTATCTGGACCGCAAACCGGGCCAGCTTTCCGGCGGGCAGAGGCAGAGAGTAGCCTTAGGGCGGGCGATTGTGAAAAACGCCAAGGTTTTCCTGATGGATGAGCCTTTAAGCAACTTGGATGCCAAGCTTCGCGTCCAGATGCGGAGCGAAATCGTTAAGCTGCACCGCAGCCTGAATGCGACGACGATTTATGTCACTCACGATCAGACGGAAGCTATGACGATGGCAAGCCGCATTGTGGTTATGAAAGACGGCAAGGTTCAGCAGATTGGGACCCCTAAGGAGATATATGAGAATCCGGCGAATGAATTCGTGGCGACTTTCATCGGCTCGCCGGGCATGAATATTATTCCTTGCCAGATTGATAAGAAAGATAAAATGGTCATTCTGCCTAACGGGTTTAAGGTTCCGCTCAGCGAGGAGAGAACGCATCTGATCAATAAGTTCTATGAAGATAAAATCGGGCTTCTGAAAGCTGAAAACGAAGAACTGCAGAAGAAGATGGATGAAGCCAAAGACGAAGATAAGGAAAGCGCCCTGGTTAAAGAGGTCTCAGCGGCCGAGATTAAGAAAAACGCTGAGATGATGGATAAGTATGAGGAATTGCTGAAAGAAGAGAACCTGACGGTGGATTTAGGCTTAAGGCCGGAAGCTATCGCTCAGGAAGAGTATTCGCAGCTGATTGAGCATAAATCCGAGAGCTTTGAGATTGAAGTCTCTATCGCGGAGCTACTGGGCAACGAGTATTATGTCTATACTTCCTTTGGCGAAACTAACGTCATCGCTAAGATGAATGCCAACCATGAAATTGCTAATTACTCGAAGATAAAAGTTCTGTTTGATTTAGATAAGATTCACCTGTTTGATAAGGTTTCTGCCGGAAGAATTTTCTAAAGTCAGCCTCAGTATCTAATAAGAAAAAGCCTAGCTATTCAGCTAGGCTTCTTTTGTCGTTTGAATTAAAATAGAAGGGCATTTTAAGAACTTTATTCTTTTAGGAAAACCATTATGAATCACGAAGAATATAAAAAAGCTTCAGAGCATTGGAAGAAAATAGACGCTAACGGGGTGAAGATGGACAAAGAGAAACTGAAAGCAGCTGCTTTGGCTTTTATTAATTCACATAACACCTGTGCTTTAGCTACAGGCTTTAATGACTTTGTCCGTTGCACGCCTATTGAATATTCTTTTCACGATGGGGCTTTTTATATGTTCTCAGAAGGCGGGGAGAAATTCATCGGCTTAGAGATGAATAAGAATGTCTGCCTGGCTATCTATGAGCCTTATAACGGATTCGGATCCTTAAAAGGGATGCAGGTTATGGGCAAGGCTGAAGTTGTTGAGCCCTTTTCCTCTGATTATATAAAAGCGGCCGATTTTAAAAAGATTCCTCTTGAGGCCTTAAAGAACCTCAAAGAACCGATGAACCTGATTAAAGTCAGCCCTGTCCGAATTGACTATCTGGACACTGATTTTAAAAAGTCTGGCTATTCCAGCCGGCAGCGAATAGATGAGATATAATACGCATCAGCTTCTAGATTAATGAATCGATATAGTTAGTAAGGACATCACGGGCGTAGAAATTATCATAAGAATCAATGACATGGTCAGGAGCAATGCCTTGATCGACATCGTAATAAGCGTTGTTTTTAAGAGTGGAAATCTGGCGGAAGCCTGATAAGCGATAACAGGTCCCATCCGCCAAGGCTAAAGGCAGAGGGCTGCCCGTGCCGCCGCCCGTGGTCTTTCCGAGAAGGGTGACTTTATTGGATTCTTTAAGCATAGCCGGAACAAAGTTGCCGCAGGAGAAGGAAGCCGGGGAAGTTAAGCAGAAGAGCTTTTTGGAAGTTACGTCATCATTGGCGTCGAAGGCATGGTCCAAATTCGTATCGGCTTTGTAATATGAAGTGGCACAGCTTTGTGAGAAAGTGTCCTTTAAATGAACAAAGCCACGTCCAAGCATCCAGGAGATAGTATAAAGAGCTGCATCTGCATCGCCGCCGGTGTTGCAGGAGAGATCGAGAACGACATTTTTGATTTTGCTGTCATTCCTGAAAATCTGTGACTGGGCGTAAGCGATGACGCCGACTGTGTCCACAGATGAACTGGTCGGAGCCGCAGAATAGTAATTCGAAGTGTTCATTATGAAATGATCGAAGGTGACGTAAGCCGTATCTCCGATTTCTTCATATCCGGAAATGCCGCTCGGATAATGAGCCGCTCTGAAGGTGGCGGCTTCTATATAATTGGCAATCAGGGTTTTATAAGAATGGGAGAAAAGGTCATTGGTTTGGATTTCAGCGCTTTTTCCGGCATAAGCCGAATTAGAGCTGTACGAACTATGTAGATCGCCTAAATAGCCGCTGACAAACTTGGCTAGGGCTTTCCCGGAGATGAGCGGATCGGTGGAGCAAAGATCATCTTTTAAGCCTGTTGCTGTAAAATACGGATCAGCTTCAGGAATGCCGTGAATGTCTTTTAAGCCGTAGTAGGTATCATAAACTAAACACAGCTCTTTATAAGAAAAATCGGCAAGGGCCTGGCTGCGGTTACCCGTCGGAGCGGAATAAAACAGCGAAGAAAAAGCGCTTGAGACGCCTTCTTCGGAAATTATCACGCAGTTGCCGTTATAGATGGCTTCCGCATTTACCGGGGACATAAAGATATCAGAAAAAGTCTGCAGAGGCAGATAGCCAGTGCTGTTGGCGTAAAACATAGGGATATCATGCGACTTTAAATCGATGGTCTTTTGCTGGCAAGGCTGGCGATAGCCGTCAGTCTGGTCTCTTTTGATGTAGATGGGCTTATTGTCCGCATCGTAATAATTGCTGGAGCATATATCGAGCGGATTGGACATGCAGCTGAAGATAATGAATTCATCGAAGTCTGGAAAAGTAATTTCTTCCTTGTTGAAGTCGATAGTGGCACTGGCTTGGTTTTCCCGTGTAACGGTGAAAACTCCGCTATTGTCTTTAATTGTGAAATCGCAATCGGATTTAATGATGTCGTTATAGTAAGACTTAACAATCTTGAAGCCGCTTTCTAAGCTGACATAAGGAATGGCAGCATCGTTATTCAAAAGTACTAAATCTGCCGTGCTTTTGTTGGCGATAGCATTCATATATAAAGGAAGCTTTGTCGAGGTAAAGGCGATATCCGTTTGACTGCTTGCGGAACTGGAAACAGAAGAATCATTAGCCTGATTGCAGGAGCAGAGCGTCGAAGAAAGCAAAAGAACAGATAAGAAACACATTTTTCTGCGATTCATAAATTTACGTTCCTTCTTTCACGACTCGAATATGGCACTATAAAAGTTAAATGTCAAAGATTAAGGCTTATCTATTATTATCAACGCGCTGTTTTTCCTATAAAAAGAGCCTTTTCTTTCTTTGTCTGGGGGTTTCGGATATAATGACTGCATGAAAGAAAAAAGCCAGTCGATACCTGTTTACGATTTACTACATTTTTATTTTATGCCGCCTCGCATTGCCAGTTCTGTCGTTTATGAAGTCGATTTAGGCGAGGCGATTGATTCTTCCTTGATGGCAGAGTCCTTAAAAGAAGCTTTAAGCCGTTATCCTCATTTCCGCAGTGTTCCCGTTATTGAAAATAACGAGATACGTTTTAAGCCTAGCCAGGAAGAGCCTCATTTGCATAAGGAGTCTCATCAAGGCTTTGCTTTAGGAACCAGCCAGACAGATGGCTTTCTTTTTGTTTTGGCTTATACAGGCCAGATTCTTAGTCTTCATTGCCATCATTCTCTGTCGGATGGCCGAGGCTTTCTGCGTTTTTTAAAAGACATCATCTGCTCTTATTTCATAAAAAAGGGCGTTCAGTTAACTCCGGAAGAGAATCAGGATGTTTTCAGCGGAGAGGCTCCCCAAGGAGCTTTTGCGGAGGAACACTCAGAAAGCAAACTTAAGCCCTTAGGGCAGTTTTCTTTAAAGCCAGAAGACCAAATTTTCCGCCGTCCGGAAGTTCCTTTGAAGGCGTCTGAAGTGATTGGCTTCCGCAATGAGTTCTCGCTTCCTATTGCTCCGGTTCTGACTTACGCTAAAAAAGCTGAATCAACGCCGGTGCCCTTGCTTATTGCTCTTTTGGGGCAGTCTTTTATGGATGTTTATAAGCCTGAAAGTCTTCTTCTGGCTTTTTCAGCTGTAGATGAAAGGAAGCCTTTTATGACTGATGTCGGCAATAATGGCTCAGGAAGCTTAAACATCCCTTATTATGCTGTTCTTTATAACAAGCCTTTAGCGGAGCAGGCAAGTATCCTCCGTTCACGCTTGGATTTGGAAATTCAGCCGCGCAACCTGGCCAACGCTAACAAGAAGCTTGTTCAGTCAGTGGATTTATGCAAGAAGATGCCAATGAGCCCTTTAGAGGCTATCAAAATAATCAGTGCTCAAATGGATGCCAACCCCGGCCGTGTTTCTTATTCGGTATCGTATGTCGGAGCGGCTCGCTTTCCTTCAAATGTCGCTTGCCGCATAAAGAGGCTGGCAGTTGATTTCGTTCCTTTTATTCTTCCTAATTACTGCATGGGAATCGAAAATAATGGGATTTTAGATCTGACATTGACAGAAAATGTGGATTCACCGGCTTTGGCTGAAGCCTTTTATTCCCGTCTGCATGCAGTTTTTCCTGATGCGGAATATTTAGGCAGGGAAAAGCGTATATTTGATACGATGTGCTTAGATAAAATAGTCAGTTAAATCTAATCTTAATAAATTTGCGCTAATAAATAGCAGCATTGAAATGAATGGAGAAAAGTCCCATAAAAAGTAGTATTTGATTGCATCTAAGAATAAAACAACCTTGAGGCATTTATGGAAGTGCTTTATTTATTTTCCATAATAACAATTAATGATTTGCATTAATCAATGACCATATGAGCTTGTTCAAAAGCAGACGTTTTTATCTCTCGGACTGTGATGCCTAACTGGTTTCAGATGCTGATAAAAGCTGGCACGATGCCTTTGTTGGCAAAGTTTTCGCAGACGTCTAATGTCAAAATGCCTTTTAGGTCAATTGCTGCAACAACTAAATTTCCTATATCTGGCCAACTGCGGAAGTCAAAAGAGTCAATTTGATTAAGAACCTCTTCTTTAAAAGGCAAGCGCCCTAGATAAGTCAGTCCGAAGTTGTTCATATGCTGCTTTACTAAGTGAGCTACGCCTTTCATAGTAAGTTTTTGAAGAAACAAAGGGCGGAGGCTGGCTTCGTTTGACGCTTTTTCATTAAGCAGTTCTCTGATTTCCTCAGATTTGTCCATTAAGGTACATCTCCTTTAATAAACTTTAATAATGTACCCTAATTAAATGATTTCGCTTTACATAAAACAATCAAAACCTAGGTTTTTTTATTTGCTTAAAAACTTTTGCACCTTATATGAAACATCCTATACAATTTAGTTTCACATAAAATTCTTGCCGATGCTTGCTTTTCAGCATTTAACCTGTGTCTAATTCGTTTTCATCTCTTTTACGGGTAAAAAAGATCATTTTGGCACAAAAAAAGCTTATTCAGGTTTTGGCCTAAGAAGCTGTTTAATTTGTATTTATCGGATATTCTAAGCTTTTCTCTCATCGACAGTGCAATCACCATCTCGACATGCATTGTACTTGTAACTGTATCATTTGAAGTTAGGATTGCTATTGTATAGAAGAATAGTTAAATATCATTGTTATTAAGTTAATAGTCTTTTACAACCATTACTTAAAATTCATTATCATCAGGCTAAAGCTTAAAACTATCTTTTAATGCTTACGAAAGAATAGGTATTCATAAAGTCGATGCTAAAAATAAGGTCTTCTGATGCGATAGTGAAATCGTCTATTATATAGCAGATATAAAACTCCATGTCTTTTATTGACTTTAATTCGAAAATATCTTTGCCATTTTTTTCAGTGGTTGAATTAAGATCACACGTAATAAGTTTACTAAAAGCATCGCCATAAATTGTGCTTAATTTAAGCAAATAATCAGATTGAGCAATAAGATAATCGGCTTCCGACATTAAATCAAATTTGCAATTCAGCAAGAAATCATTATCGCCATTTGTCTCATGCGAATATTCTAAAAATGTCAATTCAATCATCGAGCTTTCATTCTGATAGAATTTACAGGTCTCTCCTAGATAAAAAACATCGGCATTATCTTTCTTTTTATCATAGCCGCAGCATGACAAAAAAAGGACTGATAATAATACACATGCCAGGGCTGAAGATTTTCTCATATTCATAAAAGTTCTCATGTGTTTTACCATTTAAAATCTTTGGCAACAGTGAATGAACGTAATATTTTACTTTTGCCTGATTTCACATTACAGGATAGCCAGCATCAATATTTTAACAACTAGTGAATTAAAAGAACATGTCAAATGATGCGTACCCCGAATTCTGGACCAAACCGGAAAAGGGTACACATCAGTTAGATATGGAAATAAATATAAGACTTTAGAAGGTCGATTTCGAATAACTTATAAGATACGATAATGAAAATTGAATCAGATCCGTTGAGATAAGAAGCATTAATTACAACATAGATTCATCTGCTTCAGAAGTCATCAGCTTGTATTGCTGTTTTTCTTAGAGTTCCGGGCAATTAAATCTCCGAGCGTTTGATTTTTTTATCAGCTGAGCAATGGTCAACTTGTATTTTTTGCATATGCCCTGAGTGATGTCTCTGAGCATTTCGGATTCATCTATGGTTGCTCTTTCAGAAGTAGGATATTTGCTAGAGATGAGGATATTGTAGCAGTCAAATATCGATTTCAATTTGAGCTTTTCTTGGCTGTTGAAGTACTTGACGAAGTCATTGAATTCATAGACGAAGAAGGTTGGAAGTACTTGATGGTTAGCCTTATAGTCACTTCTGATTATATTGACAATGTTTTCAACGTCACGTCCAATAATAGTTACGTTTGGCTCTGTAAAATTGTCGTTGAGGCAAAGGTGAAATCTGCTGAAGGGCTTTTCTCCTTCAAGCGGATCGCCTTCTTTGCAATAGAACCCTTTTCCGCTCTTTTCGGGTTCTTCGGCAAGCTTGACATAGCCAAATTCATTAATTTGGAGTGGGGAGTCTAAAAACGGACAGCATTCTTCAACACTGATAAATTTATAGTCCATAATGTTCATCTTCCTTTCAGTTATTTGAGTCTGTTTTCATAAAATCATCGTAATTGATGAAAGCAAAGTCTATAGGATGCTTCATATTCTGTCTTATGTTGGCCTCATCCGCTGCATCTAAAACTATCATAGCCTCAGCCCTTTTGCTTTCTTTGACTGGCAGTAAGCCACGAGACACAATCGTATCAGTAGCGGCTTTCTGCATTTCAAGGTTGTCTTTTAAATGTCCGCTCAAGGTGTACATATGTGATTGATGGCTTTCATCGCTCAATAGCTTCTCGGCTTTCTCGCAGGCGGTGTTGAAATATTCGTAATTTTTCTTTCCGTCTTGGCCCTTATTAAATTCGGCTTTTTCCTTGGCTTCTTTTAGATACTGCTCAGATTCAATCTTGGAGTCTGGGCAGAGATAGATTAGATCATCCATGGTGACATCCAGGTCTTTGATCATGGCTTTAGTGACTTCCATAGTGAACATTGCATCGTTTACAGCTTTATGTGCTTTGAAGGGAAGTTCTTTGCAGACCAATTCTTTATATGCCTCTTCTAAAGAGTAGTTTTTCTTTCGTGTATCAGAGAAGTACTTCAAGAAACTTTGAGTATCGTAGGCCGTATAAGAGAAGGTCTTTAGGCTGAAGCGTCTGATATCTGAGTCAAGGAATGAGATGTCGTTCTTGACACTGTGCCCAAAGATCATAATGTCTTTCTGAGTTAAGAGAAAGCGGATATTTTCATAGAAGTGGTCTAGTTTAGGCTGTTTATAGTAAAATTCAGGCTTCTCAGTCAAAATGAGGTCTTTATGGTTTTTGCGCCCAGTTAGATAAAATTTCCCATCTGGGCTCGGATTGATGAAGTAGTTTTGCCTGCCTAGGATATTAAAGTCAGTATCTGTCTTAACGTAACCGAACTCACAGATTTTGGCAACTCCATTGAAGCAGTTGGCGCATTCGATATCGAAGAATATGTATTTCATATGTGGGTTATGCTTTCTAATCCCCTAAGAATTAGATGACCCCTCGTCTCACTGGGGATTTCGTGAAACGGGGAGCCGGAGTCGTCAGTTGCCTCTGTATTCGTCGTTGTTGGGATTCATTTGGTCAGCGTGATTATCGAGGTCTTCTTGATATTCGTCATTATTAGGATTGTTTTGATTGGCGTAGTCATCTAATTCCTCCTGAGTGTATTCTTGCTGTTCATCATCTGGTTTATACATGGTTTCATTTCCTTTCTGGCTTCTTCAGCCAATGACAATATACCACGCATTTTTGCATTAAGCAAAATTTATGTAAAAGTTAAAATGCATATTAAATAAAGCGATAAAACTTAAACATGATTGCACTAAAGCAAGTTGCATAATTTCAATTGCTATGCTATCATCATTTTACGGAGGTTAATTTATGACAATTGAATATGATAACAACAAGACTCACAATTATATAAAAGAAAAGATGAAAGCAAAAGGCATAAAAGATTATAAAGATCTAGCACATAGAATGTTTATGCTTCACTCTGGCTTTGCGAAAGAGAGCGATTTTCAAACTAATGTAAATAGATGGTTCTGTGTTAACTCCGGACTGCCTACCAGGGATCCGGCTAGTTTGCTTGCCTTGTCTCGGGTTCTTGGAGTCAGTATAGAGGAACTTATATTAGGCGTGGATATGGGTGCTGATAACGATAGAGTTACGCTTTACTCGGTCGCCAAAAGCAACAATCCGCTTCTTTACGAAAAGCTCAAGCAGAATTCTGAGGTAAACTTTGATTCCTATGACGAAAGAAACAAAAGCTTTATTGACTATGTTATCAAATTCAAGAGCAGTAAGATTCTGGAACAAATGATTTCTGATTCTGATTGGCTGTGTATGAATGGCGAATTAATCAGAAACTTTTACAACATCAATGTAGGCAAACTGCTTTTTATGGCAGCCGATTGCCAAGACCGAAATATTCTTGAAAGGTTATTTAATCCAGCACTCGATTGGAAAGCAAAGGTGGCTGATGCGAGTGATAATGATAGGTCATCTATGTGTATTTTCTTTGATAAAGATGAAGCTTTAAAAGCTCTGAAAAATCCCGTTTTTCTTGAATATGTCACTAAACCAACTAATATATCAAATTCTGATTGGCTCAAGTGGAGGTACAACGTAGAACCTTTGCGCTCTTCTGCTTGGATAAATCTTCCTATTCTTTTTGGGGGATTTAATGCTCTCTTCAATTTGGCAATTGAAAACGATAATCTGCCTCTTATTCTGGCTTTTTCTAAAGCTGGACTGGAACACAACAAGATTATTGTGAACAAACTTGTTGGGATTGAACATTTGATTAAAGGTGACTTAGTTTACTTTAGTCGTGGAGAGATAACAGAACGGGTCCCAGTGGCAAATGTAGCTATACCTATTGACTATAAGCGATTAGAAGTATTAGGCAATCTGCAAAACAATACCGTTGTTAAGGAATATTTAGATTCAATCGGCAGATTTAGGCTCAAAAAAGATCAGGAATGAATTTGAAATATATATCGATATTGCAATTAATTCTTTTTTGCATTCCAAAGCTGAATTGCATTATTAGATGACCAAGTCAGTGAAACGAAAAGCAAGGATTTGAGGCATCAGTTTCCTATGCGCAAGCCGTTTTTACCTTGTTTTTTTGAAAATGATTGCTTCTTGTGCCTTGTTTGAGGCACGGCAAAGCTAAGTTGTTGGTGAATTTGTCAAATTCATCACAGAATAGCTGCTTAGCTTGGTCTTCTTGAAATTGTGACATCTATGTTGCATCAGCAAGCATTGGGCTCTATTGCAACAAATTATGTTTTTCATTTGAATGTCGACAGCAGGAAAGTGAAGACTTTTAGCAGTTGCTATCACAAGAAAGGAAGGCACTAGTTGTGCTTGATTGTCTATTTTATTCTGAAAGTGAAATCACGGCTGAGGAAATCTATTCTGATTTAAAATGCATATTCGAAATAAAGATTAGCAATGTCGAGATTTGTATGGGCATCAAAGTCTATAAAATGAGCTATGTGGTTGTGGTGATTTAGAGACCTAGATAATCATATGGATTGGAGAGGCTTTTGAAAGCAATTTTAAAATATTCATCATAATTCCATTTAGATTCATTTGGGCTTTCATCAAGATAGACACGGCAATAGTCTTCAAAGAAGGTAATCAACTGGTCAAGGGTTTTGTCGATATACCCCGGTTTAAGGATTAACCAGTCACCAGCAAACATTCCATTTTTATACTCGATTTTATCTCCGTTTTCCGGAGAATGAACATTCTTCGGATACAGGTGCTTTAAAGTCTTATAGGCTTCCATCGAATTATGTTTTAGGAAGTTATTAATCTTATGGAGCATATTGTAAGCATTAAATTTTGATAATTCGTTTAACTTAGCCCCATTCTTGTCTTTCAATAAACCATCAGAGAACTTGCAGAATGATTGGAAGTCATAATCAGTGCCTTTATAGCCGCATTCCGTCATAACTAATAGTGTGAACCTATCTGTTTCAGTACATATCTTTTGAATGAACTGACAATACAGCGATTGGATTATCTGATCATATTTATACTGTCTTTTCCAACCTGACTTCTGAGCTTCCATGCAGATTTCATCGTAATCTTCTGAATCCGATGTATAACATAAGCCATTTAACCGAGCGTTGTCTTCTACTTCCTTGGGAGTTTTTATCTTCTCGAACAACGGCATATATTCATGAATCCAATCTTCCTTAAGCTGACTAAATAGATTACGTAACAAGTTAATCTTGTAATCGTATCTATTTTTTCTTTTCGGACAAAAGTAAACCGTATCTCGCGGAGCAAAAAGTCCTTCTGGCATAAACTCTTGAATTCCAATCCATTCGCACATTTTCTTGTAACGTTTGGTGTCAATACGAAATCTACCATCTTTTGGATGGATTCCCCAGAATTCATATTCTTTTAGACTATCTGATGACCAGCCAGGGTTTGATTCGAATTTAGAGTAGTCGAATCGTTCTACTTTGTTTGTTGATTTCATAATTATCTCCTTTCATCAACCCTTTGAGATTGGAGAATTAGTCTTGGTGCGCCACTCCGTCAATTACTTGGCCATAGGTGCTGCGAACACTGTACTATCGGTTCGCACTTATATCTTATCAAATAAAGATTAAGCCGACTAGATTTTGTTATGGCGATATTTTTCCAAACGTGACGAGCATAAAGTATCTACCATCTTGCATAGAGTCATGTAATGGGCGATATATCTAGAAAACTGCTTCTAGATAAAGAAAAAACTACTTTCGATTGAAAATGGCTCATATCGGAAAACATAGATGGTATTTATACTATTTGATACTTCTTCAACGATAAACAAACCACCGTTTCCATATGCGTTGTATGGGGGGATTTGTATATATGAAATCAATCTCGTCACTTGGAAATGAACATATCAAAATGGAATGGCGTCAGCCCCATTTTTAAACCGGCCGATTTCGACTGGCTTAATAGACCTTACTGGCTTGCTTCAGTCTTTGATGTCGATTCTCTCGATTTTGAAGATGACAGGCCTCGTCCCATCGGAGCAGCAGGCAATCATAATGCGGTCGTCGTTCGTCCAGCCGTGCATGATGGCCCCGCCTTGGAGGGCGGAGTAGATATAGCGGCTGATGGCGTCCCACGCCTCGGAGCAGAACGGAACGCCTTTGGCCCCGCAATGGTGGGTGTCGGGAGAATGGGCAAGATCCTGATCGGGTTTTCCCGATTTCACGAGCGTTCCTTCTCCCATGTGCCAGAAATCGTCCTTATTCTTGTCTCGGCGAAAGATGAATTCGTCACCGACGTTGAAACAAGGGCACTTCCCACTGACGGGGTTTGCGCAATACTGCTTCTGCAACTCCGGATAAAGCTTTTTGTCCAAGACGGTCACCTTTACTTGATAGGTCATAACAAACCTCCTTGCCAGGAACTAAAAGTAAATTGAGACTCTTTAATTGTAATTGTTTTTCAGCGAAGTTTTAAGCTGACCACTGTCTCCACATGTATTGTGTGCGGTCGGGGTAACTGGGCTCATACCAAGCGGCTGGGCTGGGAAATATGTTGACCATTAGGCGGGGACATATGCCGAGCCCTCGCTTTTTGGTCGGAAGACGACGTTTGCTGTTTGGCGGTGTTTCCGTGAAGAAGGGAAGGATGTTTTCCAGGGTACGCTGGGACTGGGAAAATGACATATCAGAAATGGTGAAAGCAAGTCGTTCGGAGCATTGCCATAACTATCATTAACCTATCACTTAAACTATCACTCCGGCGCCACTTACCACGCTACTAACTATGTTAAAAAGATAAGAAAACGCCGATTGGCTGGGCGTTTCATTCCGGACAGTTATTGAGCGGCTATCGGACAGCTAGGCTCGTTGGAGGTCGACGTCGCCGTGGCGCTATATTTGGTGGTATTAAATTTAAAAAATGCTCATCCCGCAGATTGACACTAGTTAAAAAGAGCATATTCAAAAAACTTTTTTTTGTCGACAAATTCATCTATAATTATACATGCTATGTTCTTTAATACACTGAAAAGAGGATTTTATTCCAATAACAAAAGTGCCATCAGGATGGACAAAGATTCTTTTTTATATAAATCGGATTGCATGGTTTTATTGAGAAACATGAATGACGAGTCGGTCGATCTTATTCTCACATCGCCACCTTATTGCATGAATAAGGCTTATGAAAAGAAAGAGGATGATATTAAAACATTTACGTCAACGAACAAAGAAGTTCTTTCTCAGGCGGTTCGTATTCTCAAGAAAGGCGGCTCTCTTTGTTGGCAAACGGGTTATCATGTTACCCATGAACAAATAGTCCCTTTAGATTATCTTATTTTTTCGATAATCGATGAAATTAACCAAGGCCTATCTAATGATCAAAAAATGATACTTCATAATCGAATAATTTGGTCTTTTGGTCATGGCCTAAATTCTGAAAAAAGATTTAGCGGAAGGCATGAAACAGTTCTTTGGTTTACCAAAGGTCCCAAGTACTTTTTTGATTTAGATTCAATAAGAATACCTCAAAAATAACCTGGGAAAAAATACGCAAAAGGGCCTAGAGCTGGGCAATATAGCGGGAATGTTCACGGGAAAAACCCTTCTGATGTTTGGGAAATTCCAAATGTAAAAGCAAATCATGTAGAGAAAACTGATCATCCCTGTCAGTTTCCAGTCGCTTTGGCGGCGCGGTTGGTCAAAAGTCTAACCAAGTCGGGAGATGTCGTCCTCGACCCTTTTTTAGGCTCTGGAACGTCTGCAGTAGCTTCAATTATTAATGGAAGGAAATTCATTGGCGCAGAAATAAAACCTGATTATTGTGAAATATCGATTAAAAGAATAAAGAATTCTGAAAAAGGGACGGAAGTGTACCGCCCTGATGTCCCTGTATGCCCTCCGGACCCTAATTCATCGGTCGCAAAAAAGCCGGACACTTTTGTTTGGAAAGGTAATGAACAAAAATGAAAAAGAAAGTTAACCTAACTCCCGAACAAAAGGCTGAGCTAAAAGAAAAAAAGGAAAAAGACAGGCAAGATAGAAAGTTTTTAAAGGATATTGATTCTATTTTTTCTTTGGCGGGTTTTACACCATTTAAAACAGAAGGCAAAAAGTTTTATCTTGGCGGAAGAGACCATGAAATAGACCATTGCTTTATTTATCAAAACGTTATTGTTTTATGCGAAAGAACATTAACTAACAAGGAACACATTCGGGAACACATTACAAAAAAGCAACAAAGCATCGAAATAATCCTAAAGAATAAAAAAGAGTTTTTGGAAGTGTTTTTCCGAGATGTTTTGGGTAAGGCCGGTGGCGATAGAGGCTACACCTTGCAACGGTGGGTCATAAAATACTGTTATTTCGCAAAGGAAAAGAAAGCGTTCAAAGAAAGCGATAAAGGACTTTTTAAACCAATTCAAATAGTCGACGACCATACTTTTTTGTATTTTAAATCGATAACATCATGCTTAAAAAAATCATCTATTTATGAATTATTCAATTATCTTGGGATTAAAAACGAAGATGTTGGAGAATCTTCTCCCCGCAGCACTTCGGACAATTTCGAAGTTACAATTATCCACCCGGAAGAAAACACCGGTTTAACCAACGGGGTGAAAGTCGTTTCGTTTATGATATCTCCTGATGACCTAATAAAAAATGGTTACGTTTTGAGAAAAGAAAATTGGGAAGAAAAAATAGATCTTTATCAAAGAATGGTAACGAAGAGTCGTCTCCTAAACATTAGAAAAGATATTATTAAAAACCGATACACCTTTTTTAACAACGTTATTTTAAGTTTGCCAAAAAACGTTTCTTTTAAGGATGAAAACGGACCGGTAGCATTAGATTCTCTCGAAAACAACAAAAGTTACACGATGACCATTACTGAGAGTTTCAACTCGATTGGAATTATCGATGGACAGCATCGCATTTATTCGTTCTACCAGAACGATGTTGAGAATCCAGAAGAACTGGAAATAAAGGAACTTAGGAAGCGGTTTAACCTTTTAGCAACGGGCTTGATTTTTCCTCCTGATTGGACTCCCGAAAAAAGAAGGGATTTCGAAAGTGATATTTTTTTAGACATAAACAAAAATCCTCGAAAAGTAAAATCGTCTTTAATTATGTCTATCGGAATGTCGAAAGACAGATTTAATGACTATTCGATTGCAAGAGATGTTATTATTAAGCTCAATGATGAGGGCCCATTGGCCGGCCTCTTTGAAATTTCCGCGCTTGAAAAAGCTCCGCTTAAAATGACCTCTATTATTAAATATGCTATGAAAAGTTTAGTCTCACCATCGGCCCCAGAAAGTCTTTTTCACTATTGGAATCCGACAATGTCTGTGGAAACGTTTAGGTCAAATCCATCCAACGAAAGCGAATATGCCCTATTTTGCTCGTCAATTATCGGCCAGTATTTTTCAGCAATAAAAGCTAACTATCGCCAGGAGTGGATTGACAAGACTTCCACAATCCTTAAGGTCGTATCCATTAATGGTTTTTTGATTTGTCTTCGACTGTCGTTGGCCACAACTTCTGGACCAAAAAATTTTGAGTTCTATAAAACAATCTTTGCTAAAAAACATTTTTCATTTGTCAAAGGCACTTTTAAATATTCCGGAAGTTTATATTATCAATTCGGTGACCATTTAAAAAAAGAATTGTTCGATTAGCCTATCGTTTGACTATAAAGTGCTTGTTTGCGAGATATTGATGGGCGCTTGATTCCGTTGGGATAAGAAGTTTTTTTAATCAAGGTTTTAATGACGAATTCCATAAACATTGGCCTGTAAATTTGGATACCGTTCCTTAAATTGCTAATGCTTTTTGGCTCTTTATAGCAATATAAAAAAATATATGCCGGTAGTACTCTCGTTTTCCGTCCTTAGGAAGCTTATAGACAAGTTCAAATGATGACTTTGCCGAAGCCGGTTTTTCTTTTTCGGAACGATAGGTCTTGAAGAATGATGATGAAGAAATCCTGGCGGCTCGTGACCTTGTGCTGCTTCTCACTTGGCTGCCTTTCGTAGACCTCATCGATCTTCCGGAAGCAACTGCCGTTCTTTTGCATGTGGCTAAACAAAGCCAACAAATCGCATACTGCGTGTTTCCGTCTTTGACTCGGAATTTCGCCAAGTTTGTAGGATTCGGCTCTCCCTTCGTGGAGGAAACTACCCGGGGAAAATATTTCCAGCCTGTCTTTGTAGATGTCGACCTTCATATGGGTTCCGTTAATGGTGTAATCATGGTGGGCTAGCGCGTTGACGATGGCCTTGTGGTGGTTGGCCATGTAGAACTGGTCACCTTCGCCCTTGTTGTCGTGGCGGGGCTTGGTGATCGGATCGATGGTGACGGTCTTGCCCTGGAGCAGATCGCCCTTGTACTTCTCGTTCTTGAGGATGCCGAGGATTATGTTCCCAAATCTATATCATTTTTGGGGACTTTCCAAAATGGCAATAAATAGGCCAAAATCGGGCTTACATTTTCTTAATAATCTTCTAATTGTTTAGTGTTTATCTGCATTTCTTAACGACAATTCGCATACCGTCTCCACATGTGTAGAGTGCGGTCGGGGTAACTGTGTCTCATACCTAGAGGCTGGACGGGGGGATATGTTGACCATTGGGTGGGGACATATGGCTGGGCCTCGTTTTTCGCGGTTTTTGGTCGTAAAACGATGTTTTCTGTTTGGCAGCGTTTTCGGAAGGAAGGAAAGGATGTTTTCCCTGGTACGTTGAGACTGGGAGAGGAACACAACAAAATCATTTCATTTCATTGGCAATATAAGGCTCAATAATCTTCTTAAAATCCAATAATTCGAATGATTTTATGTAATATCCAAGATTGGTCATCTCATCAACGACGCTCCTTTGGACAAGCTGCATTGGAATGTTCTCGTTTTCGACCAAACCAGATGCCTTAAAAACCGGACCCGAGAACAAAACGCCCAAAAAGATGATTCGCGAGCCCAGACTCACAGTATTTTTCTTGGGATCGCTAACGGTACCTTCATCCAGAATGAACACCGGCGATCCTGAAGAACCCGGAAAACAAGCCATATCTACCAGCCCTATTCCCGTGTTGTTGAAATCATAGGCAGGGTGGGCAGCGGTGAATCCCTGTCGGAAAATTGGGAAATTATGTTTGGCATCAAACAATCCTATTGGGTAGCCGACCATGACAACCCTCTCTAACATAGAAAGAGTCTCTAACTGTTCCTGCGAATAAATGAGATTTTCGGTAATTGGCAACGCAAAGACGGCTTTTCCGCTTTTTTCTTTTACAAGATTGAAAAGGGGGTTAACAAAGGTAAAGCAAAGATCTTGGGTGGGGTGGAAAAACCAAGGATTAGTAAACGTAACCAAGAAATTATCAGTCGTCGATCCATCACCATTATCGAGATGGAGAAGAGAACGCATTGTTTCGTTTTGGTTGTTGTGGATTACGTGCTTATTCGTAATAAGAACAGGAACCATTTTTTCTCCAAAAGAAAAATTAAAAAGGAAGCCCGTCCCAGAGTCACCGTTGAGACATTCAAGCCGAACGGTGTTAAACATTATTTTTTCGGATAATGTAGTTGGTTTCATGCGTTTTTCTCCTTTGCTTCGTAGCCTAAGTTATAAGAATCCCACAAAAAATTAACAAGAGTGATCGATGCTCCGACGGCAAGTTTGGCATGCCTCTCTTCCAATCCATGATAGCTCGTGGATTTACCATGGCCACTACCGTATTGATTCCGCAAATCGGCAATCCCAATTGCTACCGCTCTTAGACTTTGTAATATTTGTTTAAGCACTTTGCTTAACGGCAAAGAATCCTTTATTTCTTTTGGCGATAAATGCAAACAATCGGTAGTGATGGTAATCAATTTTGGCATTTCCTCGCCGCCGTCATAAGGGATCCCCTTCTTTTCCAATATCGTTTTGCAGCAACTTTCAATAAGCTCTTTTGCCAATCCAATCGCTCCGGTCGGGTCGGTTTTTTGTTTCCCAATCATTTCGTTAATGCGTTGTTCCAAATATTCATTATTAAATTCAGAAATCGCCGTCTTCGAAAGCACCGCATTGGCTTCCTCGGTTTTTTCTAAAAGCGGCTCTAGTTCTTTAATTTTTAAATATTGTTGATAATGGGGGCTATTGCCTTCTTTCTCGTTAATAATTTGCTGGCTGAATTCATAGTGTTGAAGAAGCGCTGAGAATAATTTTTCTACATCGCACTCTTTGGCTTCGTTTGCATAAATTGCAAGGGATCTTCCCTTGGAATAATTGTATTTTTCGCATGGCATAACTCCAACAATCTCTGCACAAAAACCGTCGAAATCAGCGGTACTGAAATCAAGTACATACCCTCCCTGATTAAAAAAGTTCAAGAAAGCACCTTTTTGTATTTGATTTAAACCCATGAAATTATCCTTTCCGAAAATCAAAAACAGCAATTCTAATTTTAGAAACGAAGCCGACATCTTTCTCATAAAAAACTGAGCAACACTATTTTACCAGTATTGCTCAGCTATTTTTATCATATCGGAAGTTTATTCCAAATCCACCGCGACAGCGACGTCGATGAGATCCGACTGCACTTTTATCCTTTCCCTATCGCCCTTCGATATGAAGGTTACGTGCTTCCAGTAATGGCTGAACTTCATGATCGTCGTGAACTTGCGCTTGCTGGTCGGCACCTCCTTGTCAGAGGGGAAGCCGTCTCTGAAGCCTTTCTTGAACACGAAGAGCAGTTTGTAGGGGTCTGGCTTGCCATCGTCGCCCTTGCCCCCGACGATGACCTTCTCGATGCAGGTGTCGAAGACGTCCGGGTCGAACCCCGTCATCTTGCCACCGCCGTCCTTCGTCGCCGCCTTGCGGAAAGCCTCGAGTTTTGTGATGGCGTCAGCTTCGGAGGAGCCTTGCAGATCCAGTTGCTCCTTCTCCTTCTCCAACTTACCCTTCTCGATGGCGAAGTCCTTGTATTTGTCGTCGTAGGCATCCTTCGAGAGCGTTCCGTCGGCGTAGAGGCAGCCGATCCGGTCGATCTTGTCTTGGACGTCCTCAAGGGCTTTCTTGTTCGCCCCCACGAGAGTCTTGAGGTTGCTGCACTTAAGATAGTCCTCCGATTTCCGGATGAACCGCTCCAGGAAGGTCGCATCGCCCCCGATGATGCGGTTGTAGGCATCGACGAAGGCGTTTTTCAACTCCTCCTCGGGGAAACCTTTGGAATCCGGGCAGACGTGCTTTCCTTTTTTGGAGTATCCGGCGCACTGCCAAATTATCTTCTCGTAGTTCTTCCCGCTCCGCCAGGCGCGGCGGCAAAGCGGATGACCGCAGAAGCCGCACTCGACGATGGATGAGAAGGAATACTGACGCGAGAAGCGAACCCTCGTCCCGTCCGGGTTGAGGCGGCGGACGTAGGAGCGTTTCTTCAGAATGGCGTTTGCCTGCTCCCACTGCTCGACCGTGACGATGGCCTCGTGGTGGTTGGCCATGTAGAACTGGTCGGCCTCGCCTTTGTTGTCGTGGCGGCGCTTGGTGATCGGATCGACGGTGAATGTCTTGCCCTGGAGCAGATCGCCCTTGTACTTCTCGTTCTTGAGGATGCCGAGGATGGTGCTGTCGTTCCAGTGGCCGGACTCGTATTTGGTCTTCCACCCCCGCTCCTCGAGCTCGCGGGCGAGGACGGTCGTCCCGATGCCCTCGACGTAGCGGTCGAAGATATAGCGAACGATCTCGGCCTCCTTCGGGTTGACGCTGATCTTCTTCGTCTTCTCATCGTAATCGTAGCCGAGGCAGGAGTTGAACCCCACGAGCTCGCCCTTGCTCATCATCATCGAAAGGCCCTTCTTCACGTGCTCGGAGGTGTTCTGGACCTCTTGCTGGGCGACGGACGAAAGGACGGTGATGAGAAGCTCGCCCTGCTCGGTGGCGGTGTCGATGTGCTCCTCCTCGAAGCGGATGTAGACCCGCTTCTCCTTGAGGATGCGGACGTAGTTGAGCGTGTCCACGGTGTTTCTCGCGAAGCGCGAGATCGATTTGACGAGGATGAGGTCGATCTTGCCCGCCATGCAGTCGCCGATCATCCGCATGAAATCCGGGCGCTTCTCGGCGGCGGTCCCGGTGATACCCTCGTCGGCGTAGACCCCGGCATTGACCCAGTCGGGGTTGTTGGCGATGAGCGTCTTGTAGTAGGTCACCTGCGATTTGAAGGAATCGACCTGCTCCTCGTTGGTGGTCGAGACCCGGCAATAGGCGCAGACGCGGAGTTTCTTCTCGGGGTCGGACAAGGTCTTGGCGGCCTGCTTGCTGGCCTTGATGATCGTCACGTCGTACTTTGGCTGTTCTTCCATGGCTCGGTCCCCCTTATAAGCCCAAGCCCGCGCGCGGCGAGTTCGGGCTTCTCCCGACGGCGATGTCGGAGCTGACGTGGCAGTCGGCCATGAAGCAGCTCTTGAGGTAGGCGTATTCCTCCTCGGTAATGCTGCCGTCCCGCTTCATCTCGCCCAACAAGGCGATTGAGCGGACGTAGTATTTGAGAGCCTCCGCGCTCTTGTCGGCGTAGAGTTCGTTGAGATCCTTCTCCATCAGCATTTACCCCCTTTCTTTCCGCTCATCGAATCCGGGGCTTTGTGCTCCGGGCAGGGGTTGTCCCCAAGCCCGTCCCGCATCCCTTTGAAATAGGATGAGCCGTCATAATGTCTCTCCCCGTTGAAGTAGCCGAACATGGCGTCAATCATCCGGTTCATCAAGGGGTCTTCCTTCTGCGGGCGCCCCACCACGCTCAGGTAGTAGTTGACCTTCTCGCGGCGGTCTTTCTCGCCGACCCACAGATCGTAGTCGTCGAAGAACTCGTCGAGGGCGGCCTCCTCCGGGTCGGGGTCGTGCTGGTGGCGCTCGATGTAGTAGCGGCTCACCGCGAGCATGATGTAGCGTTGAAGTTTTACGAATTTCAGATAGGGCGGGAATTTGCCCTCGATGGGCTCCCACGCGTTGTCGGCTTTCTTGAAGCTTGCGAGGATGAAGTCCTCGTACTTGTCTTTTTTCTTTTCCATGATTCCTTTGAATCCTTTCCTTGGCGTTTCCGCCTATGTCTTGAGGAGCGGGTGTCCCGCTCGCTCGATCCCACTTGGTTCTAACTTTTAGAACAAAGTGTTATCCTGTCCCTTTTTTTCGGGCCGTAAACCCGTCCTATTCCATCTCTTCCTCCTTTTCCTTTTCGCGCTCGAACCGGCGCATCTTGGCTTCGTATTCGTCGAAGGCGTCCCAGGCCTCCTGCGACACCCTTTCCGACATCGCCACCGCCCCGAGCACCATGTCCAGGGCGGTCAGCATATGGAGCCTTTGGCGGGCTTTCGGATGATGGAGCCCCATCGCCTTCCGACGCTCGACGCCGCGCTTGGCGACGATCTCTTTGATGAGGGCGTTCCCCATCCTCCGCTTGATGTCTTTCACGAACACGGGGCGGTAGAGGTAAGGCGTCGGGTCAATCTTCTGGCGGCAGCAGATCAGGGTCATCTTCCTGTCGCGCTCGTCGGCCTCGTCGAGCACCTCCTTCCATTTCGGGGCGATGCACTCGTTCTCCATCACGAGGTCGGTGGCGGCGTCAATGTCAGAGCGGCATCCGTCCATGTTCGCCGACTCGTAGCCGAGGTCTCCGGTGAGCGGGATCTCCTCGGAGAGCTTCCGGACGAGGAACTTGAAGGATTCGCTGTCGCGGGTGTAGGAGCCCGTCACCGATTTCTTGGTCTCCTCGACCATCAGCTTTCTCACCCTCGCCGCCCCTTCCACCGGCTCGAGGTAATGGCGCTCGATGGCGACCTTCAGCCCGTTGATCTTGGCGATGGGGATCTTGCCCCGGCGGTAGACGCGGGTCTTACTCTTCCGGTCGTAGGCGGTCGGCTCCTTTTGGAAGAACGAGAGGTGGATGTGCCGGTTGTCGGTGTTCTCGTGGAGCCCGGCGTACCACACGGTTTTCTCGGGGTCGAGGCCGACGCTCTTGAAGTAGCCCGGCAGCGTTTTCGCCAGCAAATCCTTCGCCTTTTGCCAGGAATAGCAGTTCTCCTTGCCGTATTTCTCCTCGAAGCTGATGACGTAGTCCCAGATGGTTGACTTCGTCTCCCTTAACTCCTCGCGGAGCTCTTTCTTCTCCTCCCTGCTCAAGATCCCGTTGGCGGAGAAGATGCCTGACGATTTCTCGCCGTCACCGGCGTAGGCCACGTAATCGCGCACCTTGGTGGTCTTGATGCCTTTGTCGATGTAGGAGAGGTAATCGTCGTCCATGTTCGACGAGTAGAACTCCCGGCCCTCGCTTTTGAGGTCGTAGTAATGGGTCCTCAGGACCACGTTAGGTGTTGTTGCCATAGGCTTGCTTGATCTCCTTCTCGCGGAATAAGAGGTTCTTCGGCAAGACGTCCCTCCGCCCCTCGTCGATGTCGGAATGGTCGATGCCCCTCGAGTTGACCAAGAGCTCCAAGAGCCGGTACATCTCGATCAGCAGGATCTTGTAGACCTCCGCGTCGGCCCCGCCCTCGCACTGCCTTTGGCTCATTCCCTCCAGCCGTTCCTCGATGGCGCTTGCCTTGGCGTAGAGGCTTTGGAAGTCCTTCTCGCTCGTGACTCCCCGGATGGCCTCCCTTTTGTCGAGGCCGTCGTTCATGAGGGCGGTGACGTAGGCCGACTTGCTGCCGGTGTAGCCGCTCTTGGCGAGGTCTTCCTCGATCCGCTTCTTGGTGTTGGCGTCGAGGCCGTTGATGGTGATGTAGTCCAGATTCATGCCTTTCTCTCCTTTCAGAAGGGTCTTGTCTCGCGATTCAAAACCGCGGGAAATGTCCCTACACTTACCAAATACGGATTTGCACCGGCACCCCCCCCTTCAATATTTACAATTGCATACGAAAAAATCCCGTTTCATCGGGCTTATTTCTAAAAAGATTTTTTATCTCAAAAAGTTGTTATTTGCGTTTATTCAGAATCGGGGAGCGGACTTCGCTCATCCTTTCGTCCTCGATCTTCCGCTTTTTCCGCTTCTTGGCGGACAGCTCCACGTAGTTCTCGTACTTGTCGAAGGCGTTATGGTAATCATCGTTCACACCGGGGATGGTCTTGTAATCGTCCCAGTGCCATTCGCGCAGGGCAAGCGGGTTGCCTTGGGCGTAGACCTTCGTGATGGTCGGCTTGAAGTCGTAGAACTCGCTTTCGATGGCGCGGACGAAATGATAACGGTTGAAGGACGTGGCGCCGTTCTTGTCCATGGTAGACTCGATGGTGATGTACCCCTTCTTCTCCAGCCAGCGAAGATCGTATTGGAGGGTCCTCTCCTTGCAGCCGAGGAAAAAGGCGGTCATCCGCATAATCATCCCCTTGCCGTCGGCCAGCTGGATCTTGTAGAGGAGGATGCAGCGGCGCTGAAAGGGCGTGATCTTCCGGACGAAGGCGTCGTGCTCATCGTCCAAGGGCTTCACCACGATATAGCCATAAGAGCCAAGCCGGGAGCCGGTATTGGCATAGTTACGACGCTCGAATGTAGGAATGCGCTTTTCATCGTCGCAATCTTGCTTGTTTGCCACGTAAATACTATACTTTTATTCGCCACATTTCGCCATAATTTTTATTGATTTTTGATACTTGGATGATATAAACTTTTTATATGAATTATGCAGAACTGCTAAAGGCGTTGCGGGAGAGGCTTTTGCTAACTCAAACCGAGCTTGCGAAAAAACTTGGTGTTTCATACGTTTCAATCAATCGCTGGGAGAACGGGAAAAACATACCGTCCATAAAAGCCAAAAGAAAGATCGTGTCTCTTTGCCGAAAGAACGGAATCTTGGGGGAATGATCTATGCACTCTGAAGAAAAAGCACGACTTGAGATCGACAAAAAGCTGGAAGAAGTTGGCTATGTTATCCAGGATTATTCCCAACTAAATATCCGTGCCAACAAAGGAGTCATCGTCCGCGAGTTTCCGACGAGTACCGGCCCCGTCGATTATTTGATTTTTATCAATGGACAGGCAGTTGGGGTCATCGAGGCGAAAGCCGAAGACAAAGGAATTGACCTTGTCACAAAGACCGAGACGCAATCGAACAGATATGCCAATAGCCAATTTAAGAACGTTCCGACGGCAAATATTCGCTTCGTCTACGAGGCAACCAACCAAATCGTCCGGTTCACCGATTACCAAGACGAGGATTACCGTTCGCGGGAAATATTCGATTTTCATACCCCTGATGAACTCGAAATCCTCTTAAAAGCCGGGAGCACCCTTCGAAATAGGCTCAAACACGATTTCCCGATGCTCGATACCCACGGATTCCGCGATTGCCAAATCAAAGCCGTAAACAACCTTGAAAGGTCTTTTTCCGATAATAAGCCAAAGGCTTTGATTCAGATGGCGACTGGGGCCGGAAAAACGTACACGGCAATCACCTCGATTTATCGTCTTCTAAAATTCTGCGGAGCCCGTCGGATCCTTTTCCTCGTCGATACCCGAAACCTTGGAAAGCAGGCTATGGACGAATTTACGGCGTATAAGCCATCGGATTCGACAAAAACATTCACCGAACTTTATAACGTGCAGCTTCTTAAAAGCTCTTATATCGCCCCATCCACGAACGTGGTCATTTGTACGATCCAGCGTCTTTACTCAATTCTTTGCGGCGAAGAATTGGATCCCTCTTTGGAAGACGATCCTTTGACGGACAACATCAAGCAGCCAAAAGAAGTCGTCTTTAATGAAAAATACCCCGTTGGCTTTTTCGATTTTGCTTTCATAGACGAGTGCCACCGCTCCATTTATAACTTGTGGAAACAGGTCCTCGATTATTTCGACTTCTTCCAAATCGGATTAACCGCCACGCCAGACAAGAGAACCTTCGCTTATTTCAACCAAAACGTCGTTAGCGAATATCCGAGGGAACAAGCGATTATCGATGGCGTCAACGTTGGCGAAGACAAATATATGATTAACACCAAAATAACGACACATGGTGGCGTTATTTACAAAACTGAGCATCTGGTCGAAGTCCGGGAAAGGCTCACGAGAAAAGAACGATGGGAGTCAATCGACGAAGACATCAACTACGAAGCTGAGCAACTCGACAAAGACATAGTCAATCCGAGCCAAATTAGAACGATCATCAAGGCGTTTAAAGAGGCCGTAGAAACCACTGTCTATCCTGAAAGAAAAGAACTTCCGAAAACGCTCATTTTTGCGAAGAGCGACAGCCACGCTGACGATATCATCAAAATAGTCCGCGAAGAATTCGGGAAGGGCAACGAGTTTTGCCGGAAGATTACCTACAAGAGCGAAAACAACCCCAATGACGAAATCAACGCCTTCCGCAATGACTACAAATTCCGAGTCGCGGTGACGGTAGACCTCGTGGCCACCGGAACGGATATCAAGCCATTGGAATGCCTTCTTTTCATGAGGGATGTGCGAAGCAAAAACTATTTTGAGCAAATGGTCGGCCGTGGGACGCGAACCATTAGTCTTGACGATCTAAGGAAGGTTTCGCCTTCGGCCGCAACGAACAAGGATCACTTCGTCATTTTCGACGCGGTCGGCGTCACCAAATCACCTAAAACGGAAGGAAGAACTCTCGACCGTAAACCTAACGTTCCTCTCAAGGATTTGCTTAATTCGATCGCCCTCGGCATGAAAGATGAGGACATCCTCACAACGGTAGCCGGGCGTTTAACGCGTTTGAATCAGGTGTTGGACGATGACGAGAAAGCAAAATTGACTGAAATAGCGGGCGGAAAAACCATCAAAGACGTTGTTGAGGACCTCCTGAATCCCTTTGATTTGGATTATCTCCGTGAATATGCGGAAATCCACCAAGGGAAAAAGACCCCGACTTCCGACGAACTCGGGGTAATTCAGAAACAACTGGTTGAAGAGGCGACAGAGGTTTTTTCCAAACCGGAATTCCGCCAGCAACTATTAACTTCTAAGACATCCCACGACCAAGTGATTGACACGGTGAACGCCGATTCGATCGAATATAGCGGATGGAGCGAGAGCTATCGTGACGATGCTATCAAAACCATCACTGCTTTCCGTGACTTCATTGAGGCCAACAAGAATGAAATTGAGGCTTTGGACATCATCTACAACCAAAAATACAAAAACAAAGCGCTGACCTATCAGATGATCCGTGAGTTATACAATAAAATGTGTATGCCGCCAAACAATTTCACGCCGGTCAAGATGTGGGGCTGCTATTACGCCAAAGACCCCACCAAGGTTCATAAATCCGAAGTAAACCAATTGATGGACATCATCTCCGTAATTCGCTTCGAACTAGGCCAGGTTCCGGAACTTACGTCTTTCAAGAGCCGCGTGAATTTAGCCTTCAAGGAATGGATCTTTAAACGCAACAGCACACAAGGATTTATTTTCAGCGACGAGCAAACGAAGTGGCTGCAAATGATCCGGGAACACATCATCACTTCGGCGCGATGCGAAGTCGAAGATTTGGATTTTTCTCCTTTCGACCAAAAGGGCGGGCGAGGCAGATTCTACGAACTCTTCAAGCCTGAATGGCTGAATATTCTAAATGAGTTGAATACCACGCTTGTTTCGGCCTAATAGGAGGCACCATCATGACAGACAACATTTCTACGATCGGTAAGAAAATCAAGGCTCTCGCGAACCCATTGCGGGATGAAGGCATCGGCAGCGGCGATTATCTTGAGCAAATCACCTATCTTCTTTTTATCAAGATGATCGATGAATACTCAAGGCCGCCCTACTCTATGCCAAACAATCTCCCAGCCGGATGCACATGGGAAGATTTGAAAGAACTTTCCGGCGATGCGCTCGATGCCAAATACAAAGACATTTTAAAAACGCTTGGCGAACAACGGGGCATTTTGAAAGAAATCTACGCCGATGCCGACAGTAAGATAAAAAAGCCGGCCCTTCTCAAAAAGGTCATCGTCATGATCGACAGCGAGAATTGGGTTTCGATGGCTGCCGACGTCAAGGGCGCCGCCTATGAAGAGTTATTGAAAGAATATGCCGATGATACCAAAACCGGAGCCGGGCAATATTTCACTCCGCGAGCCTTAATCACCGTCATGGTGAAATGCTTAAAGCCTTTACCGGGCAAAACGATCTGTGACCCGGCCTGTGGGACCGGTGGTTTCTTGTTGGCGGCCTACGATTATCTTTCCAACCCAGCCAACTACCAACTTGATAGAGACCAAAAGCGCTTCTTAAAAGATTCCACATTGCATGGCGTTGAGCTCGTTCAAAGCACTTACAGATTGTGCTTGATGAATCTTTTCTTGCACGGAATAGGCGATATCCACTCCGACAAATTGCTCATTGAGCGCCGGGATTCTTTGCTCACAAAGCCGAGCGTGAGCTTCGATTATGTCTTGGCCAATCCGCCGTTTGGCAAAAAATCATCGCTTACATTGACCAACGAGGATGGGACGGAAGATTCTGAGGATCTCACTTATAATCGGAGTGATTTCTGGACCACCACATCCAACAAGCAGTTGAATTTCGTCCAGCATATTTACTCCATCCTGAAATCAGACGGCCGGGCGGCTGTCGTTGTACCGGACAACGTCTTATTTGAAAATGGAGCCGGAGACACGGTTCGCCGTAATCTTCTCGAGAAGACAAATCTGCACACGATTTTGAGATTGCCTACAGGCCTTTTCTATAAACAAGGCGTTAAAGCCAACGTTATCTTTTTCGATAACAAACTCCCGTCGAATGAATGGCAGACGAAAGAAGTTTGGGTCTACGACTTCCGCTCGAATGTCCATTTTACCTTGAAGCAAAACCCGATGACCGAGGCTGATTTGGACGATTTCGTCAAATGCTACAACGCCCAAGACATCACAAAACGCCAGCCAACCTATACTCCGGAAACACCAGAAGGCCGTTGGCGGAAATACACTCTGGATGAAATCAAAGCCAATGATTATAAATTGGATCTTAAATGGATGGCCGATGAGGAAGATGATGAGGATCTTTCCATCGGCGAGCTCATGGACCGCTTAGAGGAGAAATCCAAAAACATTTCTGACACGGTCGCCGAACTGAAGAAACTATTAGGGGATTTGGATCATGATTGACGTCGAGCAACTGAGGTCCAAGATCCTTGATTTGGCCATTAGTGGCAAACTCGTTCCGCAAGACCCGAACGACGAACCGGCCAGCGTTTTGCTTGAGCGAATTCAAAAAGAGAAAGAGGCACTTGTTAAGGCTGGAAAAATCAAAAAAGCAGATCCCCCTTCCGTCATCTACAAAGGTAGTGATAATCGCTATTATGAGAAAGCCCCTTCTTTTGAACATCCAATTGATATCTCTAATGAAATACCATGCTCTTTGCCAGAAGGCTGGGCTTGGACGAGGCTTTCGAATATCTGCGCTTCCATCGAATACGGCTTAAGTTATTCAGCCAAAAAAGATGGGGAAAACAAGTATTTGCGAATAACGGACATTCAGGATGGCGAGGTAAATTGGGAAAATGTGCCCTACGTTACGATTGCGCCAGGAGAAGAACGTTTTTATTTAAGAAGTGGGGATATAGTTTTTGCTCGAACCGGGGCCACAGTCGGAAAATCATTTTTGATAATGAAAGTGCCAGAACGCTCGGTCTTTGCCTCGTATCTAATTAGAATTTCCCCGATAGACTGTCGTATTTCTCAATACATTTCCTTTTTCTTCGGCTCATCGTTTTACTGGAAGCAAATCACAAACACCTCAGTCGGAACTGGGCAGCCAAATTGCAATGGAACAAAGTTAGCTAATTTATTAATCCCATTTCCTCCTTTAAAAGTACAAGAAAAAATTAATGCGAATCTACAAAATATCCTGCCTGTTGTAATGCGTATTGGTCGAGAGCAAAAGAAGATTTCTTTTGTTGCTACGGCTTTAAAAAGAGAAATTTTAAAAAGCTTTTTCGCTTCCGATAAGTCATATTATCAGGTTTCTCTTGGACAAGCTCTTAATTATCAGCAACCGGGGCCGTATATCGTTAGTTCTACTGATTATTCACCAGCTTACTCCACGCCCGTTCTTACTGCCGGAAAAACTTTTATTTTAGGATATACAAACGAAAAAAATGGAATATACAAAGCTTTTGATAAAGAAGTCATTATTTTTGACGATTTTACAACCGCCACGCATTTGGTGAACTTTGACTTCAAGGTCAAATCTTCAGCAATGAAAATTTTGGCCTCTTCGAGTGAAGAAAAATTCGATATCGAATATCTATATTTCTTATTGAAAACCATTCACCCTATTTTGGGAACCCATAAAAGATTTTGGATTTCGGAATACTCAAATTTAAAAATTTCCGTCCCGAATATAAGTCAGCAAAAGATGGTGGTTTCTCAGATTAAACGTTCATTTCTTTTGATTGATTCCCTTGTCAATTAGAGAGTAAAGGAATTCGATTCTTTTCGATATTTCAATTTGCCTTTCCATTGGCACGTACGGAAACGGCGTACTTAACAAATTTTTAAGCGTTACACCTTTAACGGTGGTTCCAGACGTTGGCAGTTTCACGGAAGACATGAAATATACAAAATACATCGGCCAAATTACTTTATTCAAAATGACGCCTTTTAAATCTTGGTTGATTGCCATGTCTTTTCCCGCGATTCTGATTTCTCCAACAGAAAGCCTTGTGCAAAGAATTAGGCCACCTTTTTTAACAATTTTTGATGCGCTATTTTCTAAACCTTTTTGAGTTATCGTGTCTTGGGTAGAATAGACAATCAGACTCTCACCAAGATCCTTAACAGAGCACCACGGAATATCGCCATTCCAATAATTTGGTTCCGCTTTCGATGGAGTGCCACCGCCAAAAATGTCTTCTGCGATAAAAGAGAGCGGAATCCATCCTCTATTTTGCGAGTCTATTCTTATGTCTTTCGCTAAGATTTTTTGACGCTTCTCGTTGATGTTACCTGATTGTATTTCCTGGCAATATTTTTCCGCTGTAAACAAGTCGCCAGAACAATTATTTTCGTTGTTCTTTGAATAATATGACTTATCGGAAGCTTCAATTGCAAAATACTCATTCAGTATTTTCGTTTTAATCTCAGAAGAATATTGTTGAATTTTTCCGAAAGATGAAGAAATTTCTTGGGTTTTTGCCAGTAAAAGATTCAGGTGGTTGATTATTCGTTTTTCTTCGGCAAGAGGTGGCAAGGGCACAAGCATCTGTTTTAAAACGTCAAAAGGAGGAATGTTTTTCATTCCGGTCCCGCTACCCTTATTTGACGCTTCCCTTTTTAGAACAAAGTCGAAATAGCACAAGAAATATTCTTGAAGTGAAGCGTCATATAGTTTGATTCGCATTAAAGCTTGGTTGATAACACCTTTTTCTGCTTCGCTCGGAAGGGTATATATTTCTCCGATGGTTCCAGCACAACTCACGATGATGTCTCCGCCAACAACCTCGAATCCTGAAAGCTCCTTAAATTTTTCAGGAGTAATAAAATATTTCCCCAAGGTCCAATCTTTTTTAATTGCGTTCTTTTGCTCGTAAACTTTAATCCTGTTTGGATATGTATTTGGGGCAAACATTTCCTTAGTTATTGAACTACCAAAAGGTCCCTTTTTGAAAAGCCCCAAGTCTCTTAATCTGACCCAAGCCCAAGAAGCCGGTATTTCATAAGGGAGTTGGTCGGTCACGTCACGAATTATGCCGTGCATTTTCTCATAATAGCGATTACCACAACTCTTTTATGCTACTAGAAGCCATAAAGGAGGACAGAAAATGGCAAACGATTTTGAAAGATCCCTTACGAGAGCAAATTTGTCGGCGAATACGATTTCGGCCTATCTTTTCGCGGCTGAACAGTTCACAAAAAAGTACAAAAGGATGACGAAAGCAAATCTTTTGGCTTACAAAGGCTTTTTGACTGAAACCTACAAGCCGAAGACCGTAAACCTTCGGATTCAAGGCATCAACAAGTACTTGGCCTATATCGGCCAAGAAAAGCTTCAACTGAAAGCCGTTAAGATCCAGCAAAAGAATTTCTTAGAAAACGTCATTAGCGACCCGGATTATGAATTCTTCAAATTAAGCCTAAAGAAAGACTCGAATATGCCTTGGTATTTCGTTATTCGCTTTTTGGGAGCGACCGGCGCTCGGATCAGCGAATTACTCCAATTCAAGGCTGAACACGTTCTGAAGGGTTATTTCGATATTTATTCAAAGGGCGGGGAAATAAGAAGGATATATATCCCAAAGAAACTTCAGCAAGAAGCCTTGGCGTGGCTGGCTTCTTTAGGGAAATCATCAGGATATCTTTTCCTGAATAAGAGTGGCCAAAAAATCACGAGTAGAGGCGTTTCAGTTCAATTAAAGAAATTGGCTATCAAATACGGAATTGACCCAAAGGTGGTCTATCCCCATTCGTTCCGACACCGCTTTGCCAAAAACTTCTTGGAGAAATACAACGACATTGCCTTGCTCGCCGACTTGATGGGGCATGACAGTATCGAAACGACACGAATCTATTTAAGACGCACGTCAACAGAGCAAAAAGACATTGTCGATAGAATTGTGGTTTGGTAAGCCAAAAAGGAGGCATTTTTCACTAGGCTATATCGGCCGCCTTTTTTACGCAAAAATAGCCTCAAAAATGTGACAGTGTATTCATCGCTTGTCTCCCGGAAAAAGTTTTGAAAATCGCTCTTTTTGGCCAAAAAAGACCATCTTGAGAAAAGCGGCTGTTCATCGATGCTTTTCATATGTCCCCGCACTCTAGATGGTTTTTTGGACTCCCCGAAAATGGTCAAAAATGGGGTAAAATCCGGTTTCTCGATTTCTTAATAATCTTCTAATAGATTAGTTTTTATCGGAACTTCTTAACGACAATTCGCATACGGTCTCAACATGCCTCGACACGCGCGAGTGCTACAATGCGCACACACGTAGAGGCTATTGAAGTACCATGTGTTTATTCTTCTTTCACATTTGATGGTTGTTTCTTTTTGTCTAAAACCGCTCTGATTACAAAGTAAGCTATCGCGGCCAAAACAATTACACCCATCACTATGCCTATAATAAGAATGTATTGTTCAATTCCCCAAACGGTATACGCGATAACAAAACCAAGCAATGTTGAAATAACGAAGTAGACTATCTTCATTACTTTGCCATTGAACCATCCAAGAGCATTGAAAATAACACCAACCAAGCTATAAGAAACTATGAAAGTAAGGATTCTAACTATAATTCCGCCAGCAATTGAAGTGTCTGGCTGAGAATACTGCAGAGTAAATAACCAAGCAAAGAATTTGAGGATGTCAGCAAAAGCGCCACTACAAAAAAGTAGTAATAACAGAATTGTGGCGACAACGCTTCCTATTTTCTTCATACGATTTACAAAACACTCACTATCTATTAGAGATATTCCCAAGTATCATCTAAAAGATTATCTCGCTCGTCATGTGACATTTTATCTTTTTCTGTCTTGGAGTAATTATCATCGCCATATGTTCTTACATCATCTTGTTCAACGGTTATACAATCAAGTGTTTGAATCGTTGATAAAAATGCCTTTATTTCGGAAATAATCTCTTCATACGAAATCATATCAAGGTCATAAGATCTGCATTTATCTCTTATTAACTCTAGCACCTTTACATTTCCGGGGTTGTGATCAAGGTGAAGATATTTGCCTTTTGCGATTCTTTTTTCTGCGCCTTTTGCATTATTGTGTTTAAACGAGTGTGGAGCATCATCGATAGTTTCATAACCATGCTCTCTCAATATTCTTTGTGCCTCTCCTGATATTCTTTTTTTAATAAAAAAATATGAAGGCTTAGACCAACAATTCACAAACATTGAATTTCCACCACCGCCACTCATAAGAAGACTTTCGAATTCTTCAGAATAGTTTCCACTTTTTGTATTAAAAACATTGAACATAAACCTCGCAGTACTGTCCAACATTATTTCATCGTATGATTCGTTGTTTGAATTGTTTGAAACATCTATTTTTGAGCTCATGCTTCATCTCCCCATCTATCCCAACCATCAACTTGTCTTCTAGCAAATAATTCTATTTTGGTTGTATTAGGGCCAAAAAGACGCTCTATTCTTCTCATTGCTTCGTCTGGTTTTACAGAATGCCCTTGTCGTGGATGCATAATTACCTGAGGAACAGTCTTATCAACGCTTTTAATGTGTCCTCTCATAGCAAGTAGGCATAGTTCCGCATTTGCTTTAGTAAAACTGCCCATACCTGCAAGGGGCTGGCCGTCTTTTTTCGTCTTAATCCATGCAAAAGCGCAGGTTTTATATTTAAATCCCCATGCTTCTAGAACTTTAAAAACTTCTGGAAGGCAGGGCATTGTTACCCAAATGAACAATGCACAATTTTTAGCTCTTATTTTTTTTATGTACTTTCCAAGTTCACATATTTCATCAGTCGACATAGTTGAATAATGTCTTTCTGGGCAAAATCTTCCTGGGTCCTTTCCTGTACCCCAAAGATAAGCCCATGGCGGGTCGGCATAAATAATGTCATATTTTTTATCAGTATTAGTTATATCGACTTTCATATTAAAAACCATAAAAGCACTTAACATCACGATGGTTAAGTTTCTTAAAAAACATTTTGCCTGCAATCGTAGGATTCAATTGCTGCATTTTATTAATATCAAACCTTATTGTGCTTCCAAATTCTGTACAATCTTCAACATAGACAAAGTACAGAGGTGTAACTTTGTAGCCAGAAAGCCTTCTATTTCCGCCTCTTTCCCTTCTTTCTTCTAAGTTGCGTTTATCGATTGTAACTATATTGCCGTTAATGGCAGCCCCTTTTTGTAAGAGAAATCTCTTTAAAGCAAGAGGTGTCCAGACTTTGTAATGATTTCTTCCCGCAGGCCTAATTTCACCTTCAATTTCTGCCCACATTGACGCTTGATTCGTTGGAAGCATTACTAATACGCCTTTAATGTCTTCAGTAACTATCACGTCAGCAAATTTCTTTTTTCCGGTGTAATTACTAGATACCGCGATATCAATACTTTCTTTACTAAAATTATTAATATTGCTTCCCATAACTTCAAAAAAGTTCAGTCCTTTTTGCTCTTCAAGCATTGCCCTAAATTGAGGGTTTGTACTTAACCATTTTTCGGTAACGACCAAAACACCATCTTCTCCATACTTAGGTAAATCAGGTTCGCTTGTTTTAGCACCAGGCTCTTTAAATTCGATTGTATATATGACCAAGTCAATGACTGTAATTAGAGCACTATCAATTCCATCGCATCCACCGGCTTGAATAAGCATTCTTCTTTTATCTTCGGTTGAATAAACATATCTTGGTACAAGATGATATGAAGAAAGTAATCTATCAACTGAGGCCGGAATAAAACCGTTTATTTCATAACAGTTAACAAATTTGGTTAATCCCATCATATTGGCAAAGGTTTGCGCATAGACGCATTCACTAAAAACGGCAGATTGAATGTTGTTGCCAGATTCATAACTTCTTCTAATTTGGTGTTCTAATGCGGGACATCTGCTCTTAAGCATCGCAAAATTTAAATCAGTAGATCTGGCAGTAGCTTTTTTCCACAATTCGTTTCTTTCTGTTTTATTAAATATGACACTCGTTGGTTTAACAGAATAAAACTCTGACATTATTTCTCTTTGCTCTCTCGTTAATTCTATTCTTTCCATGTGCTACTCCTTATCTATATAAGTAAGAGATAGAGTTCTCATCATCACAAAAGCAAATGAGAATACATTATCCTTAAGTGTTTCCTTTTTCACCACATTTAAATTATAGTTGTTAATCTCAAACCTGCGGCCATGTAGTTTTCCATAATCAAGAACGACAAAAACAGGCAGAGGACTCATCTTAAACGAACTCGAAAGATATTCAAAATAAGTCTTTATACTTGAGTAGTCCTTACTTCTAAATAAGTTCGAGCAATCACCATCGCTTCCAGCACATCCAAAAGATTTGAGTTTTGATTCAACGAACGCTTCCCTTCCTTTTCTTTCTCTGTATTCGTTTTTTACCAACGAAAAAAGATTCTTTGTGTTTTTGCCGCCAATTCCCATTATCCAATCACTCCAGTCGAAACAATTCGGAGTATATTGATATGTGTTTCCGATTACACGATCGGCGCGGAGAAGCAAGTCTGCTAAATCAAAATCACCGAGTTTTTTCTTAAACTCAATTGTATAGTCACTATCGATTATTCCTAAATTTTCGAGTACCGCTAAAACAAAATGAACAGTCCCGAAAGGGTATTTTCCTGTATATTGATTCTGACCGTTTTTATCTTTAAACACTCGTTCTCTAATTATATTAGGGTTCACCTTATTTCCGTTTTTGTTATACTCGTCAATAGAACCTTTTTCAAAAGCAACGAAATGTTGGTCTATTACAGATATTTCAGGAAGATAGACAGGTAAATCTACAAAAATGCAATCGATAAAACTATTAATATTAGACTTTATCCATACTTCATCATTAGGTCTGCCACAGCACGAACTATAGCCAACTATTTCCCAATCCAAAAACTCTTGAAGTAACATTCCCGAAAGAACACCGTCTAAATCGGCATTCACTATGCACTTTTTATTCCTTCTAAAGAGAAAACTAATGGTATCATCAACTTTGCGGTTGAACATATCATTCTCCTAAAAAACGATTGCTATGCACAACATCAAACACAGATGATTTTTCGTTACGACCAAGCAATTCCAAAATTTTGTTATTTATCTTTATTCTATATTCTTCAGGAAACTTAATATTCTCTTGAATCGCACCAGCATTAGCTTTGGTAATAATATATTTTGATTCATTAGAATTCATCTCATTAAAAACATCATTAAAGAACTTTTTATCATCTTTAGTTAATAAATTGAATGGTACTGGCAAATCCATAAGCAAGCCATTAGGATATGTAATTCCACCATCAAAAATTCTCCACCACCAATATGTAAAGCTCGAATTAATTAAACAATAAATAAATGAATAAGCATCCGGACTCTTTATATGTAGAGAAATTGAACCACCCCTAGCAAGTTTTCTTGCACTTCCAGTGGTGTAATATCTACAAGTGTTAGGCATATCAACTAGATGATCGTTTTCATCCTTAGATATTAATTGCTCTAAGCGGTACTCTGATTTTGAAACCCAATCATTATAAATTCCATTCAATTTTCTGAAGACTTTTTTAAACATCTTGTTTTTCTCGTCTACAATTTGTGTTTCATCGTTTAAAAGAGATTCGAGAACATCACAACGAAGTAATTCGTTTCTTTGTTCGTTTTTGAAGCGAATTAGCGGAGTGATTTTAAATCCTTTGGCCTTTTTGTCTTTTTTAAGAACAGTTATCGCTGCTCTAACGGAATTAGCGGTATTTGTGTTAAAGATCCCGTGTTTTCTACCACAAAAGATATTTCCAGGAACGTTATCAAAAGCAACAACAAAACCATACCCTTTAGAGCACATTTCTTTTCTTAACGAATAAAATTTATTTCCAGAAATAAAGCTAAACGGGGTGATAATAACAGTTGACTCCGCTTGTGAAAAAATCTTATCCATAAATGCCGAATAAAACTCCGATGTATCGTTTACTACTTCTGTCATTTCCCACGAAGAACTAAATTCTTCGATCTTCGCATAAGGAGGATTAGATATGACTTTACAATTTTTAGGAAGTCTAACATTTTTGTCTAAAAAATCGCCATAGATATCATGAATTTTATCTGAAATATCCAAACCATATTTTAAAGAAATGGTTGTTTTACAAATTAATAGAGCAGTGCCATCAAAATCATACAAATATAGTCTTCCACAGGCTATCAATTCCCTTGCTTTTTCAAACCCAAGCATTTCTAAATAGGTAAGAATTAGTTTCCCGGTTCCACACGCAACATCACAAACAGCATCACCTTTGCACGACATCAACCACTCACTCATAACAGAAGCAACGTCATCAGGTGTGTAATATTGTCCGCTTTTTTTCTTTGCAATTTTATCTTGAATTGCTAATCCAATTTCATATAATTCGCCAAAATTCTTGACGTTTAAAAAATCAGGAACATCTTTTTCGTGGTCGACTTCAAACTTGCAAATTTTAATCCACGATTTTTCTAATCCCAGTGTCTCAACGTCTTCAATATATTTATCCAGGTTGTATGACAAAAATCTATCCAAGTCTACATTAGAGAGCTTGCATTTTGAAAGAGTTGGTTTTTCTCTTTTGCTAATATCAGATATTGCCATTTGTTCCATTAATAACGCCTTGCTTGTGCTGATAATAACTTTATCACATTATTGTCTTCTTATCTATTTATAGTTAAGAAAAAACCACCCTTTTAGGATGGGGTGGATTCAACCGCTACCGTTTCCGTAGCCGAACGTGCTCTTCCTTTTAACGAGCCCAAGGCACTGCGCTAAACTCGGTTCCACGATAACTTTGGAACACCTACGAAGCATTCATGACTGCTTGGAATAATTATATAAGGCAATTAATTGATTACGCAATTAGATCAGAGAAGAATTGATAAAAATAGTTTTTCCTATTACCCTTTTGATTTCGCGATTTTTTCGCGTGCAAGCCTACTCCGATGTCCATCTACACAGCTGTAGAGTATTGACCGCCCCTCCCTTTTTACGTCCGAGGAAATCCTATATTTTGAAAAATAATGCCTCGCGTATTTCTGAGGTGGGGCCGACGGTACTATCAAAGATAGTCTATATTCAAGACCGGGGGGGTAGACATTAAAAGGTTAGGTCACGTTAGGTCCTAGACTACCACTGTTGTAATAAGGACAATTAAAAACTTATTTCCTTATACGATTAGTGGATAGAAACCTAACAGCCCCTAACCCTATTAATTTAGAAAGTCATCCTCAGGAACAGCAAAGTCGTTCTCTGCGCTAGTGAGTAATCTAATGCCATGATAGAAAGTTTTGTTGTGCGGATGAGTGCTTATGAATCCAGCAGCTTCCATTGCTTTTTTAAAGTCAGTACTTGGTCGAGCGTATTCATTTCTCTTCCACGCATAGGTTCGATACTTTTCATAAAGCTCTCCGGCACCCACTTTAGCGGTTGGTTCTCTCTTACAACATTCACTGATGAACTGTTGAAACCAGTCATTGTCGTTTTTATATTGTTTTTTGGCTTCTGAGACGACTTTTGGCTCATCAATGTGGAATTTATTGTCGTAGACAATTTTCGCGCCTTCCATGACCCAATAGAGGATATATTCCCTACACTGCTCAAATAGAACGTCTGAGAAGTTCTTTGTGTCGTTCTTACCTGTAAACTTATTGTTGAATGGAATGATAACCACTCTACGCCATAAGCCATCATCTCCAGCAGATACTTTTGGCAAGTGATTCGTGTATAGAACTAATGTGTGAGATGGGACAAAATCGAATTCATCTTTGAACTTCTTTTCACCTTTAATTCTATCCGTGGAGCATAGCTGCTTAACCATACCATCATTAAGCCTTGCTCCTAATTCAGATTCACTAGAAACAATTAGTCTCTTTCCTTTTAGGAAGGCTTTAGCAAATCTCGATGATTTACCACTATTGATGAATAGATTATCGCTACTAAGCGTGCCACCATAATCACCGAATACTTTTAAGATAGTATTCCAAAATGTTGATTTACCATTACCACCATCGCCATGAGCAATGATCATCATCTCGACATAAACTCCACCAATTGCAGCTAGTCCACAGCATTGTTGAACATATTTGATGAGTTCTTTATCACCTGAGAATATCTTATCCAAAGTATCTTCCCATAGCTTTCTTCCATCAAAGGAAGGGGAGCATGTAGTCATTTTGGTCATATAATCCTCAGGATCATGTGGCTTTGGGTTGATTGGGCCTTTTCTTAAATCGTAGACATCATCAGGTGTTGATAATAAGAATGGATCTCTGTCAAAGCAATCTGTATCCCTATCAATGTAAGGAGTCATTTGTTTTAGAGTTGCGGTAATGTAGTTGGAGTTCCTTCTACTGGTAGCAAACTTTAGATAGCCTTTAGCGTTATCAATTTTGGTTTTATCACCAGTTTTTACTGCTTCTCTATAAAGTTTTATAGCTTGGAGTATTTGCTTATCAGTGAAACGATGGATGATTTCTAGCGCGAGTTCCTCGCTTTCAATCCATCTGTTATCTCGATAGACAAGAAACTTCATCGCGGTATTATAAGAGATGATATTGCCATAATGCTTGACCACCTCTTTGGCTTGGCCGATATCGGACATATCAGTGGGAACATAGGATTCACCATCATCATATTTGTCTGGTGGCACATAATTTGGATTAGTTAATATCTTGTTTTTATAGAAAGATAAGGCACTCCTCCAAATGGAATTCAATTCCTCGTCTTCTAACGGTTCTTCACAACACTTGTCATTCTTTTCGTTAAAGAGTTCTCTAGCCTCATCAGTGTCACCATATCTTTTTAAGATAGCGGCAGCATATTTAGAGAGCATTGAGTTTCTTTGACCACACGGAATGATCTGGTTGTGATCATCCATATTAGCAAACGCGTCATATGAATCTAAGAAGTGATTAATGGTCTCGTTACCATGAGATATCATCACCTCAGGTTGTTCGGTTCCAAAAAAGAACCTTGCTGAGTCTTCAGCGTTTTTATCAAAGTAAGGAAAGTGATAATTAACTCTTCTTTTGAGTTCTGCGTATTTGCTTTCTTCTTTGATTTCATCCATTGCCATAAAGACATGGAATTTAGGTCTAGCGGCTTTGCCGTCCTTCTCCTTCATGTGATTCCTAGACATGTGGAAGACCATAAAGACACCTTCAAACGTTCTGATAACATCTTCAGGAGTTATCCAACTATCAGGATTGTCACTGTGGTCGTTATCGCAATCTAACGCTAAACAGTCTGAAACGATATAGTTATCACCTGAGCGTTTATTGTCCTTATACCTAGCGCAGACATAATCCTTATTGAATATATCTTTTAGTTCTTCTTTGTCTGTTTTGTCATCAATTATGAATTCATGAGGATAGCGGGTATTTGAAGCCAAACCTAGTACGTTTGATTTGAAAACATGCATTTATGCATCCTCCTATTAATTCAAAACAAGAGGAACGGCATAAAACTAGTTCGAACATCTATTCCTATATAATTTGCAAACAACGGATTCATCGCTAATTCCATTCCTTTCTTTCTTGTTGATATATGAGTTCCTGTTCGAGAATCTCATCTAAACCAAAACCGAGAGCGTGGGCGATTCTACAAAAGAGAAGAAAACCAACCTGATCAATGTTGCCTTGTTCTATTCTGCGGTAATGATGAAAATCCATATCTACTACACGTGACGTCTCGTTCATAGACATGTCTAGCTCTTGTCTTCTTTTAACAAGGTACATTCTCATCAGTTCCATGCTTTGACTTTGGTACTATCCTTTCTTAAGATTTGCTGCTTATTTATTGAGGAACAGCATTACCTCTCAACAGTTAATGGCGGAATGGTTTACGTTTTGCTCACAATTTCTTATTTACTCTTTGAGTAATTTTTGAAAAAGTTCAGATTTGACGTCTCAGACCTCTCCTCCACACGCTATAAGGTCATTTGATAACCATTTCGTTAACCCTATTTCGTAAGATTTTTCTTCCGCCTCTCGTAACTACACACATTTTTAAGGGGTTTTTGGGGTATCAATTTGAAAAAAGTTTAGAAATGACCTCATTGACCTCACCTTATGGAGAAAAAGAGGTCAATTTGACCCCCCTATCACGCGCAAATGCCGTTGACTTATTTGACTTATTATTAAAATTTTCTTTTACGCGCTTAAGCAGAAATTATCGGAAAAATCCTCATTATGGATAACTTGGGACTATGGTCTCTATCGAACAACCAAATTTGTGAATTATTATGATTATGCAAACAACGGCAAAGGCCGATTACTTTCCATACCTTTGCATCTGTTCCTCCGTCGAGGAGGAATTTTCTTTATGTTAAAAAATATTAAAAAACCTATGTTTCTCGTGTGTATCAACAACGTTGAAACAGTCGATGTATTCGTTGCTATTATCACTCTTAAGAGTGATGTATATGTGTAGGAGGATAATTATGGAGAGAGAAATACAAGTTATTGCCCCTACACCAAAACCTAAGTTCTTATTAGATGGCTCAAAGCTTCTTCCGAACCAAAAAAGAGTTGCCGCTTATTGTCGTGTATCAAGCGATAAAGACGAACAACTCAATAGTTTTGATAACCAAGTCGATGAGTGGAGACAAAGACTAGCAAATGATCCTAACGTCATTTTAGTGGATATCTATGCCGATGAAGGTATTTCCGGTACTTCCGAAGAAGGAAGACTAGAATTCCAACGCATGATAAGAGATGCTAAGGCAGGCAAAATCGATAAGATTGTCACTAAATCGATATCAAGATTTGCTCGTAACATACAAACATCTATCAATATCGCTAGGGAACTTAAAGCCATAGGTGTTGAAATCTACTTTGATAATGAACACATATCAACACTGGACCCATCTAGTGAAATGTTATTCACCATCTCTGCTATTATGGCGCAGGAAGAATCACGCCACATTTCAGATAACGTTAAATGGACCTTTAATAAAAAGAAGAAAGAGGGCGTGCCTATGGTTAGTTCAAATCTTCTTGGATATCGAAGAGACCCAAATAACGAAAAGAACTTAATCATAATTCCTGAAGAAGCCGCAATAGTCAAAGAGATATTTGAACTCTATGTGCAAGATGTCGGCACCAATGAGATTGGAAGAATCATGCAAAGTAAAGGCTATCTCACTAAAAGAAAAGGAACCAAATGGTATAACTCCACCATTGAAGGCATTATCACGAACGAAAAGTACTGTGGTGACTTATTACTTCAAAAAAGTGTTACCATCGATTTCCTAAACCATAAAAGGGTAAGAAACGAGGGTATTGAAGAACAGGTTTATATCAAAAACAACCACGAACCTATTGTTTCTAGAGAGATCTGGGAGAAAGCTCAATTAATTTATGCTCGTAATAGAGAAAAGTTTAGAGGAGCTAATCCAGATTCCCGAAAATACGCATCTCAATACCCATTAAGCGGAATGCTTGTCTGCCTTGAGTGTGGCGATACCTTTAAAAGAAGACATTGGACACAGGGATACACAACACCACGAATTATGTTTCAATGTAATGGCTATGTCCTCAATTATGCAGAAGACAAATGCGGAGCAAAGCCAATCAGTGAAGACATTGTTCTTAAAACCACCGTTGAAGTTATTAATAGAGTCTACTTTGATAAAGGCAAAGCTCTAACTAAATTAATGAACAATATCGCCTTACATACTGAGGCAGGCAACATCCAAGAACAAATTGATGACCTCAAAAGAGAAAAAGAGTCTCTAGAAGATGAAATCAGTGATGTCATTACAAAGAAGCAAAACACAATGGATGAAATCGAAAAGATAGTCTTAGAAAAGCAATATAAAGAACGCATCATCGATTACCGTGAATTAGATATGAAGATTAGCGAACTAGAGTGCAAAGCTAGAGAAGCTGAATTATCTAAACTTCGCCTATTGGATATGAGCAAGAACATAGGCGGCCAAAGACTCACAGTAGAAACGCTCACTAAACCAATCGTTAGCACATGTCTACAAGCCATTATCGTTGTTAATAGACACGAGCTTGTATTCGTCCTTCCGAATAATGAAAAAGCCAACTACCTCTACATCAAAGAGAAGAGAGCAAGTTTGGTTCAACACACACCACTTTTAGAAGGAGATGTGACATTAGAAAGAAGGTTTAGAGATGAGCATTTACATTATAAAGTTGTCATGGTTTAAGACATAAAAAAGACCTGTTTGCTACCAAATACGGCAGATTTGCAGGTCTTTTTCTTTATTTTGCAATTGTTGATAGGAATTCTTGATAGGTAAGCACCTGTCCATCAAATGGATGTTTGAAGCTTTTAAGAATCTCTTCTTTATTCTTATCATCATAGACGATGAAGAAGTCGCTCTTACTAATTTTATTACAGAGAATTCCATTCTTACTTTGAATGAGATTGATGGTAACTTTTAGAGCATTTAAATCTGCTTTAAGCTCACCACTAATGTTGTATCTTCTTCCAATATTTTCTGGTTTATCTAATTCAGATTCATCAACCGCTAATGAGTTATATAGTTCATGACCAGCGGTTTTGAGTCTTTTCTTTTTCTCTCTATGAACGAATTTATCCATCCATTCAATTGAGTTTGTTCTAGCGAATTGGGATTCTTCCAAGAGCGTTTTGGAATCCATCTTAGTTAGGATACATAGGGCTTCAAAGATTAATCTCTCCATTTCAGCATCATCTCTAGATAGGTGTTCTTGTAATCTGACTACGGAGTTAGGACCAACAATCGTCTGGCATGCCTTATGCAATGACATTTGGCCTTTCTTTTCTAGATAAGCCGCTACAAGTTTTTGAACGTCATAACATTCATAATTGTATGGCTGTAATTTGTATCTCTTACAAGCGTGATAGAGATGAGGGATGTCGTTATCCATTGAGTAGGCAAAGCAGATTGTATCAGGATCTTCCACCAATTCTTTAATCTTCTTATAGAAGTGAGGGAATTCTGGTTGCTCGAAGTAATAATCGTACTCATATGCCAGCTCTAAATCTTTTTCGTTTTTGCGACCTTTAAGGTAAAATCTTGATTCTCTTCCTTTGCCTGGAGACATTGGAATATCTCCGGCTTTCATGACTAGGAAGTTTTCATCAGTGAGAACATAGCCGAACTCACACATTTTTCCAACACCATTGAAACAGTTGGAACATTCGATATCGAAGAATAAGTATTTCATTAGTTGAGTTCTCCTTTCTCGCTAGATGGGAGAGTGTAACCCACTACGATTACACTGTCTCCATCTTTGTCATAGCACACTGTACATTGAGTTGTGTGATATTCTTTTTCGATTTTATCATTCACTTCTTCAAGGATTTCTTTGACTGTCATGTTGTCATCGAAGAGTGATTGATCTAGGACTTGGATGTAGAGATTCTTGCTAGTTCCGTTAATCTTAGCAAGTTTCTTAATAGCTTTCTTAACGGTTTCGATTGAATCTTTCATCATCTTTTCCATTTGTTTGCCTTGTTCTCTTCGCCAGGCACTGCTCATGCCCATTGAGAGGAACTTACCGGTTTCGTCGCTTACGATTTCCCAGCGTTTACCTTTGAATCTATTGATGATTTTAAGCTCTTGATGCTCTTTCATATATTCATCAATTAATTTCGCTGCTTTTTCGGAAGCGTTTAGCATTGTATTTACTTCTTTTTCAGATATTGACTTCACCGATTTCTCAATTAGAGGGAGTTTGATTTCGCAAATCCATCTGTAATCATCGTATCTTTCAGCGAAGAGTTCATAATCTTCAAATGAAGGGTGGGCCTTCTGTATCCAGTACTCTACCCACATGATGTTATTGGCGTTTTGTTTGATTGTTTTGTTTTCCATTTTGGTTAACTCTCTTTCTGCCGATCTCTTATCGACGTCAATAATGTATAACGAAAATAGATAGCAAAACGTTTTTGTCCCAAAATAGGTAACAGGGTTTATTTAAATGATATTTCTTCGTAACCTAATTCATTAGAAGCACACACATGGTCTCCATAAATTGGTTTTAGTTTTTCAACTTTAATTAATTCTTTTGCAGAACCTTCATCACGTATCACGCCATCATGTATTAGCACGACATTAGAATCTAAATATAATGCATGGTTAGGATTATGTGATGAAAGAATGATGGTTTTGCCTTCTTTTGCAACTTCCTTGAGTATTGATAGAACCAAGTTTTGATTCTTCATATCAAGAGCAGAGGTTGGCTCATCTAATAATAGGATTTCGGTATTTTGAATAAGTGAACAGGCGATTAACACTATTTGAAGTTCGCCACCACTTACCTCGCCAAGATTTTTATCAAGTAAGTGAGAAATGTTTAAACGTTCAGCAGTAGCCTCAACGCGTTCCATTTCTTCTTTGCCCGGATGTTCATAAAAGGCAAGTGTGTTTGTGGTTCCGTAAGAGAGATATTGTCTCACAGGAATATCATTTGTAACATTTGCCTGTTGAGGAACATAAGCAAAGATTTTGGCTCTTTCTCTGATCCTGATTGTTTGAAGATTACTGCCATCGTATTCGATAGTTCCTTCAAGTGGCTTTTCAAGACCGGCAAGTAGCTTAATAAGGGTTGTTTTGCCACAGCCATTTAGACCGAGCAATACATTAACTGAACCTGGCTTAATTTCCAAATTTATTGAATTTAATACGGTTTTTGTAGCTTTTTTATCATATTTAAAGGATAAATTAGATATTTTTATGTTCATTTAACTTCCTCCTTTTAATAATCAAAATCACTACGAATATGACGGTTCCTAATAAGCCTGTTACTGCGCTTAATGGAATCTCTGAATCGGTGAATGTTCTAGATAAAACATCAACCAAAATCATGAATGTTCCACCAAAAGTAATGCATAGAGGAATGGTCCTTTTTGCATCTCTTCCTGCAAGCAATCTAACAATATGAGGAATGACTAACCCAATCCAAGAAATGGTTCCGCAGAAACATACGGATATGGCGGTCAATACTGTCGCAAGAACAATAATCAATCCACGATAGAAATTGTAGTTGATACCCTTTGTTTGAGCTTCAGCCTTTCCTTGATTAACAAGATTAATTGGATGAGAGATGAGTAATAAGACAACAACACACGCAATCACCACTCCCATAAGGATGTAATCGCGTTTCATATCTGCGCTTTCAAATGAACCCATAAGCCAGTATGTGATGCTCGCTAAAGTTGTTATATCGTTTGAGAAATATTTAATAACAGATAAGATAGCGGACATGAATCCACCAACGATAATGCCTGATAATAGCAATATGGTTGATGATCCATTTCTAAATAGCTTAGATACCATCACTGTAACAAAGACGGTTAGTAAGCCCGTTAAAAATGCAAATACACTTATAAGAGCAGATGATAACCCAAGAACTATCGCTAGAGCAGCACCAACTGAGGCACCAGTACTAACACCAAGCAAATCAGGAGATACCAGTTTGTTCCTGAATGTTTCTTGATAAAGTAAGCCTGATAAGGATAGTCCTATACCAACAAATGCCGCCATTATGGTTCTAGGGAATCTTAGATTCACTATGATGCTTCTTTGTGTATCTAAAACACTATCATCAGTGAAGACAGCTTTAAAGAAATCATCAATCGCGATTTTGTATCTACCTAGCATCAGAGCTAGAGCGAAGATAACAACGAAAACCGCTATCGATATTCCAAACGATATCCAAGTTCTTCTTTTTAAGACTTTTTCATTCATTAGTATAGCGAGCCACCTTCTGGACTAAGCCCTTGTAACATATATGAAACTTGGGTGTCAGTGACATCAGTTCCAAAATATTCTTTGATTGTTGTTTTAACCATTGAAGAAATATCGTAGTTGAAATACTCAGGATAAATCTTATTAGCTTGGTCATAGAAGAAGATTGGTGTCATAGCGGATAATTGCTCAAACGCTGTGAATCCGATTGGGATGTTATAGACTTTGTTATTCTTAACAGCATCCAAATTTACATATGGTTCTTCTGTTTTAAGAGAATTGATATTTTTGTTTTGATATTGCCCACCGCAAACGAAGACATCTGGGTTTTGTTCCACTATTTCTTCTTTAGAAGGTTGATTTGTTGTTAATGATGAACCTATGAAATCAAAACCTAATAATCTATAAGCATATTCAGTAAACGATCCTTTGGTGTCGGTATAGCCAACACCTTTGTCTTTATCACCACGAACATAGAATAGCTTTTTCTTTGTTATATCGTGTTTAGCAAATTCTATAGCTACATCGTTAATCGCGGTTGTGACTTTATTTTCCCAAGCTGCTGCTTTCGCTTTAATATCATCACCATCCCAAATCTTAGTAACTAATTGAGATAAGAATGTGACATAGTTATCAAATGTTGGATTTCCATATAAGGAAACGCATAAAGCAGGCACGCCATGAGCGTTTAAATCATCTGCCATGTACTTTTCAGGAGCTAAGACTAAATCAACTCCTCTAGAAATGAAGAGTTCAGCACTGTTGTTATAGTCATATACATAGTGGTTTGCGCTTTCAGGATAAATAAGCGGTACCCAGCTGTTATTTAATGTGCCTTTATAAGCTCCATCAATTTTGTCTCCAACACCATATGCTACCAACAAGTCATATGTAGTTCTGGAGATACAAGCAACTTTCTTAGGGTTCTTGTTGATGGTTATGGTAGTTCCGACCATATCGGTTACAGATATTTGTTCGTTTTGATTGCCTTTGTTGGAGCAACCTGTAAAAGCTCCAAGAGAGGCAAGTGCCACTATGACGAATGGCAATAAAGTTTTTTTACTCATAAAGAGGTCCCTTTCTGGTGATAAATAATTCGATTACCATTAATGGCCGCTAGATACGTTACCGAGACAAATAACGTGTCTAATCGATTTAAATGAATTATTTGATCTACTGAATATTATATCACATCTATTGATGTATCTCGTAAATTGGCTTGGCATCCATCCTAACGCCGCTATCAGGATGGAATGCCCGGTGTAAAAGAAAGGAGGTGTAAATTTTCAGAAAGGAGGACGAATATACAACGCGGCTCTAGTAGTTAATCTTTTCTCGGAAGGCAAGCTACGATGATTAATCCGATAAGGCCCAAGAACAAGCCTCCGAAGAACCATCCCACTACGCTTCTGTTTTTATATCCAGCGATAATTGGACAAGCGATCATGCTGATGACTGTGTTAATAATTCCTAATACTGTGATTACTGGTGAGATTTCCATTAGCAATAAGCTCCTTCTTGCATTAAGTGAATGCATAAATATCCGTTGTCATCTTCTTCTAAGACATATCTAGAATCACCAAATGTATCTTTAATTTCGTACTCTGGATTTTCCTCAAGATATTCATCAATCAATTTGGATGATTGTTTTGTGGCATTATCGATTGACTCTAATTTGTAATCCCCAATGCCTATCACTGTTTTTTCAATCAATGGGAGATGAACCACACATTCATATATCCCTTTTTTGTTTAATGTTGGTTCAAGGACTGACTGGCCATCTTCATCGGCTTGAGCAATCCAATTCAATGTTTTAATGACTTCTTTTGCTTCAATTTGTTTCATTTTGTTTTCTGCTTTCTGCCTTATGGCTCCTATATAGTAAATTGAAAAAATACAGCCAAACGAAAATGTCCCAAAAACGGTAACAAAATAAAAAAGGGGCAACCCCCACCGATGTTACTCGATGACGATTGCCTTAATTCCAAGTCTCTTACAAAGAAGAACTATTAGATCAAAGTCAGTCTTAGCATTTCTACCATTGATGAATCTGTTAAATGCCTTACGGCTGTAACCAATTTCATCAGCAAACTGTTCTTGGGTCAAGTTTTCATCTTTGATGAGTTCCTTGATTTCTTCCAATAATTTAGTGGAAGAGTATGTGCCAGTATTGAAGCTCATTTAGCAGTACCTCCTCCACTCGTTTTTTCAAACAAAGGACGTACCCACTGGCTCACATATTATATAGGAACTATTCGGATTCTTCTACCTCTTTAATGCCCTGTTCTTGCATGTATTTAACAAGCGTACGCATTAATTCAATAGATTTTATTAACTCTTCTTCCGTTGGTGGAACTATTTCGTTCGGATGATGGAAGAAGTCTCTAATATAAGTAGGGAGCATCTTAGTCATATACACTTTATTAAATCGCGTATTAACTCTTTCTTTTTTATATTCTTCTATATTCTTTTTGCCAAATATCTTCTCAGATTTTCTTTCAACCTTTAAATCGATAGCTGTACTGGTATCTTTATCAAAAAACGCTCCAAAATATGTGAACAATTGGTCGTGATAATCTAATGATGGAATATGGAAGACTACGTAATCTAACTCTGCGAATGTTGGAGTTGGTAAGCGTAGGTCCATCTCGTTAATTGTTTCGGTTTTAATCTCTCCGTCTTCCTTGGATAATCTAACAATTAATACATCATCTCTAGCAATTAATGACTCAAGCACCTTTTCAGAGTGTGTAGCTAAGAAGATTTGCGGAACATTGCCATCGACATCAGTAAGCATTAATTTAATAAGATTAACGATTTCTTGTTGCCATCTTGGATGAAGTGATGTTTCTGGCTCATCCAAAAGAACACAGTCGGTGCCAGATGCCATTTTTCTGATATCTTTTATTTTTAATAAAATTTCTTGTTGCCCCGATGAATAGTTGGTGATGTTATAACCGTGATCTTTTCCATCAATCTTTTTGGTGACTTCTCCACTACACCATACCTCATCTATGTGATTTTCTTTAAAGATTTGAGTGATTTCATCATCGCCAAGTTTTTCTAAAAGTTTAATGCCTTCATTAATACGATTAACTGCATTATTGCTTCTTAAAACAAATGGGTTTGCTCCGCCAGTATAGGTAGCACTGTTCGTTGGATACATGTCTTGGCCATCAATCAGCTTTCTGACTTCTTTCATAGCATTTCTATGAAGGCTTCCTTGTCTAAGGTAAAGAGCATCAAATGGCTTAAGAACTATTGTATAAGGCGTTTGTTTATCAATGATAAATTCAGACTTTTCATAGTTAAAAATCTCATTCAAGATAGTTGTCTTGCCACATCCGTTTTCACCAACAAAAGCTACCACTGCATATGGTTCATTTGTTTTAGGATTGATTAAATCTAATACAAGGTTCTTTAATATTGGATGATTCTTAATTTTTAAATGAGATAAATACATACACGTCTCCTCTATTCATAGAAGAAAGGCATCTTCTTTTTGAATTCTTCTTCTGGCATTAGTTGTTTTGCACCAGGAGGTAATACAAGCACCACTTTTTCTTTTGTGGTTAAGTTGTGTCCTTCAACCCAAATGATTGAATATTGGGCATAAAGATTGAGGTTCATAAAGAATGCAAAGATAATCGCGCCCAAGAACGCTATCTCCATAACTGTTGCTAAGATTTGGTTACTTTTACCCAAGCCGGCCCAAATACAAATGATATTGCATGGTGCCGATATAATTGCGAGCCACTTAAAGATTCTAAATATTATCTTTTCTTTTCTCGGGAATTTCATTCCTAATTTATCAGTTTCGTATTTATAAGATGAATTAGAAGCCAATGCATTCACCTCATAAATTAATTGGGCTTTGCAGGCATAAACTAGATAGATAATGCCGAACACCATCCATACATTTTCAAAGAATGTAAATGTGCTGTACATCTTAAAACAGATTGTTGAGATGATGGATGTAGCGAGTCCTACTATTAATGATATTAATAAAGATATAATAGCTAGCGTTTTCCACTTACTAAATTCTGATTTAGTTCCAAACCATCTCCAGCTCTTTTTAGACTGCTTTAAAAACGTTTGAAGAATATCGTTTTGAGTTGGTTTGGGTTGAGTGGCATTGGGAGCAACTGTTTTAGGTTGAGCTGATTGCCTTTTTAAATTTTGTATTTCTTTTTCTAATTCAGTAATTCTATCATCTGAATCACTCACTTGGGTTTTAACGCCGGTGATCTCGTTTAAAAGCTCGGCCTGATTAGCTGAAATATCGTCTAGCATCCCAAATAGATTTCTCTCGTCTGACATATTTACTATTTTATCTTAGTAGATATTTCTCTTAAATGATATTAAAAACACATGTTACCACTAACAACCATAGATATAGGCTATCAATAGGCATAATTACTTAATACTATAAGTATTAAGTAAAAGTGGTATTCATGGGTCATGTCTTTATTCAAAAATATAGGTTTTTTATTATAAATAAACAGGTTTTAGTTCTTTAAAATCAAGCCAACGATTGTTTCCACGTGTGCCGTCTGAGGGAACATATCCACCGGCGTTACAGAGACCACATCATAAGCATCCTTAAAATAAGAAAGGTCACGGGCTAAAGTCACCGGGTTGCAGGATATATAAATGACCTTCTGAGGCTTGATGTTCTTAACGGCTTCGATGAACTCCGGAGTGGAGCCTTTCCGAGGCGGATCCATGAAGATGACATCAAAATGCTTGTCGTTCTTATGTTCTGTTAAATAAGCGGTACAGTCATCTTTAACAAAGCTGACATTATCAGCATTATTGAACTTGGCGTTTTTGATGCCGTCTTCGACAGCTTCCTTAACGATTTCCACGCAGGTGACATTCTTGCACTTTCTGGAGGCGCAGATGCCGATGGTTCCCGTTCCGGAATAAGCATCCAGGACTTCTTCATCGCCTTTTAAGTCGGCCTTAGTTAAAGCCAGGCCATAGAGCTTTTCCGTCTGAATAGGATTAGTCTGATAAAAAGACTGAGCGGAGATAATAAAGTTCAGGCCGAAGATTGAGTCTTTAATGTGTCCTGGGCCATATAAGAGATTTTCTCTGTAGCCTAAGATGACATTCGTATGATTCGGATTGACGTTCTGAACCACGGTCTTAATCGAAGGGGAAAGCTCAGCGATGGCTTTCGCAAAGTTCTTTTTGCCCGGGAAGTCATTATAAGCGGTGACCAAAACGACCATGATTTCCGGATAATGGAAAGATTCCTTAATCAGGATGTGCCTGATTAAGCCGGTCCGGCGGTCTTCATCATAAGGATCGTAGCGGAAATCCGCCATGAGCTTCTTAATGCCGCTGAGAATTGCTTCGGCCTGCTTGGTTTCAATCAGGCAGTCTTCCACCGGGACGATGGAATGCGTGTTTTCCTGATAAAAGCCGGAGACGATCTTGCCGTTGACTCTTTTAATCGGGACCTGTACCTTGTTGCGGAACCTATAGGGGTCATCCATGCCGACGGTCGGATCCGGATTGAATTCAATCTTGCCGAACTTATGAAGGAGGTTTTTAACTTTCTCCTGCTTGTATTTAAGCTGAGCCTGGTAATCCAGGTGCATCAAAGAGCAGCCTCCGCATTCTTTATATAAAGGACACTTAGGAACGACGCGGGAAGGGGAAGAATTGAATCTTTTCAAGACTTTCGCTTCGACCGTCTTTCCTTTAAAGGAAGTCAGCTCGACTTCGCCTTTCTCTCCCGGAAGGAAATCATCGATAAAAAGGGTCTCCCCGTTATAGCGGGCGATGCCTTTGCCGTTATCGTCGATGGCGTCGCAGGTCAGTTCGGCTTTCTGACTTGAACTGAAGCGGTTCTTATTGAAGTGTTTATTCATAGTACGGGTTTATTATAGACTTTTTGAGATTTTCGTTTTTAAAAGAATGATAATTAGAAATCTCGGCTTATAGTTTTTCCTTCATCATTCTTTCTTGCTTAATATGATTCTGATAAAGTCTGAGATTCGAATCAAACCATTTTTGCATTCGCCGATGTAAGATTTCTCATATCTTTCTATAGCCTTATAATGGTCACTTGGAAGTTTATCATAGTAATGACCAGATTTTTTATAACCTTTGATAAATTTTGAGAGATCAATAATGGCTTGACTAGAAGTAATGCCAACCTTAGGATTATTAAAATATGAAACAAGCCAGTTTTCGAAACAAGGAGAAGAAATGACAAAAGTAATTAAGGAAATTTTCTTAGGCATATCTCTGACTATCTGAATCTTGTTCTGACTAGAATCATCGTCTATTAAAATGAAAATGCGATCTTCTCCTGACAGACCATTCCTCAGAATTAAAGTTTTGGCTGTTTTATACATACCCTGAGGATCCGTATGTTCATCTTGGTGAATCTTTATTGATATTCCTCTTATATCGCGGTTCAGGCATTCTATGTAATTTATTTCCGTTTTATTTTCATTTCCTTCCACAATGCAGATAAATATGGGCCTCTTTTTTCTATGTAATTTGCAATTTGCCATGTTATTTTTCCTTTAAAAAGGAAACGACAGCTGGAATAGCGCCATAGCGGCCTAACAGGTAATCCCTTTCGTATTTATTGTTCTTTCGCGGGCCAAAAGAGGAAAGAGGAAATAGTTCTGTCGAGCATTTATCGTTCTTATCGAAAAAGTAAATCTGATCTCGCCTAAAATAATCATCAGACATAATAGATGTGTTATGAGAAGTGAAAATAAGCTGACTTCCTTTATGCGAGTTGTCCAAGAATGATTTTATGAGAAAACTTAGAATGGATGGATGCAAAGAAGCATCTAATTCATCCATAATAAGAACTTTATCGTGATTGAAAGACTCATAAAAAAGATGAGCCAAAGACAAAAGTCTCTTTGTTCCATCGCTTTCTAAATCTAAAGGAAGAGCATAGTTTTTCCCACAGACAATGTGTGTCAGCGTGGCTTTGTAATAGTGGATAAAGGAGAGATCAATCTCTTGGGCATCAGTATATATAAATCTACTAAAATCTGGGTTGAAGCCACGTTCCCTTTTTACAGTAATGTCAGACACATTTAAATCCGCGGCTTGCAGCATTGATATTAAGAATTTTTTGTATTCTTCATCCTTGATTATGGGCTCAAAAGCAAAAGACTCTAAACTAGAGTGTCTTTTACCATAAAGTTCATCATTTTCTATTACGACATACACATCATCTAATAAGGCGTTTATAACTTCAGATGCAATCTCATAATTCCATTGAGATGCTGTAACAAGGAAGAGCTTGTTTTCAATATTTTTGGGCGTCAGGTCTTTTAAAACGGCTTCATCAGAGCCAAATTTATAAACTCCATCATTTCTTTCAAAAACCATTACCTCTCTTCCCTTGGGCGCATAATAAAGATGCTCTGTTATTATGGCCGTCTGAGTATATGAAAAGCCGTATCTATATCTGATTCCATTATTTACAAAGCCAATTTCCATTGAAGTGGGTTTGCCACTTCTATCGGCATAAAGAAAGGGCAAATACTGGAGAGGTTTTTTTATGGTAATACGCGCTCCATCTTCAATCATGTTTTTTATCACAGTGAAAGCTAAGATAAAATTCGACTTTCCTGAAGCGTTTGGCCCATACATTGCAAATATTTTGTTATAATTCTTGCCATTGAATGAAACTTGACTTTCGGGATGCTCTTTATAAGCCTCACTTTCGAAATTGAGTGAGACTTCTTCATTGATTGAGCGAAAATTACTAACTTTGAAAAAAAGAAGCATAAAAGTTAATCTCCTTTCAAACAATATACAATAATTGTTAGAAATTAGCAAAAATCATGTTTAGTTTATAAACACGATTAAAAAGCCGCAATTATTAATGTGTTAAATACTCATACAATATCGGCCATTTCTTAAAGATGATTAAAGACAACCGCATCGACGAGATAGAATACTAAAAAAGATTCGGAAGTTAATCCGAATCTTTATTGATAGGCTCTTTTTTAATCAAAGTCAGCTGCGGCTTAGCCATGATGACCTTGGTATCGGAAGGAACGGACTCGGTCAAGAAGACGTTGGACCCGATGACGACATTGTCCCCGATGACCGATTCGCCGCCTAAGATTGAAGCCCCGGAGTAAATAGTCACATTGTTGCCGATGGTCGGATGCCTCTTCATGCCTCTTAAGCCTTGGCCTTTAGCTAAGGAAAGCCCTCCTAAGGTCACGCCCTGATAGATTTTGACGTAATTGCCGATGACGCTTGTTTCCCCGATGACGATTCCCGTTCCGTGGTCAATGAAGAAAGGCGAACCGATCTTCGCGCCCGGATGGATATCGATGCCGGTTAAGAAATGAGCCTGCTCGGAAATGACGCGGGCGACAATCTTGTTGTTTTCGTTATAAAGGATATGGGCAATGCGGTGATAGAAAGTCGCCGTGAAGCCGGGGTAAGCCGAGATGATTTCCTCATAAGAGTCGCAGGCCGGATCAGAATCGAAAGTGAAAAGAAGATCCTGGTGGAGCATTTTAGATATCTCATCCAGATGAGAGAAAAAGTCTTCTTTGTTCTTATCGTCGTGGCAGATGTAATGCGAAAAAAGATCCTGAGCGTTCTGCAGCGACTTCTCCTGGGTCTCTTTCTTATCGAAAAAGCCCGGATAGAAATAGTTTCTTAGAGCGCGGACGAAATGCTGGACTCCTTCGCGGTTCGGAAGCGAGTTGCAGTTGTATTCAGAGTTAGTGACCATAAATGATTATTGTTTCCTTGAAGATTTCTTCCTTTTAATTGTAAGGTTCTTTCTTGACCTTTTCCACTTATTTGACTTTTTAAGCCGGCGGTTTAAGCAATCATAGGGAATTTAGCGTTAATCATCCCTAAAAAAGAGCAATATCGTTAATCCTCTTTGTAAAAAAGCGCTTTTAGTCTATAATTTCCTTAATTGAGTTAAAGCTTTAAGCCTTTATCTCAAATTCAATGAACAGCATCATTCAGACGACAAAGCCCTTTGAGGCTAAAGGCAATCGCTGGGCGCTCGGGCTAGGCAGCAAGCTAGTCTCTCTTATTTTTTCAGTCTCTGTTTTTATCTTTTTCGCCTTCGGGACTTTCGTTTACACCTATACGACTCATATATCCGGCGGCGGCAGCCAGGTTCATACTGAAATTTATACTGCTTATGAAGCCTTCAGCGTCCCGTATTTCAGTTCTTATGCTCCATTCTTCTTAATCCTTTCAATGATACTTTCCTTTGTCTCCATAATCTTCATCTGCATCGAGATTGCCACGTTTAGGGATGCCCATGGCCCCGATTTAATTATTCTTAACCTGCAGATTCTCTGCTTGGAGTTCCTGCTCCGTTCGTTTTCTTTGGGCGGTATTCTTCTTTTTGTCTTCGCCGTGATTAACTATGTCCAGTATTTTGCTTTTCTGACGAAGCATAAGGAAATTGACTATTGGGTTTTCTTTTCCATGATTGTCTTGGATTTGGCTTTGCTCCCTTCGGCGCTGGTTTCTTACAATCTTTTCTTAAGCCATTAGACTGCCTTTCACAGCAGGTTAGTTCTCTCAGCATAAACATTAGTAGGCTAAGTTTTTTACCCTTGGTCTGTTTTCATGTTAGAATTAAGATAGTTACAGGAGGATAAATATCCATGGATAAGAATGCATTCAGTCTGGAAGGCAAAGTCGCTTGGATCACCGGAGCCAGCTACGGCATCGGATTCGGCATCGCTGAGGCTTTTGCTGCTATGGGCGCCAAGATCATCTTCAATGATCTGAACGCGGATAAAGTCGCTTTAGGTATTAAGTCTTATAAGGATAAGGGCATCGATGCTTATGGCGAGCCTTGCGATGTCACCAACGAAGAGCAGGTTCAGGCTTTCGTTAAGAACATCATTGCGAAGTTCGGCCACATCGATATTCTGGTCAACAACGCCGGTATCATTAAGAGAATTCCGATGATCGATATGGAAGCGAAGGATTTCCGCTCGGTTATCGATGTCGATTTGGTGGCGCCTTTCATTGTTTCTAAGGCGGTTATCCCGTTCATGATCAAAGAAGGCCATGGCAAAATCATCAACATCTGCTCGATGATGTCTGAGTTAGGCCGTGAGACCGTCTCTGCTTACGCTTCCGCTAAGGGCGGACTGAAGATGCTTACCCGCAATATCTGCTCTGAGTACGGACAGTTCAATATTCAGTGCAACGGCATCGGACCTGGCTATATCGCCACTCCGCAGACCGCTCCGCTGAGAGTTAAACAGGCCGACGGCTCGATGCATCCTTTCGATGCGTTCATCCGCGCCAAGACTCCGGCTGGCAGATGGGGCAATCCGGAAGATTTACAGGGACCGGCAGTTTTCTTGGCCTCTTCTGCTTCCGATTTCGTCAACGGCCATATCCTTTATGTCGATGGCGGCATCCTGGCTTATATCGGACGTCAGCCGGGCAACGACTAATCAGCTTTACGAATAAATGGCTCTCAAGCACAAATCTTGAGAGCCTTTTTTAATATCTGCAAAACCATAACTTGCTAGGTAATAGGGTTTAATCTATTATATAGAAGTATAAAGACATAAAGTCCGTATATTTTTTTCAATACAATCCCTGACTTAGATAGGAGCTTATTACACGACAAATGGCTAAGTTAACTAAAAAAGTCGAGCAAGATCAGCGTTTCAGCCTTGTCATCCGCAGGATGATAAAAGTCTTGACGATTGTCGGCATTGTGGCTGGCGTCGTCATGGTTGCCTTGCTTGCCCTTTATATCGTTCTGAAGCAGGATTATTATTTCTACGCCTTAGCGGGCGTAGCTATTGCCGTTGTTATTTTCTTCGCCTTAATGGTTTCGCGTATTCCTAACCGCATCGCTAACCTGGTTTCTTCTGACCTCACTTCCGATATGACCCGAGCCATCAACTCGGCGGCCGTCACCAAAGGCGCTATTTCGCTTTCCAAGACTGGCATCATTGAGTTTGATGACCTCAAGAAACGTTTCGCCGATTACATGAACGGCTTAAGAGACGTGACGATCATCGACCGCAAAATCGACGATTCGGTTTTGAAGTTCGGCTATGAGTATGGCTACAAATTCATTATCTCGCATGATTCTTTCTACTATAACCTTCCTTATCTGCTTAAGCTTTCCGCTTATTCCCGTTCGGCTTTGATTATGGTTCAGATCGTCGGAGCCGATGAGCCGACTAAAGAGAACATCCAGATGATTTCCGATTCCATCAAGGAAACCTTCGGCTCTTCTCAGACTTATATCGGCCTTATTTCCGGCAATACGCTGGCGGGGTTCATCCTTGATGTGGAATCTATATCAGTTTTCAAGAACCTCTGCTACCGCCTGTATTCTTCTTTCTCATATCTGCTTTTGGATTCTAATGATGAAGAGGATAAGGGCAAAGTCCTGACCTGCAAGATCGGCGCTGCTATTTATCCTTATTCGACGAAGGCTTCTTTGTTCTTGGATGCCCAGGAAGCTCTTGACCGCTCCAAAGATGTCATGATCTTCATGCCGACTTTGGAAAACCTCAAGGAATCTTTCGAGATGACTTCCTTAGACGACAAGAGAAGAAGAAACCTCATCTTCATTCAGGAGCTGATGGCTTATCCTTTAAAGTCGGATACCAACATTTCTCAGATGGAAGACCTCTGGACTCTGATTCTGGATATTGCCGAGTCCATGGGCTTTGAAGCCGCCGGACTGATTCTGGCGAACTCTTCTTACGCTGAAGATGAATCGATGTTCTGCGCCCGCGAAGTTTCTTCCACCGGCGTCCATTATTTCTCGGCAAACAAGGAAAGAGTCCATTTTGAGGAATTGAAGCCTCTTTTGAAGGCCTGCGATAAGGACTTGGTCTTCTATTCGACCAAGAGGCAGGATTTGGAACCGGAAGTGGCTCAGTTCTACGATAACTACGATCTTTCGGCTTTCTACGCCTCCTTCGTCATGCTCAATGGGAAGGTCATCGGCGTCACTTATTTCGCTTCCGGCAAGCAGATGCCGCCTCTGACTTCCGTTGATTCGGATGTCATGTCCATGGCGGCTATGGTCGTTAACTTCCTGGCTTTGGATATCTTCCATACCGATCAGATCAACATCGTCACCGATGACTTGGATGCGGTTCTGAAGATCGAAGGCAAGATGAGATACGTCATCACTCCGGATCAGTTTAACCTGCAGTATATTTCCGCGGGCTTAGCTGATATTCTTCATGGCAACCACATCGGCGAAAAATGCTACAAGGTGCTGTTCGGGCTGGAGCGTCCGTGCGATGATTGCCCGTTCATCGGTCAGGAAAATGCCTCGAAGGAGCTGATGCAGATTAACTCTATTAAGTATCAGAAGCGCAAGCTCTCCTACGATACTTTAGGCAACTCTTCTTCCGTTCTGCTGACTCCGGTCTTGGAGGGCGAGCAGGCGGTCATCACCGAAAAGAGATTCGATGCGAACACCTTCCTTTCGACCCGTTATGCTTTTAACTCGGATATGATTCAGCTGGTCCAGGATAAGAACAAGGGAACCTTGCTTCTCATCTGCTTGGAAGGCATCGATCAGATTGTCGAGACTTATAACGAAAGAGGCCTCGATGATGTCATCATCGAAATGCGCAAGCGTGTTAACTTCACGATTAAGCCGGAAAAAATCTACCGTTACGATGACGGCGTTCTGGCCATTTTCTTCCCGGAGGTCGAGCGTGTCGCCATTTACGATATCGTCGAAAATATCCATGCGGCCTTAACTAAGGAATACTCGGTCGGCAACATGGATGTTAAGTGCCACTTCCGTTATCTGGAAATCAACTTCACCGGCAACTTGGCGGCTTTCTCGGATCTGACGACGATGATTGCCAAAGGCCTTATTCAGGTCAAGGAACTTCCGGACGATTACCTGGCGATCGCAGGCGAAAAGATTTCTCGTTTGGCTTCCAAGAACGATTACGTTATGTACCTTATGGATGCTAACTATCTTAACCGCGCGGTGGAGTTCCGTGTCCAGCCTATCGTTTCCGTGAAGAACGATGCGATTAAGTACGGCGAAATCCTGATGCGTGTTTACGATGTCCTCCGTGAAGAGTTCCTCTCCCCGATCGATGTCGTCAGGATTGTCTCGTCATTTAAGAACATGGGCAAGTTCGATTCTCTGAACTACCAGACGGCGGTCTCTTTGTACAACAAGTACTCCGCCGGTATCTTCCGTATGTCATCCTTTGCCGGCTTCTCCATGAACGTCTCGGACGATTCTCTCGATTCGAATGAATGGCTGAGAAACCTCCGTCTGTTCATTGATCAGAACATGGTGTCTGAAGGGTTCCTGTCTTTGGAAATCAACGAGTCTTCGTTTAAGAATATGGCGGGGAGAATCAAAGTCTGGCTCAATGAGCTTCGTCCTTATCGTCTCCGCTGGGCGGTCGATAACTACGCCGATGAAAATATTTCGCCTCGTGAGTTGGCTGATTTGGGCTTCAACGTCGTTAAGTTCTCCCGTAAGTTCCTCATGGATGCTCAGGCGGACCCGGTCCAGAGAGGCTTGTTTGAATCGGTCATCCGTGAATGCCACTACAATAAGCTGACGGTGGTCTTCCAGGGCGTGGAAAACAAGGATATGATCAATATCGCCAAGGCCACGAACGCCGATTACGTCCAAGGCTACGCTTTGTATCGTCCTCTGAAGATCGATGAATTCATCGAAACGCTCTCCACTAGACGTCAGGAAGCGGATAAGGCGATGGATGAAACCGCAACGTCTGCTTCGGTCGGACCGGACGGCAAGCCTATTCAGGCCACGCCGAATAAAGTCCTGTCGAAGAAAGAAAAGAAGAAGATCGATAAGGCGACCAAGAAAGAAATAAAGGAAAGACTGAAGGCAGAGAAGAGAAGAAAGAACGCTCCTTCTTTAGCCGAAGCCGTAGCTACTGGCAACAGAGAAGCGGTCGCCAGCGTCCCTAATAGCACAGCCGAATAGTTTCGAAGATCGTTTAAAGGCCTCGGGTTTCCGAGGCCTTTTTAGTGAGAATAAGCGGCAAGTTTGATCATTTATAGTTTAAAGACTGAAAAAGCCTTTAACAAAGGGATTTCTGCTTTATCGATGCGTAAGATAACATGGAGGATAATGCGCAAGATAATGCGTAAGATGATATTTAAAAGTCTGATAATATAAAGTAAAATATAGGTATGGATAGATATATTCCGCCATATACCATTTCTAACGAGATGGTTAATTTGGTCTCCGATATCTCTGAGCTTATAAGCTCTATTGAGGGCTCATTGGATTTTAAGCATCTTCCCATTCTGCGTAAGCAGAATCGGATTAGGTCTGTTCATTCTTCTTGCGCCATAGAAGCTAATTCGCTGTCCATAGATCAGGTGGAAGACATCATTGATGGGAAGAAAGTTGTTGGGGCTTATAAAGATATCAAAGAAGTGCAGAATGCCTTGAAAGCTTATGAATCTATTGAGAAAATAGATCCTTTCAAGGAAACAGAGCTTCTGCGTCTTCACAAGATAATGACGGAAGGGACGGTGGCTGGGGCGGGGACTTATAGAAACGGCGAGGAAGGCGTCTTTGATGGGAATCGCTGTATTTTCTTGGCTCCTCCGCATCAGAATGTACCTTCTCTAATCTCGAGTCTTTTTCAGTGGATGAGTGACTCCAGAAAAGAAGTTCATCCTCTGATTCTTTCCAGCATCTTTCATTATGAGTTCGTTTTTATTCATCCTTTCAGCGATGGCAATGGAAGAATGGCGAGATTATGGCAGAGCGCCTTATTGGGAACTTATAAGAAGCTTTTTTACAATATGCCTTTAGAGAACGCTATTAAAGATAACCAGGATTCGTATTACGGAGCTATAGATATCTGCAATAAAGCCGGTAATTCAGATGCCTTTATTGTTTTCATGCTGAAGATGATTGAAAGGACCTTAAAGGAAACTTATAAGGAAGCTGAAGCTCAATTGGCTTCCGCCGATCCTTATGTGACTAACTTGCTTGCAAAGATGAGCCGCGGGCTATTTTATACGTCTAAGGAACTGTTAGCCCTCTTAAATTTGAAATCCAGGGATACTTTAAGAGTCCATTATCTTAATCCTGCCATTAAGAGCGGATATTTGAGCTTGGAGTTTCCGAAAAAGCCGACGAGCAAAAGACAAAGATATAAAAAGACTAGAGCATAATTCGGTGTGAAAACTTCTTATATCAATAAATTTTCTTATAACGATTTTTTTAAGCGACTTTTAACAAGAGATATACGTGTTTGTGTTGCTTTTTTGGCATCATTTAACGCTGATTCGGATATAATGTGCGGCCAAAAGCTTAATATTAGTATAAAAATACAAGATATAAAATATATCTGTTTCAATTTGGGCAACAATGATATATAATGCTTTTGCAGGGCAAACGGCATTTAATATACCCAATTGCTTAAAAGAGGCTCAAAATGTTTAAAATTCTTAAAGTCGAACTAAATGGTATCAAAAATGTAAATCATGGTGTTATTGATTTCAGAATTAAAAAAGAAGTTAAAGGGAAAAGTGACATTGAAAATGTCATTGGCATTTATGGCCAAAATGGGAGTGGAAAAACATCTGTTATTGATTGTTTTTTAATTTTGTCATCTTTAGTTTCTGGCTTTCAGACTGAAAAACCTGGAGCAATTACGTATTTTGATTTCTTGGTTAATAAATTCAATAATGATTCTAATGTTAAATATTCATTTTTGTATGAAGACAATCTAGGCAAGAGATTTTTTATTGATTATCAGGTTTTTATTAGAAGAATGGATAATTACACCAATAAGTTTAACCTTTATAAGGAAGTTTTATCCTGCAAAGTTTCCGGTGAAGGGGAAAAGGATATGGTCGATTTTTTCCCTACTGTTTCTATTAGCATGGATAGCAATGAACTTGATACATTGATTTCCGAAGAAAAAGATTTTTCAACAAATAATCTTTTTCCCAATTATAAGAAAAATGAATCGATGCTTAATGATATTGTTTCTTTAGCCGCTTTGAAAAAGAATGTGGCCTTTTCTGGAAAAAGTTTTTTGTTTAACGATTCATTCAAAAAAGAACTCAGTTCAAGCAAGAACCTTAAAGTGGCAAATCTTTTGAATATTCTTGATGCGATAAAAAAGCAAATTTCCAATAACTTGATTGTCTATACAATTGAAGACGATGCCTCAAACATTTATGGTAATGCTAATATGTTGGGGAATAGTACAATCCCTGAAACAGCGGAGGTAACAAAGTGCTTTTTCAGAATCCCCACTACTGGTCCTTTTCTAATATCTGAGAATCAATTTACTGATCTTTCAAAACTTGTGGAACAAATTAACATTGTTCTTCCAGCCTTTATTCCTGATTATAAACTTGTTTTAAACAATTATGGTAAGCAACTTTTATTTGATGGTCATATGGGTTTTAGAGCTGAAATTGCCCGTGATTTGAATGGAACCCAAATTCCTTTAATTGCCGAGAGTAACGGCATTAAAAAGATTGTCAATATTTGTTGGGGAATAATTATGGTTTATAACAATGAGGATGCCTGGCTTGTTGTGGATGAATTGGATTCTGGGGTTTTTGAGTTCTTGCTTGGCCAGATACTTGAAATTATTGGCGAAAATGCTAAAGGTCAATTGTTATTCACGGCTCATAATCTTCATCCACTCGAAGTTTTGGACCATAAATGCATATATATATCGACAGCCAATCCAAATGATAGATATATTACTCTAACTAATGTTAAAACGACTAACAATGTTAGAGATTTCTATATTCGCAGTTTGCAGATTGGCGGCCAGAAGGAAAAAATCTATAACGAAACTGAAGCTTCAGAGATTGCTTCTGCATTGTGGAAAGGCGGGAAACTTTTAGATGACTTATACAAAAAGCAATGAAACTAAAAAAGTAATCGTTGTAATTGTAGAAGGTCCTTCTGACAGGATGACTTTTGAAAACTCCTTAAGAAATTATTGGAATGATGAATTCGAAAATCAACTGAAGTTCATTGTCTTTCACGGTGACTGTATTTTGAAAAAGAATCAACAAGATGCAGTCTTTATTGAACAAGCAGAAGTTAAAAAGAACGTTAATAGGGTTGTTAGAAAAGGGTTGAAAGACAACAAACTTAAAGCATCTGATTTGCTGTGTATAGTCCATTTATGTGATTTGGATTATTGCTTTTCTAATAAAGAAAGTGCATTAATTCCAGGTAGTGAAAATGTTTTTTATGATATTAATAAGATGGAAATTCACGTAAAAGATAGTGAAGATTTCCAAAAAAGTCGTGAATCTAAAAGGAAAAACATAAACATTTTAAAATTTGCTGGCTTTTCCAAAATCGAATCAAAAGATATACCTTATAACCTTTATTACTTTAATTTAAACCTTGAGCATTCTTTTTATGATGAACCCAATTGCTCAGATAAGGAGAAAGAAAATCATTCTTTTGAATTTGATGAAAAGTTCGCAAAAGACAAAAAAGGATTTATTGATTTCCTTGAAAAACTTCCTAGGATTTCAGACGATTATAAAAAAAGTTGGGACGATAAAGAACTCGAAAAAAGAGGATTTGAAAGATTATCAAATGTCTATTTGATGTTGAATTGGGTCTTTAATTGCCAAAAGAAACTTAAAAAATAGATAAATGCGTATTTTTGACTTCTATATAAAAAGTAAATGCCATTAAAGGAGCTTATACTTATGGATAATAAATTTGAATCTTTCTATGGAGGATTTGAAAAGAAAGAGTTACTTAAGTTGAGGAAGCAAATAGGTTATTTATTGAAAAAAAGAACAATAAAAGATGATTTACACTCTATATACACTTATTTTTTAAAAAACAACGAAAAACAATACTTGGTGTCTCAGATTGGCAAAGATTTTAGCTCCTTTTTCCGTTATTTCGACATAAAAAGTCTATCATTTGACTTCGATGGAGGCTTGATTATTAATCAAGCAATGTCGTTAAGGTATAATTCAGATTTGGAATCAATTTCTGCTTTCTGTCTTATACATTTTTATCTTGTTATTTTTGTTTGTAAAAGTAATTTTGATCGTTTTAGCATATCAAATGATAGCTATATATTTGATGCTTACAAAGATCCGGCTTTTTATACTTTTGTTTATCGTGGCCAAAGCAATTTTGATTGGGGCTTGTCTCCTAATTTATACAGATACTTGGGCCAAGAACATATTAATCTTAAGGTAATTGAAGACTATTATCAAAAAAGTGGTCTTGATGCAAAATACCAGCAAATATTCCATCAAAGAAACAGACTTCCAAACGGAAAAGGAAAAACCGCAGGTTATTTAAACTATGAGCGGATGGCTTTTTTTCAGCATGCCTGTTCTTTAAGCCCGTTCATTGATTTCTCATTCTCACAAGATATTGCAAAAGTATTCGCTTCACAATCTTTACCATATTCAAAAAAAGATGGCTCTCTTTATTGCTTAGCTTGCTTAAACAATGGCGCTTCAGGTAGGTTTACAAATGTTTTCTTTAACGATTCAGATTCATTTGAACTAAATGGTTTAGATGTTTATTTTTACGACAAAGTTAGTCCTGTTGATTTTGGCTTCAATGATTTGCCAATAATGCTTTTATCATTCAATGATTTAAAATTTAATGCCAGTATTTATACTGAGGAAACAAATGATAGAATGCGATATCAAAGTGGCGTTTTCTTATATATTGAAAAAGGAATAATTTTAGGTAACATTCTTTTAACAAAATATATTGATGATTTAACTGTTTTCAAATTCAAAGTATTGCCTGAAGATAAGAAAAAAATCATTAATGATTCATTTAAAGGTATATGCTACGAGCCTGATATGTTAATGGATCCGTATCATTATTTCGGAACCAATGATAAATGATTTACCAATTTACTCTATGCCTCCAACTATGCATTATTAAGAATACGAGTAATTAATACACAACGTTTTGAAATGAACTGACTTCGTTTTATTTGGGCGTTAATTAGTTTTAATTTGCTTGTTAATGCATATTATATTTTAGTTTCTTCCGGCGGAAGGATGGGCAGGACGATGGGGTTAATCATGGCGGTCGTAGTAAGTGAAGTCAATGTCGAACGCAGGTAAGGGAAAACAGTTCTAATCCCTGTGCTTTCCATAAACGCATTGATTTCATCGTTGGTCATTGGATTTTTAAAGGCGAATAGGCCGTGGATGATTATAGTAATGTCGACGGGGAAGGGGCACTCTTCTTTGTTTTTAATTTCGCATTTAAGGTAGTAAGCATATTCATTGTCGCTGATCTTTTCTGTCTTCTTTGTGATTTCCGGCTTTAGATTAAACTGGCTTCCCTCGACTGATTGCTTTGCAAAGTAGATGTTATCGACCGATATTCCTAAACACGTATAATTAGTTCCGTTCATATTTTAATGATTCTTCTTTCTTCTTATTAAGGAAATAAGTGCTGCTGGTTTCTTGCGGAAGCATAGAATACTTCTCATCTATAGAATCGCTTTTAATAACTTCAGTAAAGCCGGTTGGCACGAAATAGATGCTTACTTTTAAACAGCGGGCAATTGTAACTATGGTATTGATCTTAGGAACAAAAGAAAGGTTTTCCACTCTAGCAATGGTTGATTGAGGCATATCAGCTATTTTAGCCAGTTCTACTTGAGTCATCCCCATGTCTTTTCTGGCTTTGATTAAAACCTGAACAATATCAAAGACTTCTTTAGAATCAGCTAATCTGGTTCTTTCAAACTCGTCATCTTTGCTTTGGAAGAACTCCTCTAATGTTATCGACCTTTTGTTTGCCATATCTTCTCCTTTTTAATTATTTGCCTTGTAATCCTTATACCGTTTATCAGCCAGCCTGTATTCCTCTGTGGCTTTGTTGTTCTTTTTCTTGAAAGCCATCAGCAGCAGAAGATGATAGTCATTGCTTTGGCTTTCCTTTAATATTGAGAATAGAATTCTGTAATCACGTCCGACTCTGAATTCATATAGATTGTCGAATCCTTTAATCTTTTTGAATTGGGAAGAATTACACGCTTTGAAATAACCTAACCCTTCTTCGCCAGCTTTTTTGATTGCATATGTTATAAGATCATGTTCGTCTTTGCTGTATCTTAAATCTTTACTGAGAAATTCATATATGGGGCATCTTCCATTAGGCTTTTTATAAAGTACGACATAACTCATAAACATCCTTTTTGGTGCTATATTCCCGCTTTACAAAGTTGAATTGTAATATAGCACCTATGCTATAAATATAGCATATCCTTTCCTTTTGTCAAAGGATATAGGCATAAGGGTTATAAAGATTCACCTTAGTTGAAAGCATCACAAGCGAAACAAAAACGAGCCTATGAGTTTTCTTTAAGGTTATATGATGTTTATATCAACAGGCTATCTTTTCTTTGTAAACAGGCTATACAAGAGACTTTTCTTAAGGTTTACCTGTTTTCTTGAAGATTTTTCGCGGATAGTGTTATATTATATACAAAGCGCCTTATTTTGGATATTTAGTAAGCGCTTTAACAGGACAGAGGTTTTCGTTATTCGGGCTCGTAAAGAGACTGAGCAGAGAAAAGCAATTCCTGTTTGGAGTTCGTCTCCTTATATATATATAAGGATATAAAGAAAGGCCAGGAAACATTATTATGGCTACTGAAGAAGTTGAATCGGAAGTCAAGGAAGAGAAGAAGCCTCTGACTACCGTCCAGATCGTTAAGCTTTGCTTATTGGCTTTGGATGTCCTCGTCACTATTTTCCTCTTGACTGTCTCTATCGTTTTGTTGGCTAACGTCAACAATAAAACGGCTTTGGCTTCGGCTACGGGCTTTATGGGCATGATCTATCTTTTCATGGATGGAACTAGAAACGGCCCGACCCTTTTCCTCTGCATCGTTGTTATTCCGCTCTTTGTTCTCTTGGTCGTCAATATTATCATCACGGTCCTTTATTATCAGAAGGAAGCTGCTAAGGAGAAGGAAATAGCTGATAAGGCTAAGACGGCCGCTCCTTCGCTTAATTCCTTATCTGATGCTCAGAAGGAAGCTTTAAGACAGGAACTCTTAAAGGAGATGGGCGGAGAGAAGAAGGAAGAGCCGAAAGAAGAAGCGAAGGCTGAAGAAGCTAAGCCGGAAGAAACGAAGTAGTTTATTAGCTTGAATCTGATCTTTATAAACTCCCTGGAAAGATGTTTCCAGGGAGTTTTTGTTAAAATATAAATAGGGGAAATCAATTAAATGGGAAATTGTAAAAAAGAAGAAAAAAAGGAAACTGATAAAATCTTGGGATGCTACAAATTGAATTTTTGCATTTACGTTGGTATTTGTGTTGTTGGTATTATTCTTCTAATTATCTTATTGCCATTTAATTCATGCCAATCATTGGGATTGGAATGTAAATCTTTTTGGAACTCATTCCTGATTTCTTTAGGAACAGGCTTTATTTCTTCATCTGTTTTCGCATATTTAATCGAAATGGCAAACAATAAAAGAGAGTTAAAAGAAGATGAAAAAGCTCGGAATGAAGCCGTTTTCAAAATTGTTGATTCGGTTAAGACATTGCTTTTGGAGTTTGTATACTACAGCTTCAAATCAGGCTGTTCTTTATGCAAAAAAGATGATTTAAATGGTATTTTAAATCGCTGTTTTAATTTTTGGAAGACAGAAGAAGTGCAAACAAAAGACTATCAAAGATTCTACCGCTTAATAGGACAAGGCATTAATTGGGCTGAAGAAAACTTTCCTAAGTATGTTGAAGAACTTAAGTTGGGGAAAGCATCATATATTAGCCGGAAAATACTGAATGAAGAAGACTTTATAGCAATGGATTCTTTTAAAAGGCTTATCGCTACAATTAAAGGAGCTTCTAATGAAAAGGAGCTTTCGGAACATTTTGGTTCATTCAGGGGTGAGATTCAAAAATCACGGCTTACGAAAGACATCTTAAATATAAAAGTTAGTCTTGATCCCAGCGGGAAAAATTTTCTTATAGACGGAATTTCATTCAATGATTTGGTTCCTTATTTTGGAATTTAACTTGTAAGACTTCAAAGAGAGTAACTTTTCTTATGCCTTCAAATTCAAACTAATCTTTTTTATTATGACTGTCCGCGCCCTGCGGACGGCTTATTTTAAAAGATAAGATGTAAAGTTAAAAGAAAGTTGATTAAATGAATGGTTTAAGGTTTACATATTATCTTGTGCTGCGATAACAACAAAATTATAAGATTTAAGACGTTAAAGGCTAAAATTTTGTCTTTTTGATAATTTATTAATACTTTTTTACCCAAAAAGGCTAAAAAAGCCTAGTTAGGACGTACCTTTGATAACTTAGATTAATATGTTTGAAGGCTGAGTGTGGTATTTGGTATATTCTAAGTACGATATAAGGCACTCCTACCCTGATGCTGGTTATCGTTTGGTGTTGTATCCTATATATGTCTTTTTGTCTAAATGTCGTTCTCCTGACATTAAGAGCCATATGCCAGTATGGGTCGGTTACAAGGAGATAGAAAGATTATCCAAATTTATTGGAGGAAAAATCGTTTATGAAGTTAAAAAACAAAATTCTTCTTGCTGCTGCTGGCCTTCTCGTTGTGAGCGGCTCTGCGGCTGCTACTGGAACCTTCGCTTGGTTCACTGCTAACACGTTAGCTTACGCTCAGTTAAATGCTTTTGCTGTTACGTCTGGTCAGGAAGACCTTAAGGTTAAGGTTTACGCCACTGACAATGATATCGTCAACACTATGACCAGTACTGCTGAAGCAGGAGCTTCTCTTACTCTTTCTGATACAGTTAGTGGTAAGAAAATTACTGATGTTTCTTATTCGGCTTCAGCAACTACCTCTTCTACAATGGTTAGAGGTGATGTCAATAAGGCTAATACAATTCTTAACGCCGCTCCTTATGTCGTCAAAAATTCAACTCCGGTAAATGACTCAGCTTCGACTATTTATTATCATGAATTCTGCTTAGAGTTCTCCACAGAGAATGAAGCTGTTAAGACCGGTGTTTTCCTTGCTAAAGAGACTACATTTACTAAAACCTCTTCTACTTCTTCAGATCCGGATATGTCTGGCGCTTATAGAGTCGCGATTTTCTCTGCTGTCACTGGGTATTATCATTCTCAGACTAAAGTCATAAATGATACTCAGGCCGCTAATGCTGAGGCTAATGGTGTAACGGATACAGTTACAACGGTTAAGAAAGCCGGTAGCATGCTTGCTTATTATGCGCCTAAGAGAGCAATTGCTCCTTATGCTGCAGGAACTCAGGATGTTGAACAGGCTTTGTATTTACCTGCAGGTGCAACCGCTGGTACTTTATCTGAAAAGTATGCCAACTTCAATGGCAACATCAATGGTGATGCAAATGGCTATGTCAGGTATTTAGGCTCTGATAACTACACTGGCAATAACACTGATGCTGATTTTGAAAATGCTGTTAGTGCAACTAATAAAGTCTATGGATATCTTGGCGTTGCTGGTGCTTCAGCTTCAGCTCCGCTTGATGTTGTTGTTAGAATTTGGATTGAAGGATCCGATTCGCTTGCTGTTACCGCTAATATGGATACGAACGGAAGCCCTGTTACCGCTGCACTTAAGTTCATTGGCGTAAATGTCAGTGATAAATTAAGCTAAACGGGAAAGGAAAAAGGAGAATAATAATTATGAAATTAAAGAACAAAGTTCTCATTGCTGCTGCTGCGATGCTTGTCACGTCTGCAGTTGCATCTGGTACCGGCGTTTTCGCTTGGTATGCTGCAACTAGACTTAATTCGGTTTCCTTTAATGCTGCTGCCCAGTCATTAGCTACTGGTGTCAGTATTGCTTTGGTCCCTACAGCTACTGGAACTAAGTATACTGATGCTGAGGTTACAGGAAATGGTGCTGCTGGTCAGACAAGCGATGCGCCGCTTGTGGTTTCTACAACTAAAACCATTACCGATACTTCATATAATGGCATTGATGTGGCTAAGAAGCCTTCAATTGATTCTTATGATAATACCAAATATGATGGCTTCTATTCTGATACTTATGCTCTTAACCAAGTTCATAAGTTCTCGTTTGCTTTCACGGCTAGCGGTGGTTCAAAAGTTGGTTTGTATATCTCCAACTCTTCAACCTTCTCCGTTGCTGCTGCAACTGGTGTTACATTATCTGAAGCTGAAATTAATAATGCTAAATCTGCATTGAGAATGTCAGTTGTTGATAATAATATTTCTGCTTATACGGACACTTCGACTTTCACTGCTGGAACGGCTTCGTTGGTTGATTATTTTGCTCCGCTTAGCACTGATACTTATGATTTGTTTACTTATTATCCTGGGACTGCTAAAGTTTCAGGTGCTGCGGTTACAGCTACTAAGGCTAACCCTGTTGCCTTATCAGCTCTTGACCAAACTCGTATCGATGGCTTAACAGTGCCTACTCCGGCTGTTAGCTCGAAAATTGGAAACGCCAGTAACTTATTCCAAGCGACAACTGCTCACGGAAATTACAGCCAGTCTGAATTGACCGCCGACGGGAAAACTAAGAGCGATGGTGATAATGCTGGATATATCTGCACTCTTGATCCTAGAGATGGTTCGACAGTTAAATCTTCTGTTATTACTTTCAATGTTTGGGTTGATGGAAGAGTTACTACTGGAGCTCCTTCCAATTACACCATTACTGCGAATTTAGTCTTCTACGTTGTCACTTTAGCTGCCTAATACTATTAGTTTGTTTAAATCAAAAAGTGCTGGATTCGTCCAGCACTTTTTCTTTCTTTGAAATATCTCTTGGAGCGTTAATTATTTAACTCCAAGTTTTAAAATGACGACTATTAAAATCTTTTCATTGTATAACTCCACTCCTTATATTATAAAAAAGTCCTTTATTAAGCCATATTTTGATAATTATGATAAAAAATTGCCGTTAGTGAGTCATTACTTTTATGTTTTAACTAGTTTTTTCTAAAGTTTGTTATAAAATACTAAGTGTAAAAAGCAAACCAGGTGAAAGCCTGAGCACGCAAAGCTATAGGATCTAAAATTGATGAATGAGTCTCCTGATTCAGACATTGATCATGATTGCCAGCTGCCTATAGAACAGAGGAAGAGAAAACGTATCTCCACTTGAGTTTATATAGGAGCTTGGGTGATCATGGTTTTTTCTTCTCAGGGTTTCTTCTATAAGTCCTGACCCGTAAAATATGCTGCTCCCTGGCAGGAACGGTATATAGGGCGGGGCTTCCATCTTGTTTTCTGGCAATCGCCAGCGAATAATGATAGTGATTAAGGGAGAAATCTGACTTTTATGTACGATAAAACATACGTAGCTAAAGCAAAGAAAAAGCGCACTATAACAATCATTACTGTCGTGGCGGCTATATTAGTCGTCGCTCTTTGCATAGTCGCATTTTTATCAAACTATGTCGGTAACTTCACTATATCTATCGTCGACTACCAATCTCGTATGGCTCTTTCGAATATGCCTAACTCCGGTTATAATCCGTCAGGGCAAACTTCCGCATCAGACAGCCTGGTTGGCGAGAACGAAGATTTCACTACCTATTCGACCGCTCCGTCTTTCACCAATGCCTCGCCTTGCAACAACAATGAAGTTGCTTATAGGCAGTCTAACTTTGATGTAGACGTCACTATTGATTCGGAAGGCAAGGCTACTAACTACCATCCGATTGTTGCTAACTACGCCGGAACGGATGCAACTCTGTTCTATGCCTATACGTTCTATGTCACCAATGTCGGGAAATCGGCCTTCTATTATGGCTACGGCATTAACGTCACTACTTTCTCGGCCAATACTACTGTTTTGGACTGCTTAAGAATCCGCGTGTATCAGAATGTTTATTCCTATGATGGAACGCAGACTCATGATTACAAGGATTACACCAAGTCCAACGCAAATTATTCGACTACGGGAATGACTTCAGCTCAGAAGAGATTAGCGGCTGAATATGTGGCGGAATGCGATGCGGCTGTTACGGCAGGCACAATGTCTTATTTCCTCGATGGCTCGAACGTTGTGGATTCGGCAACGACAGATAAGATCCCTACGGTTATTGCGCAGGGTGAAGTTATTCGCTACACAATCATTATGTGGCTGGCCGGAGATGATCCGAACTGCACCGGTGATTTTGGGGATACAACTTATGCGCCTCTGCGTCTTTCCGCTTATGTGGCAGCTTACGACAATACAGAAGAGACGACTTCGTCTGCTTCTTCTGTTGCGGCTTAAAAGCCTGCTTAAACCTAATAAACTAGCATTTTAAGTTTTGATCTTTCGCGCCTCATACATGATTTCTGCTTCTTTTGCTCTTGGGCCCTATGTCCCCAAAGCAAAGACTACAGGCGTCTATTTTCGTCTGTACTATGAAAAACACTACAAGAATCTTCCTGGCGATGGGCTTATTAACCCTGATCTTGGGAGGAGGAACGGCCAGCGCAACGTATGCGTGGTATCAATTGAACTTCCAGAGGACTATTAATCTTTCTGGTACTTCACTCGGCAAATCGACCAATATAAGTCTGGGAGTTGTCTCAGATGTGGATTTGGACGATACGTTTTTCGAGTACGACGCAGAGGACACTGCAACTGAAGCTGCGAATTTAAAAACTGGGCAGAAGATCTATTGGTTTACTGAGCAGGTTATTAGCGACAAAGCGGTCAAGTCATTCTTAAGTTATAACGGATACGCAAGTAATATTTTATATCCTGCCACAACACGAAAATATGCTTCTGGGGATAATTTCGTTTTATACAACAGCCCCAATTATTTACAAACTAAAGAAACTATTTATGCAGACAAGGATATGTATATCCATTTGCCATTGGTTTTTAAAGTCTTTGGCGGTGATAATACTTCCACACAGACTTTAATCACTCATTGCAAAATTAACCTTTCAGCTTTGGATGTTAATGGCCCTAATGCAGCAGCTTCGCGTTTGTATTTAAAATCGAACTCTGTAAATGCTTTAGTTAAAGGTGATAGTTACTATACTTCTTCTTCAACTATTGTTGGTGGCCCTTTGGATTTAAATATGGATGGCCAATTTGATTATTATCAGGGTGCTGATGGTTCTTATTATGAAGCTTATTATGGAACCAGCACTGGAAGTCCTACTTATGGCACTCCTTATTCAGACACTGTCGATGGGACATCATTTAATTATGACTGCTTCTCTAATCCTGACCATACTCAAGGAGTTTATCCGATTTCAAACGCTTCTTCAGTTGCGGCATCTGCTCAATACACAACTTTGAATGACTATGTCTATCAGTCAGATAGTGAAAAATCAGAAAGCAGCATGAAGCCTATCGTTGTTACCGATGATTACGGCATGGGCTTTTTAGATGTTTATGAATATCTTGAAGGCTGGGATCATTCGACAACCAACCTCGCAATCGGTGAGTCTTTGGGAACCACTCTAAAGTTCTCATATGCAGGGAAAGCAGATTCATAATGAATAAAGCAGAAGATGCTCAGGACATAATCTCTAAAAGAGCTAAGAAAAGGCTAAAAGCAGCTTTTGCTGTGCTTCTTTTAGGAACTTCTGTTTCCTTAATCACTTCTGTCTTTGCTTATAATACGGCAGCTTCCATCGTCCGTCTTTCTGATATTTCAGTTTCGACTTTACTGCCGGCTGATATTAAACTCGGCATGATTAACAAGACGGATACGACGACTGTTGATTATTACGATAACCTTACGGCCTCTACGATTGTCGATCATATTGACGGAGGATCAGTTTTAAGCGTTAATGGAGTTAACACTTATAACTACGGATATACTCCAGTTTCTTCAGCTTTTACTTCCCGCTGGCTCCAGAAGGGCATAGATGGGACTTATGATGCTTTGATGCCGAAGTTCACGACTGATTATGCAACTAATAACTTCCAAAGTTCAGGTGTTGATACTCCTTGTTTCTTCCCTGGATATGCCGATAGCAGCGCCTATCTTTCATTGCCTATTTACATTAAGGAAACGGATCAGGCTTCTTTGCCTGTTAAAATTTATCTTTCAGCTAAGTCTTCTTTTGAGCCTAATACCGCGGCTAATATTGAAACGGCCGCTAATACGGCTTTAGGCGTTGATGAATATGAACTGGATAAAATCACCGGTTCATTAAGAATGTCGGTTCTTACATCTGATGCATATTACATTGTCGATCCATATAAGGACACCTTAAATCCTGTTTATCTTTGCGGCCGTCTCAATATGACCGATGATGATGTTTATTACGATACTTACGGCAAAAAGTTCAAATCCGGAGCCTATACCAAGAAGGAAGCTTTGTTCGGGGAATTCGATGAAACGACCTTCGATAAGGTCGTTTGGGACAGCCCTTCTTCCTCAGATTCAGCTTTAAGCGGAAAATCCACCGTTTTTAATGCCGTCACCGCCGCAGGAATTAGTCCTCTATCTATTAGTAAGAGCGTGGCTAATGGTGTAAAATTAAAAGAAGAAGATTCTTATTCATTAGCGGACTTTTCATATGACCAAGATGTCGATGATAGTTCCCGAGTCATGCTCTGCGAAGTTTACCCGGGTCAGGCAGCTAAGAGAATCGTTCTAACTTTTTATATCGAAGGCTGGGATCTGGACAATATTAACTCTGTTCAGTACGCTTCGTTCTTGGCTAACGTTGTTCTCAATGGCGAATATGACTATACGCACACGGTCTCTTCCTCAGACTAGATTCTTAGAAAGGATTTGTAAGACAAGGGTATGAATGCATTCTTTCAGTATTTAAGGCAGTGGTTAGTTGATTTCTTCACTAACCTCGGTCAGTGGTTCTATAATTGGATAGTCTACAAATGGCTTTTGGTGCCTTCGCATTTCAGCCATTACGGAGATCTGTTCAATACCTACAGCCCGAACTTCGGCGGTTTAGGCTGGTTCTTATTTGTCCTATGGTGGATTATTTTCGCTGCGGTTATTGCTGGCTTAGTCTGGCTCATCGTTCACTTCTTAGCTAAATACATCCGCTTTTCCCACAAGGAACTCGATAAAGAGAGAATGGCTCAGCAGATTGCTCAGCTAAACAACGAATTATATGAAGCCGTTCAGGAAAAGAACAAGATCCTCAACTTAAAGGTCGGAGCTTTAGGCTTACGTCCGGAAGGCGAAAGAACTTCGCCGGAAGAAGAGGAAGCGGCTGATACTTTAAAGGAAGTTTCTTCCCGTTTCACCCGCTTGGTTCAGGTCGATACGAAATACAAGAAATATGATTCGACGATTCCCGATGTTGCCGGTTTGACTCTTGAGGAACTCTGCATGAAGTTCCGCAACTTCGCCGCCTCGCAGCTCGGCCTTTATTACAAGATTGGCGATATCCGCAATATGTTCGCCGGCATGGGAACCTCCAAGCTTCTGATTTTGGAAGGTATCTCCGGTACCGGTAAAACTTCCTTGCCTTACGCTTTGGGAAAGTTCTTTGTCAATGACTCTTCAATCTGCTCCGTTCAGCCTTCTTGGCGTGACCGTACCGAACTTGTCGGTTACTTCAACGAATTCACCAAGAAGTTCAACGAAACGGATTTCTTAAGGTCTCTGTACGAAGCCACTTACCGCAAAGACTGCAACATCATCGTTCTGGATGAAATGAACCTCGCCCGTATCGAGTACTATTTCGCGGAGTTCCTCTCCATCATGGAAATGCCGAACTACAACGAGTGGAAGATTCAGCTTATTTCGGCTCCGGATAAAACCGACCCGGCGCATATTAAGGATGGCAAGCTCTTGATTCCGCAGAACGTGTTCTTCTTCGGCACCGCGAATAACGATGATTCGACCTTCACCATTACCGATAAGGTCTACGATCGTGCTGTCTCTATTATTTTCAATGACCGTGCTCAGGCTTTTACGGCTGAATATCAGGATTCTTTGCTGGTCCCGTATTCGCAGCTTAACCAGCTCTTTAAGGATGCTACGGTCAACTATCCTATCTCAGCTGGCCTGTTAGCTAAGTTCTCCGAGCTTGATACCTTCTGCTTACACAACTTCAAGTTGGTCTTCGGTAACCGTATTATGAAGCAGCTTAATACGTTCCTTCCGATTTACATGGCTTGCGGCGGCAGCGATATTGATGGCCTGGATTTCTTCTTCCGCACGAAGATTATGCGTAAGTTCCAGTCTTTGAATATTTCGTTCTTAAAGGATGAGCTCCGTGGCTTAGGCGATGAGTGCTCACGTCTATTCGGCGAAAATGCCTTCAAGATGTCTAAGGCTTACGCGGAAGATCTGATTAAGCTTAACTAGCCTTTAAAGCTTTAGAAAGCCAATTCAGTTAACAGAAAAAATGAAGAATCCGAATGAAACATTTGCTCAGTATATAGAAAAGAACAAAGACGTCTTTAAAGAAAACAAAGACGCCCAAGAGCTTTTCAATACCATTCGGAACGGCGAAAGGCAGTACGCTAAGGTCCATAGAACTGAGGATACCGCCCGTGATACTTCCTGGATTGACCCGATTGAAGATGCGATTCCGCACCTGTTTAAAATCGTCGATAATCCTCGTTCCTTCATTAAGACAGTCGAATACCTGGTTCCGGCGGAACTGGCCAAGAAGACCGGACCGGAATCAGTAAAGCATTTGTCGACCCACTCGCAGTTTGTCAAGGAAGTTAAAGACGATGGGGAAATCATCCCGTCGAAGATTCTGACCACGGAAGGCGAAATCGATGTTCAGATTTACGAAAACCGCTTGGTCATGACCCTGCTTTGGCGTCTTCATGCTTACATCGAAAGACGTTACCTCTATCTGAAGCACTTCGCCAACCTGTCTGATACGGATATGTTTTATCTTGATAATGATTATGATTTTGGTGGAGCCCGTGTCCAGGCTAACGTCACTCTGACGGTGACCCGCCCGGCTTTAGGCGCCGACCGCAACAAGCTGGAACTCGATGAGTCTTTGAAAAGAGTCGAGCAGATCAGAAAATACATCGGTTATTTCATGAACTCCAATTTCATGAAAGTCGATATGAAGAACGCCCGTCCGGTTACGCCTCCTATCATGCTGACGAACATGCTTAAAGGCTCCCCTGATTACCATGGGGCTTATGACCTTTGGCAGTTCCTCAATCAGGAAGAGCACGCTTCGATGGAATTCGTCGTCAACGAGGATATTAAGGTCCTCGATGAAGAAGAGCAGAAAAGAATCGATTTTATCTCCTATCTTTTCGCCATGGATTTATCGACTCTGCCGAATATGCCAACGAAAACCCTGAAGAAAAGAGAATTTCACACTCAGATTATCAAGAATCCTGAAGATTACCTGTATATGGATGAGAAGTTCTCCGATGCAGAATTCGTCCGAGCCGATGATCAGTATTACGAAGATCTGAAAAAGCCTTTGGAAGAAGAACTGGCTGCGAAGTCCGAAGCCGTTCAGAAGGCCTTGTTTAAGAAAGAGCAGGACGAGAAGAGAAAGATCGAGCAGCAGAAGAAAGCTGCCGAGCTCCTCCGTGCCCGCAAGGACGAAGTCATCCGTATTTTGGCTCAGCAGCTCGCTATTCAGCGCGCTGAAGAGGAAAAATACCAGGCTGAGGAAGCCAAGAAGAGAGCTGAAGAAGAAGCCGCTATTCTCAACAAGAAGATTGAGGCTTTGGAAGCCATCATTGAAAATGCCGCTAAGAAGCACGCCGATGAATTAGATGGCCAAGCTGAGCCGACGGCGACTTTAAGCCCTTCGCAGTCCGAGCAGTTCAAAGATGAAAATCTGCCTAGTGAGGCCAAGGTGAAAGAAGAGGCCCCGATTCAGGAAGATAAGGAAGCTTTGGAAAGCGAAGTTCAGCCTACGGTTAAAAAGCCGCGCAAGAGGAGAAAGTAACAGATTATGGAAAAGACGAAGAAGAAAAAGACACCTGTGCAGATTATCGTCGATGTCTTCGAGTGGATACTCGGTGTCTTTGTCGTCCTGATTGCGGCGATTGAAATCGTCTCAATTTCGACGAAGAACTCCAATTACGGGGCTCCTTCTTTCTTCGGCTACCAGGTTTCAACCGTGCAGACGGATTCCATGGCTCAGGATGAAAATGGCAACGTCATTTATCCGGTCGGTGATGGCATCTTTATTTCCAAGCCTGAGTTCACTTCTCTGAAAAAAGGCGACGATATCGTTTTTTATGGCTACTATGCCGGCAGCTATCAGCTTATTACGGTCCATAGGATCATCGGCACCGGCGTCGATGCGACGACTGGGGATTCTTATTACATTTCGCAGGGCACGAATACGAACGCCTCTATCGGCGGGCATGCGGATATGAAGAACCAGGTTCAGGTTATTTTCCTTAAGGAAAACGCTTCTTCTTTCTTCACGACAGTCCGCGATAACCACGAAAATGGCTCTTTGACTTTAGATGGCACGACTTATACGGTTAACGCCGTGGGTGCCTACATGGGCAAAGTCATTGGCTCTTCGATGTTTGTCGGGCAGTTTTATACGGCTATGAGCCAGCCTTGGGCGGTGCTTTTGATGATTGTTATTCCTTGCGGGATTATCGCTGTTTCCTCAATTGTTGATATGATAAAGATAAAGAAAACGCCGGAGGAAGAACTGGAAGCGGCCGAAGCTAAGAATAACGGCGGCTCAGCTAACGGGGAAACCTCTTTAGATAGCCTGACTAGCGAGCAGAAAGAAGAGCTCAAAAGACAGATGGCCGAGCAGATTCTGAAGGAGAAAGGAGATAAGAAGTAACGGGTTATGTTCAACATCAAAGCCAAAAGATTAACTATCTTATTCCGTATCCTGATGATTGCTGTTTTTCTAGGCATCGTCGCGCTTTTAGTCATTAATTTTATCAGCCGCTTCAACGATATTTTATTCGTTTCGATTATAGGCGGACTTTTAGCTCTGGAAATTGTCTTCCTGGTTTTCTTCGTCGGCTCTTACCGCCAGATGAAGGAAAACGAGAACCGCCGTTTGAATATGAAGCGTGAGTTCCGCATCGATACTTACTTCTATGACCGTCAGACTTTCACTAGGGAAATCTTCCCGATGGCGGTTAAGAACTTCCCGGTTCAGGAAATACGCTACAAGAAAATCGTTGATTTGGAAGACCGCATGAAGCGCGCCAGAGTCGAAAACCTCGATCCGGCGACGTTCGCAGCCGAAATCAAAAAGGTTAAGAATGAACCGGGGCACACTGCCTTCATCGCTTTCTCCTGCTTCTCTGATGCTGAAAAGTACCAGTACTATCAGCTGGAAATGATCAAGGTCTTCTACGGAGTCTTAATCCGTTATTTTGAACAGCTTTTGAAGATGAAGGAATATCACGGCAAGTTCAAATGCGGTTACGAGAACCATATTTTCTACCTTTATTTTGAATACCGCGATGAAATCGACTTAAGAGCTTTCTTAGGCAAGATTGAATCTGATGTCTACACGCTTTACGAGAAGTCGGATGTCCGTGTCAACATGCACCCGTCTTTCGGTATCTATGAAATGGACGGCAAAGTCCGCGATGTTTATCAGATGGTCGAAAACTCCGCCGTCTCTCTCCGTTATGCTGCCAACTCCTTCCAGGTCTCGGTCATTTACGACTCGAGAATCGAAGCCGCCGCTGTCCATAACGATGTTTTGGAAAGAGAAATCCGCCGCGGCATCACCAATCACGAATTCGAAGTCTATTATCAGGCCAAGTTTGATCTGCAGTCTCAGACCTTCGTCGGGGCGGAAGCTCTGATTCGCTGGAACCATCCGACTAAAGGCTTGTTCAATCCGGGCGCGTTCATCGGCGAATGCGAAAAGTCGGGCTTGATCCATGTCCTCGATTTCTATGTTTTCGACCAGGTCTGCCATGACTTGGGCGACTGGAGAAAGAGAGGCCGCCGCATGCTGCCTATCTCCATTAACTTCTCCTCCTACGATTTCTTCCGTCCGGACTTTGTTAAGTCCATTCAGGATACGATTGATACCAACCGCATTGCCCCGAACTACATCGAAGTTGAAATCACCGAAACTTCAGCATCTTCCAACTACTTCTACGTCATCAACGTCTTAAAGCAGCTGAAGGATATGAACATCCGCATTCTGATGGATGATTTCGGCACCGGCTTCTCCTCTTTAGGCAACCTGAAGAAATATCCTATTTCTGCTCTGAAGGTCGATAAGTCCTTCGTCGATGAAATGACTTCGGACCGCAAGTCAGAGGAAATCGTCAACACGATTATTACCTTGGCTCACTCTCTGGGCCTCGAATCCATCGCTGAAGGCGTTCAGACCCAGAAGCAGGTCGAAATGCTCCAGGAACTGAAGTGCAACGTTATTCAGGGCTATTATTATTCCAAGCCGCTTCCGAAAAAGGATTTCGAAATCTTCCTTTCGACGAATACCTTTGAAACGAAAGGAGTCATCCTATGATTCTCATTTTGGGCAATTCTTCCGATTCGCTCCTTTACATCCGCACGATGCTCCGCTACTCCGTTGAGAATTCGGAGATTTTCGGCAAGTTCAAATCCGCGACCGGCAAAGTCTTCGGCCAGGATGTCACTATCGCCGAATGCGGCTATTCTTCTTACCGCGCTTCTTTGATTGCTTCCTATATGATTCAGAAATACGAGCCTTACGTGGTTATTTACTTAGGCGATGCCGCCAAGATTTCCAAGGAAGTCCAGGTTGGCGAAGTCTTCATGGCGAACTTTATCCAGCTGGCGGACTGCAATCAGCTTTCCCGCCGTCCGGATATGAAGCTCAATCAGGTTCCGGATTTCCCGGAGTACTTCACCGTGGCTGATACTTTGGTCAAGCTTTTCTCCGAGTCGGCCGCCCATGTCTCAGTCCTGGATACCCGCGTCGGTTCTGCTATATCCGGCAACAATGCTATATCCTCAATTAAAGACCTGCAGTCTTTCGATGTCGCAGCCTTTGAAAATCAGCGCCATGCGAATGTCGTTTACGAAGGTGAAATCGGCGGGGTAGCCTTAGCCTGTTCGCTTTATCAGGTTCCGGTTCTGCCTATTTTCGCTATCTCTTCGGATGCCAACGATCCGGCTTCGACTTTGCAAAGACGCATGATCATTCTTAAGGAAGCAGTCGATATCGGCAAGACAGTCGTTTCCTTCATCATTAACATCTCGAATGATGAATCAACTTACATCCGCGGTGATGAAGCGGCCCCGGATCAGAGAATGAAGTTCTAGTTTCCAGCGAATCATTAAAAAGGAGAGAAGCTAAGCCTCTCTCCTTTTTATATGTCTGACACGGGTCAATAAAGCGTTTTTAAAGAAGAGTCACAAAAGAAGGGGCAAAGACTTTGTAAAGGTCTTTTTGGCCTTCCACATAGTACTTTTCCTTTACTTCATCCATGGTCATTTCCTTTTCCAGATAAGGTCCGCGCAGGTAGCGGAAGCCGTACTCTAGGACTTTGTCATACTGTTCCTGCGTCTTGATTTTGTCGAAGACCAAAGGGACGTTTAAAGAATAACAGAGCGAACGGAGGCCGCTTAGGACTGTATAGCCGGCTTCGGTCCCCAGTAAGGACTGGTAAGTCCCAGAGAGCTTGGCCGAATCTAAAGGCAGGGAATTAAGCAGCCACAGCGGGGCATTGCCATAGCCGAAGTGGTTAACGGAGAGCTTGAAGCCGGCTTCATGAACCGCTAAGGCGGCGGGTATATAAGAGTCATCGTCATTAAAGCGGATGTTAATGAACTGAATGCCCAAGCAGTCGTGCGGAAGCTTATATTCATCAGCAATCTGTTTTAAGGACTGAGCGAAATTTTTCTCTTTTAAGGAAGAAACAGTGAAATTAACGTAGATTGGCACTGTCGCCCCGTATTTATCCAAGACGCTTCTTTGGAATATGCAGGCGACCTTGAAAAGAGTATAAGCCGCCAAAGGACCGGCTCCGATGCTCTCCATTTCCGAGACGAATTGATTAGGGTCATCGATGCCGGCTATTTTTTCTTTTAAAAGGTACTTGGCATCAAAGCCGATGACGAGGTGGGAAGGCTCATCAAAACGCGGAGTCAAAGACGATGTGAAAGTGCCTTTTAAGACAGCTTCAGTCACCTCATCTTTCAATGATTTAATGAAGATAGAATCATACTTTTCCGGATGAACTTGGATAGAAGCATAAAAGCCTTCCTTATCTTGGTACATGGCTTTATCCGCTTCCTGAACCAGATTCTCCAGTTGGGCTTTTTCCTTTTCCCCGAAGACGGCACCTAAAGAAGCGTAAGTCGTATCGTTTTCATTGAGCTCATTGCGGACTTTTTGAGCGACGTTATCAAATTCTCTTTGAATGATGTTAGGGAGGATAGTAACGAACTCATCGCCGCCGATGCGGTAAATATCATTCGGAGAGAAGTATTTTCTCAAGATATTGACGGTCGCCACAATAAGAGAATCGCCAGCGGCGTGGCCGTAATGGTCATTAGTGTATTTTAAGCCGTTGATATCAGCGAAAAGGACGCCGTAAGAAGAGGCTTTTTCCATTTTGGCCTTAGCCTGACACAGGGCATAGGCATTGGCATTCTTAACGCCGGTTAGGGAGTCAATCAAGGATAAATCTCCATGGTTGGCCGGGCTTAAGGACGAAGAGAAGCCATAGGAGAAGACTAAGATATTAGCGACTAGTTTTAAAAAGCCATCCTGTCTCAAAGGCACTTTCGGATTCATGATGAATAGATTGCCGAAGGCTTTTTCCAGGCCCGAGAAGCGGAGCGTATATAAGTAAGTCTGGCGGTTATTGAAGAATTTATAAGAGAGGTCTTCAACGTCGAGTTTGCCTAAGACGCGGTCGATGAAATCAGGGGTATGGAAGGAATTCTCCGTTTCTTCAACGGACATCTTCCATATCATCTGCGAGAAGGATATAAGGGCCTGATTGAGCTCCGGAGAGATAAGAGTCTTCTTTTCGGAAGCTAAGGCCAGCATAGGCTTATTTTCCCCGTGAATCAGGCAGATGACGCTTTCCGCTTGGAAAGTGTCCAGGATAATCTTGAGGACATCCTTGAAGCGGTCTATATCAGTTTTCTCTGAATTGGCGAATTCGGCGATGACTTGGCTTAAGGCTTCTTTTTCCGCCTCCGCTCTTGAAGAGCGGCCTAGATCCTGAAAGACATCACGCTGATTGTCAACGGCAAAAATACGGCTGAGATAAAAGCCTTTGCCGCTGAGGACAATATAATCGGAACTGACTTTGCAGCCGGCTAAGATGCCGTTGGTGATGCCCGGATCCCAACTGATGCTTGTCTCATCCTCGTGGAATAGAGAGTTCAATGAGAAATACGAGGCATCTTTCTGGAAGAAAGAAGCGAGGTTCATGCCTTCCAGATCATGTCCGAATAAGCGGGTGACTTCGTTGGAAGCAAAAACGATCTTATCTGAGTATTTTTCTGAGATAAGGAACCCACCGTATTTGATCACGTTGTCTTTTTCGTTAAATCCCATAAGGCCTCTTTTTATCCTAAAAGGTTCTTATCCTTCAGGCCATAAACATCGCCCGGATTAGAGCCTTTATAGTATCTTTTTTCGAATTCATCTTCGCTCAGAGGATGCGCTAAGTAATCCCCGCGGAAATAAACAAAGCCTAAGTCGCGGGCCGCTAAGTAAGAATTGATGTCGCGGATATTGTCGATGACGATATCTGAGCCTAAAGAATGGACGATTTCGCGGATGCCGACCATAATCATCTTGCCTTTTTTATCTCCGAAAGACTGGACATAAGAAGTGGAGAGAGTCAGCTGAGTAAAATGAATGGAGCCAGCCATTTCCATATTGGCTTCTCCAGAGCCGAAATGATTAAGAGAGGTTAAGAAACCCTGATGCTGAAGCAGTTCGTTAAGCTGGGCCATCTCCTTTTCAGAATTATGGCGGACATGAATGAACTGAATGCCGAGGTATTTATGCGGAACCTTGCAGAAATCAGCGATTTCCACTAGGTGATAGCCTAAGGAAGAATAGATGATTGTCTCAACTCCGAAGTTGACCAGAATAGGAACAGTGACGCCATATTTCTTCAGCATCTTGGCCTGGAAAAGACACACCTGCTTAAAGATGTTGAGCCTGACCATCTCACCAGCGCCTAAAGACTCTATCTCTTCGATGAAAGTCTTCTCATCTGAAATGCCTAAAACCGGCTGGGTTAGGGTGATAGCCACATCGGCCGCCACGACGTAATGCTCCGGCTCCCGATAACGCGGAACAAAGCGGAAATCAATCTTCTTTTCCACCAAAGCCTTGGCGACTTCCTGGCGGAAGGTTTTAATATAAGCTCGGTCATTGACTTCCGGATGGAGACGGACAATCTCGTAATAGACTTCCTTAGCCTGATACATGTTCTTATCAGCATCAGAAACTAACTGAGTAAAGGAAATATCTTCACCCGAGGAGAAAGCAGATCCGACCGAAGCTGAGGTGGTTTCTGAATAAGAAAAAGCCCTTCTTATCGCGTTATAGACAAAGCCAAAGGCTTCCTCGGTTATGTCTTTTAAGACGCCGACGAACTCATCGCCGCCGATGCGGTAGACATTCTGAACTCCGACGTATTTAGCCAAAACGGCCGCAGCTTCCTGAATCAGGACATCGCCGGCGGCATGGCCAAAATGGTCGTTAGTGTACTTCAGTCCGTTAATATCAGCAAAAATGATGCCTAAAGAATGCGGCGGGTTATCAGTAAAAGAAGCTTTGACCTGCGAATAAGCGTAGGAATTCTTGACCTTTGAAAGAGAATCAAACAGCGGGGAAGCTCCTTGCTGGGACAGGGTCAGAACTTGGAGGTATGAAAAAGATATGATGTTGCGGATGAGTTCCAAGAAGCGGTTTTGCTGGGGTTTAATCTTCGGTGCGCAGATGAAAAGAGAGCCGATGATTCCTGAACTTTCCGGGAAGGGAAGAATCACCAGATAAGTCTCCAAGTTCTTAAAGAAAGACATCTTCTTGGAGGTCTTATCAAGCTTGGGAATTGAAAGCTTTAAAATATCTGGCGTAATTAAAGCATTCTGCTTAGTGATGCCTTTCATGGAATCGTGGACTTTCAAGGCAAAATCGCTTAAGCCAGCAATTTCTTCTGGATTGAGTTTCTGGCTGGTGCTTTCCGAAGTGAAGACAGAGTTATCGTTTTCGGAGTTAAAAGATGCAAAGGCCAAATCTGCATCGAAATTATCCTTGCAGATTTCTACCAGCATCTTCATGCTCCGGCGGTTTGAAAAATGCGAATCTGTCGATAAAAGGGTAACTATCTGGGAGATGGAATCCTTTTCCATGTAACTGAAATCGCCCGGGATGGCATTTAAATCTATCGGTTTTTTCAGTGGATCGCCCAAGCACTCTAAAAGGTATTCTTTATCGAGAGCCTTAAAAAGCTCAGAATAGACAATGCAGCCTTCTTTTCTCGGTTCCTGATAAGAGCGCCAGGTGAAATATTTGGTAACATCATTTAGGTAATTAAGCGAGCAGAAAGAACAGGCTTCATGGTTTACTTTGCTGAACACGCAGTAGCACTTTTTGCCAGTCTTATCTGCACCATAGGCTTTAGAGGCATTATCGCTTAAAAAGACCACATCGCGGGTTTGGGGATCAATGATACTGAATTCGCCCTCAAAGGGTGATTTATCTTTTTCCATTTTTCCTATTAAGCATTTCCTTAGGTTTAACCCGCCGTCAAGATAGTTGCGTATTTAATCAACCAACAATCTTTATACTGATTATAATATTTTATAGCCTGATTGTAAATATATGCACAAAAATAGCCACAAAGTTGTTACTAATGAGCATAAATTAATATATGTTCAAAAAGTTAAAACTTAAAAAGCTTAATATCTAAACCCTTGTGGACATTAATAGTGAGTAATTACAAACCTTTTTATAGTCATGGGTTTTTTATTAAATTCGCAAAAAACAAAGCGTTTAAGCCTTTTAATTGTGTTTTATTTAAAGGCTCGGCTTTTATATAATTTGTTTTTGGCGATGGTCCGGCTCAGCCTTGTATACAAAATCAAGCATTCTGTTCACGCTTTAGCTTTTCTCCCCCTTTATAATTTAATAAAGAAGGGAAAGGCTATTTATGGACTTCTCATTCAAAAAAGTTGCACTAAAAGATCTTGATCAGGCTCTGCAGATTATCAAAGATGGGCGGGAATGCTTAGCTGAAGCCGGTTCTTCGCAATGGCAAAACGGGACGCCAAACGTCGATTTACTAAAAAAAGACATCGCTAAAGGAGCCTTATACGGTTTATATAATGGCGATGAGCTTGCTCTTATTGGTGCTCTTCTTTTAGGCGCGGACCCCTCCTATGCAAAAATTGAAGGGCAGTGGCTGACTTCTTATCCTTCTTATCTGACCCTGCATACTTTCTCAGTTCTTAAGAAATACCGCGGCCAGGGTCTATATAAGGTGTTTTTTGACTATCTGTTTAAATTTGCTGCGGAAAATGGTGCTCCGGCTGTCCGCGGTGACACTTATAAACTGAATCAGACGATGCAGCATATTTTCCTCAGGGAAGGCTTTCAGTTCTGCGGCGTTATTTATTTGGTCGATGAAGTCATCGATAATGACCGCTATGCTTATGAAATCGACTTGAAGAAAGGAAAATAAGCTATGGAAGGAAAAACTAATGCTGTACGCATGCTCGAAAGGGGTAAGATACCTTTTACTTTAAGGGAATACCAGTTTGATCTGGAAGACCTTTCTGGGGAACATATGGCAGCTGTGAATAATCTTCCTTTGGAATCTGTTTTCAAGACAATTGTCTTAAAAGGGGACAAAAAGGGCTACTTGGTCTGTCTCGTCAACGCCGCTGATTCCATTGACTTAAAAAAAGCCGCAAAGATTTCCGGCAACAAAGCCGTTGAATTAGTTCCGGTTTCTGAGTTGGAAAAACTAACCGGTTATGTCCGCGGCGGCTGTTCGCCTATCGGCATGAAAAAAGTCTTTCCGACTTATGCCTCCGATAAGATCCTGAAGCCAGATATGGTTTACGTCTCAGCCGGAAGGCGCGGGCTGCAGCTAGTTCTTAAAGCTGCGGATTTAATCCGCTTTTGCTCTATTACTGTCGGAGACCTTATTCAAAACTGATTTATTCCGATAGACTAACTCTTGGCCTTGATAATTGATTAGAATACTAATGAAAAGGAGATAAAGAATTATGGTTATTTCAAATATGGCAGATGTCAATCCGAAAGACTACGCTTTTTCGCCTAACCTTATGGCCGCCTTTGAATTCATGAAGAACAACGACCTTTTAGCTATTCCGGCCGGAAAAACGGAAATCAAGGGCAGTGAGGTTTATCTTAACCGCTCTTCTTATGTCGGCAAGGCTTTTGAGGATGCTAAAATCGAAGGCCATAGCAACTATCTGGATATCCAGTTAGTCCTTAAAGGCGTCGAGGGCATGGGTTACGTCGATAAGAGAAAGAAAGGCCTTAAGGTCACTGTCCCTTACGATGCTGTGAAAGACAGAGCCAATTACGATGGGGAACTCGATGGCGTCATCAATCTCCATGCCGGCTTCTTCGCTTTGGTTTTCCCGAATGACCTCCATAAACCCTGCATTAAGGTTAATGATGAAGTCATCGAAAAAGCCGTCTTCAAAGTAAAGATTGACTGGTAAGCTTCTTTATAAGAATCAGCAGAGGTACTTCTTCCGAAGTGCCTCTTTTTCTTGAGCGCTGATGTTTAAGCCTTTAAGGAAAAAGTCATCAAAAGTTCCGTAGTTCTTTTCAATCAGATCAAAGACTGTCTGTATATATTCTTTGCGGACAGTGAATAAGTCGCGGTAAATCTGCTCCAGGCGTGGATCAGAAATTGTCAGGGAAAGATCCTTAATTTTCTGCTGAATGCCTTCTTCGATGCAGTCATTAGTCAGCATGAAGTCTTCTTCGATATCCTTTTTGCTGACGCCGAGAAGATATAAAAGGAAAAAGGCTCCCATGCCCGCTCTGTCTTTGCCAACTGAGCAATGGAAAAGAATGGAGCCATTTTGAGGGGCGGCAAAATAGTCGATAAAAGATTTATAAGAGGCTAAGCAGCTCGGCGTCAGAATGAATTCTTTATACAGGGATTTCATGAAATCCGTTCCGGAGCCCTGCTTAAGGATGCGATTAACAAAGACGAATTCACTGGTTTTGGCATCCGTTTCCTCTTCATGGGTCATGCCCATCTGCGCTTCATCGAAAATCGGATTGATGATATACTTCATGCCTGGAATCAGCAAATCGGGCTTCTGCCGAGCCTCGGTCTTGTTTCGCAAATCGATGACTTCTCGGAGGTCATAATCCTTATAAAGGATCATGATATCCTCTTTATCGACGTTAAAAAGCTCGCCCGAACGAATGATTTTCTTCTTTTTGATCTGATGGCCGTCAGCGGTAAGAATGCCGCCTAAGTCCCTTGTATTTTTCAGCGAATGAAGATTGATAACCTGAGAATGCATGTCCTGTTCCTGTCGTCCATTTCTTATTAGCCGATTATATCACGGAAACCGCTATCTTTGGCCTAGGGCCTTATTTTGTGTCAGTGATACAAAAAAGCTTGTTTCCAGTAAACTATACTTAAATTAGAAATTATGAAGTCATCTAATCTTTTCTAGAAAAAGGAGCTTTCTTACATGGCGAAAGGAAATCTGATCTACGGACAATCCGGTGGCCCTTCGAGCGTTATTAACTCGTCAGCTTTAGGCGTCATTAAAGAAGCAAAGGCTCATCCGGATCAAATCGGTAAAATCTACATGATGCATCATGGCATCATGGGCGCTATCAATGATGACCTCATTGATGTGACAGACGTGCCTATGGAAGAACTGGAGAAACTGGCTCATACACCGGGTGCTTTTTTCGGTAACATCCGCTACAAGCTCGATTCTTTTGAAAATGATATTAAAGACTACAAAGCCATCCAGGCTACATTAATTAACCATGGGATTACCTATTTCTTCTATAACGGCGGCAATGATTCCATGGATACCTGCGATAAGATGAATTCTTATCTCCAGAGCATTAACTATCCTGGCAAAGTCATCGGCATACCTAAGACCATCGATAATGACTTGGAAGAAACCGACCATACTCCAGGGTATGGCACTTCTGCTAAGTTCATTGCCAATGCTATGGCAGAAATCGATATGGATAATGCCTCCTATCCGGAGGGAAGAGTCATCATCTGCGAAATCATGGGCCGCCACGCTGGCTGGCTTACTGCTTCATCAGGCTTGGCCAATCAATGCGGCTATGGACCGGATCTGATATACGTTCCAGAGATTCCGTTTGATATGGAAAACTTCTACCGCGACGTCAGCCGCGTCTACAATAAGAAGAAAAGATGCTTGGTCGCTGTTTCCGAAGGCATCGTGGATGCTAACGGTGACTTTATCTTCCAGGTCGGCAAAAAGAAAGATTCCTTTGGCCATTTCCGCTTAGGCGGAGTTGGCTCTGTTCTTTCCGACAACGTCTCTTCTGAACTCGATATCAGCGCTTTGGCGGTGGAATTTTCCTTCCTCCAGCGTGCTGCCTGCCGCATCTCTTCGGCTCAGGACCAGAAAGAAGCCGAGGAAATCGGAAGGGAAGCTGTTAGGCAAGCCTGCAAAGGCACGACCGGCAAGATGATCTGCATCAAGAGAATATCTTCTAAGCCTTATAAGTATGAACTTGGCTTAGCTGAGCTGCCGGCAGTCGCTAACTATGAAAAGAAGATGCCTCGGACAATGCTTAATGCCGACGGCAACTTTATAACTCAGGAATTCATCGATTATGCTTTGCCTTTGATTCAAGGCGAAGTTCCTAACCGCTTTGAAAAAGGCATCCTGACGCCTCCCCATATTGACGGATACAACTGGAACGTCGATTAATAAGATAAGCCCGCTGGCCTAAGCGGGCTTTTTTAATGGAGCGTCGTCCTTGATTAATACCCCTAGGGGGTATAATATCAAATCGGAGGCTGGTGAATATGGAAAAGAAAGAATGTGGATGTCAGGTGCATAAGAAAAGCACGCCCAGGTCTGAAAGCGAAAAGGAAGACCTGCAGAAAAGGCTGAAGAAAATCCAAGGCCAACTGAACGGAATCCAGAAAATGCTGGGTGAAGACCGCTACTGCGGAGACATTCTGATTCAGCTGGAAGCGAGCGAAGCAGCCTTAAAAAAAGTTGGATATCTGATTCTGAAGACGCATATGCAGACCTGCGTCAAAGAAGAAATTATGAAAGGTAACGACGAGGTCATTGATGAAACGTTTGACCTCATCAAAAATATTCAGTGATTATGGAAAACCTACATACTAATGTTCGTTTTGCCGTTCGCGGCATGTCCTGTGCTTCCTGCTCGGCTCACGTGGAGAAAGCAGTCAGTCAGGTTGAAGGTGTTACGGAAGTCAGTGTTAATCTGCTGACGAATTCGATGCTGGTTTCGTTTCAGGAGCCGGCCACCGAGGAGAAGATCATACAGGCTACGGAAAAAGCCGGATATGGCGCTAGCCTTGAAGATTTTAGTTTGGAGCGCGGCACTCGGGAAAAGGAAGAAGAAGCCTTAAAAGATAAGCAGACGCCTCACCTTCTGAAAAGGCTGATTTCTTCTTTGGCTTTGCTTATTCCGCTCTTTTATTTCTCTATGGGTTATATGCTGGGCTGGAATATCGGGGCCATTGCCGATAATCCGCTTTCGGTTGGTCTTTTGCTGATGCTTCTTTCTTTGTCTATCATGCTTATCAACTATGAGTTCTTTACATCCGGATTCCGCTCTCTTTTTCATCTGACTCCGAACATGGATTCCTTAGTGGCTCTCGGCTCTTCGATTGCCTTTGTCTATTCGGTGGTTTTGATGTTTTCCATGGGCAATTATGCCATCAGCGGTGATATGGAGGCTTTAAAGAAGACTTCGATGTCTTTGGCTTTTGAGACGGCAGGAATGGTTCCTAGTCTTATTACCATAGGCAAAACGCTCGAGTCTTATTCCAAAGGCAAGACCACTGATGCCATAAAAAAACTCATTGATTTAGCTCCGAAGCAGGCCACGCTTATTCAAGGCGGCCAAGAGAAGGTCATCTTAGCCGACCAATTGAAAGAAGGCGATGTCTTTTTGGTCAGGCCGGGGGAAAGTTTCCCTGGCGACGGCATTGTCATTGAAGGCGAATCCGCTGTTGATGAATCGGGACTGACGGGAGAAGCCATTCCTAATGATAAGAAGAAAGGCTCGCGGGTTTTCTGCGGAACGATGAATCAATCAGGCGCCCTCAAATGCACTTTAACGGCTTCTGGCAGCAAGACGACGCTGAATCAGATTGTTCAAATGGTTCAGCAAGCCGCAGGGACGAAAACCCACATATCTTCTTTAGCGGATAAGATTTCTGGCATTTTTGTTCCAGTAGTCCTTTCAATATCTCTAATTGTCTTTCTAGCTTGGATGCTCTTTGGCGGAGATTTTGTCCGAGGGTTAAATGATTCGAATATAACGTTGGTTTCTTATGCTCTGCAAAGAGGAATTTCGGTTTTGGTCATATCCTGCCCCTGCGCTTTAGGCTTAGCCACACCAGTGGCGATTATGGTCGGCAACGGCCTGGGAGCTAAAAAGGGAATATTGTTTAAGACCGCCGCGGCTTTAGAAGAAACCGGCAAAGCCGATTTTGCTGTTCTGGATAAGACTGGCACTTTAACTAAGGGCAAAATGGAAGTGAGCGATGAAGTCAGTTTCGATTCTTCCTTTGATCTCCTTTCTTTAGCCGCTTCTTTAGAAATTAAGTCAGAGCATCCTTTAGGCAAGGCAATCGCTTTGAAAGGAAAATTGGGAAATGCAGAAATCAAAGAATGCACATCCTTTCAAGCCTTATCCGGGTATGGAGCTATAGGTCTTATCGATGGAAAAAGGATTATCGGCGGAAATTATGCATTGCTGGAGAAAGAAGGCCTCCAGAATGAAAACTTCAGGCAGAAAGCCGATTGTTTTGCTTCGGAAGGGAAAACCCCAGTGTTCTTTGCTTACGATGGCAAAGTCATAGGACTTGTTGCTTTATCTGATGCCTTGAAAGATGATTCCGTCCAAGCGGTTAAGGAACTTAAGGAATTGGGCATCATTCCTGTCATGCTGACCGGTGATAATAGGCTGACGGCGGAAGCCATAGGCAAAAAGGCAGGAATTGATTACGTTGTCTCAGACCTTTTCCCGCAAGGAAAACAAGAGATTATCAAAAGCTTGCAGAAATACGGGAAGGTCTTAATGATCGGCGATGGAATTAACGATTCGCCGTCTCTAACTCAGGCTGACATCGGCATGGCCATAGGGGCGGGATCAGATATTGCGATTGATTCGGCGGATGTTGTCTTGCTTAAATCTTCATTAAAAGACGCGGTTGGGGCAATAAGGTTATCAAGGCAGACTTTGAATAACATCAAAGAAAACTTGTTTTGGGCATTCTTTTATAACCTGATAATGATTCCTATTGCCGCTGGCGCTTTGTCTTTTACGGGAATTTATAATCTAAAGCCTTGGTATGGAGCAGCTGCTATGTCTTTATCATCCTTTACGGTGGTTCTCAATGCGTTAAGACTTAACCTGTTTAATCCGTATAAGGAAAAAAGAAGCGGCAAAAAGATAGTGGCTTTTGATCCTTCGATTCTGGTATCTAATAGTGCCTGTAAAGCAGAAAGTGAAGAGACGAAGCAAAGATTAAGCATTGAAGGCATGATGTGTCAGCATTGTGTGAGCAGGGTTAAAGAGGCAATCGAAAGTGTTAAAGGCGTTAGCGGGGTTGAGGTCTATTTAGAAGGGAAGGAAGCAAAGTATATCGCTGGGAAAGAGGTGAAAAAGGAAGCTATAATTAAGGCAGTTGAAGAATCAGGATACAAAGCTGAATAAGCTTAATGAAAGGATAAAAAGAAAGATGAAAAAGACAATGATTATCGAAGGGATGATGTGCATGCACTGTGCCGCCCACGTTAAAGAGGCACTGAGCAAAGTGAAGGGTGTTAAGGACGTAAAGGTCAGCCTTGATGAAAACAATGCCGTGATTGAAGAAGAAGGGGCAAAAGATGAGGATTTAAAGGCTGCTGTTGTTAAAGTTGGTTATACACCAGTTGAAGTAAGGTAAGAAAATTAGTTTAATAAAAAAGCCCGATAGGAAAGGCCTATTTGGGCTTTTTCTATTCATGGCATTTAGAAATACAGAAATAGGTTCCTTAAACTCTGATTATAGAAGAGAATATAAGATTAATACTAAGCGTGTGAATAAAAAGCAGAGAAGCATTTATGGATATAAAATGCTAGACCATAAGAAAAAAGCATTAAAAAAGCGGATTTAAGGCAAAGCGTTGTTTAAAAGGCAAATATATAAAAGAGTAAAAAGTCCGTTACCAATAACAATATTTTAATAGTTTGAGCATATTTTTGAAAAAAGTTTTTTAGCATCCTAAAGTGTAAAAATAAGCCAAAAAACATAAAAGTAAATAAATGTACAAATTAATCTGTGCAACCAACAGGCTCAAAAATGACATTTTTTGATTTTCTTGTAAAAACCAGGCGCTAATTTTGAAAAACAAACTGGCCTCAGAAAAAAATGCGCAAATCTGACGAGTTTTAGATTTTGTTTTTTGAGAACAAAAAGTGCCATTTTGGTGGATAAAAATTTGCAAAATTAGATAAAGACAACCTAAATATATTAAAAGGGTTGTAAAACAATAAAATGCTTTAAGCAAAGGCAAAATATAACTAAAGAATACTAGGTAAAACTTTAATGGAAACGTTTTAAAAATCAGTTTTTTAAAACTCTTTTTCGATTTTTTAAATCCTTTTTTACGCCTCTTTTTCCTCTCTTAAAATTTAAAAACCGAAAAAGGGGTTCAAAAATGGTTATTCGGGGTTGCTCTTTTATTGCTAAGTATCAATCAAACTTAAGTTTAAGATTTAAGTACTTTTCCAAAAAATTGTCTCTTCATCGGTTTAAAAACTTATTGAAATCGCTTTCCCTCTTGTGTAAAGATTTAAGTACGAGGTTGACGCATAGGGGATGTCACCTCTTCTAGAGGTACTATAGCCTTAGAAAGATTAACTTAACTTTGTTATTATCCCCATTTTTGGAAGGACCAGAACTATGATTGAAAGTCAGATGGAAATGCTCATATCACAGCGTAAGAGTCTCGACCCAGATGATGACCGTGGTACGACTGCGGTCTGGACGAAAGAGATTGCGCTTTTGAATATGGATCTGCGTGAAACTGTTAACTATTTAGACCATTGCTCCCAGGAGGAGTTCTTCTGGACTAGTGAAGTGTTTGAGGATATCTCTCAGCATTTTCAGTCTAAGGCTCTCGTCGAATGCATGAAGAGAAACCAGAAAAGGTTCCCCTCTATATCCGACGATGTTGATTCCTCTATTTATTACGCTGAACAAGCTGTCAGCGAATAATATTCTGTTTTGCGTTCTACCCTCCGGTGCTGGTTTGCCATGGCCAGCACCCTTTTTATTTTCAACTTCTTTTTAAGTAGTGATGTTAAGATAATGGCAGAAAGGATTAAAAGGCATCTATGAAACTTCTCTTAGCTGAAGATGAGCGTGATCTGGCTTCGGCCATAAAACGTGTCTTGGAATATTCCAAATACGATGTCGATATTGCTTACGATGGGGTTGAAGCCCTCGAGAAAATCGACATTAACGATTACGATGCATTGATTCTGGATGTTATGATGCCGAGGATGGATGGCTTTACTGTTGTAAAAAAACTTCGTGAAGCTGGCAACTCCATTCCTGTTTTGATTCTGACCGCCCGTTCAGAGACCGACGATAAAGTCCTGGGCCTCGATTACGGAGCAGACGACTATCTTACTAAGCCTTTCCAGATTAAAGAGCTTCTGGCTCGCATCAGAGCCTTGCTGAGGCGCAAAGGCGATGTCAGCGAATCTTATTCCATTGGGAATGTCAGCCTCAATCATGAAACTTTTGAACTGAAGGCCGTGTCTTCCGTCCGCCTGACCAATAAGGAATACAAAATGATGGAATACCTTATTATGAATAAAGGGTCTTTGCTTTCGACGGAAAAGTTAATGGAGAAAATTTGGGATTTTGATTCCGAAGCCGAAATCAATGTCGTTTGGGCTTATATTTCAGCCTTGAGGAAAAAGCTGGAGCAAATCGGAGCCGATGTGACGATTAAAGCCGTCCGTGGCGTCGGCTATCAGCTAGCAGAGAAAAATGATAAAGAACCTCAGGATTAAGTTTATTCTTTATACGATGCTGTCCGTCTTCTTTTTGATGGCGGTCATCCTTTTTACTGTCAACATTATCAATTATTCTCAAGTCGGGGCTTCCGCTGATAAAATCACCGATGTCTTGGCTGCTAACAACGGGACCTTTCCTGGCGGTGGAGGCATAGGCGGCGGACAGAATAACCCTGGCAGTTCTTTAGGACCGGAAACAGCTTATGACACCCGCTATTTCACCGTTACTTACACTGACGGCACCGTAAGCGCGGTTAATGTTGACAGGATAGCTTCCATCGATAAGGCAACGGCTCAGTCTTATGCCGCAAGCGTTTATTCCAAGTCCAGAGGCTGGTATGGTGATTATCGCTATTTGGTCAGCAATAAGGACACGAAGACTAAGTTAATCATCTTTATTGACTATTCCCGTGAACTGGCTCCTTCAAGAGTGGTTCTTTTTACGAGCTTGAGCGTCTTTGCGGCTGGTTTGGCTGTTTCTTTTGTGGTGGTCTTCTTTGTTTCTAAGCGCTTTGTGCAGCCTTTAGAGGAAAACAATCGCAAGCAGAAGCGCTTTATTTCAGATGCTTCTCATGAACTTAAGACTCCTATTACAATTATTTCCGCTAATGCCGAAATTCTTGAAATGCAGTATGGAGAGAATGAATCAACCAAATCTATCGTTAAACAGGTTGGCAGGCTTTCTGAGATGGTTAAGGAGCTTAATTCTTTATCGCGCTTAAACGAAGAAGAAAAAGTCGCAATGGTGAAATTCGATCTCACTTCGGCTTTCTTGGATGCCGCTTCCTCTTTCCAGGAAGCTTTCGCCTCCTCGGGAAAAAGTTTGAAAATCGATGCTCAGAAAGGCTTGAGCTATAAAGGAAGCGAAATGATGATTAGAAAGCTTATTTCCATACTTTTGGATAATGCTTTGAAATACTCTTTGACTCAGGCTTCCATCAGCCTTCGTAAAGAAGGAACGAGATTTCTTATCGAGGAGAGAAACGACGCCGATGGCATTAAAGACGGGGCTTTGGATCAAGTGTTTGAAAGGTTCTACCGTTCTGATGAAGCCCGTGGCAGTTCTGTTGAGGGCAGCGGCATTGGTCTTTCGATTGCCAAGCAGATTGTCAGTCTCCATGGCGGAAGGATTTTCGCTGTCGGTCAAAAAGGCGAATTCATAATTAAAGCCGAATTATAAAAAAGAACTCCGGCCTCTTTCTGAAAAGCCGGAGTTTTTTTGTGAAATGAAAATCTTTAAGTTAATTTTAACTGCTTTTTTAAGTTCTTTTTGACTTGCTCCTTTAAAAATGTAAGTAAGAAGAAAGGAGGAAGGCATATGGATTACCAGCAAGTGTTTGACCGCTACGAACTTAAATTCATTCTTAATTCGCAGCAGTATGAGGCCGTTAAGCAAGGCTTGAAGTGGTATATGTCTATGGATCAATACGGCGAAACGACCATTCAGTCCATATATTACGACACTCCTTCCCGTCTTTTGGTCCGCCGCTCTTTGGATAAACCTCTTTTCAAGGAAAAGATAAGGCTTAGAAGCTACGGACTGGCTAAAGAAGACACGGATGTCTTCTTAGAAGTCAAAAGAAAGATGGGAGGCCTGGTCTATAAAAGACGTATTCCTATAAAGGAAAGCCAGGCTGCTCTCTTCTTTCAGAAGGAAGGCCAGTGCGGGGACGGGCAAATCGCCAGGGAAATAACTTCCTTCCGCGATATGTACGGCAATTTGGAGCCGGCGATGGCTATCATTTACGAAAGGACAGCCTATTTCCAGCGAGAAGGGGACTTAAGAGTCACCTTCGATAAAAACATCCGCTTCCGCAGCCAGGATCTTAATCTTCACCAGACCAGCAAAGGAGAACTGATTCTTCCCTCGGATTCAATCCTCATGGAAGTCAAAGTATCTTCTTCTGTTCCAATCTGGCTGGCGCGTCTTCTGTCTCAGAACGGAGTTTATCGAACAACTATTTCAAAATACGGGGCGGCTTATGAGCTGCAGATGAAGCAGCAGAAAGGAAACAGATACAAATTATGGAAAACTTCTTTGGATCAGTCTTTGCAAGCTCGATGACTGTCGGAACCTTTTTCCTCATGATCCTGGTCTCTTTGCTGACCGGGTTGGCTATTACTTTCATTACTTCTTTTAAACAGCATTCTTCTAAGCGTTTCTTTGTGGCCAACTCCCTTTTGCCGACAATCGTGGCTATGGTCATCGCCTTGGTTAATGGCAATATCGGCGCAGGCCTTGCGGTTGCGGGAGCCTTTTCCTTAGTCCGCTTCCGTTCAGCTCAGGGATCAGCAGAAGAAATATGCGGAATTTTCATCTCAGTGGCGGCCGGCTTGGCTTTCGGAATGGGTTATCTGGCTTACGGAGCCATCTTCGCAGTCTTGGTCAGCCTTATCTTCTTAGCTTTAAGTCATCTGAATATCTGGAGCCATAAGTCGATGGGAGAAGAAAAGATGCTTAGGATTGCGGTTCCGGAAGATCTGAATGATATGCAAGTCTTTGAAAAGACGCTTTCCTGCTACACCAAGGAGCATGAACTCCTTTCAATGAAGACTTCGCAGATGGGCTCTATCTTCAAACTGACTTATCGCATAAAGATGAAAAACGAAAATGAACAGAAAGAAATGATTGATGAGCTTCGGCAGAAAAACGGAAACTTGGAGATTAATATCGAGCCGTTTGCGGAAACTTCGGTTCCGTCCTTATAAAAGTCTAAATAACAGAAAGGGGAAAATATTATGAAAAAGCTAAAAGCCTGTGCGCTGGCAGTGATGCTGGCCGCAGGGGTTTCGACAATAACATCCTGCTCCGAGAGTGCTTATTCCTCTTTGGAGACCTCAGTGAGCGCGAACACTTCGATGTTTGCTGACGGAGACGTAAAGACTGTCACGGAAGATGCGGCCGATGCGACTATTGCTTTGAGCGGGTCGTCCGCCACCACCACGGCTTCCAGCGGAGTCAGCATCGCAGGCGGCGTTATTAAAATTACGAAAGCGGCAACCTATCTAGTGACGGGGAGCTTAGATGAAGGTTATCTTTACATCGATGTGGGCTCAGAAGAAAAAGTCATATTGATTTTAAAAGACGTCTCTATTACTTCTTCGAATTATGCTCCTGTTTACTTAGTCTCGGCCGATAAGCTGACTATCAGCTTGGAAGGCAGCAGTACTTTAACCAATTCAGGATCTTTTGTTCAGCAGGATGACAATACCGTCGATGGCGCCATATTCGCCAAGGACGATCTGACCATCAAAGGGGACGGAAGTCTGACTATTCAGTCCTCCAAGCATGGCATTGTCGCCAAGGACGACCTAAAGATCATGTCTGGCAATATTTCGATTACGGCAGGTGGCCATGGAATTGACGCTAATGATTCCGTCCGCCTGGCAAATCCAGAGCTTTTAAAGATTGCTTCGACCAAAGATGGCATCCATGTGGAAAACAGCGACGATGCTTCTTTAGGCTATTTCTATATGGAAGAAGGGACGATTGACATCACGGCCGGCTATGACGGCATTGATGCTTCTAATTACCTGACAGCCGTTTCCGGCAGTTTAACTGTCAATGCCGGCGGAGGAAGCTCCAAGGCTGCTTCTTCAACTTCGACTAAAGGACTGAAGGCTACCGGGGATATGACTCTAGGTGACGTTACTGTCAATATTTCCTCGGCTGACGATTCTCTCCACTGCAATGGGAATATGGTAATTTCCAGAGGCACTTATACGCTGAATAGCGGCGATGATGGCGTCCATGCAGATAACCAGCTGACCATTGCCGGCGCCACGATAGATGTCCAGAAGAGCTATGAAGGCTTAGAAGCGACCATCGTTGATATCCAAAGCGGGGACATTAAAGTCAACGCCTCAGATGATGGCATCAATGCCGCTGGCGGCAACGATTCTTCTTCAACGTGGAATTTCTCCACCGATGAATCCGGGCAGATTCTTATTTCCGGCGGGACAATTTATGTTAACGCCGCGGGAGATGGGCTTGATGCTAATGGCTCATTGGCTATTAGCGGAGGCACTACTTTCGTGGAGGGACCGACCGACAGCGGCAACGGTGCCTTGGATTACGATACCTCCGGCACGATTACCGGCGGAACTATCGTAGCAATCGGCTCCACGGGCATGGCCATGAACTTCTCTTCGTCCACCCAAGGTTCGTACCTGAAAAACTTTACTTCGACATTTGCTTCTGGCTCGGCGGTTACATTAACCGACAGCAGCGGAAATCAAATTGTCAGTTATACCTCTTCTAAGCAGTTCGCTTCCGTTTTGATCTCTTCACCGGCGATGACAGTCGGGCAGACTTATACTCTCGTAACAGGAACGACGAGTACGAGCCTAACGCTGTCATCCCTTATCACCACTTCGGGCTCCTCAAATCAGCCTGGAGGCGGCGGTGGGCAGCCCGGCGGGAGATAGACTTCCTTTCTGTTTGGCCTCTGACTTGACCCCAGCCAGGGGCCTTTTTTATGGGGAAAAGAGAGTAGAATAAACCTAAGAAGCCAAAGCAAGAGATTGTTGCGCAAATAAGCCTTGCTTGGATGGGTGTTAGATTTAAATGATAATGAAAACGAAAGGAGAAAGGCAATGCTCGATATCGGACAGATTGGTCTGAAATTGAAAGACCTGCGTACCCAAAAAGGGCTGACTCAGGACCAAGTTGCCGATAAGCTTTTCGTTTCTAGGCAGGCGGTATCTTTTTGGGAAGGCGGAAGAAGCTTGCCTAGCATTGATAACTGCTTGATGCTTATCGGCTTATATGATGTGTCAATTGAAGAACTGCTGTGTTTGGAGCAGAAGCCGGTTATTAAGCCGGATAGTCTTTTTGAAGGACATTCCAGAGCTTATATCGTTAACGGCATTATCCAAGGCACTATCAACATCAGTCTGAAAGATAACATGTATCAATTCTCGCCTTCGGAGAGAATGCTGATGCTTAAAGCCGTTAAAGACGGCAAAATCAAGCTGGACATTGAAGAACTTCTGCCGTACTTAAGTGCGGAAGAAAGAAGCTTTTTAGTGACCAAAGCCTTGAAGATTGGAAAATGATTGATGAGAAATATGAAAGAAAATATGAAGAGAGGCTGGAGCAGTCAGAAATTATCAGATGCTTGGAAGAGCAGATGGAGTTGACTCCGGAGTGGAATAAAGGCCGAGTTGCAAAAACGGAAAGAAGAAAAGGAGGAAAAATCGCATGGATATTAAAAAACTTATTCCTTTCTTAGGCGAAGAGGAACTGGAGGGACTAGCCTATAAAATTGAAGAGACTCCTGATGGAAACTATCAGGGCATTACGTTAAACAGCATTTTGCCTTTCCTTGACGATGATTTTATTGGAGAAATAGCAAAAAAGAGAGTGGCATCAGGAAAAAGCATAAAAGCCCTTCTGCCTTTTATTGACGATGACACCATTGATGAAATATTCCTCGATGCAGTTAGGAAGGGAAGTGAAGAAAGCAGCTCGTTTCTGCCTTTTGTCAGCGATGAAGGCATCATGGAAGCAGTTAAAATCATTAAAAACGGCGAGACCACTTTGGGCGAAAGCTTTATTGATTCTCTTTTCCCGTTCATGGACGACGATGATATTGATGATATGTTTATCAATGCCGTTGAGAAAAAGGAGCCTTATGCCAAATATCTGCCTTATGTCAGTGATGATGCCATGCACATAGTCGTTGAAAAGGTCTTAAAAGGCGAGTGCGATGTTGATTTAGACAGCATGGTTCAGTTTATGGATGAAGATGATGTCCGTGCCTTGTTCCGGTATGAACTGAACAAGAAAAAATAAAGTTCTGCCGAAATTTTTGAACGGGGTGGCCTTGAAGTTGCCCCGTTTTTGCTTTTATTCTTTTGCCCGGCAAGTTTTTTATTCGAAGCAAATCAGTAAACTTTTCCACATTTCCACATTTTAAAAATGTTTATGCCTAAGTATAAAAAAGCACGTAAAATAGGGCGTTTTTTTGTTAGGCAAATAAACGAACTTTATATAATTGCTTTCAAGAATCTAATAAACATTAGCGAAAAACACTATAAAAGTTTAAGTTTTTATCATAAAATAAGTAAAAGTGAAATAAAAACAAAGTCTATAAAGGCAAATTAAAAGCATGAGCAAAAGTCAGGATACGAAAGAACGCATCATCAAAGCGGTCATCAAATTGGGCGGCGAAGACGATCCTTATCGGATTAGCACGCTCGATGTTGCTGAAGAAGCTCAAACTTCGGAAGCCAACATTTTTAAGCTTTTTTCTTCGAAGATTAATCTTTTGAAGTCAGCCTTCTTTTACATTGATACGCAGATTGAAAATGAACTTCATCCCTCCTTTCCGCGGACAGCCTCAACTGAGGAATTCTTAGCGGAAGCGGAGAAAGTTTGGGAATCCTACTTTCAATTTTTCCTTACGCATCGGGAATATACCCCTTATTATGCAAAGTTTAAGATGTCGCCGAATTTCGATACTGCTAATTTTTTAGTCTGGGAAGTTATCTATAAGGAGTTTAACCAGACAATCGCTCATTTCCTGGCGCAGTTTAATCTTTATGCCCGTGTCGATCCTTCGGTTTTCTATTCTTTCATTTACGATAACACGCTGATGTTTGCTTTAAAAATCTGCGAGCAGAAAGTTGCTGATACTCCAGAGACCCGCAAAAACATAGAGCTTTTGATTTTCTCCGGCATGGAAAAAGTTCTTACGAAAGCTATTTAAAGAATTAGAGCCCAAAAATGAAAAACACGGATTAATTCGTCCGTGTTTTTTTAAAGCTTAAATCAAAAGACCTAGGAAGGCAAAGGCTAAGGAGACTATTGATATTAAAGAAAGATGAGAAAGGAAATCCTTGATAGAGAATTTAATTCCGTAGTTTTTCAGGATGCCAGTCCACATAACGCCGGCTAAAGCTCCTATTGGAGTCAAAAAGGCTCCAAGGTTGGATGAAATAATCGCAAGGTAGACCATTTTCATGTCTAAAGAACTCATTTCACGGAATATTTCCGTATAAAAAACCGACATCGGTATATTGTTTAGGAAATTAGTCGCCAGGAAACTTGTCAGGCCAACTCCGAGATAAGGATTAACCGATCCTAAATAATCCGCCAGAGAAGAAATGACTCCGACGTATTTTAAAGACATGACAAGGACAAACATGGAAAGCAAGAAAGGGATGACTGGGTAGGGTAGCCTTTTAATGGAAGCCCCCAAAGAAGCAAAAGTCTCTTTCTTCTTAATCCCGTAAAATAAGCAGACGAGAATGAGAAGACCGGCTCCGGCTAAAGAAACCAGCCAGATGGGGATGGAAATGAAATCGGATAAAGCCATGAGAATAATAGTGGCTAAAAGGACGCCTAAGGACATATAAGCCAGCAGAGGATCTTTCAAGACCGGCTTTTGGTCTAATGCCGTAAAAGGCTCTTTGAGCATCTTCCTGAACATCATGTGCATAAGAAGGAAACTTGAGATTCCCGCAAAAAGCGTCGGCAGAACCATCACTTTTAGGTAAGCGAAGAACTCAATGCTGAAGCTCGTCGCCAAATAAATATTGGTGGGGTTGCCAATGATTAAAAGCATTGACCAGCTGTTCGCTGCTACAAATTCGCTTACTAAATAAGGGAGAGGATTGATTTTGGCATTCTTGGCAAAGAAGATAATGAAAGGCGTGAAGGTCAGGATGACAATGTCGTTGGAGGTGAACACGGTTAAGATGCTCGTTAAGATATAAAGGATAAGGAAGAGCGACATCTGACTGCCCTTGGCTCTCATAGCGGCTTTCTGGGCAATAAAGGAAAAGAAGCCTGCTTCATCGAGGACGATGGAGATGAAACTCATTGAAAGGAACAGGACAAGAATCTCTAAAGGATTGATGCCATCAGAACTGATTAATGAACGGCCTAAGTCCTGATAATTCACTAAGCGGCAGATTAAGATAAGAGCGGCTCCGAGCATAGAAGGCAAAAAGAAAGTCTGCATGGAGAACTTTCCGATTCTCATTTCCGGCCATAAAAAAAGGCAGAGAAAGAGGCCCAAGATAGATAAGATAACGATGATGAGGCTGGCAATTTCCATAATCAATGGCGTTTATCGAAAAGATTATAGCCCATTAAAGGGTGCCTTTAATCTTCAAAGACTTTAAAACTCTGCTTTTAATGTGAACTGGGGCTCTAGTTCGATGCTAAAATGCCCGCCTTCGTTTTCAACGGCCTTTTTCAACGTCTTTAAGCCATTATGCATCGTTAAAGAAGAAGGCTTAGACCCGTTGTTGGAAACATAGAGGCTATAAGAGGCGCCGTTTCTTATTACCTTGATGCTGATGAGGCTGGAATTGCCGTGGCGGATAGCATTATCGATGCCTTCGCGGATAACCTCACGGGCGGCTTTCTGATGGATGAGGCCTTCTAAGGAGCCTTCCACTTGGAAAGAAACTCCGAGGATGCGGTAATCGTGAAGGACATCTTCAATGCTGATTTCCGCTTCGTTGGCATTGAATGGGCCGGCCAGAATCAACTCTTTAATGCCACGGAGATCTTCAGCCTTCGGGTTGATGAGAACCTGATGAAGCAAGGAGACATCTTCTGCATAAAAATCATGAATAATCTGATGCATCTTTTCCTTCTGCTCTTCTTTTTCCATTTCCTTCAAGGAATCCAGAGCCTGGAAAAGCCTCAGCTGATCCTGACGCAGAGTCTCATTGGCGGCCTGCAGGCTTTCCTGAAGTTCAGCCTCATGGGTAATATCGACAAGAGTCAGTTCTGATCCGACTTGGTTATTCTCTAAAGACAGCAGATAGGAAGTTGGGCCTTCTTTGATGATGGCTGAAGTAGGGCTTATGGTCTTGCCTAAGCCGCTTAAGGCTTTAAATAAGGAACTGGCTTTTTGGCGGGGGCTGATTCCATGTCTTTCTAAGAAAGATGAGAAATTTACGTTAATATACTGTATTCTTTCTTGCTTATCGTTGATGGCGAGCCCTGAAGGAAGATGGTCTAAGCTTTCTTTTAATGTGTAGCGGTTGATGGTCGTATTGAGCTTGTTGAGGTTATCAAAGAGGTAATAGGCCGTTCTAAAAAGGAAATAAAGGAGACCGAGAAGATAATAAAGAAGCGTCCATTGGCTGAACTGAAGGCAGGGCAGAAGAAGAACGGAAGCCAAAGCATCGATAAAGCAGATAAGCCTTTTTTCTCCTAGGCCTTCAATAACCGAAAGGATAAGGTAAGTGGCTGGAGCATAGTAGAAAACATAGAAAACAATAAGAGGCTCGCTATGTTGGATGCGGGCTATGGTGGCGGCGACAAGAAGGCTGAGGAAAAGCACTAAAAAAGTATCATAAATAACGTGGCCTAAAGAATGTCTGGTAAAAGAAGCCACAATTAAAGATGAAAGGAGCAGGATAAAAATCACCAGAAGCAGCAAGAGGAAGAGGATGGCGAAATAAACTTCGGTATTAAAAAGGGTGTTCATCAGCTTCGCCCTCCAATATAGATCAGCAAATCATCATCTTCTTTCTCCATATGGGCATTTTTGAATACCTTCAGGTCCGTTAGGTCCTGACTAGGGGAAAGGCGCATCTTCAGGCTGGAATTAGCAAGATCGACGGAAAGAAGAATATCCCTCTTGCGGTTTTTGGAACTGAGAATCAAGGCGAAAAGAAGCTCGTTAAGGCTCAAGCAGAAAGAAGAATCTCCGTTGGACTGATTAGGATAAGAGCAGGCCATGGTGAAGCCTAAGGCTCTTAAGTCCTGCAATAAAGAGCCCATGGCTAAAGAGAAACTGTCGAAAGAAAGGCGGCCGTCTTCTTGGGTGTTGATTAAGAAGAGGCACTTCTGCTTGAGAAAGCAGATGCGGATCTTCAATTCCTCGATAGTAGGAAGGTATTTATCTCTCAGTTCCGGAGTGAGTTTATCCGGAAGCAGCTGAACCAGCGCGCGGATTCTTCCGCTTTCAGCCGAAATGGCTTTATCGACCTTGGCCTCTAAAAGTCTTTTCTCCTTCATTTTTTCTTTCTCGATTTCAATGCTCTGCTGGATTTTCAGAATTGAGTTTGCCTTGGTTAGTTCTTCTTTTCTCTTCTGAAGCTCAGACTGCATCTTTAAAACATAAGTCAGATCCTTCTCGGAAAGAAGATAGCCATCAAGCTTCTTTTCTTTCTGGTAGCGGATGTTGTTGACGAGGCAGGTATCTTGATTTTTGATTTCTTCGGCCATCTGGAATTTGTCGCTTTTAAAAATAGGGCAGTAAGCAGAATCAGTTAAAGCTAGGCTAAAAGAAGAGTAATTGAAATAGCGCTGGTAAAAGCCAGAATTCTGAATAAGCCCGGAATGGAGGGACAGCTCCGCAAGGGCCGCAGAGCCTAAAGAATATGTGACGTAATAATTGCGTAAAACTATGGTATGGGTAGCTATCCAATGATAGTCCGTAAGGAAGAAAATGGAATAGCTGACTACAGTTATAATCAAAAGCCAAATGGACCAGGTCTGGCGGAAGTGGTTTATTCCCCTGGTATTCCAGATGAAGATGATGACGCCTCCAATGAACAAAGAGAAAATGTAGGCGTAAACGATAAAATAGCCGAAGTTATAGGTGTAGCCGTGATTGCTTCCTGGTGAGGGAAAAACGAAGATTAAGTGATGCAGGTCGTTGGTGGCTACAAAAAGAAAGAGAATGACATCGGCGCCTAGAATATAAGGCTCAGCCCGACGGGCTTTGGGCGGCAGAAAAGACTGGAAAATAATAAGCACCCAGATAGTCGGAATCATAAGGAGGGCCCAATAAGAACCATACCAAAGGACGTGATCAAATCCGGGAGAATCATAAGTCATTCTCTTAAGGATGCCGGAAAGAATCCAAATGATGATGGTCAGGCTCAAAAGAAAGAAAAGGCGCTTGATTCTCTTATCGAGAATCCTATACAGCAAAGAGCAGGACCAGAGGGATAAGACCACGAGGAGGATGAGAAATGAGATTATGTCCCTTTCAGAAAAATCCGTCGTTATTTTCGGCGTTTTTCCCCAAAGAGAAAGGAAAAAGAACAATCCGATGGCTGCCACGGAAAGCAAGATGCAGATTAAGCAGAGAGTAAAACGCACCTGTTTTCTATTCATAATTATATGTTAGCAACGTTTTATAAGTCCAAATGGGTGCTGTTTAGGCTGAGAAACAAAAGCCAGGGATTTACCTAAAAGTACATGGACGAGTATAATTAGTGTAAAATAAACCTATGGAAAACCCAAGAATTAAAATAGCTATCCTTGAAGATCAGAAGATTTTGCTAGATTCTTTTATTTCCTTGTTAAAAGAAGATTTTGAAGTCGTTGGGGCTTTTCAGGATGCTGACGGCATTTTGTCGTTCTTAAGAGACACGAAAACTGATGTGATTTTGGCTGACACCTGTTTAAAGAAGACTAACATGCTGGATTATCTCCGGCCGATTAAAGAAAAGTTTCCTCAAGTCAAAGTCATCATTATGACCGGATATCCGGAAATGTCGTTCTTGAACAAAGCTAAAAAAGAAGGGGCCGACGGCTTCCTTTATAAGAATTCCTCAATCGACGATACCAAGCAGATTATTAAAGACGTCTGCAGCGGCAAAATCATCTTCCCAGATGAGAAAGACGATGATGGGGTTAATCCGCTGAAGGTCCTTAATGACCGCGAAATGGTGGTTCTCCGTTTTGTCTGCCAAGGCTTCGGCCGAAAGGAAATTGCCCAGAAGATGTTCTACTCAGAAAACACGATCAAATCCTTTATTACCGATATGCTTACAAAAACGGGCTTTGATTCTATATCTAGGCTTGCCATTTATGCTGTCAGCCATGGATATGTGGTTCCTGAGAATGCCAGCAGTCAGATTAAAGACAGATAATCTAATCTAAAGATTAAGACGTTTTTGTGGAGGAAAAAACATGAAAAAAGTTCTTATTTTATCATCTTCTTTAAGAAGCGGAAGCAACAGCGATATCATTGCCAAAGCTTTTGAAAGGGGAGCTCGGAAAGCCGGTAACGATGTCGAGGCGATTACGTTAAAGGATAAGAAGATAGGCTTTTGCCATGGCTGTCTGGCTTGCCAGAGGACTGGCAAGTGCGTAATTAAAGATGATATGGATGAGATAAGGGAAAAGATGAGAAACGCCGATGTCATCGTTTTCGCCACCCCGATTTACTACTATGAGATGTCTGGGCAGATGAAGACGGTCCTCGATAGGTCTAACCCTCTTTTTAACGGCGATTATAAGTTCACGGATATTTACTTCCTTGCCACCTGCGCTGATACAGATCCGGCGGCATTAGACCGAGCTATCAGCGGTTTAGGCGGATGGATTGCCTGTTTCGAAAGGTGCTCGCTGAAGGGCGTGATCAAGGGCTTAGGATTAAACGATCCGAAAGCGGCGGAAAAAGATGAATCTGTCATTAAAGAAGCCGAGAAGATGGGCGAAGGCATTTAAGTTTGATTTTAGCGCCTGATTCTTCTTTTTGAATTTCCTCTATTATGTTTGCTTAAAGTTGCTGAATTTTTACCATGGTCGATAAAGCGGCTTCCTGCTTATAGGCTTTCACAATGTCGGTTAAAATCTCGGGATGATCATAGTCTTTGTTGTAGACCAGGTTAACCTCTCTGACCATTGGCAAACCTTGGATGGGAAGCAGAACGAGTTTGCCTTTTCTTTCTTCGTTGATGCAAGTGCTTTTGGCGATGACGGTGACGCCGATGTTTTTAATGACCAAATCTTTAATGGTGGCAATTGAATCTGACTGAAGATTAACATCAAAAGAATCTAAAGACAGGCCTTTGGAGGCCAAAGAAGACTCGAAGAGCTGTCGGGTTCCGCTGTTAGGACCACGGACAATCATTTTTTCTTTCCTTAAATCGTCCAAGGATACAGAGACGTTTTTTGACAGGGGATTTAGGGGACTAGCAGCTAAAAGAAGCGAATCGGTATCCAGCAGCAATGATGAATATTGCTTATCTGAATTGTGGCCTTCAACGATGGCCATATCAATGACATAATCAGATAACTTATCATAAAGATATTTTATGGACCCAGTAATAAACGTTATACGAAGCGATGGCTTTTCGTTGGCGTATTTTGCTAAAGCCTCGACGGCAAAAGAGCTTTCGGCCGTGTGAGTAACGCCCATGTTCACCATGATTAAATTTTTCTTTGAATTTTCAATGGTGGAATTGAAATTGGAGTATATTGCTTGAAGGCGCTTGGCAAATTTAACCGCAATTAAGCCTTCTTCTGTTATTTTCAGACCTTCCTGGGTTCTCAAGAAAAGCTTGCAGTTTAATTCTTTCTCCAACTCCTTTATGTGAGTTGAAACAGCGGGCTGAGTCAGGCTTAAAGCTCGTCCGGCCTTGGAAAAACTATTTTGCTTTTCAACTTCGATCAGCGTCAAAAGTTTCTGGTCTAACATAATTTATACCCCCATATAAGATAATCTTATACCATACATAAAAATTAAGATAGGGCAAACGTTTTTTTCACATATACAATTACTTTAGTCAGTTCAACTCTGGCCTTTTGAAGAAACGAGGTTTTACATTATGTCTTTTCCTTTTAACATTCAGCAGTATTATTCATCTTATGGTGATGTGGCAGTCGTTCTGATCTCTTTAGCGATTATTCTTTTCTCGGCTTTTTTGATGACTAGGCTCACAAAACTTCTTAAATTGCCAAATGTCACTGCTTATATTCTGACCGGAGTTATTTTGGGGCCTTTCTTTTTAGGGGCTATCCCCTCCAGCATGATTTCCGGCATGTCTTTTGTTTCTGATATAGCTTTAGCTTTCATTGCTTTCGGTGTCGGTCGCTATTTTTCTCTGGATGCTATCAAGAAAACAGGAAAGCAAGTAATCATCATTACTTTATTTGAGTCTTTAGTTGCCGGTCTTGTCGTCACAATTTTATGCAAGCTTATTTTCTGGAACAGTCTGTCTTGGCGCTTTGCTATTCTTCTGGGAGCCATTGCGACTGCCACTGCTCCTGCTTCTACCATGATGACTATCAGGCAATATAAGGCTGAAGGCCGGTTTGTCGACATTCTTCTTCAAGTCGTTTCTTTGGACGATGCTGTCTGTTTAATTGTATATACCTTAGCTATAGCTTTAGTTAACGGCCTGGAAGGCGGAAGCCAGATCTCGCTTTTTTCCAGTGTGGTTCTGCCTCTTTTATATAACCTGGCGGCTATTGCCATCGGAGTGGGGCTGGGCTTTGTTCACGCTAAAGTGCTTTTCAAAAGGAGCGTTGATAATAGGCTGATTCTGACCGTCGCAGTCCTCCTTATTATCTGTGGAATCTGTGCCTTGCCTTTTATTTCCATTTCTCCTCTGATGTGCTGCATGGTTTTCGGAGCCAGTTATATTAACTTCCGCAAAGACGAAGAAGTCTTTAATCAGCTCGATGGCTTTACGCCTCCTATCATGTGCATCTTCTTTGTTCTTTCCGGCATGAAAATGGACTTTTCTAACTTTGCTATAGTCGGTCTTCTCGGGGTTGCTTATTTCCTTACCAGAATCGCAGGGAAATATTTGGGTGCGTATGCCGGATGCAAGCTGGCAAGGGAAAATAATCAGATTTCTCTTAACCTTGGCTTCGCACTGATTCCTCAAGCCGGGGTCGCCATAGGTTTGGCCGATTTGGGAGCCAGAATGCTCTCCGGTAAATCGGGTTCAATCTTCCTCTCTATAATTCTTTGTTCTTCTGTTCTTTACGAGATGATAGGTCCAGCCTGTGCAAAATTTGCACTGATTAAATCTGGCGCTATCAGCAAAGATAATCTTGAAAGGGGCCGAAAGCCTGATAAGGAAGTCAAAGCATAAAAGGCTATACTAGATTTAGAAACCTCTATATTAATTTGAAGTTGCTAAGTTAGTATAGCCTTTTTCTTTGCCTATTTTTCAGCGTTAAAAATAGTCTTTCCGTCTTTGAATCCGACGATATCGGCAGCACAGACGACCTTGTAGCCCAGATCTTCAATGGCTTTCTTTCCGCCTTGGAAACTCTTGCAGACCGCGATGCCGACTCCGATGACTTGTGCCCCGGCCTCTTTGCAGATGTTTATTAAGCCTAATCCGGCGTTGCCTTCTGCCATGAAATCATCGATGATCAATACCTTCTCGCCTTTATGAAGGTATTTCTTATCAATAGTTATGGTTGAGACAGTCCCGCGGGTAAATGATTTGACCTGATAAGTGTAGACATTGTTCTCATCCACTATTTTTGAACGGCTTTTTTTAGCGAATACGACCGGAATGTCATTTAAGCATTCACTGGCCCCAACGGCAAAAGCGATGCCGCTGGTCTCAATTGTAAGGATTTTATCGGCTCCCTGAAAGTCCTTAGTCAGGTAAGCGCAGATCTTCTTTAAGAGCTTGACGTCTATCTGATGGTTTATAAATGAATCCACTTTCAGAATCTCGTTATCAATGACAACGCCTTCTTTAGTTATCCTTTGTTCTAATTCTTCCATTTTCTTCTCCTGAAGTTTATCTTACTGCCCTTATTATTCCACTTAAAAAGGGAATTTCAAATGGCTTAAAACCACTTTGGCAGCCACTCTATTTTGTATTTATATATATAATAAACTGCCAAAACCTGTAAGCGATTTCAGCAATGTTTTTGACAAAAAATGATGTTTTCCACGCGTTTTTGGGTAATAATGAGGTAGTCATAACTGACATTCGTATAATTGCCCTAATTGGTGGGAAAGTTTCTACGTTGAACCGCATAATTCAACACTACGAATTAAAATCATCTCCAGACTTTAATTTGCCGCACGTAGGTACTTTCTTTTTCATTTTTGGCGATTAGCGAACCTTAAAGGGGGAAAAATGAAAAACAAGTTCAAGTCTATCCTTGCTCTTACGGCTGCCGTTGTCTGTGTTACAGGCGTTACTTCTTGCGGTGACAGTTCTTCTTCCGGCAAAGTTGGCATTGTTCTCGTTGGAGACGAGACCGAAGGCTATACTGAAGCCCATATGACCGGCATTGATGCTGCTGCTGAAAAGCTTGGCATCTCTGACAAGATTGTCTATAAGAAGAAGGTCGCTGAGACTTCTGCTTGCAAGACTGCTATCGATGATTTGGTTTCTTCTGGCTGCAGACTTGTCGTTTCGAACAGCTACGGCCATCAGGATTATATGTGCGATGCTGCTAAGACTTACACTGATTCCACTTTTGTCTCTATGACTGGAGACTATGCTGCTATTTCTGGCTGCTCTAATTTCAAGAATGCTTTTGGTGCCATCTATGAAGCCAGATATGTTTCTGGCATCGTTGCTGGCATGAAACTCAAGGAACTTGCCGATGCTGGCAAGCTCGATGAGACTTTCAATAAGGATGCGAGCGGCAACTGGAAGATCGGCTATGTCGGCGCTTATTCTTACGCTGAGGTCATCTCCGGCTTTACTTCTTTCTTCCTTGGCGTTAAGTCCGTTGTTTCCAATGTCTCCATGGATGTTAAGTTCACTAACTCTTGGTTTGATATCGATAAGGAAGGCGCGGCTGCTGATTCTTTGGTTAAGGAAGGCTGCGTCATCATCGGACAGCATGCTGATTCCACCGGCGCTCCTTCAAAGGTTGAGTCTTTATTAGGCGCGACCCGCACTGATAACAGCGCGAAGAAGTATGTCTGCTATTCGGTTGGCTTCAATATCGATATGAGAACCGCTGCTCCGCACGCGGCTCTGACTTCCGCTACTTATAACTGGGAAGTCTACTATGAATATGCTTTCGGCCAGTTCATCGGCGGCAAAACCATCGATACCGATTGGGCGAAAGGCTACAATGACAACGCTGTTGCCATTTCGACTTTGAACACTGATTCTGTTGCCTCTGGCACTCAGACTGCGGTCGATGCCGCTATTGCCAAGATTAAGGCTGGAACCCTCGAAGTCTTCGACACTTCCACCTTCACCGTCGATGGCAAGAAGGTTACTTCCGCTTCGGTCGATCTTTCCTACATGGATTGGTCCACTAATCCGGCTACTGTCGTCTATCAGGGTGAGACTGTCAATCCTATTAAGACTGACACTAATGGTGTTTCTTACTTCTCTGAATCCACTTTCCGTTCGGCTCCGTATTTCTCGATGAAGATTGACGGAATCAACTGGTTAGACTAATTGTCTGTTTATCCGCTTAAGGAAGGGGAGTTTTCTCCCCTTCCTTATTGTTTTTTAGAAAAGGCCATCCAATGGAAACTGCAATTGAAATGAGACATATCACCAAGGCTTTCGGAAAGAAAGTCGTGGCGAATAAAGATGCCAGTCTTGATATCCGCAAGGGTGAGATTCTGGCTCTTTTAGGCGAAAACGGCAGCGGCAAAACGACGCTGATGAATATGCTGGCTGGCATATATTATCCGGATGAAGGACAGATCTTCGTCCAAGGCCAAGAAGTGAAAATCACCTCTCCTAAAGTCGCTTTCGAGTGCAAAATTGGGATGATTCATCAGCATTTTAAGCTCATTGATGTCTTTACGGCCGGTGAGAACATCATTTTAGGACTCCAGGGAAAGTTCCTCCTTTCGATGAAGGAAGCAAACCAGAAAATTGCCGCTCTTTGCAATAAATACGGCTTTAAGATTGACTTAAACAAAAAAGTTTACGATATGACAGTCTCGGAAAAACAGGAGACGGAGATTGTCAAACTGCTTTACCGTGGCCTTGATACTCTTATTCTTGATGAACCGACCGCGGTTCTGACTCCGCAGGAAACTGATAACCTTTTCAACGTTTTAAGAAAGATGAAGGAAGATGGCAAATCCATCGTCATCATCACTCATAAGCTGAACGAGGTCCTTTCGCTTTCGGACCGCGTCGCCATTCTTCGCCAAGGTGAAATCGTTAAAATAATTGATACGAAAGATGCCAATGAAGGCTTGCTAACAGATCTGATGGTCGGTGTCCATACCGAACTTAATATAAAAAGAACAGAGCCGGTCAATCCTCAAACCGTCTTGGAAATCAAGCATCTCACGACGCTGGATGAATATGGCGTAAAGACTTTGGATGATGTCACCTTTGAAGCCCGCAGCGGTGAGATTTTGGGTATTGCCGGTGTCTCAGGCAGCGGACAGAAACCTCTTTTGGAAGCCATCGCCGGCCTGCAGAAAACGGAAGAAGGTTCTTCAATCATCTATCATTTTGCTTCAGAAGATGATCCTAAAGCTCCCGAAATTGAAAAGGAACTGGTCGGCAAGACTGTCAAGCAGATTAAAGATTTAGGCATCTCTTTGGCTTTTGTTCCTGAAGACCGCTTAGGCATGGGACTAGTCGGAGACATGGATATGGTCAATAACATGATGCTGCGTTCTTATGAGAAAGGGCGTGGCTTTTTGCTCAATTATAAAGAGCCTTCCAAACTCGCCGAGGATGTCCGGAAGAAACTCGAGGTCGTCACCCCTTCGCTAAAGTCTCCGATTCGCAAGCTTTCCGGCGGCAACGTCCAAAAGATTCTGGTTGGCCGTGAAATAGCTTCTTCTCCGCGCGTTCTGATGACGGCTTATGCCGTACGCGGCTTGGATATCAATACTTCTTTTACGATTTATAACATTCTCAATCAGCAGAAAGAAGCGGGCTTATCTGTCATTTATGTCGGCGAGGATCTCGATGTCCTCCTGGAGCTCTCGGACCGTATTTTGGTCCTCTGCAATGGCAAAGTCACTGGCGTCTTAGACGCCAGGAAGACGAATAAGCGCGAAGTCGGCGCCCTCATGGCAAAAAACTAAAGGAGAAACCGGAAAATGATTAAAGAACATAATAAGAACGGCGATCCTCTGATTCGCATCGTTAAAAGGGAAGAACTGACTTTTTGGCAGCGCATGGGCGTCAGAGGCATTTGCTATGGAGTGGCTATTGTCCTAGCTATCCTGCTTTTATGGATTATCGGCAAGAAGAATCCTTTCCCGGCCGTTGGGATTATATTCGCAGGATCTTTTGGAAATTCAGCTAAGTTTTATCAGACTCTGCAGGAAACTGTCCTTCTTTTGGGCGTGGCAGTGGCATTGACTCCGGCTTATCGCATGAAGTTCTGGAATGTCGGCGCTCAGGGCCAGATTCTTATGGGCGCCTTAGGCTGTGCAATTTCTATGATTTATTTCCGCTCTTTGCCCAATGCTGTCGTTATCCTTCTGAGCCTTTTCTTCTCCATTCTTTTCGGAGGTCTTTGGGGATTGATTCCAGCCATTTTTAAAGCCAAATGGAATACTAATGAAACGCTTTTTACCTTGATGATGAATTATATCGCAATTCAGCTGGTTTCCTTTGCGACATTAAACTGGCAGGGTGCCAATTCTTCGATGGGGTACATCAATAAAGGCAGCCGCATCGGCTGGCTTCCGACTATCGGCAATTCCGCTGTCTTCCTTCCGCTGCTTATTGTGCTTGTTATGATTGTCGGCATGTATTTTTATGTCAGCTGGACTAAACAGGGTTACGAACTCCGGGTTATCGGAGAATCAGTCAATACCGCCAAGTACACGGGCATCAAAGTCAAATGGGTCATTATGCGTACGCTTATAATCTCTGGTGCCTTATGCGGACTGATTGGCTTTATTTATGTCAGCGGCATCGACCATACGATTTCCGCTGATACCTCCGGCTCTTACGGCTTTACGGCTATCATTGTCTGCTGGCTTTCTTATTTTAACCCGCTGGTTATGGTTGTCTATGCCTTCGTAATTACCTTCTTGGATAAAGGGGCCATAAACTTAAAAAACACCGGGTATTCTTCTTCTTTGAATGAGTACTCTTGCGAAATCATCGTCCTTCTGGTTATCTTAACTATCATGCTTTCAGAATTCTTCATCCGTTATAGGCTGGTCTTCCGCAAAAGAGAAGAGAAAGCCTTAAAGGAGGTCAAGGCTCATGAGTAGTTTTATTGCTTGGCTGATTTATTCTGTTGTCTATGGATCCATCATTATGATGGGTGCCTGCGGAGAGACGCTGACTGAAAAAGCCGGCCATCTTAACTTAGGCGTGCCGGGAATCATGTACATCAGCGGCTTTATATCTTACTATGCGACTTTCTCTTACGAGAACTCCACGGCTAATCCCAACGCTTTCTTGATTATCATCATTGCCTTGTCGACGGCTTTGATTACCGGCGCTGTCTTTGGAGGCCTTTATTCTTTGATGTGCGTCACCTTCAAATGCAACCAGAACGTCATGGGTTTAGTCATTACCACTTTCTGCGTGGGCTTCGGCAAATTTCTTTCGTTCTGCGCTGGAATAACCTCTGATTCCAAAGCTTCTTTTGCGGGTCAGGTCTTTAATGCCTCTATTCCCGGGCTTTCAGAGATTCCTTTTATCGGACCTGTCGTCTTCGGATATGGCTTTATGGTCTATCTGACGATTATCATCGCGGTTCTCCTCGATCTTTTCCTGAAGAAAACTCGCCCGGGTCTTTCCTTGCGCTCAGTAGGGGAGTCTCCCGCCTCTGCGGATGCCGATGGCATCGATGTCGTGCGCTATAAGTATTTGGCGACTATTGTCGGCTGCGCTTTGACGGGCTTAGCCGGCATGATATATGTCTTAGGGTTTGCCAAAGGCCTTTGGTCTACAAACAACAATATTGAAGCGATTGGTTGGCTGGCCGTGGCTTTGGTCATCTTTGCTTCATGGCATCCTATCCGTCTGATCTGGGGCTCGATTATTTTCGGCTTCTTCTTTTGGGCTTACAATTATCTTCCGGACATTGTTGCGATGCCGACTTTCACAGGCTTTAAGGAACTTCTGAAGATGCTTCCTTACGTGGTTACAATCATCGTTTTGATTATTAATTCTGCAAAGCACAAGAAGGAAAATCAGCCTCCGGAATCACTGGGGCTCTCATATTTCCGCGAAGAAAGATAAAAGAACTTATATAAGGTCACAGAGCGCAGAAACGTCTTTCTGCGCTTTTTCTATTTAAATTTTATGCTCTTAATATGTCTGCCCAATGTGGTAGAATTAAAGCAGTTAAGTTAATTGTCAATTATTTTAATGCCTAATTTTATGGGCGGTAAGGTGTTTGTCCGCAAATGGAGGGATTAAAAGAAGATGAAAAGAAAAGCAACATTAGTTTCCTTAGCCTTGCTTTTGCTGGCTTCTATTTCCGGCTGCGGAAATAGCAGCTCCGAAGTCGATTCAATTCCTGAAGGAAAGGCTGTTCTGACTATCGTCGGTTCCGCGAAGCAATCTTTGGCTTTTGAATCTATAGCGGCAGCTTTCAATAAAAAATATCCTAACTGCTCCGTCAATTACAAATACTTGGAAAATTATAAGACCACGCTTTTGACTCTTTTAGCGCATGATACAGATAGCTCCGCTTCTTCTTCTTCTTCCTCTTCGTCTCTGGAGATTAACCGGCCGGCTTCTGGCATCGATATGTTCGTTACGGAGAATATTCAGTCAGATTCGGCCCGCCTGCCATATGCTTTGAATCTTTTTTCGGTTTCTGATCAGCTCGATCTTTCTGATACCTTTGATGGCCTTATTAAGAATTTCACTCTGAAAAACAGCGAAGCCAGCGGCAACAAGCAGATTTATGCAGTCCCGCTGGGCTCGGAAGTGCGCGGCCTTTTTGTTAACAAGACTCTTTTGAAAAGCCGGGGAATCGCTAATGTCCCTTCTAACCGGGCGGAGCTTTTATCTGCCTGCGAGACTTTAGCGGGAACGAAGATGGCTTCGGGATTGGATACTATTCCTTTCCAGGGAAATCCTTCGACTTTCAGCCAGTGGCTGATGTATCCGTATGTGGCCAGCATTGTCGGCAATGCTGCGGATTACGCTTCCGTCTACGCGGAAATCAACGCTCACGGGGCGGGGGTTGCCACCAAGTATTTTACAAATCCGATGTCTTTTTTATACGATTTGGTTTCCAATAACTATTACAATTACGCTTATGCCGAAGAAAAATACGGCAATTTTACGCGTGGCAATTACGATGACTCGGCAATGAGCTTCCTCAACATCAAAGCCGGTTCCGATGGCAGCTATGCCAAAGTCGATGACCTTGGCAACGTGCCTTTTTTATCGGGTGTCCGCTCGATGAATAACGCTATTGAAAAGTATAAGAATGATTACGACAGCAACATCGATTATCAGTTTATGATGGCTCCGGTCGGCGTGGACAGCGGGTATGGATATCTGTCTCCGGGCGATGGCATCGCGGTGAATAAGAACACGACGCAGATGGCGTGGACGCTGAAGTTCATGGATTTCCTTTTCCAGAAAGATAACAACAAGGTCTATGCCTCTAAAGCCAACATTGCTCCGAATACGAGCGATGTTTACGATACGATGAAAGATGAATTCAATATTGAGGCTGATCACTGCTGTGAGGTCGGCAGCGTCACTTTTGACTTTGATTTTTACGAGATCATAAAAAAGACGCTGACTGATATTTCCAAAGCTAACAAGGCTAAATATATGATTGATAACGGAGATGGCACCTATACGATGCATCCTCTCTCTTATTATATGGATACGCTTGAGGCGAATTTCGTCGCCGGGAAGGTCTTATAGAATATTATGGCTATGGAACCAGAAAAAAAGAGAAAGCTGATTAACATCGGCGTCGGTGCCGTCAATGCGGTTTTGCTGGCCGCTGTCATCTTTATTTTTGTCCGCTATTCGGACAACAGCCGTTCGGCTATCTATGGGCAGAATATCGATAATATCACGAACCTGAACCATTCGGCCGCGCAAGCCGCCGATTCCTATTTGGCTTACTATACGCAGAGAGTCAAGGATAAGTCTTCTTATATTCAGAATGCGAGCATGAGCCTGACTCAGGCGCAGGATTACCTTTTTAATTCTAATTCTGATAACAGCGATCCTTTCGAGCTGATCGGCACTGACTGCAAAGGCTACCTGATTCAGAAGGACAGCAGCGGGAATTATATCAGCCTCGATTACATGACTAATTCCTCTTATCCCGAGATTCAGACGATTTGCCAGGCGTCTTCGGATGCGACTAACCTGACGGCTTCTTATGTCTCGGAGTTCAACGATGCTTATAGCGGCTATGCTTCTTTCGGCGTCTATACGCACCTGAAGATCGACACGGCTTATTACACGCTTTTCTTCATCGATAAATCTGAAAACCTCATCGCGGACATTGAAAAGCCCGGGGGCTATGAAGGTATGGCCACTGTCTTAATGGACCTCAATGGCAACTACATCATCTCCAATGAGTCTTTTAAATCGACGAATCTTTTTAACTATATCTCCGTCTTCAACAGCCTGACTTCGAGTCAGTGGCAGGCCTTGAAGAACTCCGTGATCAATAGCGATGCTGGGGCAATCGAAGGCTATAAGGATGCTGCCGGCGAAGACTGTGTCTTCATTTATCAGAAGTACACCAATCAGGTAATGGGCATTTCTTTCTATGCCGTCAGTACTGTGCCTCTTTCTTCCTTTAAGAACTCTGCGGCTAATACTGGCATGTATTTGGTTTTTATTACTCTGGCCTTGCTTGCAATGCTGGTCATTGATGCGGCTTGGCTCTTCATCATGAACGCCCGGCTCAGAATCGGCCTGAACCGCGAAGCTGAAGCTAATGCGGCCAAAACCGATTTCTTCTCCCGCATGTCTCATGATATGCGCACGCCTCTTAATGCTATTTTGGGCTTTACTAAGCTTACTGAAGACAGCCCGGATCTGCCAGACTCACTTAAGCCTAACATCCAGAACATCGATACTTCCGGTCACTATCTGCTAGGTATTATCAATGATGTTTTGGATATGTCGAAGATTGAAAGCGGAAAAATAGAGTTCCATACGGAAACTATCGACTGCACTCGCTTCTTTAAGTCCATAACTGATGTCTTTACCGAAGAGGCTAATAACAAAGGCATCCAACTGAAACTTGATTTTTCTTTCTCCTTAGCCAATTACTTAGTCTTTGATTCCCTCCGTGTCCGGCAGATTTTCTCCAATCTTTTATCTAACTCTATCAAGTTTTCACAGAAGGGTACGGAGATTACCTGGACTATAAGGGAAGCGGGCAACAGCGACGGCTATGTCAAGATGACTTCGGTTATTCAGGATCAGGGCTGCGGAATGTCAGAAGAGTACCTTAAGAATATTTTCACGCCTTTTACTCAGGAACAGAACCCTTATTCCGCTCAGGAACAGGGCACGGGTCTCGGCTTGGCCATCGTCAAGCATCTGGTGGATCTGATGGGTGGAAGCATTGAGGTGGAAAGCGAAGTCGACCACGGCAGCAAATTTACCATTGTCCTCAATTTCAAAGTCGGCAATGAGGAGCCGACGACCACGCATGCCAAGCTTAATCTGATGGCTAATAAGGTTATTAAAGGCAAACGCGTTCTCATCTGCGAGGACAATGCCCTGAACAGGGGAATTGTCGAGGCGCTTCTTTCTACGAAAGGCCTGCAGTTTGAAAGCGCCGAAAACGGCAAAATCGGAATTGAAAAGTTCAGTGCCTCGCCTCTTAATTACTATGATGCCATCCTGATGGATATCCGCATGCCGGTCATGAATGGCTTAGAGGCCTCTAAAGGCATTCGGGCCTTGGACCGTTCCGATGCGAAGAAGATTCCTATCATCGCTATGACAGCTAATGCTTACGATGAAGACATCAAAGAATCTCTTGATGCGGGCATGAACGCTCACCTCGCCAAGCCTTTCGAGCCGGAGAAGCTCTTCTCTACGCTGGCGGGCTTCATTGAAAAGAATAAGTAGTTTCTGCCGGTGATTTTAAAAGTCTCTTAGTAACCTAAGAGACTTTTTTCTCGCCTTTGATATTCCTTAGAAATCCAGAGTATCGACTTTAGGAAGAAGGGCGGCCAATTTGGCTTTGCAGTTATCGACCATCGGCTTGCCTTCAGGGGTATCTACGCCCTGACGGCGGATGGTGCGGCGCATCAGACGGGTGTAGCCGACGATTTTAGCCTTGTTTAGAATAGACTGGTATGTTTCTTCATCGGGATTGTTCAGATATAGCCTGGTGGCCTTATCGAAGAATTCGGTCGTAAGACTGAAAGGGAGATTGAGGAATTTCTCAACGATAGTCTTATCCACATCTCCAAAGCCGACAAAGCCCAAATACATGGTTCCGAGCTCGAAAACAGGATGGCCCATTGAGAGCGTGTCCATATCAATCAGGAGGACTTCATCTTTCTGCATCATCAGATTTTTCGTATGGTAGTCTCCGTGCATCATCGTGTGTCTTTCAGGGACGCCTTCCATCAAAGCGTGAAGTTTTTCATACTGGTTTGCAGGCAGATAGTCCTTTAAGAATTCCGCCCAGCTGATGGCGACCTGCTTGGTGTCGGGCATTTCACCCGGCTCCAGCTTGGTCGAATGGATTTTCTTTAGAACATCAACATACAAGCCGATGTATTTATCCATCTTAGAAGGATCTTCTTTTATCAGGGCTGAGAAAGACTTGGCGTTCAGCAGCTCAAAGACAGATCCGTAACTGTTGCCGACTTTGACGACATCGTAAGGTATAGCCGTCGGTATGCCTAAAACAAAAGCTTTGCGGGCTAAGTCTCTTTCACGGTTGATTTCCGGAAGGGAATCCGGATTGTTGTAAACCTTGATAATGGTGTCCGGGTCCAGGCGGTAAACCTTGCCGTTAGAACCCTGGCCTATGACTTCGCAGCCTTCAACAGATAAGACTCGGAAGGCTTTTTCCACGGGGATCATCTCTGAGAAGCCCGTCATTTCCAGGACTTCGTAGACCGAAGAGGAAACGTTGATAAGCTTCAGACTTGGCTCCTGGCGGGAAAGCCTCAGAATAATGCGGAGCCCCGCAGAAGAAATATACTCAAGATTCTGAGCGTCTAAAGTGAAAGTGCCTTCTGAATGCTTTGTGCGGATGGCGTTTATTTGGCTTTCCACTTCCGGAGCATTGGAAGAGTCGATATGACCGGACAAGCTGATGATGAGATTGCCATTTTCGATGCGGCTATCAGTGTTTCCCATATGATTTATCCTTCTTTCTTCAAATGTTCTTATCGCAGGTGATGATATTGCCAGTCGAATGCTCTTCGTAAGTGACGTTGTCGCAGAGCTTCTTGACCAGATAGATTCCCAGTCCACCTTCGCCTCTTTCTTTCAGAGGCTTAGTCACATCCGGATCAGGCACCTTGGTGATGTCATAAGAATCCCCGCGGTACTGGAACTTGATAGATAGCAGGTTATTGTGGATAAAAATAAAGAAGGTCAGATCAGGGCTGCCAGAATACTTGACGATATTAGAGAAAAGCTCATCCATGACGACGCTGATTTTCATCATAATAGGCTCAGGGACTTTTTTCTCCGTCATCTTTTCTTCGGCGAAAGACGAAATAATCTGAAAGTTCTCGGTCTTAGCTGCACAGGTTACGCTCTGATAGAAGCCATTGACGCTCAAAGCCAGCATCGTCATATCATCGGACTGCTCAAAGCCTTTGGTGAAAACTTTGACATCCTGATTGACATTATTAATGACTTCTTCAGGAGAAAGGCTGCGGTCAGCGTTATCCAGGAAGTTTTCCAGCCTCTTTTCGCCGTACTGCTTGCTTTCTTTGTCCATGGCTTCAGTAATGCCGTCGGTATATAAGAAAATCTTCTCATCTTCCGAAAGCGTTGTCTCAAATTGCTTGTATTTGGTTTTCTTCGAGCCAGCGAGGACAAAGCCGGATAAGTCTTTTAAATACGTGAAGGGCTGTCCTATTTTGCCGATTAATGGCGGATTATGCCCGCAGTTAACATAAGTCAGCTTGCCAGTAGAAATCTCCAAGACGCCAACCCAGCAGGTAACGAACATATGCTGGTCGTTGCCTTCCAGAAGCTGCTTGTTTGACTTGGTCATCGCTTCCGCTGGGCTCAGGCCCGACTGAAGGTTGTTTTTGATTAAGGTTTTCGCAATGACCATGAACAGCGCGGCAGGGACGCCTTTGCCAGAGACATCGGCAATCAGGAAAGCGAAATGGTCGTGGTTGATGAAGAAGAAATCATAAAAGTCGCCTCCGACTTCCTTTGCCGGGTTCATCGAAGCAAAAATCGAGAATTCTTTGCGGCCCGGGAAATCCGGGAAAATCTTCGGAAGCATGGAGTCCTGAATGGAAGTGGCGACCGAAAGTTCTGATTCAACCTGCTTAGCATGCTCAGAAGTGTCTGTGTAATTGTTGATCTTATCTCTTAAGTAGATGACTAAGCTGGCGGCTAAGGCATTGCAGATTAGGAAAGGGATGGCGATTTCTGATATGGCTGCCCAGGCTTTGTCCCAGCCTCTCATGCATGTCAGGTAAATCAGAGCCAAGGAAAGGTGGAAGACTTCGGCTAAAAAGCCGACGAGCATGGCCCACCAAGCCCGGTGTTTGGACTTCATAAGCGGCTTAGCAACAAACCCTGAGAATAAGCCAATCAGCAAAGTTGAGACGGCACAGGGAATGGAGGTTCCGGCAGTGACATCCGGAAGGCCGATAAGAAGGCGGTGCAGGCCGGCGATAAAACCAGCCAGCAAGCCCGCTAAAGGCCCGCCTAAAAGCCCGGCTAAAATGGAACCCACATCGCGGATGGAAACCACCGCTCCTGAATCCATGGTGTATCCGGAGATGGTTCCGTATATGCCGAAAAGGCCACCGACCAAACCCACGAAAAGAATCTTGGTCCAGCGATTGCCGACTTTGCGTAAATCAGAAACTTTTTTGACGCCTTCCAGAAGTATGACTAGGAGATCGATAACGGCGATCGTGCCAATTAGGGAGACAATCATTTTTCTTATGGCCTCTAGCATACTATTTAATAGTCAGGAGATCGGAGAAGCCCGTCAAGTCGAAGACTTCCTTGATTTCGGGGCAGACATTGAGAACCGTCAAGGTCCCTTCTGTATCATCCATAGTATTCTGAGCCCATAAAAGGACTCTTAAACCGGCTGAAGAAACATAATTTACTTCTTTTAAATCAATCATGAGACTCTTTGTTTCAGGTGTCAGATTGTTTTTGATGGCAGTCTGGAAAGCTTCAGAAGTCTGTGTATTGATGCTTCCGGAGGCCTTGATTGTCAGTTCAGCTCCGTTTTTTACTGCTGTTGTTTCCATATTTGGACATCCTTCCTAGTTTTTATTATACAGCATACTATTTTTTAGTTCACCAATAGTTAATTGTTAAACATTTAAATAAAGAGCAGCAGCTTTGCCAGGTAAACATAGGCGAAAGAGAAAGAAACCCCATAAATGATATTAAATAGGTTATCCCAGATAAAACTCCTCTGGCCCATATGCGGATGATAAATCAAAGCCAGAGGTATCAAAGCGCAGATCCAATAGGACTTATTCATATCCAGGGCTTTGCCGTATGGAGTGGCTTTCATCAGATAGTTAACTAAGGCCAGCAAACCGATGATGACTGAGGCAAAAAGATTCTTCATGAAGAAGTATTTGTTTCCGTTGAAGAAAAGCTCTGCGTTGTCTTTTCCGTATTTAGACCGGGCATATTTTTGATAAAAGAAGATGCACAGAGGATATAGGATTGCGAAAGCTGTCATGTTGAACTGTTTTCTATAAAGGAGGCCTTCAACCAAACTGGGCAGCTGATTCCAGCTCCAGAGCTTAACCCCAACCGAATAAATATAAGAGCCTAACAGATAAAGAAACGGCAAGGCTACTAAAGAACGCCAAATGATTATTTTTTTCTTGTTGGAAGCGAAACTCGGGGTGGTTAAAAGGAACATATATATCAAAGAGAAGCAGCCAATACCCCAGAAAAGATTACCGGGAAGCACGGCTGTCATGACTGCCAGCAGGCTGGTGTAATAGAAGTCGGTTGTTTTCGAAAGGTAGAAAGAAAACATATTTTCAGCCACATAGTAAAGTAAGCCGAAGAAGAAAAAGGTCAGGATCTGCGGCATGATATTGTCCTTCGACTGCATGACCTCAATCTTCATGTAGAACAAAATCAAAGTAGCTAAAGGCAGATAAGGCATAATCTGGACGAAATTAACGACATCAGAAAGAATATTCAGCAGAGAGAAGAAATCTTCGGCTAGCGTAATCTTATGGACAATTTGGAAGAGGAGTATGGAATAGGCTAATAAGAAAGCTACGCCTAAAAGGCGAATAAAGGTCTCCGGCAGAAACGGCTGGATTTTCCAGTTGGGCTTTAAAGGCTGAATATTTTTGACGCTGACCTCAGGGAACTCCGGCATCAGTTCTTTTATTTGGCCTTTCTTCTTGACGGCGTAATGGATAACCAGGCAGAGGGCATCGGCGAAAGCGAAGATGCAGCCGGCAATGGCACCAAACAAAAGCAGATTATCGCCTGTCTGAGTGTATCCGGCTTTGATTCTGTTTCCTTCCGCTTCCATCTGCAGCAGGAGCAGGAGAGTGTTTGGCAAAGCGGCTGCGGCTCCCGCTTTATAAGCTTGGTAAAGTTTTTCAAAATCAGAGGCGTGCTTATCCAAAAGATTCTGCGCCGGCTGAAGGAGGCTTTCATCATCGACATACTGTAGGATGTTGACTAAAGCATGATCGATTTTAAAAGAGCCGTTTTCAATGGCCCCATAGCCGACATAGTCGGTTTCATCAATGCTGTATTCGATAAAAAAAGTCATTTCCGAGGAAGCAGTCTGCGGCAGCGTTAAGGTGAAATTGTCATCTGGGAAGCTGAAGGCCAAGCTGGTGTAATTCAAGTAAGTGTCGCTTTCTGAAACTGAGGAGGTGAGGACATTTAAACTGCTGTCCGTGTAGGCCAAAGTATATTTGCCTTCGTCTTCCGAATAATTGCCCCGGCTGCGGGCATCATTGACAAAAGCGATGAATTCATCTTGATAGAAGCCCTTCGTTTTCGTCTCTTCAAAGTTCAAGAGAGCCGAGCCGGAAATGACGGCCGCCATGCTTAAAAGAAGCAAAGCAGACACGATGATGATTGTCTTCCATTTGGCGCAGATTTTCTGAATTTTCTCCATGCCTTTAGATTCTTTAAGGCGGGGAAGATCGGAAGGGTAATTTAGACCGTCATCAAAAACAGCAGGGAGCGTATTAAAGCACTCCGCCAGTCTCTTTTTGTTTTTAGCGCTAAATGACAGATAGCCGTGAAGATAAAGATAAAGGACAAGGCGGGAAATGTGAGTTCGGCGGCAGACATCCTTGGAAGTCAGCTGGCCGTCCTTCATCAGATTATATAAAGTTAAATTTGGACTCATTATAAAAATATTATAACAAAAAAGGCGCTTCCCATAACGGAAAGCGCCTCTTTTTGCTTCAAGGGCCGCCTGAGGCTGTCTACACGACATCCAGAGACGGTTTCTTCCAAATCCGTGCCTTGTCGCGGATAAGAAAGGCGAAGAAATAGAATGCTGAGCTAATTAGGCAACAATACCGGTCAGATCGATAGTGTAGCCAGTGTATTCTTTGTTAGCATCTCTGCCGAACTGGGCATCGTTGTTACCAGAGTTAGAAAGCCACATTTCGAGCATATTCATAGCATCGTTGTAATCGCAGAGCCAGCCCGCACGAGAGCACTCATACTGGCCAGCGGTTCTAGCGGCAACCGCAGCGTTCCAGTCTGAAGCCTGCTGAATATCAAGCGTGATGCCGTAAGCAGCAAATTCGGACTGAACAGCCGTAGCGACAGCGGCATGGCCGGAGGAAGTGTTCGTAGAGAACTTGACCGCCGGGACATTGGTGAACTTCTTGGTGGCAGCATCATAAGTGAAGCCAGCCGCCTTGATGAGCTCAACGCCTTCGGCGACGTTAGAAGTATAGTCAGCCGAAGCGACAGAATAGTATCCTTTGCCATCGTTGGCCTGCTTGGTGAAGTCTGCGCCCGTGGCTGCATCAGTGACGCCCGCACCGACGAAGGTGTTGGCCGGAGTCTGTCCGCCTTTAGTGACGGAATTGACGATGTAGTTACGGTCGACTAACAGAGATAAGCCTCTTCTGAAAGACTGTCTCTTCGCTTCAGTATCGGCGATGACAGCGTATCCGGAAGCGTTAGCCCCAGCCTCGTTGACGTTGAATTCATAGTAATAAGTGCCAAGGTTAGGCATATTGTAGTATTCATTGACAGCAGAATACTTAGTCTTGATGGCATCGATTTCAGCCGAAGGGAACGAATCAGCGAGATCCAAATCGCCTTTTTCGAACTCAGAGTAGATGTTGGCATCATCATCCGAAAGATGCCAGACAATCTTCTCGATCTTGACGTTGGCCGCATCGTAGTAGTTAGGATTCTTCACCATGGTGATGGAAGAAGAATGCGTCCAAGCCGAAATCTTGTACGGGCCGTTGCAGACATAAGTCGAAGGATCAGTCGCCCAGACGCCGACATCGGTGACATCGTTCTTTTCGACAGTCGCCTTCTGAACCGGAGCGTAGACCGGGAAAGCGCAGAGCTGCTCAAAGTAGCCGCAGGCAACCGGAAGCGTGCAATAGAAATGCGTGCCATCTTCGGAAGCGGAGATTTCAAGCTTTTCCGTGCCAGTCGTATCGGCTTCCGTCTTAGCCGCATTGCCGATGCAATCGAACATATAAGCATAAGAAGCACCAGTCTTGCCGCTGGCGGTACGGTTCCAAGAATAGACGAAGTCATTGGCATCCAAAGTGGTGCCATCGGACCATTTAAGTCCTGCTCTCATCGTGAAATCATACTTGATTGAGCCATCAGCCGCAGTCGTGGTGGTATAGCCCGTAGCGCATCCAGGGACAGGCTTAACGCCGCCGTTGCCATCATCGCCTAAAGCATAAAGGCCAGTGAAAGCATGAGCAATATAGTTAGCGCCATCGACAGTCGTATTCAGAGCCGGATCGATAGATCCCGGTTCGGAGGCAATGCAGGCATCAACCTGAGTTGAGCCAGTCTTGGTGGCATAGGTGAAGAGTTTATAGCCCATCGGGGAGTAGAGCAGATTCTTCACAGCGCTGTTCAGAAGGTACTGATCAGTGTAATAGTAAATAGGCATTAAGCAGCCAGTCGACATGAGAAGGTCTTCAGCCTTGTGCATCATCTTGGTGCGCTTGGCCGCATCGGTCTCAATCTTGGCGTAGTGAATAAGCGTATCGTAAGTCGCCTCCCAGTTTCCGGTCAGGGTGGTAGTAAGCGGAGCCCAGGAAGTGGCAGCGTTGTTCGAAGTGGCCGAAGAAGTGGTAGTTCCGCAGCCAGTCATCTGGAACAGCATGGCAGCCGCAGATAAGGAGATCATAAGTCTTCCTAAATTCTTTTTCATAATTTAAATCCTTTCTTTGATTTAATTTGATTCCGTCTGGGATTCAGCCTTAGATGAGGCTATCTCCCTTAAGCATTGACTGCTCTAAGCGCAGTAAAAGCGAACTTTCTATTCTCATTTCCCCTGTTGCGCCTCCTCTGAATTATCTTCAGGAGCCCCTTTCACTCCTGAATCATTGACGTTGCTTGCGATTCCTGGATAATGGCAAGCGACGAAATGACCTGCAGAAACTTCCGTTAGCTCCGGGCGCTCTTCAGCGCACTTTGCTGTCGCAAATGGGCAGCGGGTGCGGAACGAACAGCCAGACGGGGCATTAAGCGGACTCGGAATATCCCCTTGGAGCATGATGCGCTTATTGGCGCGGGCAACCTTGGGGTCTGGAACCGGAATGGCGGAGAGCAAACTCACCGTGTAAGGATGGAGCGGATTGGCAAACGTCTCTTTCGACGTCGTCAGCTCCACGATGCGGCCCAGATACATAACAGCGATGCGGTCGGAAATATGCTTGACGACCAGCAGGTTATGCGCAACAAACAGATAGGTCAGATGCAGTTCATTCTGCAGATCCTTGAAAGTATTGAGGACCTGAGCCTGAATGGAAACATCCAGAGCCGAGACCGGCTCATCGCAGACGACAAACTCCGGATTCATAGCTAACGCGCGGGCAATGCCGATTCTCTGTCTCTGTCCGCCGGAGAACTCATGAGCGTAGCGGTTAGCCTGCTCAGCGTTCAAGCCGACTTTCTTCATCAGCGAATGGATTTTCTCATCACGTTCAGCCTTACTAGCACAGGCTTTATTGACATCCAGCGGCTCGCCGATAATATCGGCAACCGTCATTCTCGGATCCAAGGAAGAATACGGATCCTGGAAGACGATATTCGTCTTGCGCCGATATTCTTTCATGGCTGCCTTGTCTTTAGGATTAATCTTCTTCCCGTCGAAATAGATTTCGCCGGATGTCGGATTATAAAGGAACAGAATAGCTCTTCCCGCTGTCGTTTTCCCACAGCCAGACTCACCGACTAAGCCGAGTGTCTCGCCTCTTTTAATATCAAACGAGATATCATCGACCGCCTTAAGGTCCTTATGCTTGAATAATCCGTCGGCAATAGGGAAGTACATCTTCAGATGGCGGACCGAAACAATCACATCATTGGGAACTTGGGATTCTTCTTTCTTAATTTCTTCAGGCTTATCTTCCTTCTTCACTTCCGGGAGGGAATCTTCTTTAACTTCATCAGCCATTATTCATTTCCTCCTTTCTTCTTAGCGCTTCTTTTCGATTTAGCCGCCAAGAGTTCTCCGATAGTCTCCGTTTTTTCCTTCTTAGCAACCTTAGGCTTTTTGGCCTTCGGCGCCTTCTTTTCCGGAGTCTCAGCATCTTTTTGCGGTGCTTCTTTTTCTGAGTCAGCAACCGGAGTCACTTCAGCCGCTTTAGGCGCTTCTTCCGGTTTATCATCAGCTTTAACAGGTTCTTCTTTCTCGGGAGCCTGTTCAGGCTTTTCTTCTTTATCTAACTCTTCCTGAGGAGGGACAGGCTGAGAACTAACGGCTTCAGAGGCTACCTCTTTTTCCGTCGGTTCTTCTTTATTGATTTCTTCAGCAGGAACGGGCTCATCCTTAATAGGCTGAGCTTCTTCCGGCTTTTCTTCTTTCGTCTCTTCTTTTTCCTCTTCCGGAGCAGCCTGTTCGCTGTCAGGTTCCTCTTGAGCTTTAACTTCTTCTGCCTCAGCGGGAGCTTCTTCTTGAGGTTCTTCCACCGGCTTTTCTTCTTTGGCTTCTTGATCAGCCTTTTCTTCTATCTTTGTTTCTTCCGGGGCTGTCTTATCTTCTTCGGAAGTTGCTTTTTCTTCCTCATCTTCTGACGGAACTTTTGTATTTTCCGCTTTTTTGTCGGCTTCCTCTTCTTTAGGAGCCTCAGCGGTATTTTCCGTTTCTTCTTCAGCCGGTTTATCTTCTTCCGGCTTATCTTCCTTCGTCTCTTCTTCCGAAGGAACTTGGGCTTTTGCTTTAATAAGGCTTTCAACGGACTTTAGATTCTCTGGAGCTTCTGGAGGCTGAGTCACATCAATGACGCCTTCATCCTGCATTTTCTTAACGATTTGCCAGCAGGAAGCCAAGTGGTCTTCTGCCACCCGCATCTGCGGAGGATAATTGTCGATGCAGACTTCCATAGCATGATCGCAGCGGGAAGCGAATGGGCAGCCTTTAGGCAAACACATAAGGTCTACCGGATTGCCTTTAATAGGGACCAGCTGACGGTCATCAGCCAAAGTCGGGACCGAATTGATCAGGCCTTTGGTGTATTCATGAGCCGGCTCGTAGAATACTGCATCTGAGGTGCCTCTTTCGACAATGCGGCCGGCGTACATGACGTCAACTTCATCGCAGATGGAAGCAACAACGCCCAAATCGTGAGTGATGATGATAATAGCCATGCCCATCTTCTGCTGGATTTCCTTCAAAAGCTCAAGGATCTGAGCTTGAATAGTGACATCCAAGGCCGTAGTGGGCTCATCAGCGATAAGGAGGTCCGGGTTGCAGACCAAGGCCATAGCGATAACGGCGCGCTGGAGCATGCCGCCTGAGAACTCAAAAGGATACTGCTTCATCCTTTTCTCGGGTTCGTTGAATCCGACGAGGCGGAGCATTTCAATGGCGCGGTCATAAGCTTCTTTTTTCGTTATTTTTTCGTGGGTTCTTATGGCTTCAATCAGCTGGTTGCCAATCGAGTAGACCGGATTTAAAGCGGTCATCGGATCCTGGAAAATCATCGCGATGCGGTTGCCGCGGATTTCGCGCATTTCGGCTTCAGATAGGCCAATAAGTTCTTTGCCGTCAAATTTAATAGAGCCGGAATCAATAGTTCCGTTTTTATCGATAATCTGCAGAATCGAATAAGAAGAGACAGACTTGCCAGAGCCAGATTCGCCGACGATGCCGAGAATCTTTCCGCGGTTCAGACTGAAAGAGACGCCGTTGACGGCCTCGACTTTGCCAGCCGTAATGCGGAACGAAACATGCAGGTCTTTTACTTCAATCAGAGGAGTATCAGGTATATTTTCTTCTTCCATAATCCTATCCTCCTTTACTTCTGAAGCTTAGGATCGAAGGCATCACGGAGGCCATCGCCTAAGAGGTTGAGAGCGAGAACAATAAAGCAGATCATCAGAGCCGGAATCAGCAGCCTATAAGAGTAGGACTGCATGACTGCACGTCCTTCATCTGCTAAAGCGCCCAGAGACGGAGTCGGAATCTTAACGCCCATGCCGATAAAGGACAGGAATGATTCAGTGAAAATAGCAGAAGGAATCTGAAGAGCCACGGCGACGATGATGACGGACATCGAGTTCGGCAGCAGGTGCTTTCTGATAATCCAGAACGCAGAAGCGCCGGAAGCCTTGGCGGCCATGACGAAGTCCTCTCGCTTTAAAGAGAGAATCTGCCCGCGCACGAGACGTGCCATGCCGACCCAATACAACAAGGCGAAGACGATGAAAATTGAAATCATTGACGAGCCGACGCGAGCTAAGAAAGAGCCGGTCGGCAGGGAAATGGTCTGCTGGAGAACCGTGGAAATTAGAATGATGATCAGCATATCCGGAATCGAGTAAATGATATCGACGATTCTCATCATAACTAGGTCCACCTTGCCGCCTAAGTAGCCTGAGATGGAGCCGTAAACAGAGCCGATAATCAAAACGATGATGGAGGCAAAGAAGCCGATGATCAAAGAAATGCGGGTTCCGTAAATGACACGTATAAAGAAGTCACGGCCTTGGTCATCCGTGCCGAAAATATGCGGGAAGACAAACTGGCCTGCAGCTATTTGAGCCTGCTCGGTCGTTCCGTACTGGAACGGAGCTAAGTTCTGATAAGAAGAGTCGGTGGTCTGACCGGCGGTAAGGCCGAGAACCTGAGAATAGGAATAAGGCCAGAAGATAGGAACGAAAATGACAACAAGAATCAGGACGACGATAAACCAGAAGGAAACCATCGCTACCGGATTCTTCTTCAGTCTCTTAACGCCGTCTTTGAAGAAGGTCGAAGGCTTTCTCATCGTATTGGTAGAGGCCTTTTCGGACTCAGTCGCGTCGTTGAACTTTGCCAGGTTGAGTTGGAAGCTCAGCGGATTTTTCTTTTTCAATGCCATAATAAATTCCGCTCCTTCCTAATCAAAGCTGACTTTCGGATTAGCGACAACGTAGAGAATATCGGAGATGAGGAGCATGATAACCATCATTTCCGTTAAGAAGATGGTCGTGCCCATGATGACAGAGTAGTCACGCGAAGTTATGCAGCTTATGAAAGTCCTGCCTAAGCCTGGAATGGCGAAGACTTCCTCAACGACCAAAGAGCCAGTGATGATGTAAGCAAACTCCGGTCCGATATAGGTGATAATCGGGGTAAGGGAGTTTCTTAAAGCGTGCTTGAAGATAATCTTCGTGCTCGGCAGGCCTTTAGCCTTAGCCGTGCGGATGAAGTCCTGATTCAAGACATCCAAAGTTGAAGAGCGGGTCATGCGCGTAATGTAAGCCGCTGGATATAAAGACAAAGTGATTATTGGCAGAATGAAGGCTTTCCATTCGGCGCCGTCTTCAGCCGCCGAAGCTAAGGAAGCCGGGAGCCAGTCGAGGCGGACGCAGAAGATAAGCAGGAGCAGGGTAGCGATGACAAAGGAAGGAGTCGCAACCGAAGCGGTCGATAAGACCATGATGAAGCGGTCAATGAACTTATTCTGCTTAACAGCGGCGATAGAGCCGAGGACGATGCCGACCACCAAAGCCAGAAGCAAGGCGATTGTGCCGATTTTGGCAGAGACGTTAAGGCCATTATTGATTATCCACATAACGGTGCGGCCTTTGGTTTTCATTGAAGGGCCGAAATCAAAGGTCAGGGCGGAGAGGAGGTACTTTCCGAACTGGACGTACCATGGCTGATCCAAGCCGTATTTTTCCGTCAGAATCTTCAGAGTCGTAGCTGTGATGGCTTTGCCTTCAGATAAGAAAGGGCCGCCAGGAATGGCCTGCATCGTGAAGAACGTTATGGCGATAACGCAAAAGACTGTCAGAATTGACATGAGCAGTCTTTTCACAATGTAAATCAAAAGCTTTTTATTCATATTTGCCTCGGGAAATCCAAATAAACCTAGAATGATTCCCTGGCCACTCAGCTAGAATAGGGCAAACAAAGCACTTTACGTGGCTTCTGCCCAGAGCTGATGTTCTAAATTTCTTCGCTAAGCTAACAAGGTAACCGCTGGATTTATAACTAGAATAATAGTTTGCCGGCTTTCAATAGTCAAGAAAAGGGCCGAGAATTTTTATGAAAGCGCTTTGCTTTTTGTATTAATCGCCTGTTTTTCGGGCTTTTTTAGCTAAAGTAGGTCAATATCTAAAGAATTTGGGCATTTAAAAACCTCGGGCTGAAAAGGCTCCCGAGGTTATAAGGAAAACTAGTTTTTCGACTGCTCTTCGATATCGTGCGCCGCTTCCTTCTGGTCTTTATTGAAGGCGTCGGCTTTCTTGATATCCTTCGCGGTGGCTTCGACCGTTTCAGCCTCTTCGCCTTTGTAGCAATAGTAGTGGGTATAAGGCATATCGATGCCGTTCGAATCAAACATGATATAAAGGTCGCGGTTGAGGTCACGCTGAACCTGGAAGCGGTCTTCTTCTTTGCACTTCGCCACGAACTTGACTTCCATGCCTGCATCCGAGTCCAAGGAAGAGACGCCCTTATAGAAAGGACCTTCGACAATAGCCGGTATCTTCTCTTTGACTTCTTTCAGATGATCGGCGATGACAGCTTCAATCTTCTCAATCGGGACATCGTAGGTGACTTCCACGTTGCAGATAGCCACGGAAAGATCCTGGGAGAGATTAACGATGTTGCCGATGTTGGAGTTATTGATGATCTTGATGTTTCCGGCCGCATCGATGAGCTTAGTGGAGCGGATGCCGATTTCCTGGACGGTTCCGCGGAAATCGTCGATGACCACGATATCTCCGACTTCGTAAGTCTTTTCCGTAATCAGGAACAGGCCGGAGACAATGTCGTTAATCAGCGACTGGCAGCCCAAGCCGATGACTAAGGCTAAGATGCCTAAAGAAGCCACCAGCGTCGAGACATCGACGCCCCAGGTCTCAAGGACTAAGAATAAAGCGGCAATCAGGTCGACGTATTTGACGATGGAGACAATCAAGGACAGCACGGTCTTAACGCCTTTGCCTTTGATCATAAAGAGCTTCATGATAGCCTTGAAGACAGCGAAGACCATGATGGAGACTACGATGATGACCGCAGTCTTAACAAAGGCTCCCGTATGGTTCTTAAACCAGTCGCCGATGGTCATAAAGCCGTTCGTTGAATCCCCGAATAGAGAGCCGAGGATGGAGTTCTCGCCGAAAATCTGCTTGGAGAAAAGGAACACCATCAAAAAGGCAATGCCCAGGCACCACCAGAAGCACTTAGTCCAGAAGGAAATCTTCTCCTCCCGGCTTTTATTGCCCCACCACTGCTTCATTTTCGAAGGCTTCTTTTCCGTATTGTTTTGTTTCTGTTCAGCCATAATCCATGGCCCTCCTTTTTTTAAATCTTCACCTCGAAGGACTGGCCTTCAAGAGGGAATAAAGTAACTGTCTGCGACTTGGAGCCATTAGCCTGCACGGCCGGGTCAGTCGAATCTGCCTTGAGCGTAAGGCCATATGACCCGCCCGTAAAAGACAGGACATCGATCTTATTTTCTTTCCCGGAAGCCGGATCGGCTATATACCAGGAATGCGTCTCGGCTGCGGAAGCGATCGTTATCTGGAAATGACTCCAGTAATTCATATCGTCTTCATAGTTCAGCGTGTAATAAGCGTAGCCGTCGACTGTGCATTGGCAGTTCCAGCTTATTGAATTGACCTGTTCGATGGGGACATAAGCTCCCGTCGTGAATTCTTCCTTGTAGTAAGTCTTGCTGCCGAGTTTGGTTGTCCCGGTGATTTTGAAGCTGTAGCCTTGGAAGCCTTCTAAATCCGCGATGCTGCTTTCATAAGAGCCAGCGGGGGTAATGTCGATTTCCTTAGCGTAAGACCGAGTCAGGCCGGAAAGCTGAATCTTGAGCGGCACTTGGTCTTTATTTTCAACGCTGACAGAGTAATGAAGATGCCCGCCAGTTATTGAAATTCTAGCTTTGACGCTCGGATCTTTCAGCATCCAGCCTCCGCCGATGATGACCACGCTGGCGAGCAAGGCCACGGCGATGGCAGATAAAGAGGAAGTGATGACTTTTGCTGTCCGTCTGGCTTTTTGAGCGACAGGCGAGGCTTTTTCAGTTTTTTGCCCATCGACTTGGTTTTCTTCTTTTCCAGCGGCGTTCTCTTCTTTATAAGTGTTTTCTTCTTTGACTTTGTCTTCCGGGAATTCCTTTTGCCCCGGCGGATTGACTTCCTGTCCGAGGCTGTTGTCTTCTTCAATCCTTTTATTTGAATCGGGTTTAATCATCTGTTAGCCTCCTTCCTGCAGTCTGCTTTTTAGGCTGATGGCAGGCGAATGAACTTCTTATGAGCCTAAATAATAAACACTTTGATTATTATAAGCCAGACAGACAAAAAGCAATAATTATTTGATGAAAACGGAAAATGGGATAAAGAGGATAAGACTTTGTTTTCCTCATCTTTTGATATGTTTGATGAAAATAATAAAAGCAATATGGTTTGTTGACAAAGAAATCAGCGAAGACTAAACTAATCATCATTAGGGCTGAATCGAAAGGGAAAAACTTAATCAGTAATAAAAAGACTAGCTTTATAAGGACTTTTGTTCAATTCATGTCTTTTAGGGCCATACCTGGTGGCCTGATGCAAAAGCGGTCTTTGCGGCGTAAGTAAATTTTCCGAAAATTTACATCCTAATATTATTTTTCTGAAAGATGTCTTATCAAAAAGGGGTAAAAAATGAAAAATCATAAGATTGCTGCTTTTCTGCTGCTGCCACTATTGTCTTTAGCGGCCTGTTCTAATGGGGGCGAAGCCTCATCGATTGTCTCTGAGGCGTCTTCGGTTTCTTCTTCGCAGGTCAGTCCGCTGGGCGCGGCTTTAGATGATTTAAAAGCCGGCTTTGATGCGGTCGCCGTCTATAAAGGCTCTTACATTAACTCCTATGGAGAAATGGTTACGACTAATACGGCTGAAGAGGTCGTCTTAAAAACCGATGACAGGCAGTATGCCTTTAAGGAATTAGGCTTGGACTATAAAAACGAGCCGGTCGATAACAGGACTGAATACACGCATTACTGTGGCGACGAAAAGGATTACCTGTACGAGGAATCCATTAACTATAAGAATGAAGTCTTCAACAATTACGATACGACTGGCGGCATCCGCTTTGATCCGTTCTTCTACAATCCTTTTGAGATGGTGAGCTTAGATGACTTGGCTGATAATGCCGATGGCACTTATAGCGTCAAGGAAGGCTTTGCCCGTTCCGTGGCCAGCTGGTTTGGCTTCGGGCTTTCTTCCATAGCGGATAGAGAGGTGAAGACTTCGGCTTTTACTGTTAAGGACGGCAAGTTCACTTCTTTCCACCTGGCTTATAAGAACATCGTTTATTCTGCTACTTCGATGGTCATCATGGATTTCATGGTTACCTTTAAAGGAACGGGAAAGAGCTTGGAATATCCGCATCAGCAGGCCTTAACCGACGATGGAACGGATAAGACTGCTCTGCAGACGGCTTTCGCTAACATAGGCGAGAATTACACCTGCACTTTCACACTTACTCCAGGCTCTATGAACTTGGTCACCGGTCAGAAGTGGAAGATGTATTTTGCTACAGACAAGATCTTCTTGGATGCCGACTGCTTCTATGCGGTTCCGGGCCTGACTGCCGGGGATATCTATATGAAAAAGACAGGCTACTCTGGACTGGATATTTTCCAGTATTCCACCAGCAGCCTGAAGTTTGAAAAAGTTAAGAATTCATCGGGGGCGTATCTGACTACGACCTACGATGCCGAAAAAGTTGATTTTACTGGGATTTCTTCCGCTTTATTTACTAATAAAAACGGGACATATTCCGCTGTTTCCGGCTATGCGCCTTCTGTATTTGCCCGCTTAGAGCCGCCGCGGGCTAGGTATGCTGCTTATACGGCGATGGCCAAAAGCGCTGAGGTGACTGTCGACGCTAATGGCTTGCCGAGTATTAAGATGACTTTCCTCGATACTTCGATGGGCTCTGATATGGCTGAAGTCGAAACGATTACGGTCAGCTTTGCCGATAAAGGCACGACCGTTATTCCCTCGGAAGTCACTTCGGCTGAGCTTGCTGCTTAATAAAGGTTATAAAAAAGGAGAATAACAATTATGAAGAAAAGAGCATTTGCAGTTCTGCTGGGCGTTTTGTTTACGTTAGTCAGCTGTGATGGAGGCGTTTCGAGCGCGGCTTCATCTTCCTCTTCTGTTTCGGCTGCTTCGTCTTCAGCTGTTTCATCAGCTGCGTCTTCTTCAGCTGTTTCATCAGCTGCGTCTTCTTCAGCTGTTTCATCAGCTGCGTCTTCTTCCTCTTCCTCTTCTGAATCTTCTTCGGCGGTTTCTTCGGTGGAAGCGACTTATAAAGTCGCTTCTTTAACCAACCTTTCACCGGATTTTTTCACCGTTAAGGAAGACGTCAAAGCCGGCACGGAATATAAAGAAGGAGACACGGTGACTCTGACTTTGGTGGCCGGGGCCAATCTGTCTCAGGGTTTCTTAGCATCTTCTTCGCATCTTGACCACATCTATGTCGATGTGAATGGTTCTATTTATAAGCCGTCTTTCCCGGAAGGCACCGTTTCAGCTGATTCGGTTTTAGTTTCCTTTAAAGCTCCGGCCTCGGATGCGAAAATCGTGGTTTGCTATTCTGTTCAGCAGCACGTCAAAGCCGATGGCAAGTCCATCGCTTTCGAAGCCGACGATTACGTCAAGGCTTACGGCGTCAAGGCTGATGAAAAATACGATTATATCGATTGCTATATCGTGACGGATCCGGATTATGTCATGACTTCAGCGGAGTTTAAGTACAACGCTGACACCACATCAGCTTGGAATACGATTTCCATCAACGGTAAGACTGGCGTTGGCAGTTTGACTTCTGTCTCCGGCATGGATGGCGTCTACACTTTGGAAATCCGTCCTAATAGCGCCGATTTGACCGATGATGTCACCGTCCGCTTCGAGGGAGAAAAACACAGCCGCCACACCATCACTTACACCAACGCCACCGAAGATTACCTGATTATGGCTGATTCGACTTTGCCGACTTCCGGCTTGGAGGGCAGTTATGTCAAAGTTGCCTTATCGGTTAAGAGCGGGGCTTACTGCAAAGCCATCACCTATACAGGCTTAACGGCGGCCGGAGTTAACTATTCTACCGGTTCGGCTATCTCTTTCACGATGCCGGATGCGGATGTGGTCTTTACTTTCGAATTCGCTGCGGCTATGGATATTTCCTGCACCTTATCCAGCCACGTCAAGAGCGTTAAAGTCTACAAAGATGATATTTACTCTGAGCCCGTCACCAAAGCGGTTCCGGGCGATAATCTTTATGTCGTGCCGACCATGGAAGACGGCTACTTATTTAAAGGCGCCGGCTTCAGCGCCGATGCTTTAGTCGCTCCGACTTACGATTGGTCCGGGGCGGTCTATTCGGTCGTTACCGTTCCTGAAGATGCCACTTCCATCAGCTTAGTTATGGATGACGGCGTGGCCTTTAAGGCTACTAAAGCTGCTCCGAGCAACGGCACTTTCGATTTAGATAGAGCCACCGGGACTTACGGAGAAGGAGAAACGGTCACCTTGACCGCTTATCCGAACGCCGACTATGAAGTCGATAAAGTCAGCGTCTTAAAAGCAGATGGCACGGATGGGGGAGTTACAGTCACGGCTGGTCAATTCGGGACCTATACCTTCCCGATGCCGGCTTTTGATGTCACTGTCAGCGTGAGCTTTAAAAAGAGTGAGTCGACCGGTGAGAAATTCCATGTCAGCGCCGTGTATGATTCCGATGAGTTCAAGGTTTCCTCTTCGACGGATTACAGTTGGGATTTCACCGCGGGCTTTGATGTGAATTCGGGAACGTCGGTATACCTGGATGTTTTGGATAACTACGGCAACAATTTCCATGTCAGCATCGTCATGGGCACGGAAATTGTCGTTGATGTGGATGCCACCGTGGATGAAGAATCTGGAGAATATTCCTTCGGCAAGAGCATTGTTATCACCGGGGAAACCTTAATTATCGTTACGGCGAAGTAAGGTTAAGCCCAGCATGATTTTCAAGCCGCTGCGCGAGAAATCCGCGGCGGCTTTTTTAAGTTTTCAGCCACCTGTGGGGCAATGTCCAAAACAAGCATTTTTCAGGTCTCTTTCCTATTTTCTTTTCAAGGAACTTGGCTATAATTATCTTTGTTAGGAGGAACATTTCTAATGTCCTTATTTAAGAAGGCTGTTGCTGAATGCGTCGGTACTTTTGTTCTGGTTGTCTTCGGCTGTGGCGTCGCCGTGGCTTCTTCTCATCTTTTTCCCAATGAATTCTTAGTTGCTACTTCTTTGGCTTTCGGTCTGACGATTGTGGCTATGGCTTATTCAATCGGCAACATCTCGGGCTGCCATATTAACCCGGCTGTTTCCTTCGGTATGGTCTTATCCCATCGTATGAGCTGGAAGGAATTCGGCATCTATGTGGCTGCTCAGTTCGTCGGCGCTATCTTAGGCGCGCTGCTCCTTGAACTCGTCTTCATGAATTCGGGCTTTGCGGATCTGACTTTAGGCGCTAACCAGGTTCAATCTGTTCTTCTTGAAAACGGCAAGGTCACTGGCTCGGCTTTAGGCTTAGGCTTCTTGGCTGAAGTCGTCTTGACTTTCGTCTTTGTCTTAGCGGTCTTAGGCGTCACTTCCAAGGCTGAGTATTCTTCTTGGGGCGGCTTGGTTATTGGCTTAGCTCTGACTTTAGTCCACTTGTTTGGCATCAATCTGACTGGCACTTCGGTCAATCCGGCTCGTTCGTTTGGGCCGGCTTTGATTGCTTTGATGAATGGTACAGGCGCCACTGAACCGATGAAGGAAATTTGGATTTTCCTTCTGGCTCCGATGGTCGGCGCGGCTTTAGCGGCTTTCCTTTACAACTTCTTAAGCGCGGAAAAGAAAGCTAAAGCAGAAGCTGAAGTTAAGTAAAATCGTTCTTCCGTCATTTAAAATTGCGGCTTAGTTTTTAAAGCTAAGCCGTTTTTTTATGGAATTAAAGCCACAAAAAAGGCTGATTTTTCAGCCTTTTAACGAACTTATTCTCCTTTGAGATAGTTTCTGTTCTTATCTTTCAGGCCTTGAATAACCAGGTTTTCGTCCATCAGTTGGAAAGTCGCGGTATCGACATAAGGAAGGACCGCTTCGAATTTTTCCTTGGAATCGATAGTCCAGGTATTGATGAAATGGTTTTTAGAGTAACGCTGAACTCTTTTCTGAGTTAGGAAGCGGTAATCCAAGTCTACGCTTTCAAAAAGGAAGCGGAGATTATAAACCCAACCATAGCCGTTATCTAAAGTCACTAATAAGGATCTGATAAACCCGGCTTTTTTCATGCAGAGGAGAGCGTGGGGATCAAAGGAAATAATCATGATATTCTTCTTATCTTTGATTCCGGCGAGTTCTTGTATGACTCTTTGGGATAGTTCTTTATAGTTTTTCTTATAGACTTTGAGTTCCACGACAATCGGGACTTTTTCTCGGCAGAAAGCCAAGACTTCCTGGAAAGAAGGGACTTCCTCGCCATCTAAAAGACGATAATCATCCTTGATTTCCTTCATTGTCAGCTCTTCGATAATGCCTTTTTTGCCTGTGGTCCGCAGCAGTTCGGAATCGTGGCAGACTAAAAGCTGCTGGTCTTTGGTTAGATGAACATCCAGCTCAAAAGCCATGTTGTGGTCGATAGCGTTAGTGAAGGCTCTTAAGCCGTTTTCGGTTATTTGGGAAGTATGCAGCCCGCGGTGGGCAATGCCTTTAAGGAAAAGAGGATTGATGCGGGCAATAACTTTATTTTTTCTCATCTTGAGCTAAATCCGCCTTTACCGACTGATTCGGCAAAGTCTTTTTAACGCTCTTCACAAAGAAGAATATGACGGTGGAGATGCCAGCGCAGATTAATCCGTAGAGAGGAAGAAGCTGGAAAGAGAAATTCGGAGACAGAAGCAGAAGGCCTAACAGGCAAGGAGTAATCGTCTGGGCCGCCATGGAAGAAGCATAATAGTAGCCAGTGAACTTGCCGATTTTCTTTGAGGAGCAGAGCTCGACGACCATCGGGAAGGAATTGATATGGACCAAAGACATTCCGAAGCCCTTTAAGCCGAAGATGATATATAGATAGAAAGGGAAAGTATTGTAGTTATTCGTGCCCGGATCAGCGACAGGAATGGTCAAGCCCAGAATCAGCCATGTCATTAAAGCTAAAACCGTAATTGTTAGGCCGATGAATATAGTTTTCTTGCGGCCGATTTTGCCAGCGATGATTCCGCCTAAGGCAAAGCCGATGACGGAGCCTAAGCCGCCGACGATAGTATTAATCATATTCGAGCTCGTCTTGCAGTGCAGGTAGTAAAGCGTGTAGTTGCCCATGAAGGTTCCGATGCCGTTATCAGCCATGAACCAGAAGAACTCTGCTCCGAGGATGAGGAAGAGCATAATCTTATTGGCTTTGGACATCGGCTTATCGTCTTCAATCTTGTCAGCGACTTCAGCGACCTGCTCGCCTCTGACCATCTCCGGCTCAACTTCCTTTTCGATTTTGTTTTCGTTAATCAGGAAGAAAAGAACCAAGGCGGAAGCAATCATCAGCACGGAGGCGATGATGAAAGGCATTTCTATTGTCCAGATGTTGGCTGTATGGTTAAGCCAGTTGATAGAGTTATTATTGCTGTCGCGGCCTAAATAATCGGAAAGGACGAAGATAATGCCGACCACGGTTGCGAAGGCACCGCCGATATAGCCCATGATATTAATAATGCCGTTGGCCTTAGAGCGGAGAGGCTTAGGAGTGATGTCCGGCATCAGAGCTACGGCCGGATTGCGGTACATCATGGCGAAGAAGACAACGATGGCCATCATGGCAATCGTGCCGCCGAGCTTATGGTAGTGGAAGAAAACCGGAATGAAAGGGAAGGCGACGGCGCAGACAAAAGTTCCGATTAAGATATAAGGCATTCTCTTGCCGATCTTTGTATGTGTCTTATCGGACAGGTTTCCAAAGATTGGCAGCATTATGAGAGCTGCGACATTATCTAAGGCCATCATGATGCCGACTAAGTATTGGACTTCTTCTGTGGTGGAACTGCCTAAAGCTTCCTTGAATAGTTCTGTTAAGAAAGTCGGGCACCAGGAATCATAAACCTGCCAAAGCAGAAGGATCCCGAAGAAAGCAAATCCGATGATGCAGGTCCTTTTGTAGTCAAGTTTAAACGGCTTATTGGCGTCTCCGACTGCGGCTGTATTGTTTTCTGCTTCCATAATTTTTACCTCACCTGTCTTTCATAATACTCTGAAAGGGCTATCATAAATGCAAAAATTACCTAAAAAAGTATCTTTTTGGACTGAAAAAACAATTTTTGCAGAAAAAACTAAGCCTTAAAAAGCTCAGCGAGTGTCTTTGGCAGCTCGGAAAGGGAGGATATTGAAGGGACTTTTTCTTTGATGGCACCGAAACCATAAGCGGCGTGGATGAATTTCACTCCTGCCTTGTTGGCTTCCGTATAGTCTTTCAAGGTGTCTCCTATATATATAACTTCTTCAGCGGAAATCTTATCTTTCAGATAAATGATGTTTTTCCATTTCGGGTATCCGGTATCTCCGGCGCATATATGGCCTTTGAAATGCTGTTCCATGTGGCAAGCCTGAAGATAATTCTCGACGTATCCTTTATCCGAATTGGAAACGATATATAAATCGTAAGATTTTTCCAGTTTGCCTAAGACTTCTTCTTCCTGTGGATATAAGATTCCCGGATGTTGGCTTAAATATGCGATTTCCGCTTTTAAAGCCAAGCGGAAAAGATCCATGCCTTTCTTTTCGTTGGCCCCTGGGAAAGCCAATGGCGCGGTTTCTTCCGGAGTCAAGCCCATAAAAGACTGCATTTTAACTAAATCAAAACGATAGGGCTCATGAGCTTTTTCCATAGCCTGGTTCCAGGCTTGAGTCAAAGGGACTAAGGCGTTCCACAAAGTCCCGTCCAAATCAAAAAACACGCATTTTCTCATAGTTCATTTAACCTTCTCGATGCGAGTCAGGATGTAGGAGCATTTTTCGGAAACGATGTTTCCTTGGTGTCCGGCGGGAATAAAAAAGGAATCAAATGGCTTGAAGGGCAGGCCGCTGAAGGTTCCGCAGCCTTCTAAGAAAGTCACAGAAGCGAAGGATTCGCTGCTGGCAGAAATGACGTTGTCTTTTTCACTTAAGGCATAAGAAGAAAAATAAGGGCATTGGCCGATAAGTTTTCCTTTGAAAGAAACCGGAACATATTTCTTGTAGTCGATGACTTTTAAGGCTTTCTCGATGTGCAGAGGGCGGGGCTGGCCGTTCTTATCTAAGCGGCCGTAATCATAGAGTCTATAGGTGAGGTTGGAATTTTGCTGGATTTCAATCAGGCTTACCCCTTTGCCTATGGCATGAATAGTTCCTGATTTAATGAAGTAATTCTCTCCGGGCTTGACCTGAAAGAAATTAAGCAGGGAAAGGATAGTCCCGCTGCGCAGGACTTTTTCGACTTCTTCTTCCGAAGAATCTTTTTTAAAGCCGACATAAAGTCCGGCGCCCTTCTCGGCTTTTATAATGTGCCACATTTCGGTCTTGCCATAAGAGTTTTCATTCTTCAGGGCGTAAGAATCCGAAGGGTGAACTTGGACGGAAAGGTTATCTGCCGCATTGATGAGTTTAATCAGGACAGGAAAAAAAGCAAAGGAAGAGGCAAGGCTTCCTAAGTCTTGCTTGGAAACTATGTCTTTGAGAAGCTGGCCTTTATTATTTCCGGAGTCGATCAAAGAAGGCCCATCCGGATGAAAGGAAAGTTCCCAAGATTCCGCAATATGGTCAAAAGGGGCTTCTTTGCCGGATTCTTTTAAAAAGGTTCCGCCCCAGATATAATCCTTGCACGCAGGCTTCAGCTTAACTATTTCCATATTTATATTCTGTTCGCCCTTGATAGAAGGCTATTAGGCCTTCTAACCCCCTATATTTAAAAGGCTATCAGGGAAAATAATCAAGACAAAAAAACAAAGTTTATTAACAATCAGAGAAGTTTATTGACCTTGATTAGTTATTTTTGGCAATCGGGTGCGGTCCGTCATTGAAATAAAGGATGCCTAAAGTATGAGGGCCGCAATGGCAGGATATTGTTCCGGAAGCAAAGGTGTTCATGACATGGACGAATCCAGCCTGCATCAGTCTTTTCTTAACCATGTCCACAACTTCATCAGGCGCGGAGGAATAGGTGATAAAGACTTCGCTTAAGTCCGGGGTGTTGAATTCTTCTAAGGTCGCTTCAACGTAATCCATGACCCATTTTTTCATCAGGCCGCGGAATCTTTTCTTGCCTGGTATCATTTTTCCGTCTTTGACAATAATCTGCGGACGGATATGAAGAAGGTTAGCTCCGATAAATGCCAAAGCGGAGCAGCGTCCGCCTTTATATAAATAGTTGACGGCTTCTAAGCCAAAAGAAGCTTGATTAAACGGAATGCGGTCTTGCACCATCTTGACGATTTCTTCAGCCCCATAGCCCGCTTCGATTAACTTGTGGGCATAGATTACTTCCAAGGCAATGCCTGAGGAAAGCGAGCGGGAATCGATGACATAGACGTGCCCGAGTTCTTTGGCGGCCTGGCAGGCGTTTGCGTAGGCGGAAGATATTTCGCTAGACAAAGAAAAATGGATGACTTCATCGCCTTGTTTAAGAAGCTTGGAGAAATGCTCTTTGAACTGCTCGCAGTTTACAGCGGAAGATTTGGCCAGTTTCCCGGTTTCTTCGGTGTATTTGAACAGGTCATCGCCGTGAACGACACCATCCAGTTCGGCTTTTTCTCCAAACATCAGAGTAAAAGGGACGGTCTGAACTTTGTATGTTTTCTTCAGTTCTTCAGATAAATCTACAGTGCTTTCAGCTGATAAGCATATTTTCATAATCAAACCCTCAAGTCTTTATTATACATTTTAACTTAATTAAAAGTTCCTGTGTGGATGTTCGATATGTCAAATTACTTCAATTGTCTAATTTGATTGAAGGCTGTTTTGTTTTTGGAATTTGTTTGCTTTACGAACTAACCCGAGTATTTTTTTGCCTGTTTATAGGTGTTTTTATAAACAAGTATGATTTGTTTACAAGATTTATGGGTGAGTTTACAAAGTTGACCTTTTGTAAGGGCTTACTCTTCGTCATAATTAAGTTAGGGTTTATAGAACTCAACGTAGGGGATGGAGTTTTGAATTAGTGTGAATTCCGCTTCGATGGAGGTTCAGAAGTAAACCAAAGTGCTAATAAAAAGCACTAGAAAGGGAAAACATGAAAGCTCGCAAGTTGTTTTTTGTCCTTTTAGCCTTAGTACCTGGTATGGTCTTGGGCTCTTGCGGTTCTGGGACTGACTCTTCATCAGTTAAAGCCAGTTCAGAATCCAGCGCGGTTACTTCTTCCGCATCCTCAGTTACTCCGGTCTCTTCTTCCTCTTACGTTGCTAAGAAGATCCTTTCCGCTCCGGTTCTCGCTCTTAACGCCGCTAAAGACGGCCTTACTTGGGCGGCTGTGCCTAACGCTGTCAAATATCAGCTGAAGGTCAATGACGGAGCTTACGCTGATGCAACTGCTTATACTTTCTCTACCGAAGTTGGCACTTACGCCGTCAAAGTAAAATCAATCGGCGATGGCGAAACCTACACCGATTCTGGTGAAGCTTCTTGGACTTATAAAGTCGCCGCTCCGACAGTTTCTAAGCTCAATGTCAGCGGACTTGATGTCTCTTGGACAGCTCAGGGTGCTAAAGTCTATTTAGCTCACTCGACCACCGGTGTCTTTGCTGACGCTGACTGGACTGAGACCTCTGCTTCTTCTTATACGGCAACTGAAAGCTGCCTTGTCGGCGTCGCTGCGGATGTCGGTTACGATGAAGCCAACAACATTTATTATGCTGGGACGAAAGCTGAAAGCGATGCCTTTGCGGTTCGCCAGGCTACGGCCCCTGTTACAATTCTCGGCGTCGATTCTGATGTCGCTGACGACGTTAAAGTTCAGCAGTATGCTTCCACTGGCTGGGTCGATGCTACGAATGGATCGATTTCAGTGGTCAAGCCTGATATCTTCGACGACAAGGCCGTCCAGTTCCATTTCCAGAATTTATCTAATGCTTACGATTACGGCATTACGACTGCTAAGGCCTATGATGCCTTTAAGTCGATAGGCTTTTACGCCAAAGGCGATGGCACTTCAGCCATGGCTATTCAGCTTAAAGGCTTAGCGGGCTATGCTCAGTATTCCTTAGGCGTTATTTCGACTAACTGGACTTATTTCAACATTCCGTTTGACGATGCCTCTTGGACGGTCAACGGTGAAGCTAAGACTCTGGCAGATTTTGCTACTTCTGCAGGGTTTGCCACAGCTGGCGATTCTTTATTTGGCTTCTCTTCGGTCCACTTTGTCTTTAAGACTATTGCCGATTCTTCCTATGCGATTACGAACTGCTATTTAAAAGAAGCCACTTTGAATTTGGAAGCAGCTAAGTCTGCCGTTTCCTATGATGCGATGGTTTCTTCCTATACGGCCAGCAATGCGAGCGGCACTGTCTTCTCTTTAAAGAAGACTGATACCGGCGCCAAACTCTCTACGCTGAATCTGGAAACTAACCTCTCGGTTGATGTAGCTGTCAGCCATGAGAACGGCGTCTTCACCTTTGCCACCGCTGATAACGGTGCCAGCCTGACGCTGTCGCTGACGGCGAGTCAGAACGGACGGGTCCTTACTTATAAGGAAGCCTCCGGCACTTATGCTTCCTATGTCAATGGCTTGGTCTTCAACGGCGTTTACACCTTAGATGACTTTGATTCTTATACGGAGACTGGCGTCGGTCTGGACGGCAACCATACGGATGCTTCAGCCCGCACAGGCTTACGCGCCAACTACTACGGCGAGTACTACACCGGCTCGGGTTCAGGCACTTCAGCCTTGGGCGACAAGAACTGGCAGATGATGGGCTCTACCGATTATCTGAATTTAGTCACCACGGGCGGTCATTCCGGCAACAACTGCATGACGCTTAAGCGCGGCGGCAATACGATGAGATTCGTCAATTACGGTTTGGTCAGCGGCGATGGAATCGCTCTGCCGAAGGCAGATAGGCTCTCCTTCTGGGCAAAGGGAACTTCCAGCGATGTGACGCTTAAGTTCACGATGTTCACCGTCACCAAAGCTTCGGTCTTCTCTAACGATTACGTCTTCTCTATTGCGGCTAACAGCGATTGGACTCAGTACAATCTGACCTTGGACGCTTCGAAGACTTACTATGGCTTAGGCATCGTGGTCATCGGCGGTTCCTCGACGGTTTATCAGCCGATTGATGATCTTGAGATGTATACCGAAGGCAACCCTTATGCGGTCTACACCGATTCTTCTGTGGTTCCTAACGGCACTGTCATCAATGGCTCTAATGCCTACTGCGCGGTTAGTGCGACCTTCGGCAAGCAGTCTACGATTTCCGTTACGGCTACTCCGACGGGCGGATCCGCTATCAATATGACTGGCACTTATGAAATCGATGGATCCAACAATATCACTATTGACTGCGGGGCTGATCTGAAGTATGTCGGCGTTATTTCCAAAGACTATACGGCTATTAAGTACACTTCCGCGACTGGCACTTATGCTACGGCGGTGGATGGGCTGTTCTTAAAAGCAACGGTAGCCGGCAAGACGGTGATTGAAGACTTCGAAAACACCACGGCTGCTGCCTTAGCTTCAAAGTATACGGTTGATAGGGATTTAGCTAACTCTGGCACTTGGACGAATCCGACTGATAATACAGCCTTTGTCGGAGTAGAAGAAAGCAATCAGGATGCTGGTTTTACTTCCGGAAAGTTCGCGATGGATACGACCTCAGCGAAAGTCGGCAAATACCGCTATCGCTTCGGAAACACTACTTCCTTCGGCAGTTTCTCTAATTTCTCTATCCGTATTAAGAACGCTTCGAGCCTTCCGCTTGTTGCCTATCTGTATGTCTGCACGGCAGCTGGCTCGGCGACTCGTGTCTCGACATCCGTTTACGCTTCCATGACGGCCGGACAGGACTATACCACTTATACCGGCACGATTTCGGCGGCGAAAGACATCTATGGATACTCCTTATTCTTTACCGCTACCCCTTCTACAACGGATGTGGTTACGGGCTCCATCTATGTCGATTCGGTCTTAGCTTGGTAGTTTACAAGATGAAAAATCGGAACGGGGCGGTGCAAACCGCCCCTTCTTCCGGTCTATAATGTAATCAAAGAAGATTTGTTTACAAAACTAACATTAATTGTTTACAGAAATTTACTAAAACGAAAGGACCTTAGTATGGGGCGCGTGAGACTTGAAGATATCGCTAAGGAATGCGGAGTTACAAAAGGCTTGGTCAGCCGCGCTTTAGCCGGCAAATATAACGTCTCGGATGAGACCAAGAACAAGATTGTGCAGAAGGCTGCCGAGATGGGGTATGACAATACCAATCTTCGTTCTCGCCCGTCGCCAATCAGCCGCGTGCTTTTAGTCATCTCGAGCCGCATCATGCTCAAGGAAGACTACTGGCAGCCGATTATTAAATCAATTGCGCATACTTTGGATTTGTCTTCGATCATCATGGAATATTTTGTCTACGACGATGAGAAGATTGACGATGTTCTGCTAAAAAAACTTTCTGAGACGGACTGCGGAGCGTTTATAGTCATTCACTCTAATCCGAAAATCATCAATGAAGAGCTGAAGAGAACGCAGAAGCCCATCATTGAAGTCGATCCGAAGTCTTTTCATTCCGATGGGGTCACGCAGGTTAAGTTCTCCAATTACGATTCGATTTATTTAGCGACGCAGGACTTGATTGAGAAGGGGCATAAAGTCATCGGCTTTTATGGCTCGGACATGCATGCTACGTCCTTTAGGGAAAGGCATGAAGGCTTCTTGTCTTGCATTGAGGCTAATAAGGATAAGCAGATTGAAGGCATTTCCGTCAATTTCGATAACTCAGGCTTAAATTATGCCGATGATAAGATGCTTAAGGAGGCTTTCCAGGCTCACAAGATCACTGCGCTTATCTGCGCTAACGATATTATTGCCCTGAACGCCTACAAGGTCATCAAGGCTCTGGGACTCAAGATCCCTGATGATGTTTCCGTCATCGGCTTTGATAATATCCGGGACGGGGAATACGCTTCTCCGCGCTTATCGACTTTCAATGTGCCTCGGGAAGAACTCGGCAAAGAAGTCGCTAATTATCTGATAGGAATGTTTTCTAAAAAGCAGCTTCAGTATTCGCAGATTGTCATCCGCTGCATCTATTTTCCGAAAGATTCAGTTCGCAAGCTTAACTAGAAAGGAAGCTTAAGCATATATGAAAGAAGAAAAGATGGCTTCGATACCTTGGGAAGACTGCCCGGAGGGCTTTAAAGGCCCCGTCTGGCGCTATTCGCATAATCCTGTTATCGCTAGAAATCCCAATGAAAAACTTGCCAGGGTTTTCAATTCCGCATTAGTTTTCTATAAAGGCGCTTTTATCGGTGTTTTCCGGGCCGAAGACCGGAGCGGCATTCCGCATCTTTATGTCGGCCGCAGCACGGATGGCCTCCATTTTGAATTTGAAATGGAGCCTATTAAATTCGTCGATGAAAACGGCAAGCCGGCTCAATCAAATTATCAGTATGATCCGCGTCTTATTCAGATTGAAGGCAGTTATTATGTCGTTTGGTGCGATGACTTTTATGGTCCGGCTTTGGCTATTGCCAAAACGGATGATTTTAAAACGTTTGTGAAGTATGACCATCCTTTCCTGCCTTTTAACAGGAACGGGGTCCTGTTCCCGCGGAAGATTAATGGCGAATATGTTATTCTTTCGCGCCCTTCGGATTCGGGTCATACCAATTTTGGCGATATTTTCCTTTCCAAGAGCAAAGACATGACTTACTGGGGCAAGTCTAGAAGAGTCATGGAACGTGGCTGGGAATGGTGGAATGTCACCAAAATCGGAGGCGGAGTGAATCCGATTGAGACGAAAGACGGCTGGCTTTTGCTTTTCCATGGAGTCTCAGGAACCTGCAACGGCTTTGTTTATTCCTTCGGCGGGGCTCTGTTGGATTTGAATGATCCTTCCAAAGTCGTAGCCCGCTGCTCGGAGTATTTCCTGACGCCGGAAGAGGATTATGAAACGCGTGGATTTGTCCCGAACGTTTGCTTCCCGACTTCAGCCTTGGTCGATAAAGACGGCAGAATGGCTATATATTATGGTGCCGCAGACACTTATACGGCTTTAGCCTTCTCGACTGTCGACCGGATGGTTAAGTACATTAAAGAACACAGCAGATAGAAGACTGGTCGAGTTTTATTTGGGAAAGGAGAAGTGAGTAAGCTATGGAAAGCATACCGATAGCCAAAAGGCAGAGCGTCTGGCACGGAATTGGAAAGACGATTGTCAAATCGCGTTTTCTTATTCTCATGATTATTCCAGCCGTGGCCTTTTACTTCATCTTCTGCTATATCCCGATGTACGGAATTCTTATCGCTTTTACTAAATACTATCCGAAGCTCGGCATTATCGGCTCGATTCAGCAGCACTGGGTCGGCTTAGATAATTTCTCTATCATCTTTAACAACGATCCAGAATTCCTTAATGTCCTGAAGAACACGATTCTCATAGGCTTAGGAAAGATTATTCTTTCTTTTGCTTCTGCTGTCATTGTGGCTTTGCTGATTAACGATTTGCGTATGCGTCATTTTAAGAAAGCCTCACAGATCATTGTCACTTTCCCTCATTTCCTTTCTTGGGTTGTCTTAGCCGGCTTTATTAACATTCTGTTTGCCCGCAGTGGCGTGGTAAACGGAATGATTGTTTCTTTAGGCGGAACCAGACAGGATTTCATGGCGAACAACAGTTTCTTCCTCGGAATGATATTCATTTCTGATATATGGAAAGAGGCAGGGTGGAGTTCAATCATCTATTTGGCCACTATGGCTGGTATTTCCCCTGAGCTTTATGAAGCTGCGGATATCGATGGCGCTTCCCGTCTCCAAAAGACCTGGCATATTACTCTCCCTGGCATTAAGGCGACGGCAATTCTCTTGCTTATTCTTTCAGTCGGCGGTGTCTTATCGGCCGGCTTTGATCAGATTTTCAACCTCTATAATCCTCTGGTCTATGATTCAGTGGATATCTTGGATACTTACATCTATCGTCAGATGTTCGGCTCTTTTGTGAACCCGGGCGTTGGGACGGCCATTGGCTTATTTAAGTCCATTGTCTCGTTTATCTTGGTTATTTCCGTCGATAGGATTGCCAAGCTCTGCGGAGAAAGGGGAATATTATGAAGAAAAACGATTATCCCCAGATGGAAAAACTGCCATTAAGACCGCACGGGAAGAACTCTAACAACCGCTTCGGCGGCTTGGATGTCTTTATCTTCATCATTCTTCTTCTCTATGTCGCTGCGGTTATTTTCCCGTTTTATTACGCTTTTACGGTTTCTATTTCCTCGGAGCACGCCTATAACAATTCGACCTTGCTTTTGTTCCCGACAGAAGTGACCTTCGAAGCTTACCAGCTGGTTTTCTCCAATGGGAGCCTGTGGAACGGCTTCGGAATCACGATGATCCTTTTAGTCTTCGGCACGCTCTATCAGCTTTTCTTCACGGTCATCACCGGCTATGCGATGTCGAGGGAAAAGTGGTTTGGAAAGAACTTCGTCATGAATATGATTATCGTCACGATGTTCTTTGGGGGCGGTCTGGTTCCTTACTACTATCTGATTACGAGCCTGGGTCTTTATAACACCATCTGGGTCATGATTATCCCAGGTGCCATCGACACTTTCAATATGCTTCTGATGCGCAATTATTTCGCCTCGCTGCCGAAAGAACTGGAAGAGAGTGCCAAAATTGACGGGGCCAACGATATTCAAGTTTTCGTCAAAGTCTATCTTCCTCTTTCGCTCCCGATGCTGGCGACTATCGGCCTCTTCTTCGCCGTCGGCAACTGGAACTCCTGGTACAACGGAATGCTGTTTGTGGAAAGCAGCAATCTCAAGCCGCTGCAGTTGGTCTTAAGAGAAATGATTGCTTCAATTTCGTCTAATGTCGAATCTCCGACTACGAAGACTTATTCTGAAGGCTTAGTTATGGCGTCTATTTTCTTTACGATTGTTCCGATGATGTGTTTCTATCCGTTCTTGCAGAAATTTTTCGTCAAAGGCATCGTCGTCGGTGCCATTAAGGGTTAGGAGGAATCTATTATGAAGAACCTTAAAAAAATCTGTCTGGTCTCGGTCTGTCTTACGGCTTTATTCACTCTTGGGGGCTGCGGAACCGCTAATACCGGCAACGATGTTTATGATGCCGATGGAAATTTGGAAATTTCCATGCGCAACCTCTATTTCAGCGATTGGACCGGCGAGGATATCTATACGGATTACCTTAAGGATAAGTTCAAAGTGGCTATTGCGCCTTCGACTTATTCCTATAATGACTGGACGGCGCAGGTTTCTGCGGCTGTTAACGCCAACAACCTGACCGATGTCTTCCAGTTCAACGTTACTCAGTTCAATTTCGGCGGTTCTTATAAGTACTGGGCCGAAGGGCAGATTATCAAGGCTCTGCCGGATGATCTTTCTGCTTATCCTAACGTTAAGAAACTTATCGATAATTCGACGGACATCGATTCTTTAAAAATCGACGGTCATCTTTACGGCATTCCAATTGCCAAAAATATCGCTAAGCCGCAGGTTGATTATTCGCCTTTTACTTATGTCTACAGAAGAGATTGGGCTAAGCAGTGGGGCGTTTATAAAGACAATGATGTTTATACCTGGGATGAATTCCAAACTTTGGTTAAGACATTTAATTCAAAGCTGAACGCCGACGGCTCGGGTTCGAAATATGCTATGGCGGATGTCGAATGGGGCTTCCCGTCTTTAACGAATTTCTATAAGGAAGTGCCGCATTGTTTCGCTTATGATACGGCCAGTTCGAAATACGTCTGCAACTTTTCTACGGACGCTTATGTTACAGGCATGGATGTCGCTAAATCCTACGTCGATAAGAGCTATTACGGCTATGATCAGTACAATAACTCAACCGAAGGCGGAGCCCGAAAAGCTTACGTGCAGAATAAGTGCGGCATTCTTTATGAGAATCTCTCCACTTCAAATTACGAAGCTATCCGCACGAGCCTGAATACGACCAACGGCAACGATACTGCTTTTGGAGTCGATGATGCCTCGGCTATTTTGAAGGTCAAGGGTCCGGATGGCAAATATGCTTTGGAGGGAACCGATAACTGGTTCTCCATGACTATGTTCAATGCTGACATCTCCGACAACAAAATGGCTAAGATCCTCTCTATGCTGGATTATCTTTTAGGCGATGAAGGAACCAAACTGGCGGTTTATGGCTTATCAGGATATGACTACACTCAAGATGCGGATGGAACGGTGGCTTTGACTGAAAATGGCTGGCCTAAAGATGATTCCGGAAAATACGTGGCAAAGACTAACGGGGCTAAATACCTGCGCTATATTGCTACCTTAGGCAACGATTATTCTTCTTATGACCCGCTGACGGATCAAGATGCTTATTTGGTCCTGAATTCCTGGGCCACGGATATGGATACCGCGGCGAATGGAGGCTCCTTAAGAGTTGTTAAGGAAAAAGCGGAAGTCATGTGGCTTTCGACGGAACTGAAGGATCAGTATGAGTCTTCCATGCTTTCCAATGCAACGGCCAATGTCATTAAGTACTGCTATTCCAATTTGGATAAAGACAGCTATCTGGCGACTTTCAAGACGGATACTTGGACGAAGGTCTTGGCGGATATCAATTCAACTTTAGGAGCGGCTTAAATATGAAACGCGCTTATAAGAACCTGGTCTTAGCTTCGCTTTTCTCTCTGGCTTTAACCAGCTGCGGGTCGTCTTTAGATGCTTACAACATCAGCTTTAGTTCTTCCGAACTGGTGCAGTCTTCTTTTGGCGGCCTTGGAGTCGAATGGGGCGTTTATGAAGATACTGATAAACTTTCCGACTTTTCGAAAAAGCGCATTTATGAAAATGCCAAGACCCTCAATCCGGTTCGTATCCGCTGCATGATTAATTACGATTGGTTCTTAGAGGACTTCGACAATAAAGGCAACACCGATAAGACCGATGATACTTGGACTTATAATTTCTCCAACAAGTGGGGCGACAATATGAATGAGATGCTGACCTACTGTCAGGTGAACAACATTCAGGTGGCCTTAGGCTCTTGGAATGTGGTCGGCTCTTTAACTGATGATGTCTGGAATATGATGGACGAATGCACTTCTGATGTCCGCTGGGCTAAGATTTCCGCTGATATCATGGATTATTTAGTCAATAAGCAGGGTTTTACCTGCGTAAGGTGGTTTGTTAACGGCAACGAGCCGAATTATCTTGGAGTTCAAGGCTCTTCTAAGAACTGGAATAACTCTTTAGATAAGTGGATGCTGGGCGTAAAGAATGTGCGGACGGCTTTAGATGCCAAAGGCTTAACTAGCATTGGAATTGTCGGCGGGGATACAACTGGCTTTGAAGGGACATCGACTTACTGGAACGGCATTGCAAAGAACGTTTCGGATAAAGTTGCTGATTATGGAGCCCACTTGTACCTTTCTAATTACAATATCGATGGCGGGTATGTCTTGGAAAAGCTCAATGAACTTAACGGGACGATGGCTGCTTTGGATAGCGGCTATGGGACTTCACGTCCTTTGGATATTTGGGAATCTGGCTTATTGGATGGCAAGGATGCTGAAACCGATGGCAACTCTTTAATTAAGACAGTCTTATATGGCGTCAGAATGGCTGATTTTACTGTGCAGTGCGCTTTAGGCGGCATAAACTCTGTGGTTTATTGGGACTTTGATGACGGAATGAATTTCATGTATTCCGGCACGACTTCAACGCCGAAGAGATGGGGCATGTTTTCATCTTTGGCTTCCGATCAGGCTGTGGACCAGGAAATACGCCCGTGGTTCTATTCTTCTCAGATGCTGACCAATCTGATGCGCCCGGGAGCGAAGATCTATGGCTCGAAGGTTAATGACCGCACAGTCGATAAGAACTTCCGTTGCTTAGGAGTCGTTCAGGAAGACGGCAAGAACGGTGGCATCGTGGCGGTTAACAGAGATGCTTCGGTTCGAACGGAATCATTTGTCTTCAATGATGAAATCAAGGATGCTTCGAAACTTTATATTTATCTGTTCGGCGAAGGCTTGATTCGTGTGGATGCGGATGGAAAAATCCAGCCTAACTATACTATCGAAGGCTCGCTTAATAAAAAGCTGACTGTCGAAATGCCGGCTAACTCTCTGCTTGTCGTTTCTACGGAGGCTTTCTAACATGAAAAAATTCTTGCGCTTTGCCTTGCTGGCACTCATCTCCTTAACAGCCATGACCGGCTTGAACAGCTGTGGGGAAAAGGCGGTTGAAGAGAATTCATTTGAACAGACATCCCAAACAGGAAGTTTAGGTTACTTCTCTTTAACTTCTCCGTCTTTAGGGGCTTCTTTAACTGAAACTCCGACGTTTGAATGGAGCGCAGCTGAGAATGCTTCTTACTATACTTTGGAGATTGCCTCAACCAAGACTTTTGTGACTAACGATGATTCGTGCGTCTATTATAAGAAAGATTATATTCAAGCGACTTCTTTTACCATCGGGTCCAATCTGGCTCAGAAGGATGTCACTTACTATTGGCGCGTGACAGCCCATTCTGGAGCGAAGACTTTGGCCTGCAACAATAACTTTAATTTCTATCTGGCTTCAGTTGATTTAGGAGAGGTGGCGTTCCCTATAGGCGATACGATTGACTGGTCTGTCCATGAACAGGGAAATCCTGTTAGCCTCAGTTTGGATAACTCTAACTTCTTCTCTAATGATCAGGAGTCCTTAGTAATGTCGTTTTCTATGGAACAGACAAAAACGATAGGCTGGTCAGTCATTACCAAGACAGTTGAGAAGGACACTTACGGCAGCGATTCCCTTTATCTGCGCTTCTTCTATTCTGGCGATGATGCCACGGCTTATATCCGCTTAAGAGATAACGACGGAGAATTCTGGAGGCATAAGATTGAGCTTTCGAATAACTCCAAGCAAGTTTGCATTATGCCTTTCTCGGAATTCACTCAGGATACCGAACTGGTTACGGTTGCTAACCATACATTCGATTATTTTCATATTAAATACATGGAAATCGTCTTCGAGCAGACTTGGGGCGACGGCGTCTGCCTCGTGAGCCAGATTAAGACGATTAAAAAGTCGAATTATCAGAATCTCTTTATCGACAAGCTGAATTTCAAAGACTATCCGACTTCGACCTGGGCTTGGGAAAACAACTACGATTTCGGCTTTAATATTTCTGAAGACGGCTCTTCTTATACTTTGGATTATTCTTCAGTGAACATGAGCGGATATGGCTTTGCGAAAATCCCGGCTAACCGCTTCTTCGATACGGGCGATATGGTTAAGATGAAGGTTAAGTATTCCGGCACCGCTGGTGGAAACATGTCATTCCGCTTAAAGGAAGAAGATGGCGATTACTGGTACTACATGCAGCCGTTCTCAACTCTTTCCACGGAAGATTATACGGATGTCTATATTCCTTTTGCTGCATTCGTGGCAACTTACCTGGGCGGCAACGGAAGAAGAGAGTTCTCTTGGATCAGTCAGCTGCAGTTCGGCTTGACGAATATGTACGGAAAAGGAACTCTGACTTATAAAGACGTAGAGATTGTCACGATGTCTGAGCAGACGGGTATTGCCACTGGCAATAGAGAAGTCGGAACCGATGGGGTCATCGAAGACTTCAACAGTTATGCCAATGCAGCCCAGCCTTACTATCAGTGGAGTCTGTCTACTTCGAATAAAGATGAATTCATAACACTGAATTCAGCAAAAGCCATCGGCTCAGGCAATACTTACTGCGGTCAGTTTGCCTATAAGGCGGATATGTCAGCCGCGACCTATACTTTGCCGCTTTCCGTAAGCAAAACTGATGGCACGGGGCTCTCCTTATGGATTAAAGACGCTTCGGTGAAGTCAGATAACACTGTGTTTAGCTATCTTACTTCTGTTTCAGCCCATACTTATATTTATCTGAAGCTTAACACCGGAGCTATCTATTATTACGACATCGCCTCGACGCCGAAAGTCTGGACTGAATACGATATTCCGTTCAAGTCTTTCACCCTCTCCTCTTCATCAACAGACGAGACGGCGATTACTTCGGCTGCGATCTCAACCTTGGTCTTTGCTTTCCAATATGTCTACTACACTCAGGCTGGGGTGGCCTATCCGACTTACATGCAGTCGAACCCTGTCTATTTGGACAATATCAAGATTGTCTCGGATGAAATAAGCCAGGTCGGAATCACCGCCAAAGAAAGAACCATCACCATGGATTCTTCCTCGGCAACGACGGCGACCATTGAAAATGCGGAGAATTATGCTTCAACTGCTGATGTCCTTAATTCCTGGAATTACGGAAATGACAACACCGCCAATAATCTTGAGCTGTCCGATGATGTCTCTTCCGAAGGCGGAAAGCATTCGCTGAAGATGAATTATAAGTCATATTCGACTGTCAATTATTCTTTGCCGACGACAGTGGATGCATCTTTGGGAGCCAATAAGCCAAAAGGCTTGGTCTTGGACTTAAAAGGAGATGGAAAGGCGACGGTCTATATAAACCTCTATCTGATGATTGGCTCTTCAATCTATCAGGTCAGGAAAAATGTGACAAACATTCCGACCTCCTGGACCCGTTATTCTATCGGCTTCGATATGTTCACCGATTATGTGACTTCGACTTCCGTCAACGTGAACGCTAACAACATCGCTTATCTTTATAAGATTACTTTCGGCCTTGTTAATTCGGATTATTCAGCTTCAGCGGTCTATATGGACAATATGAAATTCGACACTTCGATTACGCGTTCGACTTATTCCAACACAGCCCTCAGTTAGAGGAGGATAAACAACATGTTATTTAAAAAATACGAGCAGAATCCGATTTTAAAGCCTAATCCAGCCAACAGCTGGGAAGCCTTATGCGTTCTTAATCCGGCGGTTATCTACGACGAGAAGAGAAAAATGTTCGTCATGATTTACCGCGCAGCCGGCAACGATGAAACCCACTATATTTATCTTGGCTTGGCTTACTCAAATGACGGGATTAACTTCACCAGAGCCAGCAACCATCCTTTCATCGAACCGGATAAAAACGGCGCTGATGCCGGCGGCTGTGAAGACCCGCGCTTAGTAAAAATCGGCGAAGCCTACTATCTTACTTATGCTTCCAGAGTCTATCCGCCGGGGCAGTATTGGAAAAAAGATGCCAAAGTCTATGGCTTCCGTCCTCTTACTGGGCCCTGCGTCCTCAACTATAACAATACTGAGACGCATCTGGCCGTTTCTTCCGATCTGCTGAGTTTTAAGAAACTCGGCCGCATTACTTCCGCCAAAGACGATGACCGCGATGTGGTCATTTTTCCGGAAGCTATCAACGGCAAGTACTATCGCACTTCCCGCCCGACTTATCGGTGCGGAGAAGGCTATCCGAATAAGAATCCGGCTATCTGGCTGACGGCTTCGACTGATCTGCTGGAATGGGATGAGCCTCTTCAGCTCTTCTACCAAGGCCAGGAAGGCTGGGAATCTTTCAAAGTCGGAGCCTCTTGCCCGCCTTTTAAGACCAAAGACGGCTGGGTCATGCTTTATCACGGGGTCAGTCAAAAAGACCGTGCCTATAGGGTCGGGGCTTTCTTGCTGGATTTAAATAATCCGATGAAGATTTTAGCAAAGACCCGTGAGCCTCTGATGGAGCCGAGCGAAGAATATGAGACGGCCGGCTACTATAACGGCTGCGTCTTCCCGACAGCTAACGTTGTCAAAGACGGCACTATTTATATCTATTATGGTGCAGCTGATCACTATATCGGCTTAGCGACCTGCAAGGAAGAAGATCTGCTTGAGGTCTTGAAGGAGAACAAGGTATGAAGAGGCTTCATAAAAGTCTGCTTTTATTGAGTCTGAGCTTGGTTTTAGCCGGCTGTTCTTCTGCTACGGTCAGCAACAAAGTAGCTGTAGGCTCCATGGCTTCTTGGACAATGGAAGCTAAAGCTGACTACCTTCTTAACTATTCAAATATCTCCTTTACTTTAGGCGATATGTCAGCTTTGAGCGATGATATGCTGTTCTTTCAGCAGGATATTCCTTCTTCTGGAAAGCTGACTCCGCCCGAGACGAATCCTGTGCGTGCTAATTATACTTTTACAGGCTGGTATAAGGATTCTGAGTGTGCCTCATTATTCGATTTTGCTTCAGAGCAGCTGACATCAAGTGTTTTCTTGTATGCCGGATGGGAGAAAACAGGGGAGGCAACATACGTGGAGCCTAAATATACGCCGAGCGAGAACATCGATGATACTCTGACTTCCAATCTAGAACTGACGGGGCTTTTGAATACTCCGGCGGTCAATGGAGATGTGGCTTTGACGACGGGCGGCCTTTTAAGGCTGGCTCAGACTCCGGCCGATGTTAGTTTTGCCTTAAACTATAAGAAAAAAACGGGGACCTCAATTTCTTCTGCGGTCTACAGTGCTTCTTTGAAGACGGTGACGGTCACTTCCGCTAACGCTGGAGTTAGCCAGGTGTCTTCTTTAACTGTTTCCGATGCATCATCAAGCTTCATCCTTTCCAATTCAACTTATGAAAGTAAGGCTTTAGCTTTTGAAAAAGCTGATGCGGATAAGGAAAATTATCATGTGATGCTGGCTGGTTCTTCTTCCATTGAGTTCTGGACCGACTATGCAAACGCCTTAAGCCCTATTGTGACTTATAGCCATGGCATTGGCGGAACCACTTCGGCAGACTGGAACAATTCTTTGTTTGACCGCCTGGTTGCGCCTTACGCTCCTAAGGCCGTAGTCTACTATGTCGGCGTTAATGACTTGGTTAATTCCGGATACACTAACGACGCGATTGTCTCCAATGTTGAAGCTTTAATAAACAAGACTCATGAAAGGCTGCCTAACACGCATATCTTCTATGTTTTGATTAACGTTCTCCCAGGCTACTACCTTTCTTATTCTGATAGAATCAAGGCAATTGATGCGTCTCTGACTTCCTTTATTTCGCCGCTGTCTTATGCGGAAACTATCGATGCCGGTGCGGCCCTCATGAAGAAAGACGCCGATGGCAACCTAGTGGCGGATGCGGCTTATTTCCGTCTCGATAACCTCCATATGTCTGAGTACGGCTATGTCTTATGGGGCAAGGAAATCAAGAAGGCTCTGATGAACTGGATGGGCTAAAAGGATAGATATGATTGAGCTGATAGACATTAACAAGGAAGAGGAAACCTATAGAATTCAAAAGGAAAAAGGCCTTTGGATCTTCTTTGGCTTAACTGCTTTCCTTCTTGTCGCTGTCTTTCTGCTTATATATCTTTCTTCGCCTGATAATTATCTGGCTTCTGAGATCATATCTATTGTCGGTCTAACGGTCTTCATCTGGTTTACGCTTTATTATTTCTCGGTTCCTTATCGCAGACTCAAAAAAATGGCAGCTTTCTACGCTGCGGCCAAAAGCGGCAACAAGTGCGTTGAGGAAATCACTGTCGAAGAGGTAATGAAAGAAAGCGAACTGACTAAAGATGGTATTCAGGCCCAAAGGATTACGGCGGCTTTCGAGGAAGGCGGCAAGACTTATCCGCGGGATCTGTATGTTATTCAAGGATCCTTCTACTTGGAAAAAGGAATGAGAATCAAAGCGGAGACTTTTTCTAGCGTCCTTCTGGCTTACGAGGTCCTAAAATGAAAAATAAGGACTTTCTGCGGGCCTTTTCTTATACTTGGCCCCTATATGTCATCCTGCCGATTATCGGAGGCTTTGCAGTTTCTTATCTGTTCAGCATTCATAATCAGCCCAAGGCTTATCAAAAGGTCAGTGTTTTCCTGGCTTCCTCATCTGTAGAGAAGACTGGCCTGACCTCGGCAATTAAGAAGAGCGTTAATGAGACCGAGTTAAGGCAAGTCAGCCTTATTCAGTCGGACCCGGATGATGGCATCTTCGCTCAGAAGCTTTCCGTTGTCGGCTATGAAAGCGCTGATCTGTTCATTCTGCCTTATAGCGTCATCAGCGGACTGACTTTATCGGATACGATGCTGCCGTTTACCGATAAATTCAAAACGGATTATATTCTTCCTCTTCTAACTTCTCCGGTTTACTATGAGCAGTCGTCCGTGGCTTTTGGCCTTAAAATCAAGAGCCAGGGCACCGCTTCGAAACTGGAAGCCTATATGAATTTCAAAGACGAAGATTACTATCTTACTTTCAGCGCTAAAAGCTACGGGATTGGGAACTATGGGCTTTATGACAATCCCGATTATGACTTAGCCTTAAAAACCGCCGAGTATTTTATAGGAGCATGAGCATGCGTAAAGAAAAGATTCCGAGCGAAGATTATCAGAAGACTTCGCTTCCGCACAATCGGAAGGAGCTTTTCTTTGACCTTCTTAAGAATCAGTGGCGTCTAATAATTTCCGTCAGCCTTCTTTTGACTCTTTTTATTCTTCCTCTTTTTGCTGATTACTTGGTCTTTTCTCTTCTGATTGCCGGGGCTTATAAGTCTGGGGCTTCCAATCAGCAGATTTTCTCTCTTTTCTTCTATGCCTGTCTGATTGCTTTGCCTTGCATTTGGCTTCTTCATATAGGTCTGGCGGCCAGTTTCAGAATCAGCCGGAAGCTGTCTTTCGGGGAAGGAGTCATTGCTAATGCTGATTTTTTCTATGGCCTGAAGGAAAACTGGAAAGGTGGTCTTTTAATGGGCAGCCTTTGCTCCTTATCATCTTTTTTGGCTTTGGCAGGCTCCTTCTACCTAGTTCTTTTTATTTCAGCTCAGCCAGTTCTGCTGGGACTTGGCATCGGTGTTTTAGCTCTGCAGTTTATTCTTATCCATATCGCGGCTTTTTATTTCTATCTGCAGAATGTGATTTACGACAATAAGTTTGCGGCTTCTTTGAAAAATGCCTTTATATTCACTTTTCTGCGACTGCCGGTGAATTTTCTGCTTTTTATTGCTTTCCCGGGCCTTATAGTTGCCCTTTTCTGCATTAACGACATAACAGCATATGTCGGGATGGGCTTATTTGTCTTGGGAAGTTTTGGAGCTGTTCTGGGCTGGTCTTTATATATTGAAAGAACCCTGGACTGTTTCATTAACCGTCTGTACTATCCGGAATTCGTTAATAAAGGCTTGATGAAAGAGGAGGATAAAGATCATGTCCAAAGTCAGTCTTAAGCACGTCTACAAAGTCTATGAAGGCGGAGTCCGAGCCGTCACCGATTTCGATCTCGACATCGACGATAAAGAATTTATCGTTTTTGTCGGCCCGTCGGGCTGCGGAAAATCCACGACTTTAAGGATGATTGCCGGGTTGGAAAACATTACTTCCGGCCAGCTTTTCATCGACGACCGTCTTATGAACGATGTCGAATCGAAAGACCGCGACATAGCGATGGTCTTCCAGTCCTACGCTCTTTATCCGCATATGACCGTTTACCAGAATATGGCATTCGGACTGAAAATACGCAAACTCGATCCGAAAGAAATTGAAAAGCGCGTCAAAAAGGCCGCAGAAATACTTGAGATTGAGGACCTGCTAACTCGAAAGCCGAAGGCTCTGTCTGGCGGGCAAAGGCAGAGAGTAGCCTTAGGGCGGGCTATTGTCCGCGAGCCGAAAGTTTTCCTTCTCGATGAGCCTTTAAGCAATTTGGATGCCAAACTCAGAGTTCAGATGCGTTCGGAAATCACGAAACTGCATAAAAGACTGCAGACGACCTTCATTTACGTGACCCACGATCAGACCGAAGCTATGACGATGGGCGATAGGATTGTCGTGATGAAGCAGGGCTTTGTCCAGCAGGTTGATACTCCTATTAACTTATATGAGAATCCTGCCAATCTCTTTGTGGCGACTTTCTTGGGCTCGCCTCAGATGAATATCCTTGAAGGAAATCTGGAAGAAAAAGACGGGACTCTGCATTTCAATATTAAAGATAATCCGCAGTCAGTCGCTTTTTCTGATCAGAAAGCCTTGGAATTGGCTGACCGCAGCTACGTCGGCAAGCCGGTTCTTCTCGGTATTCGCCCGGAGCATATCTCCATTTCCGATTCTGGTCTTAAAGGCAGTGTTGAAGTCGTTGAGCATTTAGGCGATGAGTCAATTGTTTATGTTAAGATTCCAGGCCGCGAAGCTGACGTCGTGGTGAAGCTGACTAATGGTGCAAATTTCCAGATTAAGCAGGAAGTCTATTTGACTTTCAACATGGAAAAAGCTCATCTATTCGATAAAGATTCGACTTTGTCGATTATGGGAATGCCGGAAGAAAACCGCTTCCTCTGCCGTTTAAATGAAAAGGAAGCCGTCTTCGGCGATAATTCCTTTGCTTTTTCTGCGGATTATGCCTCTCGCTTCTTCCTTTTAGACCCGCGGCCCGAGCAGGCTTACATCTGCTTCAAAGGAAGAAAAGTCCATTTAGAGGAGCCGAGCGGCCGCTACATGGCTTTGAAAGCAAAAATTGCCTTTGTTGATCGCAAGACCGATGCTGCTAATGTCTTTGCGAATATCCAAGGCTTGAGCCAGTATTTATCTTTCCCGGCCAAGGCTGATGTGGCCTTGGAGAAAGGGCAGGAAGTCAGTCTTTATATCGAAGAGAAAGATATTCAGTTCCGCGATGAGGATCTCAATCTCCTCACTAGCCGCGAAATAATCATTCAAAATCGCACTGAAGCCGAGTTTAAGACAAAGGGGGATAAAACGAGTATCTTCATCGGTAAAAACAAGATAGTCTTGCCTGACCAGAAAGTCCCTGATGGGAAGCACGAAATTGAAATCGATGAGAAACTAGTCCATCCGGTCTTCAGCCGCAAAGCTGCTAAAGCTCTGGAAATCAAAGCCGTTAAGGAAGACAAGTCACGTTTGCTTCCAGTCTCTGCTTACGATGAAGAGCAGCTTGGAAAAATGAATGCTGTCTTTGTTCAGATTTCGGGCTTTGATCACTATGCGACGTTCTTGATTCCGGCTTCTTTCTCAGTCTATAAAGCCCCTAAGTTCAGTCTGTATTTGGAAGATGGAGCGATAAGAATCATCAAATGAAAAGAATAGATTATAACGATCCCCGTTCGCCTTTTAAGCGCCTGGGGAGGTATTATGTTAACCAAGATCTGCAATCGGAGATGTTCACTTTCTCGGCTTCAGGCTTGGAGATTGCCTTTCGTGGCACCCGCCTTTCAATAGATATCATCGCTACTGAATGCGGGCGGCCTCAGGGTGAAGCGGCTATTCAAATCATCGTGGATAACCAGCCTTTCAGCCAAGGAAAAAAGATTACTTTAGATAAGCCAGAGGCCGTTTACGTTTTGGCGGAAGGTTTGCCTTATGGCTTGCACCGGGTTCGTTTTTATAAGCGGACCGAGAGCTCTTGTTCGCTGACCGGATGGAAATATGCAGAAACTGACGGAGATTTTGAGCCGATTAAAGAAGAAAGAAAGCTAAAAGTCGAAATTTATGGCGATTCGATAACGGCTGGCAATGGCGTCGAAGGTCTGCCTGGTGACGATAATTTTGAGACGCGGACGGAAAACGCCTTAATAAGCTACGGGGCTTTAGCCTGCGAGAAGCTTAATGCTGATTTTTCCTTAATCTGCATAGGCGGGTATCCCGCTTATAAATCGCCTTGGAATGGTTTTGCTGTTATTAAGACAATACCGGAAATGTTTTCCTTTGCTGATTATACATGGGGAACCAATAACAGCAATATTGTTCCTTGGGACAATTCACGTTTCATTCCTGACGTTGTGGTCCTCAATTTAGGAACAAACGATGATCAGTATTTATTGCCGCTTAAGCAGCCAGAGCAGGATATGGAATGCGAGAAGTATAAGCAGGCGATTCGGGATTTTATCAGTGTTCTGTTTAAAGCTTATCCTCAATGCCGAATTATTCTTTCTATTGGCATGATAAAAGTTTCGCTGTGCGAAAATCTGCTTAAGGAAGTAGCCGGCGAATACAAGCAAAGAGTATCTTTCTTGGCCTTTGATTCCTTAAAAGAAGGCGGTTTTATGGCCAACGGCGGCCATCCCAACCTGATGATGCATAAAGAAGCCGGAGAAGAACTTTATCAAGCAATCAAAAAATCATTTGAATAAGAATGACAAGAAAGCTGGCATGTCTTTTTCCCAGCAGGCTGTCTTGTGCTGATTAGCCGGGTTCAGAGCAAAGTCGATGTTCTGGATTCCGGCTTTTTTCAGTTCCTGATAAGCGTTGAGGGCTAACTGAGGGTAGCATGGTCCTAAAGACTGAAGATCCCTAGGTATGCCTTCATTGAGGCCTGTTCTGATAAAAAAACGTGCATCCTGATAAGGCGGATTTATCTTGAGATAATCTAATGTGGCTTTTTCGTTGCCCCAGTCAGCTAAAGAAAAGAGGCCGAATCGGCTGAAGCGGTCTTTATAAGCGGAAGCGGCATATAAAGTAATAAGGGCTCCAAGCGAGCAGCCGAGCATGAAAGTATGTTTTCTGTCTTTGTAAACCGGGTAATTCAAATAAATCCAAGGAAGAACCTCTTCCATTATAAAGAGGAGATAGTCTCGGCCTTGCTCTTCACCCTTATGGAGATATTTTTCGGCTTGGTCAACCCAGAAAAATGGCGAATACTCTCTAGTTCGCTTCTCCCATTCCATTGCAGGCAGTCCAACGATAACCATTTTTTGACCTAAGTCCTGCAAGGCTTTATCTAGGCTAAGGCATTCGCATGGCTCGGGGGTATCCATGCGAAAGATATATTCTCCGTCATGGACAATAAGAAGCGGAAAAGGACCTTGTCCTTCTGGACAAAGTATTTTCAGCCGCCGAGAATTTTTGAGGGCTTTGGAGGCAAAAAGCTGATAATCGATTTTCATTTTATGTTGATGAAGAGGAAGAAAGGAAAGGCATGACAGCCTCGGCAAAAAGATGGCTCAGAGTTATCATGGCTGGGCCGACATAATGGGCGTTATCAGCTTGAAGCTGTGTTTTATCAAGGCCGGCCGCGATGGTATCTATAAAGACATTTCGGCTCGGATTGGTATTCATAAACTGCTTTTTTGCGGCGTTGACGACATCGTATTTAGGCCAAGCATCAGAAATGCCGCCATCGATGAAGGCAAAGCCTTCAGAATCAGAATAATCCTTGAATTCAGTCCTTAAATCACCGACTAGATAAGAAAGCTGATCAAAGTATTCTCCGCAGATGGAAGCATAGGCATCGCCTTCGCCCTGCATCCACAGCATAGCTTTGACAGTGGGTTTATAGCCTTCGTTTTCTAAGACGGTAAGTTCCTGGTGAACGTAAGCGACAAACTGAGTATACATCTGCTTAGTCCCACCTGAACTGGGAGCGGTCCAATCCAAAGCTAAGGCCGAGGAACCGCAGGCGAATTTAATCAAGCAGACTTTATCAGCATAGGAAGCGGAAAGCTTTTCACCCAGTCCAACTTCCATGCCGAAAGTCAAATCGGAATTGCCTTCGCCCAACATGGATTTTACGAACTTCTTATTTGAAGAATTTTGGCTGACATAATCATCGGTGGCGTTTTTAGTCCAGCAGTCATAAGCGATTTTGACTCCAGAATAGCCGTTTGTGTACTCTTGAAATTTCTCGCTGCCGACAGAATCGGCCAAAGTCGAGTAAGCGGAGCAACCGACCATGTTTGACTGGCCGCCCATAATGATAACGTCAATCGGAGTTTTGCTGCTGTTGCAGGAAAAAAGAGATGCTAAGAAAGGTAATGCCATAAAAAGCCTGTTAATTCGTTTCATACTTATAGTTTATTCAAGATATTTACTGGTTTCAATGTAAACAAGGTAAACAAGCGAAAAGAGTGATAAACAACAACAGCAGCCCCAAAAGATGAAAAAAAGAGTATGAAAATACCTTTCTTGAAACTTATTTAAAGCCCTTGGTTAAGAGGTTTCTGATATTCGGCTTCCATTTCAGGAGCATAGACGGCGAATGATGATTTGCCGCCTCTTTTCACAAAATAAAGGGCAGCATCGGCACAGTGGTATATTCCGCTGAAAGTCTGAGGCTTGCTTCCTTTAAAAGAGATGCCGATTGAGCAGTGCAGAGGCAGATGAAGTCCGCCTTGGCCGATAAACTTCCCATTGAACTTGCTCATGCATTCTTCCGTTTTGGAGCGGACAAATTCAGGACTTTTGTTGACGATGACAATTGCAAATTCATCTCCGCCGATGCGGCAGACGGATTCGGCCTCTTTAAAACTATCTTTTAAGATTGTGGCGACGGTCTGAATAGCTTCATCGCCCATCGGATGGCCTAGTGTATCGTTAATCAGCTTGAGGCCATCGATATCGGCAATTAGCAAAGCAACTTCTTGACCGGATTCAGAAACGATAGCGTTATTGAGGGTCTTTTCAAAAGCGGTGCGATTTAGAAGGCCCGTCAGATTATCTGTGGCAGCTTCCAGGGAAAGCTTGTCGATGATGTGTGAATTCTTTTGATTCTGAATGAAAAGATAAGCGGACAAAAGGGAAACCATATAGCTTGGTCCCAGCATCAGCCAGGTATCGCTAAATAACTCGAGGGTTAATCCGACCCAGATGATGGTCGGCATGAGAATGAGGTCTCCGATCATGGCCTTATTGTTGATTTTTTTGGCCGTAAAGCCTAAAAGCCCTAAGAAAAGGAGAGTATAAAGGCCGCAGAAGACAAATGAAAGAAAATAAAAAGGGCCGTGGATGGTATTGCCAGCGGCATCAAAACTGAAGATATGACAGGTCCAGAAGTTGGCTACAAAAAAGGCGATAAAAATGGCGAAAGAGGCACATCCGAAGATGACCCAGAATTTAAAGGCTTTCAGTTCATCCTCATAGACGATGGCGGCTAGATAGAAAAACCATATCATAGCCGGAATGGAAGAAAAGATATAATACAAAGTCCTTGAGCTCATTAATGCCCAGTAGTTTAAAGACCAAAGAGGTATGAGGGAATCAATAATGTCGATGATGGAAGAAACCAAACTGAAAATTAGGCACAGCATAAAAACTTTATTTCTCAGTCTTTTGGTCCCTAGCCTCCGATGAGCATCGATAATCAAAATGATTAAGACGACTGCTGCGATTATTTCAGTTTCGTAATGCCACTGCATATTTTCAGACCTGCTTGTATATAAAAATTATAAATGATTCTTTCTCAAAGTGAAGATGGTTTAGAATAATTCTGTCTTTTATGATGATTTGTCTAAATTATTGGCTTATCTTGTTCTTTTCTGGTTTAAGTTTACCTTTATTGGCGGTGCTTTTTTACTTTTGGAGACTTAGGAATTTGAAATTCAGCTTTACCGTAAAGCAAGCCTATAACATATTGGTTTTTGTTGCCGTAAAAGAGTAGATTATTATTCTTTCCGAAGACAATAGCGCTTAAGATAACCCGATGTTCTGTTAGCGATGAGGACCTTTTGGCGTCAACGCCTGTCTGGGGGAGAATGTTCTGGAAACGATATATAATTCCCGGGTTCTGATGCTTTTCGTCGACTTTCTTTTCCTCTAGGAATTTGGCATTTATCGTTAGGCAGCCGTCAGAATATTCATAATCTGCAAAAGCGTTTTCTGGTTCGAAAGCAAAAAGCCCAAAATCGTAATCAATATACGCCGGCTCATTGTTTGGCAGGATTTCCACTGAACTGTATTGAAAACTTACGGAAGCAAAAGATTCTTTTCCGGCTTTTTCTTTGACTAACCCCCAAGACAGCCTTTCCCCATCGGTTGAAGTCATGTTTATTTCGTAAGGCTGATTTGGCTTAGGGTTTCTGAATCCAGTCTTAACTAAGGAATGCACTTGATGAAAGACGAGGATGATGCGGATATAACTGCTTGGAATCTCAAAGGCTTTCAGGCCGGCGAAATCATAAAGGTTGATTTCGGCCCAAAGTGTTCCTTTATCCGATCTAAGCCGGCATAAATCACATTCATGCAGGCTGTTAATAAATCTTTGCGTATCCATGCTTTTAAATATAGCCTAAAAAAGAAGGACACGCGAATTTAAAAGCAAATTTACATGGCTAAGTAAGCGGCAGCAATTTCGGGGTCTAATTTAGGGGAAGCATATTTTAAATCCGGACATTTTTCCTTGACCGCTTTTTGGATGTAATCAAAGTAAACTGTCTTGGTCCCGATTCCTCCGATTATGGAGTAATAAGAGGAAAAGAGATTCAGCCTTTGACAAAGCTCATGGGCTAAATCAGCGAATTCTCCGGCGCCGTTCATTAAAATTGATTCCGCATCAGGGCTGGAATGGCACTGAGCCACAATTGGAGCTAAGGCGGCTACTTCGGCCCGTCCCAGGCGATTATAAACTGCTACGAGGTCTTCTTTAGAACGGATGGAGAGATTATCCATAAGCGCCTGAATAAAAGAGGTTTTCTCACAGCGCTGATCGCAGTAATGGGCTAAGACTTCCAAGGCTTCGTGGCCAAGGAAATAGCCGCTGCCTTTATCGCCTTCCTTATATCCATAGCCTCCTAGGCGAATGACTTCGCCTTTAACGTTTTGTCCAATGGCTAAAGATCCCGTCCCGACAATGAAAACGATGCCTTCTTTTTCAAAAGCACTGCGAAAGGCATTAGCAGCATCATTTTCTACGCGGACCTTGGTGTCTTGGCAGATTCCAGGTATTGTCCTGAGGATTTTTTTAACTTCTTCTTTGTCGCTGGCGCTTAAGACGCCTCCCAAACCTGCTCCGACTCCGTCATAATGGGATAATCCAAGATTTAAAATACCTTCTTTTAGTCTCTCAAAAGTAACTTCCAAAGATACTGTATCAATAGAGGTGCCGAGGGTCCTTGAAGTTTTGATGACTTTGCCATTTTCATCGATGGCGGCAAAAGAAGTTTTGGTTCCGCCTCCGTCAATGCCTAAATATACTTTTCCCATGTTTTCTCTCCTTGAGATAAGAGTCCGCTTTAAAAATATTATCGCTCAATTCAAGTGAAGAGAAAGATAAACTATGTAAACAAAGGCTGAACGCCTATTGCGCTGCCTGCCTTTTGCCTGCTATAGCTTTCTGGCCTTTTAATAAGCCAAACGCCTCAAAATAAGTTCCTAAGAAAATCAGAATGAAAGCCAAAGGAGACTGCCACCATTTTCCAGCGGTGACATCCATGAAGCCATAAACGTTGTTGATAGTCTGATCTGAAGAAATAAGATGGTTCGAAGCCAAGGTCCCGACTACTGCAGCATAGATGGCAATGGAGAGCAAACTCCAGCAAGATTCTTTATAGAAGCTTTGGCTTGGCTTTTCATCTTCTTCTAAAGCCAAGAAGGAAAAGATGGAAGTCAGAGGGAAAAGCAGATGAGTGAAAAGCATATTGGGCCAGCTGAACATGAGAAAAGGCTGCCCATATAAATGCCAGGCATAAGGATTCAAAAAAAGCAGGACTACTGCAAAAGTTGTGGTCACGGCAGTTACGGAAATAAGGCGGAATCTTTTTACCCAGAAGGGCAGCGGTGTTCCTTTTTTATAAGCTAAAGTCCCGAAAATGATATAAATAAGCGAGGAAACGGCCAGCAGGAGATTAGAATCTTCCGTGAAGAAGCGAAACATCAGATTGTGCGGGGCCGTTCCGGAACTGGCGTTTCTAATAAAGCTAAAGTAACAGTTGGAGAGCACAATAGCTTCTAAAACTAAAAGAACAGAATTGATAATTATTGAGAGAAGCAGTCTCTTTTTAAGGTTGTTCATAAGACTATATTATATCCTATGACTTAAATTGAGGCTTTTTTCGCTTAGTCAGATTGCTCCTTTTGTCGGACCTTAAAGATCGGCTTTCGAATCCGGACGCATGGCTACTTCTGTGAAGCCGAGCAATACTTTTTTGCGTATCTTATAGTAAGCAATGCCTTGACCGATGGCGGTCAGAGTCCAGGAAATTGGATAAACGGCATAAATCAAAGCCATCCGCTGGTAAAAATCAGCTGGTTGCACGAACTGAAGAATAGTGAAAATATAAATCAGGCGTGAGACGCAGATGCCGAAGATAGATATGATCATCGGTGTGGTCGAATAGCCGAGCCCACGCTGATTGGAAGAGAAGACATCAACAAGAGCCATCGTCACATAAGTGCTGCCGCAGATCCAGAAATTAAGCTCTCCGAATTTTATGGCTCCTTCATCGTCTTGAAGAATAATGGCCAGAAGCGGATGCCTCAGGGCGATAGTAAGCCAGCCCATGATGAAGGAACATGAGCATGAATAAATAACGGACCATTTGGCCGAATCTTTAATTCTTTGGCCTTTATGAGCTCCGCGGTTTGCAGAGATGAAAGCCACACCAGCTTGGGCAAAGGCATCCATGGCTACGTACATGAAGCCGTTGATGCGGCCTGAGGCTCCGTCTCCGGCGTTGGCAGCGGCGGAAGTTCCGACCAAGTTTATGTTGGCCTGGATGAGGACATTGGCAATATCATATGTCATTCCTTGAAGCCCGGCAGGCAGGCCGATGCGCAGTATCTCTTTTGTTTCATCCGGGTAAAAGTGGAGGTCTTTCCAATAAAGGCGGGCGAAGCCTTTGTTGATGAAAAGAGATATCAGAATCATGACTGCGGATATGCCTTCAGAGATGATGGTGGCTAGGGCCAGTCCAGCCACGCCCATTTTAAAAGGAATGACGAAAAGATAATTAAGGCCTACGTTAAGAATGCCGCCGATGGTCAGGAAAATAAAAGGTCTCTTTGTGTCGCCCATGCCTCTTAAGGCGGCTGAGCCGAAATTATATATTAAAAGGAAGGGAATACCGCCAAAATAGATTTTAATGTAAGTGTCGGCCATATCCAGAATGACAGCCTTAGTCTGCATCCAGATTAAGAAAGTGCGGGACATAAAGACTCCGAAAGGGCAAAGGAAAGCGGAAAAAACGATGCTCAAGAGCATGCTGGCTCCAATGGCTCGCTCGGCCTTGCGCTTGTCTAAGGCGCCGTAAGCATTGCCGACCACAACGTTGATGCCGACAGCTGCACCGATAAAAAGATCGATGACTAAGTTGATTAATGAACCTGTGGCTCCGATGGCTCCGACGGCATCGTTGCCGACAAACTGACCGCAGGCGAGTAAATCGGCGACGTTAAAAAGGAGCTGAAGCCAGCCGGAAATAATAAGAGGCCAAGCGAAAGAAAGCATCTTTTTAGGAATGCTGCCTTCGGTCATGTTCATTTCGGTTTTGGAAGCCATAAAATCCGCTAGCCTTCTTTATTTTTGCTCTGCAAAGAAAAAAGCCCATTGCAGACTAAATCATCATATACTTTTCCCTTTAGGACTTAGCCTTTTACGAACAGCCTTAAAGCGCTTTCAGCATTTGGAAGACAACTATGCACTTAAACAGCATCAAATCTTATCGTGAACGCGATGCCATTCGTTTTTGTTGAAGTAGAGCATATCGTCAGCGGCTTTAATGATGGCTTCAGGCTTGGCTTTAGAATCGAGGCCCTGAGTATAGCCGATGCTGACGGTAAATGGCGCTTCGTTAGCAGTAATGTTGCCTTTTTGAGCTTCTTTCAGGCGGGCATGAATATCCTGAGAGACTTTTTCTGGGCTGATGCCAGGCTTAAGCAGGACAAAGCAGAATTCATCCCCGCCGTAACGGGCTGCAAAAGCGGAGTAGTCAGTCTCGGCTTTCTTTAAAACGGCGGCAAAAAGTTTCAGGGCATTGTCGCCTTCTAGATGGCCATATTTATCGTTGATGGATTTGAAGCCGTTGATGTCCAGCATCAGCAGCGTTAAAGGGCGTTCTTTAGAAGCCTTTAAGAGACTTTCTTCCAAATAGTGATTAAGATTTCGGCGGTTAGCCAGTTTGGTCAAAGCATCGCTATTGACTTGCATGCTTTGCATCATCAGGAAAAGAATATGGACAACAAGGAAGATATTCAGGGCTAAAAGAGGGACTTTAGGAAAAACCTCTTCCAAAAGGCCAGAAACCAAAGGGGCAATCATATAAGCTGCATAAGTGAAATACTCTTTCTTCTGGAGGGAAGAATGGCTGTGGAATGCTTGAATAAGGGAAAAAACTGTCGGTATAACTAAGTAGAAATAATTAACGGCGGCCTGGGCATTGAACCAGACTGTGATATCGTAGGCACCGTTGGAATTGATAAAAAAGATAAATCCCGTAAAGACGGAAACAAAGTCCATAATGCCGATAGCCAGAATAGGAATGGCCATCAAAGATTGGAAGCGGAAATTTGCGGCTAAATTTGGGTAAAGCCTGGCGAGGATGAACCGGAACCAGAAATAGCAGCCGATAGAAATGGCAAGGAGGTCCAAGCCATTAATAAACATTTTGATTAAGTTAGGCGCTTGAAGCAATTGGCTATCGAAAACGATTGACCAAGCGTCAAAAATCAGCATTAGGAGATATGTTATGACCATGCCTTTAAGTTCACTGACCTCTTTCTTTGAGGCGAGGTTGCTTGAAAGCCTGAAAAGAATGGTCAATGTATATAAAAAGCAGAAACCTTCGGTAATGATATATGGCAAATAAGCATTATCCATCAGTAACATCCCCTCCCCTGAGGCAATATTGCTATTCAATGGATAAATTATAACAGAAGAATAGTGTTCTTTCTATGGCTCTTTTGCATTCTGGGTTACTAAAAAAGCCGTCTTTAAGTCAGACGGCGAGAAGATATGCAGAAGAAATCCTTGGGCTTAGCCTAAGACAAACCAAAAATGACCCTTTTGTTGAGCGGCAAATATTATAAAACCCAGTTACTATTTGATTGGTGCCCGAGACCGGAATCGAACCGGTATGATATCGCTATCACAGGATTTTGAGTCCTGCGCGTCTACCAATTCCGCCACTCGGGCAGGAAATATGCCGCTCTCAACAGTGTTTCTTATGGAATGAGCAGCAGATCCATAAGAATTTATGCGAACTGAATCTTTAGTGGATTCAGAACCAGCGAAGAGAAGTTTTTCTGGATGTCACTGTTCCAGAAAATCAGAATACTTACTACTGTATCTTTCGCTCTTGAATTACAGCAGAACTAACACTGCTTAGGTGACTGATCGACGTTTCGGACTGTTTCCGCCTGGTTAGCTGCGGGATAGAGCCGAATGTTAATCTAAGAGAGGGGGACAGGTGGCTTACACTACTGCTTTCTCTTATTAAGAGCGACGGGAATATTTTACCACGGAAGATTTACATTGTGGAAATGGTTTTTATTCTTTGTTCATTCGCAGTTCGTTTTACCCTTTAGGGATAGGCGGTTATATGTTAAAATTTCAATATGAAAATCACTGAATTAAAAAACGAAGATATCGGAAGAATCAGAAAGCTTATTTCCTCTGAGCCGGAAGTCTGTCTTTTCATATCTGGTGATTTATTCAATTTTGGCATTGACGGCATAAACGTTAAAGTCTTTGGTACAGAAGATAATAATGGCAATCTGACGGCTATTTTGCTTAAGTATATGAGCAAAAACTATGTTTTTTACGCAAACCGAGAAGATTTTGATGCAGCCGCTTTTGCCTCTTGGATTAAAAAGGATAATCCTTCATTAGAAGGCGTCTGCCTCAGCGGGAAAGCCAGCTTAATTCATAAGTTCGCTGACCATCTTTTGCCTTTAAAAGAAGAGGAAACAATGATGGCTCGCTGCAACAGCATAAAGGCCGAAGCAAAAATCATCGGTTCAGAGACTGAAATCCGCCTTTTAAAGAAAGATGACTTCGATGAGATGTGGAAATTAGAACAGCAGATTGAAGAATTTGCTTCCACAGTTCAAGACTGCTTATACGAAGACCGCAAGAAGAGCTTTACCTTGTCCAGAATAAAAGGCTCTGTTTCTTATGGCGTCTTTGTTAATGGAAAGATGGTGGCGGTGGCCTCGACTACAGCTGATACAGATGAATCTTCGATGCTGGTTGGCGTCTGCACGCATCCTTCTTATCGAAAGAAAGGCTATGCTTCGGCGGCTGTCCATGCCGTCTTGAAAGACCGTTTTGCCCGCGGAGAAAAATTCCTATGCCTGTTTTATGACAATCCGGAAGCCGGTAAAATATACCGTGGATTTGGTTTTGATGACGTTTCAGCTTATTTGATGCTTCATTAATAGGCAAAGAAAAATCCCTTTAATTCTGTGTTTGATCAAGGGATTTTTTATTTGGCCATCTTTCGAAAAATGTTGATAAGCCAAAGAAAAACAATAACGGGCTTATCAATAAATAAAGATTAAAAACTGCCTAGAAGAATATGTAGCAGATTAAAGGCAAGCCGATGAACATCGCTAGGGTGCAGCAGACGATGATATAAAACATAAAGCGGAGCTTGATGGCGTTATAAGCCATGGCCACTTTGTTTTTCTTGACTGCCGCCCTTTTGGCGACAACGGCTTCATAAGTCATGAGGATAATGACAAACAGGGTAAAGATGTTGATCATGGTAATCAATGAGAAGATATCGGCGTTAGAAACCATGGAAATACCGACTAAGACGGAAGAAATGATGCCGAATAGGCCGGTGCCGAGCATTCCTATGGAATCGGAAGCATTATAGGCCTGATCATAACAAGCGATGATGATCCAAATGGTGATGGCGAAAATGTTGGCAAAAGCCTGGAGGAAAAGGCCAGGCCCTGAGCGATTGACGCGAGTCAGGACGACATAGTGCGTTTTGACGCCGGAATAAATAGGATTGCCGTTAGCGTCATCGCCTTGGTAGGTACCGGAATAATCCAGCCTCGTCAAATGGCTGGTGACTAAAGAGCTGGAAATGAGCTGGTAGCCGTTGGCGACTTTGAAATAAGAAGCCAGTCCGGTTATATAATCGGTCGGCTCGGCGGTTCCGTAGGTGCATATGGTCTTTTCCGAAGAGGAACTGAGAGAAACGAGATCCACGGCTTCATAGCGGAAATAGTCAGATGTGAATTTAGGCTGGACATAGATATAGAACTGAGCCGAATCCAAAGGATAGCGCGGGCCATAGGTGTCTTTCATGATTGTGGCGCTGAAAGAGCACTTCTGGAAAACGCGGAAAGAAAGACTGGAAGTATCCTTAAGGGTATAAGGAGTAATAGCATCATAAGAGAAGGAATCAGAGTCGAAACTGCCGCGTTCCAAAGAGAACATGTTGGTGTTGTCGGCGTAGTTATTCGTGGAGACCTGCCCGGGGTAGCATGAAACCTCCGCCTTATAAATAGGATTAGGGTTGCTTGTAGCAAAAGACGCTTTTATAGTTGAAGTATCTGAGAAATCAGCCTGACGGAAATCAGACTCAAGAAAATCCGGAATGCCATCCTTTTCATCAGCGAACAAACCACTAGTGCTGTTATAGCTTATCTGATCAATAAGGCGGTATTCTTCTTTCCATCCGCTGTGGTTGACCATCTCTTTTTCGTAAGAGGCAATTGCGGTGTTTAGCTGGCACATGGTCTTATGGAATTCAAGTTGATCAAAGTCGAACCAAAGCGTCATGGAAACATCGTAAGAGGAAGAATTTATCGAAGAGATGGCGGCTTCCTGGGAGCCCATCCTTACAGTGGTGAAAGTGCCTTTTTGATTTAAACTGGAAGCAATTTTTTGGGCTTCCTGACTCATGCTGTCATTGCGGTAAGCCTGTTCAGCCCAGGCCCTATCTGCGCTTTCGGTATAAGCGCAATAGCCTGTGAAAGCGACTAAAGGCAGCAGCACGCCTAAAAGCGAAAAGACCAGCCCCACTCTCTGTGAGTGAGAGAGGATACGCCAGTTGCGTCTGATGACATGCTTGTTTTTATTGGATTCGGCATGAGCTTTAAAATCATCAGCCTGGATGGCAGCCAGATCTTCATCGATGGTTAGGCTATCTTCCGAAGGCAGTTCTTTATCGTCATCAGTCAGAAGCTCGGTGTCCATAAAGAAGTAATCTGCTGTCATCCTCAAGATTCTTTTGGAAGGGACTTCAGCGCCGGCCAGGCATTTGGCCATCTTTTTGGTGGCCACGGAGATAGCCCGATCCAGGCGGATTCCTTTATGGCTGAAGAGCCATTCGTTTAGGAAACGGAGTTTCTCGGTTTTCTTTTCTAAGCCCCACTTTTCTTCCGGAGGCAAAGGCATGCTATCTGAAGAAAAGTCTTTTAAACTCAGGCCGCTGAAAAAAGCACAGATTTTTTTGACCTCATGATCCGAATAGGAATCATTATCGGCCCATTTCCAGAAGTTTCCGGTCATAAGGATGGTCTTTACGCTCATCTGATGTTTCTTTAAGAAGACATCGACTTGCTCGATTTTGCTTTTGCGTGAATTATCTATTGTGTTATCCATAAAAACCCCCGCTTTTCTTATATTATTTTACCATCAAAAGGCAGCTTAATCAGAAATGCTGTCTTTCTTTAATTGCTTTTGAACTTCATAAAGGCTATTTTTGCAGCTTTATCTGCCTGGAAGAGGCGAAAAAGCGTTTTCGCAGGAATATCTTTTCAAGAGTGCACTTTTTAAAGTTCTATATTATATACTATTTAAGGAGATTTTCGGGCATGGGTGAAACAAAAGAGACGAGAGTCGGGCGTTACTCTGACCTGCGTAACCAAATTGACAAGATGGATACCCTCTCTTTTGATGACCCTAACCGCGCCCAAAAGTATGCTTTAAACCAGAGCGGACATGAAGGGGAATACGTTCATGAACCCTCCGCCTCCCAGGAAGAACTCCATAATACGCATATTAAGAAGAACACTCTTTCTATTTCCATTGATGACCTTATCAAGGAAAATGATGATTACACCATGGCGATGGAGAAGAAAGAACTCGACCGTAAATATAAGGAAATCAAAAAGAAGCACCGTCAGGAAAATCGCAGTAAAGTGCTTTTCATTTGGATTGGGAGCGCCGTTTCTGTTATTGTTATTATCGTTGTGATTTTAGTCTGTCTGCATATCGGGGGTAAAATATGAACTACTCTGTAGCTTTAGATGGTCCGTCCGGTTCGGGAAAATCGACGGTTGCCAGCTTTTTAGCCAAGAAGCTGAATATCGTTCATATCGATACAGGCGCCATGTACCGTGCTGTTACTCTTTATTGTCTTTTTAAGGGAATTGATCCTAAAGATGAAAAAGCTGTCGTGGCTCTTTTGCCTGAATGCCATATTGTCCTTACTGTCGACAATAAGGTTCTTTTAAACGACATTGATGTATCCGCCAAGATTCGTTCCAACGAAGTCTCGGATGCTGTCTCCTATGTTTCAGTCTATAAAGCTGTCCGTTCTTTCTTGGTTCAGCAGCAGCGGAAGATGGCTGATAATATTTCCGTTATCATGGATGGAAGAGATATTGGCACCGTGGTTCTGCCGAAGGCCAACGTAAAGATTTATCTCGTGGCTTCCGTTGAAAAAAGAGCAGCCCGCCGGGCAAAGGAAAACGCTGAAAAGGGCATCATCGGCACTTACGATGACGCTTTGGAAAATTTGAAAAAGCGGGATTATATCGATTCACATCGTGAGATTTCGCCTTTAAAGCCCGCTCCGGATTCAATTATTCTCGACACTTCGGATTTGGATATTCAGCAGTCCGTTGAAAAGTGCTACGCCATCGTCTTGGCCCGCTTAGCGGAACTTGGCATCCAGGCGTAAAGGAAAACAGATGAAAATACTTGGTAAAGTCGCATTGGTCGGAGCTCCTTCGACCGGCAAATCGACAATCTTCAACCGCTTGATTCAGGAGCGTAAATCTATTGTCAGTGAAGAGCATGGGATTACCCGTGACCGCATCTACGCTCAGTGCAGCTGGCTCGGGCGTGATTTTATGCTGATTGATACCGGCGGCTTGGAAATCCAAGATGTGCCTTTCCAAGAAGAAATAAAAGCTCAGGTTGATTTGGCCATTGAAGAAGCTGATGTCATCGTCTTTGTCGTCGATGGCAAGACAGGGCTCACTAACGATGACCGCTATGTCGCTAAGCTTCTTTTCCGCTGCAAGGATAAGAAAATCATCTTTGTCTGCAATAAGATTGATAATATTGATCAGAAAGAAAGAGCTTTTGATTTTTATGCTTTGGGATATGGAGAGCCTATTTTAGTTTCCGGCCTGCATGGCATTGGCATCGGCGATCTGCTGGATGAAATTGTCAAAGATCTTCCAAACAAAGAAATTCCGACCACCGAAGGGAAAATTACTTTTGCGCTTCTGGGCCGTCCTAACGTCGGCAAATCTTCTTTTACCAACGCTATTCTTGGCGAGCAGAGAGATATTGTTTCTCCAATTGCCGGGACGACGCGTGATTCTATCGATACGCCTTTTAAGAGGGGCGATAAGGATTATGTCATCGTCGATACAGCCGGCTTGAAAAAACGCGGCAAGATTTATGAGTCCATCGATAAATATGCTGCCTTAAGAGCCATGGATGCTATTCAAAGAGCGGACATCGCTATTTTGGTCATCGATGCCTCGGAAGGCATCCTTGAACAGGATCGCCATGTCATATCTATCGCTTCGGAGGCTGATAAGCCTATTATCTTCTTGGTTAATAAATGGGACTTGCATTCGCATACGGATGATGACCAGAAGAAGTTCACTCAGGAGCTGCAGTCCTATTTTACTTTTGCTTCTTATGCTCCGATTGTTTTTGCCTCAGCTCTTTATAAGCCTAACCTCGATGTTCTTTTTGAGGCAATTGATGCCTGCTATGAAGACTATACCAAGCGCGTTCCGACTTCGATGCTGAATAAAGTTCTTCTGGATGCCCAGGTTATGAATGAAGCTCCGATTTTTAACGGGGGCCGCATCCGCATCACTTATGCGACTCAAGTTAAAAACTGCCCTCCGACTTTCGCTTTCTTCTGCAACAATCCTAAGTACATGCACTTCTCTTACCAGAGATACTTGGTCAACGTCTTGGAAGAAAACTTCAAGCTGAAACATACGCCGCTGAAGATCTTCCTCCGTTCGAAAGGCCAAGGCCAGGATAAGCTATGAAAGGCCTAGTCATCGGGGCTGGCAGCTGGGGGACCGCTTTAGCCGGCGTTTTAGCCGATAACGGGCATGAAGTCTCCATTTACGGTCAAGATGAAAAGGTCATTCAGGAAATAAACAGCTTTCATACAAACTCGGCATATTTTGAGCCAGGAATAGTTTTTAATTCGTCTATTAAAGCGGTCTCTTCTTTAAAGGAAAACATTGCCGATAAGGACTTTATAGTTCTTTCCGTGCCTTCTAAAGCCTATAAAAGTGTTTTGAATGAACTTGCTGCTCTTCTTTTGTCCTCGCGCCCGCCTTTGATTATTTCAACAGGCAAGGGTTTTGACCCCGATACCTTTAAAAGGCTTTCGGTCCTGATTGAAGAAATCATCCCGATTGAGAAAAGAAGGGGCGTGGTAAGCCTGATTGGCCCTTCTTTTGCTAAAGAGGTCGCCAATAAGCAATTGACATGCATTTCCGCAGTCAGTTCCGACCTCCATGCAGGGCAGGAAACCCAGAAGCTTTTTTCAAACTCTTATTTCCGGGTATACGTCAACAGTGATGTCATCGGGGCTGAATATGCTTCCGCCATCAAAAATGTCATTGCCATCGCTTCAGGCATTCTTACAGGCTTGGGCTATAAAGACAATGCCCGTGCCGCCTTAGTGACCCGCGGCTTATATGAGATGTCTCGCTTTGGCGTTAAAAAAGGCGGAAAGATGGAAACCTATCTTGGACTTACAGGCTTGGGCGATCTGATGATGACCTGCACTTCTTCTTCCTCAAGAAACTTTTCAGCTGGAGTCGCCATCGGCCAGGCTGATTCAGCCGAAGGCTTCTTAAAAGAGAATACAAAGACGGTTGAGGGCATCTATACGGCGAAGGTCATATATGAGGAAAGCGTGGCTGAAAAAATTGAAATGCCTATTGTGAAAAGCGTTTATCAAGTCCTTTTTGAAAAAAAGAAGCCTTCAAAGATTATTGGGCAGCTCATGACGCGGTCTTTAAAGAACGAATTCTAGCATACTATTAAAATATTGCACGAAAGTCTGTTTTTTAGGCTCAAAATATCTTACAGCCTTAAAAATAGTGAAAAGTCCGATGGCATCTATTGTGTAATCCCTTACAACATTTTTAATTAAAAAATGTGCCAAAATTACAAAAAATGTTAGAGTCCAACGGGTTTTTTTGACAAATTTAAATGAACATGATACATTAAAGGCACAAAGGAGATTCAAATATGAATATCGTTGAATTAGCTGCTGCTGTCGCCGAAAAGGGCCAGATCACCAAGACTGAGGCTGACCAGATTGTCAGAGAAGTTTTCGATGAGATTGCTGCTGCTGTCGGCAAAGGCGAAGAAGTCAAAGTTGCTGGATTCGGAACCTTCGTTGTCAAGGAGAGAGCTGCTCGTCAGGGCATCAATCCTTCGACTCATGAGAAGATCGATATTCCTGCCACCAAGGTCGTCGCCTTCAAAGCTGCAAAGCATCTGAAGGAAACGGTCTAATCTTAACGGATAATTAAGATAGTCTCCTCCCGCCTTCTGTTGAAGGCGGGATTTTTTGTGCCTTCCTTATGATAAAATATCCCTAACATGGAAAAGATTAATGAAGTCTTCAGTTATCTCCAAAGCAGGCTTAAAAGCCCCAGCAAACTTTACTTGGTCGGAGGGGCTTCTAGAGACTACCTTTTAGGGCGGTCTTTTACCGATTTTGATTTTGCCTGTTCTTTAAGCCCGGAAGATATTAAAGCTTCTCTAAAAGATGAAGAGAATGTCAGCTTTGCTTTTATCCGCTTCGGCATTGCTAATTTCACGTTTGAAGGGTGTCAGATTACGTTAGCTTCTTTCCGCAAGGAAGGCAGTTATGCGGATAGCCGCCATCCGGGAAAAATAGAGTTTATCAAAGATCCTTATCTTGATTCTTTTCGGCGTGATTTTACAATCAACGCCATCTACATGGATCAAAGCCTTTCTTTATATGATCCGCAAAAGGGCAAAGAGGATTTGGACAGAAAGCTTATCCGTGTCATCGGAGATATACCGACCCGACTGGAAGAGGATCCTCTGCGCATTCTTCGGGCGCTGCGCTTTGCTAATAGGCTTTCTTTTAACTTAGAACCGGCGCTGGAAAACTACATCGCTTCTCATTCTTCGCTTATAAGGAAACTGAAGAAGGAAAAGATACGTGAAGAATTGCTTAAGAGTGAACCTCAAGGCCGGGCAAAGATTGAAGCTTACTTAAAAGATGCGGGCATCGTGTTAGAATAATCCCTAGGGGGTGCAGAAAATGGATTTATCAATTAAGGACTTTGACTGGAGAAAACTCCTGGTCAAGCATTACAAAGCTTATGGCTTAGATGAGAAAAGTCTTGCTGTCATCCTCTGTCTGGATGATGTTTTATCTTCGATTGAAGCGGTCGTCAGCGCTGACGACTTAGTTCCTTATATGACTCTTTCGGCCGATGAAATAGATGGAATTCTAGTGAGTCTTCTGAATAAGAAGTTTATAGAGTATGCTCACCAGGGTCCGAAGATGGTGACGACTTTGGAGCCTTTGAAAGACAAGATTTTTTCTGACTTGAAAAAGGATATCGCCATCGAAGCCAATGAAGCTCTGCGCAAGCCTGGCAAAGCGACTATTGATTCTCTTTACAGGTATTTTGAAGATGTTTTAGGGCGCACTCTGACTGGCAAGGAAGTGGATCGTATTTCCTTTTGGATCCGCTCGGGTTCGGGGGAAGATCTTATCAAGGAAGCGGTGGAAAAGCTTCGGGCACAGAATAAGGCTGTGTCTTTAACGGCTGTGGACAAGATTCTGCTGGCTTTAAGGAAGTCCGAAGACAGAACCAAAGAAGGGTTTTCGCCTTTAGATGGCGATTGGAAGCAGGCTGATAAGGAAGCGACGGATTTCCTTTCCAAGCCCTGGGTTCCGGAAGATAAATAAGCCAATGACGAAAGCGGATAAAGAGAAGGCTTTAGAAGAATATCTTGACGCCTTATATCCCCAGACGGAAGTTTTTCTTAAATCAACTTCCGAATGGACTTTTTTGATGGCGGTTATTCTATCCGCTCAAGCACAGGATAAAGTTGTCAATCAGGTCACCCCGGTTCTTTTTAAGAAGTATCCATCTTTAGAATCTTTGGCTCAGGCTGATGAAAAAGAAGTCTTAAGTATTATTCGCCCCGTAGGATTGGGACCTTCTAAAGCCAAGTCTCTTATAAGCTTGGCTCAGATTTTATCCTGCGATTATGGCGGGCAAGTTCCTCACGAAAGGGAAAAGCTTGTTACGCTGCCTGGCGTAGGGCATAAGACATCTGGAGTTTTCTTGGGCGAAATTGATAAGGCCCCTTTGATTCCCGTTGACACCCATATCTCCCGTATCTGCAAAAGGCTTCTAATAGCCTCTAAAAAAGCAGGGCCGGATGAGATTGAAGAAACATTGGAGAAGAATTTCTCCGGTAAAGATATGATGAATTTTCATCGGCAGATGATTCTTTTCGGAAGAAACGTCTGCTTGGCCTCTTTAAAAAGGCACTGCGAAGATTGCCCTCTGAGTTTCTGCACAGACCGCAAAAAGGCAAAGTAGAAAAAAAGACTGAACTCTATTCAGTCTTTTTAACTTCGGGTTTCTTATCTTCAACAGGAATAGGAGTAACTTCGTTTTCTTTAGGAGCCGGAGCATTTTCTTCTATGCTTTTATCTTTTTTGAGTTTCTTCTTCTTCTGGCCAATGTCGAGAAAATACCAGAGAATAATCATTATTTCAAGAATGGCTGCAACAAAGTAGAGATACCATATTTTATCTCTGATTTCTGAAATGAACTTTAGCGAAAGGACTAAAGATACAGCTGTGCCCCAGTCTAAGCCAGAGACAATCAGCATATTGTAGATTCTTCCGCCCCAAAGGTTGTTGAACACTAAAGCGACGATGAAGGAAACGGGGATGGCATAGATGAAAGCCAGCCAAGTCGGAAGTTTGTTAGGAAGCACTATTTCTACAACGACGAAGGCCACGACTGCCACTAGCCAAACTAAAAGAACGGAAAGAATAGAGATAACGGTGCGATTCTTATAAAAAGAATGCAGTTTTTCCATTGCGGTTTCCTCATGAAGCATATCATCGAGGTTAACTCCGCAAGTATCAGCAATCATTTTTAAAACGTAAACATCAGGCAAAGCCTCGCCACGTTCCCATTTGGAAACAGCTTTATCTGAATAATTGATCTTTTCTGCCATCTGAGCCTGTGTAAGGCCGGCGGCTTTTCTGTAGCGGATAATGTTGTTCGCTACAATTTCTTTGATATCTTGTGTCTTTGCCATACGCCATTACTATAAGGCTTTACTAAATAGGTGTCAAATAGTGGCGTAGAGCCACTCTACTTAAAGTAGAATTACAGTTTTAGGCCTCTATTTTGGCGTTTTTGAAGTGTGAAGAGAAAAAACGCAAACGTAGAGTTTAATTTAAAATTCCTCCGCTAAGATGATACTGAAGCCGGATGGCTTATGATTTGAGGAGTTTAATTGCTATGGAAAGAAAAAGAAAGATTGTCGTTGATTCTGCTTCCAATCTCGTCGATGGGTATATAAAAGATGAAAAGGTTGGCTTTAAAGTCGTGCCACTCACAATTCGCATCGACGGAGTTGATTTTGTGGATGAAGCGGGTACAGATCCTAGGAAAATGCTTGAGGCGCTGCATAGCGCCAAGGAGAAGACTTCGACATCTTGCCCTTCGCCGGAAATGTATGCCAGAGCTTACGCAGATGCGGACGACATCATTGTCATAACTATCTCTGGGAAAATGTCAGGGTCGACCAACGCAGCGTATGTCGGTTCTTTGGATTTGGATGGAAAAAGAGTGCATGTCATCGATTCCCAGGGAACTGCTGGAAGCGAGATTCTCTTGGTAGATAAAGCCTATGAGCTTATGAAAACCGATATGCCTTTTGAAAAAATCGAAGATGCCATGGATGAATTTGTTAAGAGTATCCATCTTCTTTTTGTCCTTGATTCGTTTGAGTCGCTTTATAAGGCCGGGAGAGTATCTAAAATTTTAGCTGTCTTAGGAGCCACGATGCACATTAAAGGTATCTGCATGGCGAACGGGGGAGACATTAAGCTTTATAAGAAAGCCCACGCGATGCGCAAGGCTTTGATGGTCATGGCAGAAGATATTGGAAACTTCGCTTCTGATTTTGCAAATCGGACTTGCATTATTTCCTGCACAGAAGAAGATGAAAACACAGAAAGACTGAAAGAAGATATCAAGTCGAGATACCAGTTTAAGGAAATAAAAGTAGTTCCTAACCGGGTTCTATGCTCTTTTTATGCTTTAGAGGGCGGAATTATCGTTTCATTCTAGTAATCATTTAGCCTTTGGATATATAATTCTAACGGAAATGCGCTAGAAAGATTTTAGTATTCAATGAAACTTCTTAAGCAAATTATCGAAGATTGCCAGCATCTTCTTTTCCTGGATTTGGAAGGTACCCAATTCAGTCACGAGGTTATTGCCATCGGGGCTGTTTTAGTTGATTGCGATGCTAATGGCGTTCCTGTCGGTCCCGACACGACTTTTAAATGCTATGTTAAAGCTGAAGCTTCCGTCGGCAGTGTCGTCACAGCGATGACAGGCATCGATGAGGAAATTCTAGATAAAGAAGGCATCAGCTTTGAAGAGGCTATGACTAAGCTTAATGAATTCATTGGAAATAAGTCGGCTAACCTTAAGGTTTTGACTTATGGGAACCAGGACAAGCATATGCTCGCCTGTTCTTTCCGCTTAGTGGATAACCCTTCGCCTTTCATGACTTCTTTTGTCAATTATCTTCAGCGCAACAATATCGATGTTGGCTCTTTCTTTTCCCGCTATGTCAGAGGCAAGAAGAACGAGTTGGTTTCTTTGACGCATATGCGCGAGTTTTTCTCTATACCGCCTTCGGGGGATGCTCATGACCCTTTGGTGGATTCGGTTGACTTATACCATGTCTATCAGGCCTTTTCTTCCGATAAAAGCAAAATCATTGAAGCTTATAAGAAGCTTCTGAAGAATTCCAATATTATTCCGCAGCCTATTAAGACGCTCATTGTCAACCTGATTAAAGGCGATACGGTGAAACCTTCTGATCTTGACCGCATCCTGGCGATTTACTTCGACTGAGAAGGATGAGACATGATCCGCTACCCTAACGGCCAGCCTTATAATCCTGATTCATTAAAAAAGCCCGAGCGCAAAAAGCCTGTGGCCATAGATAATTTTGCAAAGCGCGGCATGGGCTTAGAGGATGATATAAATCTCTCTAACGATTTTTATAATGCCCAAGGCCGCTGCTTAATCTATAAAAGGCCAACTCCTATTCGGGTTGTCAGGATGGACCGCATAGACCGCAAGAAAATCACTGAGGCCTATTTTTCCGCAAAGTCGACGACTGATTATAATGGAGTCTATAAAGGGCGTTATATGGATTTTGAAGCCAAAGAGACGGTCTGCAAGACTTCTTTTGCCTTTGCCAATATCCGCCCTCAGCAGATTACTCATTTGGAAAATGTCACCAAGCAAGGCGGAATAGCTTTCTTTATTATCCGCATGAAGTCTCTTAACGAAACTTATTTGCTGGACTGCCGTGATATCCTTTCAGCGCTGAAGAGCCAGGACCGCAAGTCTTTTCCTTATGTTCTGCTCAAGGAAAAAGGCGTTTTAATCGCTGAAGGGTTCAATCCTCGCCTTGATTATCTCCAGGCAGTGGAAAAGAAGTTTTTTTCCGCTTGATTTTTGTGGTTTATAATCTGTTTTTGAAAGAGCACATAGTATTATAATATCTATAAGTTAATTTAAATCTGAACTGATTTTTCTTATGTGATTATTTGGAAAGGGGAAAAGTATGCCAATTCAATTAAAACTTGATTCGAACAAAATCCTTCACAAGCAGTTTGAAGGATCTAAGCCTGGATATAATGCGCTGCAGGTCGATTCTTTCCTCGACACTGTCATTTCTGATTACGAGGAAATTGAGAAGTTTGCGCGCGAATCGGAAGGGCAGATTGAAGAACTGAAGACGCTGAACAGCATGCTCAACAAGAAACTGACCAAGGCTGAGGCCGATTTAGCCGTTATGTCTGAAAAGCTTAAGAATATTTCCGATAACGATCAGGCCAGTATGAATAACCTTGATCTTTTAAAGCGTATTTCTGCTTTGGAAGCGGCTTTATTTAAAGCTGGCGTCGACCCGAATACGATTTAGGGTATAATATTCACTGCCGGCCCGGATGACTGCTGGGAAGAAGCAATTCTTCTTAGAGGAAAGTCCATGCTCGCGCTTTCTGTGATGAAAGCAGTGATTGCGCCAGAGGAAATAAATAACTCTGGGCAGGGAGGAGTCCCTGACGGCGAGAATAAGCCTAAAGCCTTAACCGGCCATGGCCGCTCTTACAAAGCTCCACAGTGACGATTAGGGAGAAATCCCGAGATGAAACGCTGGAAAGCCCCGCAAGCGAGAAACCTAAATTACGGTAAGGGAAATCTTTCCGAGGAAAAGAACTTAGGAAAGGTAAGCGCAAGCTTAGATAAATTGTCACCCTTTGACAGAACATGGCTTACAAGGCCGGCCACTCATTATCTGCATATCAACGGCTGTTTATCTTATATTTTTCTCAGGAGGAAGACTTATGAAGAACAGGAATCTGCCGAATGAACTTACGATCATCCGCTTTTTTATGGCTCTTTCCATTCTCGTGCTGATGGTCTTTCCTTATTCTAGTTGTTCTTGGACGCCTGTTATGGTCGGCAATGCTGGCTTTTCCGTTATCGATCTGATCTGCGCTGCTTTATTCGTCATCGCTTCGATAACTGACACTTTGGATGGCAACATCGCCCGCAAGTATCACTTGATTACTGACTTCGGGAAGTTCATGGATCCTTTGGCGGATAAGGCTTTGGTTAATGTTTCTTTGATTTTGCTGGCCATATATAAATACCAGTATTTACCTTCTTATCTGTCTTTCTTCCCAGGGGTCATCGTCTGTCTTTTTATCCTCCGGGATTTAGCTGTCGATGGGGTGAAAATGATTGCCTCTTCCAAAGGCAAAGTCATTGCCGCTTCTGTTTGGGGGAAGGCTAAGACTGTCGCGCAGATGATTGCTATTCCTTTTGTCTTTTTAAATGGTTTTCCGCTCAATTATCTTTTAGGAGCTTACACTTATATTTTCCCTTTGGCCTTGATTCTTATCGCTTTGATTCTTTCTTTGGTTTCCGGGGCTATTTACATTCGTGACGGGAAGTCTTATATCGTTTCGACTTCCATAAAGGAAGAGGAAAAGAAAGATGAGTGAAGCTTATAGGCTGGGTGAAATCCTGATAAGCCAGAAAATGACTTTAGCTGCTGCGGAATCTTTGACTGGCGGCGGGTTTGGCTATGAGATTACTTCTCATCCTGGTGCCTCTAATTATTTCAAAGGCACGCTATGCACTTACGTCAATGATGCGAAGATGACCTTGGGCGTTAAAAAAAGCACTTTGGATGAATACGGGGCAGTCTCTTCGCAGACCGCAGAGGAAATGGCGCGGATGGCTCTGGAGTTTTATAATAGTGACGTGTCTATTTCCTTTACTGGAAACGCGGGGCCAAGCGCTATGGAAAACAAACCGGTTGGCTTAGTATATATAGGTATAGATATTCAAGGTCAGATAAGTGTCTTCTCCAATATCTTTACTGGAGACCGAGCGGAGATTAGGAGAGCTTGCATACAGTTTGGAATCGAAATGCTGGAAGAACTGCTGCAAAAAGATTAAATTACACTGCGAATAAATTCTGAGTTTGCATCTATAATAATAGAGAGGAAAGAAAAATATGAACGAAACAGATGATAAGACCCTTGAGCAGACTCTTAAGGATATTGAGAAAATGTTTGGCAAAGGCGCCATTATGCGTCTTGGCGACCGTCCGACCGTCGAAGAAGGCGTCATACCTTCGGGCTCTTTGCTTTTGGACAATGCCCTGGGCATCGGCGGCTATCCGAAAGGGAGAATAATTGAAATCTTCGGGCCTGAGTCATCCGGCAAGACGACTTTGGCTCTTCAGGCTATTGCTGAGACCCAGAAGTTAGGCGGACGCGCGGCGTTCATTGATGCCGAGCACGCCATTGATCCGGTATATGCAAAAGCCTTGGGTGTCGATATCGATAACCTCATTCTTTCGCAGCCTGATTACGGCGAGCAGGCTTTGGAAATTGTCGATAAGCTTGCTGAATCCAAAGCTTTTGACCTCATCGTCGTCGATTCGGTTTCGGCTTTGGTCCCTAAGGCTGAACTAGAAGGAAATATGCTCGATAATTCTATCGGACTTCAGGCTCGACTGATGTCAAAGGCACTTCGCAAGCTGGCCGGTCAGCTTAATAAGACTTCCTGCACTGTTATTTTTATCAACCAGCTCCGTGAAAAGACTGGCGTTATTTACGGCAATCCAGAAGTTACTTCCGGTGGTCGCGCTTTGAAATTCTATGCTTCTATCCGTATTGATATCCGCCGTGGCGAAGCCATCAAAGACAACGATGGCAACATCATCGGCAATAACGTCCGCATCAAGGTCGTCAAGAATAAGGTGGCTCCGCCTTTCAAAGTCGCGGATACCGCCATTTATTTCGGGCATGGCCTCTCGCAGACCGATGAAGTTGTGACATTGGCTGTTCAGTATGACTTGGTTCATAAATCCGGATCCTGGTTTTCCATCGGCGATGAGAAAATCGGGCAAGGTTTGCCGGCAGTGGAAAAATATTTCCATGATCATCCGGACGAATATCAGAAAGTATATGAACAGGTCCGTGCCAAACTGACTTCGGCGCCTGGTGCTAAAAACGACGAGGAATAATGCATATTTAGAAGAGGCCCGCAGGTCATATTGTGGGCCTTTTCCTTGCTTTTTGTATCTTTTTGATTAAATTTTCTCTTCAGTAGTTGAAATTAAAAGGCGTATAATCTAATATAATAACAAAGGTTAATTCAATCTTTAACCTTTATAAAGGAGTTTGAATTATGTCAGACGAAATACCTATTCACACCATGCTCTACCGCACTCACCAGGTTTGGGATTCCGCTAACCGGGAAAAGACGGTCGTTGGTTTATCCACAGGGCAGCCCAAAGTTCTGCGCTTTCTGATCGACCATCCTAAATCGCTTCAGAAGGATATTGCCTCGAACTGCGATATTGAGGCGGCAACCGCTTCTCTGATCATCGCTAGGATGCTTAAATCAGGGCTTATCTCTGATGAAAAGCTGACTACCGATAAGAGAGCCAGCTGTATTTCTATTACTGATAAAGGCCGGGAATGCTATGACAAATGGGTAGATTATACCTATTCTTTGGAAACTGAGATGCTCAAAGGCTTCTCGGAAGAAGAGAAGGAAAACTTCCGCTTCTACCTGATGAGAGCTTACAAGAACATCACTGGCAAAGACATGGCTTAAGCCGTGTCTTTTTCATCCTCGCTCAAATGCTATAATTAATCCGTCAGCACACCTGACGGATTTTTTATGGAAGCCTTCAAACGCATCTTTGCCTTTTTAAAAGGCGCAAAGAAAGAATTCATCATCGCCGTTGTTTCGGTTTTTATCGAAACGGCTTTTGAATTGGTCATTCCTCTGATTATGGCCAATATGATTAACCAAGTAGAATTGGGCAAGAATGCTAATATGGACATCGTTTATTTAGATGCTCTTCTTATAGTTCTCTGCGCCTTGATGTCTTATATCGACGGAGTCATCTATTCGCGTTTTTCGGCTTTAGCTTCAGCAAAATTCGGCTCGGCTTTAAGAAAAGCCCAGTTTGAGAAAATTCAGACTTTTTCATTCTCTAACTTGGATAAATTCGAACCTTCGTCCCTGGTAACCCGGGTCATTAACGATTCTCAGTCTATGCAGAATGTCTTAGTCGGAGCTATCAGGCCTTTAGTCCGGGCGCCGATTATGCTGATTCTCGGCATCGTCTTTTCCTTTGTCATCAACGTCAAGCTCGCATTGATTTTTGTGGTGCTGACACCGGTTTTGGCTTTGGTGACATTCGGCATTTTGAAAACGGTAGCCCCGGAGTACATCGGGCTTCAGAAAAAACTCGATGATCTAAACATGATTATTCAGGAAAATCTTGTTTCTATCCGCGCCATAAAGTCTTTTATCCGTAAGCCTTATGAATGCCAGATTTTCGATGATTCTAACCGCGGATTTAAAAGGATTGTGACGAAGACTCTTTCTTTGACGAATTTAAATCTTCCGACTTTCCAGCTGGTCATGTATCTGTCGACGGTTCTGTTTATGTGGTTTGGCGGCAACATGATTATTCAAGGCAGTTTGGCAGCTGGGGATCTGACTGGTTTGCTTTCTTATGTCATGCAGACTTTTAATTCTCTGATGATGATTTCTTCATCTTTGCTTCTGGTCGCCAAGTCTTTAGCCTCCATTTACCGTATTGACCAAGTCCTTTCTGAAGAGCCGACAATCAAAGACGGCACGAAAGACAAGGAAATCGGAAAAGGGGACATCGAGTTCCAAAATGTGTCTTTCCGATATAATTCTTCCGCTGAAGAGGATGTTTTATCTGGAGTCTCCTTTAAGCTGGAAGCTGGAAAGACGATGGGAATCTTGGGACCTACCGGTTCAGCTAAATCTACTTTAGTTCAGCTGATTCCTCGCTTATATGAAGTTAGCCAAGGCGCCGTTTTGGTCGATGGTCAGAATGTTAAGGATTACAGTTTAAATAATCTGAGAGATTCTATTGCGATGGTCCTGCAGAAATCCACTCTTTTTGAAGGGACCGTTTTAGATAACCTAAAATGGGGCAATCCGCAGCCGAGTCCAGAAGAACTAGACAAGGCTTTGAGGATATCCTGTGCTGATGAACTTATCCAGGTGTTGCCCGAAGGCATAAACACTCAGGTTGGAGAAGGCGGAAATGAATTGTCAGGCGGTCAAAAGCAGCGCATCTGCTTGGCCCGGGCTTTGCTGAAGAACCCTAAGGTCCTTATTTTGGACGATACGACTTCCGCAGTCGATACGACGACAGAGAAGAAAATCCGCGAAGGCCTTATTTCGCTTCAGGGCATGACGAAAATCATTATTTCTCAGCGCATTCTTTCTGTTATGGAGGCGGATGAGATAATGATTCTTTCCGATGGCAAAATTGTCCAAATCGGCAGCCATGAGGAATTGATGAAAACGAACCTGATTTATCAGGATCTTTATAATTCGCAGCTGAAAGGAGTCGAGGACAATGGCCAGAACCGTTAGTTATGCCAGACCGAAGAACGCCTGGAAGACCTTGCGCCAGCTGCTGAATTATTTCGGCGGTCATGATTCTTGGCTTTTAGCTTTGGTGGCTTTTTTGGTCCTTATTCCTGCCGTGGCTACTTTGATTGGAACCTACGCCATAAAATACGTTGTTTCTTTTGCCAAAAATAGCGGAGATACGCAGGGTCTTCTTACGCTCTGCTTAGAAGTCGGCGGCTTGTATTTAGCAGGGACGGTGGCGTCCTTGATTTATACCCAGATTATGGCCCGCCTGGCACAGAACGTGGTTTATGAAATCCGGCGGGATATGTTCAACCACATTCAGGATTTGCCCATATCTTTCTTTGACACTCATTCTTTCGGGAACCTCATGTCTATCTTTACTAATGATATTGAATCGCTTTCCGATGCCCTTAACTCAGCTTTCGCGCCTATTATTCAGTACACAGTCGAGATTGTCGGAACGATGGTATGCATTTTCCTTCTGAACTGGGAATTATCTCTTATTGTCTTTGCTTTCTATATCCTTATGTTCGCTTACATCTTTTATTCTGGCAAGAAATCTAAACAATTCTATAGGATTCAGCAGAAGAGCCTAGGTGAATTGAATGGCTTTGCTGAAGAAATAATCCGCGGTGAAAAGACGGTCCAAGTTTTTAACCATGGGAAAGAAGCGGTGAATTACTTTGAAAGAAAGAATGCTGAATTGGAGAAGGCTTCGGTTTCGGCCTTGAATTATTCAAATTCTATGGTTCCGATGGTCATGGCACTTTCTTACGCCAACTATGCCATTGTAACTATTGTCGGCGGTTTGATGGTCTACCACGGTCAGCTCGATGTCGGGACTATCGCTTCTTATCTTGTTTTTGTTCGTCAGACGGCGATGCCTATTAACCGCTTTACGGCTCAGGCTAACACAATTCTCAATTCTTTGGCTGGTGCGGAGAGAATCTTTGGGCTCTTGGAAGAAAAGCCGGAAGGCAATGAAGGACGAATCACCAGTGTATATGCTGCTAAGGGCCCTGACGGCCAGATTATGGAAAGCGAAAAGAAAACGGGCTTGTATGCTTGGAAAGAAACGGCCCAAGACGGGTCTATCGTCTTGACCGAACTGAAAGGCGATGTGCGTTTTAAAGACGTGACTTTTGAATATCGCCCCAACCATCCGATTCTTAAGAATATATCCTTATATGCTAAGCCAGGCCAGAAAATTGCCTTTGTGGGATCCACGGGAGCCGGGAAAACCACAATAATTAACCTGATAAACCGTTTCTATGACATCAGCCAAGGCGAAATTACCTTCGATGGCATTAACATCCAGAAAATCGATAAGTTCTCTTTGAGAAGCATGCTGGGGAATGTTCTTCAGGATACACACTTATTTACTGGGACCATTGAAGACAATATCCGTTTCGGAAAATTGGAAGCCAGTCATGAAGAAGTGGTGCAGGCCGCAAAATTGGCTAATGCCGATTCCTTTATTAGGCGTCTGCCGAACGGCTATGATACGCCTCTGACTTCTGATGGTGGAAATCTCTCTTCCGGGCAGAGACAGCTTTTAGCTATTGCGAGGGCGGCCATTTCTAATCCTCCGGTTCTTATTTTGGACGAGGCGACCTCTTCGGTGGATACCCATACCGAACATTTGATTCAGGATGGCATGGATAAGCTGATGGAAGGCCGGACGGTCTTTGTCATTGCCCACCGTCTTTCGACCGTAAAGAATGCCAATGCCATTATCGTGCTGGAGCATGGTGAGATTATTGAGCGCGGTGACCATGAAGAACTCCTGAAGGAAAAGAAACGTTATTACGCGCTTTATACCGGCCAGGCTGAATTATCTTAAAAAGTATCAAAAAAGCCTTTATATCTCTTGCTCAGAGAATATAAAGGCTTTTTTTATGCTTAGATTCTTCCCAATTCTTTATCGTGGATGAGTTTATCAATCGGAGCTGTGATCATATAGTAGACCGGAATCAATAAGAGGATGACCCAGTAAGGATGCCAGACACCGGTATAAGTGCCGATGAAAAGGTAAACTGGGCATGTAATGGACCAGATAGGGAATAAAGTCCAGCGATGGCGCTTTATAGCTCTTAAGGTCGAACCGGGAACGCCGCCGAAAAAGACGACTGGCCAGTAAACGGCCCAAGCGTCCCATCCGGACGGGGCTCTGCTGGTAATGCATAAAGCCAAAACGACATAGACTAATAGGAAGACCGCTGTGCAGGAAGAATCGAGAATAGCTGCGACTCTTTCACTCAGTCTTGCTTTTCTTGCTGTTTCGTCCGAAGCATCAAATATAACGCTCATGGCTGTTAGCTCCTTTGTTTCACTCATTATAGCAATAAAAGGCCAAAGAAAGTTTTAAGCAAAAGGGGCAAATTGTGTAAATTTCAAATAACATGGGTTTTTAGACAAAAAAATATGCCGCTTTAGCGGCATATTTATTGTGCTTGATGGAGCAAGCGGCGGGAATCGAACCCGTGTATCAACCTTGGCAAGGTTGTGTTCTACCACTGAACTACGCCTGCAAATCATACTAGTCTTGCCAGTCAGCCTGACCAGCAAGTAATATGATAAACGCTAGAGATTTTGTTTTCAAGATATTTTGTAAGGTTAACGGAAAATAATGTACTTGCGGGAGAGGTAATTCCAGAAGAGAACTACGATGGTTCTGATGATGAAAACTAAGATATAGCCCAATTTAAGCCAGTCATAGAACATATACTGAAGACCGTACCCGATTAAAAGGCCGACAGCCGATAAAGCCACGAAAATGATACGTCCTTTATTAGTTTTGGAGATATCTTTGTTCGTCGTGGCTTTAAAGACCATGTAAACCGAGCAAAGGTAATTGACGGTGACGCCGACAATAAAGCCCATGGTGACGGAAACGATAGTCAAGGCCACGGACGGCCAGGACTGAGGAAGAATCTTAAATTCAAACAGAGCGCAGACCGAGAGGTCGAAAACGGCGGCGATGGCTCCGACTAAAGAGAAGCGGACGACTTCGTAGAATATCCTTTTGTCCTTGACGTAATCGAAGAAATAAAGCTTAGCCATAAGCCAGATATAAAGCCCATAAATAAAGCTAGCCAGGAAGAAAGAAAGGAAAAGGCTGGTTTGGAAAGACTGCATTCCGATGACGATCAAGCCATAAGCCGCTAAGCCAAGAATGAAAAGGATCGTGAAGATAATCCAGCTGCGGACGCTGACCAGATTTGGCTTTTCTTCGCCCAGGAGATGGCAGAAAAGGTAGACGAGGACAATTATCAGAGTGTCAACTAAGGCAAAGCCGAGGATAAAAGGCACGAGGTTTTTGTCCATCTGCAGGGTTCCGGTTGAAGAACTCATCAGAGTAATCATGGCCGCGGGGCCTTTGTATAACAAGGAAAGGGCGCCTAAGGCAACCGAGACAAGGGCAATCAAAGGGAGAATAACGATAAGTTCCTTTTTATAGAAAAGCGGCTTGCTGATAGCAGGCGCTTCCTGAACAGGATTTTGATTTTCTGATTCCATTATTTTTACGCTTTCTAAAACTGACAAGTAAATTATAACGCGGTTGGTTAATCTTTCAAATGCGCTTCGATGTAAGCTTTTAAGCCTTCAAGGATCTTTTGATTATGTTCCTGGCCGGCCTTTAAAGAGGAAGCAGAGCCCGAAGGCTTATACATATCTTTGTTCTTATAAGAATTATTTAGGTAAATGACATGCTTTTCGCCATTTTTCATGCTGATGACAAAAGGCAGGTAATTAAGGGCTTTTCCGACTTTATCGGCTTTGGGGACCAAAGCCGGGTCAATAGAGCAGGAATCTATGTCAGTCTTGTTGATTTTAAAAGTTAAACTGCAGTCCTGATAAAAGTAGAATTCATGCGAATCAGCATCCATGTAGCAGAAGGCCCGGTGGTGTTCCTGCAGTTCATACGCTCCGGAGGAGACATAATCCTTGAAAAAATCATCGAAGTCTTTCTCGGCCGCTTTGACGGTGTCCTTATTCATTTTGTTGGGAATAATCGTCAGGATAAAGCCAACAATGGTCAGCAGAACTCCGATAATTATTTCATAATAAGTCTGGTATTTAAGTAAGGAAAAAAGGCCGAAAAGAATAACGATGAGACCAGAAAACGCCAAAGCCAAAAAGCCTGCCTTGAGGAAGGCGGCCTGCAGCAGGCGCTTTTTTAGAGACTTAGTATAGTAAGGCTCAAGGGTAAACTCCCCTTTGATGGGGGCTTCAATCTGTCTTGGCATTTTCTTTTCCTCTGTCTCTATTTTATAGCGTATTCTTTCAATAAGAAAGGCAAGTTTCTCATCCATTTAAGTGACTTTGTTTAAAAAAGCCCAGCTTTTTAGCCGGGCATATTATCACAGACTGGCATAAACAGCCTTAACCGTCTGCTTTTTTTAACTGGCGGAGCAGAAGAGATTTGAACTCTTGCAGGTTATTCGCCTCTACCGGTTTTCGAGACCGGTCCCTTCAGCCACTTGGGTACTGCTCCACAAAGGCTTTGTTATTATAACACGACAAAAGGGTTTGTGTTTATATCTTCTTTTCGTTTTTTCTCAGGCGTGATTTCTCATATTAAGGGGTGTGAAGTTTACCTTGTTTAGGGCTTATGTTATAATTAATAAAGATAAAGCATTAATCAATTATTGACTAATGCTTGAGGAACGATAATGGGCAAAAAACTTATCGAGAAAGAAGAAAGAAACGATACTGGAAGAAATGAAGAGAAAATCCAAAAGATCATCTCCGATTTCGGCCAATCCTTATTAGATAAAAAGGAAGGTGAAGTTGGGGACCTTTTAGGAAAGTCCCTTAAAGCTGTCTGCGATGCTTTCGCAGGCCCGTGCTGTTTCCTTTTCCGCAAAGACAATACCAAAGTTCAGTTTAAAAAAACTTTTGAATTTCAGATTATGGATATAAACCCTCTTCACAGCGAAAAAGAACTGAAAGGGGATTTTCTTAACTACCTCCTGCCGCTTCTGAAAAAAGGCAGCGTGGTTGAGCCTGTTGAGGCTTTGAAGGAAGTTGATGATAAGCTTTTCAGCCGTCTGGATGCCGTCGGCCTTTCTTATCTGGCTTTTTCCTCTATAGTTTCGGATGGAGAAATATACGGCATTTATGGCTTTTTCAGTTATGCGGCTTTAGATAAAAAACGGATATCTTATCTGCTTGATACGCTTGGCTCATATGCTTCTTTGGCTTTTTCTCGCCGAGAAGCGATACGCCAGACTCAAATCGATAAATTGACAGGGCTTTTGACGGTGGAGCAGTTCCGCCATGATGTGCCTGTTTTTCTCTCGGAAAATCAGGACAAGGATTATTGCATTGTCTGTCTTTGCACTCCAGAGTTGCAGATGATTAATGAGTTCTTTGGCCCTGCGACAACTGATGTCTTGATTTTGGGGGCTGGGAAGATCTTGGAGAGGGAGGCATTTCAAGGACGCTTGTCTATGGGCTGCCGCGCTTTGTTCCCATCCCGCTTTTATTTTGTCTTCCATTATGATGCCGATTTCCTTTCCCGCTTAGATCACGATATTAACTTAATGGTTTCATCCCATATCGGAGCAAAGGCCAGCCTTAATATTTACTATGGAGTTTATAAGATTCACGACTCTTCAGAGCCGATTGAATCGATTATCATGAAGAGCAATGCCGCCTATGAGAAGGCTTTGGCTGATCCTGTTAGAAGGACCTTCATTTACGATGAAGCAGCTGGAGAGGACATCGCTAAGACTTCTAAACTGATTAACAGTTTTAATCAGGCTCTTATTGAAGGGGAATTCAAAGTCTTCGTCCAGCCGAAATACGATATTATGACTTCGGCTTACTGTGGCGGGGAAGTTTTGGTTCGCTGGTTCCATGAAGGCCGAATTATTCAGCCTAAGGAGTTTATCCCGTCTTTTGAAGGAAACGGGATGATAATCAAACTTGACCGTTATATGCTGCTGCAGACATTGAGGATAATGCGTGAATGGCTGGATAACGGTATTAATCCTGCGCCTCTTTCTATCAATGTTTCCCGCATAGATTTCAATTATCCTAACTTGGCGGATGAAATCATTGCGAAAATTGATTCGTATCGGATTCCTCATAGGCTGATTGAATTAGAAATCACTGAATCAGCTTTCGTAAGTAAAAAAGAGACTATAACCAGGTTCGTTGATGTCATGCAGAATGCCTCTATTGCTATTCTGATGGATGATTTCGGCTCTGGTGTTTCTTCTTTAAGCACACTTGATGAGATGAATATCTCTGTTTTGAAACTTGATTACCAGTTTGTTCAGCGCTCCGAGAACCCTGATAAAAAGAGGAAAATAACCTCTTCGATATTCTCTTTAGCCAAGTCTCTTCATATTCCGACAATCGTCGAAGGCGTAGAAAGATCTGAGGATATCCAATACCTCAAGCAGCTCGGCGCACGTTATGTGCAGGGTTATTATTATGGCAAGCCGATGCCAGTCGAAGAATATGCTAAGCTAAACTTCACTCCTAAGGAGAACAACGAAAGAAAGGATGATTTTGATGCTAAAGGAGCCACTTGGTTTAACGAGATTAACAACCCGAGTTCTTTAGGCAACAAGCTCTTTAATTCGGCCTTGGCCAGCGTCGGTGTTTTCCGCAAGCATGACGGGATGGTATCTTTGCTTATGAAGAATGAGGCCTTGAGCCGGAACATGGAAAAATACGCTAAATCTTTCCCGGGGCCTAGCGAGAACTTCCTTTCAAAAGTCTCAAAAGCGGATTATAGCGAAGTTTTGAAGTATTTGGATGCGGTTTTTAATAAGCGTCCGCATTCGGAATACATTGATTTTTTCTATCCTTTGGAAAGCGGACTGCATTCGGTTATTAGGGGAAAAGCCATACCCATTCATAAAGACGGCGAGGATTTATATTTTCTCGGTGAGTTTATAACCATCAGAAATGGAATTGATGAAGCGCAGGACATTAACCTGAATTTGGGGGCGATGAAGTATGTGGTTGACGGTCTGACTTTGGGCTCTATTCTCTTAGACCGAGATGGAAAAATTATCTATAAAAACCATGCAATGAATGATTGGTTCCCGGAATATGAGATTGGCTATTCTTTGCCGGAAGAAGATTATCAAACTTGGGATGTCATGCTAGCCCAGGCTAAGAAAATGTGGACTTCCAGGGCTTGTCTGCTCGGGCCTCAAAAGAAGTCTTTCCTCGTCCAATTTAAGAACATATTGTTCGACGGAAGAGAATGTTTCATGGGCTTTGTTAACAATTACAACTTTATAACAGATGACAAGATGTCCTCGCGAATGATACGCTCTCTGTTCGATGTTATTGATCGTTACACAGATGTCAATCTTGATACCGGGACTTATCATCACATTAACTTTGTCACGACCCATGAAGACCTCTTTTACTTTGCAGAGGAGGGTGATTTTGAAACAGGATTATATAAAGTTCTGGAAAGCGAGGCCGATGCGGCTTCCGTTCCGGAAATGCGACAAAAGCTTTCGCTAACATCCTTGCGAATGCATTCGGAAGACAAGTCGATGAGAAGGGTTAGATATTTCATTCCTTCCCTGAAAGTCTGGAATGAATCCGATATTACTTTCTTAAAAGGCGATAAGGGTGCTAACTACGCCTGTATTTTCACTAAAGACGTGACTTCTGATGTGCTAAAGGACCTTGATTCTTTGACAAAGCTGTTCAACCGTTCGGCCGGCCTGGCAAAGTTTAACGAATTCCTCTTAAGCGGGACGGAACATCGCTGTTATCTCTGCTTAGTTGATTTTGATAATTTCAAATCCATAAACGATAATTTCGGCCATCCTATTGGTGATCAGGTCTTGACCAGCTTTGCCAATATTTTACTCGGCGATAAGGAAACTTATCTTTATCCCACGAGGCTTGGTGGCGATGAATTCTGCTTTTGCCTGAAGGCAACTGGTGACAAGTTTGATGTGGAGGCTGTTATTCAGGCTCTGAAGAACAAAGTCAACGATATTTCGGCGCACTTGGGGCTGAGGAATTTCTCGACTTCAGTTACGGTCGGATGTGCTCTTTATCCGCTTGACGGCTTGGATTTCGAATCTCTTTATGCCGTAGCTGATAAGAATATGTACGTCAAGAAGGGTAAGCATTAGGCCTTTGGGCTTTTAATTTGGAAATAGTCAGACACTTAGATATATACTATCTAAGTAAGTAGTCTGTGGCCTTTGAGGAAGCATGGTGAAGGAATTTATGGCATTTTCGGCAGTTTTGACTTGGGCATGGAATTCTATCGAACTGGCCTCGGTTGTCCTGGTGTCCCTTTTTGCTGTCGGTGTTTTTACCTTCATGACGCTGTCTGTGGTAAATACTTACCGCTTGAAAAAGCAGTCTTCATCGCTGGAAATGAATACTTCTAACGTCTGCATCTACATATATAACCTCGACGATAGAACAATACGTTATTTTGAGAAGCACAACATGTCGGATCAGCGCGTTACGACTGACGATGCTTTTTTCTCTTCTTTTCAGGACCGCTCAGATGCAGAAAAAATCCACAACTGGATCTATTCTTACGTTTATGATTCATCTCCGGAGAGTTTCTTGACAGTTAAGTCTATTGAAAAGTCCGGACGCGAGTGTCTTTCTTTATACCGCATCACCGCATATGACAAGAAAAAGAATATCCTCCATTTTGAAAAGACTTTGCTCCCGAAGATTTCTACGAACAACGCCAAGTTTTCATCTATCGTCCGTTTTGGCTTCCTTAAAAATCCCAGCACTTACATTAAGAAGATGTCCGATGTGGAAAATTATGCTGCTAAGAGCAAAAAGCCACATGCCTGCGTCTGTTATTATGTCTGCTTAGCCCCTCTGATTTCCATCACGCCAGAAACCACTTCGACGAAGACTGTTACTCAGCGCTCTTTATATGTCACTTCCATCTACCAGCCGCTTAACAATGTTCAGCAGTACCTTTCCAAGAAAAGAAACTTGGTTATGGTTTCCGATAAAGAAGCCATTATCTTTGATTTTTCATCGACTTTCCGCACAGATATTATTTCTTTCTGCAACACGATTCTGAACGAAATCCAGCGTTATTTTGCTGTTAAGGATCTTTCTTCGCTTTATGAGATTGCTATCGGCGTTGATATCTTTGAAGGCAAAGGCGTTTCAAATTTCCGCTCTTGCATCAACCGCGCCCGCTCTCTGGCTAACAAAGCCGCCTTAAAAGAAAACGTCAATTATCTGATTGAAGGCGAGGAGGGAGCTGACACTCCGTCTTTCGATGCCGGGGAAATCAGAACTGAAATTTCTTCCTTGGTTAAGAACTCTACTTTCCGCACATATTTCACTCCGGTAATGTCTACCGAGTTCAGCGGTCCAGTTTATTTGGTCAACATCGTTCCTTATGGAACCTCATATCGCGATTTTAACTCTCTGGTGGAAGCTGCCAGCAAGGTCGGCATGCTTTCCCAATTGCTTAACATCATCTTTAATTTTGTGACTACGATGCTTCGGGGTGAACACGCCAAAGGCATTATCAATCTGCCTTATGTCACCGAAGAGGCGGTCATGAATGCTTTCCATGGAGCGCTGGGCTCTTCCGACTGCGTAATGATTGGCTTGGATAAAGATGATATCCAGGAACTTTATGATGCCGATGTTGACGTGGAGATGATTTTGGCCAATTTCAATAATGCTGGTATTTCCTTATGTCTGACTTGCCCGGATGGGGAAGTCGACAACCCTATGAGCATCCTTTCTTATTTTTCCTGCTTCTACATTTCTTTCTCGGAGAAGAAGGTTCCGCTGCATGGCAATGAGAAGAGAATGTCTCAGCTGATTTCCTGCTTTTCGGTCCTTCAGTCTCATAAAAAGCCGATTATTGTTTCCGAACTTCTTTCGGAAGCTGATATTTCTCTGGCGGCTGAACTGGGCTTTAAGTCATTCGTTTCCTCGCAATTGGCTCCGGCTTCTTCGGTCCCTTATTCTTGGAAAGAAAGAGTCGAGAGCGGAGAGTCAAAATCGATTTTGCCTCGCGTGCAGATCGATACCCCGGATGAGGCGGCTGAGAAAAACCAGACAACTTCAACTTTTACGGCTTTAAAAGTTGATTCAACCATGCATTAGTCTGCTAAACTATTTCTGCATTAACTGATTATCAATTAAAGGAGAGAAGAACATATGAAGAAGAATGATTCGATTACCCCGCGGGAAGAAGACTTCGCTAAATGGTATTCTGAGATCTGCCTGAAGGCCGAGCTCATGGATTATACCAAAGTCAAAGGCTTTATTGTCTATCGCCCTTATGGTTATGCCATCTGGGAAAACATCCAAAAATGGCTCGATGGGGAATTTAAGAAGACTGGGCATGAGAATGTTTATTTGCCTTGTCTGATTCCGGAATCCCTTATGAAGAAGGAAGCTGACCATATCAACGGCTTTGCTCCGGAATGCGCGGTCGTAACTGAAGGCGGCGGCAAGGAACTCGATGAGAAGCTTTATATCCGTCCGACTTCGGAGACTCTTTTCTGCGATCATTTCCACGATATTCTTTCGTCTTATCGTGATTTGCCTATTAAATACAATCAGTGGTGTTCGGTTGTCAGATGGGAAAAGACTACCCGTCCTTTCTTAAGAGGCTCGGAGTTCTTATGGCAGGAAGGCCATACTCTCCATCGTACGGAAGCTGAAGCCAGAGAAGAAGCTCTGAAGATGCTTAACGTGTATAACCGTTTGGGCAAAGAAGTCTTGGCAATTCCGTTCGTCTGCGGCCGTAAGACTGAAAGAGAAAAGTTTGCTGGCGCTGAAGAGACTTATTCGATTGAAGCCTTGATGCCGGATGGCCAAGCTCTTCAGTCGGGTACTTCTCACTATTTCGGTCAGGGCTTTGCTAAGCATTTCGATATTTCCTTCCTGGATGATGACAATGTCTTAAAGACCCCGTATCAGACGTCTTTTGGCGTCTCCACGCGTCTTATTGGCTCCATCATAATGGAGCATGGCGATGATAACGGCTTAGTGCTGCCGCCTTTCGTGGCTCCTATTCAGGTCGTCATTGTTCCGGTCCGTCCGGGCGACGATCCTGCGGTCATGAATGTCTCCAAGCATATTAAAGAACTTTGCGAAGCCGAAGGACTCCGCGTCAAGCTCGATGATTCGGATAAAACGCCGGGCTGGAAGTACGCTCAGTATGAAATGAAGGGCGTTCCTCTCCGCATCGATGTCGGTCCGCGTGATTTAAAAGAAGGCAATGTCGGATACGCTATCCGCTATAATGGCGAGAAGGGCGCTTGGGCCAATGATGAGACCATTGGCAAGAAGGCTAAAGACCTGATGGAGGATATCACCAAAGGCATGTATAAGAAAGCCAATGATTATCTCCTCTCCCATATCGTTGAAGTCCATACTTGGGATGAGTTGGCTGATGTCATTAACAACCATAAAGGATATGCGAAGATGATGTGGTGTGGCGATGAGGCCTGCGAGATAAAGATTAAGCAGGAACTCAACGCTACTTCCCGCTGCATTCCGTTCGATCAGGTTCCGTTCATGGATACGGATCCGGTCTGCGGAAAGAAAGCCAAATACGTCGTCTACTTCGCCCGTGCTTATTAAAGCTCGGGCGTTTTCGTTTGGATAGGAGGAAGAAAAGATGTTCAGCGTTGCTAATCTGAAAAAACTGCAGGACCAGCTCAAAAAAGACGGTCTTAAGGCTTATATCGTTCTGTCTGGGGATCCTCATAATTCTGAGTATGCCGCGCCTTATTTTATGGCTGAAAGGCTTTTTTTCTGTCCTTTTAGCGGAGATGCCGGTACTCTTTTAGTTACTCCGGAGGCGGCTTATTTATTTACTGACGGCCGCTTTTTCATCCAAGCTGAAGCCGAATTGAAGAACACTGGCATTACGCTTATGCGGATGGGGAATAAGGACGTGCCAAGTTTGGAGGAAATGATTGCTGAACAGAATCTTTATCCTCTGGGCGTCAATAAGGAGATGCTGACCGAAACTGACTATCTGAACTTGATTCGCCGAGGCAGGGAAATCCGTGATGTCGATTATTCGTGTTTGATAATCGATCGCCCGGTTTTATCATCTGCGCCTTTGGTTCAGCCTGATGCTGACCTTTTTGATAAAACCGCCGAAGAGAAGATAAACGATATCAAAGAGGAAATGAAAAAGAAAGGCGCGGAAGCCAATCTCATCACGACTTTGGACGACATTGCCTGGATTCTCAATCTCCGCGGTCAGGATATCCCCTGCAATCCTGTTTTCTATTCCTATCTTTATATATCGCTTACGGAAGGGACCCATCTTTTTATCGATGGCAAAAAAGTTGGCTTTCCCATTAAGGGAGTGCAGGTCCATCCTTATGAAACTATTGTGCCTTTTGTGAAGCAGAGGGCTGGCATTCCGACTTTAGTTAACCCCAACCGCGTCAATGCGCGATTATTCAATCTTCTTCGCCTCCCGGTCAGCGATGTTAATCCTTCCGGATTAATGAAGGCTATCAAAGGCTCCAAAGAAATAGCTAACACGAAGAGAATTCAAATTATCGATGGCCTCGCTTTGGTTAAATTTATGCTTTTCTTAAAGAAAAACATTTCAAAAGGACTGACAGAATACGATTATTCTGTTCAGTTAGAGAAGTATCGGAAAGAAAACAAAGACTGCTTTGATTTGTCTTTTGAGACGATTGCGGCTGTTGGTCCGAATGCCGCTATGATGCACTATGGCCCGACTGAAAAGGTTCATTCTGATGTCACTTCTGATCAGATTGAACTGCTGGTGGATTCCGGTGGACAGTATTGGGGTGGGACGACAGATACGACTCGAACTTTCCTAATTGGAAAGCCGACTTCTGAATATGTTCATGATTACACCCTGACTTTAAAATCTGTCATCGCCTTAACCAGAGCTGTTTTCTTAGACGGTACCAGCGGAATCGCCCTAGATGTTTTAGCGCGTCAGGTGATGTGGAATGAAGGACTGGATTATAAATGCGGGACTGGACATGGTGTAGGCTACATGCTGAATGTTCATGAAGGTCCTAATGGTTTCCGTTATCGTATTATCCCCCATAGAGATGAAGGGGCGAAGATGGTCCCGGGTATGATTACTACTATTGAGCCAGGTGTCTATAAACAGGGCAAGTATGGCATCCGCATTGAAAACAATGTTGTCTGCGTGCCGGCTTATGAGACGGAGATGGGCGTTTTCTATAAGTTCGAGACAATCACTATGGTCCCTATTGAAACATCATGCCTTGATTTAAGTCTTATGACGAAAGAAGAAATTGAATGGCTGAATGACTACCACAGGCAAGTCTTTAATAACCTAGCCCCGCTTATTTCCGATTCTGAACTGCTCTCTTTCTTAAAAGAGCAGACGAAGAAAATAGGCCTTTAAAGATGATTTATATTGTGCTCTTTGAGCCGGAAAAGCCGGCGAATGTCGGTAATATAATCCGCACCTGCATGGCGATGAAGGCTGGGCTTATTATCATCGGTCCTTTAAGCTTTGATATGTCAGAAAAGTCTCTGCGGCGGGCTGGAATGGACTACCTCATAGATTTTCCCATTGAAAGGGATGCGACGATGGAAGAGTTTGATGCCAGACATGGCAAGGAAAACATCTTCTATGTCACGCGTTATTCCAAGAATATCTATTCCCAGGCTGATTTTTCTTCTCTCAGGGATGATCTTTATCTGATGTTCGGCCGTGAATCAACGGGCATTCCGCACGAAGTGCTTTTAGAGCATTATCCTAAAACTTTAAGAATTCCTATGGCTCCTGAAGCTAGGAGTCTTAACTTGGCCAATTCGGTAGCTATTGTCCTGCTTGAGGCCGAAAGACAGCAGAAGTTTTACGGTCTTGCCACGCAAGAAGAAATAAAAGGCGAAGACTTCCTTTTTAAGGAAGCGGAAGCGAAGAAAAACGGCTGAAAGCCTTTAGCTTAGCTTAAGAGATTGCCGGAATAGATCAATAGATTCCGGCCGTATTTTATGTATCGTTATAAGCTTATATTCCAAAAAGCTGACTAAGCCTCTTTGGGCTTTGTTCTTTTTCACTCTGCGGATGGGGGCAATCATGACATCCCCAGCATCGAGGTCGGAAAGGAAAAGAGCCAGTTCGGCAGCTAGCAGCACAGTCTTTTCGCTTTCTCCAGCCAGGATGACAACATGGGCACCAGGGTAATCCTTAACGTGAAGGAAGGAATCGGTGGCTTTAGCAATTTCAAAAGTAAGCTTTTCATTCTGGAAGGCATTCATCCCAAAGCCGATTTTGTATTCGCTGTTTTTAAGATAGTGAGGCTCGGAAGCAGATATCTTCTTTGCGGAAGGCAAATGCTGATTCTTTTTCACTTTCAGATATCCGGCCTCGGCTAACTCGGCTTTCAGCTGAAGGATATCCTCACCGTTGCCCTTATCAGCTTCTAAGAGTTTGTTGGAAAGGTAAGTTATTTCGCTTTCGGTTTTATCGATAAGCGGCAGAAGTATTTCCGAGGCTGTTTTAGCTTTACGGTAACGTTTGAAATAAGCGTTAGCATTTTCAATGGCTGAAAGATCTTTGCGGAGTGGTATATGATAGCCATCAAAGTCAGCCGCTAAGGCGTTAGGAGCCAGTTCAGTCTGATGGAGATATAGTTCCTGGCCATAGTCTTTATAAACGAGCCTTTGTTTAGCAGCCTGTAAATCATCCTCAAGATGCTTCTTCTTTCTTATGGCGTTAGTTTGCGACTTTTTTATCTCATCAAGCAAAGAAGATATTGAGAGAGAATGCGCTAAGGTTGACTGATCTTTGACATAGAAAGAATAGATTTCTTGCGTTTTTATTTTTAAGGCATCATCTCTTCCGAAATTCAAAGGCTCGATAGTCTTATCAATCATATAAAGGCTGTTAGATTTCAAAAGTTCGTTCAGTGCTTTTTCAAAGCCGATTTTTGCCGCGTAGTCACTGAAAAGGCGGCTGGTGGAATGCGACAGTCGGGAAAGGGCCTTTTCTAAAGTGGTGTCGTTAGCGGAAAGCGATTCTCTTTGAACTGGCGGGATATATGGCAAGCCACGAGACATATAACGTTCTTTAAAAACATCTTCCGACTGCTTATACAAAGAAGTTATTTTATTGTAAGGCTGAGGAATGAGATAACAGTTTGGACATTGCGGAAAGACTTCGATGACTAAATCGTAACCGGTGTTTAAAGAGTCAATGAAACTGGAGGCGACTTCTGTCTCAATTGTGATTATTCTTTCTCCTTCGAATTTGCTTATAGCTTTAATGCGGCAACCGGCCAAATCTTTAAGTGAGTTGAAAAAAGGTGTGTTGAGATTAACTTTCATAAAGCGGTCATAGGAGTAGCAGAGGAAAGGGTTGGAGGGATTTAAGGCAATAATAAGCGTCCCGCGGCCTCCGTTTTCTTCGTTGTGTCCGCCATGGTAAGGCAAGGCAAACTGGGATTCTCCTAGGCTGAAAGGCTTATCAAAAAAAGCCCCGGTGAGTTCATCATTGAGGTCTTTGGCGATGGTTTTCAAGACTAAATTATCTATTGCCATGATTTTATCCCTTTAATTATATATTCTTTTTGCCTTTTATCAGCCATACGGATAAACTAATCAAAGAAGAATATTCCGTAAGGAATATTGAATGAAGGAATTGAAACATGGAAGAAAACACCAAGCCGGCCTTAAACCTCCTTTACTGCGGCGATCACCGCTCAATGCGTGGCTTCTATCTCTCCTTGCTTTCTATTCAGAAGAGAACTGAACGGGCCCTTAATGTTATTCTTTTCACCATGTCCGTCCCAGAGTTGGGCTTTAAAGGCCAACCTTTAGACGAGGAAGATGCCATGCTGCTAAAAAAGATGCTTAACAGCTTTAATCCGGCTTCGGATGTCAAAGTAATAAATCTGACTGATAGATATGAGGCAACGATTAAAACCGGCAAAAACAACAAAACTCAGTACACTCCTTATACGATGGCTCGTCTTTTCGCGGATGATGTCTTGACTGACATTGATAGGATTATCTATATCGACAACGATACTATGGGCGTGGGCGACATATCCTCTTTCGAAGATTACCCGTTGGAAGACTATGAAATGGGTGTTGTTCCGGATTGGCTTTCTGTTCGTTTTGGGCATCCGCATTATTTCAATGCTGGGGTTCTTTATATCAACCTTAGCAAGGTCCGTCAGACTGGTTTGTTCAAGAAAGCCCTTGATATGTGCCTTAACAAAAAGATGCTGATGCCAGATCAGGATGCTTTGAACCGCTCTATTCAGCTCAAATTGGAACTGCCGGAGAAGTTCAATGATCAGCGCTTCATTCATTCTGACACTGTCATCGAACATTATCCAAAGCGCTTCTGGACGCATTTCCATCCGGTCAAGCCATGGATGATTGCTAAGATGCATAAAAAGCTTCACACTTACGCTTTCGATGAAGACTACGATTTCTATCTGAAGAACTTCCCGTTTGAGAAATACGGGTTTAAGGACAAACTCAACTGATTATGAAACTCATTTCATTCGCTGTTGCTTCTTATAACTCCGCTTCTTACATGCGCAAGTGCATCGAGTCTTTGCTTTTAGGCAAAGACGAAGTCGAAATTATTATTGTCGATGACGGCTCGAAAGATGAGACCGGCAAGATTGCTGACGACTATCAGGCCCATTATCCGGATATCGTAAAAGTCGTGCACCAGGAAAACGGCGGGCATGGCGAAGGACTCAATTCTTCGATGAAAGTTGCCACCGGCCTTTATTTTAAGGTCGTTGATTCCGATGACTGGGTCAATTATGAAGCTTTGAAGAATCTCCTTGATTTCATCCGCGCTGATAAAGACCTTCCTGATCTTTTCATTACCGATTACGATTATTATTGCGGATATGAGAAAGTCGTCAGGCAAATGCGCTATAAGCAGTGCTTCCCGGTCGGAAAAACTTTTGGGTGGGATGAAGTCGGGCGTATGGACATCAATCAGTACATGACTATTCACTCTATCATGTACAAAACAGAAGTCTGGAGGAAATCCCATGGAGTTCTGCCGAAGCACACTTTCTACGAAGATAACCTCTTTGTCACTTGCGGAATCGGCTTTGTGAAAACTATGCATTATCTGCCGGGCCCTTTTTACTGCTACCTAGTTGGCCGTCCGGGCCAGTCCGTTTCGAGTGAAGTCTCTGTCCGTCGTGCAGGTGATTTCATCAAAGTGGCATACGAGGCTTTTGATAAGTGGGATATTTACGCTTTTAAAAAGACTGAGCACGGCCTTTATAAGGTCCTTATCCATCAGTTGGCTATGATTATCACTCCGGCCTTCCAAAACGGCCGCATTTCTAAAGACCCGCAGGTACGGAAGGCTCTTAAGGAATTTGTCCAGCATGCGAAGAAGTCTAATCCCAGACAGTATCGTAGAATAGTCCACATGACTGGCGTAGGCTGGCTCTCCTTAGGCGGTCCCCTCGGCTATCTAAATTGCCGCTTTATGCATTGGTGCCTGAGTTTGGTTAAGTACAACGCCTGATTTTTATTTTTCCTTTTTGGTTCTTTTGGGTTTACAATAACAAGGCTGGAATAAATATTTAGGTTTAATAATGGAAGAAAAAACAGAAGAGGAAACTCAGGTTCAGGAAGAGGACAGAAAGGTCTCTGTTCCTGAAAAAAGCGCATTCCGTCTCAAGCCAAAGAGCAAGAAGACACCCGCTCAGAAAAGAAAGATGAAGATTATCTCTTCTTCGCTTTTTCTGCTGGGCATGACCGTTCTTGTTTTTTCTCTTTTCTTCAATTTTGGCGATATCAGCGAGATGTCAAAGACCTTCCATGGCATTGCGGAAGGCCAAAACTATATTTGGCTTATTTTTGCTTTCCTGGTGGAGTTGGTTTTCTTCTTCACCTGGCCGCTGTCTTTAATGGTCTTCGGCAAAGGCTTGGATTGTGAGGCGACTCCGGGGGAAGTTTTCCTAATCGGAGCTTCCGAGCATTTCTATTCAGGGGTGACACCTTCAGCTTCAGGCGGACAGCCTTTCCAGGTTTACGCTTTGACGAACCGCAACGTCCCTTCTTCAAAAGCAACGGGTATGATCATGATGACTTATTTTACCCAGCTTATTGCGACAAATGTCTTCTCCTTTGTTTCTCTGATTTATTACGGAAGGTACATGGCCGCCATGGCAGAATTGAACCTGGGCTGGCTGCAGTGGGTTATCCTGGGCGGGTTTATTCTTAACGCTTGGAATATGGTCTTCGTCTTCCTGCTGGGTACTTCTAAGAAAATCCGTTCTTTCCTCATTTCGTGCTTCGCCTTGCTTTGCAAGATGCAGTGGGTTGAGAAAAGATTCGGAAAGTACATGCAGAACTTCATTAATTATCTTGATGAGACGCAGTCGATATTCAAGGAACTGACGAAACATAAGAAAGAAGTTTTCTATTCGACTCTGCTGAGGTGCTTATCCAACTTCGCTAACTACGCTATTACTTTTTTCCTGATGAAGGCCGTGGGCATGGATGTCGGATGGGATAAGTTCTTCTTAATTACGCTGTCGACTTCCTTTACGTTGTCATCGATGGCCTGGCTGCCGACGCCAGGAGCGACCGGCGGCATCGAATATGCGTTCTCCATCATTATCTTTTCGGTCATGGATAATTCGATTGCCTTATCTAACGCTCAGGCTCTGATTCTTCTATATCGCATGCTCTCATACTATTTTGTGATTATAATTTCCTTTGTGGCCTCTGGCCTGCTGCAGTCTCTGACTAACCATCGCTTGGGCAAGGAAGCTAAGGTTCTGGAGCTGGAAGCCAAAGCGGAAGACGAAAAGAACCAGGCGGGCGGCCAAGAAGCTGATTAGGGCGAGATTTAGTCTAGTTTAGTGTTGTTTGTTGATATCTGCTCAACTATAATAAATGAAAGCGAAAGAGAGAAAGCAACGATGAAAAAAGGTCTTTTGATAATCCTCAGCGGCCCTTCCGGCGTCGGCAAGGGTGCTGTAAGGAGAATATTGATGGAAGACAAGTCTTTGGATTTGGCTTACTCTATTTCCATGACGACGCGGGCTCCGCGCAAACTGGAGCAGGACGGGGTTGATTATTTCTTCGTCAGCGAAGATGATTTTAATCAGCATGTGGCTAACGGCGATTTATTAGAGCATGCTTCTTTTGTCGGCAATCAGTATGGCACGCCAAAGGCTTATGTTGATAAGCTGAGAAGCGAAGGGAAGAATGTCCTTTTGGAAATTGAAGTTCAGGGTGCCAAGCAGGTTTTGGAGAAGGTCAAGGCTGATGGTGATGCCGCTGTGTCTATTTTCCTTATCCCGCCTTCGATGTCGGCTTTGGAAAAGAGAATCCGCAAGAGAAGAACTGAAGCGGAAGACATCATCCAGGCTAGACTGAGAAAGGCCCGGAGCGAGTTGGGCGAGAAATACAGCTATAAATATATAGTTTTAAATGATATAGTCACCCGCGCGGCGGATGAAATCAAAGATATCCTCAATAAAGAGATTCAGGCTTACAACAATAACTGAGGGGCTTTTTTAAGGTGCTTACGCTGCTTCAAGTGATGATTGAATATGGCGTAATGGCTCTTAACAGCCCTTTTACTTATGCATATTCAGGACCCGTCAAGCTGGTTAAGGGCCTTAGAGTTCAGGTGCCTTTTGGCAAAGGCAGCCATCTTTCCATTGGCTTTATCGTCGAAGACCCGAAGGAAGTGGAAGGGACTTTGGATGAATATAATCTGAAGAATAAAATCAAGATTAAAGAGATTTCACGCCTTATCGATGAGCGCCCGATTATCAATGGGGAACTTCTGGAACTGGCTAAAAAAGCCTCTGATTATTATCTTTGCCCCTTTATTGAGATGCTAAAGATGATGCTTCCGCCTTCCTTAAGACCGGACAGTGTTTTTTTGACCAAGCCGAAACTAGCTCAGGAGTATTATTTTCTGACTGAAAAGGAATACGATGAAAACGAATTAGATAATTACGAGAAAAAAGTCCTTCTGCGCTTCAAGGACAATCCTCAGGGGCTTCTTAAAAGCTCTATTTCTTCAAAAATCACTTTAACAAAACTAATAAATAAAGGCCTGGTCGAAGCCCGTAGCGCTGTCAAAGAAAGAAAGGTCGAGATTGAAGGGGCTTCGGCTGCCGATCACGATTTAAACTCCGAACAGGAAAAAGCCTATGAAACTATTATCTCTTCTGCTGATCGGAAATTCCTTCTTCAGGGCGTTACTGGATCAGGGAAGACGGAAGTTTACATCAAACTGATTCAGCATTATCTTTCACAGAATCAGGGCTGTCTGGTCTTGGTTCCTGAAATCAGCCTTACTGATCGGATGATTTCTCTTTTCAAGACTCTTTTCGGCGATCAGGTGGCTCTGCTTCACTCCGGCCTTTCTGACGGCCAGAAATATTCTGAATATCTGCGGATTGCCTCTGGGGAAGCCAAAGTCGTCGTCGGTGCTCGCTCAGCGGTTTTTGCTCCAGTAGCTTGTTTAGGCCTTATCATTCTTGATGAAGAGCATGTGGAATCTTATAAGCAGGATGTCATGCCTTTTTATGACGCAAGGAAAATCGCTTTATTCCGGTTGGAAAAACACCCGGAAAGGAAACTGGTCTTTGGTTCGGCCACCCCTTCCATTGATGCTCGGGCTCGAGCGGAAAAAGGGCTTTATAAGCTTCTTAAGCTAGAACAGCGCTACAACGGAGTGCTTCTGCCGCAGGTCTCAATCGTTGACCTGAATGACTATGCCAATATTGACTATGAATCAACTTTGATTTCTTTGCCTTTAAGGGAAGCGATTAAAAAGACCCTATCGGAAGGCAAGCAGGTTATTATCCTGTTAAACCGCCGCGGCTTCGCCCCTTTTTATCTCTGCCGCAAATGCCAAAAGCCTTTAAAGTGCCCGAATTGCGATTTGCCTTTGACTTACCATAAAAAGGGCAGCAAGCTTGTCTGTCATCACTGCGATTATGAAGTCTCTCTTTCCGATTTGAAATGCCCGAAATGCGGTGGGGAGGACTTTGAGTATATCGGCTATGGAACCCAGAGGACGGAAGAAGAAATTGCCCGTCTCTTCCCAGAGGCGAAAACAGTTCTTTTTGATGCTGATACAACGCGGAACAAAGGCAGCTATCACAAGATTATCAGCGATTTTGCGGCGCATAAATATGACATTATGGTCGGAACCCAGCTGGTCGCTAAAGGCCATGACTTTCCGGATGTGGGTCTGACGGCAGCCATTAATGCTGACCAGTCTCTCTCTTTTCCTTCCTACAAGGCCAACGAAGATACCTTTGACCTTCTGACCCAGCTTTCCGGCCGCGCCGGGCGCAAGGATGTGCAAGGGCAGGCCATCATCCAGACTTATTCGAAGGACAACGAAGTTATCAGCTTGGCAGCTAAGCAGGACTATGAGGCTTTTTATAAGTATGAGATGGTTAACCGTCAGCAGAGAACTTATCCGCCTTACTGCTATTTAGTAGATATTTCTGTCTCCGGAACGGATTTGGAAAGGGTCATGCAGGCGGCCTTTAAGGTCAAGAACTACCTGGTGGCTAATTTAGTCAGCCAGAACAAAAGGTCTTCGGTCTATGGGCCGAGTGAGCCGTTTATCCCTAAAAAAGGCAATAGATACTACCGCATGCTTATGGTAAAATACAAAGACCCGGCTTTAGTCCATGAGGACTTTAAAAAACTTGTGGAGATAATGGCCGTGGAAGGCGATATCAAGGTCAGCTTGGATGTTGATCCGTCGTCGGATATCTGAAGAAAGGAACTTTTAAAAGATGATAATCATTAAAATGCTGGGAGCCGATGCTGATTTAGCCCCAGAGCTTATTAAGGACATTCACAATCAGGTGGCACAGGCTTTTGAAACGGAACCGGAGGAAATCCTCTTCCTTGTTCCTAATTCAACTCTGTATTTCCGCGGCGTGGACCAGACTTCTTATCAGCTGGATTTGGAAATCCAAGCCCCCGAGAAGTTCCATCCGCTCGAAGAGCAGGCTGCTAAGGTCCTGATTGATATTTTTAAAGAGTCTCACATTCATGTCCGTATCCTGTTCTCTTATTTTGAACAGGCTCATGAGCACGGCTTTGTCAACGAAGACTATCCGCGCTATATGACGGAAGAGAACATGGCTCATTTCGATAAGATTGAAGAAGAAACCGGCGATGAGAAGCCGTATATGGGCGATGCCTTTGCCGATTACGGCGCCAGGGTCAAGGAAAAAGAAGAAGAGCAGGAAGCCGATGAGAAGGACAGGCAGGCGGCCCGCACTGATAAAAACAATTAATCCGTCCGCCATTTTGCCCTGAAACAAGGGTTTTTAAGCCTTGTCCATGTTATAATTATCAGTAGATATGAACACGATTTACATTGGCACGAGGAACTTAAAGCAGGTTATCGATGAGAAGAAACCAATCTCATTGGTGCTTTTGAATTCCGAACAGCAGGCTGATATATCCAAAAAAGACCGCGAGAATGTAAAACGGATGGTTTCAGGCGCACTGCGCCACTTCTATCTGCTGCGCTTTCAGGCTGAGCAGGGCTTCAAGCGCTTTAAAGAGGATGACGATGAGATTTATCTTCTTGTTTTAGCTCTTTATCAGCTGAGGTATGCCTATAAGACCACGGCCCGCTTTATTACAGTCAACCAGGCAGTTGAAGCGGCCGATGAGCTCCATCTGCGCTTTAAGGATGGGGAAGTTAGAGATTATCTTCAAAAGATTGGCTCTGTTCCTTATCAGTTTCCGAAAGAGATCCTTTCGGACCCTTATAAGTACAATGCTCTGTTCTTTTCGGTCCCTCTGTGGATTGTCCGGATGTGGGCCAAAGAATATGGCGATGAAGCTACGATGGCTATTCTGCGCTCAATCGGGCAGAAGAAATGCGTCTACGTCCGCCGCAATCCTTTTAAGATCAGCCAGGAAGACCTGCTTTATGAAGGCCTTTATGAAAATACTTCTTTCGCTAAGGAAGCCTATATATATCATGGCCTGATTCCTTTTGGAAAGCAGGAAGATGAAAAACAGGGCAAGGCTTTTACCATGGACTTATCAATACAGATGGCTTTGGAAAAGCTGCCTTTAGATAAAGTCCATACGGCCGTTCAGTTCTTTGGCCGCGCCGGGCGTTTTGCTGCCGCTTTGGGCATTGAAATCAAAAACCATGGCGGGAAGGTGCTGACCTGCTTTGACGATCCGATGAATTACCGCAAAGCCCGTTATCTTTTTGAAAAACTTGGGCTGAATGAAGTGGACAAAGCTTATAACGGCATGAAGGAAATGGTGGCCGACCTGCCTCAGGGCAAGGCTGATTTTGTTGCGGTTACCCCGCATTCATCTAAACTGGGAGAAATAAACAAAAACCCGGCTCTGCTGACCTTGATTCATGAAGAGGATATGCCTTCGATCATCAAGGAAGAAAAAGCTGAATTGGAAGAAGGAAGCCGACTGGTCGAAGAGGGCGGATATCTATTCTATGCGGTTTTTACGATGAACGAAGAAGAGGGCGAAAAGGCGGTCGAGGATTTCCTCGATGGCCACAAAGATTTTTCTTTAGTTCAGAAAAAGCAGATTTTCCCTCATGACTTCTCTTCAGATGGTTTATATTATGCTTTGGTTAGGAAAGAAACAAATGGAACAGAACGTTAAGAAAAACATCTATGGATACACTCTTGAACAGCTCTCCATGGAGATGGTGGGCTTAGGGCAGAAGCCTTATAGGGCTAAGCAGCTTTATAGTTGGCTCTATAAGAAAGACGTCCATGCTTTTGAAGAGATGTCGGATGTCTCGAAAGACTTCAGAAAAGTCTTGGAAGATAAATATAATATGGATCTGCCGCATATTTTTACGGAACAGGTCTCTTCAGATGGTACCGTAAAGCTCCTTTTGGAACTGGCTGACGGTCAGAAAATAGAAACGGTTCTGATGAGATATGTCTATGGCAACGCCATCTGCATTACTTCCGAAATCGGATGCAATATGGCCTGTGCTTTTTGCGCTTCCGGCTTACTGAAAAAAGTCAGAGGCCTGACTTCAGCTGAGATGATGGGCGAGCTTATTGTCATGGACCGTTATTTAAAAGAACATGGCGAAGATAAGCTTATTACGCATATAGTCGTCATGGGCACGGGAGAGCCTTTCGATAATTATGATGAGGTCCTGACTTTCGTCAAGGCCGCTAATAGTCAGTTCGGTCTCGATATAGGTGCCCGCCATATTACCGTCTCCACAGCAGGCGTCATCCCTGGCATTCTGCGCTATGGAAAAGAGGGCCTGCAGTTTAATTTGGCCGTCTCTCTTCATGCGCCGAACGATGAAATCCGAAACAAGATTATGCCCATCTCCAAGGCTTATAAGTTCAATGACCTGATGGAAGCGGTTATGACTTATTACCACGATTCTGGCCGCGAGGTTACTTTTGAGTACATAATGATTTCCGGGATCAACGATACCGAAGAGTGCTGCGATGAGCTGATCCGCCGTATTAAGCCGACCCACGGCTTTATCAATCTGATACCTTATAACGAGGTTATGGAGAACGGCTTCCGCCGGCCTTCGAATAACCGCATACACGCTTTCCATGATAAACTATTGCAGGCAGGCATTAAGACCACCATACGCAAGGAATTCGGTGCGGATATTGATGCGGCCTGCGGTCAGCTGAGGGCGAGATATGAACGAAGTCAAAAAGAGAAGCTTTGATTTGTTTGCGAAGACCGATAAAGGACTTAAGCGCCCGAACAATGAGGACGAAGCTGGATTTTTAGACCGCGAGAATATGAAGCTGGTCTTAGTCGCCGACGGCATGGGCGGACATCAGTCCGGAGAAATCGCTTCCCGCATCGCCCGCGAGATGATTATCGGCGCCCTGCAGCTCCAGTCTGTCTCCGAAAACATGTTTTTAGAAAAAAGAGCCATTAAAAAGGCTATTAAGAAAGCTAATTCCCAGATTCATTCTCTTTCAGCCAAGAGGGAAGAATGCTATGGGATGGGGACGACTTTGGTTATGGGCATCCGCCTTAACGAATTGACTTTGATTGTTAACTGCGGAGACTCCCGCGCTTACTCTTATAACCGCGCAGAAAGAAAACTCGTCCAGCTGACGACCGATCAGACCATTGTCGAATATCTATATCGCCTGGGGGCTATAAGCAAGGAAGATATGAAGACCAATCCGAAGAGGCACGTCCTGATGAATGCCTTAGGCATTTCGGTTTTCCCGGATTTCGAGATGAAATCTATTCCGAACGATTACGATCTGCTCTTCTGCTGCTCAGACGGCCTGACCAATATGGTCGAAGACAGCAGGATTGAGGAAATCCTGTACGCCAATCCGGATAAAGGGGCCAGCGATATCTGCCAGGCTCTTATCAATGAAGCTATCGCCAATGGGGGCATTGACAACATAGGCGTTTCTGTTATGGAGGTAAGGTAAATGAAAGTTGGAGACATTATTGACGACCGCTATGAGATCGAGGGGGTCTTAGGCGAAGGCGGCATGGCCGTGGTCTACAAAGCCAAGGACATCATCACTGAGAAGGATATCGCCATCAAGATCATCCGTGAGGAGACTATGAAAAATCCTCTTAATCTCACCCGCTTTGAGCGTGAAGCCCGCGCTTCCGCGTCTTTGAAGCACCAGAATATTGTCCAGGTCTCAAACTTAGGCACTTATGAAGGCCGTCCGTATATGGTTAATGAGCTGGTCAAGGGCAAAACCCTTAAGGATATGCTTGCTATCCGCGGCAAATTCTCATTCATCGAAGCCTGCGACATTATGTATCAGCTTTGCTCGGCCGTTCACTATGCCCATCAGCATGGCGTCATCCACCGCGACATTAAGCCCCAGAATGTTTTTATCACTGATGATGGGACGATTAAGCTCGGCGATTTCGGCATTGCGACTTTCCAGAACTCGGCGCATATCACCCGTTCGGATGTTGTGGTCGGCTCGGTTCACTATCTGGCTCCGGAAATCTCTGAGGGCAATCCGGCTACTCCGCAGTCGGATATCTATTCTTTGGGCATCACTTTCTTTGAATTGGTCACTGGCTCTTTGCCTTTTGATGACGATTCGGCCGTTACGGTCGCTCTAAAGCACATTAAGGATAAATTTCCTTCGGTGCGCAAGTTTAATCCGCAGTGTCCGGTTGTCATCGAAAAAATCATTTATAAAGCCTGCGCCAAGTCTCCTTATGACCGTTATAAGACTGCGGCAGATATGCGCAAGGATATTGAGCGCATTCTGCAGAATCCTGATCTCATCAAAGAGAAGACTTCCTTCTGGAGCCGTCTTTTCCATCATAACAAACAGTAGCTTCTGCCTTGTATAATAAAGGCAGAAGAGAAAGGAGCCTAAAAGCCATGGAGAAAAAAAGCATCATCGTTGCTCCTTCAATCCTTTCCGCGGATAAATCTCGTCTTGGCCAGGAAGTATTAAAGGCTAAGGCGGACGGAGCCGAATGGATTCATTACGACATTATGGATGGGCATTTTGTGCCTAACCTGACTTTTGGCCCGGATGTGGTTCATGATCTGAGTCATTTAGGCTGCTTTAACGATGTTCATCTAATGGTCACCGATCCGATGAAATTCGCCCGGCCTTTTGCTTTAGCTGGAGCAGACTCTATCACGTTCCACTATGAAGCTTCCGATGACCCAATTCAGATGTCAGATGAAATAAGACGTCTTAAAGACGGGCTTAAAGTTGGCATTTCAATAAAACCGCGTAGTAATCTAGAAGATATATTGCCTTTCCTCAACCATTTCGACCTTCTTTTAATCATGTCGGTGGAACCGGGTTTTTCAGGACAGTCATTTATTCCTTCGTCGTTGGAGCGCATACGTCAGGCAAAGGATTATATCAAGCTTCATGGCTTGAATACCTTGATTGAAGTCGACGGCGGAATCAATAAGGATACTTGCCGAAGCGTGGTCGAGGCTGGTGCGGATGTTTTAGTCACTGGATCTTTCTATTTCTCCGCCTCTGATTCAAAGAAAGCCATCAGTCTTTTGAAAGGGGAAGAATAAAAGATGAAACGCATGGTTTTGGTAACCCCTCACGCTAGCCCGGAAATTCTTGCGAAGAATTTTTTAGGTGACCAGCTTATTGGCTTGGAAGAGGGCAGCTTCTTGATTAAAGACGCCCGTGTCCATCCTTTTTTAGCTTTGTCCTGTCTGAAAAGAGTCTCCTTGGAAGATTTGCTGTCTTTTGTCCCGAAGGATAAAATCCTTCGCTATGAGGAAGAGGCTGAAGAAGGGGCTAATATTTCTAAGGTTCTCGATTATCTTTACTCCAAAGGGGCCGAGCAGGTTGTTATCCTCGATAGCCTTTCTGGCACGCTGGAGCATATTCATGCTTTGCTGAAAGTCTTGGGCGATTCTCAGGGCCATACGGTCCTTCAGGACGACAATGACTATGTGGCTTATTATCCGGAAGGGGTCCACGTCATCGCTCGTCAGGGGTACGGAGAATTCAGTCTTTTCGGGTTTCCGGAAGCTGACGTTTCCTTGGAGCATGTCTCTAAGCCTATAAGAAACGTTCACCTGTCTTTTGCTTCAACTGATAGCCTGACAAACTCCATTCTCGAGCGCGTAGCAGTCCTGAAAGTCAAAAACGGAGGGGTGCTTTTAGCACTTTCGAATAAAGATGAGTAAATGGCTGCCGCTGATTATCAGTCTCGGGTTGGGAGTCCTCTTCTTTATCTTGCCGTGGCTGACTTTTCTTCATAAGAAAGATGACCGCTTTTCTTATGGATCGCACTTTATTTTTGAGTCAGGGACTGATTTGAAGTCTAAGTCTGCCTTGTGGATTTTGGCGATGCTTTTTGTTTTTGTGGCTTCCTTTGCCTATTCGTCGAACCTGGTTCTTCTTTACCGCCCGATATTTGTTACGGCGATGATTATGTATATCGTTTCGCTTTTGGGGCTTATGGCATCCTGCTTCTTTAATTTGGAATACTACAAAGCTCACCTGGCAGGGGACCTGGCTTTTTTCCTTGGGGAAGCCGGAGGAGACTTGGCAATGTTCTTCGCTTATCTTTTCAAGGGTGATTACATCTATCCCATCAGTTCTTGGGGTCTGATTGTCTTAGGCGTCCTCGGCATTATTCTTCTCGCTTCGCTGTTTAGCCCAGCTATTAAGCGTTGGGCATATATGGAAAAAAGCGAAGAAAACGGAAAAGTTGTATTCAATCGCCCGAAAATTAATTATCTGGCCTTTTTAGAGTGGGCATTCCTTTTCGGCCACCTTGTGAATTTCTCAATTTTTCTCGCTGCCATCGCATTAATTTAGTGAGTGAATACGCACTTTATATTAGCCGGCTTAATGACATTAACTAGATTAAAAATTGATAATTAATAGTTAAATGTTGATGTAAGCCCTTGCTTTTTAAAAATGAGAGTGGTTAAATATAGATGAAGAGAGGAGAAGGAAGAAAGGAAATCGAAAGATTTCCTGAAATAACCCCCTTAAAATCTTCTAACTCTTCTCTGAGAGTCAATGACCACCTAACATGGCAGTTGGCTAGCATAGACCTCCTTTCTGGGAAGGCAACTTCCCAAATAGGGAATCGGTTCCCATAACTTCCGGTTCCCTTTTTTCTTGGAAAGTTTCCGATCAGAAAAGGATATAAAAAAAGACCCCTTGCAGGGTCTTTTTTGTTTGGCTTATAAAACTGATTTACTCAGCTTTAGGAGCTTCAGCCGGAGCAGCTTCGACAGCCTTAGGGGCTGTTTCAACCTTGGCCTGATTAGCCTTGTTGTTCTTCCTCAAAGTGCGGAGAGCAGCGGTCGAGATACGAACCGTCGTCTTCTTACCGTCGACCATGATGGTGGCCTTCTGCAGGTTGACATTCCATCTTCTGCGAGTCGCGCGGAGAGAGTGCGAACGATTATTACCATACATCGGTTTCTTACCAGTGAGTGGGCAAACTCTTGACATAATTAAATCCTATCCTCCTTAAACGTGCTTTGTAATTCTACCATAAGTAAAAACGAATAAGCAAGACTCTTTGGCGCTAACTCTATATTTTTTCAAGCTTTTTAGGCCGCACAAAAAATAGGGAGAAGCTGATAACCGACCAATAGAGAGCTTAAAGGCAGTTTACTTGGCGAAAAGCAGATGGTTGGTCAGAAGGACGGCGATAAGGTCAATCCAGCCGAACGGTAAGCCAAAAACCAGCATCAGGATAGCGATGATGATGTGAAGAAGAGTAGGCTTTTCAATAGCGCAGGATATGCGGACGATGATTTCCGTGATCCAGTTGACGCCCGGAATGAGAAGAAGAATAATCTGAACTAAACGCGAGAATGAATTAAAGGTTTTCATTATTAATTCCTCCTGAAAACTGGTATTATTGTACCTTTTTTATCTGAATTTTAAAATAGCCTGAGGTCACAGAATACGTTTCCAAGCCTCTTTGATCTGCAAAAGGCTAAGGCGGGAAGAGAAAGAAAGAGAAGTTTTTTTCAGCTTGCTTAAGGCCTCTTTATCTGTAAAGATTTCTTCGATTTTGGCAGCGTAAGCACTAGGAAGCTCAGAGTCGATGATGAATCCGTTAACTCCGTCGCTGACGGCTTCTTTAACCCCAGCCCCCCAGTTTGATGAAAGGACAGGGACAGACTGAGAATTGGCTTCTCCGATAACTAAAGGGAAGCCTTCATAGGCGGAAGTTAGGATAAGAAGGTCGGAAGCAGAAAGTTCCTTTTCAGCCTGGGTGGTCCGCCCATTGATGAAGACGCAGTCAGTAAGGCCGTTGGCTTTTACTTGGCTGCTGAGCTGATTCTTTAAAGGCCCTTCGCCGTAGAAAGAGATTGTGAAGGGGAAGTTATCTTCTTTGAGCTTTTTAGCGATGCGGATAATAATCCAAGGCCGTTTCTGGTTTTCATAGCGCCCTAGGAAAATGATTTTCCCGCCCTTAAAGGAAAAATCAGAATGAGGAGTCAGGCGGATGGGATTATAGATGAAAGCGGAGCAGTTTCGGAACTTTTTCTTTTGAAGGGCTGCCTGATAAGTCCCTTGGGTGATGAAAACCCATTTAGAGGGTTTAACCATGAATAGGCGCATGACTTTTTCCCCGAAGGAAAAGAAGACTTTAGCGTTGAAGTGATAGTGGAAATAGACCTCCCGTCCTTTAGGCATGACAAGGTAATTGTCCAGTGAAGATGCGATGAGCAGGTCTTCAGGCCCCGTGAAGGAAAGGATCTTCTTTTTGAATTTCCTCCGGCCGAAGAGAAAATGGAAGAAAGCGTAGAAGATGGCATATAAGGCCGAAAGCAAGCGGAAATGCCCAAGGTATTTTTCCAGATAATCCTGGAGACGGATATACATCCGCGGCATCTGCAGGGAAATAATCTTTACTCCTTCAGGCATTTTAAAAGCGGCTTCGGAAGGAACATAAGCGTCCGAAAGAACGAGGGTTATATCGTAGTCATCCTTCAGGTTGTCGATGAGATTGAGCGTGACTTGTTCAGTCCCGCCGACCTGCCTTACCTGTTGGATGAACCAGAAAATCTTCCGCTTCTTTTCCATTAAGGAACGTCTTTACTTCTGCTCAAAGCCCGGCTTGCCTAAGAGGATGAACATATTCTTCTTATAGATTTCGACGCCCGGCTGGTTAAAAGGATTGACGCCCAGCAGGTAAGCTGAGTAGGCACAGGCGCGCATGAAGAAATAGAATAGGTTACCTAAGTTGTAGGCATCGATTTTTTCAATATGGATAACATTAGCCGGAACGTTGCCAGTCTCGACGTGGGCTTTCAGAGTGCCCTTAAAGGCTTTGTCGTTGATATAAGAAAGTTTTTTGCCGGCGATGTAGTTAAGGCCGTCTAAGTCCTGCTCATCTGCGCCAAGTTTGATGTCCTTTAAAGGCTTATCAGGCTTAATGATGGTCTCAAAGAGGACTTTCGAGCCTTCCTGAATGAACTGTCCCATAGAATGGAGGTCAGTCGTGAAAACGCCAGAAGCCGGGAACAGGGCTTTCCCGTCCTTGCCTTCGGATTCTCCGAACAGCTGCTTCAGCCATTCGTTAACCATGGAAAGCTGCGGCTCATAAGAAACGAACATTTCGATAGGATAGCCGGATTTGTTCAGCAAATAGCGGGTTGCCCCGTAGAAGTACGCGGGGTTGGACTTATAATCCGGAACAGAATAATCCTTTTCGCCGTCTTTGACGCCTTTAAGGAATTCGACGATATTTATGTTCGCGCAGGCGATAGGCAGCAAGCCGACCGGAGTAATGACCGAATAGCGGCCGCCGACATCATCAGGAATGACAAATTCCTCATAGCCTTCTGCATCAGCCTCGGTTTTCAAAGCTCCGCGGGCCTTATCAGTCGTGGCGTAAATGGCATCTTTTAAATAAGCCTTTCCGAATTTCTTCTCCAGGATATCCTTTAAAAGACGGAAAGCGACGCTCGGCTCCGTTGTGGTGCCGGATTTGGAAATGACATTGATGGCAAACTTCTTTTTCTTCAGAAACTTGATGGCCTGGACAGTGTAAGTGGAAGAAAGGGTATTGCCTAAGAAGACGATTTTGAATTTGTCATCTGGGAACATGCCGTTGATGGCTTCAATAGCCGCGCGGGCCCCAAGATAAGAGCCTCCGATGCCGACGACAGCCAGTGCCTGATAGTTCTGGCGGATGTGCATAGCCGCTTTGACGATGCGGTCAACTTCGCCTTCCGGCAATTTTGAAGCATAGTCGAGCCAGCCTAAAAAGTCGTTGCCGGCTCCGGTTTTCTGATCAATCGTCTTGCAGATTTCAGCGTTTCTCTCATCAATTTCGGAATAGTCCAGTTTCTTGACTTTGCCAAATCCTTCGAGCTTTACCATTTTGATTTCCTCCTTGTGGAATTTATTTAAGCCGCGAATATTCGCTATTGACCATATTATCTAACTGTCCGGCTAAGGTTTCAAACCCATATGAGTCAAGTTTAGCCTTGTTGAACTCTTTGCGGGACATAGGCTTTTTAGCTTCTCTGATGACTTGTCTTCTTCTTTTGGCCAGCCTTTTCAGGGAGAAAGCATAAGTTCCTGGCTTTTTGCCTTCCCCGGTGATGACCACTTCGCGCTTGGACCCGATAGGGAGATAAGCCGAGATAGAAGAAATGAACTTCTCATCTATTTCGGATATATGAATCAAGCCGCTGGAGCCATCCGCTAAGCTAGCAAAAGCACCATATGGGGCTAAGGATGTTATTGTGACGACGACTTTCTCGCCGGGATAATGCTTATTCATCTACTTGCCCTCCGCTATTATTATGGCTTGTCTGAGGGTCGCTAGATCAGAGATTTTAATGTTTTCTTCGCTTCCGGGAATAAAACTGACTTTTTCGCCCGAGGCAAGGAAGATCATGCCTTCATCGGTATAACTGGCCAGATCTTTTTCATGAGCGGAAAATGCCTGAAAAACTTTCGGAAGGAAAAAAGCCTGAGGGGTCTGGACATAGAGAAAATCATCTCGGTTCTCATAAGACTGCTTTTTCAGGTTGAAAAGAGACTGGCTTATTTTCATGCCTGGAATGGCGCCTTGTTCCTTATTGACTTCACCCTTAAGGAAATTAAGGAGGTCAGTAGAGAGGAAAGGGCGGTCTGAATCGTGAATGAAGACGAAAGCATTATTGTATTCTTCCGGGCTTAAACAGCTTCGGATGCTTTTTAGGCCGTTAAAGACGCTTTCTTCGCGGCTTGCTCCGCCGTAAGAGATAACGCAGCGCTTTTCCAGGCCTTCTCTTTTTAAAATGGCAGAGACTATGTCTTTGTCTTCTTTGGCGATGACGAGAAAAACAGACTGGAAAGAAGCGTCCTTCAAGAATGGTTCCAAGGCGAGCAAAAACATCTCTTTCCCGTTTTTAAGAGGGAAGAACTGCTTTTTAAGCCCGAGAGCTTTTTGGAGGCGGAGGCCTTGTCCGGCCATGACTAATAAAGCGATATTCATACTAGCAAGATTATAAGACGAAAAAGGCCTCTTTAGTTAAAAGGAAATGCATAAAGGACTATTTTGGGTGCTTTTCCTATTTCCGCCTTAACAGACTTATAAGTATAATAAAGAAGGTTAGGAGATGAGCAAATATGCCAGATTGGGCTTATATAATTATCGCAGTTGCCGGAGTGCTCGCTCTTTTTTATCTTTTCGGCGGTCTTTTATATCTCATTGCCCGCAAGCGGGAAAGACCTGTATATGAAGAGCTTAATAGCCTTTCCTCTTTCGAGGAGGAGCGGGGCAAGAAGGTCTTAGCCTGCTTAGATAACCTCGATAGGCATGGATACAACTTCGGAGATGAAGCCGAGCAGGTCATAAGGAAAGGCGTGGCGGATTTTAAGAGCCTTGACCCTGACAGCAAGGCCAAGTATAAGAACACGGTTGAACTGACGGCCTTTCTTTTAGTTAAGGTTTACGCCGAAGACAAGCGTTATGGGCAGTTTATCACCCGCGAGGAAGCCGGGTCTTTTAAGATGTATCCCGCTGATGGTGATGAGGCTTATAAAAAGTACAATAAGAAGGCCATAATCTTTAATGCCTTGGTCAATATGCTGGCCTTAAGGGCCTTCGGCGCCTTGCTTCATAAGAAAATGCTGACAGCGCCGGTTTTCTAGGCCTAGGCATTATTGATATACCTTTAAACAGTCGTGTTATAATCAACCCGGAAGAAAAAGGAGATTTAAATATATGAACGCTATGCCTAAAACCAGAAAGCCTGTCATCCTCATCATCATGGATGGCTACGGAATCCGCAAAGAAAATTACGGGAATGCAATCAACCAGGCTAAAAAGCCTAACCTCGATCGCTTTTTCGCTTCTTATCCTTACACTTTAGTCAATGCTTCCGGTCTGCCAGTCGGTCTGCCGGATGGGCAGATGGGCAACTCGGAGGTTGGCCATCTTAACATGGGCGCCGGGCGTGTGGTCTATCAGCCTCTGACCTTGATTTCCAAGGCCGTGGATGATGGCGTTTTCTTCAATAATGAGCACTATATCAAGGCGATGGAGAGAGTTAAGGCCAACGGTGGCAAACTGCACATCATGGCTTTGACTTCCGATGGCGGCGTCCACTCGCATATGAAGCACATCGAAGCCATCATCAAGATGGCTAAAATGTACGGCATTGAGCCGGATCAGCTTTGCTATCATGCTTTCCTCGATGGACGCGACGTACCTCCGCAGTCAGCCATTAAGTATCTGGATGAGATCCAGCAGACTATGGTTCAGCAGGGCGTCGGGCATATCTGCACTCTGGGCGGGCGTTATTTCGGCATGGACCGCGACAAGAATTTGGACAGAGTCGATAAGGCCTATCGCGTCATGGTCATGAAGGAAGGCAATACATTCACCGATTACCGCGATTACATCAACGGCGAATATTCGCGCCTGAAGATGGAAGGCAAGTCGGCTTCGGATGAATTTGTCACCCCGGCTTACGATGCGAGATTCGATGGCACGATTAACGATGGCGATTCGGTCATTTTCATGAATTTCCGCCCGGACCGCGCTATTCAGATGTCCACTTTGCTTACTAATCCGGAGTATTACCAGACTCCGCTGAAGAACGCCGATGGGACTAATGCCTGGAAACCTTATCTGCCTCCGAAAATCCTCAAGGATATCTTCTTAGTCTGCACGATGCATTACGCCGATTATGTCAACGGCGAAATTGCTTTTGAGATACCGGCCGTCATCAACGGCCTGGGCCAGGTCTTAGCGGACCGCGGCCACAATGAGCTCCGCATTGCTGAAACGGAGAAATACGCTCATGTTACTTTCTATTTCGATGGGGAAGTCGACTACGATGGCATCCATAATCCTGCCTTGAAAGGCTGCCGCCGTGTGCTGATTCCTTCGCCGAAAGTCGCCACCTATGACCTGCAGCCGGAAATGTCGGCTTACAAGATCACTGACGCCCTGTTCAAGGAACTCGATAAGAAAGACCTCGACGTCGTTATCCTCAACTTCGCTAACTGCGATATGGTTGGCCATACGGCCATCATGCCGGCGGTTATCAAAGCGGTTGAAGTCGTCGATGAATGTGTCGGGAAGATTCTGGACTATTGCGATAAGAACGGCGGCACGGTCTTAGTTACCGCTGACCACGGCAACGCTGACTGCTGCATCGATGACCAGGGACGTCCGAATACAAAGCATACGACGAATCCGGTTCCTTTCTGCATCAACGATAAGTCGTTCAAGATGAAAGAAGGCATGGCGCTTTGCGACATTGCCCCGACGATCCTGTATCTTTTAGGCGAAGAACAGCCGAAGGAGATGACCGGGACGCCTATTATTTACAAAGGAGAATAGAAAGAGAATTATGAAGCTGTTTATCGACACCGCGAATATCGACGAAATCCGCGACATGGCGCAGTACGGAGTGGTTTCCGGCGTCACGACTAATCCGTCCCTTATTGCTAAAGAAGGCAGAAAATTAGAAGACGTCATCCACGAGATTGTGTCCCTTATTGATGGGCCGATTTCTGCGGAAGTCAGCGAAGGAGCCGCTGACGACATGGTCAAGCAGGCTCTGGAGTTAGTGAAGATCCATAAGAACATCGTCATTAAGCTGCCGATGACTTGGGATGGCATCAAGGCCTGCTCAATCCTGACTAAGAAGGGAATCCATACGAATGTTACTTTGGTCTTTTCCGTTTCACAGGCGCTGCTGGCAATGGAAGCCGGCGCGACTTATGTTTCGCCTTTCATGGGCCGCTTAGACGACGCGGGCATGGAATCGGAAGAACTGATTCAGGACATCGTGACGGTCAGAGACAACTACGGGTATAAGACCCAGATTATCTCGGCTTCCGTCCGTTCGCTCCACCATGTGGAAGTCGCTTCCTTGGCGGGTTCGGACATTGCGACGATTCCATATAAAGTCTTAAAGAAGATGATTGAGCATCCGCTGACGACGGCGGGATTGAAAATCTTCGCTGACGCAGCCGCGGGCGAGAAGAAGTAAAGATTCAAAGGAGCTGGAAAGCCTTCTAGGCGGTCAGTTCCTTTTTCTTATGGTTTGATTTTATTTCCTTTTCGATGATTTCGCAGTTTTCCTTCAGGTCGGATTCATCCGCCAGCTCAATGCCGTCAAGGATGTCTTGCAGGCGGTATTCTTTTTCCATGTATTTGATAGTCTGATAGCCGATGATGGAAGCGAAGGTGGCATTGGTCATGCCTTGGACGGTCGAGTCAATGACGGTTTCGATAATGGAGCCGAGGATTGGAATGCTTTTGGATGCGCCTCCGATGCCTTTAACGACTGTGTTGCCGATGTTGGCGTTTTCCAGCCCGTAAGCCGCAAAAGAGTTCATGATGACTGTCGAGAAAATTCTTCCGAGTTTGGCATCCGAGGGGCGGAAGCCATAAAGGAAGATAATGTCTTTGATCATCTGCAGGTTGATGGTCGTTACCAAAGCGACGTCGAAGGCGTTATCTTGAGAGATGGCGGTCAGCACGGCCGATTTAAGAGCGGCTTTCCTAATTAAGGCGTTGGCGCTTTTCTTGACCGAGCCTTTATATAACTGCGTCAGGCTGGTCTTGATCTGAGCCTCGTCTCCATTTGTCAGGGCGATGGCGAGTTGGCCGACAGTCTGCTCGTCGTACCACTTGACGGCTTCGACTTTGGCAGACAAATCGATGATTTTTTCCGCTATCTGTTTCCTCAGGGCGCGGTTATGAGCCTTAGCCGCTCTGGCGTTTTTAACAGAGACGTTAGTCAGAAAATAACCGGTGCGGAAGATTTTAATGACCGGGATGATAAAGGCTAAAAGATAGAAGATTGCCGCAAAAACGATCGTGGCGTAGCCAAAATACTTGTTAATCTCGTAAGCTTTTGTGCATATGAAAAAGAGGCAGGTGAAGATAATGACGCCGATTACCAGAGCAAGGATACGGGAGAGCGCTTTAGGGGCTCGGGCATTTTCACGGCGGACATATTTATCCTCGTAATCATAAATAGTCATGACTTCTTTCTTTTCTTCTGCCATATTTTAATCCTCGATCCTTTTTTTCTTTTTATCTCTTTTAAACATAATACCTTGAAAAAAAGAGAAAAGCGAATAAAGGCTTTCTTCTTTTTATAGATTTATCACTTCACAGATTTCCAATTAAAAAGGCGCTTTATTTAAAGCGCCTTAAGAAGGCCGGAATCCAAACTTTCAGATTAAGCAGTCTTCGACCCAGGAAATGAAGTTGGCGGAAGCCGTTCCAGTTCTTTCCGCTTCCGTGTGGCCTTGGTTCCAAACAGAAGCGAAATCGACATCCTTAACCTGATCATTCGCTTTCAAGGCCAAAGCTAAATCCGCTTCGGTCGTCAAAGCCGTATCGGTCTGCTTGATGCCGGTGCGGATGCGCCAGTGCGGAGCGACTGTGGAAGTCTTATAGCCTTCGTAGTAGTCGTCAAGGTAATACATCGGGTTATACATGTTTGACCGGTAAGCGACATTCTCGCCAACCGAGTCGGCGGCAGAAAAATCAGTCTCAAAAGCCGATCGATAATCGGTGTAATCGGAATAAGCTGCATACGAAGCGTAATTATCGGCCAGAAGCTTTTTTTCGTAAGCGTCGAAATGGGAAGCGGATGAAGCTGCATTTTCATAGCGCATGACGGTATTTTCCGTCTGGCCTTTCGAAGGCGAATCGAAAGCTCCGACGGGCTTGGAGGCGTTTTTGTTAGCCGTGATGAAATTAGCTAAGGATGTGATGCTGGCTTTGTCAGAAGAAGCATCATAAGAGGCGTAGCTGCTTATCGATGAAACGTAAGAAGCTTTGGAGGATGAAGAGGTTCCGTAAGTGTCGGAAAGGTAGTTATTTAAAGAATCGGCGATAACAGAGATGATGTAATCGTAATATGAACCGGATAGATACAGGCCGGAGGAAGAAGCGGATAAGGATAAAACAGAAGTTCCGTTTTTTAGCCCTAAGTCATTGATATAGGAAGCGAAAGCTGTGGACATATCATTAGACAAAGCCTTTTGCCAGGAGGCAGAGGAGCGGGTGGAAGAGGAAAAGAACTGTCCCATGTTCCACTCGTAGGCTTCGTCGGCGATGTCGAGGGAAGTAATCGGGCACCAGCACATAGCTCCGCAGACAGCATCCGAAATCGTGTTTCCGCTCTCGTCTTTTTCCGGAGCTCCTATAGCTTCAAGATAAGGGGTATAAAGCGGAGAATCTCCAGAAGCCCCAGCTATAGAAGACTGAGCTCCGCCGCCCGAATGGCCAAAAGTGAAAAAGGCGGAAGTGCTGCCCGGAAGTTTGGAAAGATTGTAGCGGTAAGTGCGGATAGCGGCTTTTAAGTCAGTGACGCCATAAGGGGCCTGCCCGAAACTGATGTCTTTGCCCCGGAGTCCAGCCTGAACATAGATAAAGCCGGCTTTGATATAGCTCGAAACAGAATTGTATGAATAAGAAGTCATCGGCTTCTGAGAGGAATAGCCTGGGGTATTGACAGGGAAAACGACCGGGGCGGTTAAAGCCGTAAAAGAACCGATGGTTCCCGAGGCGTTGATCTGACAGGTGTAAGTGCCGGAAGAATTTTTGGTGCCCGTGAAATAATTGCCGGGGACGCAGATGGCCATCGTTTCCGTTGAAGCTACATCTGGGGAAGAGCAGTAAGACAGCCCGAGCTGGTAATAGACGTTGCCGGAAGAATCGTAATTCCAGCTGTCGGCATTTAAGACATAAGAAGCAGTGTCACCTGTTTTAGAACTTGACGCAGAAGTGGAGCTTTCGGTCTGGCTGGCGCTTGAAGATACTGTTGATGTCCCTGAAGAGGAAGAGACTGAATTGCTGCATGAAACTAACGCTAAAAAAGGTAAAAATACTAAGGCAAAACAAGACTTTTTCATTGGTAAGTCTCCTTTCGATTTAGGATCCTGATATCAATATATCCCCATTGAAAAGAGAACGCCAAGGGCTTTTTAAGTTAAATTTAACTAAATTTTATGTATTTGTTTTAATTCTATTTCTTGCTGGAAATCAGATAGGCCTTAAGGGAAGTCAGTTTATCCTGGGCGATGCTTTCGTATGATTTCTTGAACTTGCTGAGGCTGGTTAAAGAACGGGAATAAGCCCAATGATACCAAAGCAGGTCAGCCAAGGCTCTTAATTCAGGCTCTTTACTGAGAAAATCCGCTTTGTCTTCTTCCTGGCCTTGGAAATATTCATCTTTGATTAAGGCTCTTTTTTCTTCTGGGAAATCAGATTCATATAAAAGGGAAATGAGGTCGAAGTATTTTGGGGCGAGGCAGACGAACTCGAAGTCGATGAAGAGAATATAGTTCATCTTGTCGGCTAAAATGTTATCCGAAGTCAAATCAAAATGGGTGACTTCCTTTTCAGTCTGCAGCAAAGGCGAATTTTCCAAAGAAGAAACATATTTTCTTTCCTTGATCGGGCATAAAAGGCGATAAGAATCTAGCATTTTTTCGTAGTTTATTTCTTTAAGGCCATCAGGATTGATTTTGTGGAGGCTTAAAAGAGCTTTGACTGTGTTCTGAAGCTGGATAATTGAGGCCGTTGAGGGCTCAAGAGGCTTAAAATCAGTCCTGTACTCGCTTAAGGAAAAGCCGGCAGCGTAATCGGCTGCAATGAACTTGGTCGACAAAAATGAAGCGGCCGCGCGGTTTTGAAAGGCGGCTTTTTCCGGAGTGAAAATATTGAATTTCGCATCGTAAGAAGCCTTGAAGAGCAGATTTCCGTTGAGAATGTAATTCTGATTGGAAAGGCCACTATTGGCATCTTTGGCGCTTTCTAAAAAGACATTGTTTTCAATGAGGAAGCTTATTTCCGGTTTAGTTAAAGTGACTTTATTTCCCATATGCTTTTTCCTTTATTAGTTTAGCATCTTCAGAGCCCAGCCTGCATATTTAATACTTAGCAAGCAAACTTATGCTGGAAGAACAACTCAGAAAGCGCATTTTAAGTTCCAAAAGTCGGCGATTGTGCTAACCTAGAAGCAGAGGAGAAAAATTAATTTTTCTCGGGAAAGGATATTGATAAAATGGAAAACAAGATTTTAGTTGAGACTTCCGCTCGTCATGTGCATGTCACTCAGGAGACATTGGAAGTCCTTTTCGGAGCCGGACACAAGCTCGAATGCCGCAAGGCGCTTTCGCAGCCTGGGCAGTTCGCTTCAACTGATAAGGTCACCGTCATCGGCTATGGTAAGGATCCTTCTCAGCCTCGCCCGTCGGCCGCTCTTTCGATTTTGGGACCGGTTCGCGATCATAACCAGGTTGAGGTTTCTTTCACTGATGCCCGCAGTTTAGGACTTAACGCTCCGGTCAGAGAGTCCGGCGATATCGCTGGCTCCGGCGCCTGCACTTTAAAGGGCCCGGCTGGGGAAGTCGAACTCAAGGAAGGCGTCATCGTTGCTAAGAGACACATTCATATGACTCCGAAAGACGCTGAGGAATTCGGCGTGAAGAACGGGGACATCGTTGGCGTTGAGATTGATACTGGCAAAGGCAGAAAGCTCGTTTTCGAGGATACGGTTATCCGTGTTTCTCCGAAGTTCGCTCTGGCTATGCATATCGATACCGATGAGTGCAACGCAGCTTGCGCTTCCGGCCTCGTTTACGGCAAAATCGTTAAGTAGTTAAGGGAGACTTGGCATGCCGTCGCTTCTGACGCACAGTTTCTTCGCAGAAGATTTCTTATTGCGGCACACCGGCGAATCGAATTTCCTGGAAGCCAACAAGGATGCGTTCCTCCTTGGCTCCCAGGGGCCCGATCCGCTTTTTTTCTATGGCATCTGGCCTAAAAGAGGCTTGCATCTGAATGTTGCCATGGACAAGATTGGAAACAAGCTTCATTCCATGGACGGGACGAAGCTTTTTTATCTTTGCTTTCAGCAGTGGGACAAGATGCTTATTCCTTTCTCTAAAGACGTTTTTGCTTCCTTTGTCTTCGGCCAGTTGGCTCATTACCTTTTGGATTCTTCCTGCCACCCTTATGTTCTTTTCTTTTCGGGGTTCGATAAGAAAGCCAAGGGCATCAAAGGCAAGTATCATTACCGTCATGCTCATTTTGAAGCCCGTATCGATTCCACTCTTTCGATTGACAGGGCTCAGATGAAGCTAATTAAAAGACCGGGCGATGTCTTGTCGGTCGATGAGGATAAGATGGGAGTCATTTCTGAGAATTTCACAGCGGTTTTAGAAGGAATTAAGGGTGGGAAACTGCCGAAGAATATGTACGCTGATGCAGTTAAGAACATGAGGGAAGTCTATTTTATGGTTAACTCGGCTCATAAGATGAAGAAAACGATGATTATGGCTTCTCCGCTCAACAAGCTTTTTATTCCTCGCGACCCTCTGGGCGACGTGATGAATAATGGGCATCAGACTTGGGAAAATCCTTTCACGGGGGAAAAGCACAGCGAAAGCTTTAATGAACTGGTGTATGCCTCTAACCGCGTATTGGAAATGGCGTATCAGGATATCCTGAAAAACGGTTTTTCTTACCAATCTTTCAATAAGTACCTCACCGGGGCCAATTATTACGGAGGCTTCAAAGGAGAAAAAATGATATTTATGGATGAGAACGATATTCTTTATCGGGAAAAAAGGAGCAAAGGATAGTTGCTTCAGCACAAGAAATTCTGTAAGGGCTTAGATAGCAGGCTATTCTGTTATAATATTAACTATGTTGACTGCTGTTTTTCTAAATAAAGCATAAAAAAGGAGAAGCATATATGATTCATATTTTCACTTCTTATGGCTGCAGCCCGATACCTGGGTTTAAAGAGCAGACCAAAGACAAAAAGCCCGTTAAGTTCCAGCCTGATTTTGTCTACGTTCCTTTTACGGACGGCAAAGGCATCAATTTAGACGGAGCTCTTAAGGCTGGGGACGAAGTTAAAATCGGCACGAAACTTGGCGTCCGCAAGGATTTTGGGCTTCCGGTTTATTCCCCGGTTTCCGGTACGATTAAGGCCATCGTCAAAAAGCGCCATTTGGTTTTAGGGCGCCCGACTGATTTCTTTGAGATTGCCAACGATAAGAAAGACGAGAAAGTCTTCCTGGAGCCTCTGAAGGAAAATCCTTCCAAAGAGGATGTCGTCAGCAAACTTAAAGAGGGAGGCATCGTCGGCCTCGGCGGGGCTGGTTTCCCGACTTTCATTAAGTTTGGGGCAAATTGCCCGATTGACACGCTTTTAGTTAACGCATCCGAATGCGAGCCTTATCTGACCACGGATTTTGTTTCTGCGGTCAATGAGGACCTGACTGATTTCTTCAAGGGGCTCATGATCCTGCTTAAGGCCTGCTCCATTCAGAAGGCTTATATCGTCTGCAAGGAAGATAAGCCGGAGATGATCAAGGCTTTTAAAGACGGCATCGAAAAGAGCGGATCTAAGGATATCGAAGTCAAGACGGTCAAGGATGTCTATCCGGCCGGATTTGAAAGAACGATGATTAAGATGGTTCTTAACCGTGAGTATGATAAGCTCCCGTCGGAAGCTAAAGCTATCGTCAATAATTTCCAGACTCTCAACGCCGTCGGCAAGCTTTTTGCCCGCGGGGAAGTCATTTCTGAAAAAGTCATTACGGTTTCCGGCTTGGTTCAAAACCCTGAAAATATCATCGCCCCGTATGGGACTTTGATTAAAGACCTGCTTTCTTTTGCCGGCGGCACTGTCGGCGAGCAGGGCGTTTTGATTCCTGGTGGACCGATGTGCGGAGACTATCTGCTGACTGATGATGTTCCGATGCTTATCCAATCGGATGCCGTTACGGTCTTAGAGCCGAAGCAAGTCAAAGAAGAGCCTTGCTTAGGCTGCGGGAACTGCACTCTGCATTGCCCGGTCAACCTCCAGCCGGTGGAAATCAACCGCGCGGCTAAAAGAGGTGATTATGAGCACTGCTTTGATTTAGGCGTTATGACTTGCGTCAGCTGCGGCCTCTGTTCGTATGTCTGCCCGTCCCATATAGATGTGGCAGCTAACGTCAAGCAGGCGAAGCTGATGGTGACCTTCAAGGTCCCCAGAGCCCAGAAAAAACCGGCTCCGGTCAAGAAGTAAAGGGGGAAGAATGAAATTATGACTTATGTAGTTGAAAAAGCACCGCATCTTACTTCTAGCCGTTCCACCCGTCAGATCATGATGGAACTCTTGGGCTGCTTATGTGTTCTGTTCGGCTTTGCCGTCGGCTTCTACTGGGCCAGGAGCGGAACGGAATATGGCGTCCATGCTTTGCTCATCGGCTTGGTTTCTTTGCTCTCTTCAGTCTTAGGCGATGCCTTATGGGGCTTATGGCATCTTTGGGACAAGAAAGTGACCTCCGTTGCAGAAAGATTTAAAAACTGGGGCAATCATATCATTTCTTCTTACGGATATATCTCCGGCTTGATTTTTGCTTTGCTTCTGCCGGTCGGAACTCCTTATTATGTCGTTTTCGTCGGTTCCTTTATTGGGACTTTTGTTGTTAAGTGCCTGTTCGGCGGGTTTGGCAAGAACATCTTCAACCCGGCGATTGCGGGCCGTGTCTTAGTTCAGATTACTTTCCCGAATCTCCTTAAGTCTTATTTAGGGACGACCGCTCCAACCACTATCGCCACTGGGGCTACGGTTCTGACCGCTGCTCAGGATGCTGGCTGGACCAGCAACCTCAACGGGCTGACGCTGCTCGATCTTTTCATCGGCAACTACCGCGGTGCCTTAGGCGAGACTTTCTTTGCGGTTATCCTTTTGCTGGGCATTTATATGATTGTCCGCAAGGTCATCGATTGGAGACTGATGGCTCCTTATGTCCTGACTTTCTTCGTTTCGGCTTTGTTCATCGGCTTATTTGCTAACTTAGGCATTCATTCCTTTGAATTCGCACTCCGCCAGGTTATGATGGGCGGCGTGATGTTTGGCGCGGTTTTCTGCCTGACCGATCCGGTCACGGCTCCGACTTCACCGGTTGGAAAAATCATTTATTCCGTGACGGCGGCTTTCTTCAGCGTTCTGATCCGCTATAAGGCCTCGGCTCCGGAGGGCATGGCGTTCTCCATTCTTTTAGTTAACATGCTGGCGGCTTTGATTGATAAGCTTATCAAGGACCGCTCAAATGAGCATAAGGCTGTTAAAGTCGGAGTTATTTCTGGCGTAGTGGTCTTATCGGCTTTGTCGGGAGCGGTCTTCGGGGCTGCTCATCAGACAAGCGATGTCTATAAAAACGGCGTGGCCCGCTACGATGAGGATGATAACCTTTATTCTTTGGTGGTGAAGACAGCGGACAGCGCTTCGGGCTATAAAACTGAAAGCCAGCCGGCTTTTGCTGAAGATACCGGCACGGCCTTGAAGAAAGTCGCTTTCAGCATGGATGGAGCGGCGGCTTACTACTACGAACTGAAGACGGATAACTCGCTTATGTACAACGCTTCGACAGGAACGGCTTACGTCGATTTCGGCGTAATCATTAATGCGCAGGGCGTTGTCGGCTATAACTATATTGATTCTTCTGAGCAGGCTTTAGGAACAATGTTTGCTAAGGAAATCGTCCTTTCCAAGACTTATCCTTATGCTCCGGAGACGACAGCTGACCTTTCCTTAAATGACAATCAATACGATGCATCGGCGGTGACTGAATCCGGAGCCTCGGCTCCGAGCAAGTCTTCTAAGACCGTCCCGGCGATTCTGACTGTCTGCCAGCAGGCTCTGGTAGATTCGAAGCTTTATAAGGAAATCAGCGCTAAGACGAGCGTTGATAACCTTAATGAAGTCTTAGCAATGCAGAACTTAGCGGCTTTGACGGCAGATGATGTTACGGCGGTTAAGACCTTCCCGACGCTTTCTTCTGGTAAGATTTCGACTGAGCTCACGGGCTTTAAGGTCAATTCCAAAGACGCGATTTATGTGGAAGCGACGACAAATACGGTCGATGCCTCAAGCGGATACAACCACAAGATGTATATGACTTTCGGCTTGATTGTCACTTCTTCCGGCATTGTCGGAGCTAAGCTCTTGAATTCCAACGATTTGGATAAAGGCAAAGACAATATCAATGCTGTCTGCACGGCTATTACGGTTGCGACGCCTTTCACTGCGACTTCCAAGCAGTTTACCGATGCGGGCTTTGTGGTCAGCAGCGGCATGACGATTACGGGCTATCAGGCTAAGACGATGTTTGTCGAAGTCCTGAATGCTTTGGCTTAAGGAAAAGGAGGAATGGTTAATTATGGAAGATGTTAAGCAAACTCCGAAGAAAAAGGAAATGTCGAACGCAGTTCGCTATCCTTTGGTCCTCGGTGTTGTCTGTCTGATCTGCGGGGCCATTTTGGCCAGCGTCAACGCTATCACGGCTCCGGTTATCGCCGCGGCGGAAGAAAAGAAAGCCAACCAGGCTTTGTACGATATCGTCCTCGCCGACGGCTTGACCACCTCGGAAAGCGACATCACGGCTGTCGATTTGACCTGGGGCACCGGCGTCGAGCATGCCTACCTCAACTCAAGGAAGAAAGTCACGGTTTCCGGCGATGCGAACACTTACTACTATTACAACGCCACGTCGGCTAAAGGCTATTCCGGCACGATTACCTTCGGGGCTTTGCTGGAGGCTGCCAACTATACGATCATCGGCTACAAGTACCTTTCCTCCGATGAGGATTCGATAGGCACCACCGCGGCCGGGAAGATTGCTTATACGGTTTCTTCTCCTTACGACGGGAGCGGAGCGGTCGTTTCGGGCGCGAGCGCTTCGAAGACCTTGCCGGCGATCAAGAAGGCGTTTGACGCCATCATCGCCGATGCGAAGGCTATATAGGAGGCAAGGATTTATGGCTGAAAACAAAATTAGCAGAGGTCAGGTCATCCTGAACGGCATGTTCTCGGAGAACCCGACGCTTTCTATCGTCTTGGGCATGTGCCCGGTCATCATTGCCACGCAGTCTTTGAACAACACGCTTGGTATGTTTGTCGCGGTCTTAGTCGTTCTGTTCTGCTCCAACGTCATTATCTCGGCTTTAAGAAAAGTTATTCCTTCGGAAATCCGCATTCCGGTTTACATTGTCATCATCGCTTCTTTGGTGACGGCCGTGCAGCTTCTGATGGAAGCTTTCACTCCGGAGCTGGCCACGGCTTTAGGCGAATTCCTGCCGCTGATTACGGTCAACTGCATTATTTTAGGCCGGGCAGAAGCCTTCGCCAATAAGAATACGGTCGTCGATTCGATGTGCGATGCTGTCGGTCAGTCTTTAGGCTTCTTTATGGCCTGCCTTCTGATCTGCATTCCGCGTGAGTTCCTCGGCACGGGCGGCTTCACTTTGGTCAATCCGTTTACGAATGTCACTTTGTTCTCCTGGACGCCTTTAGCCGCTTATGCGATTCCGGTCATGGATCAGGCGGCCGGCGGCTTCTTATGGATTGGCATCATGATGGGCTTATTCAAGATGTGCCTGGATTTCAGAGCCCAGAAGAAAGCCAAAAAGCTGGCTGAAGTCACTTCGGCCCCGGCTCAGGCTTAATAGGGAGGAAGGAAAATACATATGAAATTCTTAATAACGCTCCTCGCTTCCATCATTGTCAACAACGTTGTCCTGATGGGTTATAAGGGCCTCTGCTCCTACGTGGGCATTTCGAATAAGTGGTCGTCTTCGGTCGGCATGGGCGCGGCTCTGACTTTGGTCTGCTTCGTCTCCGGCCTGCTTTGCTGGGGCATTCAGTTTGCCCTCAATGCCTTAGGCATCGCCTATCTGCAGACGGTAGTCTTTATTCTCGTGGTGGCTTCCTTAGTCCAGATGCTGGAAATCGTCATGAAGAAGTTCCTGCCGGGCCTTTATAAGGCCTTAGGCATCTATCTTCCTTTGATTACCACTAACTGCGTCGTCTTAGGCTTGGCTCTTCAGGTTGCTGCCTATGCGGATTCGGCTTCGAATATCGATACGGTCTTAGGCCTCTGCTTAGGCATGCCGTTAGGTTACTACATTGTTCTTTTGGTCTTTTCCGGAGTTCAGGAGAAACTGGCCATCGGCGAGCCTTATAAGACTTTCAAGGGCCCGGCTATGGCTTTCATCACGACGGCCTTCATGGCTTTGGCGATGAGCGGATTTTCGGGACTGATCAATGAGGATGAAGCTAATAGCCTTCCGGTCTTTGAGAAAGTTACGCTGTGGACGGTGGTGGGCCTGTTTATTGTGGGCGCTGTCGTTTATCTGGCTTTGAAAGCGAAGAAAAAGCCTACGGAGTAAAGGATGCCTACTTATCTTAAAGTCATACTGGCTATTCTTCTCCTTTTAGGGCTTATCGCCATCTTTGTGGTCACCTATCTGATTAACAAGAAGACGGAGGCTCCGAAAGGCTGCCCGAAGGAGACGATCGGCTGCTCTGGATGTCTGCTTAACTGCGGGCGGAGAGAAAAAGATGCCTCGTTGACGGATATCGGGAAGAATATGGTTGAGGGCTTTAATTCTGGCAAAGAAGAAAAGAAAGACGACACGAAGGAGGATAAATAAACATGGAAGTCTTCGGAAAGATTATGATTGCGGTCGGCCTGCTGGTGGGACTGGCGATTATTCTCGGCATTGCCATTGCTGTCATCTCCAAAAAGTTCACTGTCAAGGCTGATCCCAGGCAGGAAGAGATGCTGAAGATGATGCCGGGTGCCAACTGCGGCGGGTGCGGATATCCGGGCTGTGCCGGATTATGCGAAGCCGTCGTCAAAGGCGAAGTCAGCAAAATCAAGACCTGCAAGGTTATCTCGGAAGATAACGCCAAAAAGGTTGTCGATTATCTCAACTCCACTCCTGATGCGGAAGGGAAGACTTTAAAAGTCACCCTTTAGCCTCTTTTTATGGAAGCGGAAGAAAAGAAGAAAAGAAGGATTAAGTACAGCTGGCGGGACAGCGTGGCCTTAGGAGTGATCCTGGCCATGACCGCCGGCGTTTTCATATGGACTTATTTTTCTTCCCGTCAGTCCTCAGCCTGCCATGTCAAGGCCGTTTACGCTAACATGATAGTCGCCGACAATCTGAGCGTCAGTACTCAGGCGGGCGGGAAGATGGATTATGTCCTTTCGTTCCGGAGGGAACTGAAAAGCGCTGCTGACTCTTTGACTGGCCAGGATGAATCTTATGTCAAGCCGGTCGGAGATGAATATGCGGATCAGTCTATAACGGTTGCATCCTTAAGGAAGATTAAGGACTTTTCCGCTTATGCAAAAACGTATTTTATCGTTACTTCCGATGCGGAAACTGCGTCTTTGGGCGGGTTTAATCTGGCGGGCTTTGAGCTGTACGGGCCTCAGGTGGATTTGAAAGTGTCAGAAGGCGGCATCAGGGTAATAAAAGAAGACTCACCGGAGCACGACTGCTCCAAGCAGGGCCAGGTTACTTTGACGAATCTCCCTGTGGTCTGCTTGCCCAATCACATTAACTTCCGCTTGATTTCCGATGATTCTTCCGCCAAGCCGGATGCTTAAAGGAGGAGAGAAAATGAAAACTTATAAAATAACAGTCTTGGCGTTTCTGATTGCCTTGGCCAGCGTCCTCCATTACGCCGAGGGCTTTATCCCTTCTTTTGTCCCGGGCTTCCGTCTGGGCCTTGCTAACTTAGCTCCGCTGTTCGCTTTGCTTTATCTCGGCCCGTGGTATTATCTGGCCGTCATGCTTCTGAAGGTTTTCCTGGTTTCGCTTTTTACCGGCTTTGGGACTAATTTCCTCCTGGCTTTATCCGGTGCGGTTTTAGCTTCCATCGGTACCTTGGCCTGCTATTTTTTGACGAAGCTTTCTATTTATGGCTTATCGGCCGTCGGAGCATTTTTCCACGTGCTGGGGCAGATCCTGATGTATATTGTTATTGTTCAGACGCCCTATATGCTTCTGTATTTCCCGATTTTATCGCTTCTGTCGGTTGCTTCCGGCCTCGTTCTGGCTTTTCTGATTAGCCGGGTCATTGCCGTTGTGCCCCCGATGGAAAAACTGGCGCAAGTCAAGCGGAGAGGAACATAAAAAGGACTGGAAGAAAGGTTAAAGCATCATGGAGACATTCACATTTTACCCGAAAGGGACCTGCTCAAGGAAAATGGTCATTTCTTACGAGGGGGATACGATAAAAGACTTTGAGGTGGTCGGCGGCTGCTCAGGCAATCTGCAGGGCATTAAGGCTCTGATCATCGGAAGAAAAATAGATGAAGTCAAAAAAGCCTTAAGCGGCATCCGCTGCGGCATGAAGTCCACTTCGTGCCCTGATCAGCTTTCTAAGGCTTTAGACGAAATCGAAAAAGGGCAGATTAAAGCTGCATAAGTTGGCTTGGCCTGAGGGGATAAATTCCTGTTTGCCTAACAAGGCTCATATCGGCTTAGGAGGAAAAGACTGAAAAACCATTTTAGCCCTTTACTTTCTTAGCTGAGTCTTTTAGAATAAAAAACAGCTACCCCTCATAGCTGACTATTTTCGCTAATCGAAGATTAACTGTAAGCTACAGGGGGAAATTGAAAAATGAGAAAAGTTCTTTTTACGTCAGAATCCGTGTCTGAAGGACACCCGGATAAAGTCTGCGACCGCATCGCAGACGCTATTTTAGATGCTTGCCTGAAAGAAGACGCCGGCTCCAGAGTCGCCGTTGAAGTTCTGGCCAGCAAAGAGAGAATCGTCATCGCCGGAGAAGTAACCACTTTGGCTCATCCGGATTACGAAGGCATTGCCCGGGGCGTCTTAAGGGAAATCGGATACACCGCTCCGGAAATCGGCATCGGTGCTGATACCTGTCAGGTTGAGGTCTATATCAAGGAGCAGTCTTCGGATATCGCTCAGGGCGTCAATTCTTCCTGCGATAGGAAAATGCTCGGAGCCGGCGATCAGGGCATGATGTTCGGCTATGCCTCTAATGAAACGGAAAACTATATGCCGCTGCCGATTGTCATGGCTCATAAAATTGTCCGCACGGCTTCTAATCTCCGCAAGGCCGGCAAGCTTCCGCACGCCCGCCCGGATATGAAATCCCAGGTGACCATCGACTATACGGATATGAATCACGTCCGCATCGATACGGTGGTTTTTTCCTGCCAGCATGATGAGAAAGTCAACATCGATGATTTCCGCAAGGAGCTCAAAGAAAAAGTGCTCATTCCTGTTGCCGAGTCTTTTAATATGAATGCTGATTTCACCTGCTATATAAATCCGACCGGGCGCTTTGTCATAGGCGGGCCTTTAGGGGATACTGGCGTCACGGGGAGAAAAATCATCGTCGATACTTACGGTGGCTCCTGCCCTCATGGCGGCGGTGCTTTCTCGGGCAAAGACCCTTCGAAAGTCGACCGTTCCGCGGCTTATGCGGCTCGTCACTGCGCAAAGAACATCGTGGCAGCCGGCTTAGCGGACCGCTGCCAGATTCAGCTTTCTTACGCTATCGGCGTGAGCGAGCCGGTTTCGATTGCCTTGGAGACTTTCGGAACTGAAAAGGCTGATAAGGGGTTGATTCTTGAAGCTGTGGAAGAGCTTTTTGATTTTACTCCGCAGGGTATCATCGACCGTTTCCAGCTGACCCATCCGTCGTTCCGCTACCAGGATCTGTGCGACTATGGGCATTTTGGGCGCCCGGACCTCGACTTGCCTTTCGAGAAGCTGGACTACGTGGAGAAGCTGAAAAAATATATCTCTAGCCGTTCATAATAAGGTTTATAGTAGTAGTGGCTTGATTCGTCTTTAGTTACTAGAGGAAAGCAATGATAATGGATAACAGTTCTGAAGAGAAGGAAAGCGATAAAGACAAGGACCGAAGGCAGGAAGAAGAGCCTTTTTTAACCGCCTGCGAGAAGTACTTGGCCTCCGCTCCGACGCCGTTTGACGTTCCGGCCCACAAGATGGGAAGGGAAGTTACGGATTTAGCTGAATACGTCGGAAAAAGAGTCTTCGAAGCTGATTTTAATGCCCCTTTGGGCTTGGACAATCTCTATCATCCGACTGGCGTCATTAAGCAGGCTGAAGATTTGGCTGCCGAAGCTTTTAAGGCGGAGAAGGCCATTTTTTCGGTTAACGGTACCACCGGCGGCATCCTCGTGATGTTCAACGCCTGCTTACGGGCTAAAGAAAAAGTCATTCTGCCGCGCAATGTTCATAAGTCAGTTATCAATGGACTGATTCTTTCCGGCGCTTACCCGATTTTTGTGACTCCCGATATCGATGCGGAGACCGGTATTTCCAACGGCGTTCCGACCGAAGCTTATATTAAGGCTATGGATGAGAACCCTGATGCCAAAGCTGTCTTTGTCATCAACCCAACTTATTTCGGCATTGTCTCGGATTTGAAAGAAATAGTCAGGGAAGCCCATAAGAGAGATATGCTCGTCATGTGCGATGAAGCCCATGGCGCCCATTTTGCTTTTTCGGATCTGATGCCGGCATCGGCCATGGAAGCTGGGGCGGATATTTCCACTCTGTCAGTGCATAAGACGGCGATGAGCCTTACGCAGACTTCTTTGATTTTGGTACAGGGTAACCGCGTGGATTTCTCCAGGGTCAAGAAAGTCTTTGCGATGCTGTCTTCGACTTCTCCTAACCACATTCTCCTTTGTTCTTTAGATGCTGCCCGCAAATTCATGTATTTTAACGGCGATAAATATATCCGCCGTTCGGTCAGTTTGGCTAATAAAGCCCGCGCTGAAATCAATAAGATGCCGGGCTTGCACGCTTTCGGCAAGGAGTACTGCGACCGTCCGGGAAGATTTGATTTTGATCTTTCCAAACTGGTCATTACCACTTCCGGTTTAGGCATTTCCGGCTTGGATGTCTTAAGAGAGATACGTGAGAAGTTCAATATTCAGCTGGAACTGGCTGAGATCTCTGAAGTCATGGCGGTCTTTGGCGTCGGCACTCAGGAAGAGGATGAGCAGAAGCTGGTTAAAGCCTGTGCTTTCTTATCATCTGAGCATTACGGGAAGAAAGAAAAATATGAGATTCCGCATTTCTCTTATGGGCATTCCGAACTTATTGTCCGTCCGCGCGAGGCTTTTAACGCTCCTGGAAAAGTCGTGCCTTTAGAAGATGCCCTTGGGGAAATTTCCTCAGAAGCAATAATGATATATCCGCCGGGCATTCCTATTGTGATTCCTGGCGAGCTGATTAAGCAGGAAACCTTGGATCTCCTGCAGTTTTATAAGGACCATGGAGGCGTGCTGCTCTCGGATTCTCCGGAAGGGTACGTCAAGGTCGTCGATCAGAGCAGCTGGTCGAAAGGCGATGCTTTGTCTTCAGAAGACTAAAGGAAGCGTGAGCTTCCTTTTTTATTGGCAGGTTCTTTTTTGTTTCCGATGTAAGCGGTTGCATGCTATAATGAAATTAAGGAAAGGCACTGGCTTAAGGCCAGCGCTGGAAAGGAGAAAATGATTATGATGAAGTATCAGATTGTCGGGCGTGGCATCGAGGTAACTCCGGCAATGAAGGACGCGGCAATCAAGAAGATTTCGCGTCTGGAAAAATACTTTGACGCCGACGAGGAAATCCGCTGTGTCGTTACTTTCTCCGTAGGTCATTTGGCGCAGAATGTGGAAATCAATATTCATACGCCTTCGACGGCTCTCCGTGCGAAGGTTCAGGCTGAAGATGCTTATGTGGCGATCGATCTGGCAATGGATAAACTGGAAGGCCAGATGCGGAAGATGAAGGCTAACGTCCTTAATCAGCATCGGAAGAATTCGCTGGCGGAAGATATGAATTTGGAGATGCTGGAGACTTATGAAGATGAGAGATCGGATGATATTTCAAAGATTGTGAAGAAAAAGAGTCTGTCCTTAGCGCCTATGGATACGGAAGAAGCTCTGGCGCGTATGGAGGCCCTGGACCATTCTTTCTTTATTTACTTGGATGCCGAGACGCAGAAGACCTGTGTTTTATATAAGAGAGAGGATGGCAATCTGGGCTTGATTGAGATTGAAGAATAAGCGGAAGACATGAAATAAGGCGGGGAAGATGGTTTTCTCCGCCTTTTAATTTGGATTTAAGTCTAATATGGTAGAATAAACCAGATTAAAAAAGATGAAAAAAAGTTCGAATGCCGTTTGCCTTATCGCCTTAGTCAGCCTGCTGTCCGCTGGCCTTTTTTCCTGCGGGGAGACCTCGTCAGGAGCTTTTTATTCTTTGGATGCGGCATATATCAATCCGAAGACGGGCTTGGTCCATCGGGCGGACAAAGACGGAAACATCATTACTTCTTCTTATGCTTCCGGGCCCTTTGATACTGACATCAGCTTAATTTATTATGGGGAAGCCGGGATGAAGCAGGATGCAGATTTTGAAACGGCTTTTTCTTATTCCTTCCAGCATTATCACGCTTTATATGACCGGCATTACTATTATGTGGATAACGGGTCTTTTGTTAATAATGTCAAAGTCATCAATGACGCTTATGGAACCGGGAAAGCCGTCAAACTGGATTCTGATTTGTACGCTTCCTTAAAGAAAGCGGTAGGATTCATGGAGGCCGCGGAAGGCTTATTCAATATTGGCATCGGCAATCTTTCGACGCTATGGGATTACTATATCGGCGTGGCAGAAAGCCAGGCGGACAGTTCTTACGCTTCCTTAAGCGCGGCTCAGCTTCGCTATGTATATGCAGATGCCCCCGCTTCATATGTCAGCTGCGCTCTTATGACGACGCCCACTTATCAGGAACTGAAATCGGCCTTGGTATTTGATGAGTCGTCTTCGTCTGTGACTTTTCAGGCTATCCCGCGCATCGACGAATATGCCGCGGACAGCGCCAACAAAGAAGTCTTGAATCTGATAAAAGCGGAAACCGGTGAAGATCTAAGCAAGCCGTCTTTGACCTTGGGCGGCTTTGGCAAAGGCGAAGCCACAGAGCTTTTTTCAGATAAGTACAGTTCGCAGTATGCTTTTTTGATTAATTCAGGCCATTCTTCGGTTAAGTGCAATGCCTCGAAGCCGGATAAAAGCAGCTGGAACCTTTCGGTCGCAAACCCTGTTTATTATGAGGAAGCTTACAATTCAGCTTCGGAGCTTTCCATCAATCCTGCGGATCTTATTCTGAGCGAAGACGGGACTTTCGATCTTTCAACTTCCGGATATTACGAGCATTATTTCTACGTGCCTCTTTCAGATGGCTCATATGTCAGAAGGTCGCATATTATCGATCCTTCCACTGGCTACAGCCATGAGTTCTTTTCTTCCTGTTCGGTCATCGGGACGGATTCAGGCTATGCGGATATGTATACTACGGCTCTGATGAACACGGATTCTTTAAGCCAGGCTCAGAGTCTTTTGAAAAAACTGAACGCCTATACTGGGGAAAATGCCGTGCCTTATTATTTGGTAAACTATGAAAGCGGCGAGGAACTCCGGGTTCACGCTTACGTGGCTAAAGAGCTGGAGGGGAAAATGTCTCTTTCCCACAATATGTATCCCGAAAGCTTTCCGTATGCTTCCTTGACCGATATAATTGTTCTGGACGAATAAGAAAAAGAATCTTAAAAGGCTATAATAGAGAAAATATAAAGATGATTAAAATTTTAGCTACGGATTTGGACGGAACCCTGTTCTACCCAAAGAGAAAAATCAAGATGGTTACCAATGCGAACCGGAGGCTCCTCCGCGATTTTGAGAATGCAGGCGGGGAAGTGGTTTTGGTGACTGGACGTTCGATGGCCACCGCGGATAAAATCAACAGGAAACTTAAAACCCACGTGGCTTTGTTAGGCTGCGACGGGGCGTTTGTCTATGACGAAGGGAAGATGAAGGACCGCCATCCGATTGACCGGAAGGACCTCATGGAGCTTTATATGCGCATGCGGGCGGAATACGGCATCATCGGCTGGCTGGCTTTTGACGATACTAAGGCTGTGAAGATTGCGCCGACGAATATTTCGAAGCTTTTATCTTTCGGCGCGTGGCTTTTTAATTTCTTTCAGGGAGCTTATGCGGAAAAATATGTCTTTTCTGAGAAGGTTATGATTGAAACCTTAGCCAACAAGGATGTGTACAAGGTCATGCCGATGTTTGGCATTTCCAAGAAAGCCAGCGAAAAGGCCAAGCAGGCTCTGATGGCACTTAACGATATCTTCGGCCAGAAGCTTTCGATTGTGGCGGCTTCCCAGGCTTTGGAAATCACCGCCGGAGGCATAAATAAGGCTAAGACGCTCCTGGAATACATTAAAGAAAGAGACATCAAGCCGGAAGAGGTCGCCGTCTGCGGAGATTCTGACAATGACCTTTCGCTTTTTGAGAATTTCCAGCATTCTTTCGCTATGGAGTCGGGGGAAGAGTCCGTTAAGTCCAAGGCGAGCGCCATCATTCACAGCGTTGCTGATGTCAGGCCTTATCTTTTGGATAAAGACGGCCATCTTCTGGCCTGAAAAATCTGTATACAACAGGCTTTAATAAAGAGTTATAATATTCAAGATACATTCTAGGGAGGAATTTTAATCTATGAATGAGCAGACAAGATATGTCATGGGTATCTATGAGTTGGGAACAGTTATCCGCGACACGATGGAATATTTGCTTCCGCCGGCCGATGCTGAAAAGGGCTTTAGCGTCGACATCTACAACCGCCGCAAGGAAATGGTGAAGCACCTTGTTGAGGAGAATTCCCCTTTTGCGCTTTTCTGCAAGAACAACAAGGCTAAATACAAGAATCCGGATGGCACCGATTCTGAACAGACTGTCGGAGAAAGAATTTCTTCGCAGGTTTCAGATTTCGTCGCCGATGTCTACGCCGATGATTCCCGCATCGTCAAAGTCGATCACGAGAAAGTCGTCGTCGAGACTTCTTTGCTCATCCAGCTTATGGATTACATCGTCGGTCTGCATGAAACTCTGGCAGATGTCTGCTTAGGCTTCCGCGATTCGTTCAAGAAGGCCGGGACTTTGGAAGATGATTTCAACGAGCTTTTGACCGTTGATGATCCTTTCTATCGCTCTGTTGCTTTCCGCTCCACCGCTTCGGTGTTCGTCATGAAGTTCGCTGAATACAATAACGCTGTCCGTTCTTATATCGCCGCTGAAAGAGAAAAGAACGGCACTGATCCTTCTACGCAGCCGGGTTTTGATCCGAAAGTCGATCCTTCCTGCGCTTTCATCTCCAACGAGATGGCCCGTGTTGTCGGTTTCTTCAATTTCCTCAAGCAGCACAACAAGTCTACCGATGTCATTTTCAATGATTCCGTTCAGAGAATGACTGATTCTTTCCATTATTTTGATGGCTCCCGCGCTATTCCTCAGGGTGGAAAGATGACGGATGTGATGAAGAGCTTCGAGCTTATCTTCGCTCCGGTTATCCCTGGCTATCGTGATGCTTGGGTCCGTTCTTTCAACAAGGTCTTTACAGCCTTAGCTGAATATGAGCAGAAGCTGATGGCTTCCCGTCAGGAAGCGGCCAACAAGGCTCCGGAAGCTGACAAAGCTCCGGAAGCTGCTAAGCCGGCTGAAGAGAAGAAGGCTGATTAGTCTTCGTTAAGGATAGATAATTTCGATGGTCAGCTTAGAAGCAAAAAGAAAAAGAGACCGCATTGGCGAAATCATTGCCTATGCTTTAACCGCTGTTATCTGGTGCGGAGGCTTAGTCATCTGCGTTTTGGGCGTTTATGCCTATAATGCTCCTGGCAAGAAGGCCTACAACGACATCTACCAGGCTCAGAAGAATTTCTCCACTTGGCTGGGATGGACGAATATGGTTGATTTCCGCATCCTCGGCTCTTTTGTCTGCCTTTTGGCTATGTGCCTCTTCCTCTGCTTTGTTAACGGCTTCGCTAACCGGTATGAGAAAGACATCATTCGCCGTTCGCGTCAGGAAAAGAAACTTCAGGAACTCCTGGAGGCCGATAAGAAACAGTCCGAAGAGGAAATCGCTCAGGCTAAAGCTCAGCAGATCGGTGAGAACGCTGTTGAAGCGGTGCCGCAGGCGGCTCCGGTTCCCAAAAAGGAAACAGGACCTTCTCCGGTTCCGGCCGAGTCGGAAAATAAGGATACTAAGTAATTTTGGAAAAGGCCCTGCTGAGACAGGGCCTTTTTTGATGAAAAATTTTTGTAAAATCGATGAAACCGCAAAAGTTTTTGTTTACATCCGTTTTCAGATGTGCTAATTTTTAATCAATCTCAGGTTGCCCCTGGGACCATATTTGTCACAAAGTAGAGGCGCGAGGCGTCAAAAGTAAATCCGGTGAGCGGTTCAGACCGCTATGAAACGGATTGAAAGGGTTGCCTTGCCGAAGGGCTTATGTTTCTGAAACATAAGTGCTTGGGCGAATTCAGAACATGGATTCGACTGTCACCGTTCCAGCAGACGGTGGAGAGCTATTGTGTGTTGAGTTTAGAAAGTGATTTTTTCATTTTTTAAGGTCAATAGCGATAGCTTTCCTTATGGAGAGCTACCGCTTTTTCTTTTTATGGCAAATATAGCGTTTGTACCATAATCGGGAGGAAATGAAAAAATGAAGAACGCAAGAAGACTGTTAGCCGCCGTTTTGACTATGTTTGGAAGTTTAGGTCTGGGATCATGCTCTGGGAACGACATTTCCGGTAAGCTTGTCATCGGCCTCGAATGCAATTACGCGCCGTTTAACTGGACCGAAAAATCCGAAAATGACTATACGCTGCCGATTAGCAATGTCTCTGGGGCCTACGCTGACGGGTATGATATTCAGATTGCCAAAAAACTCGGCGCGGACTTGGGCATGGAAGTCGTCATTCAGGAAACCCAGTGGGAGTCATTGATTCCGGACTTGCAGATGGGCGTCATTAACGCTGTTATTGCCGGCATGACCGACACCGAAGAAAGAGAGAAGTCCATCGATTTCACCGACGAGTACTATCATTCCGAACTGGTCTTGGTCGTAAAAAAAGAAGTATCGGATTCCTATACTGATGTGATTTCCCAGGCTGACTTCGGATCTTTCATCAAAGGGAAGATGGTTGTCTCTCAGACTTCGACGGTCACCGATGATGTCATTTCGATTTTTGCGGGTACTTACGGTGCTATCCATAATACGCCGGTCGATACTTTCGCCTTGGCCGCTCAGGACGTCTTAACCGGCTCCGCCTTTGCCATGACGGCAGAACTGCCGGTTGCTAACTCTATCGTGGCTTCTAACTCCTCATTAGGCCTGGTCCATATTGACCAGAGCATCTTGGGGACGGAAGAGGCTTCTTTAGGCGTTTCCATCGGCTTGAAGAAAGGCAACACAGACCTGCAGTCGAAACTCAACGCTTCTTTAGCCAAGATTACTTCTGACGAGAGAGTAACTCTGATGAGCGAAGCGATTAAGCGCTCTTCTAACATTTAAATATGAATTTTGGCGAACAGATTGTTTATTTGCTGTCCAATTACTGGGACTGGTTTCTTAAAGGCCTTTTCTCGACGGTTATCCTTTCCATTGTCGGGACTTTAGGTGGGCTTTTTCTAGGCATCTTCCTGGCATTAGGGGAAAACATCCACATTCATTCTTCCTCGCCTTGGTACATCAAGGCTTACCAGGGTTTTATCGTCGGCCTCTGCCGTGTTTATTCGACATTGGTTCGAGGAACGCCGATGATGGTTCAGGCCATGATTTTCAAGTATGGCTGCCAGGCGGCCGGAGTAAACTGGAATGCGATTCTTCCGGGAGTTGATGTCTTTGACGGCTGGATGATTGCCGGTTTGATAGTCATTACTTTCAACACCGCGGCCTATATGGGCCAGATTGTTAAATCCGGCCTTAACGGCATCGATAACGGGCAGATTGAAGGCGCTCGCAGCTTAGGCCTTTCGCGCATGAAGACGATGTTCCTCGTGGCCTTGCCGCAGGCTTTGAGAAATTCGATTCCGACCATCGGAAATGAATGGATTGTCAATATTAAGGACTCATCAGTCCTCAATGTCATCGGCGTTTCGGAGCTTTATTTCCAGTCGGGTCAGGCAGCGAATAAGGGGTATATGTTTATACCCGCTTATATCATCGTAGCTCTCATTTATCTGATTCTGACTTTGGCGACCAATGGAATCCTTAATCTTATCGAGAAGAAAATGGACCACAAGAAAATCGGTTTTGCTTTGTTCCATTTCCGTTCACCGAAAGGAAACTAAAAGATGGAAAACGAAAACAGCAATGCGGTCATCCGCGTCGAAAATTTAGCTAAGACTTTCGGGACTCTGGAGGTTTTAAAGGATATTTCCTGCAGCGTTTATAAAGGGGAGTGTCTAGTTATATTAGGCCCTTCCGGGTCTGGCAAGTCGACTTTCCTCCGCTGCCTTAACAGGCTGGAGAAGCCGACTTCGGGCAAGATTCTTTTTAACGGTGAAGATATTCTTTCGCCTTTAGTCAACGTCAACAGAATCCGGACCAAGATAGGCATGGTTTTCCAATCCTTTAATCTCTTCCAGAATAAAGACGTCCTGGCTAACTGCACCCTGGCTCCTATTCATGTCCTCCATATGGATAAGGCACGGGCGGAGAGAATCGCCTTGGATAATCTTAATAAAGTCGGGATGGGCGACCGACTGCATTTCCGGGTTAATGAAATCTCTGGCGGGCAGAAGCAGAGAGTTGCGATTGCCAGGGCATTATGCATGAACCCCGAGGTTCTCTTGTTCGATGAGCCGACGTCGGCTTTGGATCCGGAGATGGTTCAGGAAGTCCTCCAGGTCATGAAAAAACTGGCGGAAGAAGGCATGACGATGATTGTGGTCACGCACGAAATGGGCTTTGCCCGGGACGTGGCTGACCAGATTATCTTCATGGATCAAGGCGTGATTGTTGATCAGGGTGATTCTAAGCATATTTTCTGCGAGTCAGTTAACCCGCGGCTTAAGGCCTTCTTAGGCGTTAAAAGCGCTTAGTGGCTGAAAGATAAAAAAGAAGCGCTCGAGTGGGCGCTTCTTTTCTTTGCTTAAGAAGTGGATTTAGGCTAAGCCTAAGGCTTCGAGAATCGTTTCGGCAGCCTTGGTCATTTTGTGAATGGTCCAGTCGCCTTGCTCAGAAGGCAGATGGATGAACAACGCTGCTCCCGCTGTGAACATCAGGCTCTTATAGTAAACGTAGTTGCATAAGTAACGGCCTGGGTCGAATGATATCTCGCAGGGGATGCCTTCTTTGCGGACCGCATCCAAGCAGGGGTTTATATTGTAAGAAGTGGCAATCATGTTCTTCCCGAGATTGGAAATCAGAAGGGAAGGGGGAATGTAGCCGGCGTTGTCTTTAGCCTTAGGATTGATCTCGTTATAAGCGAATTTTTCCAGGCTTATCTGATTGCGGTCGGCGGCCAATCCAAAAGAGACAATGGTGGAAATGCCGTGCCCGAAGAGATACTTATCATTTAAAAGCTCATCGGCGGCTTTGTATTCCGTCGGCAGGATGATGCCTTGATAGCCTTCCGAAATCAGGTCTTTGACCACCAGCTGGGAAGGATTGCTTTCATGGTTTCCGAACCGTTCGAATCCGGTTAGGAGAATGTTGTTGTGAGACATTAGATTCTTTTTCCTGCTTTAATCATATATATTTTTGAGGAAAAATACAAAAAAAGGCTCTCTTCGTAAGAAAAGAGCCATTTTTGGTTACTGGCGGAGGAAAAGGGATTTGAACCCTTGCACATGTTACTGTCTACGAGCTTTCCAAGCCCGCCCCTTCAGCCACTTGGGTATTCCTCCAAATAGGGCCGATAATCATTATAGGATATGCGTTTTAGAAAATCTAGTTATTTTGAAGCTTACGTTTTACTTATCTGTTTTCTATCCCGGGTTTAAAATAAAAATCATCCTTTATTAGACACGATTTTAATAATTCTGATGACCCTGTATGACAAAAAAGCCCTTTCGTCTTTCCTTACCGAAAAAGAGGTTGAAAAGCATTGTCCGCGAGGGGATAATAACTATATAATTATTAAGTAATTATTATTAGGTGCTTTCTTAGGGGTTAATCACATTGAATCTTTTTGATAAGCTGCCAGAGAATTTCTTCTCTGTGCTCTCCAGAAAATATAAAGCCGTCTATGCGTTCAGCTTGCTGACGCTTTTTCAGACTCTGAAAACTTATAAAACTAAAATAAAGAAGTCAGATTACCTTTCCGAGCTGAGAATGAAGGGCGAAGCCCTGATGAGCCTTTTTGATGTCGAAATGGATAAGATGGACGATAAGCCAGATGAGGAAGAGATTCCTTTTACTTTGGATGAGTCGGTTTTAGCTTCCAAGACCAACTATATTTTCCGCAAGCTTGTTGCGGAAGGCTGGATCGACGTGGAAAGAGATATCCAATCGAACACGGACTATATTTATCTTCCGGCTTATTCCATCAAGATGCTAGAATTGATTTCCGATCTTTCTTCCGACACTGTTCTTTACGTGCCTTTGGTGCATCAGACATATTCGGAGCTCTCCTTAGAGGATGAAAAGGAAGACGACTATATGTTCCGTTCCTTGATTTCCGCTCGCAAGAACGCCGATGAATTGGAGCTCAATGTCACTTTGCTGCACCATTCTATCTGCGTCTTCGGCCACAACCTTTCTTCCGTTTTTGATCCGAATGAGGTTCTGCGCCAGCATTTTGACCTATTTAAGAACGAAGTCGGAGACAAAGTCTATCACCCGATGAAGACTTACGATTCCCTCGGCCTTTATTCTTTGCCGTGCATTAATATCCTCAAGCGCTGGCAGCATGATTCCCGCATCATGGGCAAGCTTACAAACCAGGCCAAGTACGATCCTCAGTTCATGGGAAAGAAGGCTTCGGATATCGAAAATCAGGTTTACGCCATGATTCAGGAGACGGTCGATGTTTTTTTGAGGCTGAACGATGCTTTCGACGATATTGATAAGGCCAACGCCAACTATACCAAGGCCGTCCAGAAGAAGGTCAACTTCCTTTCCTCTTCCGATAAGACCATCAAAGGCAAGCTCGATGCAGTCATCCTCAAAATGGCGAAAGACATCGAAGCGGCGCCTTCATATTCAGAAAGCGGCCTGGACAAGATTGCCATCGTCGCTCAGGCTGGAGCGACTGTTGAGCTGCTCCGCCAGGGCTTTGTCGATTCCGATTCGCTGACTTTGCCTTTCAAGAGGAACGCCAAGGAAGAACTTGAGCCTCTGCCTCTGGAAGAGACCTTCTATGGAGACGACAGCGAGATTGCCGCTTTCCTTCAGGAAGAAAACCGCTTTTCTGAGGAAGCCGTTGAGGATTTCATGCTGAAGGCCTTCGGGAATAAGAAAATCATCACGACAAAGGATTTCGACCTTACGAACATGGATCAGATGGTTCTCTTGATTCTGGCCACTGTCCGCAGCGAGTTCGGCAATGAGTTCTTTACGATTGAGAAGCAGGATGAACAGGTCGAGGTCAATCACTTCCGCCTGCCGCTATATAAGTTCACGAGAAAGGGGAAAGAAAGCAAAAATGTTTGAGGAAGAATACAACAAGCTCTCCAAAGGGGAGCAGAATCAGTTTAAGAAGGTGGTCTCGGACATCCTTTTCCATTGCTACATTGTCCGCCGCAGCTACGATAAGGCGACTTCGATGAATAAGATTTCGCCTGACTATCTTTTTCTTGAGCGTTATTTTGATTTGATTTCCGATTACCTTTCCTTTTTGGGAGTTGAGCTTTCCAAAGATGATGATAACGGCGTGGCTTTCATCGTCTCCGAGGATGACTATAACAAAGTCCGCATCGATGGCGTCACGACTCTCATTCTTTATGCGCTGCGCTCTTATTACGAAGACAAGCTGAAGGATAATCCGGCGGTCAATGAAATCTTCATCGATACGACCGGACTGAAGGTCCTTCTGAAGGATTTGGGACTGACTTCAGTTTCCCGCCGGTTCTCCACGCAGACTATTGCCGCTTCCTTAAGGACGCTTTCTTATTTCAATATTATCGCTATAGCTAAAGGCGGCTTTTCTGAGCCTTACTGTGCTTTTTACATTCTGCCGACTATCCGGTATGTGATTTCCAATGCGAAGCTCAACGCTCTTTATAATTCGATTCAGGAGATGAATACTCCCGAGGGCCAGAGCGAACTGGAAAGCCTGGCGAAAAACGAAGGGGAGGAGAGCGCCAAAGCCGGCCCTGTTCCGTCTCCGGCAAGCGATGATGGGGGGGATAACATATGATCAGCTTAGATAAAGTCCGTTTGATTAACTGGCATTTATTCGCCAACGAGGCTTTTGATGTTAAGAATATTACGTTTTTGACTGGTGCGAACGGCACTGGCAAATCAACGGTCATCGATGCGCTGCAGATTGTCCTTTTAGGCGATACTTCCGGCCACAATTTCAATAAGGCCGCCAACGACAGGACAGGGCGCACGCTCCGCGGATATCTGCGCTGTGAAACTGGCGAGACGGCTGATGGGCAGGTTATGTGCCTTCGCCCGGGCCGCTTCACTTCCTATATCGCTTTGCAGTTTACAGACACTAAAGACGGCACGCCTTTTACTTTAGGCATCGTTTTCGATTCCTTTGAGGATGAGACGGAAGAACATCATTTCTTCTATCTCAATTCGGTTTTCCCGTCTAACGATTTCTCTAACAAAGATCTTTTAGACGCTTCCCAGCCGCGCCCTCTGACTTATAAAGAGTTCGCCTCCATTATCTCTCAGGGATATAAGCCGGCTGATTTCCGCTTCTTTGACACTTCGGCCTCCTATCAGGAGTTCATCCGCCATAAGCTTGGCGATATGCCGGATAAATATTTCACCCTTTTTAAGAAAGCCGTCGGCTTTTCACCGATTACGAACATTTCTTCTTTCATCACGGAATTCGTCTGCGATGTTGATTATTCTATTGATATCTCGCCGATGCAGAACAATATCGAACAGTATAAGCTGCTTGAGCTGGAGGCGAAGAAAGTTCAGCTGAAGATTGAGTCTTTGAATGGCATTCATGCGGCTTATGAGGACTTTAAGAAAGTCCAGGATAACCTCATCATGGCTGACTATCTGACTGACCGGGCTAACTATGAAACTTACAAGGCAGAACTGCAGGGCTATAACGATAAGCTTTCTTCTTCCCAGGCGCGCATCGTGGAAATCGATGGCCTTTTAAAGGATAAAGACAGCCAGATTGAAGACCTGAAGTCAACTTCGGAAGGCTATCTGGCAAAGAAAGTCGGATCAGCGGGTTATTCGCTTTCGGCTTCCTTAGCGGCCAAGAAAAATGCTGTTTTGGAAAAGATTGCCAGTTTGAACCAGAACTACAGCTCCATCGCTGCCACTCTGACTTCTTACGGGAATCAGTATAAGGAAAATCTTTCGCAGCTGTTCCAGCGCGTTTCGACTTTGGACCGCACTTTCTTATCAGAGCAGGAAAATGAAGACATTGATGCTTTTTTGGATGCCAGCAAGGAATTCACTTCCGCATGGGAAGCTATTGAGCCGCATCTTGCTGATTGCGGGGAAGAACCGAAGCAGATTGAAGCGCTGCAGTCGGAGATGGGACAGGTGCATACTGAGGCCATCCGCGTCTGCCATGTCTTGGATAGCGCCGTCTTCTCTTTGACCAAGACCCGCGATGATCTGGACCGTGAGCTTTCCGAAATTGAAGAAGGGCATAAGCCTTTTAACCAGACCTATCTTTCTGTCCGTCAGGCTCTTGAAGATGCTTTAGCAGCCCGCCATAGCGGAGCTAAGGTTTCTTCTTATTGCGACCTGGTCGATATTTCCGATAAGAAATGGTCGCTGGCAATCGAGGCTGTCATCTTCAACCAGAAGTTTAATTTCTTCGTTGAAGAAGCTTATTACGAAGAGGCTTCCCGCCTTTTAGCTTCTATCTGCCGCGAATACAATTATTACCAGGTTTCTGTCATCGATACGAAGAAGCTTATTGAGCACGGCTTTTCGTCTCGTCCGGGCTCCGTGGCTGAAGAAATTGAGACCGAGCACAGCGGTGCCAGGGCTTATACGGATTTCCTTTTAGGCTCGGTAATGAAGTGCGAGACTTTTGCCGAAGCCCGTGAATCTGGAAATGGCTTGCTGCCGGATGCGACTGGCTACAGGTCTTTCGCTTCTTTCTATCTTAATCGTCAGAAAGGGCAGGTTTCCTTTATCGGAACCAGCTTGGACGCTAATACTGTGTTAAGGAAGAAGGATGATTTCGCTTCTTTGAATAAGACTCTGGAGATTTATAACGACCTGAACTCTTATTTCCGTCAGATAGCGAAACTGGAAGTCCTTTCCTCTTCGGAGACTCAGACCTTCTGCCACGATATCGCGGACATGAAGAATCTGGACAAGATGAATGAAGAGGTGGCTAAGTACGATGAGGAGATGAAGGAAGGCAGCCTGAACGAGGTTTCTTCTTTCGACGATAAAATCAGCGCCATCGAGCAGGATATAAAGAATCTGGAAGCAGAGAAGGAAAAGCTCCTTTTGGAAAAAGGCGGCTTGGAACAGCAGGTTCTTTCTTTAAAGAACGATCTGATACCCGCTAAGGAGAACTCTTTGACTTTCATGGGCGGCAAGCTCATGCAGTTTGATCCCTCTTTGGTCGAAAGCAAATTCGCGCCTTTCTATGACAAAGCCAAGGAAACGCTTCCGATGGATAAGATTAAGGCTCAGGCCCAGGTCTTGTACGTCCAGACTCAGAATAAACTGAAGGCCAGCAAGGATAAGCTCATTGACTTAAGAAGCAAGTACACTACTGAATATCATCTTTCTTACGACAATATGAAAGAGGAAAACAACGAAGAGTTCGAAAGGGAGCTTTCGGAGCTTTCGACGGTCTTGCTGCCTAATTATCTGGCTAAGATCGAAGAGGCCCACAAGAAAGCCACGAAGGAGTTTAAGGATGACTTTATCTATAAGCTCCGCGCTTCGTTTGAGACAATCAGGTCTCAGATTGACGAGCTTAATCAGGCTCTGAAGTCTGTCGTCTTCGGCCGCGATTCTTATCGCTTCTCGGTCGAGCCTAATAAGGACTATCTGGAATACTACAACATGATTACCGATGATCTGCTTCTGAATGTCGGTGATGCGGAAGACACTTACCTTGAAAAATACAAGGATGCGATGAACAATCTCTTCAACCTGATTTCGGATGCAACCGATCAGGAAGGGGATGTCAAAGCTCAGATTCTGCAGAACGTTCAGAAATTCACCGATTACCGCACTTACCTTGTCTTTGACCTCCTGGTCAAAAGAGGGCAGGATGCTGCGGAATCTTCTTTGGCCCGCACTTTCAAAAGACAGTCAGGCGGCGAAACCCAGACGCCTTTCTACATTTCTATTCTCGCTTCTTTCGCTCAGCTTTACCGCACTTCCGATCCTTCCGCTGATACCTTCCGCTTAGTCATCTTTGATGAAGCTTTCTCGAAGATGGATGGAGCCCGTATCAAGGAATCGGTCGGACTGCTCCGCTCGTTTGGGCTGCAGGCGATTCTTTCGACTCCGTCGGAAAAGCTGCGCGACTTATCTAACGATGTTGACCTGATTCTGGTTGCCATTCACGACAACGGGAAAAACCGCTCCTACATCGATAGGTATGAGGATATCGCCCGAAGGCAGATGGAAGCCAACAAAGAATTGGTTATCAAGCAGGCTCAGAAGTAATTCTGAGCCTTTTTGTTTTTATACTTTATTGGCTAAGTTTTTTACGCTCCCAAATCTGCCTTCTTAGAGGTCTTTATCCGTTTACTTATTAGTCCGTTTAATCTAAAATAAGATATAGAAATAAATGTACCTGTCGAAGGTTTAGGAAGGCGAAGATGGCTAAAAACGTAATTAGTCAGTCGGATGAACTGATCAAACTCCGCTCGAAGCTCCTGCGCGAGAATGTTTTGCTCGCTGTCGGCATCGGCCTTATTGTCATCCTCTGCTGGCTTATTTATGTTCTTTTTTCGGCTTTGGGGTATGGCCATATTGGCTGGAGCGGCCCTTTTGGGTCTGTAGCGGCCTTCAAGTGGGCTAAGTACTTCGATATGAACGAACACCTTTTCCCTCTGTCTTCTTCTAGTCAGGGTTGGAGGCTGGGCGTTATTCTTCTCGTTCTGCTTTTGGCTTCGGGCGTCAGTTTCTTATTCGCCTATCTGCACATGCGCAAGATCAACGCTTTTTATCAGGACAAGTATCTTCATGCCTTGCTTGACGAGGTCAAATTCAACGGCGTAGCCTTAGACATCAAAAAAGAAGTGACCAGTCAGGAAGAAGAACTGGGCTTGCTTAACCTCTCTGAGGTCAAGCCTCTATCTGGACTGACTTTCTCGACGCCTCTGCTTTCCTGGGAAGGGCGCTCTTACAGCTATCTGAGAGATAATAAGCCACGGGAAGGCCTGCTTATAACGACGGACCTTTCAAAGGCTAAGACTCACGCTTTCATTCAGCTTAGGACTTTCGGGCAGCCGAACATGAAGCAGTATGAAGGCCTGCCGATCAAGGCCTATGGCTTCGGCGATGAGGAGATGCTTTCGGATTTTGTCTGCTATACGACCTTGGGCGCTGATATCTACTTGGTTCTGGACAAGAAGACGGCTCAGGCCTTGAATGATTTTTATGGCTTCGTCAAATGCGATATTGCCGTGACTATTATCGGCTCTAGCCTGACGGTTTTCCTCGACGGCTTCTCTCTGCAGCTGACGCACGATATTCGCAAGAAGATTCCTTCGACGATTCTTGAGCAGGAAGCGGAAGCCCTGACGGCTATTCATCAGGCTATTTCCAATTTCTCGATGGCTTTATCTGGGGAAGTAGGCTTTGCTAAAGAAGAAAAGGGCGACGGCATCCTTCCTTACTAGTTCGGTTTTTTCAGGGGCTGAAAGCCCCTGTTAATAACGTCGGCAGTTAAGCTTATAGAAAGCAAAAGGAGGACAAGACATGTCTAAAGGCAAGATGGTGGCAATGTTATTGGCCGGCGGCAAGGGAACCAGACTTCGTTCTTTGACGAAGAAACTGGCTAAGCCTGCTGTCTTTTTCGGCGGCAAATACCGCATCATTGATTTTCCGCTTTCAAACTGCGCTAATTCTGGCATCGACACTGTCGGTGTCCTGACGCAGTATGAATCCACCGCTTTGAACACTTATATTTCAAACGGCTCTAACTGGGGCATCGATGGAAATAAGTCATTGACGGTTACTTTGGCGCCTCGCCAGACCGAAGAAGGAGCTTCCTGGTATAAAGGCACGGCTGATGCTATCTGCCAAAACCTTGATTTCCTCGATCGCACTGACCCGGATTACGTTATTATCCTTTCGGGCGACCACATCTATAAGATGGACTATGATAAGATGCTCGATTTCCATATTCAGAATAACGCTGATCTGACTATCGCCTGCCTCCAGGTTTCTTTGGAAGAGGCTAAGAGATTCGGCATTATGAAAACGGAATCCGATACGGATTACCGGATTGTCTCCTTTACTGAGAAGCCTAAAAAGCCTGAGTCGACTCTGGCTTCGATGGGCATATATATCTTCTCTTATAAGGTCATGAAGCAGGAACTGCTGAAAGACAGCAAGGACCCTGATTCAGAAAACGACTTCGGCAAGAATGTTATTCCGAAGATGCTGGCTGAGAAAAAGAGGCTTTTTGCATATCCTTTCTCCGGATACTGGAAGGATGTCGGGACAGTCGAATCGCTTTGGGAAGCCAACATGGATCTTCTCGACGGCAAATCGGACCTGAATATTTACGACAGTCAGTTCCGCATCTTCTCAGAAGATACGCGTTCGGTTCCGCAGTTTATCGGGCCTAATGCAGTGGTGAAGAATTCCATCGTCAATCAGGGCGCGAGGGTTTTCGGCACGGTCAAGCATTCCGTCATTTTTAACGAAGTTAAGATTGAAGAAGGCGCCGTTGTTGAGGACTCGGTCATTATGCCTGATACGGTTATCAAGGCCGGAGCCCATGTCCGCAAGTCTATTATCGGAACAGGGCTGACGATTGAAGGCAATAAAGAACCTGAGGAGAATTCTCCTGACGGCTCAGTCTATTTGGAAGCGTAAAGGAGGAAAGGGAAATAATATGGCAACGAAAGCAATCGGCATTCTTAATCTGCACGACTCTTCCTCTATTGGCTCTTTGACTCTGACGCGCTCTCTGGCTTCTACTTCTTTTCTAGGACGCTATGCGTTTATGGATTTCATGCTTTCGAATTTTTCCAATTCTGGCATGGATGAAAAAGCGCTTTTGGTTAAAGAGCACCTGCGCTCCATCGTTCAGCATATGGGCAAAGGGCAAGCCTGGTCTGACAATACCAAACTCGGCGGCCTGACGATGCTTTACGATGAGCCTTTCGCCTCTAAGGAAGGCTACAATCACGATATCAACAACCTCTGGGAGAATAAGTGGTACCTGAAAGGAGCCATCGGCGATGTCGTTGTCATCGCCCCGGCTCATATTCTTTATCACATTGATTTTGCTCCGCTTATCGAAGACCACGTCAAGAACAATCACCGCATTTCAGTTATCGTTCAGAAGATTTCCCATGCGAAGGATTCTTTTATCGGCGAAGACATCGCTTCCGTCGATGAAAAGGGCTTCTTAAGAGACCTCAATCCCAATCAGGGCACGGAAGATTCCGCTCTGATATCTCTGCAGACTTACATCATCGATAAGGAAGTCCTTAACGGCATGCTCAACATCGGCAGGAAGACTTCGTCTTTCTACTCTTTAAGGGACACCATTAAGATGCTGGCTCACGATATGCCGGTCTACACTTATGAGCATAAAGGCTATGCTCGCTGCTTCGATTCCTTGGAGCACTATCTGGAGTATTCTCTGGAGCTTTTAAACTCCAAGACCTTCGGAGAGCTTTTCCATAATGAATGGGATATCTATACCAAGACTTATGACACTCCGCCGGCTAAATACGGCGAAAGCGCTGATGTCCGTGGCTCTTTCATCGCCAACGGCTGCGAAGTGGAAGGCACGGTCATTAATTCGATTCTGGCCCGTGACGTCATTGTCAAGAAAGGCGCCGTCATCAAAAATTCCGTTATTCTCTCAGGCTCTTTTATTTCTGAGGGAACGCATATTGAAAATGTTGTCGTTGATAAGGAAGCCAAGGTTCTCCACGCTAAGGAAATCGTGGGGAAGCCTGACCATGTGGAATTCATTAACCGCGGAGACATCGTTTAGCTATGAAGATAATCTTCGCTGCGGGCGAGTCTTCGCCCTTTGTTAAAACCGGCGGCCTGGCTGATGTCGTCTGGGGCTTATCCAAAGCCTTGGTTAAAGAAGGCCACCAGGTCAGCGTCTTCATTCCGTTTTATAAGGCTGGCAAAGAAAAAATCCACGATATGTATCAGTGGGTCGATTCTTTCGATGTGGCCCAGGGTTGGAGAATGACTCACGCCAACATCCTCTCTGATCAGAAGGAAGGCGTGGATTTCTATTTTGTTGAAGCTGATCAGTATTTCGGAAGAGACGGAATCTACGGCTACGGCGACGATGAAGAGCGCTTTGCCTTTTTTGACCTAGCGGTCGAGAAGGCGATTATCCATATGGGGATGAAGCCGGACATCGTGCATGTCCACGACTGGCAGGCGGCCTTGATTCCTCTGCTTTTGGCTCATGCCGGATTGAAGTTCCGTTCTGTTCTGACCATTCATAACCCGGCATTCCAAGGCTATATGAATCCGGCTTCCCTCGGGGACCTGCTTGATCTCCCGGTGGTTTATTATTCTTCCGGCTTATTAAAATTCAACAATATGGTTTCGATGCTGAAAGGCGGCATCTCCACAGTCGATGCGGTGACCACCGTCTCTTATACTCATTCTCAGGAGCTTTTGAATGATGCGGTCGGCTTTAACGGCATCGGCTCGGTCATCAAGACAAGGCAGCAGGATCTGTACGGGATCGTCAACGGCTTGGATTATGAGGAATTCTCTCCGGAAAGCGATAAGCTTTTGGAAAAAAATTACGGCTTGGATGATTATAAAGCCGGCAAGAAAGCGAATAAGGTGGCCCTGCTTAAGGCTATGGCCTTCAAGAAGCCGGAAGAAGATGTTCCGGTTTTTGGCTTGGTTTCCCGCCTCACTTCGCAGAAGGGGATTGATCGCGTAATCAGAAATATCCCTAACTTAGTTAAAAACAAAGCTAAGCTGGTTATTTTAGGCCAAGGCGAATACGATATTGAGCAGCAGCTGAAGTACTATGCTTCTCTGTTCCCGGATAACGTGAAGATTTTCCTTGGATACAATAACAAACTGGCTTCTTTGATTTACGGAGGGTCTGATTTCTTCTTGATGCCATCTAAGTTCGAACCCTGTGGCCTTGGGCAGATTATCGCTATGCACTACGGGACTCTGCCTATTGTCTCCAAAGTCGGCGGCCTGAACGACACCGTCAAGTCTTACTTCGATTCTCACGATGGGGCTGATGGGTTCTCCTTCGCTAACTGGGATGAAAACTGCTTTGACTACTCTATCGGCTATGTCTGCGAAATGTACAAGAAGAGCGAACTGGATCCGCTGATTCAGACGGCGATGAAAGAAGACTTCTCCTGGGCTAAGCAGGTCAAGCCATATCTAAGCCTCTATCAGGGTCTGCTGAAGCGCTGAGCATATAAAAAGGATGAAGGATTGCTCCTTCATCCTTTTTTGGTGCCTGTATTTTTTACTTCTGCTCTTCGAACATGTCTTTGCCGACCCCGCATTCAGGGCAGGTAAAATCCTCGGGCAGATCTTCAAACTTCGTGCCGGGCTTGATGCCTTTATCCGGCTCGCCCTTTTCCTCGTCATAGACATAGCCACAGACAGTGCAAACGTATTTCTTCATCTTTTATGTTCCTTTCTAGGCTGCTTAATCAGCCAATAAAGATGAAACCAGATTAGGAATCTTCCCCAGATCTTCTTCTTTTGGATTCCAGAGTGACTTGATTTCTTCGGGGATGACATTAAAACCGGCCTGAGTCAAGCGGTCGCGGAGAATTTTCACGCCTTCGCCGCTCCAGCCATAGCAGCCGAACGGGGCTGCTTTCTTGCCTTTGAAGCGGAGTTCTTTTAGGAAAGCCAGCCAGCCTTCCATGTCCGAAAGAATATCGTTGACGACGGTCGGAGAGCCGACGGCGATGGCTTTGGATTTGAAGATTTCAGTCATGACTTCGTTCTTGTCCGATTTGGAAATATTGAAGACCTTGACGACGGTTGAAGGAGACTGGCGCGCGACTTCCTTAGCGATTTCATGAGCAATCTGCGCCGTGCCTTCCCACATAGTGGCATAAGCAATTGTGACTTGGTTTTCCTTATAAGGAGTCGACCATAAGGCGTACTTATCAATGATCTGCATAGGGTTATCTCTCCAGATGGCTCCGTGGCTCGGGGCGATGATATCGATAGGCAGGTTCATCTTTTTGATTTCATCGATTTTACGGGCGACCATAGGCGAAAACGGATTAAGGATGTTGACATAGTATTTCAGAGCCTCTTTCATAAGGAGGCAGGGATTAGCTAAATCGTTGAACATCTCTTCGACGGCATAGTGCTGGCCGAAGGCATCGTTAGAGAAGAGAATGTTGTCTTCCGTCATGTATGTGGCCATCGTATCCGGCCAGTGGAGCATAGGCATCTCGATGAAAATGAGTTTCTTGCCGTTGCCGATATTGACCGAATCGCCGGTCTTGACGACGTGGAAGTTCCACCCGTGCTTGCCATATTGGCCTTCGAGGCTTTTGACGGCATTTGCGGTGCAATAAACAGGAGTGTTTGGGATTTCATCCAGCAAAGAGGATAAAGCGCCTGAATGGTCAACTTCGCCGTGGTTAGCAACAATGAAATCTATCTTCTTTAAATCGATTTCTTTCTTGAGATTATCAATGAATTCGAAGCGATGAGGAGCCCAGACCGTGTCGATGAGGACTGTCTTGCCTTCCTGAATGAGGTAAGCGTTCTGGCTTGAGCCGTTTTTGATGGAATAATCGGTACCGTGGAAAGTCTGCAGTTCCCAATCAATATAGCCGATCCAACTGACGTTATTCTTAACATTTTTCTTCATGGCTTATAGCCTCCTTTATTTGAGCTCGGATAGAAGGGCCGAGAAACATTACTATCTAAATGATAGCCCATAAAAGAAGGGAAAGTTTCAATGATGCTTTAAATTTGTAGTATTTAGCCTAAACAAAAAAGAGGCCAAGGCCTCTTTAATTATTCTTATTATCAACTTCTTTAAGTTTTTGCTGGTAAGTCTTATAGACGAACTCAGCAACTTCATCAATGGAAAGCTTGGCTGTGTCGACATTGATAAGACGTTCGTCTTTAAACTGCTCATCAGCAAAACGGGTTACGTCGTTTGTTAAGCGCTCCTGGATTGCTGCAGGGGCGTCACCGCGATTGGCCATTCTTTGAGCGCGCATGGACTGCGGGGCTATGAGGCGAAAGGCGATGATATGAGGATTGTTAAGGCCTAAAAAGACTTTAGCGCCTGAGGTTTCAACGATGACGACTTTGTTATCTCCGATTTCGGGCTTTGAAGTTCCGTAAAAATTCCCGTTATATTCAGTTGTTTCAACAAAATAATCCATGGCTTTAAGCCTGAGGAATTCTTCTTTTGTGACAAAATGATAATCAATTCCGTCTATTTCACCCTCGCGCTTCTGACGAGTCGTGTGAGTGACAAACTTATTGATTCCATAAAGCCTCTTTAAGGCTTTGGCAGTTTCGGTCTTACCGCTGGCTGAGGCGCCGGTCAAGAGAATCATAGTTTCAAAAGGTCCTTCCTTTTTATATAAACGATAAGCGGACGAGAGTTCTCCTTTAGAATCCTTCCGCAACCCTATCTCGTTTATAATACGAATATCATACCTTTTTACCCCGGTTTTATTCAAGGCTAAAAGTTGCTTTTCCCTTTAATGTATGTTATATTTACTAGCGGTTCTAAAAAGAGCCTTTATATCGCGGGGTAGAGCAGCGGTAGCTCGTCGGGCTCATAACCCGGAGGTCGTAGGTCCAAATCCTGCCCCCGCTACCATGTGAAATGAATAAGGACAGCGCAAGCTGTCCTTTTTTGTTATTAAAGCAGAACCGAAGAGTGAGTTTTCACTCATGATGTATTTATGTGTATTTTTGATTAATTGTGGTATATTGCATCAAATAATTATTGAAATTCATATCCCTTGTTGGTAGATTATTAAAGATACCTATATAAAAAATAGATATTAAACACTTGCTTACATGATTTTTTGCTTAAATTCTTTAAGGGGATAGTTAAATGGATAACGGTGATCAGAAAGTTAATATGGATGATTGCTTAGCCCCTGAGGGGAAAAATAAGGAGAATAGTTTTGTAAACTCAAACAACACTAAGTCTTTGTCTGAAATTAAAGCAATTGAGGAAGACATTGATAATCTTGGCCTAACAAGAACCGCTACTATTGAAATTGAACTCATAAAGCCAAGCAAAAAAACTTTCAAGACCTATTGTTATTTGTTTGTAAAAAGAGTGTTTGATATTATTTCTTCTTTTCTGGCTTTAATTATTCTTTCGCCTTTGCTTTTAGTCATAACTCTTCTTGAAGTTTTCTTTGGACATGGCAGTCCTATTTATAAGCATAAAAGGCTTGGCTATCGTGGCAAAACATTTAGTGTTTTGAAATTTAGGTCAATGAGGCAGGATAATCGCCCTTTGGAACAAGTCCTGACTCCGGAGCAATTGGATTCTTATAAGAAAGAATTTAAGATTAAAGATGATCCTCGTGTCACGAAACTTGGAAATTTTCTAAGGAAAACATCTTTAGACGAATTGCCTCAGTTTTTTGATGTTTTGATTGGGAAAATGTCAATTGTCGGCCCTCGCCCTGTCGTTTTCAGAGAACTTAAGAAATATTACAAGCATAGTTATTGCTGTCTTCTTAGCGTTAAGCCTGGTATAACTGGCTATTGGCAGGCCTATGGTCGCAATAAAATAACCTATGAGTCAGGTGAAAGACAGGCTATGGAACTCTATTATTGCCACACTCGCTCTTTATGGCTTGATTTAAAAATCATGTTTAAAACAGTTATTTCAGTAATAAAAAAAGATGGCGCTGAATAAAACTTGATGTTTTAGTTAACTTAAATGACTCGTAAAATAATATTTTGTTAGCACAATCATTTGTTTCGTCTTTAATTGATTCATTGGGATTTGAAATAATTAAGTTCTTTAAAAAAGTATTGCATAAAACTGTTTTTATAGGAGACCTTCTATTCCATTGATTTTACTAGACTTCAAGATATAAAATTATAAAAAAGGACTTAAATTATGGCTAATGAAAAAGATGGCTTTAAAACGAATATTGCTTCCAATGATGGAAGAGTCAGTTCGGTTTCGGATGATAATGACAGTGGACTTACTTTCCGTGACTATTGGCATATGATCGAAAAAAACTGGATCGCTGTTGTCATTTTTGTCGTCCTTTTTGCCTCAGGCGGCTTTGTTTATGGGAAGGCCTTTAAAAAGGCTCAGTGGAAATGCACAGGAAGTGTCCTGGTTTCTGTGGAAGATGTAACGGATACAGCAACTATTTCTTCAGCTGCCGATGGTAACATTTCTACAACCCTGACTTGGGTTACGACCATATCCGACTTCCTTAATGGCGATATGGTGCTTAACGCTGTGACGCAGGATTTGATTTCCGACGGCTACAATTATTCGCTTTCGGACACCAGCAAAGTTGATAATCTCTATTCAGCGAGCCCACGTTCTTCCTCTGGTTCTTACGCAACTTCGCTTTATATCGATATCAGCGGCGTCAGCAGCGACAAGACTCTTTCGGCCAAGGTTGTCAGCTATGTCCTTAAAGAAGGGCAAGCAATCATCGATGCTGACTATGCCAGCCATTTAGCCGGCAATACGACTAACGGCTCATGGGCTTTTAAACGCTATTATCAAGTTTTCTTTGGTTCCGATTATACAAAGCTTTCACCTACTGACGCTTCGACTTCGACTGGAACGATAACGGCTGTCACCGCTTTTGTCGGCTTAGTCATTGGCGTGGCTTTTGCCATCATTAAGGAAGTGAGCAGCGTCTATGTTGTTTCGAAGAGAGAGATTGAAACGCTGACTGGACTGAAGGTGATTGGCCTCATTCCGGATTATGAGCCTCAGACTAACAAGGCAGTTAAAGAGGAGGACAAGTAATATGGCGATGAACAAAGTCTTTAGAAAAGAAGATGAAGTCGGCCTTATCTGCGATGAAGTCTCCGCTCCGGCTCAGGCTATCATCCGCCTTCAGACAAATATCAATTTTGCCTTGATGGAGAAAAAGAACGCTGTCATCACTGTTACTTCGGCTGAGGAAGAAGCCGGAAAGTCGACGCTTACTGGAAACTTAGCAGTCATGTATGCCAAAAAGGGCTTGAAGGTCATCGTTATTGATGGCGATATTCGCAAGTCTTCTATTCAGCGCCTTTTCGGTGTGAGGACTAGAGTTGGCTTGGTCGATTATATCTCCGGCTCCGAAACGGATTTGGAGAAGGTCATCTGTCATACTGATCAGGGCATGGATATTATTCCTTCGGGAGCTCATACTCCGTTCCCTTCGAAGATTCTGGAATCCGATAAGATGGCTGAATTAGTCGATGGCCTGAGAGAAAAATACGACTATGTCATTATTGATACGCCTCCGATGCTTCTTTTCTCGGATGCGATGATTGTCAACAAATACTGCGACGGCTACCTTCTGGTGGCGACTCAGCATCATTCGCGCAAGAGCGATATCAACGAAGTCGTCAAAACCATGAGGGCTAATAACCTTAACATCCTCGGCATCGTCATGACGCGCGTGACCGAAAGAACCGTTGATTCTTATTATGGTTATAAAGGCAAGAACTACAATTACGGGTATGGATATGGGTATGGTTACGGCTATGGCGATCAAGACGATGGGGCTGAAAACGAAAAGATGCCTAAGTAAGGCTTCGTAAAGAGTTAACCGACCAGTTTCTTATAAAGGCCCTCAAGGCCTTTTTTTATTTCCTCAAAAGCTTTGCTGAAATCTCCCGTGGCCATAGGGTCTTCAATATCGCCAGGATGATCAGTGTAATCTAAAAGCAAACTGACTTTATCAAGTTCTTTTCTCTGGAAGTATCTTTTTATTTCCATGACGTTGTAGTTGTCCATGCAGATGACGTAATCAGAAGACGAATAATCGGCAAAATTTATGTGGTGAGCCTGGTGAGGGAGAATGGTAAACTGGTGGGCAATAAGGACATTCTTGGCGGCTGGGAAGATGTCTTTTCCTATCGTGCTGTAATTAGTTCCTGCCGAAGACAATTCAAAAGAAGCGGATAAGCCGCTTTGTTTTAGCATCTGGGCAAACATCATTTTTGCCATAGGTGACCGGCAGATATTTCCTTCGCAGACAAATGTGATTTTTGGCATATTTATATATTACCTGTTTTATGAATGTTCTTTACATTAATTTTTGAAGAATTTAGTTAATTTCCTTTAGCCTTCTTTCTTGACTTACAGAAAGCCTTTTTTGTCAGACTTAAACTCGACAGGGCTTTTTTTGGTAGTATGATATTCTTTAGGCGGTAATTAATTAGAATTATGGAAAAAACAAAACTCATTAAAAACATCGGAACGTTTGCGGGATACCTGCTTTGCCTTGCAGCTTTTGTATATGTTCTAGTAAACCCGATTTATGCCGAATATCAGATGCTTATTCTGATGATTGGAGTCGTTTTCCCCGTATTTTCCTTATCTTGGACGATTCATAGAGCGGGCATTGAGCGGATGCTCAATATGGTTCTTCTCCTCCTTGGCGTCATTCTCTGTCTTGGCTACATTATTTCTTCAGCTCTTTTTGCCTTGAGGGGAACTATTGGCTTTGAGACTTTTGATTTTATCTGCGCAGCCTTTTTGGGAGCGTATAGCCTTGGTTTGCTTATCTACGCGCTTCTTATCGACTTGGGAAAGATTGGCCGCAAAGAAGAAGCGGCTTAGTTTATAAGCGAGTTTATTCATTTTTTGCCTTTTTTGCTCAAAATTGAGTGATTTTTAAATGTAACCCCTTAAAATGGCTCTTAGAATGTGCTAAATTCTTCTTTATAGAAGGAATATTAAGATGCAAGCGCAAACGAGAAAAATTATAATGATGTCTCTCGTCATGGGGTTAGGCCTGACTAGCTGCGGGAAACAGGATTATTCGATTGCTTCCTATCGGGCGGAGATGAACTACCACGACGGATTCAAGATTATGCAGCTGACTGATGTCCATTTGGCCATTGAATCTGACTTGTTGGAAGTTGAATCTCTTATCACGGCTGATGTCAGCGAGTCGAATCCGGACTTGATTGTCTTTACCGGCGACACTTTTATGGAAGCCGGAAAGCCCCAGGTCGATTCTTTCTTCGCCTTTATCGATGCTTTCAATGTTCCTTTTGCCTTTACTTACGGCAATCACGATTTCCAAGGCAATTATGATCAGTACTATATATCGCGCCAGCTGAAGAAATGCAAAAATGCCATTTATCTAGATTATTCAGATGACGGGCTGACAGGCCTGGCTAATTACTATATTGACCTGAAACAGGGGACGACGACTTTGTTCCGCCTTTTCATTCTTGATTCCAATTCTTATTATTTCAACGGTGCTTATTACTCTTACGATATCATCCATGAAGATCAAATCAAACATATGGAAAACATCGCTGCCGAAGAGGGGATTGTTCCTTCTTTGGCCTTCTACCATATTCCTGTCTATGAGTTTGATGATGCTAATAAGGCTTATGAAGCTGGCGATAGCAGCGTTATCGGAACTGGTGACAATGAAGAAAAAGTTTCTTATGGTTATAAGCGCACCGACGCCTTTGACCGCATGAAGAATATCGGAGTCATCGGCCATTTTGTCGGACATGATCATATTAACGACACTACTTTGCTGTATAAAGGAGCCGTCTTATCTTACGGGCTGAAGTCTTCCCAGGAGATTTATAACGACGATAAGAAAATCGGGTATAAGCTCATTACTTTGACTTATAAGAGCGGGTATGAGGCTGATGATCTTTATAGCAGCGTTGTCCGCTTCCACAGGGAGGTCAGCTGAAGATGGAAAAGCACTTAAGCGATCTGAAGCGCATCCTTCCTTATATTCTCATTTTCTCTGGACTCTGTCTTTATTATGGCTTCGTGGCTTTATCAGGCATACTGACAAATCAGTTCAAGACTTTCACTGAGATGATGCCGATTATCATTGTCTCTAACCTTCCTTTCTTCTTTTTCCGCTATGCTTATTCATGGATTTATATTAAAGCCAAGTCTTTCAAGAGTTACCTGACTTTCCTTTGCGTCGTTGCCGCAGTGCTTGTTTTTGCCTTAATATGCTTTTTACTAAATACTCATTATTATTTTGCCAATTTCGCGACAAACTATTTCCAGACGCTTTATGTTATAGTTCTTTTCCTTGTCTTCTCCTCTGCCACGGCTTTCGGCTTCTTCCTTCTTAATAACGTCAGGAATGTCCCTATTGCCGTAGCGGGAAATAAGAAGATACTGCCTCAGCATCCCAAAGCTTATCAGCGCCTGCTGGCTTGGCTCAGTATCTATGGAGCGGCTTTTATGTTTGGAGACGGTGTCTTAGCCGTTTTCCGGATCTATAACTTTGCCGTTTCGCCTTTTGTGTTTACCGGTTTGATTCTTTATTGCTTTGGCCCAGCGGTCATGGCGTTTGATTATCTTTTTGTGGATGGAGATAAAAAGAAGGCGATTTGGGCGGCTTACTGGGTTAATGTCTTTACGCTGCTTTTGGGGCAGATCCTTTATTTTGCAGCCTCTTCGGAAGTTTTGAAAGTGGGTCAGAATCTCTTTGTTAATTCTTTCGCCACTTCTCTGCCGGTGGGCCAGATTCTTTCGTTTGTGGCCCAGGTTGTTCTTTTGGTCTTTATCGATATCGCTTACTTCAAAGAAAAGAAAGCCCGAAAAGAGCAGGCTTAAAAAGATTTTAAAAAAGAGACAGAAGCTATCTGTCTCTTTTTAAATTATTCCGAAATGCTTCATTGCATTTGCGAAGCCGTCAGCATCGACTCCGTCAGTAGTGTAGTCCGCAGCCTTTTTGACGGCTGGCTCGGCGTTGCCCATGGCTATGCCGACCCCGGCTTTGGTGATCATTTCAATATCGTTGTAATCGTCACCTATGCAGATGGCATTTTTCATCTTCCAGCCGTAGTGTTTCATAACGGCTTCAGCGCCCTTGGACTTATCGCAGTCTTTTGGCATGATGTACACGGCGAATTCATCCCAGCGGGCTGTTTTGCAGTCGGTAAGATGGGGTAGGAAAAGAGACTCATCAAAAGCGTCGCAATAGGCGATAGCCTGATAGACAACCCGGTCATAATGGTCGGGGAATGTCCGAGGCTGAGGAAAACGAGTTCCGTATTTTTCATGAGCGGAAATGACACGCTCATCAATCATATTAATATGACCTTCTTTTTCTTCGATGAGAGTGAGGCCGAAGCGCAGTCTTTTAGCAAAGCGAATCAAAGCATCAACCACGGATGCGGGAATCGGATGGAGATAAATGTTTTCATCAGAGATAATTGCCTGAGCTCCGTTCATCGTAACGATGCCGTCTGGTTTGACATAATCGTAAATGCCGGATTTGCGGATTAAATAAGCGTTGCGGCCGGAACAGAGAAAGAATTTAATCCCTTTAGCCTGAATAGCTTTAACCGCTTCGACAGCCGAGGCCGGGACCGATTTCGTTTGATGCGAATACAGTGTCTGATCGATATCTGAGAATACTGCTTTTATGTCTTCCATACCTACTCCCTTCGGGTATTAAAAGAGATTATAGAGGGTTGAAGGCTTTTTGTAAATAAGAATTTGAAAAAGATAGTCTAAGGTAGATTAAATGTTAAACAATAAAGCGTTAATGTTGAATTGGGTGGCGGAAAGAACGATAATTTAAGCAAGAAAGGAACTTTTAATATGAAAACTGATTCTGATTTGAAGGGCACGCAGACTGAAAAGAACCTTATGGCAGCGTTTGTCGGGGAATCTCAGGCTCGCAATAAGTACACTTACTTTGCTTCTGTAGCTAAAAAAGAGGGCTTTATTCAGTTCTCCAATATTTTCCTTGAAACCGCAGGCAACGAAAAGGAACATGCTGAAATCTGGTATAAGCATTTAGGCTTAGTCAAAGACACTAAGGCTAACTTAGAGGCTGCGGCTGACGGCGAACATTATGAGTGGACGGAAATGTATGCCGAATTCGCCAAAGTCGCCAAGGCTGAAGGCTTTGCTGAAATCGCCATGCAGTTTGAAAAGGTCGGAGCTATTGAAAAGACTCATGAAGAGAGATACAGAAAGCTCTTGGCTAATCTGAACACTAACCATGTTTTCATCGCTGATGATGTTCAGGTTTGGAAATGCTCGAATTGCGGATTTGTCTATATAGGCAAAGAAGCGCCGGTCAAATGCCCGGTCTGCTCTCATCCGCGCGATTATTTCGTCCGTGTCGACAAAGACCTGCACGAAACTTTCTAAAACAATTTCTGCTTAGTTTTAAGGAAACCGGGAAACCGGTTTCCTTTTTTCTTTGCAAACCCTTATTGAAACAACAGCACAAATTTTCATGCTGAGCTACAGAAGTGGTGATTAAACGCTTTCATTTTTCGGATTTAACATATAGAATATCTGTAAGAGATGCAAGATTTACATTTTGTTTCATAGAGGAGGCATCTAATATGGCGGAAGAGAACGATAATCTGAAGGACCGTGCGACTATTTATGGAGTCGCTAAAAGGGCAGGGGTTTCCTTGGCGACGGTCTCAAGAGTCATCAATGGCAAAAACAATGTCACTGACAAAACGAAGAAGCAGGTTATGGAGGCTATCAAAGAACTCGGCTATCGCCCTTCGGCTTTGGCCCGCGGTCTGGCAACCAATAAGTCGACTAATATAGGCATTGTCATTCCGGGAACAAACTATGTCTATATCTGCAACATGCTTTCAGGCATGACCGACATTGCTTCCATTTACGGGTATCAGACAACTTTGTTCGTTACCCGCCGCTCTAAGGATGATGCGCAGAAAGCTATCGAGAAGCTTATTTCTTCGCATGTCGACGGCGCTGTTATTTTTGACGATGAGCTCGATGAAGAAGAAATCCGCTACATTCAGAATTACAATATTCCTCTTATTGTCATCGGCCACGAAATGGCTGATGAGAAACTGGGGTCTATTACTCTTGACTATAAATCAACTTTATTGGAAATCGTTAAGAACTTCTATGTCCGCAATCCTAAGGAATATGTTAACTTCCTCGATATAACGATGGCCGGAAATATGATGGATGATCTCCGCGATGCTTCTCTGGCCTTGGCTCAGAGCAGCGGGAAGAATTTCTCGCTTATTCATTCTGAGGATTCTTATCAGAGGCTGTATTCGGATATGAAGGTCTATTTTGAGACGCCTTCGCACCGTCATGGCCTGTTTATCTGCCCGCGCGATTCTCTGGCTTGCGCGGTCATTAATGCGGCTATTGAAGATGGCGTAAAAATACCTGAAGACATCGAGGTTATTTCCGTGGTCGGCACTAAGTATTCTTACATCGTCCGTCCGGAAGTCTCTTCTTTGGAAATCGACCTGTTTGAGGTCGGCTCAATTGCGGTCAGAATGCTGACTAAGCTGCTTAAAGGCGAACTTGACCAGAAGGTCTTCCGCTTTAAGTCGCAATTTGCCGTCCGTGGCTCGACGAAAGAGTAGTCTTCGCAGAAGAATATCAATCTATAATTAGTTTGTCGACAGAAGGAAACTTTATTCATGTTCGGATTAATCATCCTGGATTCTACACCATTGCTGCAACAGGCCTGGTTCATCGTCTTAATGGTGATCATCGGGTCGGTTTTGGCTGCTCTCCTTTTTGTCTTCCTTTTGGTCTTTGCTATCCGTCAGTCGGAGAAAAGGCAAGTCAAGGAACTCGAGAACCGCTACAACGATCTGCATACGTCTTTTACCAATGACTGCACGAACATGATTAAGAGAGTCGAATCTATTTCTTATCAGACTGCTTCTTATGTGAAAATATACGATTCGATGACTAACCGCTACGGAGCTATTCTGACTAACAACGATAAGCAGTGCTTCTTCTCGGTTGATACGCTCAAGAAGATGGTCGTTAATAAGAACTTTAAGGAGATTAAGCCTATCATAGGCACCACTCGTTCGTCCATGGATGCTTTTGAAAAAGCTTCGACGGCTCTTAACGCTGATCTTTCAAGCCTGCTTCATCCTGAGGATGAATGCCGGGCGGAGTCAGTGGTCCTGAAAGAGAAGTTCCGCTCTCTGAAAGAAAAGCATGATGTTAACTCTACTGCTCTGGCCAGTCTGGAGCCTTCTTTCGAAAAGCTTTTCACGCATATTTCAAAAACTTTCACGGATTTTGAGGAATACCTGAACAAGGCCGATTACAAAGAGGCCAAAGAGCTTCTGCCTAAGGCCGAAGTTTTGGTGGATGCGGCGGACAAAATCATGCCGGAACTGCCTTATCTGAATACCTGCTGCGATAAAGTCATTCCTGACAAAATTGCCAGCCTGGAAGAAAGTTATAAGGAGATGGAAGCTAATAACTATCCGCTCCATCATCTGCATGTTCCAGAGGCGATAAAAGCGATGCGAGAACAAGTTAGCCTTGCGAAGGATAAACTGAACAAACTTTCTATCAGCGGCATCAGCGAGACTTTTGACGGCATTACTACGCAGATTAATGGCTTTGTTGGGGCTTTTGAAAAGGAGAAAGAGGCGAAAAAGGAGTTTGATTCGCTGACTTCATCGATTGACTCCTCGACTTATACCTGCGAGAAATCATATGCCAATCTGCGCAATTCTTTGCCGAATTACTGCAAAGTCTATAAAATCGATCAGACTTATCTTTCTCAGATAGATATTATTAAAGACATGATTGATGAGATGTCGACAAAGAAGAGAGTCCTCGATTCTTATATCAACTCATCCACGAAGCTTCCTTATTCGATGCTGGTTACGACAATTACCGAACTCAATAACAAAATTAAGCTGATTGAGAAAGCCTTCAGCGATTTCCATGATTATCTCGTGTCTTTAAAGGATGACACCGACAGGGCGTATAAGTTCGTCCGCCAGGCCTATGAAGATTTGATGAAGGATCGGCTGGTGGTCAGAGAGATCAATATCGATTCCTTCGGGGAAATCATCACGCCGCGCATTGAAAAAGGCATGAATATGATTACCAATTTAGATAAATCCTTAAGGGTTTATCCGATTGATGTCATCAAGATCAATGAAGACTATAAAGAAGCGGAAGAGCATATTTCGCATTTGAATGAAGACGTCAGTGAAGGCCATAAGGCAGCGGAGAGAGCAGAAGATCTGATGGTTTACGACAACAAATACCGCTTAGATTCGCTTTCGACCAGGCAGAAACTGGAGAATGCCGAAAAGGCTTTCCTGGAGGCTGATTTTACCCGCGCTTCCGATGTCGCGGCCTCGGCTTACAAAGAAATGTCGGCTCATAAGTAGCTTTTTCGCCTATAATTTACGAGGAGTTATTAAGCAGAATGATATATTTTGATAATGCTGCGACCAGCAAGCCATATCCGGAAGTTTTATCCGTCTACGCTAAATTGGCCGGAGAACTGATAGGCAATCCTTCTTCCGCTAACGGCTTGGGAGGAAAAGCCAAAGAATATTTGGAAAAAGCCAGAGGTCAGATTAAGGACACCTTGGGGGCTGAAGATTTTGAATTGTATTTTACTTCAGGGGCAACTGAATCGAACAACGATGCTCTTTTAGGTTATGCTAGGCGCCATAAGAAGGAAGGCAATAAGATTATTTCTTCGAAAGTGGAGCATGCCTCGGTCATCAGCGTTTTGAATGAACTTGAAAAAGAAGGCTTCCAGATTGTTTATCTGCCCAATCAAAAGGACGGAAGCATCGCTTTAAAAGATTTGCAGGAGGCTTTGGATGGTCAAGTTATCCTTGTCTGTCTGATGTGGGTTAATAACGAAATAGGAACGGTTTATCCTATTGCCGATTTCGCTTCCTATGTCCACAAGTATTCTCATGCGGCCTTTATGTCTGATTTAACATCGGCTTTAGGCAAGACTCTGATTGATTTTAAAGCCTTGGATCTGTTTACCATGTCTTCGCATAAAGTCGGCGGATTGAAGTCATCAGGCCTTTTGGGCGTAAAGAAGGGCATTAATATTGACCCGATAATTTATGGCGGTGGTCAGGAAGACGGCGAAAGGCCGGGGACGGTTAACGTGCCGCTGGCCTGCTCTTTAGCAACGGCTTTAAGACTGAATATAGGGAAATATGCCCAGAGAAGGGAAAAGGCTGAAGTTCTTTATAACTATCTTGTCGGAGAGCTGAAAAAAATGGAAGATGATGTCTATCTGACTTCGCCGCTTGGCGGATGTCCTTTTATTCTTAATTTTGCTTTGAAGCATTATAAGGCTTCGGTTGTGGTAGAAGCTTTGTCTGCCCGCGAAGTCTATGTCTCAACCCGCTCGGCCTGCTCTTCGCATGCCAAAGGCGGCTCTAGTGTTCTTAAAGCCTGCGGATATGGGGAAGATGTCTACGATAATGCTATCCGCCTTTCTTTTGAAGGGGAAGAAGACCTTCAGGATGGCAAAGATTTTATCAGAATTCTAAAAGAGATTCTTTTAGGTCTGAAGAAAGACAGGTAAATTATGACGCGCAAAGTTATTTTTGGTGCTGATATGATTATGGTCCGCTTCGGCGAACTTTCAACTAAAGGGAAAAACATCAGAGATTTTATCCGCCGGTTGGGCAACAACATCCGGGAATCCTTAGATGATTTTAAGAACCTGAAGTATTATTTTGAGCACGACCATATTTATATCCTTCTTAATGGGGAAGATTTTGAGAAAGTCAAAGCCGTTCTGGTTAAAGTCCCGGGCCTTTCTTCTTTTTCCCTAGTCAAGGCTTTCCCGCGTGACTTGGAAGTCATTAAGAAAGAGGCTCTAAAGGTCGCCGAGGCTTCAGGAGCTAAGACTTTTAAGGTTATAACCAAGAGAATCGATAAGCTTTTCCCGCAGGATTCGATGGCTATCAATCGTCTTTTAGGCGGCTATATTTTGGAAAATCTGCCTGCAATTAAAGTAGATGTTCATAATCCGGAACTGGAAATTAATCTGACGGTGAGAGAAGAATGCATATATCTGTATTCCGATTATATTCCGGGCTTGGGCGGCTATCCGGTTGGCATCATGGGCAAATCGCTCCACATGCTCTCCGGCGGCATCGATTCCCCGGTGGCTGCTTATATGATGATCAAAAGGGGCGTGAAGATTGAGTGCATTCATTTTGCCGCCCCGCCTTATACTTCTGAGAATGTCATTGTTAAGCTTCATGACATTCTTGCTAAACTAAATGTTTATCAGGCTGACATCAAGCTATACATTGTTCCTTTTACGGATATTCAGAAGAAAATATACGAAGTGGCCGGGACTTCTTATGCCATTACGATTATGAGGAGAATGATGCTCCGCATTGCGACATTGGTGGCGAAAGCTCATCGTGATTTAGTTATTTCTTCCGGCGAATCCATCGGTCAGGTAGCTTCTCAGACTTTGCCTTCTATGGTAGCTATAGAAAAAGGCAGCGAATTGCCTATCATCCGCCCGCTGGCGACTTTTGACAAAGTTGACATCATCAAGATTGCCAAACAGATTGAGACATATGATATTTCTATTCGGCCTTATGAAGACTGCTGCACAATCTTTGAGGTTAAGGATCCTACAACGAGTCCGCACATTTCCAAGATTATGGAGTATGAGTCGGCCTTTGATTTCGAACCAATGATTCAAGAAGCTGTGAAGAACATCAAGGTTGAGCATATTGCCCGTCAGAAGAAGGAATTCTTTTGATTTTTCACCTAAATGGCTGTAAAAACGTCTGAAAACATGCCCTTTCGTTTACATTTTCGAAAATTTGGTTTATATTGCATATAACAAGGAGAAAGACTTACCAATTTCTTCTTGCCACAGACGTCTTCAGGCTTTCAAGCTGAAAGTCCCTAGATGTTTCCTTTCTGTGTGAAGGCCGTCCTTCGGGGCGGTCATTTTTATTGCCTGAGACTCTGCATTGCATTTTTGGGACGGAGTGAAGGTATAGTGTTAGAATAAGTACCAGAAAGGAATGATTTTATGGGGAAAAACCGTTTGATAGAAATTCAGGAGTATTTAACTCAATCATCTAAAGATGCCTGGATTTTGGTTGATTATGAAAACAAGAATAAAGCGCTTGTTTCTTTTGTCGGCGACATGATGCTGACGCGAAAAATCTTCATGGTATTTCCACAGCAGGGAAAGCCTTATATTATCTGCCATAAAATCGACGCTTTCTTTTTAAGCAAGGAAGAAATCAAAGAGAATTTTGCCATTTATGTCTATAAGACTTGGGGAGAAATGCTTTCTTACGAGAAAAAGCTCTTTAAAGATTATAAAGATGTCATTATGGATATCTCTCAATCCGGTTTGCTTCCCCGCATCGCTTTGGCGGATTTTGGCTCGGTTGATTTTATCCGCAGCTTAGGCATTAAGATTTCCTCTTCCGGAGATATTCTTCAGGAGTTTTCTGCAGTCTATGACGAAAAGGCTCATCAAGGTCAGATTGAAGCTTGCCTTAAGACCTTGATGATAAAAGACGAGGCTTTTTTGAGAATCAAAGAAGATATCTTGGAAAAAGGGCAGTCTGATGAATATGAAATTCAGCAGTTTATCTGTCGCCGCTTCCATGAGGAAGGCATGGTCTATGATGATCCGGCCATTGTGGCTGTTAACGTTAATGCCTCAAATCCGCATTATGCTCCGACCGCTGATAATCATACAGCCATCAAGCGGGGAGATTCTGTTCTTATCGATATGTGGGCTAAGATGGATAGGCCTGATGGAGTCTATGCCGATATAACTTGGATGGGCTATGTTGGGGAAGAAGTTCCGGAAGTTTATCAGAAACGCTTTGCTATTCTGAGGAAAGCGGTCGATTCTGCTTTTGATTTTATCCAAGTTAATCTTCCGCAAAGAAGAGTTGAAGGATGGGAAGTGGATGATGTGGCCAGAAAAGTTGTTGAGGATGCCGGTTTTGGCGAGTATTTCACTCACCGTACGGGACATAATATCAGCGTTGATGTTTCGCCTCATGGGCCTGGAGTCAATATTGATAACTATGAATCGCATGATACACGAAGGCTAACTTCCTATGTTTCTTTTTCCTTGGAGCCTGGCATTTATGCGCCGGATTTCGGAATGAGAAGTGAAACGGATGTTTTCATCGATGGAAAAACGCCCGTCATGATTGCTGGGCGACAAGAAAAAGTAATTCCTATCATGAAATTATAAAAAGGAGAAAAGCATGGCAAAGAAAAAGAAAAGCTCAAGTTCAAATGCAAGCATCAGCAAAGATATAAGCAAGGCATATAAGAAGTCGAAAAATAAACCTCTTTTCATCGTCTGCCTTGTTATTCTTATTCTTATAATCGGCACTGGCACGGCTTTGTATTATACGGGAGCTCTTGACGGCTTGCTTAATCGGAAAAAGACTAGCTTGAGTGGCAGTTCCTCGGAAGTTACTTCTTCCGTTATTTCTTCTTCTTCGGATGGAGGCTCCGCTTCCACGGACGGTATTATCGAAGGCAGCAAGCTTACAGGTTTGCAGATTCACGTCATGGAGTTGGGCAACGCTTCCTGCGGAGATTCAATTTACATTAAAGCTGGAGACACGGACATTCTTATCGATGCCGGCTCAGAGACTTCTTCAGCGGCTACGATTGAAAGCTATGTTGATAATTACTGCACTGACGGAAAACTTGAATATGTCATTGTGACACACGGGGATGCTGATCATATTTATGGCATGTATGGAACAAGCTCAAACGGCATCCTTTATCATTATAAAGTAGGCACTCTCATTGATACGGGCCTGACGAATAAGACTTCGAAGGCTTATAAGACTTATTATGTCGGCGCCAGGAATTACGCAATAAGCCAAGGGACGAATTACTACACTGCCGCCCAGTGCTGGAATGGATCCGATGGGGCCAGCCGTCAGTATGTCCTTTCTTCTTCGCCGGCGGTTACTATGGATATTCTTTATAACAAGTTCTATTTTGAGACTTCAACTGATGAAAATAATTATTCAGTCTGCACGATGCTTACCTGCGGCACTCATCACTTTATGCTGACAGGGGATTTGGAACTGGAAGGGGAAACGGCTTTAGCCGCTTATTATGATGGCTCGAGCGCAGATAAGACTCTGCCGGAGATGGATTTCTTTAAGGCTGGTCATCATGGCTCGAAAACTTCATCTAACGATGTCCTTCTTTCTATAATTAAGCCCAAGGTCTGCTTTGTCTCTTGCTGCGCCGGAGGCTCAGAATACACTAATATCGCTGATAACACTTTCCCGACTCAGCAGTTTATTAACCGCATTGCCCCTTATACCAGCAGAGTTTATGTGACGACGATGATTGATAACGCCGCCTCCACAGTGGCTGGCTCTATGGTCAATAAGTCTATGAACGGAACTTTGACGATATCAACCGACGGCACTTCTTTAGCTATTCATGGTTCTTCTAACCTGACTAAATTGAAGGATACTGATTGGTTTAATCAGACTATCTATGTCGATTCCGATGGAAAATACTGTTCAGGCGCAGGTAAGGTCGATTACTATACTTCTTCGACTTCATCGCCTGTCGTCACTTCTCGGGCGCAGAGAACCTGGCCGGCCAACGGCGTAGCTTAAGAGTTAACAGCGCCTGAGGAATGTACCCCGAAGCCTGGACCAAACCAGAAAGGGGTACACATCAGGAAAAGGGCGCTTTTTTGATTACTAAAAAAGGCACTCTTGCGAGTGCCTTTTCAGATTTTCTAAATATTATTTCGCGATGGCTTTCTTGGCCTGAGCGGCAAGCTCAGCGAAAGCCTTCGGATCAGCGATAGCAAGTTCAGAAAGCATCTTGCGGTTCATCTTGATATTGGCCTTATTCAGTCCGTTGATGAACTGGGAATAAGAGATATCATTCAGACGGCAAGCCGCATTGATTCTGACAATCCAGAGCTTGCGGAAGTCTCTCTTGCGGAGTCTTCTGCCGATCTTGGCATAAGCCAGAGCCTTAATGCGGGCTTCGTTCATCGTCTTATACAGACGATGCTTTGAACCAAAATAACCTGAAGTGAACTTTAAGAGCTTTGCTCTCTTTTCGTGACGTCCAGTTCCACCTTTAACTCTCATAATTACCTTTCTCCTTATCTAGCGATCATGCAGCCTAAGCGACGTCTGTCGGCTCTGGAGAGCTGACCGGCCTTTCTTAAGTGCATCTTTCTCTTGTGGGCCTTAGAAAGGGCAAGATGGGAAGTGTTGGTGTTCCCGTTCTTCATAATCTTACCAGTGCCAGTGACGTGGAATCTCTTGGTCACGGCGTGTCTGGATTTCATTTTAGTCTTCATAATCCGATACCTCCTATTTTTTGATCGGTGACATGTAGCAGTAGTAAAGTCGGCCTTCCTTGACCGGCTGATCGTCTACTTTTCCATACGGGCTCAGAATCTCAATCATCTTCTTCAAGGCGACGTCGGCGACATCGTCGCGCGAAATCATACGCCCTTTAAGATAGACGGAGAGCTTCAGCTTCCATCCCTTCTGGATTAGTTTGATGGCTTGGTTAGCTTTGGTTTCAATATCGTGCGGGCTAGTCAGAGGAGTAATCTTAATTTCCTTGACTTCATCCGGATGCGACTGATTGGCCTTTGCCTCTTTGGCAGCCTTCTGCTTCTGATAAGAAAACTTGGAATAGTTCATTATCTTGCAGACTGGCGGCTGAGCAGCCGGCGAGATGCAGAAAAGATCTAACTCTTTTTCATCTGCCATTTGCTGGGCTTTGTACCTCGGCATGACTCCGAGATTGTTGCCTTCATCATCAATGAGCAGAACGGACTTGATGGAGTAGGGAATGTTCTCGTTAACTAATTCTTTCTTGGCCTTTGGAAGCGGTGGCCTTTTTAATGGGGAATAGATAATCGTTACCTCCTGTAGCGTTTCTAGTCAATAAAAGCGGGCTCTCATCTGAAGGCCCGCTTGTAAGTTCAAGGATGTGTTATTCCTCTGGCTTTTTACCTAACTAGACGATACTAGTTCAGGTGGGAGCAGGCGCTCGGACTTTCCGGATTTATTTACCTTGTTAACTATAAGGCATTTATCTGATGGTGTCAAGAAAAATAGCAGCTCTATTCAGCAGCAATAGTTATCTATTTAATCTGCCTGTTGAGAGACTTAATTAAATCCTCGTCTATTTTCAGAACTTTTCGGTCAAAGGTGAATATTCCGTTGCATTCTCTTTCGCAGTCAGAAAGCTGCGTATAGATAATAACCGAAAGGCGCTTATTCTGCACCAGGCGGATTAATCCTTTATAAAGGCGACTATAGCGGGTATTCAAGGACTTATATGTCCAACAGACATGGTGGCCGAATGGATGGGGGTAGAAGAAATGGCCTTTGACCGGGTAGCCAGCTCCGCCGGTTTCGGTTAGGATATAAGGCCTTTGATGTTTTCTGTCTTTTCTCTTAAACAGTGGAAAAGTATAAGCGTGAATTGAGAAAAAATCAGATTCTTCCGGGTTTAACCAGCCGGAAGCCGCGTCGAAGAGGCGGTTAGGGTCTAAAGACTTGAAATGCCCATAGCATTTAGAAGCATCAAACTGTCCCCAGGCTTCATTGAAAATTGTGTAGATAAGAATTGAAGGATGGTTGTATAGCCCATTGACAATCTGTTCGCCTTGCTCGAGGAAGAGTTCTCTTCCTTTGCCGTCTTTGCGCCCATAGCGGGAATAGGTGCAGAATTTTTCATGGTTGAGCAGTTTGATGGAAAGCCTAGGCAAGGCAACGTTGAGGAACTTGTAGCGGGTCCCTCCGTTGGGGAAGTCCTGGATAAGGAAAAGGCCAAAGAGGTCGCAGTAATAATAAAAAAGGTCGTCTTCCACTTTTACATGCTTTCTCAGGCAGTTGAAACCCAGTTCTTTGACTTTGAGTATTTCCTTTTTCATGTCTTCATAGGAAGAAGGCGTCAAATTGCCGCGGTAGTAGTAACCCTGGTCCAAGAGGCCATTCAAAACCAGGCGCTTATTGTTGAGGTAAAGTGAAGAAAAAGGCCCATCGGAAAAGACTTCAATTTTGCGCAGTCCGAAATAAGAGGTGACTTTATCTTCTTTGCCTTGAATCTCGACATGGTATAAATACGGGTCTATATTGTCCCAAGGATGAAATTCCTTCAAACGGACGATGCTGGGGACATTGGAGACAATCTTGAGGCTTTGGCTCCCAATCTGGACCCTCATTTCTTCTTTTTTGGCTGTGAGAATTAAAACAGAAACAGCTTTTTCATCGTACATTGGTGTAAAGCGGACGCTTCTGACGTAGTTGCGGGGGCAGGCTTCCAGCCATACAGTCTTATAGATGCCGGAAGAGGAAGAATAAAACCATCCGGTTGGGCTCAGAGTCTGTTTGCCACGCATATAAAAGGAAGTGTCAGTTAAATCCTGAACTCTTAAGGTGATTTCCGTCGGCCCGTTTTTGATAAAGGGCTTGATATCCGCTTCAAAGGGCGTATAGCCGCCAGTATGGGAGAAAACTTCTTGGCCGTTGATAAAAAGAGTGCAGATTTGATCGACGCCGTTAAAATGAAGCAAAATATGCTCTTTAAGCATTTCGCTGGGAATCTGAACCAAGCGGCGGTAGAAAAGAAAATCGTCAGGCTGAATAAGACGGCTGACTTGGCTTAATGGCGCTTCGGGAGCATAGGGAACGAGAATAGAGGAAGAATAGGATATGGGCAACTCTGGGCTTTTGGTTATAGCAAAATCCCATGTCCCGTTGAGACAGAGATAAGAATCTCTTTGCAAGTTTGGGCGGGGATATTCGCTTAACGGCACCTCAGGATGAGTTATATCGACATCTTTCTCCAAGGAAGAATAAAGATACCCCTTATTTACTGAGGCTTTCATGAGTCTGCTCCTTGCCAAGACGGAAGATGAAGAAAATCGGGATTAAAGCCACAAAAAGGATGCCTAAGGCCACTAAATAGCCCCAACGGGTTGGAGTGACATCGCTGACTCCGTACTGGCCGGTGTAAATTTCTCCGAAAGAAGAATTTAAAGCGTCGCCGATAAAAGGACCGATGCACATCGGCAGAGCGACGACGAAAATCATGCGGACGCCCATGAAAATGCCTTCTTTGCCTTTGGGAATGCTTTCGCGGACGATAGCGTTGATGACCGTCGGGACTGAAACATAACCGCAAATCATCAAAAATCCAGCCACTGCCGCAAAGACGGTGCGTGAAGTGTCATTTCCTATCGAAGGAATGATGAACATGCAGATGAGTCCGAGGCCTAGTAAAGCAAAAGCCGGGATAATGAGGCGGTTTCTTCCGAAGCGGTCTGAAAGGAAGCCGAAGATGACTGAGCAGATGGAACCAAGAATCAAGGCGATAGCCATAACGGCGGCAAAAGGCGTCAGCAGACCGCTGCCGGTATTTGCAATTGAGCAGCTTTTTTCGATGTAGACCATCAGATAAGGGAAGAAGACCTGTGTGGCTACGCCGTAGATGAAATAAACAGTTAAAGTCAGATAAAGCAGCTTGTTAGCAGCTATGGTTTTGCCGCGGAAGCCTTCGATGATGAGGGAAAAGTATTTTTCGTCTGTGCTGTGTTCCTCTTTTTCTTTCGGAATCAGAAAAAAAGCTATGAGGCCCACAAGAAAGACCAGTCCGCCGATGATGTAGAAAAAGAGATCCCAACGATAGCCGCCAGATTCGGTCGTCAGGTTATTAAGGCCGACGAAGATAAAGAGCATCGATACCAAGGGAAGAATTGAAAGGACGCCTTCGACTTTGCTGCGGTTGGCATCCGAAGTGTTTTTCGTCACGTAAGAATTGAAGGCAGCATCGTTGGAAGTGGAGCCGAAGAATGTCATGAGGCAGTCGATGACAATAACCATAATAGCTGCGGAGCTGGCAGTCATGGAAACAGGAATCAGAGCCGATGAGGAAGTAACGTTAAGCAAGCCGAAAGAAGCAGTGGACAGACCCCAGACCATGTAGCCTAAGGCAATGAAGATTTTTCTTTTGCCTAACTTATCGGTGAGACCGCCCATGAAGATGGTGGTTAATGTGGCGACGACGGCAGAAGCCGCAGTCGTAATGGCAATCATCAGTGAGTAATCGAAGCCGCCGGTCTTGGAAGTGAAGTTCAGGTAGGTGATATATGTATTTAAGTACATATTCTCAATCGACCAGGCGAATTGCCCAGCTAAGCCGACTATGATGAAGACGAGCCAGGTACGGAAGTCTATTTTGGTGTTTTCCATAATTCTATTATAACGGCCTTGAGTTACCTTGAAAGCGTTTACTTCAGTTTTTTTGCCTTTGCCAATATAAAAAGCGATGTTTTTAAAAGGAACTTAGAGCAGAAAAAAGGGCTTGCTAATGACATGGCGGAAGCAGCATTCTTATTTATATTTTATTTAAAGCTATTCTTGACAACCTTTTCTTTTCCTAAAATCGAGTTCAGTGTATGGTATATTAATAGAAGAAAAGAGGGGAAAATCATGGAAGAAGGGGAACACATCAGTTGGGATGAGTATTTTATGGGCATTGCTCTATTATCCGCTAAGCGCTCTAAAGATCCGTCTTCTAAAGTTGGTGCGGCTATCGTCAGGGATAAAAGAGTCCTTTCGTTAGGCTATAATGGCATGCCTCGCGGCTGCGATGATGCCTCCATGCCTTGGGGCAAGACATCGAAGGATCCTTTGGAAACAAAGTATCCGTATGTGGTTCACGCTGAACTCAACGCAATTTTAAATGCCAATAAGGACATTACAGGCGCCACTTTATATGTGACGATGTTCCCATGCAACGAGTGTGCGAAAGCCGTTATTCAGTCTGGAATCAAGGAAGTCGTTTATCTATCGGATAAGCACCATGATGAGATGGCTGGCATCGCCTCGAATAAGATGCTGGATATGGCAGGAGTCAAAATCCGGAAATACGATGGCCGGGTACCGGAGATAAAGTATTAAAAGGAAGTTTCGCTTATGGATAAGAAACGCATTCAGCAAGTTTTTAAAGGCAGTCTGGTTCTGGCGATTGTTTTCGTCATACTGCTGCTTTCTTTTTACGGGATTGCCTCCAGCGACAATGAGACAGTAAGAAGAGTTTTCTTCATAATCTTCTTCTCTTTTGTCGGGGCCGGGTATATCGCATACTGGATTTATATGTATATTTACTTCAAAAAGCAGGATGAGAAAGCTGGAGTCAGTTCTAAAGCCTCTGATAAGTCCGGGGAAAAAGAAGATAAAGGCAAATAAAGCCGCAGTCTCCTTTTTACTTCGTATAATATAAGAGCCTCAGAAGGGAAAGACAGTCAGTTAAGCATGGAAGATAAACAGATAGCCGTTGAGATGGAAAAGGTCAGCTTCTCCTACGAGAAGAATGAAGAGACAATAGCCTCTGTTTCTTTTCAGGTGGCTAAAGGAGAATATTGTGCTTTGATTGGGCATAATGGCTCAGGCAAATCCACATTGGCTAAGCTCATCATCGGCCTTTTGGCACAGTCTTCCGGCCAAATCAAAATTTTCGGAACTCCCATGACTGACGAGAATGTCCTGACTCTGCGCAAGAAAATCGGCATTGTTTTTCAAAATCCCGATAATCAGTTCATTTCTTCTTCCGTGCGCGAGGATATCGCTTTCGGGCTGGAAAATGACTGCGTTCCGGAAGACGAGATGGAAGGCCTGGTCGATGAATACGCCAAAAAAGTCGGAATGGAGAATTATTTGGATAAAGAGCCGACGAATCTTTCAGGCGGTCAGAAACAGAGAGTCGCTATCGCCGGGGCCTTGGTCCGCCATCCTTCGATACTGATTCTTGATGAGGCGACTTCGATGCTCGATCCCAAAGGCAAAAGAGAGATTATCGCCCTCATTCACAAAATGAAGGAACTGGATTCGTCACTGACCGTGATTTCCATAACTCATGATATACAAGAAGCTTACGCGGCCGATCATGTTATCGTCCTTTCCAAAGGCAAAAAAGTTTTAGACGGCACGCCGCAGGAAGTCTTTAATGATGAAAAGACGCTGACGGATTTGGATTTAGACCTGCCTTTTTATAAAAAGCTTTCCGTCGCTTTGCAGAAAGAAGGGATGGATATCGGAGACGTTAAGAGCGAAGAAGAACTGGAGGAAAAGCTATGCCTATAGAGCTTAAGCATGTCTTTTATACTTATGCCTCCGGCACGCCTTTCGCCTACGGGGCTTTAAAGGATGTCTCCCTGCAGATTCCTGATCATTGTTTTTTAGCTTTAATCGGAGAGACCGGCTCGGGCAAATCGACTTTGGTTCAGCATCTTAATGGGCTGCTTTTCCCAGATCAGGGCACTGTGCAGGTTGGGGATTATCTTCTAAAAAAAGAAGGGCATAAGCGTTTTTATGTTGACTTGGCTCAGGAGCAGACTAAGCGCCTGCAGCGGAAAAAGAAGCAGTTTGACGTGAAACTGCTGAGAAAATATGCCGGCTTGGTTTTTCAGTTCCCTGAATACCAGCTTTTTGAAGAGACTGTCTTAAAAGATGTTGAGTTCGGCCCGAAAAATTTCGGCGACGATGAGGAAAAGGCTGCTAGCAAGGCAAAAAAAGCTTTGAGTCTAGTAGGTTTGGATGCCTCTTATTATGAGCGCTCGCCTTTCGAACTTTCCGGCGGAGAAAAAAGACGGGCCGCGATTGCCGGAATAATCGCCTTAGATTCTAAGGTTCTGGTTTTGGATGAGCCGACCGCAGGTCTGGATCCCAACGGCGAAAAAGAGATGATGGGTCTGTTTTACAAGATTTATGAATCCGGGCAGTCGGTTATCATCGTCACGCATAATATGGAACTGGTCTTAAAATATGTGGATCAGGCGGCGGTTATGGCGGACGGAAAGATGGTTAAAATGGCTACGCCCCTCGAACTTTTCCAGGACGAGGCTTTCTTGAAGACTTCGGTCATTGAGCCTCCTTATGTTTTTAAGTTGGCTCAGGATTTGATTAAGAAAGGCCTTCAAATTGATTTGACCCAGGTTAAGGACATAACGTCTTTAGCTCAGCAGATAAAGAAGGCAAAGAATTTATGAGCTCCTTAGCTTTAGGGCGGTTTATGCCGCTTCAGACCCCTCTGCATCGGCTGGATGCCCGCATTAAACTTATCGGGATGATTATCTTTTTGGTGGCTTGCTTTTTAGATTATGGCAGCGATAGGCAGAACTATCTGATGTACGGCCTGTTTTTCCTTATTTTTTTGGCTCTGATGATTGTCGGCCGGGTTTCTTTCAGTTCGGTCTTTAAGTCTTTGAAGGCTATTTGGTTTATGATGATTCTGCTGTTTGTGGTTAACGCCTTAGTTACAAGGACTGGGGAAGTTGCTTTCTATATCGGCAGTTTTGCTGTTTACTGGGAAGGCATCATCAAGTGGGGCTACATTATCTTCCGCTTGCTGCTGATGATTATGGTGACGACGATTCTGACTTCAACCACTAAGCCTTTGGAACTTACTTTTGCCTTGGAGTGGCTTTTAGCTCCTCTGGGCTGGATTAAAATTCCGATTCACATGATTGCCATGACTCTTTCTCTGGCGCTTCGCTTTATTCCGACTTTAGCGGAGGAAGCGGATAAGATCATGAGAGCCCAGGCTTCACGCGGGGTTGACTTCCGCGAAGGGAAACTGAAGGATAAGTTCCGGGCTATTGTTTCTCTTATCATTCCGCTTTTTGTGTCTTCTCTGATGCGCTCAGGGGAACTGGCTGATGCCATGGAAGCCAGAGACTATGACCCGATGAGAAAAAGAACTAAATACCGCCGTGTTCATTGGAATGGGGCTGATACAGCTTATCTTCTTCTTCTTTCGGTCTTTCTCGGCGGCCTGATTGCCTTAGCGGTCTTAAAGCCTGATTTTATCTCGCTGATTCAAGGAGCTATATAAGAAAAGATGAAAACATATTTTCTGCTGATGACTTTCTTGGGCTTGGATTATAAAGGCAGCCAGATTCAGCCTGGCAATATCAAGACTATCCAGGGAACTTTGGAAGGCGTCCTCGGCCTTATTTATCGGAAAGATATCCATGTTCATCCGGTCTCACGCTTAGACGGAGGCGTTTCCGCTCGGCGCTGGGGAGTTTCCTATACGGCTGAGGAAATCGCTGATGATAATCATCTTATCTATGTTCTGAACCGGGCTTTGCCTAAAGAAATCAGAGTCTTGGATGTCTTTGAGGCCAACGGTGAGGATTCGCCGCGCTTTAAAGCGGAAATGAAGACTTATGAATATACCGTGGGCTTAAAAGACATTGACCCCTTGAAAGATATGCTGGTTTGGCATCCTGCCTTTAAGTTCGATAAGGAAATCTTTAAAAAGACGCTTTCTTTATTTGAGGGCCAGCATGATTTCTCCTGCTTTTATTCTTCGGAGAAAGATGAAGAGGAATCGCCTTTTAAAATCATCGATAAAGTCTGGACAGAGGAAGATGAGTCTTATCTGCAGGTTTTTATCAGGGGACACGCTTTTGGCCGTTACCAAATCCGCTATATTGTCGGCTCGGCTTTTCAGGTCGCCGCAGGGAAGATGGCAGAGCAGGACATACTCGACATGCTTTCCGGAACAAAGAAAGAAAAACTAGCTTTTAAGGCGCCTTCGAACGCTTTGGTTCTCTTCGACGTCACTTATGCGGAGGGATATCTGAAACATGCTTAAATCTAATTTTCACACTCATACTTTCCGTTGCGGACATGCTTCCGGCAGCGATGAAGAATATGTTCTGGAGGCTTTAGGCGCCGGTTTTGTCGAACTGGGCTTTTCTGATCACATCATGCTCCCGGGCTTTAAGCAGGAGAATCTGAGAGGGGATTACGCTCTCTCCGAGGATTATTTTGCCTCAATCCGCTCTTTGGAGAAAAAATACGCTGACCGTATGAAGATACACTTGGGCTTTGAAGCTGAGTCTTTTCCGCTTTACTTCCCTTATTACCAGGAACTGTTGCTTGGAGGGAAGATTGACTATCTGATTTTAGGCAACCACTACCAGATGAACGAGGAGAAGAAAATCGTCAATTATTTCTCCAAGATAAAGTCTGCCGCCGATCTTTATAACTATCGGGATCTGGCTCTGTCAGCTTTGCAGACTGGCCTGTTTTCCTGTTTTGCTCACCCCGATTATTTTATGTCTTCCATCGCTGAGCCGGACAAGGACGTTAAGAAGGTGATTGAGGATATGATTGGCGTCTGCATCGATTTGGATATACCTTTGGAAGTCAACACCGCTGGCATCCGCAATGGAATCAAGATGATTGGCAACGGGGTAAAACGCTACCTGTATCCGACTGATGAGTTTTTCTCCTTAGCGGGGAAGATGGGCGCTAAATGCATCTTCGGCCTTGATGCGCATGCCCCTGATCAGATTTCCAATGAAGAAAGTATGGATCAGGCGATATTCTTCGCTCGTAAAAATAACCTGCGGATTATCGATAAGCTGGAGTTTAAAAAGCCGAAAGAGTAGTTCTTTACCTTTTCTTTACAAATCTTTACAAGCCTGCGGTTTCACCTCTGCAGGCCTTTTTTTATGATGGAGCTGTAAAAGAATAGAAAAGGAAAGAAAAACAATGAAAAACAATCTGAAAGTCAGAAGTGCAGCGTTCGTCTTAGGCCTGATGGCCACTGTGGGTCTTGTTGGCTGCGGGGGACAGTCTTCCTCCTCGGCCGCTTCTTCAGTCGCCTCAGCTGCTGCGGTTTCCTCTGTCGTTTCCTCAGTGTCAAAATTCGATACGAGCAAGAAGATTACTGTGTATACCAGGGATACCACCTCGGGCACCCGCGATGGCTTCTTTTCCAAAATAGGCTTATCTGCCGCCAAAACGGATAATGGACCGCTTGTCAGCGGCTATGTGGAAGTCAGTTCAAATGGGACGATGGCTTCCTCGGTAAGCAACGATTCTTACGGAATCGGCTATATTTCCCTGGCTTCCTTAGCATCTTCGGGTCTGAAAGGCCTGACTTATGAAGGCGTCCAGCCCAGTGAAGCCAACGTCAAAAACGGCTCTTACGGGCTGACAAGAAACTTCAATTATATTATCCGTTCTGATTATGCCGCTTCCTCAAAAACTGGCCTGATTGCGAAGGCTTTCCTAGCTTTCTTATCTACTTCGGAAGCTAAGCTCACAATGAAAACAGCTGACGGGATCGTCGATATTACTGGGAACGAGCCTTCCTGGTCAGATTTAAAAGCCTCTTATCCAATCGCCTCGGAAGATAACTCTTCAATCACCGTGAAGTTTGGCGGATCCACATCTGTTGAGAAGATGGCCAAAGCCCTGACTTCGCAGTTTGCTCCTTTGTGCGGCAATTTCATTCCTTCGCATAACCACACTGGCTCCGGTGATGCTTATAAGCATACTCAAGGCTCCGGCAAGGACGACTCCGGGGCGTTGGATGTGGGATTCCTTTCCAGGGAACTGGAGCTGACTTCATCTGAACCGGCTTCAAACGGGACTTACGGAAAGATGGCTACGGATGCAATCGTGGTGGTCGTTAACCAAGTTAACACCTATACTGCCTCTACAGCCGCTACGCTTTACGGAATTTACACTGGCGCCAAGACTAAGTGGAGCGATGTTATTGCCTAGTTAGCCTTTATGAGTCATATCGATAGAAATCAGGTTGTTGAAAGTGTTCGGCGCAAGGCCATGGGCGACAAAATCGCCCGCGGCTTTATTTTTACTGTGGCAGTCTTTTGCGCCTCGATGGTTATATTTACGATTGGCTTTATTCTTGTAAAAGGAATACAGCCTTTTTTGGTAGCTTACGTCATTGACGGAAAAGCCTATAAGGTTAATGTCGGTGATTTTCTCTTTGGATCGTCTTGGAAGGTCGGCGTGGCTGGATACGGTGCTGGCTATATTGTCCTTAATACTATTTATATTGCGTTTCTGACGGTGCTTTTGACAGCCCCAATAGGAATTTTTACAGCTTTGGTTATTGTGAGGATGTCAAATAAAACGGTTGGCTTTATTCTGAATTCGATTGTTGAACTCCTCGCAAGCATTCCTTCGGTCATTTACGGTATGTTCGGATTAGGGGAAATTACCAAACTGACGGCTCTAATCTCAGCTCAGTTCGGTTATCAGTCGGCCGGTGGAATGGGGACTTTAACAGTTGTTCTTGTTTTGACAATGATGTCTTTTCCCACGGTGACGATGCTGTCCTGCGCGGCGATTAAAAGCGTGGACAAGAAAATAACCTTAGGGTCTTTAGCGCTTGGGGCCAGTCGAACTCAAACGGATTTCAAAGCTGTTTTAACAGCTGCTCGGGGCGGAATCTTTGCTGGCCTGATTCTCGGTATTGATCGGGCTTTAGGGGAAGCCACCGCGGTTTCTTTGGTTTGCGGCAATGCCGGAACCGGCCCGGATTTTAATCTTTTCGGCATTACAAGGACTCTGACTTCAACGATGCTTAACGGCATGTCTGATGCCTCTGGCCTAAATTATGACATTCGTTTCTCCATCGGAATTCTCCTGATTTTTCTTATTGTTTTCACTAACCTGCTTTTGAACTTGGCAAAAAGGAGAATTGAAAGCAAATGATTTGTTCTCGGAATAAACTCCTAAGAAGAAAGATTAAAGACGGCTTTTCGAAAGCCCTGGCTTACCTTTTTTCTTCTTTTGGCCTGCTTATTCTGGCTTCTGTTATCTTTTTTGTTATTGATAGTGGAAAGGGAACTTTGTCTTGGAACTTTCTGTCCTCTGATTTCAACACTTCGACTTTGACTTATAGGCTCGATTCAATTAGGGACGGCAGTGAGTCATATGCTTATGTTCCGTCCTCTGAGGAGTTTTATTCTTCTGCTTGGGGCGTGAGTTTTATTGATGGGAAAGACAATGCCAGCCAAGCTGTGGTCGAAGTAAATTATGTCAGTTCGGATTCGCCTATGAATTATCTGGTGAACAAAGGCGATGGCAGTTATGCCAAGCTGAAAAAAGGAAACATAATCAGCGGAGCAATTCTTCTTGATGCTTCCAGCCAAGTCATTGTTATAACTGGCGCGGATAAAGCTGAAGGCATGAAAGAAGCCTTCGATTCCGGATATGCCTTAAAGACCCTGACGGTAAAAACCTTGGGCGGTGGCATTCGTGGGTCTTTGCTGACGACGCTTTCCATGATCGGACTGACTTTGCTTTTTGCTTTGCCTTCGGGTGTTTTGACGGCCGTTTATTTGGAGGAATATGCCAAGCCAGGAAAGATGAAGGAAACAATAGCCAAGGCCATAGATATTGCTGGAGGCATTCCTTCAATTATCTATGGGTTGGTTGGAGCTATAGTCTTCATTCCTTTGGTTAATTTCTTCACGGGTCAGAGCGGAGGATCTTTATTGTCCGGATCTTTGACCCTGGCGGTCATGCTGCTGCCGACGATTGTCTCCGCCTCCTGCCAGGCCTTGCAGGCTATCCCGAAAGGCTATGCTGCCTCTTCTTTGGCCTTGGGTGCTTCTAAGACACAGACGATTTTTAAAGTCATCATCCCTAACGCTGGCATTGGGCTGCTGACTGGCGTTCTTCTTTCGGTCGGTCGTATCATCGGCGAATCGGCCGCTTTGATTTATTCCTGCTCAACCGCAATTAAAGATACGGTTCTTTTGAATGCCGGTTCAGCAACACTGGCTGTCCATATTTGGTCTTTGCTGGGTCAGGAGACTCCTGATTATGCTTCTTGCTCCGCTATAGCAATAATTATCCTGGCCGTGGATTTGTTTCTAAATATTCTTTTGAAGATTATCAGCTTTAACATGCAGAGGAAGCTTCAGGGCAAGGAGGATTAGATGATGGAAGATATCGTTTTCAAGGCTCGAAAAATTAATCTCAGTTACGGAGCTAAGCAGGTTTTATTTGATGTCGACATGGATATTGTCCGCAAAGAAGTCACCGCTTTTATCGGCCCTTCTGGCTGCGGGAAGTCGACTTTTCTCCGCTGCTTTAACCGTATGAACGATTTGATAAACGGGTGCCATATGAGCGGTGAACTCTCTTTTATGGGACAGAATGTTTTCGCTTTGGAGCCTATGGTTTTAAGAACGCAGGTTGGGATGGTTTTTCAAAATCCTAATCCTTTTCCGATGTCTGTTTTTGAAAATATAGCTTATGGGCCAAAATGCCAGGGCATTCGCAAAAAAGAGATTTTAAGCCAGATAGTGGAGGAGTCTTTGCGGAAAGCGGCGTTATGGGATGAATGCAAGGACCGACTGAAAGAATCTGGGCTAGCTCTTTCCGGAGGCCAGCAGCAGAGGCTCTGCATTGCCAGGGCTTTGGCGATGGAACCGGAAGTTCTGCTGATGGATGAGCCGACTTCGGCTTTGGATCCGATTGCGACCTTGAAGATTGAGTCCCTGATAAGCGATTTAAAAAAGGATTACACCATTGTCATTGTCACCCACAATATGCAGCAGGCTGCCCGCATCTCAGATGCCACTGCGTTCTTCATGCTAGGCAGAGTTATTGAAATGGGACCTACGGAGGAACTCTTTGCCCGGCCCAAGAACAAAAAAACCGAAGACTACATTACAGGAAGATTTGGATAAAGCAAAGGAGAAAAGAATATGAGTTTGGAAAATGAGATTGAATACCTTGATCTGAAAATAAAGGCCATGGCCGGTCAGGTGGAAACTAACCTCGATTATGCTATGGATGTTTATTTTCACTTCAAGGCTGGGGTAGATTATCCGCCGGTAGAAGACTATAAAGTCAACGCTTATGAAAGGGAAATCGAAAGAATCTGCCTGCTGATTCTTTTTAAGGAAAGGCTTTTTGCCTCTGATATGCGGAAAGTGACTGGCATAATGACGATGGTTGAGGACCTTGAAAGGCTGGGTGACCATGCCCAGGACCTTTTGGAATTTGCCCTGAAGCTGGAAAATAAGCCGGATAAAGGCGGCGAAGGGATTAATCTCAGCGTTAAAAAACTATGTGATTTCGTTTCAAAAATGGTCAAAAGCGCTATTGAATCTTACATTAAGCGAGACTTGAATCTAGCTCAGACAGTTATTCAGTCCGATGATGAGGCCGACAGGCAATACGCTTCTCTCATCGATGCTCTGGTGGAGTTTGATAAAAATCCGGAAGCCAGTTCCGAGTTTGCTATCTACACCACTCTAATCGTAAAATATTTAGAGAGAATCGGCGATCATGCGACGAATATAGCCGAGTGGGTCATTTACATCAACACTGGTTTTTATAAAGATGCGCAGTTGGTATAAAGGGGGTATTTATATGAAAGGCATCATTTTTTCCGTTGAGGATGACGTTGACATTTCCCGCATCATCAACGTTTCTCTGAGTAAGGCTGGTTATGAAGTGACTTCTTTTGAAAATGGGAAGGATTTTCAAGAGGCTTTCCTTCAGAAGCGGCCTGACATGGTTCTTTTGGATCTGATGCTTCCGGATGTTCAGGGCTTGGATATTCTTAAAAGTCTTCGCACTGACAGTCAGAACGATAAAATCCAAGTCATTATTATTTCCGCCAAAAGAATGCTTATGGATAAAGTCGATGGCTTAGATTTGGGCGCCGACGATTACATTGAGAAGCCGTTTGATATTCTGGAGCTTATATCGCGTGTTAACGCCAAGTTCCGCCGTATAAAGGGCGGTGGCTTTTATGCCTGTGGTAATCTTTCTATTGACCGTGACCGCCATCAGGTTCTTTTAAAAGGAAGCGATATTCAGCTGACCGATTCGGAATTCAGCCTTCTTTTTCTCCTTCTGAAGAATCAAGGCCAGGCGGTGACCCGTGAAGAAATTGCTGAAGAAGTTTATGAGGAGAAGGCAGTCGAGGAGTCAAGAGCCGTGGATATGCATATTGCAGCCATAAGAAGGAAACTCGGCGATGAGGAAGGAAAGATTATCAAAACTATCCGCAGCATAGGGTACAAAATAGGGGAATAAGAAAGTGCGTAAAAGACTTATTATCATCAATTCGCTGATTATTTTCTTTTCCTTGCTGACCGCTTTGGTTTGCTTTACTCTGTCTTTAAAAAAAGAAAATACCGTTAAGTCGGAAGGACAAATACGTGATTATCTTTCTATAAGCCAAACCAGCTTAAAGCAGAATTTAGCTTTTGAGGAGAAAAATCAGGCTATAAAGGATACAGCGGAAATGCTTAATGAGGCGGACAGCGCCATCCGCGTCACCGTCATTGACACTTCCGGCGCCGTTCTTTTTGATACCTCGAAAGAAGAAATCAGCGAAAATCATCTTCTGCGGCCCGAGATTCAAAACTTAGGGACTATATATTACAGGTACTCGGCTACTTTAGGAAAAAATATGATGTATTTAGCTGGCTTAGATGCCTCCTCTTCATACTATGTCCGCCTTTCGATGCCGCAATACGATATCAATAAGCTTGTCGATGATATGGTCTTATACGGCTCGCTGGCAACTCTAGGGATTTTCATCCTTTCCGTCCTCAGCGTTTACGGGCTGACCCGCAAGGCCTTTGCTCCGCTTAAGGAAGAAGCTGACCGCCTTTCTTATGCGGTTGGTTCGACTCCGGAAGAAAACCCGCATAAGGATGAGGCTGAGGTTATTTCGGATAATATTTCCAGGGCTTCCGACCTTATTCAGGCTAAGGTTAAGATGCTGACGGAAGAAAAGCAGAAGTCAGCATTTATTCTCGACACTTTAAAAGACGGCTTAGCAGTTTTTGATGCTGATCTGAATATTCTCATGATTAATCGGGCATTGAAGAATGTTTTTCATGAGAACCAGGAAGCCGCTTTGGAAGGACAGCCTTTTTCGCGCCTGACAGTTGATCAGAAGATTAATCAGGCTCTTCAGAAAGCCCAGTATGGGCAGGACAGCAGCTTCAGTTGGTCCTACGAAGAAGGAAAGTGCTATCTGGTTTCCTGCTATGCCATTAAAAAAGCTTGGTGTTCTAAAGAGGACAGGTACGGCGTCGGGCTTAATCTGGCTGATATCTCCGCTCAGCAGAACCTTGCGCTTTCGAAAAGAGACTTTTTTGCTAATGCATCTCATGAGCTGAAATCGCCTTTGACTTCAATCATCGGCTATGCCGAGCTTCTTCAGCAGGGTTTGATTGATGACCCCAAGGAAATGGCTGAGAGCGCCGAGCGCATCAAAGCAGAAGGCAAGAGAATGAATGAAATCATTATTCAGATGCTGGAACTTTCCCGCTTGGAGTCGGAAAACGTGAAGACTGCCTCCGATATCTCGCTTCTTTCTTCTGTACAGGAGGCTGGTGCCAGGCTTAAGGAAGAAAGCCAGAAAAGGCATATTAAAATGGAAATCGAAGGGGACGACTGGAACGTCAAAGTGGGGAAAGAAGATTTGGATTCGCTGTGCATGAACCTCATGGAGAATGCCGTCCGCTACAACCATGAAGGCGGAAGCGTCAAAGTGAAATTGGATAAAGATAAAAAGGAACTTGCTGTTTCCGATACCGGAATAGGCATTGCCAAAGAAGAGCAAGAGAGGATTTTCGAGCGCTTTTACCGAGTGGATAAGGCCAAATCCAAGAAACTTGGCGGCACGGGGCTCGGCCTTTCTATTGTCAAGCATATATGCCTTGATTATGGTCTGACCATTTCGATTGATTCTGAACTTGGACAGGGCTCGACTTTCTTAGTCAAATTCTGATTTAAGTTTATTAAGCTTATAGATTAAGCCCCTTTTAAAGGGGCTTTTTATGTAAGAATCATTTATTCTCTAAAAATTAACTTGCAGTGTAAGCAATTATGTATATAATCTCTATATCAGGCTTTCTGAGCCTAATAGAAAAAGAGGCTTTTATGGGGACGGAAGAAAAAAAAGAAGAGCTGGCTCGCGAGTTTGAATCTTTGGTCAGCTGCATTAAATGCCATGGTCCGACTGAAGAGCCGGCAAGGGTCTTTAAAGGACAGAGGGCCATTCTCATGATGCTTGTGCATCTTGACTATAAGCCTTTGGTTAAAGACATAGCAGAAAGCATGCACTTTGGGACGGCTCGGGCCGCTCTGGCTTTGAATGATCTGGAAAAGCAAGGAATGATTGTCCGGGAGGCCGATGCTGAAGATAAAAGAAAGACCCGCATTGCCTTAACCGAAAAGGGCAAGGCCTGGGGCGATAAAATGAAGAGCAATCTGGAGAATTTGATTTATGCCTACGTGCTTAAATACGGTGAGGATAGTTTCCATGCGATGATTAAGCTTGGCAGGGAATTCACTGCTTTTGCTCAGGATTATATGAAGACGGTAGGGAAAGAGGATGGATTATGCTGAAACTTTATAAATACTTTACAAAAAGGGACTGGCTTTCAGTCCTGATTATAATCGGCGTGACGGTTCTTCAGGTCTGGGCCACGATGACGCTGATTGATTATGTTAAAGACATTGTGGCTTCGATTATGTACTGCGATTACAAAGCTAATCCCTCGAAACTGGGAAATACATTTCCGACGGTCTTAGCCAGCTTGGGCGGATGGGAAGGCGTGGGGCAGATGAGCTTGGCCCAGCTGACGGCTTTGGGGCTTAGCCAAAGCCAGGCGGAAATTTTCCTCAAGGTCGCTAAGGCTTCATCCGGTGATATATGGTATAACGGCGGGATGATGATTCTCTTTGCGGCTTTGGTAATGTTGGCTCAGGCTTTTATCAGTGTCCTGGCTTCCGGTATCGGGGCCAATATTTCCCGCAGTCTTAGGACGCAGATTAATCAGAAGATTTCCTATATGTCCATTCAGGATATCAACCGTTTTTCCTCCTCTTCTTTGATTACGAGAACGACAAATGATATTCAGCAGTTCCAGTTTTTCACGGTCTTGAGCCTCCGAATGTTTTTCTCAGCCCCAATTACGGCTATTTGGGCGATATGCAAGATTCAGGCTGTCTCGGGGGAACTCACTTTGGTTTCGGCAGCCGGAATCGTCGTTTTGATTATTGGCCTGATTATCTTGGTGACTGTCGTAATGCCTAAGTTTAAAATCACTCAGTCTTTGCTGGATAGGGTCAACGGGCTGACCAGCGAAAACCTCAATGGCATCCGCGTCGTCCGCGCTTATAACGCAGAGACCTATCAGGAAGAAAAGTTCGATAAGGCGAATACCAAGCTAACTGATACGCAGCTTTTCACCGGGCGCCTGCTGGCTTTGGTAAGCCCGCTGATTGACATTATCATGAATGGTATTACTTTAGGCATTTACTGGGTTGGGTCGGTTCTGATTAACCGCGGGACGATAGACTACGCTACTGTCACTTCATTTATGATGCTTTCCACTCAGATCATCATGTCTTTTATGATGCTGATGCTGATGTTCATTATGCTGCCGAGAGCTTCGGTTTCCGCAAAGCGTATTCTGGAGGTTCTCAATACAAAAGAGAAAGTCCTGGACCCGGAAAAAGAAGATAGGCTGATTGATCAGGGAACCCTGGAATTTAAAGATGTCGCTTTCCGCTATCCTGGAGCTGATAAAAATGTCATTGAGCATATTTCCTTCAAAGCGGAAAAAGGCCAGACGATTGCTTTTATCGGCTCGACCGGCTCAGGCAAGTCCACGCTGGTAAACCTTGTCACACGCTTTTACGATGCCACGGAAGGGGCAGTCTTGATTGATGGGGTCAACGTTAAGAACGTTAAGCAGAAGACTCTGAGAAGCCTGATAGGCTTTGTACCTCAAAAAGGCGTCCTTTTTTCCGGAACGGTGAAGTCCAATATTGCCTTTGGCAAAGAGGATATCAGCGAGGAAAAAATCGAAAAAGCCGCACAAGTTGCCTGTGCTGATGAATTCATAGAAAAGATGGACGGCAAGTATGAAGCCCATATCGGCCAGGGCGGCAATAATGTCTCCGGCGGTCAGCGTCAGAGGCTTTGCATTGCCAGGGCTGTGGCTTTTGATCCGGAGTTCTTGGTCTTTGACGATTCCTTTTCGGCCTTGGATTACAAGACTGATCGGAAAGTAAGGACGAATCTGGCGAAAGAAGCTAAGCCGGCTACCAAACTTATCGTGGCCCAGCGCATCGGTACGATTATGGACGCTGATAAAATCGTGGTTCTCTCCCAAGGGGAGATGGTTGGCTATGGCACCCATAAAGAACTTCTGCAGAACTGTCAGATTTATTGGGAAATTGCTTTATCGCAGCTTTCCAAGGAGGAATTAGGCTTATGAGTGAAGAAAGAAAACCGCGCCGTCGAGGCGGGATGATGAGCGGACCGAAGCTTTCTAAAGCCGATATGGAAAAGCGGCTTAAGGAAATGGCCCCTTCGATGAAAAAGCACTTTGTCTGGATGCTGTTTGCTGCTTTATTCTTGTTGGGTTCAGTCCTCCTTTCGATTTTTGCCCCTCAGGAGCTGAAAAGTCTGACTAATGAGATTGCCGAGCATTTTGCGACAAAGGATATCGACCTCGGCATCATTCAGAAGTACGCTTTCATCCTGATGGCCATGTATGGGGGAAATGCTGTATTAAGTTATTTAGCTTCCTTTATCATGACTACAGTCTCCCAGCGTTATTCCCAAGAGCTGAGAAGGCAGATTATGGTCAAAATAAACAAGATGCCTTTAAGTTATTTCGATAAGCATCAGTACGGCGATGTTCTTTCCATTCTCACTAATGATGTGGATACGATTGGTCAGTCTTTGGAAAATTCCATCAGTATGCTTATTCAGTCGGCTTTTATGCTGACTGGGACTTTAATTGCGATGTTTGCCACTTCTTGGCAGATGGCTCTGGCGGCTTTGATTTCTTTGCCCCTGATGATTGTCATTTTGACTTTGATCATGAAAGTGGCGATGCCGCAGTTTAAAAAGAGGCAGGAGCTTTTGGGCGATTTGGAAGGCACAGTCGAAGAGAATTATTCCGGACAGCTGATTATCAAGGCTTTCGGGGCGGAAGAAAGAATGAACCGGGTCTTTGAAGAGAAGAACGGCAAGCTTTCAAAGACTCTGTTCCTTTCCGAGTTTTACGGCGGGCTGATGATGCCTATGATGAACTTCATCTCCTATTTTGCCTATGCGGCGGTCTGCGTGACCGGGGGATTGCTTTTAGTTAACGGCGTCGGCGGGATTTCTTATGGGACGATTACGGCCTTCTTAGTCTATGTCCAGCTGTTTCAGTCTCCTTTAAGCCAGATTTCGCAGGCTATAAACTCTCTTCAGTCTGGCTTAGCGGCTTCCGGGCGCGTCTTTGCTTTCTTGGGCGAGGAGGAAATAACTAAGGAAGACGATAAGAAGTTTATCTTCCTTGATGAGCAGGGACATGAAGAAGTTAAAGGGCAGATTGAATTCAAAAACGTCGGATTTTCTTATGAGCCGACGCGGAAGATTATTCATGATTTTTCCGCCAGCATTAAGCCTGGCTCGAAGATTGCTATCGTGGGTCCGACCGGAGCGGGCAAAACGACCATGGTTAATCTCCTGATGCGCTTTTATGAAGCTCAGGAAGGCGATATTTCCATTGACGGGGTCTCAATTAAGAATATGAAAAGAGAAGAAATCCACGATATTTTCGGCATGGTGTTACAAGACACATGGGTGTTTAATGGGACCATAAGGGAGAACCTGGCTTACAATACTCCGCAGGTGAGCGATGAGCAGATTAATGAAGTGCTGAAAAAGGTCGATTTGGATCATTATATTTCAACTCTTCCTAACGGCCTGGATTACGTCATCACCGACGGGGCTTCTATCTCCGCCGGGGAAAGGCAGCTGCTGACCATTGCCAGGGCTATGATCCGCAAGGCACCGCTTTTGATTTTGGATGAGGCTACTTCCAATGTCGATACCCGCACAGAGGAGAGAATTCAGAAAGCGATGGATGCTCTGACGGAAGGACGGACTTCTTTCATCATCGCTCATCGTCTTTCGACTATACGCAACGCGGATCTGATTCTGGTTATGAAAGACGGCGGCATCGTTGAGCAGGGAAACCACGACGAACTGATGAAGTTCAATGGCTTTTACGCTTCGCTTTACAATTCCCAGTTTGCCTTCGAATAAAGAAACGGGTTACTGTAAAAAACAGAAGGCCCAGGAGTTTTGGATTCCTGAGCTTTTCTTTTGCTTTCAGTAGGCTTTTAGTCCTTTAAAGGCCTTCTTTTTTAATTAGATGCGGTTTTTTTGAAAGAAAAAGTCAGAAATAATGAGAGATTTCTTGAATAGATATACTTATAAGTGTTATATTTTCTGTGGTGAAAAATTCGTTTTTCAAAGATAGGAGCAGTTTATCATGGGAAGAGCATATGAAGTCAGAAAGGCCTCGATGGCCGCAACCGGCAAAGCCAAATCAGCTTTGTACATGAAGGCGTCGAAGGAAATTTACATGGCGGCGAAGTCTGGTGCCGCCGATCCTAAGGATAACTTAGCCTTAAGAGCCGCCATTGAAAAGTTCAAGGGCCAGTCGATTCCGCGTGACGTCATCGAAAGAGCTATCGAAAAGGCTCATGGCGCCGGCGCTCAGGATTTGGTCGCAGCGACTTATGAAGGCTTTGGGCCGGGCAATTCGATGATTATCGTGGAAACTCTTTCGGATAATGCCAAGCGCGCTTATTCGGATGTCCGTGCGGTTTTTTCTCATAAAGGCGGAAAAATCGGCAATGCCGGCGCGGTCATGTATAATTTCAACCGCTTAGGCGAAATTGATTTTAACGGCAAGGATGTCGATTCAATTACCGACGCTTTGATTATGGGCGACGTCGATGTCAAGGAAATCAAGGCTTTGGAAGACGGCGTTATCTCGGTTATCGTCAATCCGGCTGATATGCATAAGGCCGAAGATATTCTTCACGGCGCCGGGATTGCTGATTTCCTGACTGATGAGGTCACTCTCATTGCTGATCAGCAGGTAACCTTAGAGGGCGAAGATGCAGAGAAGTATCAGAACTTCATCGATGCTTTAAATGACATCGAGGATGTCCAGAACATCTACACCAACGTCAATCTCTAAACTGGGTTAGCGTAACTTTATTTCTTAAGCGCCTCTTATATGAGGCGCTTTTTTTTGACTTTTTCTGCATCAGCCTAGGGAGAAAGCGGGTATGGTGATAAAATATAGGTGCTTGGAGGCCATAAGCATGGAAAATGCTCTTCTTATCGCTGCTCTTATCGTCAGTGCTATCGGCCTTATCCTGCTTGGGGTGTGTGTCTTTTTGCTGATTAAAAACCGCAGCCAGAGCCGACCTGAGGCAGATTATATTAAAACAATGACGGAGCTTAAGGCCCAGGTGGATTCCCTTAAGGAGACTTTGCCTCTGCAGATTCAGAGTATTACATCAAAGTCTTTTCAAGACTTGCAGGCTTCTTCTAATCAGTCTTTGAATGGCTTCCAGACTTCAGTTTCGACTTTGATCAGCACGAATATGGATTCTATTAATATGAAGATTGATGCTCAGATGAAGGCTATCGATGATAAGGTTAACCAATCTCTGAGCGAAGGCTTTAAGGGCACGGCCGATTCTATGGCTAACCTGCAGAAAGAACTCGGCATCGTCCAGGAAGCGCAGAAAAACCTAACCAGCCTGGAAACGGATATCGACTCGCTGAATAAGATTCTCTCCAACAACCAGCAGAAAGGGAAATACGGTGAATTCCAGTTGGAACTTATCCTCTCTAATATGTTTGGGGAAACCAAAGGCCGTCTTTATGATACGCAGTACGAATTAGGCCGAAGCTATGACGGATCCATTTTAAAGCCGGATGCCGTTGTTTTCTTGGATGGAGCCAAGCATCATCAGATTGTCTGCATCGATTCTAAGTTCTCCCTGACGGGCTATGAAGATCTGTTTGATCCTTCGAAATCTTTGAGCGAAAGCGAGAAGGCGGTTTCTTTGTCTTCTTTTAAAACTGCTTTGAAAAAGAGAGTCGATGAGACAGGCAAATACGTTATCAGAGGCACGACTCTTTCTAACTCTATCATGTTTATTCCTAATGACGGCGTCTTCGCCTTTATTGAAAACGCCATGCCGGAAATCATTGATTACGCCCATTCTCGGAGCGTCGTTCTGACTTCGCCTTCGTTTCTCCAGCCTTTGCTGGCTTCTTTCCGAGTGATTCAGCTTGATTTTGCCAAGAGCGAGAACTTAGAAAAAATCGATGCTTCCCTTAATTCTTTAGGCAAGGAGTTTGAGCGGTTTGTACCTCGCTGGGAAAAACTTAACGGTTCGATCCAGAAACTGACGGAAGGTTCAAGAGATCTGGATACGACGGTGAGCAAAATTAATAGAAAGTTCTCCGATATCAGTTCTAATAATCTGTCGGCTGAAGAAATGGAAGGCGGGGAGCCTGCTGAAGAAGTTTCAGCTGGAGAGGAACAGCAAAGATGAAGGGCGTAGCTTTTGACTTTGACGGGACTTTAATCGATTCTTTTCCCTTGATTAATTATGCTTATAAAGTCATTTTCGGTAAGTATGGGATTCACCTGGACGATCAGACGGTCCATGAACTTTTCGGCCCTTCAGAATACGGAGCTTTTAAAAAGGCTCTGGGCCCGATTCAAGGAAGAATGGCCTTCCAGGAATACTTGGAACTATACCGCAAGGTTCATGCTCAATACGTAAAGCCTATGGATAAAGAATTGATACAGCTGATTAAGAACATTAAGGATGCTGGCTTTTTGGTTTTCCTGGTGACGGGAAGAAGCCCGGAATCTAAGGCCATATCGATGGAAGTCTTAGGCTTGAATGGACTTTTTGATGCTGAATACTGCGGTTCGGAACTCGGAGTGAACAAGGCCGAGTCTTTTAAGAAATTGGAGAAGGACTTCAGTCTGAAACGCAGCGATTTCATCTATGTCGGCGATTCAAAAAGAGATGTCAAATCCTGCCAAGAAGCTCATATACGCCTCATATCTGTGACTTATTATCGGACAACGCCGGCTCCGGTCCTTTATGAGCAGAACCCGGGGATGGTGGTGGAGACCATTCAGGGCCTGAAAGACAAACTCGGGGAAATCCTGCAGCTTAAGCTATGAAAACCGTTGCCTTTGATTTTGATGGGACCATCGTGGATTCCTATCCTTTGATTATCGAAGCCTTTTTGGAAGTCTTCAGGGATGAAGGCGTTAAAGATGTGAGCGAAAAAACTTTGGATCCTTATTGGGACCTAATGAGCTGGGAAGCCTTTTGGCGGCTTTTGGCAAGCAAGAGGGCATTAAAGCCCACCAAAGATATCTGGAGCTTTATGAAAGAAGGCATGCAGAACTGCTGCCGCCGCCTGACGAGAGGATTTTGGGACTGATTAAGGAACTGAAGCAGAAAGGCGTCAGGGTTATTCTTATTTCTGGGCGCGATAAAGAGACCACGGATATCTCTCTGCGCTTTTTCCATCTTGACGGCCTTTTTGAAAAGATGTACCTGGGTTCGGTCAAAGGAGTAAACAAGCCCGAATCAATCCTTAAAGCCCAGGAAGATTTCCATATTCAGCCTCAGGACATGATTTACATAGGGGATACTTGCTCGGACATCAAATCATGCAAGGCCGCCGGAATCGATATCATCTCTGTCAATTACTACAAGACTGAAGATCTGGCCAAGCTGAAAGAAGGCAATCCCGGGCAGGTTTTGACGGACATCGGAGAATTAAAGCCTTTTCTTTTTGCTAAGCTTGGCATTAAAGATTGAATGCTCAGGTTTTCCTCTTTTGTCTTATATATGAACTTTGAGGATATTTTAACCAGTTTCTCATTGACTTAAAACTTAATACTTAGTATTATTAATAACGGCTAAATTGCAAACTTGACCCCGGTAGGTTAACAATTTGCTTGATTGAAAGGAACTTTACAAAATGCAACGTCAGACTACGTTAGCTAAAAAAGCTGAAATCCAGCGCAAATGGTATATCATTGATGCCGCTGGTAAACCTCTCGGTCGTTTAGCCTCCGAGGTCGCCTTTATTCTTATGGGCAAAGATAAGCCCACCTACACTCCGACAATTGATGGCGGAGACAATGTTATCATCATCAACGCCTCTAAGGTCGTTCTGACTGGTAACAAGATGAAAGACAAGATGTACTACAACACTTCCGGCTCTTACCATGGTCTTCGCACCAGAAGCGCCGAAGTCATGCTGAAGGATTATCCGATCGAACTCGTTGAGAGAACGGTCAAGGGTATGCTTCCGAAAGGACCTTTAGGCAAGAAGATGGGCATGAAGCTTTATGTCTTCAAAGATGAGAAGCATGACAAGGAAGCTCAGAAGCCCGAAGTCAGAGAGCTTAAGTACTTAGGAGGAAACAAGTAAAATGGCAGAACAGAAACAGAAAGCTTCGGTCTATTACGGGACCGGACGCAGAAAATCTTCCGTCGCCAGAGTCTATGTCACTCCGGGCACCGGCAAGATCGTCGTCAATGGCAAGGACGTTAAGGATTATTTCCCGTACGACACCAATGTCATCATCGTCAACGAGCCGTTTGTCACCACTGACAATGTCGGCAAGTTCGATGTTAAGGCGTTTGTCTTAGGCGGTGGGTTCTCCGGCCAGTCCGAAGCCGTCCGTCTGGGCATCACCCGCGCTTTGCTCGAAGTCACTTCCGAATATCGTCCTGCGCTCAAGGCCGCCGGCTTCATCACCGTCGACTCCCGCAAGAAGGAAAGAAAGAAGTACGGACTCAAGGCTGCTCGTCGCGCTCCGCAGTTCTCCAAGCGTTAATCGCCTGTATCTGCGCTGTCCGTCTGCAAGTCAATTAAAAACCGCCTTTTCCAGAAGGCGGTTTTTTTGTGGCTTCGAAGTTCTGATTTCAGCAGCTTTTATGATCGGCTGAAGAATTTAACTAAGCCCTTATCCGATTTATAAGGTCTTTCGCCCTGAATCAGAGGCAAGGCGTAATTAAAGAAGACCTCGCTGACATCCGCTTCTTCTTTATTCAAGAAGAGATCAGGCATGTATTTAATCTTTCCGGCGACATTTTCAACGGGAGTTAAGCCGTAGCCAACTAAGTAGGGCTTGATGGAGGTTCTGACAATGGTGACCATAAAGCCCGTCAATTCCTTAACCACGTTGTTCACTGCTTCTCGTCCGACTTGTACGGCTTCATCGATGTCGGTTTTGGAAGCCAGATGCGCGGCGGCGCGCTGGGGCAGATTAAGCTCGATGGAACGTGTTTTGATGCCGGTCTCCGCGAAAAGGGAAGAAAGGTAAGCGGCTACGCCGCCCAGCTGGAGATGCCCGAAGGCGTCTTTCTTGCCGCTTTCGGCGATGAAGGCCCCATACTTATCTTTGATGCCTTCGGAGACGGCGACAAAGCATCTTTCCTTGCGGGCGTAGACTTTCTGAGCGTCACGGACAAATTTTTCCCTGGAGAAAGGAACTTCTGGTACATAAATAAGATCTGGCCCATAGCCGGTCAGGCGAGCTAAAGAAGAGGCCGCCGTAAGCCAGCCGGTATCCCGACCCATGATTTCTACGATATTGATACGCCCCTGCGGATAGCAGGAAGCATCGCAGGCGACTTCCGAAAAGACGGTGGCGATATATTTGGCCGCGGAGCCATAGCCTGGAGTGTGGTCGGTGACTTCCAGATCGTTGTCGATGGTCTTGGGGATGCCGAGAACAAAGCATTCAAAGCCGACTTTTTTAAAGTATTTGGAAAGCTTATCAACCGTGTCCATGGAATCGTTGCCGCCGTTATATAGAAAGTAGCGGATGTTGTTCTTTTGGAAAACGTCTTTGATCTTTTCAAATTCGGATGCGTCTTTTTCAAAGTCGGCCAGCTGATGGCGGCAGGAGCCGAAAGCGGCCCCGGGGGTCTGCAAAAGCAGGCTCAGTTCCGTCATTTCCTCATGAGTCAAAGTGTTTATTTGGCCATCGATTATGCCTTGGATGCCGTTATCAGCCACATAAACCGAGCCGATTTTTTCTTCGTGGCTGGCCTGATCGATGACGCCGTAGGCGGAGGAGTTGATGACTGAAGAAGGACCGCCGGACTGAGCGTAAAGCAGATTGCCTTTTAAGGACATAGTTTAGTTTCCTTTCTAAGTTTTTTCGGATGAAAAGCGCTTCTTAATTAAAGAACTGATTTTATCAGCGGCTAATCTAGTTAGGCAGCCGAAGGAATAATTGTAGACGATGGAGACGGCCATGGAGCCGAGGAAAGCCAAGGCTCCGGAAGCAAGGCAGATGAGGAAGATATGCTGATAGGTGAAATTGAAATAGATGTAGGCAAAATAATTGTAGCGGAAAAAGCGGCGGAACAGGATATTGTCAGTGACAATGTAGATTAAAAAGCCGAATTGTGCGAAGAAGTTAACGGCGCGCGAATGGTATTCCTTTTTGCTGAACAGGCTGATAAGGCCATAAGAAATGCCTATGATAAACGGATTGACATAGCTGCAGCCTTCCATAATGCGGGAAGAGAAGTATTTGAACGAAAGGCCGAAGATGATTTTAAAGAGAATGAAAATAAAGCAGAAGACAAAACTGACCAGCAATAAAATCCAAGACCGGGAAACGCTTAAATAATCGCCGGCGTATTTCTTCAGGTAGGCGACGATAAAATAAAGGCAGAAGAAGCCGGTCAGCTGATTATAAAAAAGCGTCTCTTCGGGGACGAAAAAATCAATGATGCTATATATGACGAAAAGGGTAAGGCTTAAGCCCCAAAGCTGCTTTTTAGAGGCGCTTTTAACTAAGATGTGCAGATAAGGATGCAGAAGATAGAAAATAAGGTAAGCGGTAATGAAATACTGGCTATTTAAGATAGTTGGGAAAAAGGAAGCCAGGATGTCCTGATTAGTTGGCTTATATCCGGAAAGCCAGACGATTAAAAGGCAGAGAACTGAGACTAAGAAGTTATCGAAAAGCAGGCGGAAGACTTTCTTAACATTAAGATGGTCAGAATCAACGAGAAAATAAGCGGAAATCATGATGAAAAGGGCATCGCCGATTTGCCCTCCATAGCGGATGAAGACCAAGCCGATGATTTCTGGGTTGAAAGAGGCAATATTTAAGCCGAGGGCCACTTCTGGATATGGGAAATAGAAAATTTCAAAATAGGGCAATATATGAGAATAGACAATTAAAAAGACAGCGATGAGCCGGAGAACTTCTAAGCTGGAATTCCTCTGTGCCAGGCCTTTATTGGGCACGGCGACGGAAACTGCGTTTTCATTCATATTTTTTTCATCTTTATTTTACTCTTTCACCCTAGCTATTGCCACAGCAGGTAATCTTATTCGTGCCTCTTTTCAAAGCTTTTTTCATAAAAGTTCTGTTGTTTTATTGACAATAGCCTTCTATCTAGTTAAGATAATTAAGCGCGGTTTGAATGGGTCTTTAGCTCAGTTGGTTAGAGCGCGCCCCTGATAAGGACGAGGTCACAAGTCCGAGCCTTGTAAGACCCACCATCTAAAACGCTTTAAAGCCCTGGATTGATTAATCTGGGGCTTTTTTATTTTTTGACATTCTTAATCAGCCGTCTGGTGATTTTCTCCTGGATAATAATCATGCTTTTGAAGTAAGGGAAGGAGAAGAGAAAAAGAACAGGGGTAGCGGTGTCGCCCGCGAAGGCAAAAGCGGAGAAGAGAAAGCTTTTTATATATAGTTTTTTGTCTGCAATCAGGCTTTAAGGGATTTTCCTTTCGGCCAGAGCCGAAACGGATAAGTAATGGTAACTTTTTATAGCAAGAAAGGCAAACAAGAGAATCTTATTGATGAATTCACCATTCTGAATGTGGGATGCGAATATGAAAAACCGAAGAACTGATGAATTTATATAACTTTGGAAGCATTTAAAAAAGCCCTGCGTTTGCGGGGCTTTTAGTCTGATGTCTTTATTGTGACAGCTTTTTAAGACTGGAAGGGAAGCCGAACATCGAGAAAAAAGCCGTGAGAGCAAAGGAAAGCAGGAAGAAGCCGACGGCTAAAAGGAAAACCATAGCGGCTAAGATGACCTTGAGGATAATGAAGGCGATAAGGCCATCGGCGCCGTCCCCTAAATTGAAGATGACTGCCGGGGCTTTTACGATTCCGTTTAAAGAAGTGTCGAAGAAAAAGTCGCTGATCCAAGTATTATCTGCAATTAAGACAAAAAAGACCGAAAAGAAAGCGTAGCCTATCAGCAGGCTGAGGAAAAGAACTAAGGCGATATAGGAAGCCTGAGGGTTAACTGCGTTTAGGAAAAAAGAGAGAAGAGAAATAATTATCGAAGCGAGCCCGGCAAAAATACTCCAGCCGAAGGCTTTGCGCTTCTTGGCTTGTCTGGCTAACTTGGCTTCTAAGAGTTCCTTTTCTTTTGCTTCTTCCAGTTTTTTCTGGTTGGTCTTAAAGCAATCCGGGCAGATTAACTGGCTGTTTCCATCAGCACTGGGGTTGGTTCCGAATTTGACCTCCGTGACTTCATGGTGGCGTCCGTGGCCTGAACTATAGACTTTCGTAACCTGCGTCTTGTAGTATTTTGTCTCTCCTTGCAGGATATCTTTTTGACAGATGCTGCATTTGCCGATGACGCTAGGATGAGTTTCCTCCTGAATGGCTTCCGTAGCTTTCTCTTCTTTTACGGGGGTAAGGGGAGAAGCTTCATTTGTGATCATATTTCCCATAAGCTCATCGAGGCTGATTTTAAAAATGCCTGCCATTTTCTTAATGGTTTCTAAAGAAGGCTCGACTTCATCGTTTTCCCACCTAGATATTGCCTGCGGCGTAACGAAAAGCTGATTGGCGAGGTCTTTCTGGGAAAGAGAGTTGGCTTCGCGGTTCTTGCGGATGTTCTGTCCTATCGATGCTTCCATAATTGTATGTTGGCTTCCTTTCGCTTTCATTAAACAACTTGTTGAGAGACCATACTATCAACAAAAGTGTGATTTTCCTCAACATAATGTTGAGTTGGCCGTACTAAATCAGCTATTTTTATTTATACATTAATTTTATTCCTTTTTAATCTGACTTCATATTGTCAGTTTTAATATTTGTTATTGGCTTTCCTTAGAAAGAAGCGGAAAAGGAAAGGCGGGTTTACCACGCTTCCTTTTTTATCTCAGCGGAAAATTATTAAAAGATTAAACAAACATTGCTTTTATGCGATAGCATTTGTTTAAGCTTTAGGCCTCTTGCTCCTTGGAAAGCCCGTTTCCTTTCTAAAGCCACCTTGAAAAACAAGCATAAATTCTAGACTTTGGGCTTTTATTAGGAGCTGAGAGGACACTGAAAGAGGTATAATTTGTTTTATTTTTAGCGCCATTACTAATTTTCTTTTAAATGTAAGCGGCATTTTCAGACCGATTTAAAGATGAGGAAATTGTGCTAAGATAACTGCGGAAAGCGAGTTAAATCATGGATAAATTCAGAGTCATCGAAGTCAAGGAAAGCGTCTTGGCGGATAACGACAAGACGGCTGCTTCCGTCCGGGAAGAGATGAGAAAGAAGCAAGTCTTTCTCATTAACCTTATGTCTTCGCCGGGAAGCGGGAAGACCACTTTGCTGGTCAGCCTGCTTAACCTTTTAAAGAACAAACTGAGAATTGGCGTCATGGAAGCTGATATTGATGCGACCGTGGATGCTCAGACCATTGAAAAGAAAACAGGGGTGAAGACTATTCAGCTCCATACCTGCGGGGAATGCCACATGGACGCCAAGATGACCAAAGAAGGGTTGGAAGGCTTCGGTGTAGATGGATTAGACTTGGTGATTATCGAAAATGTCGGTAATTTGGTTTGCCCGGCTGAATTCGATGTCGGAGCTAACCTGAAGATGACTATCCTTTCGGTTCCCGAGGGGGATGATAAGCCACTGAAGTATCCGCTGATGTTTACGGTCTCCAACTGCTTCGTCTTTTCTAAAATCGATGCGGCCAGTTATTTCGATTTCGATGTGAAGAAAGCTGAAGAGAGAATTCTGAAGCTGAATAAGAATGCGGTCTTCTTCCCGCTCAGCGCGAAAACTGGGGAAGGGATGCAGGCCTTAGCTGATTATGTTTATGCTCAGGTTATGGACGCTAAGAAAAATTAGAAAGAAAGAGAGATATAAATTATGTCCGATGAAAAATTGAGAACGGAAGATCAGCATTTTGCCGAAGCTAAATACGCTTCAGGCCCTAAGAAGAATTCGCTTCCTGAAGGCGAAGTGGCCCGCAAATGGATTTTGAAGGCCTGCAATCACATTCAGGATCTGCCTGGCGTCCACGTCATTGCGGGAGATCCGGAGTACAACGCTCTGGCTTCCTGCATTTCTGATGATGAATGCAAGGTTGTTCTGAAAATGAAGCTGATGCAGCATTACACTTTTGATGAGCTGCAGAAGAAAACGAAGTTCGAGCCCGAGCAGCTGAAGGGCATGCTTAAGCATATGGCTTATGTTGGCCTTCTTTCTTTTGACCCGACGGATCCGGAAGTGGCTCTGGGCAAGGACGGGAAGAAACAGGCAGGCTATTGGTATACCATTTTTGTTCCTGGCATTTTGGAGGCGATGGTCAACAATGTGGAGAATGTCGAGAAGCATCCTATTATTGCTCAGGCTTTCTCCGAATATACGATCAAGAGAATCATTCCGCTGGCTGGCAATCTGCCTAACGCCCATGGCGTCATGCGCGTCGTGCCTATTCAGTCGGCTATCAAAGATGATCCTAAGCATACCGAATCGGAAGAGATTTCCCATTATGTCGATACGGCAACGGATATTTCCGTGGCTTCCTGCTCTTGCCGTGTCTCGCGCCGTCTGATGAACGAAGGCTGCGGACACCTCGAACAGGATATGTGCCTGCAGTTTAACGAAGCGGCCCGCGACTTTATCGAAACGGGACGCGCCAGAAGAATCAGCAAGGAAGAGGCTTATAGCATCATTAAGAAGGCCGAGGACAACGGCTTGATGCATGAGACTCCGAATATCGACGGAGAAGGCAGGACTCACGCTTTATGCAACTGCTGTGGCTGCTCTTGCTTCTCTTTGAGAACCGGCGAGTATTTCCATACTTCGACTTTGGTCCGCAGCAACTATATTTCTCATGTCGATGCTTCAAAGTGCGTCGCCTGCGGCGAATGCGTCGAAGTCTGCCCGATGAATGCTCTGCGCTTAGGCGAGAGGCTGGAAAATAAGAATCCAATTATGGTCGAGGTTCCTCAATCGGCTTACGACTATAAGTGGGGACCGGACAAATGGAATCCTAACTTCCGCTTTAACCGCACATTGGTCATGAACGAAGTCGGCACGGCGCCCTGCAAGGTCGCCTGCCCGGCTCATATCGCTATTGAAGGCTATATTGAATTGGCCAAAGAAGGCCGCTATGAAGAAGCTCTGGAACTGATTAAGAAGAAGAATCCGTTCCCGGCTGTCTGCGGCCGTGTCTGCAACAAAAAATGCGAGGATGCCTGCACCCGCGGGACTTTAGCCGATAAACTGCCGGTCTCCATCGATGAAATCAAAAAGTTTGTTGCGGAGCTGGATATGAATAAAGAGAAGCGCCCGCTGCCGAAGATTGCCCATCCTGAATATGCTGACCATAAGATGGCTGTTATCGGAGCTGGCCCTGCCGGCCTTTCCTGCGCTTATTATCTGGCAGTGATGGGCTATAAGGTCACGGTCTTTGAAAAAGAGAAAATGCTGGGTGGCATGCTGACTTTAGGCATTCCGTCTTTCCGCTTGGAAAAGGATGTCGTCAACGCTGAAATCGATGTTCTTAAAGATCTTGGCGTGGTGTTCAAAACCGGCGTGGAAGTCGGCAAGGATACGACGATTGCCGATTTAAGAAAAGAAGGCTATGAAGCCTTCTATGTCGCTATCGGCGCTCAGGGCGGACGCAAGCTAATGGTCCCGGGCGAGGAAGCGGAAAACGTTATTTCCGGCGTTGATTTCCTCCGTCAGGTTAACTTAGGCACGGCGAAGAAACTGGGCGGGCATGTCCTGATTATGGGCGGCGGGAACGTCGCTATCGATGTAGCCCGTACTGCTGTGCGCTACGGAGCTGAAAAAGTCGATCTTTATTGTCTGGAAACGCCTGATATCATGACGGCGGCGAAAGACGAGATTGCGGAAGCCGAAAAAGAAGGCGTCACTATCAATAACGGCTGGGGCGTCAAAGAGTTCCATGCCATCGATGGGAAACTGAGCGAAGTCGTCTTGAAGAAGTGCACTGCGGTCTTTGATAAGGACCACAAGTTCAATCCGGCTTACGATGAGGCAAACCTTCTTACAGTTCCTTGCGATTATTTCTTGGCCGCTATCGGCCAGTCGTTTGAATGGGGACATCTGCTGGACGGAACCCAAGCGGTCGTCAGCCACGGCCGTTTGGAAGCCGATCCTCTGACTTATCAGACCGGCGAAAAGGATATCTTCGTCGGCGGCGACTGCTACCATGGTGCCAGATTTGCTATCGATGCGATTGCCACTGGACATGAAGGGGCCGAATCTATGCACCGTTATGTCCATAAGGGCCAGTCTTTGATTATCGGCCGCGTCCAGAACCCTTATTTAGCTAAATACGCTTTGGATAAGGATAACGCCATCGTCGAAGGCTGGGATAATACTCCGCGTCAGGAAGCTGAGCATCAGGCGGTTAAGAATCCTATGGAAGATGACCGCAAGGTCTTCTCTGAAGAACAGCTGAAGAAAGAATGCGCGCGCTGCTTAAAGTGCGGGCGGACGTTTGTCGATGAGACCATGTGCGTTGGCTGCGGCCTCTGCACAACCCGCTGCAAGTTCGATGCCATCCATTTGGAAAGAAGATTCGATGCCAAAGGCACGACTTATAAGAATCTTTCCAAATCTTCGATTCCGCATATTCTGACTCGCAACCTGAAGATAGTCTTCACCGGCAAGGGCAAGAAGAAGTTCATTGCCAAAGATGCGATAGGCAAGACTGAAGGCGGCAAAAAAGAGACCATTGAGTAAAGATGCACGAAATGGGAATTGTCTTCTCTTTGATGGATACGCTGCGCTCCGTCATGAAAGAAAACGGTGTGAGTAAGCTTAAGTCCGTCACCTTGGAAGTGGGGGAAGCGAGCCTCATCGTGCCGCGCTTCATGGCGGACTGCTGGGATGCCGCCAGGCAGAAAACAGAATTTAAGTCCACGGAGCTGAAGATGGATATCGTTAAGGCCGAAGGCCGCTGCAGCAAGTGCGGCAAAGCCTTCTTCATTGCCGAGAATAACCGCATCTGTCCGCATTGCGGGGCTGAAAATGATTTCGTCACCATCAGCGGCATGGACTTGAATATCAAAGAAATCGAAGCCTGCTGATTTAAAAGCTTCGTTATCTTAGAAAAAGATTAAAAAAGGAAACCCGCCGTAAAGAGGATTTCCTTTTTTTATAGCTTATTTCAGTTTCTCGATGATGCTTCTGGCAACATAGACGCCGTTGGCTCCAGCCTGGGCTAAGCCGCGGGTGATGCCCGCTCCATCCCCGCCGACATAGAGATTCTTAATGGAAGTCTCAAAGTGAGAATCGCATTTTATCTGGTCGGAGTAAAATTTGGCTTCGACTCCGTAAAGAAGGGTGTGATCATTAGCGATGCCAGGAGTCACGTTGTCCAGAGCCTGAATCATTTCAATGATCGAGCGCATGGTCTTATAAGGAAGGACGACGCCGAGATCGCCTGGGACGGCCTCTAAAAGCGTCGGGTGAACAAAGCCCTCTTCGATGCGCTTCGCAGTTGAGCGGCGGCCGTTAATCAGATCGCCGTATTTCTGGACAATGACGGTTCCGCCGGAAAGTTTGTTGGCTAAAGCGGAAATATCTCTGGCATATTCGTTAGAGTCTTTAAAAGGCTCGGAGAATTCGTGAGAGACCAGCAAGGCGAAATTGGTGTTTTCGCTGCCGAGTTTAGGATCGGTATAAGAATGGCCATTGCAGACGATGACCCCGTTGTTGTTCTCGATGACAACGTGGCCGGAAGGATTGGAGCAGAAAGTGCGCACCCTGGTTCCTTCCTTGGAGTTGTAGATGAATTTTCCTTCGTAAAGGTTAGTGTTGATTTCGTCCATGACGATATTGTTGGTTTCGACTCGAACGCCGATATCCACGCGGTTATTGCTGACCGGGACGCCATATTTCTTCATGGTCGAAGAAAGCCAGTCGGCCCCAGGCCGACCCACGGAAAGGAAAACTGATTTTGCGTATATTTTCTCATTGTCTTTTCCGCCGATGACGCCTTTGACGTTACCGTCTTCGACAATGACATCGCTGACGTCAAAAGAGAAGCGCATTTCGACGTGGGGTTTAAGGTCTTCGTAAATGGCTTTAAGAATCTGGAGGTTGACTTCGGTTCCGAGGTGGCGGACTCGGCTTCTTAAAAGCAGAAGCCCAGCGGCGATGGCTTTCTTCTCGATTCCTTTGACCGCCGGCGTATAAGGGTCAGTGATTTCTTTTGGGGCGCCGTGCTCGATATTAATCTGATCGACATATTCAATTAAGTCCATGACTTCATTTTTGGGCAGGTACTGATCCATCCAGCCGCCGAAATCCGAAGTGATATTAAACTTGCCGTCGGAATAAGCTCCGCAGCCTCCGAAGCCGGAGGTCATGGCGCAAGCCGGCTTACAAGAAGAATAGCCGGTTAAATCGCTCGGGCAGGTCTTGAGCCTGTTGTTGAGAACAGGGCAATTGCGGTGATAGATGTCTAAGCCTCTTTCCAAAAGGATGACTTTAAGGCTTGGGGCCTTTTTCATCAGCTCGTAAGCGGCAAAATATCCAGCGGGGCCGCCGCCGACAATAATGACATCATAAGTTTTGCTGTTCATTTCAGGCTCTCCTTTTTTTAGAGTATCCTAAGCACACAGAACATTTTAGCATACTAACTTAATCAACTTGAAAGAAAACGGTTTATTTCGCATAGAGGCATATATGTTTTTTCTTTTCTCTTTTTTATTTATAATTTAAGTGGGCCTTCTATGATGATGAAAGAAAGGCTGGGAAAAGTCTTTGATTTTTATGGAAAAAGCCAATAAAAGCCTCATATCGATTGTATACATTATGAAGGCATGGGGCCATTATGCCTAACGATGAAAAACGCCTTTTAGAGCTGGTCGGACAGCTTCAGAAGGGTGATTTAACCGCATTTGATGAGCTCTATGCCACGACCAAAAGGTCAGTGTTCTTTTCAGCTTATGCCATATGCAAGGACAAAGCCCTAATAGAGGATATGATGCAGTCGACTTATGCTGATTTTCTAAAGAGCCTTTCATCCTTTAAAGGCAGTGAGACGGTTACTGCCTATCTCTGCCGCATGATTCACAATAAGATGCTTAATGAGCCGAAGAAGAGGGAAAAAGAAGTTCCTTTAGAAACTTACCTCAGCGAAGACAATGAGCCGGCCGAAGAAGAAAAGCCAGGGGAAGAAGGGCTGCTGAAGCTGGCTCGAACTGAACTGGCGGCGGAAGAATATCAGATTGTTATTCTCCATGCAGTTAACGAACTTAAGTTCCGACAGATCAGTCCTATCGTCCATAAGCCGCTTGGCACGGTGCTGTGGATTTACAATAAAGCTATCAAGAAACTTCAGAAGTTTCTTAAGGAGGAGGACAAATGAAACTGAATAGACATCAAATCGAAGAGCAGCTTCAGAAAGAAGCCTCCTTAGTCGATATTCCTGAAGTCGGTTCAAAGGCTAAAGAAGAGTTTATTAATTCTCCCGCGAGCGGAGAAAGGCTGCCAAGGCTCAATTCCCCTAAGCGTGGCCTGGTCTTTTTCAGCACGGTTGGCTTGGCGGCGGCCGGGTTGGCTGCAGCTTTGATTCTGCCTTCTTTTTTGAATAGTGGCAGCGGCTTATCTTACGATGACTATCAGATTACCGATGAAGATAAGCAAGTTTCGAGCCAAACGCTTTTATACGCGGTTTTTCTTTCTTCTTCCGCTCAGCAGGAAAGCTCAGCGGCAATATCTTCCAGCCATAAGCTAACAGTCTCTTCTTTGATTAATTCTTTTAGCACTTATCTCCCTTGTCTGGAAATGACTTTATTCGCTCAGGATTTTACCTGCGCAAAAACTTCTTCTTCCACTTCGGCTTTTACGATCAGCGCTTCCGGCTCCTTATTTGGCGGAGAAGGACTGAATAAAAGCATTGCTTATACTGTCAGTCAAGAAAGTGACCAGACGACTTTTTTAGGAAGCCTTCAGGCTTTTTCTTCTTCCTGCTCAGTTTCTTCGGTGCGGAAAAAGAGCGGAGACGGGTACTCTTATCAGACGGAAGCTTCTTCTGATAAGCACGGCAAGAAGCATGGGCATGACACTTACGCTGCGGCCAGTTCTTATGTTTTGGATACTGACAGCAACGGAGAAGTCAGCTTCTCTTTAGGTCAGAAAAAGGGACAGAAAGCAGTCAAGCTTTCTTATTATTACGATGGTGAAGAAGTTTCTTTCCTCTTTGTCCAGACGGGCAAAGGAACAGCCGGCGTTTCTGTTTCGGCCCCGGAAATTAATCTTTCTTCCTTCACTTGCTCCGTTGATAATCTTCAGGGTCAGTCGAACTATGTCCTGAGCGGCAAAGGCTTCTCTTACGCCTTTGAGCGTGACCTGCCGACGATGTAGCTTCCCCTGTTCGTTTAAATTTTCTTCAGCGGCTGGCCAGCCGCTTTTTTTCTGGAAGATATTTTTAGCGCACAAGCACCAATAAAAAAGGGACCTTGTTTGTATAGATTATGAAAGGAAGGGAAATAACCATGAAAAAATCCCTCTTATTAGTCTCTGCGATTATGATGGCCGCCATCGGCGGCTTAGCCTCCTGCTCTGAGTCGACTGCTTCTAATGAATCCGAATTGGCTGTGGCAGGAAATCAGACGGTACTGAACGCTAATCAGGCTTTGGCCTTTGAATCTGCCAGTGCCTTGGATATGATTCAAATCAGCGCTTCCGCTTCGAGCCTGAAAGAAAGGCATCATCACACTTCCAGTGGGGAAACTTCTTCAAGTTCTCTGACTTCGGAAGAGAATGCGACGGCTGAAGCTGCGACTTTAGCGGATATTACTTCTTATCTGCCGACTATTGATTTTGCCTATGCTAACAGCCAGGTTTTGAATGCGACTTACGCTCAGACTTCCGATAAAGAAGGCTACGCTTATGTCTCCAGCCTTTCTTATCTTGATCAGGACGGGACTTATAAGACAGCATCTATTTACTACAATATTGTTGTGGAAGATACTTCTGAGGATACGTCTTCGGAAGCGGCTTCAGAGACTTCCTCTGAAACTGGCACTTCTGAAGCGACTGGAACCAGCCAGACCGAACAGAACCCGCTTCAGACGGGAGCTACAGCCAAATCCCGCAAGCACGGCGAAGGCTATGAGTCTAAGTTCGGAGACGGCAAAGACGAAGGCGACCATGAAAAGGTCAAAATTGTAAAACAGGATATCAACGGCATTGTCCTGATTGACGGTGTCTCTTATGAGATGGCTGGCCGCACCGGGACGAATAGCGACGGCGTGGAACTCACTTCGTTCGGCTTCTATTACACCGACACCAGTTACATCAAAGTCCGCCAGGAAGTCATCAATGACCGTGTGATGTTCAAGTATTCGGCTATCACTGATGGGAAAGTAGTTTCTTCTTATGAAATCGGCATGTTCACCAAAGATGAAAGAGTCCATATTTATTTCCGTACGAAGGACATCGATGAGAAGAATTTCACCCGTTTCACTTTCTATACGGAAAATGGTCTGAATTACCTTATCGCCAAAGTCAAAAAGACTGGCTATCCGGATTACGTGTTTAATTTCCAGGTGGTAACAGCTGAGGACGGGACGGTTAGTTTCACTTATCTGCCGGCGGCAAGCCCAGATTCGTCTTCTGAGACTTCTTCGGAAGCCTCTTCTCAGGAAACGGCTTCTTCAGATTCGGCAGCTGCTTAAAGGCTGTATAAAGATCATACGGTTCGAAAGCCGGGCTTTTATTAAACCCGGCTTTTAAAATTCTCAGGTTTGAAGCAAAATATGTATAATAATCGTGTTTGAAAATGAATAACAAAAATTCCCAAGACAGCCTCCTCGTGCATCTATTTGCCACCAAGGAAAATGCTCTGAAGATAATCGTTCTGATTATTTCTGTATTCCTGGCTATTCTGGCTATGGCTTTTTCCGCTGAGGAATTCTTTAACCGCTTGAGCCGTGAGCTTATTGAATATGTTAACGTTGATTCCGGCCTTTATTACACTGTTGGCAAGGGCATGGCCAGCGGTTTGATTCCTTATGCAGACCTTTATGAGAATAAGCCTCCTTTGATTTTTCTGATGTCAGAGCTTTCCTACCTGCTGACTGGCGACTTTTATTTAATGAATGTCTTTTCTTTTCTGGGTTTCTTAACAATTTTTCTGGTCCCGATTGCTTTGACGGCCGTCATCTGCGTCAAGGAGCATAAGGACATCGTCACGGTTTTTATTTTGACCAGCCTTTCAATTCCGTTCTCAGTAGCCTTTTCCTGCTACTGCGAAAAAAATGCGGCTTTCGTGCAGGTTGAGACTTTCGGCGTGGCCTGCCTGCTGCTTTCTTTTTTCTGCATGTCCTTAAGTTTAGGGCATGAAGTGAAGTTTTATAGCCCTTCGATAATTCTCTCCGGCTTTTTCTTGGGCTTGGCGGCAATGCTGAAAGAACCTTTTGCCGTCCTTGGTGTTTACGCTTTTCTTTATTTTCTGAAAAGCCGTAAAGATTGGATTTCGCGTTTCCTGGTTCCAACTCTTTATGGTGGACTGGTAGCTGTCATAATTCTTTTGGCGACGCGGTCTTTTGTCCCTTATTTCACTATTTATCTGAGAAATATGTTCTCTAATCACATTACTGAATATGGCTCGCCTTGGGAGAGGGGCATCCATCTTTTTAAATTGTTTGACCATCTTAGAGTTTACTCGCTTTCCCTTGAGGTCCTTACTTCATTTGCCATCGGCTTTGATGGTCTTTTATCCGGGCTTAACAAATATAGCGATGATTTAAAAAAAGACTTGCTTTGGCGTGGCTTGCATGTTTTTAAAGTCTTGGGTTTTCTGCTTCTTTCGTCTTTCATGGTCGGCTTAGGCGGGCAGTATTTTAATCATCACTACCTTTTTGCGGTTCCTTTTTATCTTTTGACCTTTGCCGATTTGATTCATCAGATTCTCACTTTCGATTACTCTCAGCTTCGGGTCTTCTGTCGCTCAGAAAAAGGGAAGAAGAAAGAATTCAAGCTGGCTCCTATTACTGCTTCCGCCACTTGCGCAGTGATTTTTTCTTCTTGCCTTATCGGGCTTTATAGTTCGCTTAAGCCTGTGAAAGTTGACCGCTCCCTTTCTTTGGTCGTTGAGCAAGATAAGGCCTATGCCAAGTATATTGACGATATTCTTGACGCTTACGGAGCCTCGACTTATCTCTACATGGGCTTTAACCGCTACGGGGAAATAATCTGTGAATATACCTCGCATCTGCCTTCTGGGCCCTGTTTTGTGCAGGATCCTGACAATTTTGAGACGGAAGACTCATTCTTTGCCAAGTCTTTTATGGATCAGCTCTATTCTGTCGATATCTTAGTTGATTATTATCTGAGCGTCGGAGTCTTAAAGATGCAGACGAGGGTATATATGTCCCAGAACTTTACTTTGAGCGTTCCTATTTCTGTCTTTTCTGCTAACATTGAGGAGCCCTCTGGCTTTCCTTATAAGATCTATTACCGTACTTCATCAACCGTTTTGCCGTGAAATAAACGCTTTTTAGCATTTTCTGTTTGGAATGGCTACGCCACTTTGCTATAATTGAAAACGCGGGCGCTTAGCTCAGCGGGAGAGCGCTTCCTTCACACGGAAGAGGTCACTGGTTCGATCCCAGTAGCGCCCACCATATCATCATGCCACCATAGTTCAACGGTAGAACGGTTGCCTTGTAAGCATCAAATGGTGTTCCGACTACGCCTGGTGGCACCATTATTAAGCCCTTAATAAGGGCTTTTTTGGTCCCTGAAAGTGAAAGTAATTCATTTGGCTGAAAACCTATGAAAACGCTTTTTTGAGATTTTGCAAAAGTTTTCTTGTTTTTCTGAAACATGGATGTATAATGATACTTCCCGACGAAGAAGGAAACTTCTCCGAGGGGCAAAATCATGAAAGGGGGTACCTGGTTATGTCATTCCAAGGTAAAATCAAAGCCTCCCAGCTGAATAAGACTACTGAAGCCGCAAGAAGCAAAAAGTCGTTTAAGTTTGACTGGAAGAGAGCTATCGAGAACGCTGTCATGTTCATCGGCAACCGTGTTAACACCACTGATTCGATTAACATGTAGTTCTTGTTTAAGGCGAGGGTAATCCTCGCCTTTTCCTTTTTCCTTATATATATAAGTTCCAAAAAGCTTCTCTTTGAAGCCTTCTTAAAGATGTCATATTGGGATGTTAAAAAAACGTTGACTATCTCACTTGCCTAGCGTAAGATAGAAAGGCTGGTGTTTTCCAGCCTGCGTTGAAGTGTGACATTGTCGATACGCCTATCAAGGTTGTCATGTTATCGAGAAAATCACGCCGAGCAGAAATTGCAAATGCCAAGGAGGAAAAAAAGCATGGCAAAAACAAACAACATTCGTGTTCGTTTGAAGGCTTACGACCACAAGGTCTTGGATCTCTCAGTAGCCAAGATTGTCGAAGCCGCAACGAAGACCGGCGCACAAGTCGTCGGCCCGATCCCGCTTCCGACTGAGAAGCAAATCTATACGATTCTGCGCTCACCGTTCGTCGATAAGGACTCTCGTGAGCAGTTCGAAATCAGAACGCACAAGCGTCTGATCGACATCGTTCGTCCGACTAAGGCTACTATCGATACGCTCACCCGTCTCGATCTGCCGTCTGGCGTCGATATCGAGATCAAGTTATAAAGGAGATGATGAGCATGAAATCGATTATCGGAAGAAAAATCGGCATGACTTCTGTCTTCGCTGAAGATGGAACTCAGTATCCGGTTTCAGTCATCGAAGTTCTCCCTAACAAGGTTCTTCAGAAGAAGACCATGGATAAGGAAGGCTACGAGGCTGTTGTCATCGGCTATGAGCCGAAGAAGAAGAACATCACCAAGGCCATGAAGGGCGTTTTTGAAAAGGCCAAGGTCGAGACCTGCGCTGAGGTCTTCGAACTCAAAGGCGATGAAGACTATAAGTACAACGTTGGAGATGATATCCTCTGCTCGATTTTCGCCGCTGGCGATAACGTCGATGTCACTGGTGTCTCCAAAGGCCGCGGTTTCTCGGGCATCATCAAGAGATACCACGCCACCATCGGTCCGAAAGGGCATGGTTCCGGCTATCACAGACAGCCTGGCTCTATGGCTACTAACGGCCGTACGAACAACAGAATTCATCCGGGAAAGACTATGGCTGGCCATCATGGCAACTATACTCGCACGACTCTCAGCCTCACGGTTGTTGCCGTTTATCCGGATAAGAATGCCATTCTGATCAAGGGCTCGGTTCCGGGTCCGAACAAGTCTATCATCAAGATCCGTACCGCCACTCGCGATCCGAATCTCAAGCATGAAGTTAAGACTCTCGTAGTCAGAGCGCCTAAGGCTGCTGAAGCCCCGGTCGCTGCTCCGGCTCCTGAGGCCAAGTAATAAAGGAGAAGCAAGATGGAAATCGTAAATAAAGACATCGAGCTTCCGGTTATCGACTATTCTGGCAAGAAAGTCGGTTCGACCAAGCTCGCTAGCGAACTGTTCGGCGTTAAGCCTAACGAATATGTCGTCCAGCTCTCCGTCAAAGTCGATCTCGCTAATCGCCGTCAGGCGACTGCGAAGACTCGCACTATCTCGGAAGTCCGCGGCACTGGCAAGAAGCCCTGGAAGCAGAAGGGCACTGGCCGCGCCAGAGTCGGCACTCACCGTTCACCTCTGTGGAGAGGCGGTGCGGTCGTGTTCGGTCCGTGCGGCATGCAGTCGTACAAACTCAAGATGAACAAGAAAGAGCATTATCTGGCTATCGCCTCGTCCTTATCCGACAAGGTCAACGGCAAGAATCTGCTCGTCGTTGAATCTGAGGAATTCAAGTCTGCGAAGACTAAGGACTTCATCAAGGCATTAACTGCGATGAAGGCTGAGGGCAAAGTCCTCTTCGTCATTGACAAAGAGAATGAAAACCTCTACAAGGCTTCGGGCAATGTCCCGGGCTTCAAGCTCGTCTATTCCGACAACATCTCGGTCTACGACGTCCTCAATGCTGACAAGGTGGTCTTCACCAAGTCTGTCATCGATGACATCAACGGCCAGACCGAAGAGGAGGCTGAATAATTATGGCAGAAGAAGTTAAGAAAGAAGCGGTTAAGAAGACCGCTGCTAAGCCGGCCGCCAAAAAGGCCGCTGCTCCCAAAAAGGCTGTCGCGAAGAAAACGGAAGTCAAAGAGGAAGTGAAGACTGAGGCTAAGGCTGAAGTCAAAGCTGTTAAGAAACCGGCTGCCAAGAAGGCTGCTGCCCCGAAGAAGGCCGAAGCGAAAGCTGAAGTCAAGGAAGAGGCGAAAGCTGAGGAAAAGGTCGAAGTCAAGGAGACCGAAAAGGTCGTCAAGACTGAAGAAAAGAAGGAAGCGATTCCTGAATTCAAGACCCGCAAGCCGCTTATCAGCGATTATGAAGCTTTATTAGGCATGCACGTCACTGAAAAATCGCAGAACCTGCAGATTAATCAGAACAAGATGACCTTCGTCGTCCCTTCGACGGTGACGGCCGATCAGGTCAAGGCTGCTGTTCAGGCGGTCTTCGGCGTCAAGGTCGATAAAGTCAACACGATGAATGTCAGAGCCAAGTCCAAGCGCGCTATGCGCTATCAGGGCCATGTCCCTGGCTTCAAAAAAGCTATCGTCAGCGTCAATAAGGCTTACAACTTAGGCGAAATCGCCAAGGCTGCCAGCGCCGATGCTGCTAACAAGTAAAAGTTTAAAAGCTAAATTATAGGAGAAAGAAAATGGCAATCAAAACTTACAAGCCTGTAACCGATGGTTCCCGTCATAAGGCCACTACGGATTACAGCCTTCTCACGAAGAAAGCTCCTGAAAAAGCTCTGTTAGCCCCGCTGCCTAAACAAGGCGGCCGCAATAATCAGGGTTTCATTACCTGCCGTCATAAGGGCGGTGGCAATAAGAAGAAGTACAGAATCATCGACTTTAAGAGAAATAAGGACGATATGACAGCGACGGTTATCGCACTTGAGTACGATCCGAACCGCAATGCCTTCATCGCTCTGGTCTCTTACGAAGATGGCGTGAAGAATTACATCATCGCGCCGTCGGGCCTCAAGGTCGGAGACAAGATCGTCTCTGGATCCAACAAGGATATCAAGACCGGCAACTGCTTGCCGCTTGCGGAAATCCCTGAAGGCTACATGGTTCACAATATTGAACTTTATCCGGGCCGCGGCGGTCAGATGTGCCGCGCTGCCGGAACTTCCGCTCAGATTTTGGGCAAGGATGGCAACTATGTTACCCTCCGTCTCCAGTCTGGCGAAGTCAGAAAGGTCTTAGGTACCTGCCGTGCGACGATCGGTGTTGTCTCCAATGAAGACTTCAACCTGGTCCATCGCGGCAAAGCCGGCAAGACCCGTTATCTCGGTATTCGTCCGACCGTCCGTGGTTCCGCTATGAACCCGAACGACCATCCGCATGGCGGCGGTGAAGGCAAGTGCCCGATCGGCCGTGATGCTCCGCGTTCGCCTTGGGGCAAGAAGACCCTGGGCAATAAGACGAGAAAGAGAAATAAGGCTTCTTCTCGTCTGATCATCAGACGCGTCAACGATAAGTAAAGGTAGGAGGAACAAGCAAATTCTATGAATCGCAGTATTAAAAAAGGACCTTTCTGTGAAGCTAAGCTCCTGAGCAGAGTTCAGGCTATGCGCACTTCGGGAAAGAAATCCATCATCAAGACTTGGTCTAGAAGCTCCACTATTCTTCCTGACTTTGTCGAACTGACTATCTCCGTTTACAACGGCAAGAACCATGTTCCGGTGTATATCACCGAAGATATGGTCGGACATAAGCTCGGCGAGTTCGTCCCGACCCGTAATTTCCACGGCCATGGCACGAACAATCCGGATTTGGCTGCTGGTGCCGCTGCTGGCACTGCTGCCGCTCCGGCCGCTGGTGCTGCTGCTCCGGCCGCTGCCGCTGCCCCGGCTGCTAAAGCCCCGGCTAAGAAATAAGGAGTTGAATTATGGCAAAAACTGAAAAAGAAACTAAGCCTATCCGCGATGCAGCGTCCTGCTTCGTTGATGGACTCCATGTCACTCCCCGCAAGATCCGCTTGGTGGTCGACCTCGTCAGAGGCAAGTCCATCGCTGATGCCTGCGCTATTCTGGAAAATACCAACAAGGCCTCTTCGGAAATAGTCTTAAAGGCGATTAAGTCTGCGGAAGCCAACGCGGTTAACAATTTCCACATGGATGCTGGATCCTTATACGTCGCTGAGATCTACGCTGGCGATGGCCCCAGACTTAAGAGAATGGAGCCGCGCGCCAAAGGTTCTTCCTCTCCTTATATGAAGAGAATGTCGAACCTCACTGTCGTCCTTAAAGCGAAAGGAGCCAAGTAACTATGGGTCAGAAAGTTAATCCGATTGGCATGCGTATAGGGATCAACAAAGGTTGGTCCTCATCCTGGTATGCCGATGACAAAGATTATGCAAAGTACATCGCTGTCGATATGAAGATCCGTAATTTCCTCGAGCCTAAGCTCAAGGAAGCGGAACTCTCCCACATCGATATCGAGAGAATCAAGGGAGCCATCACCGTCTCCATCATCTGCGCCCGTCCGGGTGTGGTCCTGGGACAGAAAGGCGAGAATATCGCTGGATTGAAGGACGGATTGATTAAGCTTCTCGGCGTTAATGACATTAAGCTTAACGTCGTCGAAATCAGAGAGCCGAATCTCGATGCCACTTTGGTCGCTAAGTCCATTGCTTCGCAGCTCGAGAATCGTGCTTCCTTCCGCGTCGTCATGAAGAAGTGCATTCAGAACACTCTCCGCGCTGGCGCTAAAGGCTGCAAGACGATGGTCAAGGGCCGTGTCGGCGGTGCCGAAATTGCCCGTACCGAGTCTTACAAGGAAGGGACTTTATCCCTCCAGACTCTGTCTCAGAACATTGACTATGGATTTGCCGAAGCCGCCACGACTTATGGACGCATTGGCGTCAAGGTCTGGATTTCGCTTCCGGCCAACTTCACAAGCAATGTCTTAGCTCCGGGTGAAAAACGTCCGGTTCAGGACAGATTCGGTCATGGTCCGCGCCGCTTTGGCAACAATAACGGCAACGGCGGCCATCGTCCGTTCAACACTAACCGTCCGGCTCCGACTGCCGCTCCGGTTCCTGAAGAAGGCAAGACTCAGGCTAGTGAGTCTAAAGGAGAATAAGGTTTATGTTACAGCCTAAAAGAGTTAAATACAGAAGACCGCAGCGTCTTTCTTACGAAGGCTTAGCCAAGGGCGGAATCAAAGTTCAGTACGGAGATTTCGGCTTGGTTGCGACCACCGGCGACTATGTCACCGATCGTCAGATTGAAGCAGCGCGTGTCGTCTTGGCCCGTTATACCCGTAAGGGCGGCAAGGCCTACGTCCGCATCTTCCCGGCGTTAGGGAAGACTAAGAAACCGGCCGAAGTCCGTATGGGTTCCGGCAAAGGCTCGATCGATCACTGGGTTTGCCCGGTTAAGGTCGGCCGTGTTATGTTCGAAATCGGCGGCATCGCTGAGGCTGATGCCAAGGAAGCTCTCCATCAGGTGAGCTACAAGCTTCCGGTCCGCTGCCGCATTGTCAAGAAAGGTGAGGAGGACAGATAAATGACTATCGATGAAATAAGAAAACTGTCCGACAAGGATCTTTCGGACAAGGTTTACGAGCTGAAGGGTGAGCTTATGACTCTCCGCTTCCAGCAGAGAACGGGCAATCTCGACAATGGAGCCAAAATCCATGATACCCGCAAGACTATCGCTAAGCTGCTGACCGTTCAGAAGGAAAGAACGATTGCGGCCAGCAAGAAATAGGAGAATTGAACTATGGCAGAAGAAAAGAAAACGGCCCGCCGCTTAACCGGCGTCGTCACTTCCGACAAGATGTCCAAGACGATCACCGTTGAGGTCTCGACTTGGAAGAATGATCCTATTTATGGCAAGAGAGCTGAGTACCGCAAGAAGTATAAGGCCCACGATGAGAGAGAAGAAGCCTCTATCGGAGATACGGTCGAAATCGAAGAGACCAGACATATTTCCAAGACCGTCTACTTCCGTCTTATCAAGATTGTCAAGAAGGGAGTTGAGCAGTTATGATTCAGAACGAAACTAATCTCGTTGTGGCTGATAACTCCGGCGCTCAGTCTGTCCGTGTCTTCCGTATGTTAGGCGGTTCGTTCCGCCGCGCTTCCAGCGTCGGTGACATCGTCATCTGCGCTGTCAAGAAGGCCATACCTAACGGCAAGGTCAAATGCGGAGACATCGTCAAGGGCGTCATTATCCGCACGCACAAGGAATATCAGAGAAAAGATGGCTCGACCATCAAGTTCGATGATAACGCTATTGTCCTTCTCAACGATGACGGCACTCCGAAAGGCACTCGTGTCTTCGGACCGGTCGCCAGAGAGCTTCGTGAAAAGGGCGGGGATGGATTTATGAAGATCGTCTCCTTGGCTCCGGAAGTTCTTTAATTAGGAGGCATATAGAGAAATATGAAAATAAGAAAAGGTGATTCGGTTATCTGCATCTACGGCAAGGATAAAGGCAAGCAGGGCATCGTTCAGAAGGCTCTGCCGAAGCTTAATAAAGTTGTCGTTGATGGGGTTAACATGAGAAAGAAACACGTCAAGCCGACGCAGGCTAATCCGGATGGCTCGATCGTTGAGATGTTTGCTCCGATCGATGTCTCCCACGTTATGCTCGTCGACCCGAAGACCAAGAAGCCGACCAGAATCGGCTACAAGGTCCAAGATGGCAAGAAGGTCCGCGTCGCTAAGGCGTCGGGCACGATCTTAGGCTAAGGGAGGAGTAAAAAATGGCTGAAGAAAAGAAAGCGGTCGCCCCTAAGGCGGCTAGCAAAACTACCAAGGCTGCTAAGGCTCCTAAGGCCGAGGCCGTCAAGGAAGAGGAAGTTGCTTCCTCTTACAATAAGAAGGGTTTCCACAAGGCTGCCGTCGTCTCCCGCGTTGAGGAAGATTACAAGGCCCGCATTATCCCGGATCTCATGAAGAAGTTCAATTATTCTTCTGTCATGCAGGTTCCGCGTCTGGAAAAGATCATCATCAACATGGGCGTCGGCGAAGCTGCCGCCAATGGCAAAGAGATTGAAGATGCTGTCGCCGATATGACTTTGATTGCCGGTCAGAAGCCGGTCATCTGCAAAGCCAAGAAGGCTATCGCTAACTTCAAGCTCCGTGAAGATCAGCCGATCGGCTGCAAGGTCACTTTACGCGGCCTCCGCATGTACGATTTCTTCGACAAGCTGGTCAGCATCGATCTGCCGCGCGTCCGTGATTTCCACGGCGTCCCGACTAACTCCTTCGATTCCCGCGGCAATTATGCCCTGGGCGTCAAAGAGCAACTGATTTTCCCGGAAATCGATTACGATAAGATCTCCCACCTCCGCGGTATGGATATCATCATCGTCACTTCCGCGAAGACTGATAAAGAAGCGTATGCCTTGCTCGAAGAGCTCGGCATGCCGTTCAAGAAGTAAGGAGAGGATTGATTATGGCAAAACAGTCAATGATCGTCAGATGCAATAAAACGCAAAAGTTCAAGGTCAGAGAGTACAATCGCTGCGCTCGCTGCGGACGTCCTCACGGCGTCATCCGCAAGTTCGGCCTGTGCCGTATCTGTCTCCGCGAAATGGCCTATAAAGGTCAGATCCCGGGGCTTAAGAAGTCCTCTTGGTAGAACGGAAAGGAGAAAGTTAAAATGGTTTCAGATCCTATCGCTGATATGCTTACCCGTATCCGCAATGCCAATGCTGTTAAGTCTCAGGAAGAAGTCGTAATCGACTATTCCAAAGAAAAGAAGTCTATCGCTGATATCTTAGTTGCGGAGGGCTATATCGCTTCCGTTAAGGTTGTCGGCGACGTCAAGAAAGATCTCCACATCGTCTTAAAGTACGGCGAGAAGGGCAACTGCATTATCTCTGGCTTAAAGAGAATCTCTAAGCCGGGACTCCGCGTTTACGCTTCCGTCGATGAGCTGCCGACCGTTTTGAACGGATTAGGCATCGCATTAGTCTCGACCTCCAAAGGCATTCTTACCGATAAAGAGGCTCGTAAGGCTGGCTTAGGCGGTGAAGTTCTCGCCTATGTCTGGTAAACTAATTCAGGAGAAACAGAAAAATGTCAAGAATCGGTAAAAAACCAATCGACATCCCTCAGGGTGTCGAAGTCAAGGTTGAAGGCAATACGGTCACCGTCAAGGGACCCAAAGGCACTTTAACTCAGAGTTTCAGCGCGCGCATGGCTATCGAGCTGAAGAACAATCAGATCGATGTCAAACGTCCCGATGATGAGATTGAAACTAAGATGATCCACGGCACCACGAGAGCGCTTATCGCTAACATGGTTAAGGGTGTCACCGAAGGCTTCAGCAAAGCGCTCATCGTCGAAGGCGTCGGCTACGTCGCCTCCATGAAGGGCGATAAGCTCGCTCTGAAGGTCGGCTTCGCCAACGAAATCATCGTCGACCCCATTCCGGGCGTGAAGATTTCCTGCACCGATGCCAACAACATCGTCGTCACGGGCATCGATCGCCAAGCGGTCGGCCAGATGGCTGCGATCATCCGTGCTGTTAAGAAACCTGAGCCGTACCACGGCAAGGGCATCCGCTATGCGGGCGAAGTCATCGTCCTGCGTGTCTCGAAGGCCAAGAAGAAAGAATCGGCTACTTCGGCGACTGCAGCACCTGCGGCTGCTAAGTAATAGGGAGGCTAGGAAAACAATATGTTTAAGATTATCGATAAAAATCAGGCTCGTCTGCACAGACACCTCAGATTTAAATCAATCATTGTCGGAACAGCTTCTCGTCCGCGTGTCTCCGTCTTCCGTTCGAACCGTCAGATCTATGCTCAGCTCATTGATGACGTTAAGCATGTGACCTTAGCGGCTGCGGATTCCAAGGCTATGGGACTCGCTGATGGCGGCAACGTCGAAGGCGCTAAGAAGGTCGGCGAAGAACTGGCCAAGAAGGCGAAGGCTCTTAAGATTGAGACTGTCGTCTTCGATCGTTCGGGGTATTTATACCACGGACGCGTCCAGGCTGTTGCGGATGCACTCCGCGCGGCTGGGCTGAAGTTCTAGCGAAAGGAAAGGCAAATTTATGGAAAATGAAGAAGTAACCAACGCTGCGGCTGAAGAGCAGGCTCCCGTTACGGAAGCTGCCCCTGAGACCAACGAAGGCAACAACCAGGGCCGTCCTAATCGCTTCGATCACCGCAACGGCGGCAACTCCGGACACAACAGGTTCGGGGGCCACGGCCGTCCGCAGATTGTCAAGGAATACGAAGAGAAAGTCGTCCACATCGGCCGTATTTGCAAGGTCGTCAAGGGCGGCAAGAGAATCAGATTCTCCGCGCTCGTCGTCATCGGCAATCACAAAGGCAAATTCGGCTTCGGCATCGGAAAGTCTATCGAAGTCCCGGCGGCTATCAAAAAGGCCATCGCGGCTGCCAATGTCGATATCCGTCTGCTTCCGATCGTCAAGAATGATACCATTCCGCACGAGATCTGGGGCGAATTCGGCGCTTGCAAAGTTTTCCTGAAGCCGGCTCCTGCTGGCACGGGAATCGTCGCTGGCGGCCCTGTTCGTGCTATTCTCGAACTCGCTGGCGTCAAAAACGTTTATTCTAAGGTATATGGCTCGCGTTCTTCCATCAACGTCATCCGCGCTACGGCTGACGGCATCAGCAAGCTTCACTTCCAGTCGGCCGCGCAGGCTGAGCTGAACCGCGAAGCTGGCAAGGTTGAATCCAAGCCTGAGGAGGTTAAATAGTCCATGAAGTTATCAGAGTTAAAGATTGCCAAAGGCTCGGTTCATCCCCAAAAGAGAGTCGGCTTAGGCCTTGGCTCGGGCATGGGCAAGACCTCTACCCGTGGTCAGAAGGGCGCTGGCGCCCGTTCTGGCGCTCAGACCCGTCAGGGTTTCGAAGGCGGACAGAATCCTATTTACAGAAGACTGCCGAAGCGCGGTTTCAAAAACCAAGACAAGGTAGTTTATACGGCTATCAATTTAGGCCAGATTCAGGGCGCTGCGGAAGCAGAGGGACTGAAGGATGGTGCTGATTTTGAGGCCCGTGCTTATGTCTCCAACCGCGATTTAGCTCGCGGCGGCGTCAAGATCTTAGGGGATGGCGAACTTTCTGTTAAGCTCAATGTCATCGCCGATAAGTTCTCGTCTAAGGCGCAGGCTGCTATCGAAAAAGCTGGCGGCAAGTGCACTTTATACGCCGATGTGGCTAAAGCTCAGAAGGAAGCTGCTTCTAAGGCTGCTGAAGAGGCTGTTAAGGCCCTTAACGAAGCCAAGAAGGCTGCTCCGGCTGAGAAGAAAACTGCTAAGAAGTCTGCTGGAACTGAAAAAGCTCCGGCTAAGAAAGCTAAGTCTAATAAGGCTAAAGCTGCTGACAAGGAACTCTAAAGATGAAGAAAATCAGCGCGATCTTGCATAATAAAGATGTCCTGAACCGCATTCTGTTTACGTTCGCCATCTTCCTTATTTTCCGTCTAGGATCCGCCATTACGGTTCCGGGGGTTAAGATTTCCTCCGACGCGTTTTCGTCGGGCGATATTCTCTCCCTTATGAACCTTATGGGCGGCGGCGCGCTGCAGTCCTTCTCTCTGTTTGCCTTAGGCGTTTCGCCTTACATTACGGCTCAGATTATTGTTCAGCTGCTGCAGACCGATGTTCTGCCGACTCTGACCGAACTCTCGAAAGAGGGCGAGACCGGAAGGCACAAAATCGAGATGACGACCCGTTACCTGACTATCCTTTTAGGAACAGTTCAGGCTTACGGCATCATCGTCACGATGCAGAACACTCAGGGCCTGACAGTCACGGATACTTCAGTCTGGGGCTACGCCAAGATCATTATTTATCTTCTCGGCGGTTCTATGCTCCTTATGTGGCTGGGCGATAAGATCACGGAGAAGGGCATCGGTAACGGCATATCCATGATTATCTTCGCTGGTATTGTCTCGGCTCTGCCGACTCAGATACTGGCCGCCTTCTCGCAGTATATCGGCGAGAAGATTCTGACTGACGATCCGGCTCTCATTCTGGAAGGGACGATGCAGTTGGCGCTATACGTGGTGACGTTCTTCGTCATTATGGTCGGCGTTGTCTACATTGAAATTTCCGAGCGCCGTCTTCCGGTCAGCCAGTCCTCTTCCTCGCAGTCGCTTTCTTCAGCCGCTTCGAAGGCTTCCTTCCTGCCGCTGAAGATAAATTCGGCTTCCGTCATTCCGGTCATCTTCGCTTCATCGCTGATGATGGCTCCGTCGATCATTGTTTCGTTTATCGCTGGCACGAATACGCTTCCGGGCTGGGTTCAGCAGATGGAAAACGTGTTCAACTATCAGATCATGACAGTTATGCCGTGGTACAACAGTGCGACCTGGGAAATGCCGTGGGGCCTAATTATCTACCTGCTTCTGATTATCTTCTTCACGTTCTTCTACGCTAACCTGCAGATCAACCCGGAGAAGATGGCTGAGAATTTCCAGGAATCGGGCACGTACATCACGGGCCTGCGTCCTGGCATCGAGACTCAGAAGTATATCTCCAAGGTCCTTAACCGCATTACCTTTATCGGTGCGATGGGCCTGGCTGTCGTTTCCGCCTTGCCTATTGCCTTGTCGCTGGCCGGGTTGGTTCCTTCCTCACTTTCATTAGGCGGGACGGGACTCATCATCGTCGTCGGCGTCGCGCTGGAAGTCATGAACCAAATCAATGGTCTTCTGGCTGGCAAAAGCTACGAAGGAGGATTCTAAGGCCTATGGAAGATAAAGAAAAAAAGCTCAATATTATCTTGATGGGACCTCCGGCCGCGGGCAAAGGCACGCAGTCGGAGCTCATCGTTGAGAAATACGGCTTAGTCCATATCTCCACCGGGGATATGTTCAGAGCCGCCATCAACAATAAGACCCCTATGGGCCTTAAAGCTGCGTCTTTCATCAACAAGGGGCTTTTGGTCCCCGATGATGTCGTTATAGCTTTGGTCAAGGAAAGACTGAGCCAGGAAGATTGCGCAAACGGCTATCTGCTCGACGGATTCCCGCGCACGATTCCCCAGGCTGACGCTCTGAAAAAGCTGACCAAGGAAATCGGACGTCCAATCTGCAAGGTTATAAATATCCTTGCCAGCAAGGAAGTCCTCATTCAGCGTGTTACGACTCGTCGTATCTGCCCGAAATGCGGAGCGAGCTTCAATGTCACGAATGACCATATGCCTAAAAAAGAAGGCATCTGCGATTTCTGCGGCACACCGCTCATTCAGCGTCCGGACGATAACGAAGCGAGCTTTGCTACCCGCTTGGATGCTTACAATAAGCAGACGGCGCCTCTTGTCGATTATTACAAGAAGGCAAAGCTGCTCAGCGAAGTCGACGGATTAAAGACCGCCGCAGAAGTCTTCGAAAGTATTTCCAAAATCTTAGAAAGCGTTAAGTAATGATAATACTTAAGTCTGATTCAGAGATTAAAAAGATGATCGAGGCCGGTGCGCTTCTTGGTTCGGCCTTCGATTATGTTAAGCCGTTCATCGTCCCGGGAGTTTCGACTCTCGAGCTGGATAAGCTTATTGAGAAATACCTTCGCTCACATGGGGCAAAACCCTCGTTTAAAAACTATGATGGATTCCCAGGCTCGATCTGCGCTTCGGTTAACGATGTCCTGATTCACGGTATCCCTTCGAGCAAAATTGTGCTCAAGGAAGGCGATATCCTGAAGATAGACATGGGAGATATCCTTCATGGTTACCAGGGAGACGCCGCCCGCACCTATACGGTCGGGAAGGTCTCCAAAGAGGCAGAACGCCTGATTGAGTGCACGGAGATGTGCTTCTATGAAGCCTTCAAAATGGCTCAGGTCGGGAATCATCTTCACGATGTCTCTGCCGCCATCACGCGGGTAGCCGATAAATACGGCTATGCTACGACCAAGGAATATGGCGGACATGGTATCGGGAAGGAAATGCACGAAGATCCTTTTATTCCGAATTTTGATGATCCGGAGATGGGAAAAGGGCCTCTGCTGCGTCCGGGCTTCGTCATCGCGGTTGAACCGATGATACAGATGGGAACGGATAAGATCTGCAACCTGGAAGACGGATGGGGCGTGGCGAGTGCAGATGGGATGTTGACCGCCCATTATGAAAACACACTGTACATAGCTGAAGACGGGCCGCACATCACGACCATTGACAGCAATGTGAAAGGACACTTAAGTAATGTCGAGAGATAATTTTATTGTCGTAGAAGCGGTTGTCGTCGACGCTTTGCCGAAGACGACGTTCAATGTCCGCTTGGAAAATGGAGCGGTGATCAGGGCTACCGTTTCCGGAAAAATGCGTTTGAATAAGATCCGCATTCTTCCGGGTGATCGGGTCACCGTGGAACTCTCGCCTTACGATTTAACGTGTGGCCGAATTACGTATCGCTACAAGAACTAGTACAATAGTTCAGAAAGGGTTTGAATCATAAAAATATGAAAGTCAGAGCATCAGTCAAGCCGATCTGCGATAAGTGCAGAGTCGTTAAGAGAAAAGGACGCGTCTGCGTCATTTGCTCCAACCCTAAGCACAAGCAGAGACAGGGCTAGAAAGAAAGGATTGCAATAGAAATATGGCAAGAATCGCAGGGGTCGATATCCCCAATGAGAAGATCGTCGTTTACTCTTTGATGTATATCCACGGAATCGGTGAAACCACCGCCCGTAAGATCGTCGCGGCCGCTAAGGTCGAGCCGACCAAGAGAGTCAAGGACTTAACCGAAGAGGAACTGACCGCTATCCGTTCAGCTATCGTCGCCGGCGGCTACAAGGTCGAAGGCGATCTCAGACGTGAAGTCAACCTCAACATCAAGAGGCTTTCCGAAATCGGATGCTATCGTGGCATCCGCCACAGAAGAAACCTTCCGTGCCGCGGTCAGCGCACTCGCACTAACGCTCGTACGGTTAAGGGTCCGAGAAAGACAGTTGCGAACAAGAAAGCCGCTGTCATGTAAATGAGGTAAAGGAAAATGGCAACTGAAGAAGAAACAAAGACTGCCGCCGCTCCCGCTGCAACCGCTGATAAGGCTGCTCCGAAAGCTGGCAAGAAGTTCGGCCGCACCAAGAAGGTTAAGCTGAATTTCACTCGCGGCGTCGCACACATTCATTCGTCTTTCAACAATACTATCGTCTCTATTACTGATCCGACTGGCAAGGTCCTCGCTTGGGCTTCCGCTGGCACGATCGGCTACACTGGCGCCAAGAAGTCGACTCCGTTCGCTGCCCAGGTGGCGGCTGAGACGGTCGCCAAGGCCGTTATTGACCGTGGCTTGAAGCAGGTCGATGTCCTGGTCAAGGGACCTGGCTCGGGCCGTGAGTCCGCTTTAAGGGCTCTGCAGGCTACGGGACTTCAGGTTCTTTCGATTTCCGATGTCACTCCGGTTCCGCATAACGGCTGCCGTCCGCCGAAGCGTCCGCGTGGCTAGAAAGAGGCTTGGATAAATGAGAACATTTGCTACACTTTCGTTCAATCAGGAAGCTAACGATGGCACCAATCCGAACGTCGGCGTCTTCACTTTGACCCCGCTCGAAAGAGGATTTGGCACCACTATAGGCAACGCGATGAGAAGAGTTCTTATCTCTTCGATTCCCGGTGCGTCCGTTTTCGCTGTCGCTATCGACGGCGCCTGGCATGAATTCACCTCGCTCCAAGGCGTTGTGGAAGATTGCACCGCTATCGTCCTGAATCTGAAGGACTTAGTCCTTTCCATTGATTCATCGGACGATAACACAGTCAGTGTCCTCTCCTTGGATGTCGTCGGCCCTAAAACGGTCACGGCTGCCGACTTTGCTTGCCCCTCTGAAGTCAAGATCATCAATCCGGATCTCGTCATCGCGCATGTCGCCGAAGGCGGGAAGCTGAAGATGACTGTCCAGGCTAATAAGGGCAGAGGCTATTACACCAACGAAGCTAATAAGCGTACCACGAATTTCCCGTTAGGAACTATCCCGACGGATTCCAATTATTCGCCGATCGTCAAGGTCAACTTCAAGGTCGAGCCGACTCGTGTTGAACACGATGTCAACTACGACAAGCTGATTCTGACCGTCGAAACCAACGGAGCTATGTCTCCGCGCGATGCGGTCGCCTTAGCTGCTCAGATTCTCATTGAGCATTTCCAGTCCTTCATCGGACTCGTCCCGGAAGCCAAAGACGTTCAGGTCTTCGACAAGAAGGATGAGCAGACGAAGAATAAGCTGGATGATATGACCATCGAAGACCTCGATCTTTCGGTCCGTTCATACAACTGCTTAAAGAGAGCCGGCATCTCCACGGTCTCCGAACTCTTCAACAAGTCCGAAGAAGAGATGATGAAGGTTCGTAACCTCGGCAAGAAGTCGCTTAAGGAAGTTAAGGATAAGCTCGAGGCGCTGCACCTCCACTTCCGCAATTCCAAGTAAGGAATAAGGAGAATTAAATCATGTCCACTACAGGTCGTCATAACGTCCACGGCAAAGCGGGTGTCCGCTTCAAGGAAGCTTATACTTCCGCCAAGGATAAGAATATGCTTCGCAACGTCGTCACCCAGCTCATCATCTCTGAGAAAGTTGTCGTGACGGCTCATGTCGCTGACCAGCTCTCCCCGCTGGCGGATCGTCTGGTCACCTATGCTAAGAAGGGTGATTTGGCTGCCCGCCGTCAGGCTGCCAGAGTTGTCCGCGATGTCTACGTTGATTCCAAGGAAAAGCAGACTGCTCTGCAGAAGTTATTTGCTGAGATTGGCCCGCGCTACAAGGATCGCAACGGCGGTTATACCCGCATTCTCAAAGTCGATAATCGCAAAGGCGACGATGCCCCTATGGCTTTAGTCGCGTTTGTCCTCGACTCTGATAAGAAGGCTTAACAGAAGCTTATAAAGCCCCGGAAGAGCATTCTGGGGCTTTTTTCATGCTTGAAAAGGCATTAAAACAGCCCGCTTTTCAGCGGGCTTGTTTTTAAGATGGTGCCACTTGGTCGAATCGGACGGCCATCAGAGGTTTACGATACCTCCGTTCTACCATTAAACTAAAGTGGCAGGCTTATATATATTACAAAATACCATCTGGTTTTTCAATGGAAGAAACGCATTAATGGGCTTTTTTCCTGTGGGCCGGAAAGGAGTTTTTTATTAAAAGGGCGGGGATTATCTTACAAAGTCTTCTTCGGCGCTTCTTAGCCTGAACAGGGCTTTCACAAACGCAGGGCAGGTAAAAGCGCTAACGTGTCTTGAAATGTCTTAGAAAGGCTAAAAAGGGATGAAAAAAGCGGAGAGGCCATCTCCGCTCAAATTGTCTGCTTAGTCCTTCTTTTCGGCTTTATCAGCTAACAGGCCTTTAATGTCTGTTAAGAGGGTGATTTCCGTGACTTCCTTAGCTTTGGCTTCAGCGTCAGCTTTGGCTTTATCATCCTTTTCTTTCTGAACTTTGTCGTCGGCCAGCTTATTGATTTCCTTAATGGAATGACCTTCCTTACGAAGAGCCTTTCTTTCTTCCGGCGTGAAGGCATTGGCGCGGGCCTTTAACTGATCCGCGGAAGTCTGGAACATCATGGCGGCCTTGACGATGAGGAACATCAGGAAGGCGATGATGATGAAGTTGACGGCAGCGTTGATGACTGCGCCCCAGTTGATGACATTGACGAGGCTGGAATCATAGACATATCCCCAATAAGTTACGGTCGTGGTTGAAGCCGGGATAGCAGCAACGGCAGCCGCGTTATCCGACGCGCAGAGGACTGCCTTATTGTGGTTAAGGACGGTGACCAGACCATCTAAGCCGCCAGGGACGGCCGCTGTGATGATAGGCATCAGAACGGATTTAACTAAAGCATTGATGATAGCGGTGAAAGCCGAGCCAATGACGACGCCCACTGCTAAGTCTAAGATGCTGCCTTTTGAGATGAAAGCCTTAAAATCAGCAAAGAACTTCTTAATCTTTCCCATAGATATAAAACCTCTTTTCACCATCTATTCTAGTCACAATCAATCAAGTTTAAAAGACTGCCGATAGGCTCGGATGTCATTTTTAGTCTTTTTTTCCACCCGAAAGGAATCTAAAGACTTCTGCAGTCCGATAAGCAGAGTCCTCTTTGGCAGATGGGCTTCAGGGAATAAAAGGAGGCTTGCAGAATCACGGATTATCATTTCGGAAAGGAGCCATCCCTGGCCCATGCGGACTGTAACGGCTTCATCATCCGCCAGGAGAGGGAGAATTATTTTATCTTCGTCCGTGTTTAAGCGGCACCGAAGGAAAAAAGTGAAAGACATTCTCCTCATAAAAGGAGATGCACTGTTCTTAAACTCTCGATGGAAGGGCAAGAAAAGATCAATGTCTAAAGGCTTTTTAATTAAAATCAGAGCTGTATCGCAATCTTCCCACGAGGAAAAATAGGAAGGGTGTGAAGAGATGGCTTCCAGCTGTTTTTTTGTTTCCTTTTCCAGCGGAATCAGAAGACAGAGAATGAGAATCTGCCTGATGCTGAAGCCGTCTTCAGGAGCAAGGAGACATAAATCGGCCTGGTCTTTAATCAACTGGCGGGCCAGATTTCTTATGGCCTTGTAAGGAGGATGGCCAAAAGAGTTCAAACCGCTGGGCCTCAAGAGGGAAACGATATCGGCTGTCGTGGGTTGGTATGCCATGCTTAAAGTATAAAACAAAAAGCCGCTTCAAGCGGCTTAAGAAACAATAGATGGAGCAGGCGACGGGAATCGAACCCGCGACAACAGCTTGGGAAGCTGTAGTTTTACCACTAAACTACGCCTGCAGCGGACTGATAAACGGCACGTTTTTCGTGCTTTTCAATTATACAATAAGGCCAGAAGATTAGGCAAGAAGAGAGAGAATAATGTTCAACTACTAAAAAACTACAAAAAACCGTCAAAATTGAAGCCTGGCGTTATTCAATAAGCAAAACTTTAATGTTATAATTTAGATAAAGAAGCCTTTTCGCAGCTGACTTCGCCAAAACAAGGATAACAATTAACATTATGGATATATATAGAATCGTAGACATCTCTTTATCCGCCTTCATCTGTATATTGTCTTTAATCTGCGTCTTCATCGTTTTCCGCCGGTTAGGGATGAGGATAGCCCTCTGTCTTGAAATAGTCCTTATTCCCACCTGCTACTTCTTCAACCTGCCTATGGCTTCCTATATTCTCCTGGCGATTTTTGTTGTCACGGCAGTTATAGGCTTAGTTGTCAATTCGGCGGAGATCCGTTCTTATGCGGCTAACCCGATTGCGACTTCCAAAGCCCCTGAGAAGAAAAATTCCAACAGCGAAGTGGACCGTCAGAAGCTCAACAAAGAAATCACTCAGGCTGTCCGCTGGCTTTCTGATAACCGCGTTGGCGGCATCATCACCTTTGAAAGAAGCGTGCCTCTGGACAAGTATGTCGCTTCTGGAACCGTGCTAAATGCGCCTGTGACGCCGGAATTAATTGAAACGATTTTCTATGAGGGCACGCGTCTTCACGATGGAGCCATAATTATTCGCGGTTCAACTATTGTCGCTGCTGCGGTCTTTTTCCCGCCGACGAATAAGCCTCTGGTCGGCAAGTATGGCGCCCGCCATAGAGCGGCCATTGGCATTTCAGAAATCACTGATTCAGTGACAATAATCGTCTCAGAGGAAACGGGGAGAATCTCCGTGGCCTTCGGAGGAAGTTTGGAGCCGATTAAATACGATGAATTCGAAAAGGTCTTCTCAACTTATATGCTGGCGCCTTCAGGGACGATGTCTTTCACTTCGATGTTCGGCGGAGCCAAGTGAGAGTATAAAGGCTTTTTAACAAACGATGAAAGAAAAAGACATTGTCGATTACGTTCTTAAGGTTGAAGAAATTTCGCATGTCGGCCTCAAGTATTCAAAAGATCCATATGCTTTAGATAATTATGAATGTCTGGAAAAATTATCCAAGGATTTCATAACTTCGAAGTTTGAGACTCCTATTAAAGGGCCGAATTTCTTTTCGCGCGATGTTTACCCCACGCCTAGCGTGTCAGTCCGGACGATTATCTTTGATGAGAAGAGGGAAAAGATCCTTCTGGTTCAGGAAAAAATGGACATGGGCTGGTCTTTGCCCGGAGGCTGGTCAGAAATTGGCCTGACTCCGAGTCAGTCAGCTCTGAAGGAAGTCAGGGAAGAGGCCGGTGCGGAAGCTGAAATCACCCGTCTAGTCGGCGTTTATGACAGGTATTCTTCTTCCCGTTTATGCGGCGTCCCCGAATACATAATGGTCTTTGAAGCACGGATTAAGGAATTTGTTTCTGACCCCTGCTTCGAAATTGCTCAAAGAGGCTATTTTGCTTTAGATAAGCTTCCGCCCTGGTCAAAAAAGAACCATGGCCCGCAGATGGAAAAGATCATTGAGGATGCCCGCTTAAACAAGACGACGTTTGATTGATTTGTTGATATATAATGTAAGAGTAAAAACAAGGAGGAAACCTTATGTCTACACCGCATAATAACGCTAACTTAGGAGATATCGCCAAGACTGTACTGATGCCGGGGGATCCGCTAAGGGCAAAGTTTATTGCTGAGCATTTCCTTAAAGACGCCGTGCAGTTCAACAACGTGCGCAACATGTTCGGCTATACCGGCACTTATCACGGCAAAAAAGTCTCTGTCATGGGCGGCGGCATGGGCATGGCCTCTTTAGGCATCTATGCTTCGGAACTTTATCAGTTCTTCGGCGTGGAGAATATCATCCGCATTGGTTCGGCTGGGGCTTATGCTCCGGAATGCAAGCTCTTCGACGTTGTTATTGCTCAGGGTGCCTGCACCGATTCTAATTTTGCTCATCAGTATAATCTTCCGGGGACTTTCTCGGCTATCGCATCTTATAGCCTGCTGGAACAAGCTGTGGAACTGGCGAAGAAGAACAAAGCTAACTATCATGTCGGAAATATTTTCTCTTCGGATATTTTCTATTCGGCGAGTCCGGATGAATGGAAGAAATGGGCTGGGATGGGCTGCTTAGCTGTCGAGATGGAAACTTACGCTTTGTATTGCCTGGCCGCTTATTACCATAAGAAGGCTCTGTCAATTCTGACCATTTCTGATTCTTTCATCACTCATACGGAAACAACGGCTGAAGAGAGAGAAAAGTCCTTCACTCAAATGATGGAAATTGCCTTGGGCATTGCCGAGCAGGAAGCTTAGTAGGATTCTAGGAACATAAAGGGAGAGGGAAGAATGCCAACCGCGGAACAAATTTCGATTATCTGCGCTGTCAGCGCCTTTGTCCTTTTAGTTCTTTTCATCGTCTTTTTCTTTCTGCACAAAAAATACGCGGCAAAATGGTTTAAGCGTAAGGTCTGGAAAAAGCTTTACCATCTGGCTGAGGACCAGGACTATTATCTGCTCAACAATGTCCTGATAAAGACAGAGACCGATAAGCTGCATATCAATCACCTCTTGGTCGGAGATAAGTTTGTTTATGTTATTGCCAGCCGCTATTTTGAAGCGGATATCAGCGGCGATTCTTTTCTTTCGCCGAGCTGGCACGTGGTTGACAGAAGCAATAAGCCAGTCAGGGAGTTTTCTAACCCGGTTATATTCAATCAGCAGCGGACGATGGAACTGGCTCGCTTCTTAGGCTGGAACGCCACGAAGACAACGATGTTTATTTCTATTGTCGTTATCAACGATGGCTGCAAGTTCAACCTCAACGGAGACAAGACTTCTTCTGACTGCTATTTCATCCATGCCAAGGAGCTGAAAAAATTAGTTAGAAAGCTTGAGAAGACCCCGTCCCTGGCGCCTTTTGATGAAGGCCCTCTCAACAAGGTCGTCGCTCGCATTCACCGCTTATCTGTCGAGGAAACGGCTGAAGAAAGCGAAGCTAAAGCCGAAGACGATGCGAAGAAAAAAGGAACCGTTTAGAATTTTCTCTTTTCGCCTTTCATAATCGCTGGAATCAAGTATAATAAACACGCAAAAGGAAAGTAGGTAAATGGCGGATAAAATAGGAGAAGGATTTAAAAGCAGCATCAAGTCAGTCGTCAGACAGGCTGGTTTTTATCCTTACCTGATGTCTCTGGCCAGCATGGTTTTGCTCTCCATTCTTTATTTTTGCTTTGCGAGCGTGACCTCTGTTTCGGCTGATTTCCTTTTCGCCCTCATTGGCCTCGTGGCTCTCGTGGGCATTTCTTTCCTGATTCTTCCGTTCCTTTACGGTTTGACCCTTTCTGTCGCGGAAGGCTGCCGCTTTAAAGGAAAGAGGACATGGTCTATCAAAAAGCTCTTTAATCTTTATTATCATTCCAATACTGGCGTTTATGGCTTGGGATCTGTCGTTTGGAAAACCCTTTTGGCTTTTGTCATTTCCTTATTGATTTCGGTTCTGATTACGACGGCTGTGATTGCTAAGGTTTATCCTGACATGTATGCAGACATCCTGCGTTACTCGCAGACGCCAAATACGACCATTTGGGATTGCTTGGGGGATTATAGCCGGACTTTTGAGGCCTTTATGATTCTTATTATGTGCGTAACCGCTTTGACTTCTTCATGCGTGGGCGGATCTGAATTAAGGAAAAACGAAGCGGTTTTTTATGCGGCTTCTTCCTTAATCTGCAACAACCGCGTCAATATGCAGACTCGGATGCTGATTAATTTCTTCCGGCATGAAGTCTTTCCGACGGTCAGAAGGGAGCATGCGAAATACAATTTCATGCTTTTCTGGCCTTTCTACGCTGTCTTCTTTGCAGTCTTTATCGGCCTTTCCATTATGGGGCTTTTTGTTCCGGCTATTCCTTATGGACTGGTCTGCTATATCGCCATCGGAGGCGCCTCCTTGTTTTTTGCCCCGATGTATTATTATTCGAGGGTCTTTGATGATCTTTTCTACATCGCTTACCAAGATAAGATTATGTCTCGCTTATCCCGCCAGGCCCGGGAGTTTGTCGCTCAGGGGCAGAGGGAGATGGACAAGGCTTTTGAAAGCCAGAATCCTAGCCAAGATGATGATGGTTGCAATCAAGAGACCGGCTACAAAGAAGAAAAAGACGGGGAAGAAGATCCTGATGCCAAAAAGCCACATGTAAATCCAGATGGCAGCTTCGATTTCACTGATGATAAAGACGATTCCGACCACAAAGATGATGGAAACTCGGGGGATAAGCACGATGAGTAAGCTGAAAATAGGAAACTATTCTCTGGAGCGCAAAGACTTTTATACGCTGCCAAATCTCCTTTGCTATCTCCGCATTCTTTTAGTGCCGGCCTTTGTTTCTCTTTATCTGGTTGGCATGTATTCGCCCAATAACAGCAATCGCCTGCTGATGGAATATTTGGGCCTTGGGTGCGTGGTCTTAGCTTCCTTATGTGATTTTGCCGACGGCAAGATTGCCAGGAAGTTCAATCAGATTACGGAAGTGGGCAAGTTTTTAGACCCGCTGGCGGATAAGATTATGCAGTGTGCTGTGGCGGTCGTGGCCTGTATCGGCTTTGATCACATCTCTGGCTTGCACTATATGTGGTTCCTGCTTGGGGTCTTCATCTTCAAGGAAATATTCCAGTTCCTGGTTATTCTCTTCATTTTCCACCATGGCAATTACATGGACGGGGCTAAATGGTACGGGAAGGTCGCAACCTTTGGATTTGATGTTCTGATGCTGGTGATTCTTGTTCTGCCGGTTATTTATCCTGATCCCAGCCAGGATAGCGCTGTTTTCCAAGCTATGGTGATTATGATTGTGATTTCGTTCCTGCTTCTGATTTTTTCGTTTATCATGTATATGATTGAATGCTTCCGCCTGTACAATTCAGGCGTCAATAACATTCCCGATTCTCTTTATCCGGAGTGGGAGAAAAAGTACGGAAGCCGTCCCGGGGCCGTGAAGAAGAAAGAAACAACTATGGGGGAAGTTAAAAATGATTAAGCTTTATATTTCGCCTTCCTGCTCCTCCTGCCGCAAAGTGCGGGACTGGTTTAAGGAACAGGGCATACCCTTCGAAGAGAAAAATATTTTCTCTGGCGATTTGACTGACGATGAAATCAAAGAGATCCTGACCAAATCCATCGACGGGACTGATGAGATCATTTCAACCCGCTCAGATATCATCAAAGAAGGCCATATTGACCTCCAGGAGCTTTCCTTAAAGGAACTGATAGCTTTTATCAAGAAGAATCCTTCTTGCCTCAAGAGGCCGATTATCGTCGATGATTCCAAGATTCAGGTCGGCTATAACTCCGAGGAAATCAGAGCTTTTATCCCTAATTGGAAAAGAGTGTTCTCCGATAACTGCACTCCCGAGCTCTGCCCGAAGTACCACACTTGCCCCAACCACGCTGAGCATGGCGGAAACAAAACAGGCGCCGAAAAGAACTGAACCTCAATTCACATAAAAAGCCAGGCCTTGAGCCTGGCTTTTTTCTTTCTTGAAACTCTACTTAACCTTAGCTTCCGCCATTGCGCGGGCGCCTTTGGAGATGTGATTGAAGACCGGCTTGATTCCGAGGGGAAGAAGGATGTCTTCGGCTTTCTTCTGCGCCAAAGCCATAGCGGACTTATCGATTTCGAGTTCGTAGTCGACTTTGTTTCCGTAGGTATTTTCATCCAAAGAGATGACTTCTTCTTCCTTCTCATTGGTGATTTCCGTACGGATGGTCGTCAGCTTCGCCAGAACTTTAAGGGCTGAAGTATCGACATCGAGGGATTCGAGGAATTCCTTGACTTCGCCTTCAGGGAAGTTGTTGACGTTAATCATCTCGAGGGCTTCCCGATCGTTGAGCTCCTGGTTCTTTTCCAGAAGTCCTTCCGACAGCGGGGTCTTCATCGTCAGAACGTATTTGCCTTTCTTCTCACGGATGCGGAGGGCGACATCGACGTCCTTGAGGATGCGCTCCGGAGAATCAATGTAGAAATTAGTCTGGGCATAAGTCTGATCAGGCTTCATATTCAAAGACTCATAGACTTTATCGTATTCGCTCTTGGTAAGCAAAACTTTAGCTTCGATTTCAATGTTGCTGAACATGGTCAAATACACCTCTTTCCGTGTATTATGATACAATATAAAAAGCAAGATATAAAGGGAAAAAATCATGTTTAGATTTGCTCTGTACGTCAACGATAGGCACCCGTATCTAAAGCCAGTGACGGAACAGTTCCGCCTTCATTTTGAAGCTTTGGGAAACAAGTATTCCCTCAGCCGTCCGCAGATTGTTTTTGTCTTCGGCGGCGATGGGACTTTGCTTAGCGCCATCAAGCGCTTCACAAACCCAGGCGTTTCTTTTATGCTCATTCACGACGGTCATTTAGGCTACTACCAAGAATGCACGGTCGGAGAACTCAATAATTTTTACGAGACTTTTGATTTTGCCTCTTTGACATATGAGGAGCATCCGTTCCTGGCCATTGAAGATGAGACGGGCAATGTCGAACTGGCCGCGAACGAACTGATTGTGGCTTCGGCTATCCGCACTCTCCGCTTTGTAGTCTATATAAATCAAATGTATTTTATGGAAGTGCATGGCTCAGGAATCTGCGTGGCTTCCTCTTTTGGCTCGACAGGGTATAACCACTCTCTTAACGGGGCTCTGCTGGCAAATGAATCAGGCATGGCAATTTCTCTTATAGCTCCTATCCGCAACCGCGTTTTTCACCCTCTGATTTCTTCTTTGGTCGTCGGTGAAAAAGACACAATCGGCATTGAAGTCCTCAATGACACCGATTATCAGGTTTCAGCGGATGCTAAGGTTTTGGATTCCACGGTTGGACGCAAATATTCTGTCAGGCTCGGGCCGAAGAAGTTCCGATTGGCTCACTTTAAGCCTTTCTCTCCTTATCTCAGAATGAGAAACGGATTTCTTTCCGAAGAATAGAAAAAGCCCCATCTCTGGGGCTTTTTAAATGTCTATATACCTTAGATGAGCTTCAGCTCTTTTAAGCCTTGCTCGATTTCTGGAAGAGGCAGGCCCATGACATTTTCATAGCTGCCTGACAATAGCTCAGAAGCTATGAAATCTTTATCCTGAATCCCGTAAGCTCCGGCTTTATCAAAAGGGGAGCCGGTTTTAATATATGCCTGAATTCTGTCTTGGCTGAGCCCGTGAAGGATGACTTCCGAGACGGCCATTCCGCTATAAAGATCCTTGCCCTTATGGAAAATATGATATCCGGTAAGGACAAAATGCGACTTCTCATTTAAGGCTGACAGCATCCTAACAGCATCATTTTCATCTTTCGGCTTGCCGAATTCTTCTCCTTCGAAAAGAACCATTGTATCGGCGGCCAGAACATAGTCCAAAGGGTAAGCCTTGGAAATCTTTTCGCCTTTGGCCTGGGAGATATAGAAAGGGCGGTCCTCAATTTGATCGGACTGGATGCTTTCCTCGTCGATGTCGGCGGGAACGACTTTATAAGGAAGAGGGTATATTTTCTTCAGGAGCTCTTGTCTCCTGGGCGATTTGGAAGCGAGAATAAGCATATTTTAAGCGTTGACGTTAACCACGAGGGAAACGATTTCCGGATTGCGGTGGGTCAGGTGATAGAAATAAGTGCGGGCCGTGTTTTCAATCAGGTCTTTAAGGGCCTTCTCAACAAACTGCGGATGAGTCAGCAGGAGCTTATTTATTTCAACCTTCAGCCCGTCAGAATATTCTTTGACCGGAGTCGAAGTAATTGAAGTGAAATAAGAGAAGCCGCGGGTTAAGACAACCGGGGTGAACAGCAGAGAAGAATTATCCTTATCCAAGGCGACGGTTACAGTAACAACTCCGTCTTCCGAAAGGACTCTTCTTTCCTTGATGACCGTGGTCGAAAGGCTCGTGGCATCAGTGGAGTCCAGATATTGGACATCCGCATGGACCTTTTCGCCCTTGGAGACTTTGTGATTGTAAAGCGAAACAGTATCGCCGTTTTCGCAGATGAAAGTATTGGCGGGGTTCATGCCGCATTCGACGGCGACATCGGCATGGAGCTTGAGCATATGATATTCGCCGTGGATTGGCATAAAGTATTTAGGCCGGACCAGTTTTTGCATAAGGCGCAGTTCCTGACGGCAAGGATGGCCGGAGGCGTGGAGCTGGAAAAGGACAGAATTTACCAAAACCGTGGCTCCGCAGCGGGTCAGCTGATTGACAATCTTGTTGATGGCTCCGGTGTTGCCGGGAATCGGAGAGGAAGAGAAAACGACGGTGTCGCCCCAGGCAATCTTAATCTGGCGGTGCAAGCCGTTGGCAATGCGGGACAAAGCGGCTAAAGGCTCGCCTTGGGAACCGGTGCAGAGAATCAAAGTCTCCGAAGGATTTATCTTTCTCAGGTCTTCGACTTTTACTAAAGAAGAATCCGGAATTTTAATATAGCCGAAATCACGGGCGGCTTGGACATTGGATTCCATGGAGCGCCCAAAGATGGCAATTTTTCTTCCGTAACGGAGAGCGGCTCCGACAATCTGCTGGATGCGCGAGATATTGGAAGAGAAAGTCGAAATAATCAAGCGTCCCGGAGCTGAACGGAAAATATCGTTGATGGCGGCGATGACTGAGCGTTCAGACTGTGTGTAGCCTTCCTTTTCAGCGTTGGTGGAATCGGCCAAAAGAAGGTCGACGCCTTCGTCGCCGATGCGGCAGATTTTTGAAAGGTCGATATCGGAATCGACCGGGGTTAAATCAATTTTAAAATCGCCCGTGTGCATGATGACGCCCTGAGGCGTTTTGACGCGGATGCCATAAGAATCAGGAATCGAGTGGGTGACATGGAAGAAATCCAAAGTGAATTCATCGATTTTGATGACTGATTTTTCATCGTACTCAATGAGTTTGGTCTTCGGATGATACTTCATCTCATCCAGCTTATGGCGGATCAAAGCCATCGCCAGCTTCGGCGCATAGATGACCGGGACATAGACCTGCTGAAGAAGGAATGGGATGCCCCCTATATGGTCTTCATGGCCATGGGTGATAAACAGGGCCTTCAGCTTAAAAGATTCATCTTTCAGGTGAGTGTAGTCGGGTATGACGTAGCTGATGCCCGGCATATCGGCTTCGGGGAACTTGACGCCCGCATCGATCATAATAAGAGTGTGATCAGACTCGATGCAGTAAGTGTTCTTTCCGACCTCGCCTAAGCCGCCGAGAGCGTAGACGCTCACGGGTGAGTAATCGACATAATTCTGCTGTTTTTCCATTTTATATATAAAACCTCGACATTAAAAACTAATTAATTTTTCAGACATTCGCTTTCCTATTGACTTAACTATACTAAATTTGCCGGATATAAACAACCTTTTTAAACTTCGACCGCTGAAGGATCATGGTAAAGCGGATTCTTTTTATCAATCCGATCATAGTAGAGGATGCCATCGAGATGATCGTACTCATGCTGGATAGCTATGGCCAAGTAACCATATGCGGTAATCGTGATGTCTTTATCTTGGAAGACATCGAAGCCTTCTAAGACAATCTTGTAGTAGCGGTAAACCAGGCCTTCGTGCTTTTCAGGGACTGAAAGGCAGCCTTCGCCTCCGCCAAGGTAAGCCTTCTTGAGAGAGGTGCGGAGAATCGTCGGATTAATAAAGCCGTATTTATAAGTCGTTTCTCCATCGGTTAAGAAAATGGCGAACATGCGCTTATCGATTCCTATTTGGGGAGCTGCTAAGCCGATGCCGGGCTGGATAGAGTGCGCCTTAGCATATTCAGCATCCTGTGATTTTTCCAGGTAGGCTTCCATTTCTTTGACTGTTGATTTATCTTCCGCGCTGAAGGGCTGTAAAACCTCTTGGCAGCGGGTGCGGAGCACTTTGTCCCCGTCTTTCCGTATTTTCAGCATTAAATTTCTAGATTTCTCCGTTGGTTAGTTTACCACATAAAAGTATAATATGTTCAAGGAATACTTTATTTGCATGACGAAAAGAGAAAAATATGAAGCCGACTTCATCCAGTTTGCGGATTCCTTCCGCCTCAGCCCTGCATATTTGGCTTTAAAAGAAGCGGATAGAGCCTTGACTGAAGATTTCCGGGCTCAGGACATGTATAAAAAGAAAGCTCAGATGGAAGGCGATCTTTATCTGATTTTTAAGCTCCATCCGGAGAATAAGGACGCGGCATTAAAGGAATATAAGGCTCTTGTTCAGGAAATGGAAAAGATTCCTGCCGCTGTTGCTTACGAAAAAGCTTATGGGGAAGTTTGCCGCATCAAGAAAATCTTTGAAGATGAAATATTAAGGAGGCTAATATGATACGCATTGTAGGCGGCATTTACCGTCAGCGGGAAATAACGCCGCCGCCTTTTGAGGAAGTCAGGCCGACTCAGGATATTCTTCGGAAAGCCATTTTTTCGGCTTTAGGTGAGCACTTAGACGGGAAGACTGTGCTGGATTTATTTGCCGGGAGCGGGGCTTTTGGCTTTGAAAGCCTGTCTCGCGGGGCTCTTAAGGCGGTTTTTGCTGAGAAGAACCCGAAATGCCTGCAAGCCATTGAAGCCACGGGAAAGCGTTTTAATTGCCTCGATAAGATGGAACTTTGCCCTGGAGATGCTTTAAGCACCTTAGGTAAGCTCGGAGGGCAAAAACGACATTTTGATTATATTTTCCTGGATCCGCCTTACGCTATGAAGGTCTTCGCTGATGTTATACTATCAGTAGGAAAGAATCATTTGCTTTCAGATTCGGGCATCATTGTCCTTGAGCAGGACGAGCTGCCCCAGCCGGTCGAAGGCTATGCCTTAAAGACTTATAAGTATTCTTATAAGCAAGTGGGCATCTATAGAAAGGTTAGTTAAATGAGAATTGCTTGCTATCCGGGATCTTTTGATCCTCTTACCAATGGACATGTAGACATTGCTCTCCGTGCCTGCAAGATGTTTGATAAGCTTTATATTATCGTTGCCGGAAACTATGAGAAAAACTATGCGTTTACGATTGATGAAAGAGTCAGCCTCATCAAGGAAGTCTTCCAAGAGAATCCGAAGATTGAGGTCATTCGCGGGGAAGGGCTCACCGCTATTCAGGCCAGGAAAATTCAGGCTCAGGCTATTATCCGCGGCCTCCGCATGGCTTCAGACTACGATTACGAAGTTCAGTTTGCGCAGATTAACGAATATCTCTGCCCGGATGTGGATATGGTTTTCCTGATGTCCCGCAAGGAGTATTCTTTTATCTCTTCGACTCGCGTCAAGGAAATGTTTTCCTTAGGTGGGGATGTGGCTCACTTAGTTCCGGAGCCGGTTCTCCGCGCGATGGAAAAGAAGAGAAAAGAACTTGAAGCCCATAACAAAAACCCTCTTTAAAAAGAAGCATTAAAAAATGGCTCATCTGAGCCATTTTTTATTTGCTGTCCTAAGCTCCGAAGTTGTCCGCATTGTCGAGAGAATCGGCATACGGAGAGAAGAATTTGAATAAGCCGGACATGACATTGGAATCAGTGTTGGAAGAGGAAGAGGAATCGACAAAGGAAGTGTAGACTTTTGCAATGTGGAAGTTATAAGCCTGGCCCGTGACATGGTTGATGCTGTTGGCCTGAGCCTTGATGACATCCTTATCGATCTTTGAAGTCGAGCGGAACCAAACTAAGGTCAGCGTCGGAATCAGATCAGAAGGAGTGTTAGAAATAGCACCGGAGGCAGTGGTGAAATCTGAAGTCTGTTTGATGACGTAATCGGAGCTCCTTAAGGAATCATCCTTCCAGAGGTCATAGACATCAGAGCAGGCTTCCTTGACGGAAAGCATCATCTCATAATTGACTTTGTAGTGTTCGAACCACTTTTCATCCTGGTTATAACTGTCTTTGGTGGAATCGGAGACATCGGTGTTGAAGACATAAATCTTCTTAGCCCCATCCGTCGCCTCATAATTCTGAATGCCTTTTTCGTAGGTGGAAGCGGTGTTGGCTTTGACGAACATGACTGCGAAGCCATTCTCGTCAACGCTGTCTATCTTTTCAATGACATCGTCATAATTGACTTTGTTGTTTTCATAGTACTTGGCGCGATCGGCATTGGAGATAGCGTTTTTAATGCCGGTGGTGATAGGCGAGATGCATAATACGATCCCGACTAAGACGCCGACGAGGAGGACAACCTGGAACCAGGCAGTCGACTTCATCCATTCCCAAATTTTATCTAGTGTTTTTTTCATTGGCTTTCACTCCTAATCTAGAGAATACTGAATGCTGAGCAATCTTGTATATATTATCATTAACAGCGTTTTTAAATCAAGGCAAGGAAGGGAAGTTTATTTCGCTTCTTCGGGCTTATTTGCCCCGTCCAAAACGGGCTCGGTGACTGGGTCAGAAAAGTAGAGCTCTTTGACTTGAAGGGCAAAGTCCTTGGCGCCTTGGATTTCCTTTTCGTCCGGATGGCCTTTTTTAAGAGAAAGGAACTGGCCGAAAGAAGAGTAATGCTCTTCGATGACCGGTATGCCAGCCTGTTCCACTTCTTCTTTAATTAGGCGGAAGGCATCCTTTTCCGTGCAGTTGGTAGAAAAGACGCAGGTCATTTTAACCCGATCTTTATCAAGCTGACGGATAAAGGCAATGAGATTCTTGTCTAAAGAGCCGAAATACTTGGCGCCTCCGACAAAGATGATGTCGTAATTTTCTTGGTAGGACTTAAAATCTTCGGCTTTAACGGCCTTTAAGCCTAGCCCTTCAGCCATCGCCTCAGCTATTTTTTGCGTCGCCCCTTTGCGGGAGACATATACTACTGCTGCTTTCATTGCTTATTCCCCTTAATTGACTACTTCTTATTATATGAGAAAGAACTTGATTTGTAAGCCTGTTTTACAAAAAAAGAAGCCTAAAGAGGCTTCTTATTATGCGCAGAAAGGATTTTGTTGTAGCCCTTGCCGTTTTTGACGCATTTGCTAACACGGGCCAAGGTCGCCGAAGAGATGTCTGTTTCCTTGTTGACTTCGACGTAAGTCTTGCCTTGGATGAACAGTTTTGCCGCATGAACTCTCCCTGATAATGCTTCCAGTTCCTGAATGGTCAGCAGGTCATCCAAGAAATTGCGGCAGTCTTCTTTATTCGAGACGTCGATTATCGCCTGATAGAGCTCATCGAGCTCGTCCTTCTTCAGCTGGCTGCTCTTTTTTTCCATTGTCGTTATTTTCCTGGCTCAGAGAAAGAAACTGCATAAGCTGAGCTGACTGCGGATGCAAGAGAATGCTTTTATCTCCGATTTCGCAGATGCGCCCCTGGCTGATAAAGTCTATGCGGTCCGCTACCTCTAAAGCCAGTTCCATCTCATGGGTTACTATTATCATAGCCTTTCCGCGTTTTTTTAGCGAGAGTATCGAGGATGCCACTTCTTTTCTTAAGCGCGGGTCGAGGGCTGAGGTCGGCTCATCGAAGCAGAGGATTTCCGGTGACAGGCAAAAAGCCCTTAGGATAGCCGCTCTCTGTTTTTCTCCGCCTGAGAGTTCTCCAGGGTAATTTTTCATTTTGCTTTTAAGATTAAAAGCCTCTTCGAGGGCTTCAATCTCTTTTTCTTTTTTTAAAAGGCGGTCCCCATATTCGGACTTCTTTTTTTTCTCCTTGGCGCCCCAAGAGAAAAAGCCATATTTTTCTTTGAGCTCTTTTTTCAGACGGAGGCGGTAAGGCAGGATAATATTTTCTTCGACTGTGCAATGAGGAAAAAGATTGAAGTCTTGAAAGACCAGCCCGAAGTGGGAAGAGTCATTGCGGACAGTCTTTTTGACTGAGGAAGCGTAAAGTTCCTTTCCGAGGAGGCTTATTGTTCCGCTGTCTTTGCTTTCCAACCCATTTAAAATTCGGAGAAGCGTTGTTTTGCCAGATCCGGAATCGCCAATCAGGCAGAGAGTCTCGCCATCTTTTAAATCTATTGAAACATCATCGAGAGCCGTTTGGCCTTTGAAAGACTTGCTGAGGCCCTTAATCTGTAAGAATGCCATGTTTTTATCCTTCGTAATAAGAAAGTCTTTTTTCCAGCTTCTTCAACAGGAAAGAAAGGAGGCCGTTAAGGGCCAAATAGAAGACGCCGGTATAGAAAAGAACGTAAATGATAGCGTAAGTCGCAGTGATTTTCTGCGCGGTCATAATGATTTCGGAGATGGCGATAACGCGGGCCAGAGCGGTGTCCTTAACTAAGGAAATGGTTTCGTTAGTTACCGGGGGAAGGACTTTTTTAACAACTTGAATGAGCACGACCCGAAAGAAAAACTGGCTGCTGGAGAAGCCTAAGACCCAAGCGGCTTCTTTTTGGCCTCGGGGCAAAGATAGATAGCCTGCTCGGAAAATTTCTGAAAAGTAAACTCCGTAGTTGATGACAATGGCCAAGATAACAGCTTGGAAGCGGTCAGAAGACGGCAAATTCAGCAATAGCCCTGGCAGATAGAACACCACGATAATCTGCAGCATAAGAGGCGTGCCGCGGATAATCCAGATAAAAACGGCCATGATGCTGCGGCAGATTCGGTGCTTTGAAAGGGAAAAAGCACAGAAAATAACGCCCAGGGGAAGGGAAAGCAGGTAAGAAACGATAAAAATCAGAAAGGTGGTGTAAAAGCCTTTCAGCAGCTCGAGGCTGACTTCCGCAAAAGACATCCTTACTCCGTGAAGGCAATCGGGGCAAAGATCGTATAGCCGACGACGATAGAGCCTTTATTAACTATGTAATCCCATGAGGAAGTGTCTTGGATGTCCTTATAAGCCGTAAAAGCTTCAGGAGCGAGAAGGTCATTTTCCAGCCCGTAGGCTTCCGCTATGGCCTTTGTTGTTCCATCGTTGTATAAAGCAGAGAGAGCTTCGTTGATTTTGCTGATAAAAGCATCTTCACCTTTACGCGCTCCGATGCCGTAAGACTCACTGCTGAAAGCATAACTGGTTAGAATGGTCAGATAATCACCGTAGGAGGAAGCGGAAGCCAGATAGTAACCGGCCATGACGGAATCGATGATGGCCAGGTCGCTGGTTCCGGCTTTGACTTCGGTTAACGCAGTGATCTGGTCAGTGACTTCGATAGGAGTGCAGTTTTTGAAGATGGACTCCGAACTGAAAGCATCGCCGCCGGCCGAGCCCTGTTCATAAGCTACTTTATAGGTATCTTTGGAATCGATGGTATCCGTAAAGCCTTTCTTGGCGATGATGACTTGCTTATTGGCCATGTAAGGCAAGGAGAAGGAAAGGTTTTCCTTTCTTTCATCCGTGATGGTAAACCCGTTCCAGATGAGGTCGATGTTTTTAGCGTTGAGTTCAATTTCTTTCTGTTCCCAGACTATTTCCTGAAAACTGACATTAACTCCGAGATAATTCGCGGTCTTCCGGGCTAAATCAATGTCAAACCCAGTTAGAGACGCTTCTTTGGAAGCTGAACAGCCCATAAGCGGAATAGAAGAGATAGCAAGCAGCAGCGTAAGTGACTTTTTCATAGTTTTATGTTCCCCTTTAGCACTTTAGTTAAATAAAGCATAAGGGCATTATACTTTAGCAGAGTAAAGTAGTCAATACTTTATTTGACTAAAGTTAAAACTATTTAAGTTCATAAAAAAACCTGCGGGTAATATGCAGGCAAGCTCATTAATGGGGGAAGGCTTAACTGACGAAAACTAAGATAAACTTCACAGCGATAAAGATGATGCCGACGCTGAAGATAACGTCATAGACAATATTGAAGATCCTGACTTTTTGGCTTGGAGCCTTGCGGTTAAGAATAGAGAAAACCAAGCCGATTGAGGAAGCTAAGGCCACAAAGAGGCTATAGACATAAAAGACGCCTGCAAAAAGAGCCAGGGTCATTGCTTCCGCAATAACTTCGCCCCCGTTGACGGAAGAACTGGACGAAGAGGAGTTTTGGGCGCTGCTGATAATAGTCTTCGGGTCGAAAGCAAAGAAGATGATGACAAAAGCCAGGACGAAAACGGCGAGGATTCCGAGGACGATGGTCGAGGTTATGCGAGTTTTGACCGCAGGCTTGTTTTCATTGTTTTCCATAACTATATTATAGCCGCGAATAACGGAAAGAAGTGTTTCGCTTTTTTATACGGGAGATTTGAAGTAGGCTTAGGCAATAAAAAAGCCCTGAATTAACAGGGCTAATAATGCTACTGGTGCCTCGTGCCAGAATCGAACTAGCGATTGATCCTTACCATGGATCCGTTATACCACTTAACTAACAAGGCAGGTCTCGGTTTCCCTTGACGCAATTAAAATCATAACTATTAAGACCCTAATTGTCAACAAGTAAAACGAGGGATAAAAAGCCCTGTTTATCTAATTAAAAGGCTCGTGTTATATTGTGAAGACGAACGGAACTTGGTTATATCCCTCGGCTGCAAGAGAAACGGAAACTTTTAAGTCCCCGGCTTCGCTGTTTTTTAAGACCGTCAGCTGGTTTAGGCTGGAATCGATGGCGATATAGGAAGAAAGGTCTTGGCTGGAAACGGCCGAGATGACGTAAGAGGGCAGGCTGGCATCGGAAACAGATGGATTAATTAAAGCGGGGCTTTGGATGCTTATGGCCTGCCCGGCTTTTATGGATGTCTGCCCGGAAACCAAAAGGAAGTTTTCATAATAGGCTTTAAAGCTCAGATAATCCTGGTAGTTCTTCACATCTGCGGCATAAAGAGCAAATAAATCAGGATAGACTGCCGTAGATAAATCATCTTTCAGAGTTTTAATATAATCGGAACTGAGCTCTTTGTAAGAAGAAGAGAGGCTGGTGAGATTATAGATGTCATTACCGTAGTATTCCTTAAGTTTTTCCAAAGCCTCTTTTTTCTCCTGCAGGTTCGTGGCATTAGCCGCGTCTTTCTGAGCTTGCTTAACTAAAGAAGCTAAGGCATTGAAAGTGCCGGAATTGACAGTGCGGGTACTGTTGAGGCTGGCGCTTAAAGTGAAAAAGGATGAACTGCTCCCGGACAGGGAACTGAGGATGGAAGGGGTCGCCTCAACGCTGAATATGGCTCCGGTGATCTGATTAGAGGCATTTTTGGCTGGCTTCAGGCTTATCTGTGAAAAAGAAACGGGCAACAGGATAGAAAGGGAACTGCTTTCGCCGGCGGCATCGATGATGGACTGCCTTAGGCCATCTCCGCTGTAGATGCCGTTAAGGACGCTTAAGCCAGTGGAAGAAAGGCACATGCCTTCTTCTTCGCTGCCATAGTTAATCCAGGCATTGAGCAGCAGGCCGGCTGTGTTGGAAACTTGAATTCCGTAAGAAGCCAAGGAAAAAAGCGAAGGGAGGAAACCGCTCAGGGATGAAAGGTTAGACTGAAGCCCGGTATAAGCTTTATAGGCTATTTCTTTGAAATCAATTTCTTTGTATGAGGAAACCTGGGAGGAAGAATTCAAGGTGAATAAGGCAAAGGCAAAATCACCTAAATAGTAAAAATTAAAAGAGCCTTTGGAAGAGAAAAAATCATATTCCAAGCTCCCAGCCAGCTGGAAGGAAGCATCATATCTTCCATGAAGGAAAAGGCTTGGATCGCCGATTAAATCGATTTTGAGACTCGCGCTTGCTTCGCCCTGGGGCGTCGATAAAGACATGGAAAAGTCAATTCCCGCTCCCGAGGGGACGTCTAAAGACCCTAGAGAAGCAATCCAGCTTTCCACATAGGTGGGCTCGATGTATACCGTATAAGAACCATAGTAATTTGTTCCGCTTTCGTCTTTTTCATCCGAAGTGGCATAGACAGTTGCGAATCCGGCTTTAAGGCCAGTAAGACGTCCATCCTGGTCAATCGTGGCTAAAGAGACTTGGGCGGTGGAAATGGACCAGGTTACTTTGCTGCTCGGGCCATAAACGTTGGCAAGCAGCTGTATCGTGCTTCCGATGCATACGCGGTTTTCGCCGCTGATGGAAATCGAAGTCAGAGAGGATGATGAAGAAGAAACGGCCGCTGAAGGAGAAGAAGCGCAGCTAAAAAGGCAGGCTGGAGCACAGCAGACGGCTAAGATCAGAAAAAGCCTGGCTTTACTTTTCATATTCTGTATTTTTCTTCCATTACTTTAGCAGGAAACGCAGGACAGTTAAAGCCGAAGGCTCCTGGTCTGGAGAATGAATCCCAGCCTTGAGAAGAAAGAATAAAAGGAAGTATGATGTTTCCGTGGCTCATATATTTATTGCCCGTCATGGGGAAACGGAATGGAATCAAAGAGGGCTTTGCCAGGGGCGGGAAGATTTAAGCTTGGACGAAGAGGGGAAAAAGCAGGCCTTGGCGTTAGGAAAAAAGCTTCTGGTTTCGGGTATTCATTTTGATGCCTTTTTTTCTTCGCCTTTAAAAAGGGCCCAGCAGACTCTTCAGATTATCTTGAGTGTCATCGCGCCTGAGGCTAAATACCTTATTGAGGCATCTTTTATTGAAAGGGACTTTGGGGCAATTGAGGGCAGCGATGTCGTTGCCGCCCGAAAGATATCTATGGATGAAAGTCAGTGGCGGAAAGTAAAGGGGTACGAACCTGATGAGGAAGTAGGAAAAAGAATGCTTTCTGGCTTCTTGAAAATCGGTCAGGCTTACCCTGATAAAAATGTTCTGATCATCTCTCATTCGCACGCCATCAAAAGCCTTCTCCATCTTATCTACCCGGAAAAGTATTCTTACAATCTGATTTTTCCTAATTCTGAAGCTGCGGAGTTCTTTTCTGACGGAAAGAAAGTCGAACTTATTAATCTGAAACTATTCTAGGCTTTGGTAAATTAAGGCTTTAACTGAGCCTTTTATTAGCCGTCTATTATTTAGCCTTCTATTTGTAATCTGCAAAATAGCCATGTACAATAATAGTGTCCAGGAAGCTATGTGCATTTCCGACATGTTATTCCAGGAGACCGGTGCTGAAGGCCGTGTTGAAAGCCAAGCTCGACTTGGAATCCTAAAGCCCTTAGCTACGTCGCCACAGTTAAAAAAGGGAATATGAGATGCTTTCTGGACCTTTTTAGTGGCTATAATATTTTTTAGGAGAATATTAAGGTATGAAATACGATGATCTCTGTGTTGCCGCTATCCGCTCCATCTGCCTCGACGGGACTAATAATGCCGATTCCGGTCACCCCGGCATGGCTCTTTCTTCCGCTCCAATCCTCTATACGCTTTTTACTAGGCACCTGATTGCCGATCCTACTCATCCGAAATGGATTAACCGCGATCGTTTTGTCCTTTCGGCTGGGCATGCTTCGATGCTTCTTTATACGATGCTGCATTTAAGCGGGTATAGCCTCACCATGGATGACCTTAAATCGTTCCGCAAACTCGGCTCGAAAACGCCAGGCCATCCGGAAGTTAACCGTACTCCTGGCATAGACTGCACTGCCGGTCCTTTAGGACAGGGCTTAGGCCAGGCTGTCGGCATGGCCGTGGCTGAGACGATGCTTCAGGCTCAGTATCCGGAAGGCGAAAAGCTTTTTAACCATTATACTTACTGCCTCTGCGGCGATGGCTGTCTAGAGGAAGGCGTCTCCCATGAAGTTATTTCTTACGCTGGGGCACAGCACCTGAATAAGCTCATTCTTTTCTATGATTTCAATAAAGTCACTTTGGATGGCCCTCTTTCGGATTCATCCATCGAAGATACTTCAGCCCGCTTTATGGCGGAAGGCTGGGATGTTATCCGCGTCCGTGACGGCAATTCCATTGATTTAATTGACCAGGCTATCATTAAGGCTAAGGAATCAAAAGATCACCCGACGGTGATAATCGTCGATACGATCATAGGCTATGGCACGCCCAAGCAAGGTACCTGCAAAGTCCATGGTTCTCCGGTCGGCTTCGAAGATGCCGAGAAGGCTAAGGAGTTCTATCACTATGAGCATCCGGCTTTTGAAGTTCCGGATGAAGTCTACATGACTTTCAAGACTTCCTTTGCGGCACGCGGCATGCAGGCATTCCTCGATTATCAGAAGACGGTCGAGGATTATAAGAAAGCCCATGAAGAAGAAGCCGCTTATCTGGAGACGACTGCGAAGAACGATGTTTCTTCTTTGCTCCTGAAGGATATCGATCATATTTCCTTCCCGATTCCGGAAGCAACCCGTATTTCTTCGGGCCATGCTCTGAATATCTTCGCCAAAGAGGTTAAGAATCTCGTCGGCGGTTCCGCCGATGTCGCTTCTTCGACTAAGACGAAGATTGATGATGAGACAGTCTATCTGCCAGAGAACCGCAAAGGCCGCAATATGAATTTCGGCATCCGCGAATTCGGCATGGCATGCATCCAGAACGGCATTTTGCTCCACGGAGGGCTGAGGACTTATGCCGGCATGTTCCTGGTTTTCTCTGATTATATGAAGCCGGCGGTCAGAATGGCCGCTTTAGAAGAGATTCCGGCTATTTATGTTATGACCCACGACACCATTGCCTTAGGCGAGGATGGCTCCACCCATCAGCCTATTGAGCATCTGGCTATGCTGCGCTCCATTCCTAATGTCAACGTTATCCGTCCGGCTGACGCCAGGGAGACTTTCGCAGCTTGGAAGCTGGCTTTAGCTTCGACCTCTACGCCGACCTGCCTGATTCTGACCCGTCAGAATGTCGATCAGATTCCTGAGACTTCTTACGACGGCGTCGCTAATGGCGGTTATGTGGTTTCCAAAGAGAGAGAAAAGCTCGACTTCACTTTGATTGCTTCTGGCTCAGAGGTTAACTTGGCTTTGCAGGTTCAGAAGATGCTGATTGAAGATGGCATTGATACCCGCGTGGTTTCCTTGCCTTCGATGTATCTGTTCGATAAGCTTAATCCTCTGGCTCAGGAGCGCGTTTTCGGCGGCCCTTATGAGAAGAGAATTGCTGTAGAAATGCTTTCTTCTTTCGGCTGGTACCGTTATGCCAAATACGTCATGGGGCAAGATCAGTTCGGCGATTCGGGCAAAGGCAAGGAAGTGGTCGAACACTTCGGCTTTACCCCTTCTAACCTGAAGAAGACGGTGGAAGACATTATCGCTAATCAGGCCAAAGGCCGCTTATAAGCTATAAAGCCTCCTTCCTTAGGAGGCTTTTTCATTGGAAAAAGTTTTTTTGGCTTATACTAAGAAGGTAATAGAAAGGCGGAGAAAAGATGAAACGCGGTTCAGGTGTCCTTCTGCCGATTTTTGCTTTGCCGGAGGATTACGGCATCGGCACCTTCGGGAAAGAGGCTTATGCCTTTGCGGATTTTTTAGCCTCCTGCCATTTTAAGTATTGGCAGATGCTGCCTTTGAATCCGACTTCTTTTGGCGATTCTCCTTATCAGTCTTTTACAGCGTTTGGACTCAATCCTTATTTTATTGATTTAACGGCTTTGGCTGAAGAAGGCTTCTTGACTAAGAAGGACTTGAAGCCTCTTCAAGGACGTTATCAGAGAAGCATTGATTACGGGAAACTTTATAATGAGCGCTTTCCGATTCTTTATAAGGCATATCTCAATTCTTACGCAGTTAAGCAAGGCGAAATAGCTTCTTTCCAGAAAGCTAACGCCTATTGGGTTGAAGATTACGCCCTATATATGGTTATGAAGGGAATGAATCAGTCGAAGAGTTGGCTGGAATGGGATAAAGCGCTGACCCCTGAAAGAGCCTTGAAGGAAAAATGGGAAGAGTTTGGCTTTTGGGTTTGGGTGCAGTATGAAGCCGATCTTCAGTATAAAAAACTTAAGGCTTACGTAAACAGCAAAGGGCTGAAAATTATTGGCGATATTCCGATTTATGTCGCCTTGGATTCCGCTGACTGCTATTTCAATCCCCAGCTTTTTCAGCTTGGTGTCGACCGGAAGCCTTCTTTCGTTGCTGGCGTCCCGCCGGACTATTTCTCAGCAACAGGTCAGCTTTGGGGCAATCCGCTTTACAATTGGGCTGAGAATAAACAGGGCTGTCTGGATTGGTGGAAGAGACGAGTCAGCCGCTGTGCTGAGTTCTTTGATGTTCTCCGCATCGATCATTTCCGCGGAATGGAATCCTATTACGCCATTCCTTTCGGCGCTCCGACGGCTGTTAATGGCCATTGGGTCAAAGGACCCGGCCTTGAATTGGTCCAGGCTATCAAAGAATCTAAGCAGGGCATGGATATCATTGCTGAAGATCTCGGCTTTTTGACTCCTGAAGTCTTTAAGCTGAAAGAGGCTTCGGGATGGCCGGGCTTGGTTATTTACGAGTTTGCTTTTGATCCTAATGACAAGAAGGGCGAAAACGGCTATCTTCCGGCTAACTACAAAGAGAACTGCGTGGCTTATTTGGGCACGCACGATAACAATACGCTCCGCGGCTTTCTGGCTTCTTTAAAAGGCGGTTTGAAGAAAACAGTTTATAGCCGCTTAAGAGTAAAAAATGCTGACGAAGCTTATAAGAAAATGTGGGATAATCTGATTATTTCCAAAGCTGATACGGTTATCTTCCTCATGCAGGATCTGTTGGAGGAAGAGGGTAAGTTCCGTATTAATTATCCTGGGACGACCAGCGGAAACTGGCAGTATCGCTTAAAGAAAGACTATGCTTCTTCTTCATTGAAAAAGAGCTTGAAAAATAAGATTCTAAAAGCAGGAAGATAACTTTATATCGAGCCTATAAACAAGATGAGAAAACCGATTAACAGAATTGAAGTTGTTAAAGAGACGAGAGAGCTTTTGGTCGTCGAGAAGCCCGCGGGTCTTTTATCTGTTTCGACCGCAGATGAAAAGGAAATGACCATGTTTCATTTGGTCCATGAATATCTCGTTGGCCGCTATGGGAAAAACGCCAGGGTCTTTATTGTCCACCGGCTCGACAGAGACACATCGGGCCTCATGGTTTTTGCTAAAAGCTATCCGGTAAAAGAGGCTTTGCAGAAGCTTTTTGAGGAAGGCAAAATCATCAGGCGTTATCAGGCAGTTCTTTCCTGCCAGCCTAAAGATAATGAAGGAACCATAGTCAACTATCTTAAAGAAGACCGGTTTGGGAATGTTTTCTTAGGGCGCCCTCGGGACAATTCTGCTGCGAAGGCCATAACGAAATACCGGATTGTCGGGCGCTTCAATTCATATCCGGAAGCGGAAGTGGAAATCCTCACTGGAAAAAAGAACCAGATACGCATCGGCTTTCAGTCTTTAGGGGCTCCTATTTTGGGAGACAAGAAATACGGAGGGGCAAAGGCCAAGAGGCTTTACCTCCATGCTTGCGAACTTGATTTAAGAGCCTACAATGAGGATCCTTCTTATCTGACAAAATCCGAGAGATGTATATTTTAAAGACATCTTGATGATGCTAAGATAAACGAGCGGCTTTAAAAGAGCCCTTGGGAATAAACTTACATGAAAATCGTTTTTGTCTTAGACTGCTACAACCTGCTGACAAACGGAACGACTGCAACGGCAGTCCGTTTTGCTGATGAGCTGAGAAAAAGAGGGCATGAAGTCCGCGTTGTCGGCTGCTACTCGGATGCTTATAAAGACGATAAGGATTATTTTCCGACCAAACATTATATTTTCCCGGTTTTTGAGCCTCTGATTCGGAAGGAAGGCTTTTCTTTTTCTTCCTGTAAGGACCTGACGCCTCTTGTTAAGGCTATTAAAGGCGCAGATGTTGTTCATATTTTCCTGCCTTTCCGCATCGAGAATAAGGCACGTTTGGTTGCCAAAGCCTATGATATCCCTGTTACCGGAGCCTTTCATTTACAGCCTAACAATATTACCTCGGCCATTCATTTAGGCCATTGGAAATTTGCTAATGACTGCATATATCTTGGCGATAAACTTGTTACTTACCGATATATACGCCATGTCCATTGTCCTTCGAAAATGATTGCCGATCAGCTTAGCGCACATCATTACAGCAATATCTGTCACGTTATTTCTAATGGAGTGAACTTGGATTTCTTCCATCCTATAGAAGTTACTCGCCCTGAGGCCTTCAAGGATAAGTATGTTATTACCATGACAGGCCGCTTGGCTGATGAGAAAAGGCAGGACTTGCTCATTAAGGCTATCGGCAAATCAAAATATAACAGCCGTATTCAGCTGATCCTTTCAGGGCAGGGACCTAACCTGCATAAAATGGAATTCTTAGCTAAGAAATGCCATTTGGCTAACGCCCCTCTGATTGGCTTTAGGAATCAGGAAGATCTTAGGAAACTGCTCAATTACTGTGATCTATACGTTCATGCATCCGATGCGGAAATTGAAGGAATTGCAGCAATAGAGGCTTTCGCCTGCGGAGCGGTTCCGGTTATTTCCGATTCCAAGCTTTCAGCTACAAAGGATTTTGCTCTGGATGAGCATTGCCTTTTCAAGCATGGCAGTTCACGCTCTTTAACTAATCGCATCGATTACTTTATTGAGCATCCGGAAGTTAAAGATGACCTGAAGAAAAAATACATCGATTATGCCCAGAGCTTCGCTTTGGATAAGCAGGTTGAAGCTATGGAGAAGATGCTTTCCGAGGCTATTGCAGATCATAAAGCCGGTTTAGACAGATTGTCTAAACGCCTGGAAAGAAAAGACGCCAGGAAGATTCGGAAAATGGGCAAAAAGCTAAACAAACAACTGCCGATGAAAGATAAATTCAAGTATCTTAACGGCACGCAGTTTGAATAGGCAAAAGTAAAAAGACGGCAGAATAATGCGTTTCTGCCGTCTTTTTTGATGTGCTTAATCAGTATTAATATTCGCCGGGCTCATTGAGGATAGCATCATAAGAACTCTTGATGCCCTGAATTGTTGCCTCTAAAGGATAAGGAGAAATATGAACCGGAACAGAAAGCTGCTTCTCGAAGAATTCTCTTGTTCCGTTAAGCAAGCAGCCGCCGCCGGCTAAGGTGACGCCCGAATGGATGATATCCGAACTTATTTCTGCCGGAGCTGATTCCAAAGTGTCGACGACATGATTGACAATCTCGGAATAAACCTTAATTAACAGAGCGGAAATCTCCAAAGTCGAGATGATGATGGAATGAGGCAGTCCAGTAACTAAATCCCGGCCTGATATCTCCAGAAGGTTATTATCAGCGTTCTCTAAGAGCGTGCCTATTTTCATCTTGACGTATTCAGCGGTCTTCGGGCCGATAAGCAGGTGATTCTTTGTGCGGACATAGCGCATGATGACTTCATCAGCCGCATTGCCGGCAAAGGAAGTCGAATCAGCCACGACGATTTTCCCCATGGTCAAAGCCGCAATATCGGTTTTAGCTCCGCCGATGTCGATAACCATATTGCCTTTCGTTGAAAAGACGTTGACTCCTGAGCCAATAGCAGCAGCTTTAGCACTTTCGATAAGATGAAGAGATTTGGCGCCCAAAGTTTGGGCAACTTGGCTCATGGCTTCCTTTTCGACTTTGGTCAAAGAAGAGGGAACCGCCACAATCAAAGAAGAGCCGCGTACTGCGCGGGCCTGATGAATGTTTTCAAAAGCTTTTTCGAGCATGGCCGAAACAGCTTCGACATCTGAAACCGCACCATTTTTCATGGGTTCGAGGACTTCGAGCTCTTCCGGCACTTTGCCAATGAGCTTATGAGCCAGATAACCGACCTCAAAGACCTTGTGCGTCTGCTTGTTCCAAGCCAAAACGGAAGGCTCGTTAAAAACAACTGTATTCTGGTCTTTCGTCCAAATCAAAGTAGACGAGGAGCCAAGATCGATGCCAATAATGTGACGTAGCATATTTTCTTTTTCTTCCTATATGCCCATTTTATCATAAAAAAACGCCAGCAATGCAAATTACTTGGCGTTTTTCTTATAACATTAGGCAGCCGGATTCTCTAAAGCGGCTCTGGCTTTGGCATCAGCCTTCTTGCGTGTTTCCGTATCTAAAATCTTCTTGCACATACGGATATTAAGAGGGGTAACTTCTATAAGCTCATCGGAGTTGATGTAATCCAAGCAGGCTTCCAGCGACATATGCTCATAAGCCTTCAGGACAATCATGACATCCTTATTGGAGTTTCTTTCGTTGTTGAGAGGCTTCTGCTTGGTGACGGTGACGACCATATCTGAATTGTATTTGTTCTCGCCGACAATCATGCCCTCATAGACATCCGTGCCCGGCCCGAGGAACATCGTGCCGCGGAGTTCAGCATTCTTGATGGCATAAGATGTTGACTTGCCTTCATCCGCTGAAACCAAAACGCCGTTGATGCGCTGGGCGATATTGCCCTTAACCTTCGGGCGATATTCCTTGAAGGAATGGTTGGCGACGCCATAGCCGCCAGTCATAGTCATAAAAGGCGTGTTGAAGGAAATAAGGCCGCGGGAAGGAATGACGTAGTTAAGACGAGTCAAGCCGTTAGCGGATTCCATCGAAAGCATGTCAGCTGAGCGGCGTCCGAGCATATCGATGACAGCGCCAGTATACTGGTCCGGAACATCAATCTGCAGGTCCTCATAAGGCTCGCATTCCACGCCGTCAATAGTCTTTAATAGAACTTCAGGCTTAGAAATCAGAAGCTCAAAGCCTTCGCGGCGGAGCGTTTCAATCAAGACTGAAAGGTGGAGTTCACCGCGCCCGGTGACGACGAAGGACTCAGAAGAACCGACCTGGCTAAAGCGCAGGGAGACATCCTTCTGGGTTTCACGGAACAGACGGTCGCCGATTTTGCGGGCGGTGAGGTTCTTGCCATCACGTCCGGCAAAAGGAGAATGGTTAGCAGCAAAAGTCATCTTCATAGTCGGCTCATCGATACGGAGTTTGGGAAGAAGCTCAAGATGAGCAGGGTCGCAGACGGTTTCGCCGACGTTAATGTCAGGCAGACCGCCGATAGCGACGATGTCGCCAGCATCAGCTTCGTTGATGTCGATGCGATCAAGGCCTAAAAAGCCGTAAAGCTTCTGGACTTTAAAAGGCTTAACCGAACCATCGAGACGCATGCAGGTTACAGTATCGCCTAAGCAGACTTTGCCTCTTTCGATACGCCCAATGCCGATACGTCCGACATAATCGTTGTAATCGAGCAAAGAAGGCTGGAACTGGAAAGGAGCATCCGTATCCGTGTTCGGAGCCGGAATGTTCTTGATGATTGTATCCAAAACCGGGCTCATGCCCATTTCCTGCTTAGTCGGATCCGGGTCATAAGAAGAGGTGCCTTTCAGAGCTGAAGCATAAACGACAGGGAAGTCCAGCATACTGTCATCAGCGCCAAGTTCAATAAAGAGATTTAAAACCTCATCGAGGGTCTTTTTGATATCAGCGTTCGGGCGGTCAACCTTGTTGATGACGACAATAGGCTTCAAATGGGATTCAAAAGCTTTCTTTAAGACGAAGCGGGTCTGAGGCATGGTGCCTTCGAAGGCATCCACGACCAGAACGACGCCGTCGACCATATTCATGATTCTTTCGACTTCGCCGGAGAAATCAGCATGTCCCGGGGTATCGACAATATTAATGCGGTAATCTTTATAATTGATGGCGGTAGTCTTTGCCAGAATCGTGATGCCTCTTTCATGCTCAATGGCATTGGAATCCATGACGTCGATAGCGACCGCATCTGAATCACGGAAAGTGCCGGAGAATTTCAAAAGCTGACCGACCAAAGTTGTTTTGCCATGGTCGACATGAGCGATGATGGCGACGTTTCTGATGTTTTTCATATAAAGACCTCCAAAAGACGCAAAAAATGAAAAAGACTTAATTTTGCCTTGTAAATTATATCACACGCGAAAACGCAGATAAATAAAAGTTTATCAAGAACGGCATAAATGCGCTTTTATGGAGCGGAAAAATCACTTTGTAAAGGCGGAAATGATCTGCTGGAGGAAATTGTTCTGGTAAACAAACTTCGAAATAGTCCAGACGCTGTCATCAGAAAGCTTCATGGTGTCGGTTAAAACCGAATTGACTGAGCCGATATTCAGAGTAACAAGGAAAGACATTCCATAAGAAGCGCTGATGACGATCAGAACTGCAACCGCTAACCCACAAATGGCACCTAAAGTGCGGTTAAGAGCTCCGACGGCTTTAGAGTCCTTGGCTCTCTTTTTGAGGGCGTGGAATATGATGGAAAGGAAGATGACGACCAATAGGAAGATGGCGAGGAATCCTACTGCAATAAAACCGAAGTTTGCCAAGGCTTCAGCGATGAATCCGCAGACATCAGTGCCAGAGAATTCTGTCTTTCCGCTAGCAGCCATGAGCTTTAAAATGGCATCGCCCAGCTGGCTTTGGAAAAACTGAGGGATTTTGGCGCTATTCAAGATATTGCCCATATTCGCTTGGACCTCGTCGTAAGTAAGAGGGGTAGTCACAGCGTCGGCGGCTCCGCTTATCTGTGCCTGGATATTTTTGATAGCCCAGTCTTTAGGGACTCCGCCTTGTAAGTTTTCTATCCATCCGCCTACGTATTTAGCTAGGAACAAGCCAGCGACGATAGCGATAACCAAGACAATAAGACCGCCGAAAGCATTCAAAAATCCAGATTTGATTCCGATAATCAAGCCAAGGACAACAATCACGATATAGACGATTGATATCCAGTCAAACGCAAAGGAAGACGCCGCCATAACAATTCCGCTGATGCCCATAACTTTCAGCCTCCGTTAATCGACCTTTTATATATTCTATAATAAACAAAAGCATTTTTATCAGCCAATTTTACAAAAAGCACTTAGGTATGGAAAGACAATAATCTTAACGATATAATATTTTAGTAAAATGTTTGAAAAGAGAAACACATGGCTATTCGCTTAGTTATAGATACCTGCTCGGACCTGTATCCGGCGAACCTGAAAACGCCGGCGGTCATCCTGCCGATTATCGTTCGCATCGACGGACAGGAATATAACCCTCTGAGCGATCTGACTCCCCACCAGTTCTATGTCATGCAGCAGCAGTCTCATATTTTCCCGACCACCTGTCAGGTTTCGCTGCAGACTTTATTAGAGACTTTCCGAAAAGAGATTAAGGCTGGCAACGAAGTGGTTGGCATCTTTATGGGCTCTAAGCATTCCGGCACTTTCAATTCGGCGCTTTTGGCGCGAAGCCAGATTGAAGAAGAGATGGGAAAAGAGGCCGCCGGGCAGATTTTCCTTGTGGATTCGCAGAATGTTACTTTTCCTTATGCCGCGTTGGTCTTTGAAGCTGACAGAATGATTGCTGAAGGGGAAAAGAGCGCGAAGGACATCGCTTCCCGCATTGAGTATTTAGTTCCGCGCATTAAAATGCGTGCCTTCATCGATGACCTTTCTTACTTAGAAAGAGGCGGGAGGATTTCAAAGACAGCTGCCTTATTCGGCAACCTCCTTAATTTCAAAGTTGTTATCTGCACAGGCATGAACGATATTCATGTTACTGATAAAGTCCGTGGGATGCCTCGTGTCTTTCCGACCATCCTTCAGGCCGCTTTAGATTCTGATGCTGATTATTCCATGCCGACTTACCTGGGCTTTACTTACGACCTGGGGAAGGCTGAGAAGCTAAGGGAGTACATTTTGGCAAATTCGAAGTTTGTGCCGAACCCTAAGCCCATTGAAATCGGGGCTACGGTCGGAGCGCATGTTGGTCCGGGGAGTACCGGCTTTTGCTGGTTTATTAAATAAATATGGAAGAGGATATCACAGATTACATCAAGTCCGTCAAAAACAATCCTGAGGAAAGGGATGAGGCCAGCCGCGGCTACATCGGGCAGATAAAGGCCATCCACGATGAGACTTTCGACAATGGAGTCAATTCCTTTAATGTGGACATCAATACGCTGCTGCTCTCTTATTTTGAGCGTCTTTCTTATTTCGATGAGGCGCATTCGTCTTATGAATCTTATGCCCGATATGCTTCCTTTCTGAACCTGCATCCGAAAAGAGAAACTGACTATGATGTCAATGCAAAGGCAGATAAGGAGAGCGGACATAAAGGCGCCAAAGGGTCTTTGGCCCTTTTAGTTCAGGTTGCCAATCAAATTCAGGAGCCTTCCTTCCGCGTTTACCTTATGCTGCTGACTGTATCCTTATTTAAGGACATCGGCCCCGTCTCTAAAAAGCAGCGTGACTTTCTTTCAATGGCATTAGAAAACCTGCAGATCTAGGACCTGCAGGTTTTTTCTTTCTTTTCCTGTCAGTTAGAAATCAGCCAGTTTGGCTTCTGATTTTCTCTCGAGGGTGAATTTAAAGAAGGATTCGACTTCCTCTAAAGTATTGAATTTAGCCATGAAGAAGTAATCGCCCATGCCATCAGCCAATATCGGAGGGTTGTTCTTTGCAAAGCAGATGGAATCATGATAAGTCTTTAAGACCTCATCCCAATTATGAACATAGTCTCCGTTGAAGCGGCGCCCTGAATAGGCGCAGTAATAAGTCGGGAAAGAAACGTTCTCGCGGTTTTCATCGAAAGCCATGACATCCGCCCATATTTTATAAATATCGATGGAGTAGGCAAAGTTAATCATATCCGGGGTATAGCCGCCAGGGACGCGCATATTGACTTCCAGGCCGATTAAATCGCCTTTTTTGCCTAAGCCTTCCTGATCGCGGGTCAAGCGGAAAAACTCCAGATGGTAGAAGCGGGACTTAGCCCCGAAAGCGTGAAGAATGCGCTGCCCGGCATCTCTTAAATCGGCCGGGATGATCTTTGAAGTATAGTAATAAGAATCAGTGTACTCGATGACGATATTCATAATCGGGAGCGGGAAGACATGGTGAGTGGGGTAAACCACATCGCCTTTTGAGTTGCAGACGCCATCGAATGAAATCAGTTCGCCATCGACGAACTGCTCCATGATGTACTGGCGGCCTTTTTCAATCTTGGTATCCAGGAATTCCTGCAGTTCATCATCGTTATGGAGCTTATAGGTATGCGAGGAGCCCACGCCGTCATCCGGTTTGACGCAGACCGGATAGTTTACTTCTTTGATAAAAGCCTTGCAGCCGGCAAAGTCATCGACTAAATGCCAACGGGCGGTTTTCACGCCGGCCAAAGCATATTTTTCCTTCATAAGGGATTTGTGGCGCCAGTATTTGACCAAATCGAGATTGGGCCCGGTAGTAACGTTGAAGTCGGTGCGAAGCCTAGCATCATCCTGCATCCAGAATTCGTTGTTGGATTCAATGAAATCAATCTTGCCATGACGGGAAATGAAATATCCGATGGCTCTGTACTTTTCATCGTAGTTTTTTAAATCGTGAACGCAGTAATAATCAGACAAGGAAGACTGAACTTCCTTTGGAAGAGCGTCGAAAGGACGGTCAGCGATGCCACAGACTGTGACGCCGTTATCCTTCAAACCTTTGCAAAAGCGCCAGTAACTGTCTGGAAAATGAGGTGAAATGAATACAAAGTTCATATGTAATCTCCTCTCTTTGTGCCTTAGATTTCTCTGTTCTTTAATAATAGCATAATAAAAAAAGCTTGGTCGTTAAACCCTGACTGAAAGCGGTTAGTAAGCAGGCTTCTTATTTGATGCCGAGAATGAGCTTGGCGATAGAAAAATAGATAGCTAAAGAGCCTGTATCGACAATGGAAGTAATAAGCGGACCGGCCATAATTGCCGGATCGATATGCATTCTGTCTGCAGCCAGCGGCAGCAAAGAGCCAATCGTCTTGGAAAGGACAATGATAAAGAAAGAAGTGACGGAAACTAAAAGCGCCAGCTGCCAGATAGGCTTATCAGAAGTGTTGGTGTATATGTGAGTTGTGAATTCCAGATAAGTCCAGCCGAAGTTGACCAGGGCAATAAAAGTTCCGACAATCAGGGAAACGCGGAATTCCTTGAAGACGGTCTTCAGATGGTCTTTCGAGGAAATCTGGTTTAAAGACAGGGCGCGGGTAACAACGGTCGTGGTTTGTCCGCCGGAATTGCCGCCCGTATCGGTTAAAGAAGGCACGAAAATGGTCAGAACCGGAACCAAGGTCAAAAGGCTTTCGTAAGAGTTGATAAGAAGGCCCGAGAAGGTGTCGATAATCAAAAGGATGGTAAGCCAAGGAATACGGCCCCAGGCCAGCTTAAAGACGGATGTCTTCAGATAGTCGTTCTGGACAGGCGTGACGGCTGCCATTTTGGAGATATCTTCTGTCTGTTCCTGTTCGATGACATCCATAATATCATCGATAGTGATGATGCCGAGCATCCTCTGTTCCTTGTCGATGACAGGGATAACAGTCAAATCGTATTTCTTCATAAGGTCTGCGACATCCTCCTGGTCCGTATCGGCCACGACGGATATGCAGTCAGCATCCATAATCGAAGTTACAGATTCTTCGCCTTTGGCAAAAATTAAGTCTTCCAAAGACAAAGCTCCTACTAGTTTTCGTGTCTCATTGACGACATAAGTCTGAATGATGGTTTCAGCGTCCTGTCCTGTAGTTTTGATTTTGGCTAAGGCCTGATCGCAAGTTGCTATGTTCTTTATGGAGACATATTCGGTCGTCATGATGGAGCCGGCCGTCTCTTCCTTATAGTTCAGAAGGGCATTGATATCCTTGCGGTCATCTGGCGAAGCAGATGAAAGGACTTTGCTTACAAGATTGGATGGAAGCTCTTCGACAAAGTCGGCCAAATCGTCGTTAGGCATATTGGCAATGAAGGACTGAACATCTTTAGAGTTAAAAGCCTGAACAATCCATTCCTGCTGTGATTGATCGAGGTAAGAGAAGATATCTGCAGTGTATTGATTAGGAACTGTTTTAAAAAGGAAAACAACATCAGCATCGCTTTCCATGTCGTTAATCATATAAGCGATATCGATGGGGTCATGAGTGGAAATAAAAGCGCGGAGCCCTTGAACCTTCTTTTGATGAATGAGATCTAAAAGAGTGGAAAAGTCTCTTTCGGTCTGCTCTTCATCCCTTTCAGGAGAAGTAAAAACATCAGGAGCTGAGCCTCCGGCTTCCGGTTCTTTGATGTCGTCGGTTTTATCCTGCTTAGCAGTTGTCTTATCAACTGAGGAGTCTTTTAAATCTTTATCATCCATATTCCGCCGGCCTCCAAAAACTGAATTTTCAATCTGCTCTTCTATGTTAATTGTTTGAAAATGAGAATGCAATTTAAAGGGCTTAATCCCCATTATGGACATTTTTGGGACAAAAATAGAATAAATTTAGACACTTTTTGTGTTGATAATAATAAAATCAACAAAAATAGCGAAAATGTATTTACTTTTGTTTTTAAAGTGATAACTTGTTTATTGTCGAGCGGGAAAACTAAAACAATATCTGAAAAAGATGAGTGGAAGCTACTCACTTGATTTTGATGGTGCATTATTTCTTATAAAAGGAGGCAACATGCTAGAAATAAACCATTTTGAAAAAGACGTTGTCGAAAATGAGTATGAGACAGAAGAAGAGCCGCAGGCGGTGTTGATAACTCGCAAGATCGACAACGTTCCGCATAAGGCTTTGAGGAAGCTTCACGTCCGTTACAAGGATGGCGAAGAGAAGGTCCGGGTGATTTCTATTAAATACAATGCAGCATTTCAGGCTCTGTTGAACAAAGGAGAGAAGAATCTCTCTCGGTTCGTATTATTTGATTCTCATGGCAATTCTACTGACTTCCGGGAAACAATGCGTCACCTTGATAAAACGGATTCGCCTTCCGTTAATTACATTGCTTCCGTCGATATTGCCTTAATGGCTTTAGGCAAAGAGAGGTCGATGATACTTTATAACGATTTCTTCTTCCCAACGGAGCAGAAATGGTGGTTCCGCTTTTATTCCCGCTCTGCTTATTACCGTTTGAAGAAAGAGGCAGTTCAAACCTTCCTGAAGATCTTCGGCTTATGGGAAGAATAGTCTGGCTTCTTCTCGGACTCGCCCTGAACTATTGTTCAGTCAGGCAGACTTATCTGCCATCAGAAATATCCTTTTATAAAGGTGATTTTGATAAAAGCGGCCTTCATCTTTCATTCGCCATATCCGGAAGGACGCCAGAGGGAAGCATCCAAATGGATTTAGAAGGAAAAAAGGCACCGGTTACAGAGGAAGAAGGAGGCTTTGGCCTTCTCTTCCTCTTTAGGTCTGGCCTGTTGGATTACTCTGGATATAAAAAGTTGGAACTGACTTATTCTTCGGGAGGCCAGGTCAAATGCCGTACAGAATATCTTCTTCATGGGCTGGGGCCGGAGAGCCGAACCCTGGAAGACGGCTGCTTCAGTTTGGCTTTTCTGAAACAGGGGACGAGGTCTTTATTTGGCGTTGAATGTTCCATATGTCTTAGCGAAACTTTTCTGCCGTTTTCCGACCGTCCTTTCTTTCTGGAAGATTTTGCCTTTATGCAGATCAGCCGTGAAGATTTTCTAAATGGCTTAAAGGGCAGCTGTGTCTTTTTAAATAACAGCTATAGTCTTTCTATCCGGCCAGTTGGCAGAAACAAATATGCTCTTTCGTCACCTGACTTGATTTCTTTCCCTCGGGGTATCATGCCTTCGCGGATTGAATTAAGAATGAAGATGGAATCATTTATTGACATATCTATTGATTGGAAAACCGACTTTGTTTCAATTAGTTCATCAAGCGCTGGATCTGAAGGGTGGCACTTGGATTTCCAAGATGCGTAAATCAGCATTATTCTTATATTACTCTGTGACAATATCATCTGTGTTTTCTATGCTTAAAATGACTTTCATAAACATAGATAAAAAAGAAACTGAATTAAAATCAGAATGGATTGTTTGCTGTCAAAAAGCTGCTGTTTATTTTCCTTTAGAACGGCAATTGGCCTTGAATTTTCAACAGGTTAAGGAAGGTCTTTCTGAATTACATAAAGGGGAAAAGGAGTTGAATCTGCTTTTTATCCCTGGAGAAATCTATACGAATAAGGGTGAAGAGACTTACGTTAAGGGACTGTCGATGCAGGCGACATATATAATCGGGAAGATTAAGAAGACTTATCTTCTGTCTTGCCTAGCAAGGTATGGTAATCTATGAAAAGTATTAAAAACTATCTTCCGCTAGTAATTTATCTGTTGGGGGCATTGCTTTTTTCATTCCTGACTTTCCGCTCTTTTCTTTTCAAGATGGTGTTTGCCGTTCTACTTTGTCTTTTCACTTCTGCTTTCTTTCTTGCCTTTAGGCATTACTTAGAAAAGAGCTGCTCGAAAGAAAAGGCCATGTCTTTTCTGACTTTTTTCTTTTCGGCTTATCCTTTTTCTCAAAAAGAGAATGGCTTTGAACTTAGTGAAGTCCTATTCGATGAAAAAGCGGAGAAAGAAAACGACTTCGGAGTTTTCTATCAGACTTACATTGCCTATAAGAAAGGAGAGGGAAACTGCGACCTGCTTCCCTATCTGAAGGATCAGGCCCAGAAAGAAAGGGAAGCGGAGATTATTAAAATCCAACGTGGACATTCTTTCTGCTCCATCCTATATCTTTTGGAAGGCTACCAGTTTCTTATCTGTCTTCTTTCCTTTCTTTTTGGCAATGACTATGAGCCTTTCGAAAACTCTTTGTTTCAGATTGGATACGCTTTCTGTTTCGTGCTACCGCTTATTTATCTGAGCTGTATTCTGCTCATATGGAGTCAAAAAGATGGCAATAAAAAATTCTGACAAACAGCACAAGGAAAAAATCAAAGTATCCAAAAAATCAGCTTATGTTTTTTTGGCCTTCTGTCTTTTCACCTTGGCTTCTTATGTACTTTTTAAGAATCTGTGGTTAAGTCTTGGCGTTCTTCTTTCTGGCTTTCTTATCTCCATATTAATTGGGGCTTTTTCTAAAAAGGAAAATGGTAAATCTACCGATGGCGATAAAAAAGAAGAAATGATTTCCAAACCCGATTTGGCTTTTTTTCTTGAATCTCTGAAATGCAAACTCTGGGCCAGCCAGCCATTTTGTGATGCATATTTCGAGACCGTTGAAGAAATGAGCCCTTCTTCACTAAAAAGCCTATTGGAAAATGGGGGCCGGGAAGGGGCAGAAGTCACAGGAAGCCAAGCACTGGCGGTCATAACAAAACCAAGTCCTGTTCACCTGGAAGGTTTTAACAGTGGCTTGGAAATAACCTTGGTCGGGCGGATCTTGGAAAAAGGCTTGGATGAAGGAAGGCTGGAGGAAAACGACATTAAATTGCTGAGTGAATGCCAAGAGCGTTTGAGTGAAAAGGATGGAAAGCCAGAGATTGGCACTGAAAAAACAGCTGTCATAGTGTTTTCAGTCATTTTCATGGCTCTAATAGGCTTTTTTCTCTTTCTTTCGTTAAACGCATTATGAAGAGAGATTTCTTGCTAATACTCTTGGCCTTTTTTTTTATCAGTATCCTGGCTACAGACGGTTTGAAAATCCGCTCAGCTTACGAGCAGGGCAGGCTAATGGCAGAAGAGATTAAAGAAGACCTAAGGCAGAGTGAAAACTATTACGCTCATTTAGCTCCCGGCTGGATTGCTGATATCGATGTGGCTAACGACGGCAAAAGCGCTTTTTACGTTTTCAGCAAGAATGTGCCATTAGTTTTATATCCTGGTTTTAAAGCACTTGTTTCCGGTGCTTTTTATCTCGGTTAGTCTCTTATCACCTTGTTTAAGGCGGCCGGTCTTCTTATAATTAAAAGTGCTAATTTCGAAAGGAAAATGTTTAATTATGGATAATATCATTGCTGATTTGGAAGCAAGAGGCCTTCTGGACAATTTCTCCGACCATGATAAGGTCGTCGAAATGTTAAAGGATAAGCAGGTCATTTACTGTGGGTTTGATCCTTCAGCTCCTTCGCTTCAGCTGGGCAACTTCGTTATGATAACGATACTTAAGCGTCTGCAGCAGGCTGGGCATAAAATCATCGCCTTAGTCGGCGGAGCCACTGGCATGATTGGCGATCCTTCAGGCAAGAAGGCTGAGCGTTCTTTTTTGGAAGCGCAGAAAGTCGCTTATAATGCTGAATGCCTTAAAAAGCAGCTTTCTCAGTATTTGGATTTCTCTGATCCTGAAAAAGGCGTCATCGTCAACAACTATGATTGGTGGTCTAAGACATCAGTATTGGAATATTTAAGGGATTTCGGCAAGCAGTTTCAGATTAACTATATGCTGGCTAAGGACATTATCGCTTCACGCTTGGAAGCGGGCATTTCCTATACGGAATTTTCTTACATGATACTCCAGTCGGGAGATTTTTATAGGCTTCATAAGGAATACGGAGCTTCGATGCAGATTGGCGGCGGTGACCAGTGGGGTAATCTGACGGCTTCCTTGGAATTTGTCAGAAGAAAAGATCCGGAGGCGGAGGCCGAGGTTTTCTCTGCAAAGCTTATTACGGATTCGGAAGGGAAGAAATTCGGAAAGTCTGAAAAAGGGGCTCTGTATCTTAACGCTGATATGTGCTCCCCTTACTTCATCTATCAGTATTTTATGAACGTCGGTGATGCTGATGTTGGACGCTACATGAAAATCTTCGACTTCCGTCCTTTGGAAGAAGTCGAAAAGGATATCACTGAGCATTTGGCCAATCCAGGCCAGCGCTTAGGGCAGAAAAAACTCGCGTATCTTTTGGTTTCCACGCTGCACGGGGAAAAGACAGCCGAAGAGTGCCGGAAAATGTCCGAAGCCCTTTTCACGGATGACTTCACTTCAATTACGGCTGTTCAGGCTCAGCAGATTGGCGAAGGCTTAGAGAAAATGGAGTCCGAAGGCGAGCAGATTGGGCTGCTTGATGCCTTGGTCGGAGCGAAACTTGCGGCTTCCAAGAGAGAAGCCAGAGAATTCGTTACGGCTGGAGCGGTCAAAGTCAATGGCATCCAGATCAAAGATGTGGCGGCATTTATTAATAAAAAGGATGGCATCGGCGGAAAATTATTCTTCCTGAAAAGAGGGAAGAGAAACTACGGAATGCTTGTTTTCAAAGACTAGAAACCAGCGGGCGGAAGCGATAATGCTTAAGCCCGCTTTTTAAATTTAGAAAGTTGAAGAAATTAGCACTCTCCTCTTGCAAGTGCTAATATTTTTGCTATTATGTAATTAGCAGTTGGCAAATTTGAGTGCTAACAGGCTTGAAACGGAGGCGCTTATTATGGCAAATGAACAGCAGTATACACAGAAAGTCATCGAAGCGATTAACGCTGCGACAGATTTAGCCAAATCTCATTCTTCGCCCAGCGTCGATGTTCCGCATTTGCTCCGGGCTCTATTTGATCAGGAAGGGTCGATGTATGTAAAGGTCCTTGAAAGACTTCATATAGATCCGAAGCTTGTTTCGCAGACAATCGACGGCTTTTTAAAGCAGATTAATCAGACAGATTCCAACGAAGATCCTTATCCTTCAGTTGATTTTAAGGCCGTTCTTTTCTATGGGACGAAATATGAGAAGGATTTTGGAGATGATTTTCTCTCTGTCGAGCATCTGCTTTTAGCTCAGTTTGACTCAAAGAATTCTTTGGTTCAGAAACTTTCTGAGATAAGCGGATACGATAAAGCCGATTTCACTCAGGCTATAAAAGACATCAGAGGCAATCAGCGTGTCACTTCCGATAACCCTGAAGACACTTATGATGCTTTGAATAAATACGGCCGTGATTTGGTCGATGAAGTCGCCAAAGGGCATATCGATCCGATTATCGGACGCGACGAGGAAATTCGCCGGGTTATGCAGATTCTCTCCCGTAAAAGCAAGAATAATCCTATCCTTATCGGTGAGCCAGGCGTAGGAAAAACGGCAATTGCCGAAGGTTTAGCTTGGCGTATTTTCCGCGGTGATGTCCCGGTTTCTTTAAAGGATAAAACCATCTTCGAATTGGATTTAGGTTCCTTGATTGCCGGTGCTAAATATCGTGGCGAATTTGAAGAGAGGCTGAAGGCTGTTTTAAAGGAAGTCAGCAAATCCGAAGGAAGAATAATTCTCTTTATCGATGAAATCCATATGCTTATCGGCGCCGGAAGGACTGATGGAGCCATGGATGCCGCAAACTTGCTTAAGCCGATGCTGGCCCGCGGTGAGCTTCATTGTATAGGAGCCACGACTTTGGATGAATATCGTAAGTATATCGAGACTGATCCGGCTTTTGAAAGAAGAATGCAGAAGGTCCTGGTTTCTGAATCCAGCGTCGAGGATACGATTACGATCTTAAGAGGCATTAAAGAGTCTTATGAGCAGCACCATGGCGTCCAGATTACCGATGATGCCCTTATCGCGGCGGCAACGCTTTCGAAAAGATACATAACAGACCGTTATCTGCCGGACAAGGCCATCGATTTAATCGATGAGGCTTGTGCTAAGACGAGGATGCAGATAGACTCAATGCCTGATGAATTGGATAAGGTCTCAAGGCATCTTATGCAGTTGGAAATCGAGAAGGTTTCGCTGAAGAACGACGAGACGCCTTCTGCGCAGAACCGACTTCAGGAGATTTCTAAGGAAATCGCTGATGTTCAGGAAGAGAAGAACCGGCTGATGGCGGAATGGCAGAATGAAAAAGCCAAGTTTGAGGATATAAAGAATCTTCAGTCGACTCTATCGAAAGACAAGCTGAATTTGGAAAAAGCCATCAATGAAGCTGATTATAATACAGCCGCGAAACTTCAGAATTTCGATATACCGAATCTACAGAAGAAGATAGCTGAATTAAAAGAGAAGAAAGGCGAAGGCCAGATTCTCGATGAAACCGTGACCGAAGAGACGGTAGCCGGAGTCATTTCAACTTGGACAGGCATTCCGGTTGAAAAGCTGACAAAATCCGAATCCTCGAAAATACTCGGTTTGAAGAATGAACTTGAGAAGAGAGTCATCGGCCAGGATGAAGCTTTGGAATTAGTCTCCGATTCAATTCTCCGCTCACGGGCTGGCATTAACGACAGCCATCGTCCGCTCGGCTCGTTCCTGTTCTTAGGCCCAACCGGCGTCGGAAAGACCGAAGTTGCAAAGGCTTTAGCCGAACAGCTGTTTGATTCTGAAGACCAGATAATCCGCATTGATATGTCTGAATATATGGAAAAGTTCAGCGTCTCGCGTCTTATCGGGGCTCCGCCTGGCTATGTTGGATACGACCAAGGCGGCCAACTGACCGAAGCAGTAAGAAGAAAACCTTATTCAATCGTTCTTCTGGATGAGATTGAAAAGGCTAATCCAGATGTCTTTGACATTCTGCTTCAAGTTCTTGATGATGGCCGTTTGACTGATGGCCAGGGCCGGGTTGTCGATTTCAAAAATACGATTCTGATTATGACTTCGAATTTAGGCTCGGAGTATTTGCTCCAAGGCAACAATGAGGAAAACCGGAACAAGGTTTCGCAGCTCCTCAAAGAAAAGTTCAAGCCAGAGTTCCTCAATCGCATAGATGAAATCGTAATGTTTAATTCTCTTAGCAAAGATGTCGTCGATAAGATTGTCATTAAGTTCCTTTCTGAACTTGGCTTGCATCTCAAAGACAGGGGAATCGAATTGGCTTATTCGCCAGCAGCCGTGAAAAAAATCGGCGAGGATTCCTTTGATCCGATTTATGGAGCCCGCCCGATCCGGCGCTACATTCAGAAATACATAGAAACGCCTTTGGCAGAAAAAATCATCACCGGTGACGTTTCGAAGAACTGCATCATCGATGTCGATAAAAAAGGCAATTTCACTTTCCAAGAAAAGTAAGGATCAGAGGCGCTGGGAGCATCTTCCAGCGCCTTTTTTGATAAGAAGCCTTAAAAAGGCTCATTTTCTCTTTGACAAAGGCCCTTGCAGGCTATAAAATACAATAGCGCTTGAGGTATGGCGGATATGGTGAAGCGGCTAACACAACCGGCTGTGAACCGGTCATGCCTGGGTTCGAGCCCCAGTATCCGCCCCATGTGCAAAACGGCCCTAGTAATAGGGCTTTTTTAATAGCTTTAAAGGCTGGGGCGGATACTGGAAATCGAATCGCTGTATCCTTTCAGTAATTCTGGCTCATTATCTGACGCTTTTTGATGCCATATAAGCATCAGGGCTTATCATTAGAGCTTTTTCTTTTTATAATGTTTACTAGAGGCAAGTCTATGGATAACATTATCCGCACAGATATTGAGGGCATTGATCGGACCGGGGGCAAAGATGTTACTTTTCTGCTGCAGTCTTTGATTGACCAGGCCAGTCAAGAGAAAAAAAGGCTTATTATTGCAGAAGGCACCTATTTGGTTGCTCCTCTTTTTCTTAAAACTGGGTTGGAAGTTGTTTTTGAATTGGGGGCTGTTTTAAAAGCCACGACCGATGAAAGCCAGTATCCTTTAATTAAGACTAGGGTGGCTGGGATTGACATGGATTGGTATCCAGGTGTTTTGAATGTTATCGGCTGTCAGCATGTCAAAATCCGGGGACCGGGTCAGATTGATGGGAATGGGCCTTACTGGTGGAACAAATACTGGGGAACTGACGCAAAAAGCGGCATGAGGGGCGAATATGATTCTAAAGGACTGCGCTGGGCAGCGGATTATGACTGCCGCAGGCCGCGCAATCTTCTTGTTCAGGAATCATCTGACGTTCTTGAGGCGGATCTCGAACTGAGGAACTCAGGCTTCTGGAATCTGCATATTCTCTTTTCGACAGAGGTTCATATTTTAAACTTGACTGTCAATTCAAAAGGTCAGAATTCGCCTTCGACTGATGGCATAGACATTGATTCCTCAGATGATGTCACGGTTGAAAAGTGCACGACCGAATGCGAGGACGATTCTATCTGCATTAAGTCAGGAAGGGATTATTGCGGCTATCGGGATGGACGCAACAGCCATAATATTGAAATCCGAAACTGCACAATTAAAGCAGGGTACGGAATTACAATTGGAAGTGAGGTCAGCGGTGGGGTGGAAAATGTCTATATTCATGACATTTTATTCCTCGGAGCTTCATGTGGATTTCGCATAAAGTCGTCTTCGGTCCGCAAAGGATATATACGCAATATCCGTCTCTCTCATCTGATAATGGAGAATGTTAAATATCTTTTCCACCTCTGCCTGGACTGGAATCCGCTTTACTGCAGCTGCAGGCTGCCCGAAGATTATAAAGGCTCGGTTCCTGATTATTATCATCTGCTGTTGAAAAAGATTCCTGATGAAGTAGATAAGACTAAGGTTTTCCGTATTCTTATTGAAGACGTAAAAGCCGAAAATTCATCTGATTATCGAGGAATCAGCCGTGTCTTTAATGTTGAAGGATATAAAGATCAGCCTATCGACACATTGATTTTCCGCAATTTAGACATCAAAGCCCATGAGTATGGGTTCATTAAAAATACCGTTAATCTGAAAATGGAAGACTGTCAGATTAAAACCGATGTTGATTTGGACCCGGTCAACGATGTTTTTGATAACCGCTGATCATTCTTTGACGAAGCGGACGGCGGCAAATTCAGGGACGTTATAGCTAGCTAAGGTCCCTTCATTAGCGATATCTTCGTAAATGTCAGTTAGGCGGAAGCCGAGGGAAATAGGCAGGCCTATTTCTTCCCCTAAAGAGTGAGAAAACTGAACTCCATTATCGAAGTCTGTTTCTTTTTTCATAAGCTCAGGATTTCTTAAAGGATTAAAGGGCAGTTTGTTTTCCAATTTGCCATCATTATCAAAAGCGTAGGGGTTTGCGTTGTTAAAACCCATGATAAAAATCCCGCCTTTTTTCAGAGTGCGGTAGCATTCGCGGAAACAGGATTCCAGGCTTTCTATGTAGCAGTTGGAGACTGGATTGATAATGATGTCAAAAGAAGAATCGGCAAAAGGGAAAGGCTGAGTCATATCCGCTTTAACGGCTTTCAAAAGATAATTGTGCTTGGCTGCAAAATCGATATCAGACTTCAGTTGAGAGGGAGTTATGTCCATTAAGGTGCAGTTTCCGCCTAAAGCAGTTAATATTGGCATCTGCTGAGCCCCGCCGGAGGCTAACCCTAGGATTTCTTTTCCATCTATTTTTCCTATCCATTCTTTTGGCATAGGCTTAACAGGAGTCAGGAGAATCTTCCAATCGCCTTTTTTAGCGTTAAGGAATTCCTCCTCCGTTATGGGCTGTCCCCATATCCATCCTTCCTTATTCCAACGGTCGATGGTCTTTGAGTTGATTTCAACGTACTTTTCCATTGTCGGTGTTTCCTTTATTTTGGCACAAAAAAAGCCTTCTCTTGCGGGAAGGCCTAAGTAGACTAAAGAAGAACGTAGATATCTTTTTTGATAATGACAGTGATGATATCCAGAATCCAGCCGATGCCGCAATAAGCGCCAGTAACAAGATAAACAATGCCGAGGATTAACTCAACAGTGTTCCCCTTGACGCCGCGGAGGATACGAACGATTCCTCCCATGAGCCAGCCGGTGACCGGGATAATGGTAAGGATAAGCTTGACAAGCCAATCCATTCCATCATACCAAGATGTCGTAGAATCTTTAGAAGCCATAATGTTTCTCCTTTCGTTCTGATTATAGCATTTTACGTTTCCTTTTAAATACCGAAAAAAGGGTATATTAGATAAATAATTTCCTTATGTTAAGAAAAACGGAGATTTCATTCATTTCCATCGTTTTCTGTAAGCGTTGACTCACTTTTATGTTTCCGGAAAACCAAAATCTTTATTATTTTCTCATTGGAAAATCATTTTGCAAAATCAAAAAAGTCATCCTTATACAATTTAGTCCCCATCATAAAGACTTCTTTTAGCTTATGACATGTTTTAAATCTTAGTGATATATGTTATATTTATTATACCAAGACAAAAAGAGGGCTTTACTCATGATAAAGGACTTCAGCAAAGACGAATACGATGAGTTTATCTCCTTGTTTTCGGTTTCCAATGCTTGGCATTTGATTAAATCCATGCTTTCGGAAGTCGATTCTTCCTTTTTGAACGAAGGCGAAAACATTGCTTTCTTGGCTTTGCGCTTAGCTGAAAAACAGAAAATTGATATGAAAAGCACCCGCCATTTGGTTTTTGCGGCTCTTTTCCATGATATAGGCAGCATCTGGAAGACTTCTACGGATAAAGAGCAGGCCAATTCTTTCGACTTCTCCAACTCCTATGATCGTGCGCTTTCCAGCTATCTTTTCCTGAAGTATTTTTCGCCTTTGAAGGATTATTCGGACATTGTCCTATTCCAGCATGGGCGCGCAGACCGTCCTCAGAAAAATAATTACTATGGCTTCGGCGTGAAACTAAATCTTGTTGAGCATGTCGCCTCTTGGCATCATATGGGCAAGAGCAAAGAGGAAATAGTAGCGCTGCTTAATGGCGGATCTGGAACTTATTTTTTTAAAAAAGATGTTGAAGATATGGTTGATATCCTCAATAACTCCAATGTTCTGGCTAACTTGGAAACAGACATATGCCATCAGGCGATTGATGAGTTCCTTTCTTCTCTTTATTTCCGGCGTGATGTTGTCCGCAATTATCTTTTCATGGTAACTTATTGCTTTGAATTCTATAATGCTGAGACGATGTTCCATGCTCGTATGACAGCTTCTTTGTGTTATCTTTTGGGGCGCTATCTGAACCTAGATCTTCACGCGCTATGCGTTATTTATACAGCCGGTTTGTTTGGAGACATTGGTAAAGTTCATATTCCGCATGAAATTTTGGAAAAGCCAGGCAAACTCACTCCTGAAGAAACGGTTATCATGCAAAAGCATATTATTGAAACCAAGAGGATTCTTGAGGGCTGCTTTAAGGATAAAGAAGTCATCGACATCGCTTTTGCGCATCATGAGCGAATCGATGGGTCAGGGTATCCTCAGGGTTTGAAAGGCGATCAGATGAATGTCGGCATGAAGATTTGCCAGGTTGCCGATATCGGGGCTGCTTTGATGGGGCAGAGAACCTATAAGGATGCTTATCCTATGGATCGCACCATAGAAGAACTTGTGAAGATGAGGGACGATGGGAAACTTGATAAGGATATTGTCAACCTGTTCAAGGATAATCAGAATGAAATTTTCGCTTATCTTCAGAACCACCTTAACCGCATGCTTCGTTTCATGCAGGCTTTAAGGGAAGAAAGACAGCGGCTTAAGTTCGCTGATACTTGGGAAAAATAGGCTCTTTCTTATGATAAGTCAGGGGTGCAGCTGAAAACTGCGCCTTTTTTAGCGATTTACAGCCCATTATAAGGAATAAGGTGTATTTATAATCTTTATGTAATAGAACTTAAACATATTTTGATATAATGAATACGGACTTTTTTGATTAAAAGTCATATTTGGCTTAAAGGAGAAATAGCTATGGCAGAAGAAAAGGAAGAAAACGGCGTAAAAGCGGAAGCTGGCGTCGCTGAAAACAAGAAAGAAACAGGCGATGTTGATGCCTTACTGGCGGCTGGAGACGAAAAGACTCCTGCCCCGAGCGAGAATAAAGACGAAAAAGGTTTAGACACTCTGCAGGCTGAAGCCAATACTTCGGATTTAGCGGCCGCGGCAGAAGCTGAACTGAAAGCTAAAGAAGAGTCGCAGTCTGAGATGAACAAAAACATTTACGTTCCGCTGGCTAAGCCTTCCTATGAAGGCGACGGGTGCGAAAAAGCCGTCGAAGAAAGAAGAGCCAAGTTTCAGTCGGGAATGAAAGCTGCGCGTAAAATATCTTCTATTTCAATGATTGTCATGGTCGTTCTCCTGATTGCCGGGTTTGTTTCATATAATTATTTGGCTAAGACAATGGCCTGGCTTGTTTATGTTATCTTCGGCATTCTTGTCGTGGTTATGATTACAGCTATGGTCCTTTCTTCCAGAACCAGAAAGAAACTCTATGGCGATGCGGATGTCTATGTTCACGATGTCATTGCGGACATCGATTCTTATGTCTTTGATAATCCGACTATTAAGGAAGCCGTCGTTGCCAAGTCTGGCCACATTGATCTTTCAATGCTTATTCAGGCTCACTACTTTGATACCATCAATGCGGTTAACTCGCGCAACATTGTTCGCGCTTCTTACTACGGGAAAGAAATCACGGTTTCTGAAATCGCCGCCCGCGTTCCTTATCAGGTTCCGGAAGACGATAAAGACCATTCTGCCGATGACCCTAAGAAGCTTCCTAAGGATTCTTACGGCGTCTTCGGAAAGTATGTTACTTGCCCGGTTACTCTTTCTTCCGGCGCGGCCATCATCATTTTGATGAAGGGAACTAATGCCTATAAGCCGACTTTTGTCGATGGGTATGCTGAAAAAGCGGTGGAAGGTTTAGACAGCCGTTTCCTAGTCTGGGCTAATTCGGATCAGGCAGTAGCTGATTTCTTCACAAAGGATAACCTTTCTTTGGTCAATGGCTTCCAATCCGATGCCAACATGGAAAATATGTTTATTTCCGTCAATGACTTTGGAACGAAGGCTGCTTTGAACTACAATGAATCGGTTATGGAAGTCCCGATGGAAAAGCCGGTTCAGGGAACTCCTTATGTTCATTATAAGGAAGATATCGGCCGCGTCTTAGGCATCATCAAAAATCTCATTTCCTCAGAGTCAGATAAGTAGGCTCACTGGGCGGAATCATCATGGCTGCTTCTGTTATCAAGTCTTTTAAGCACGATGGGTCTTCCCACCGTATGTGGATGTATCTTACTTTTATCAAAGAGACGCGCTCCTTTTATTACCTTGGAGCCGAAAGAGCAAAGGTCATTGAGGATGACGGACGCGAATGGAGGGCCAGGGAAGGAGCCATTTACATTCTCTCCAAAGATCGTTTTTACAATGTAATTGTTATGTTTCCTTCCGACGGGAGCGTGGAGTATTATGTCAACATCGCTTCTCCTACGATTGAAAAAGACGGCATTTATGAGTTTGTCGATTACGACCTCGATTTAAAAAAGGACCTTAAAGGCGGCGTAAGGGAAATCGACTGGGGCGATTTTAAAAATAACTCAGCTCAGTATGGCTACTCAGATAAGCTTAAGGATGTCTTGGTCAAGACGCTTTATGAGACGGAGAAGCTGCTAAGAAACGGGGAAGCCCCGTTCGAAGATGAGGAAAACAGAAAGCTGTATGCTTCCTTCCTGCCTTCCGCTTCGCTCTTTGGACAGAAGGCTTAAGTTAGAAAGAAGGATGGATTATGGATTTTATCTCGCATAGTCTCGCAGAAACCGAAAAAATAGGTCAAATGCTCGGAAGAGGATTAAAGCCGGGCGCTGTGGTTTTAGCTTATGGCAATTTGGGCGCTGGTAAAACAGCGTTTGCCAAAGGTCTGGCGAAAGGACTGAAAATTGAGCAGATTGTCAACTCGCCTACTTTCAATATTATGAAAGTCTATCAGGGTGAAAAGCTCCGGCTTTATCATATTGATGCTTACCGCTTGGAAGATCCTAAGGCTGTTTCCGACATCGGCTTTGATGAAGCCCTGGGGAATCCTGACGGCATTTGCTATGTCGAATGGCCGCAGTATATGGAAAAGTGGTTTAAGGATTTTAAGCCTGTTTCGGTAAAGATTGAAGCGCTGGATAACGGCGATAGGAAGATTTCGATATCGGGAGGAGAGGATTAACATGGTCAGCTTATTCATTGATACTTCCGCGGACGGCTTATCTTTAGCCGCCAAAGAAGATTCCAAAGTTCTTTTCTGCCGGCATGGTGAAGAGAAGAAGGAAGTGGCTGAAGCCATCCTGCCGACGATTATTTCTTCTTTAAAAGAAGCTGGAGTGGCTTTCACGGCTATCGACAAGCTTTTTGTGACTACCGGGCCGGGCTCTTATACCGGCGAAAGAATCGGGCTGACAGTCAGCAAAGTCTATGCTTTGCTGAGTCCTAAGGCCGAGGTTTATACGGCTTCAACTCTCCAGGTTATGTCATCGGCTGTTAAAGGGGTTTCGGTCTGCGTCCTTGATGCCCGCAACCAAGCCTGCTTCTGCGGCGTCTTTGATAACGGAAAGCTGGAGGGGGAAGAAGCTCGAAAGGAAAAGGATGAGATTGCTTCTATTTTAGCTTCACACTCTTCTGCGAGTTTGGTCTGCCTTGCTTCTTTTGCTTCGGAACTGCAGGCTCGCTATCCGGGAGCCAAAGTCGTTCCAATCAAGATGGAGGAAGCTTTGCTTGATGCAGAATCTGCCTTTGTCAGGCAGGAAGATCCGATGAAAATGAAGGCTTCTTATTTAAGAGGCCGTCAGGAGTAAAGATGATTATTCGTTTCGGGACTTCTAAGGAAGCTGAAGAAATATCCGCTTTAGATGCTTCCCGCTTCCATGTTCCGTATTCTGAAAACGCCTTTAAGAATTCTTTCCGGACGCTTTCGGAAAAAATAATCGTGGCGGAAGAAGGCGGAAGCATCGTCGGCTTCCTGATGTATGCGGAAGCTTCGGATGAAGCGGAAATCTACCGCTTGGCGGTAAAAAAAGAGTCGGAAGGCCAAGGCATAGGTTCATCGCTTATGACCCAAGGCTTGGAGAATATGAGAAAAGATGGCCTGGTTACGTGCTTTTTAGAAGTCCGGGCGAGCAATAAGTTAGCCTTAGGCCTCTATAAAAAATTCGGCTTTGTCTCTTATAGAGTTCGGAAAGCCTATTACTCGGACGGGGAAGATGCAGTGTGCATGAAGAAAGGACTGGCTATATAGACCATGTCAGATGAATATGTCTTAGGAATTGAATCGAGCTGCGATGAAACATCCGCTTCGATTCTTAAAAACGGAACAGAGATTCTATCTAACGTTATTTCCACCCAGATTGCGACGCATATACAGTACGGCGGGGTTATGCCTGAAATAGCTTCGCGTCTGCATCTGGAGAATGTCGGCTATGTTCTTGACCAAGCTTTCAAAGTGGCTGGAATCAAGCCTGAGCAGCTTTCAGCCGTGGCGGTTACTGGCAAACCTGGTCTTATCGGTGCTCTTCACATTGGCGTTTTAGCCGCCAAAACCGTAGCGGCTTATTATAATCTGCCCATCATCGATGTTCACCATCTGGCTGGGCATATCTACGCTAACGAGTTTGCTGGTGAGTTTAAGTTTCCGCTTTTGGCAGTCGTGGTTTCCGGCGGCAATTCGGAACTTGTCATCATGGACAAGCACCTCAGTTTTAAAATTATTGGCGAGACTTTGGATGATGCTATAGGTGAATCTTTGGATAAGGTGGCCCGCGCTTTGGGCCTTCCATATCCCGGCGGCGTCTCTATCGACAAGCTGACGAAGGATCAGGATATTAAGCCTATGAAGCTTCCCCACGTCAAGGTCAAAGGATATAACCTTTCCTATTCGGGGCTGAAGTCGGCATTAATCCGCGACATTGAAAAGGATCAGCAGAATGGCATTCTCGATGCCGAGAGAGTAAAGCAATATGCATTCTCAGTAGAAAAAGCTTTTATAGATCAGTTGCTGGACAAGGCCTTTAAGGCCGCCGCGGATTACCATGTCAGGCAAATTGTCATGGGCGGAGGCGTCTCAGCTAATTCTTATCTGCGCAAAAAGATTGTCGAAAGAGGGCAGAAGGACTACGATATCCTCATTCCGCCGCTCTGGTGTACGACCGATAATGCAGCGATGATTGCTAAGGCCGGCTATCGGATGTGGAAAAACGGCGATGTGTCAGATTTGTCTTTTTCGCCGATTGCCTCTGCCGAACTGGGAAGATAGAAGTTATAATTAGTTAAGGAATAAAGGAAAAAGAGGACATTTTATGAAACAGGCAACTTACATGACAGTCCGCGAACTCTATGAGGGAGTTTACGATAAATCGTTGGAAGAAAATACTTCTGTGGCGATTGACGGCTGGATCTATTTCAACCGCTTTATGGGAAACATGGGCTTTCTGTCTTTTAATGACGGAACCTGCTTTAAGAATGCTCAGCTTGTCTATTCTAAGGACACTGCCGGCTTCGAGGCTATCGAAAATCTCCGCTTAGGTTGTTCAGTCTCGATTACTGGGACTGTCCATCTGACGCCGGAGGGCAAACAGCCGTTTGAAATTCACCTGGAGCAGGTAACTTTAATCGGCGACACCGACGATACTTATCCTCTGCAGAAAAAGAAGACTTCCTTTGAGTATCTGCGCACGATTCCGCATCTGCGTCCCCGCACGAATACTTTTAGGGCGGTATTCAGAGTCCGCTCTGTTCTTTCGATGGCCATTCATGAATTCTTTCAGAACGAGGGGTTCGTTTATGTTCATACGCCTCTGATTACATCTAATGACTGCGAAGGCGCCGGACAGACGTTCCAGGTCATCACTGACCTGCGCCATCCGGATGAGTACTTTGGCTCCAAGGTTAACCTTACTGTCTCCGGACAGCTTCATGTTGAGCCTTTTGCTATGGCTTTCCGCGATGTTTATACTTTCGGACCGACCTTCCGGGCTGAAAAGTCGAATACGACTCACCACGCCGCGGAGTTCTGGATGATTGAGCCGGAAATCGCTTTTGCGGATCTTTATGACGATATGGATTTGATTGAAGATTTCCTTAAATACATCGTAAAGTACGTCCAGGCGAATTGTCCGGATGAACTGGCTTTCTTCAATGAGTTCATAGATAAGAATCTCAAGACTCGGTTGGATGACTTTATCAGCAAGCCATTCACCCGTGTTGATTATTCAGAGGCTATAGATATCCTTCTGAAGGCAAAGGCCGAAGGCCATAAATTTGCCAACGACAATATCTTCTGGGGCTTGGATTTGGAATCCGAGCATGAAAGATATCTGACCGAGCATGTCTTCAAAGGGCCCATTTTCCTTATTAACTATCCTAAGGAAATCAAGTCTTTCTATATGAAGCAGAACCCGGACGGCAAGACCGTCGCGGCCGCTGACCTTTTGGTTCCGGAAATCGGCGAACTCGTCGGCGGATCCGAAAGGGAAGCCGATTTAGATAAACTTCAGAAGAGAATGGAAGAGCTGAAGATGAATATTCCGGCCTACGATTGGTACTTGGATTTAAGACGCTACGGGACCGTTCCGCATGCGGGCTTCGGTTTGGGCTTTGAAAGAATGATGCAGTTCGTGACGGGCATGGAGAACATCCGTGATGTCGAAGCTTATCCGCGCACTTTCAAAGACTGCAAGTTCTAGGGTTTAACTGAGGAAGAAGCATGTTTGGCAAAAGCAAGAAAAAGGTCAATCTGAACGATATTAAATATGGCCAGTCTGGCTCTGGCACTTTTGCCAACCCTTCTTACGGCGGAAGGCAGCAGTATACAGATATGTACGGCAACAGTCAGCCTCCGGTTAATCCTTATAATGGCAATGGCCAGCAGTCTTATAACCAGCCTTCGCCTTTCTCTCAGCCTGTATCTTCTGAGGCTTATGCCCAGAAAAATCCGGCGCCTGCCAATAGCGCGTATTCATCGCCTTCTTATTCAGAGCCTATAGGGGCTACCCGGGTCGAAAGTTACCAAGATCAAAAGAAAGGTAAGAAAAGCCACAAGCCTAAAGATCCACAGGAAATTAAGCACGGCTTCAAGGTTGGATATGTAATCTTCCTGATGCTTGTGGTGCTTTCCTTTATTGGCTATATCATTTATTGTCTCATGGCTATCTTCAAAGCTTAAGCGTCGGACTTCCGACGCTTTTTGCTTAAAAAAACGCCGCCAAGAAATCTTGGGGCGTTGATGGGTAAAGATAAAGGCTAGGCCTGTTCTTTTTCGTTTTCTTCTTCGGGCTGATCAGATGCAGTCTCCGCAGAAGGCAAAGACGAAGGAACGTAGTTTTTATAAGCCTCGTAAGAGTCTTTGACGCCATCCAGAGTCAAAGAAGAAGAAACAAAAGCGGAGTTATTGGGAAGTTTAATCTCCCATTTATCCATCTGGTTGATTTTCACATCTAAACCTTCAGAGGCTAAATCCGTTACGTGGCCTGCATGCTGACGGTCTTTGGAAATAAAGTGGAAATGCCAGCCTTTAGCGGAAAGACCATCGGCATATTCCGGTGTATAGACACCGATCAAGGTGCCTTCCATATCCTTCATGACGAAGTTTTTGAATTCCTTGACGACAATGGACATCGGACGAAAAGGCTTTCTCTGCTTGTAGCCGGAGCGGAAAGAAACCGAAGGGAACTTGCCTTCAGCCTTAACGACATAAAAGAAGTTCTTGCCTTTCTCGGCAATAAGGGAATCAAGTCTGGACTTGAACTCGGCATAGTCTTTGCAGGCTTCTATTTTAACCGGAGGAACCTCAGCAAAGCGGGTTATTTGCCCGAAAGTAACGCCAGTCTGCGGAATATCCATGACCTTGACCTGCCCAGAAGCCGTTCCGTTATAGGCTTTGCCGTCTAAAAAGACAGCTTCGCCGTTGAGGCCGTTATAAGATCCGAGGCCTGTGTCCCCGTTTTTCATAAAGTACTCGATCGAAATCGTGTAGTCGAAGTTGCCGCTTAATAAAGCCGCTAAAGTTGAAGCCTGAAAGAGTTTTCCCATAAAACCTCCCCCTGATTAGTCAATATTTTCATTATTCTATCATATTTTGCCAATAAGTATTTAATGATGGTTAATCAAAAGAAAAGATGCGGGGGCACATGCAAAAAGGAAAGGACAAGAAAGGCAAGGGAGTATGGTATAATTTGCCTTGGAAGATATAAGTATGGGTAAAATAACTGCTATAGCCAATCAAAAGGGCGGGGTCGGCAAGACGACGACAGCCATAAATTTAGCTTCGTCTCTGTCCCATTATGGGAAAAAGGTCCTTCTGATTGACTTGGATCCGCAGGGCAACTGCTCAAAAGGCATGGGCGTGGACGCCAGCCTTTTGAAATACACCGTCCTTAACTATGCGTTAAATGATGTTCCTTTTGCTAAGGCTGTTAGGAAAACAACAGATGATAAAGTGATGCTCCTTCCAGCCAATCTGTCTTTGGCGGCTATAGAGCAGGAAGCATTGGTGAGAGGCATTCAGCCAGATGTTTTCCTTCTTAAAAAAGCATTTGTGCCATTAAAAGATGTGTTTGACTATATTCTTATCGATTGTCCGCCTTCTTTAGGCTACCTTTCTTTAGGCGCACTTAACGCTGCTGATGATGTTTTGATTCCGGTCCAGTGTGAGTACTTCGCCATGGAAGCAGTAGCGCAGATTCTTTCAGCTATCAACAATATACGCATGGAAGGGAATCCTAACCTTGATATTATGGGCTTTGTTCTGACGATGTTCGATAACCGAAACAAGCTTTCGACCGAAGTCTCTTCAGAAGTTCTTTCGACTTTCAAGGAAAAGACTTTTACTTCTTGGATTCCGCGCAATGTTTCTTTAGCCGAATCGCAGGCTGTAGGTAAACCGACGGTTTTGTATAAGCCGCAGGCAGCCGGAAGCTTAGCTTATCTTTCGTTGGCCCGGGAGATTATTGCCCATGAGCAGCAATGAGGAAAAAGAAGAAAGTCAGTCTCTTTTAGGTAAGGACGTTTTAAAGTCCTTAATTGAAAAATACAAAGGCGTAAAGGTCACTTCTGAATTAGAAAAATCCATTAGTGCTGGGAGAGTTGTCAGTTTGCCGCTGGCATCCCTTTCTTTGTTTCCGATACTTGAAGAGAAAGATGCCTCCCGCTTAGAGAAGAAAGACCTATCCAAGGATAAAGACGGCATCGAAATACCAGTTTTCGTTTATGCCATGGATGGCAAAAACTATGTGGTCAGCGGCTTGGCCCGTTATTTTAAAGCCAAAAGAAGCGGAGCGGAAAGCGTGCCTTGTCTTTATCTGCAGGGAGAAGAAGAGGAAATGATTCTTTATGTCATTTCCAATCTGTTAGAGGATAAGGACAACCAGCTTCTGTTGGCTTCGGCCTTAAAGAAACTTGAAGAGGAATACGGTCTGAAGGAAAAAGATATCCGGGAGCTGACCGGACTTAGCCATGGCCAGGCTGCGAATTTGATTCGCATCAGTGCCTTAGGCGAAGATGTTAAAGAACTTATGAGGCAAGGACAGCTGACTTTAGCTAAAGCTCGGCTGCTGATCAATATGAACTCTGATAAAGCCTATCAGTTGGCTTTGAAGTTTATCACTTTGGATGTCAGGCAATGTGAGCAGCTGGCGCGTGAAGCCAAAGAAGAGAAAGACAGCAGCGTCAAGTACGCCGGCAAAGGATATACTTATAAGGTCCAAGGTCGGTCTTTGGTGATGGATTTTGTTTCTGAAGATGAATTAAAGGCTTTTTTAAAGAAAATCGAGGGTTAATTATGCTTACAAGACTGCAGAAGATTATGGCTGACCGCGGCTATTGCTCGAGAAGAAAGGCTGAAGAGCTGATTCAGGATGGGCGAGTTGAAGTGGACGGGGTCAAAGTTACGGAACTTGGGTCGAAGTTTGAGGAAGACACGGCAGTTATTAAAATCGGTGATGATGTCCTTAATCCTCTTCAAGGCAAGAAATACCACTATATTTTAGTCAATAAGCCCTTGGGCTTTATCTGTTCTCTCAGCGACGATCGAGGCCGCAAGACTGTTGACCTGCTGGTTCCGAGCGAATACGGCCGCCTTTTTCCGGTCGGAAGATTGGACATTAATTCCTCCGGCCTGCTTATTATGACCGACGACGGTGACTTTGCCAACTTGGTCATGCATCCTTCTTCCGGCCTTGAGAAGACTTACCGGGCCGAAGTCAGCGGAAAACTTACTCCTGATGATGTCAGGAGAATGGAAGCGGGAATTATGCTGGAAGATGGCAAGACTGCTCCAGCTGAAGTTGAAGTCGTTTCTGTCTCTGATCGCTATTCGGTCTTTGAAATCACGATTCATGAAGGGAAGAACCGTGAGGTGCGCCGCATCAACGAAGCTTTGGGCCATGAGACTCTTACTTTGGAAAGAACAAAAATTGGTCCGCTTATTTTAGGGGACATGCCGCATGGAGCTTACATAGATATTCCTGAAAGCACAGTTCAGAAAATCAAGGAACAGTGCCTTTATAACAAAGCCCATAACACTTATAAGAAGGAAGAGTGAGCTATTCAGTTGAGTTCAAGCCTGATTCGATATATATTGATTTTGTACTTCAGGGTTGGGTGTGAATCCCTCTCGGCGGTAAACCCCGCGCGCTTCCTTATCTTATAGGAAGCTGGATGTGGTGCAATTCCACAGGCGACAGTAAAGGCTGGAAGAAAGAAGTGCAGGTAGCATTAAGGCTTTTTGCCTTAGTTAAGAACCTGCTTTTCATAACCCTGAGGCAAATCTCAGGGTTTTATTTTTGGTGGAGGATTAGACATGAAAAACCGCAGAGGGCAGATTATCACGCGCATGGCGACAGTTGCTGTTCTATCCGCTTTAGGAACAGTGCTTATGATGTTTGTGAAGATTCCTTACGTTCCGGCTCCATGGTGCGAGATTGAGTTTTCGGATATGGTGATTTTGATCGGGTATGCTTTATATGGGTTTTACGGGGCTCTGTCTGTAGCCTTGATAAAGACTTTATTCAGCTTTCTTTTCCAAGGGGTTGGCTTTATGGGCATCGGCCAGATAGCAGCTTTGCTGGCTTCTCTGACCTATGCTTTTGGCCTCTTTCTGACTTCGCATGTCTTCAAGTGGTTTAAAAAGGGCTTTGCTTTCCGCCTGCTTTCTTATATTCTTATAACCGTTTTAGTAAGTTTGGTTTTGACGGGGGCCAATTTCCTTTTCATTACTCCGACGTACATGGAAGGACGCTGGGCGACCTGTTTTGATTCCCAGGCTGTGGCTTCGGTTGTGCAGAACTACGCTTCTTTCGGAGCCGCTTACGCCGTTATTATTATTGCGATTTACCTGCCTTTTAACGCCATCAAAGGCGGATTAATCTGCCTGGCTTATGAGCTTCTTTTTAACCGGCTGATTTTCGTGCTGATGGCTAAGTCGCCTACGGCTCAGAAATATTTTATGGGAAGCATCAAAAAGGAAAAGAAAGAAGAGACTGAAAAGAGCGGGGAATCTTATTTAGACAAGATTAGCCAAGATGAACAAAAAGGAAAATAAAAAAAAGAAGCCTAAGGCTTCTTTTTTTGATCGGACTGAAAGATTGATTACTCAACCTTGATAGCCTGAACCGGGCACTGAGCAGCCGCATCTTCAACGGCAGCCTCTAAGGCCTCCGGAACGATGCCATCCGCTAAAACAACCTCGGATTTGCCATCTTCGCCGATGACGAACGCATCGGAGCAGAGTCCGGTGCAGAGTCCACAGCTGATGCAAGTATCCTTATCGACTGAAGCTTTCTTTGCCATAAAATAGTTTTCCTCCTACATATTTATACGATACCATTTTGCTTCTTCTTTAGCAACCTTGAAGAGTTTATCGGGTCTTAAAAGCGCTTTACTTGTGAACCTTTTTTAACCTTCGTTTTGTTTTAGGGTAAGAGTATGCTCTTGAGAGCAACTTAAGATAATGCAGACTTCTTTTTTATTGGTTAAAGCTAAGAAAGGCAAACAAAAAAAGGTCATTGAACCGGGTTTAATTTTGCAAAAGTCGGCTACTTTAAAGGCTAAACGCCCATTGTTGAAATTCAGTTGTATTTTATAAACTCTCTGTCCACTTTTTCAATTTGGTGGATTAAACATTACTCACTGATATATTTCAAATACAATTTCTTAATTGTTTCAAAAATCTCATTTACATTTATAACTTCAATTTCATCAATCAAAGTAAACACATCATTTTCATAAGTGTTAATTGATATTGCATATCCTTCTTTTTTTACGTCAAGCATTATATATAGATCAGTTTTAATTGCTATAACAAAAGGTTTTTGATTATCATAAATATTCAAAGAGATAAAATTCCTGTTTATCTTAAAATATTCTAAAAGTTCGTTAATTACTTCTATTAACTCTTGGTGATTAAAATCTTTAATATTATCAACAAGATAATAGGGTATCTTATTGTACTCTAATGAATTAAGAAATAAATCATCTCTAAATGCAGTTCCATCATCATAAAAATTAATAAGCTTCTTATTATTTACATCAAAAAAGATCACATCCATATATTGGACTTTAACTTGGAGTCTTAATTCAACATGATCTATTAAATTTGATTTGGTTTGTTGATTTTTCTTAAATGGCTTATTGTAGTAATAGACGCCATCAATATAAGAAAACTTTTCTGTGTAATATGTATATAATCCAAGTAATCCAATTACGGCAAAAATACCCAAAACTAAAGATACTTTATTAACTATATTATTAATTAGGCCTAATAATTCCAAAATGCCAACTATAATAATAGGTAGAAAACTTAGAATACAACAAACAATGAAGAAATTTCTCATCCATTTTGGAGAAGATATTTCAAACTCATGCTTTTCCTTACTTAATTTTTTATTTGTCATTATATTCACTCCTTAACAGCATATTTATTCCCTTAATTTTTAAATTTATCCCAGTATTGATGGATAATTATTTTGATAATTGTCACTAAATGAGATAATTTTATCATACTTTAATATCATTAGTATTTCAAAAAAGAAAACTAATTCACATTAACTTTTCCAATGAATTCTAATCGTTCTCTTGTAGCCTATAATTGTTTTATAGTGAAAGGGTAATCGTTGGGGGGGAGTGTGGCACTTGCACACGTTTGAGAGATATTTTTAATACTAACTTTCCATCCAAGACTAAGTAATTAAGTTAACACAGATTATAAAATTAGCCTAATAGCATAAAAAGGGCATTTCAACTGATAAAACACTCATTTTATGCAAAATAAAAAAGCTTTGACACAGGAATTCCATGGTATCAAAGAAGCTGTTCCATATTCTTCTGCATCAATGAAGAGCTTTTGCCCAGTCATTTCGATATTTTTAATATAGTCATTTACTTCTCTTATTGTATGCTGTAGAAATCTTTTGAAACCCGGCTTGCTCTTGATCAGAAAAAAGGCTTTAACTTGCTTCATACCATTCCATCACCCTATTACATATATGCAATGAATCTAAAGTAATAGCAAGAAACATGTATAATTTTCGAAAATACATATTCATCAAACTCTAATCTGCTGGTTGGAAAAATGAGTCATTATATTTGGCAGCAAGTTCGCAAATAAATTTTGCGTATTTTAGAGTAATTGTCATCATCTCTATTCAAAGGATTCTTTAATAATTCTGGAAAAGTATATAAGTACAACGTTACACCGATAAAAAAATATCAGTTTCACAAATATTGGTATTTCCAATGTAATAGATACCTTTTGCAATAGGTGTCAAAAGATCTTCTTTAGTGAGTCTTGATATGAACTTTCTAAAAGAATCTTTATTAATATGCTTAAATTCATGAGTGTTTAAATATCCAACATCAAGTATTTTTCCGGTTTTGGTAGCACAATAGTTTCTAATAGTCTGAGTATCTGAGTTCATATATCATTTTCCTACCGCTGTCACTATACCCAAAAAGAAACATTGTCTCATTTAAATCTGCGTAAGTATTTGCAAAAAATATAGATGCTATTGAGAGAAAAAGAAAAAGACATTCCAGATTGGACCGAAATGTCTCATTTTCTTAAATGGTGCGCCCGAAGGGATTTAAACCCTTGGCCTCAGCCTTCGGAGGGCTGCGCTCTATTCAGCTGAGCTACGGGCGCGTAGCTTATATCAATGGCGCTCCAAAGTGGAATTGAACCACTGGCCTACCGCTTAGGAGGCGGTCGCTCTATCCGCTGAGCTACTGGAGCGTCTTAGGAAATTATAGCACATCAGGCTTGTTAGACTGCTTTTGTCTTCTTTTTAAAATCAAGGCTGAACAAAAGGCTGGTTGATGGCCTATATGTCTGTAGGGAGGAAGAAGAAACATGATGGGTCTTTTTATGGCAGTTATGTGTGCGTTGGGCTTTAACATAAGGGGAAATCTTTCTTCAGCCACGGATGAAAAGATTGTTCAGCTTAGGGAGCCGAAGTTTGCTTACTATAAAGATTTTACGCAAGACGATGTCACTTCCTGCTTTTGTTTTCTGAAAGGGGAAGAGAAGGCGGAAAGGAACTTATGGGTCCAGGGCTTTGACTTTTCTTCTTTCGTCGGAGTCAGAGGCGTTTATCCTGTTCAGATTAAAGCGGAGAAATCGGCGGCTTATCTTGATGCGAAAATTACCGTTTATGATGATATCCCTCCGGTTATAGAAGGCTTTGACGAAATATGCCTTTATGAAAACCAGAATTTAAGTCAGGAAGAAATGCTCAAGTCTTTTCAAAGCCGTGATAATGTTTCTGGCAACTGCTCGGTTTCCATTGCGGATAGCCGCTACAAAAACGGGGAGAAAGCCTTAGGCCTTTATCCTATTTATCTTTCTTCTGCGGATGCCGACGGAAACGAGGCCCGAAAAAGAATATACGTTAAAAAGATAGCCGAGGATGAAAGCCGTTACTGGCTTAAAGGGTGCTCTTTTTGGACTTATGATCTTTTTCCGATTCCCGCCAAGGCTGTTTTTGCGGCATTGATTCGCAGCGGAATTCTTCAGGAAGGGCAGTTTAACTATGCTGAATATGCTCAGGGAAACTATCCTTTCAGTTCTTCAGAAGTTCAAATCGGTCTCTATCAGGAGACTTTAAAAGCTTATGGCTTAGATGGCAAAGCAACTTATATTGATCTTTCTTTTGAAGTAAAGGGAGAAAAGAATGATCAAACCAGTTCTGTTCCTTCGTACGTGGTCTGCTTATGCCTATTATCCCTCCTGCCTTTGGCTTTTATTCTTCGGAAAACAGCTAAAGAGAAGTGAAAAAGGCAAAAGTAATGGAAAGATGGGCATTTTCTTGTTGAAATCAGTCCTTTCGGTTGCTAAGATAAATAAGCGCGGGGTCGTGGTGAAATTGGTATACACGTAGGTTTCAGGAGCCTATGGGAAACCTTGAGGGTTCAAGTCCCTCCGACCCCACCAGTAAAATAAAGGAAGCCCGAGATTATCGGGCTTTTTTACTGCTTTTAAATTTGAGCCTGATACAAATTGATACAATCGGTGCGTTATTAAATGGGAAAAAGCTTAAAAACATACTATGTATATATGCTTTTTTTAGGCTTATGCAGACTAAATAAAATCAGACTTTATCCAAACTCTATTTTGCTTTATGGTCAAAATTTTTCACGCTTAAAAAGTCGATTGGGTAAATTGAAACTAAGCCAGTCAGCGAATGTCGTTGGGCATTAAAAGACTGCAAAGTAATATAATCAAGCCAAGAGGCTCTTATGAACGGAATCAAACAGGCTCCTTATTTATCAGACCATGCCAGGATAGGGTTAGTAGCCCCTTCTTTTGGCTGCTCCAGCGAGCCTTATAAAACATGTCTGAAAGAGTCCATTAAGTATTTAAGGGAACTTGGGTATATTGTCCATAAGGGTAAGTATATCTTCAAAAACGAAGGGCAAGCGGCTTCCGCCACAGGAAAAGACAGAGCTGAAGAATTCATGGATGCCTACCAAGGATCAAGCAATCTTATTCTTTCGGTGGCCGGTGGTGAATTGATGTGCGATATCCTGCCTTATCTTGATTTTCAGAAGATAAAAAATCTGCCTCCGAAGTGGTTCATGGGCTTTTCCGACAATACTAACCTGACTTTTACTTTGACGACTCTTTCGGGTGTGAGGACAATTTATGGTCCTACCGCGCCTTCTTTTTATAAACTGAGGATGAAGTACGCTCCCCAAGATGCTTTGAATATGATGAAAGGGCAGAAGACTTTCAAAGGCTATCCTAAATGGGAACTGACGCCTTTCAAGGATGAGAAGCAGGTTCTTACTAAGCTTAATCTGACGGAAAAGAAAATCATTAAGCCTGTGAACTGCCAAGGTCCTTTTAAAGGGACGCTCCTCGGAGGCTGTTTAGATATTCTCCAGATGCTTTGCGGGACTAAATATGATAGGGTGAAGGAATTTGAAAAGGAACATCCAGAGGGTCTTATCTGGTATCTGGAAGCTTGTGATTTAAACCCTCTTTCTATTCATCGTGCGCTCTTTCAGCTTAGAGAAGCCGGCTGGTTTAACAATGCTAAAGGCTTTTTGTTCGGAAGGCATTTATGCAACGATGCAGTTATCTTCGGCGTTGACAAATATAAAGCTGAATTAGGAATTGTAGGGAATATGAATGTCCCCGTTTTAATGGACATCGACTTGGGCCATCTTTCTCCTTCTATGCCTATCATGAACGGCGGAGAAGCTCAGGTAAAACTGAAAGACGGCAACATCTTTATTACTTACTTGAATTGACTTTTTAATGACTATGGCTTTTACAGCGTGAGTTAATGGCCAGATATATTAAGGAATAAGGAATATATATATAGTTCAATAAATATCTGTCTTCTAGGCCACAAGAAAAAGGCTTGCATTTTTCGCATGGAGAAACGAGAGGAAAATTTTGTTATTGGGTCCAACGTAAAAAGGCAAAAACATTATATTAGGAAAGTCTCACAGCAGTTTAAAACACCCCTAATATTTGAATGAAAAATAGTAGGCTTAGCAAAATCCAAACAAAAAAACCGAGTGGAGGCTGTTTTGACTTTTTAGGGCAAAAAAATGCGTTTCTGCAACTCCTGAAAATGCCACTTAGGCTTAAAACTTAATTAGCGACCCCTTTTTTAAGCTGTGGAAACAGGGCGAGAAATCTTAGCCTTCAAATTAAAAAAGCGGTCCGCCTTAGGGGCTTTTTGCTTTATATCAAAACTGGTCAATATTCAATACTTGAGACGTAAATTGTGCTTGAAGCCCTAAGCGTTTTATCTGTTTTTGTGCTTACCGCTTAGAAATTATCTTTAGGTAGTGAGTTAAAAAAGCAATTAAGTTAGAATTAGAAAGAAGTATAGTCTATTAATTGTCTTGGAAGGGAAACATCATCATGGCAAACGTTGAGAAAGAACTTGTCAAAGCAATCCGACTTCATCAGTGGGTCAAACTGATTTATCAGGATTCAAACGAACAGTCGTCAGAGTATTGGGTCGCCGTAACAGGGCTCGGAGCAAACAAATCATTCTTCGGACTCTCTTATGACCCGTATCGCAAAGACGTGGTTTCAACCCGTTTTGCGTTCGATTGGATTAAGGAAGCAAAGGCTCTGCCTTTCACCTCCTATCAGTCTAATGAAGAACTCATTCAGCTCGTCGATCTTCATCCGCAGGAAATTTCCTGGCTGGGTGTGGAAGATCCTGACGAAGCCGTTCTTGATTATCTGGTCGACTGCAAGAACCGCGATGGCGGGAACGCTGTGGAAACAGCGGTTATGCTGGCGGATCTGAAACCGGTTTTTGATAAGCAGAACCTTATGAAGCTCCACGCAGAGCAGGTTCAGTTTATCGCCTGTGCCATTCAAGACCTTTACAAGAAACAGGAAAAGAACAATGTCGTCAACACCGACTTGGATCTTATTGTTTCCTCTTTGGCCCTCAAGGATGGAGAGAATATCTACCCGATTATTTATAATCATGTGGCTTTCGATCCGACCAATGGCAACCTGATCCGCGACTCGGAGATCAAGCTTAACGAGTCATATATGAATCTCGGGGAAGCTGATCCGAACCTGAAGGGCTTGTTTACTGAAAGAGCCGTGGACTTCCATAACGACATTGTCGATTCCCTTGAAGACAAAATCAAAGACATTACTAAGAGAGTTAAGAATCTTAAAAACAACATCGAAATCATCGTCACTAAGGAACTCATGGTTCTCCAGAAGCAGTATCTGGCTGACGGTTCCTTCTATGCGACTATTGTTGAAGAGCTTAAGCATCCGGAGACTCTGTCTCTGCCGCTGAAGGCTTTGTTCCATAAGCTGGCTCGCGACGAGTATAAGCCGAAGGAAGATGTGACGCTGGCTATCCGTGATAAGGATTCTAATCTTGACCAGATTGTCGGCCTCTATAATTCGCTGGCTTATCCGGTTTCTTATGTCTCCGGCGTTCCGGGCAGCGGAAAGACCACTTTGGTTCTTAACACTGTCTTATCGGCTTACACCATGGGGTATAAGGTCCTGATTTCCTGCTCTGATGATTCTTTTGCTGATTCTTTCTTTAACCGTCTGACTTCGACGGAAGACGGACTTATCTATAACGGCAAACCTGTTGATCTTCCGGTTTTAAGAATCGGTGGCCACAAGGATATCATCAAGACGACAAAGAGAATGTTCAACCTTTATGTCCATCAGCGTTATATCGAGGAAGATACGCCTTCGGAAGGCAAACTGGCGAAGGTCAAAGAGAAGTATGACAAGGATATGAAAAATATCGTCAAGGCGATTCAGCAGGCCTCTGATAAGGCTGCCATCGTCTCGATGCAGGATTACTATCAGGATAAGGCTACGCGCCTGAACCTTACTTTCGAGCAGTCGAAGGATGCGGAGGCGAAGGTTTCTGCTCTGTTCAATGCTATCAACGTGATTCCGGATATCGATGAAGATTCGCTTCACGATGCCATCACGCCTTTCAAGGACACTCCGCTTACCTATCTTTGGTATTACAATTCCTTGGATTGCCAGAGAAGGCTTACTTCGCATGAGTTCGCTCCGATCATGAAGATCTGCGGCATCGATGACGAAGAAGAAAGATGCAAGCAGTTCCTTGATTGGATTAAGAATGACGACAACATGGAAATGCTCACAGAAGCGTTCCCGATTATCATTGTCGATGATAAGGATGTCGCTTCCTTAGGCACTGGGAAATTCAAGTTTGACCTCCTGATCAAAGATGAATCTCCGCTGGTCAACATCGCTGATTCGGTCCTCTCTTTAGATAAGGCTGAAAAGGCTGTTATTGTTGCTAACCGCAAGCAGTATCGCGACGTCTGCGCTCTTTCCGAAGCGGATAACGACGCTCTGCTCCATCTGTATGAGGTCTCTTCGGCTTATTCATATCTGTCCTCTTCGCTTCTTTCGGTAATGTCGGAAGCGGATACGGTCTCCAGAAAAGTCAATCTTTATCATCATTTCCGCTGCCCGGACGAAATCATTAATTTCGCTTCGGCCCGCTACTTCGATTCCAAGCTGCTGGCTCGCAAAAAGTATAAGCAGTCGGGGAAGGAACTGGCTTTCGCCAATGTCCGCACCACGAAGTACATCAAGCGCGACACGCATGTTTCCACTGAGGAAATCGATGCGATTGTCAATGAGCTGAGAAGAAGATATGACGAAGACGATACGGTTTTCATCATCGCTCCGTTCACTGAACAGGCCGATGCCATCAATATGTCTCTCCAGCAGCAGAAGCTTTATACCGATAAGGTCCGCGCTGGAACGGTCGATGAGTTCCAGGGCTTGGAGGCTGATGAGGTCTATATTTCCTCAGCTCTGACTGACCAGATTGGCGACGGAACTTATAAGTGGCTGAAGGATAATCACTCTCTGTTCCTCCAGATGACGACTAAAGCCCGTGAAAGACTGGTTCTGTTCGGGGATGAGACTGTCATCGGCGGCCGTGCTGACCGTTCGGATAAGGAAGATGATTTATATGAGCTGATGGTTTATCTGGAAGGCAAAGGCCGTGTTCTGCCGAAGCCTCTAAATGACCGCCGCTTCAAGTTTGATCTGATTTCGGAAGAGAACGCTTTGGAAAACAACCTCTGGCAGATCTTCAAGGCTCCTGAATATGCTTCCCGTTATCATTTCCATAGAGATGTCGCTCTGTGCGACTTGCTTTCGGACTTGAAAGAAGCCCACGGGTCTAAGCTGAAGCTGGAAGAAGTGGTTTACGGCGCTGATAATAAACCGGTTTTCGGCATTGTCCTTGTCGATAAGGAACGTTCGGGTGATGTTCATACGATGGAAGCTGACCGCAAAAAGGATACTCTTATTTCCTTAGGTCACCTCAATGTGGTGAAGATGATTTCCTTCTACGCCCGCGATTATGATCATGTGGCGCAGATTGTAGCTGATCAGCTGAACGGCGGCGTGCTGCCGGCCTCGGTGACGGCTGAAGTCATCGAAGAACCGAAGAAAAAAGGCTTCCACCTCTTCGGACGCCATTAATCTTCTGCATTCTGTTATTTAGCCTCCCTTATGAAAGGGAGGCTTTTTATTTTAAAAGAGCGCCTTGATCAGGCGCTCTTTTCTTAGTTAGAGGTTAGTTTCTCTTTGATTTTCTGAAACGTCTCCGGGGAAAGGTCATGTTCAATTCGGCAGGCGTCTTTGCGGGCGGTTTCCTCGTCCACGCCGAGTTGGATGAGAACCTGAGTGAGCACGAGATGCCTTTCCAGGATTCGGGAGGCAATCTCGCTGCCTTTTTCCGTCAGAGTTATGTTGCCGCCTTTCTCATCGACTTCGACCATCTCTTCTTCCTTGAGCTTTTTCAAGGCGATGGAAACAGAAGGCTTTGAGTAATCTAAAGCTCCAGCGATGTCGATAGCGCGACAACTGCCTTTTTCTTTTTGGATCATGAGGATTCTCTCTAAATAATCCTCTTTCGACTCGAGCTGATAAATCATCTTTTCCTTATTTTGTTTTATTTTATCATAATGGAGATAAAAGAAACCTTTTTTGCTTGAGTTGCCAAGGAAACCTGAAATCGTTTACAATATGCTTTCCTAGCTGTTGAGCTCGGATGGAAAGAAAAGAGAAAAATGAAGAACAAAAAAGGTTTGGCGGGTCTTCTTTCTTTATGCCTCATTAGCCTCATTTCCTGCCAGAAGGAAGGCAGCAGCCTTTCTTTTTCCGATTCTTCAGTTTCCTATTCGGAGTCATCTTTGATTTCCGTTGCTTCGTCCTCCTCAAGCTCGCAGGATCTTTCTTCTGATCCTTATGCCAATATGACTGCTGATGCTTTTTATTCAGACTATAAAGAAGCCTCATCTTATATGGATGCTTTTTATCGGAGCCAGCATTTCCTTATGAGCGGCTCGTTAACTGATCAGGTCCAGATACCTTCTTATTTAAGAAATACCGCCAACGCTTATTACCCATCGGGAACCGGTGGGGATAATCCGTTCAGCCAGCCGAAAGACAGCGAGAAATTTATAAGGAATTCTTCCTCGTATTATTCCGCTGACAATCTTTCTTATACTATCCCTGATAAAGAGGGTAAGCCCGTTAAGACAATCTACAAAGGAGGTGCTTACATTACTTTGGAGGATGTGGCGGCTTACATCTATGCTTTTGGCGATGTTCCGGCTAACTACGATGACGATAAGGATGCCGACCCTGAAGACTCGGGGTGGGGTAAATACCTGCGGGTCAACAATACCTATTTTTCCGGCCGGACATCTAATAAGTTTCAGTATGAGCCGGATTTTCCGGATAACTATGCCGGCTATACGGTCACGTCCAAATGGACTTCCCAGGTCCAGAAGCAGTATTACGAAATTGATGTCGGAACGACTGGGACTTATGAATATGGCGGCTCTTATACGCCGGCCGTTTATAACACGGGAACTTATATTACCCGCGGGGCTTCGCGCATTATCTATACGCGTTATTTTTATAACGGGAAGATTGTCGATGACCCGAACGAAAGGTTCGTTTTTTATACTTACGACCATTACAACGACTTTCAGGAATATTTGAACTATTCTCAGGGTTGGGGAGAATGGTTTGGAAACTTAGCAGGCGGCGGGAAACTAAATAACAATACGAGTGAATACAGCCTTAAGGCTCCCTATCCGGAAGTGGCAAGACAGGCTTTTTAACGCTTGAAAAGAGGAAATTTCGATACAGGTGTCCTATAATCAGAATTGGAAGGGGGCACATATGACATTAGAGGAAGCGATTTATAAGCGTAAATCCGTCCGCAGTTTTTCTGCGTCTCCTTTAAGAGCGGAAGAAGAAAAAGCCATTTGCGACTTTTATCAGAACCTTAAGCCCCTGGATCCTACCATCCGCACGGGAATGAAAATTTACTCTGGCTCCTCCTGCCGTTCTTTCTTCGGCTGGAAGGCGCCGTACTATGTAGCGGTCTATTCACAGGCAAAGCCAGGCTACCTTCTTAACGCTGGCTTTCAGTTTGAGCAGCTAGTTCTTTTCTTGGCCGCCCGCGGTTTTGGAACTTGCTGGGTTGAAAGCGGCAATGTTAAGGAAAAACGCCCTGAAGTAAAAGCTTTTGAGAATAACAACCCTGATTTGGAACTGGTGATTCTCATCGCTTTTGGGCACCCGAAAGACAATAATCCGTATCGGGATGAAAAAGATTTTAAAAGAAAGAAAATCACCTTAGTCATGGATGAAGACGACAATGATCTTTATCCGGCGTACTTGGCTCCTTCAGCCTTAAATCAGCAGCCTTGGTTTTTTACTCATCAGGAAAAAGAGATTAGCGTCTATTGCAATAAAGCCAGCGGTCCTTTTGCCAAAGCGATGCAGAAGGGAAATGAAATCAGCATAGGCATTGCCTTGTCGCATATTTATGTCAGCAGCCCGGAGAATTTTTCCTTTTATAAGACTGACCGATTTATTCCTTTAGGAAATTACGATTATATCGGTACATTTACAATACATGTGTCCCAGAGCCTGTAGTTTTGTTCTGGAAGCCTAATCATTAGTTTTCGAAAAACGTATAATTTCGTTGGGTGTTGTTATAGAAAGCGGTTACAGCATGAAAAAATCTAAATTATTGTTTGGCGTCATTCTGCTTACGGCCTTGACGGGCTGCAGCTGGAGTGTGGAATCATCCATTTCATCAGCTACGGCTTCGAATTCATCATTGATTTCGGTCGCTTCATCAGCCGGCTCATCTCAATCTTCCGCTGAAACTTCAAAAACTAGCTCCGGCAGTGCTTCTAACGAATCTTCGGAGAATTCTTCCTCTCATTCTTCCTCCTCTGGCAGTTCCTCTTTGGCCAGCAGTTCGTCTTCTTCTGCATCTTCTTCGTCATCCTCTTCATCCTCGTCTTCATCTTCTTCGTCATCCTCGTCAACATCATCGTCCTCATCTTCTTCATCTTCCTCCTCAGTCTCCAGCACAACGGATTTAAATGTTTCAGTAAAGGGCGGGGAAGAAAACATTTATGTTTCTTGGACGGCTTTAAGCGGTAATTATTCTTACAGCGTTTTTTATAAAGATTCTTCCTCCTCTTCGTACATTCAGATTGATGCTTCTTTGGTCTCTGGCAATGAAGCCCATATCTTGGGCTTAAAAGCTGGGACTTATGATGTCAAAGTTGCTTCGTATCTTAATGGAACCGCCGGGGCTTTTGCGGAAAGCAAATCCATCAGCGTTCAGGCTGTCGACCGTTCGGGCTACGCATTCTTCGGGGCTTCCGAAGGAGTCGGGGCTTATAACCTAGATGGCACTTTAAAGTCCACGGCTAAAGTAATCTATGTCAACGATGACAACAAAAATACGGTGAGCCTTGGCGGGTATACCGGCTTGGTCAGTATTCTTCAGAACCAGGCAAAAATCGGTTTTCCTATCGATGTCCGCATCTCCGGAGCCATCAATACTAATCAGTTCGCCTTGAAGAATGATTCTAAATACAGCACTTCTTATACCGTTTATGATCACGGCGGTCAGGATTATTTCACCAATAGCCTTGAGACGACATACGCCACGAATTTAAACGGCCTGACCTGCTGGGTCAAAGGACCTTCTTCGTATTCGATTACTTCGAGTCAGTACACTTATAGAGGCGTTACAAAAGCCGGAGACACCGACACCTATCTAAATATGTTTGACGTTAAGTCATCTTCCAATATCACTGTCGAAGGCGTCGGGGCGGGTGCGACGGCTAACCAGTGGGGCTTCACTTTCTCCACCTGTAATTCCATCGAAGTTAAAAACCTGACTTTCCAGGACTATCCGGAAGATGCCTGTTCCTTCCAGGGCGGTTCAAATGCGGATATGAACTATTCGCGCTTCTGGCTGCATAACTGCACCTTCAACAAGGGCAAGAACAACTGGGACTGCACATCCGAGCAAGATAAGCACGAAGGTGATGGGTCTTCGGACTTAAAGTATCTGAAAAACATGACATCGTCTTATAACCACTTTGTCAAAGACCATAAGACTGGTCTTATTGGCGGCGGCGATTCAGCCTATACCATGAATGTCACCTTCCACCATAACTATTACGACCAGTGCAATTCCCGTCTGCCTTTAGGCAGGCAAGTCAACCTTCACGCTTATAACAATTACTACTATGACTGCGGAACCTGCCAGGATATGCGCGCAAATTCCTATACGCTTTCGGAAGCTAACTACTTCTATTCCTGCGATTACGCGTCTAAAGTTTCTTCCTCGGCCGTCATTAAGTCATATCAGGATGTCTTTGATTCTGTAAGCTCGAAAGCCTGTACGATTGTCAATGACCGCGCGACGGAACTCACCAATTCCTGCAAGCCTGACGGCTCATCAGATTATTCCAAGTTTGATGTCGATTCGGCGCTCTTCTATTATGACTCGGTTAATTCCGTATCCAATGTCAGTCTTTTGCAGACGGCAGTGGATGCCAAAGCAACCTGCCTGGCTAAATCTGGCGTCTTCGCTTATTAAAGACTCTTAGCCGCAGGAAAATAAGCCCTGGCTCTTAGGGGAGAGCCAGGGTTTTTCTTTGCCGCCGATAGACATTAGGGGATAGCAAGTGTTTTGTATGAACATTGTTTATTTGATGTACTATAATTAACAAGGCAGAAAGGAATTGGGACCTTATATGTTTTCGAATCTGCAGATGGCTGTGACTATCCAACCTGGAAATGATGAGCCTTTTGAACTCCTTTTGCCTTTGGCTTTAATTCTCTTTTTTTCTAAGGGTCTTTCCCTCGGCTTTAAGAAGATTAAGGTTCCTGAAGTTGTCGGCTATTTGGTAGGCGGCCTTCTTTTAGGCTTGATTTTCTTTATTCCAAATCAGGCTGTTCTGACGACATATACATTGACGGGCATCAATGACTTGGCAAAGATAGGCGTGGTCCTTATTCTTTTCACAGCCGGTCTTGAAACTGACTTAAAGAAGATTAAAGCCGTAGGCCTGGCTTCTGTGGTCATTACGTCCTTGGGTGTCATCGTGCCTTTGGCTTTGGGCCTTTTTGTGGCTTGGGCTTTCCGGATCGGCGACAATATCTATTCGTGGATTTATTACGGCGTGATTCTTTCCGCCACTTCCGTTTCGATTACGGTGGCCACTTTAAAAGAACTTGGGAAGTTGGATACGACCGTCGGCTCGGCTATTGTTTCGGCGGCTATTTTGGATGACGTCATCGGCATCATTCTTCTTTCGCTGGTTATCTCTTTGGCCGGCGGGGAATCTTCGACTCAGTATGTTTCTGATCCGGCTTTGAATATTTTCCTTATTGTCTTAGTCATGGTCGGCTTTTTTGCTTTTTCCTTCCTCTTCGGAAAACTCATCATCAAATTTTTCAACTGGATGGGAAAGAAATGGCCTCATCATGTTCGCATTCCGATCTTTTCACTGGCTTTCTGCTTTTTGTGGTCTTACCTAGCTGAAAAGTTTTTCCAGATTGCTGATATCACTGGCGGTTATGTGGCGGGCCTGATTCTCTCGGCGACCTCTTCTGAACAGTACATTGATACGCGCACGGACGGCGCAGCCAGGCTGATGTTCACGCCTATTTTCTTTGCCTCAGTGGCCTTGAAGATGTTCACGGCTGATCTGAACTTGGCTGATACTAAATTCATTTGGTTTGGCCTCTGTTGGGTCTTGGTCGGGGCGTTGGGAAAGGTTATCGGAGCTGGCTCGGGCGCTTTAATGTGCAAATTTAGCTTTAAGGATTCTTTAAGGGTCGGCTTGGGCATGATGGCTCGTGCCGAGGTCTTGATTGTCTGTGCTCAAAAGGGCGTTGACACGGTTCTGAATTCTTCGACGGGCGAGACTTTGGTTTCCCCGGAGATTATTCCTTTTACTCTGTTGCTTATTCTCGTCACCTCGTTCCTGACCCCGATTCTGCTTAAGGTTTCGTATAAGGATGAATTAGACCCGAACAAGGAAAACGCAATCCGTCAGACCGGGAGAGAAATTCCTCAGCCGATGGATGCCGGCAAAAACGGGGATTCCGCTTCGGCTTCTAAGTAAGCTGAACGGGCTTATGTTTCTTGAGCCTTTCTTTTAATGCAGAAGGCTAAGCTGAAAATGAAAAAAATAGTTGCGCAGAAAGAACTTATTGATCAGATTCTCCATGACGGGAATGATATCCTCACTTCTTTCTGCATGCAGTACGAAAAAGAACTGCCTATGCATGCCGGCGTGAGCGCTTTTGAGCATTCTTTAAGCGTGGCTTATTACGCCTTGTACTTGGTTAAGAAAAACGGCTGGAAGGCTGATGAAAGGTCTTTGGTCCGCGGAGCGCTGCTTCATGATTATTTCCTTTATGATTGGCATCACCATGAGAAATGGCATAAGCTGCATGGATTCCGCCATGCCCATACGGCCTTAAAAAGGGCGGAGGCCGACTTTCGCCTGAATCCTATTGAGAAGGACATCATTGCCAAGCATATGTTTCCTGTCAATTTAGCCTGGCCAAGATACAAAGAAAGCTTTATTGTCGACTGGGCGGATAAAGTCTGTGCGCATTATGAGATTCATAAGGGAAGCCCGAAAGTCTCTATCTGCTCGGCTGAGCAGGCAGAACCGGTTTTCCGCTTGTCTCATCAGGGAGCCTGAGCGCCTCTTTTGATATCTGCATAGATAGGCTTTATAATTAGACCGTGAAAAGATTTTTCATTGTAGGCTATAACATCTCTCTGAAAGCGTATCCGTTCCCGGATCATGCTTTTATCGTAGGCTTGGATAAAGGCTGCCTGGCAGCTCTGCAGGCGGGGCTTAAATTGGATTTGGCGTATGGTGATTTTGATTCAGTCAGCGAAGACGATAAAGAGATAATCAAGGCTAAAGCCAAAGATTTTAAGGAAGTCAACCCTATCAAGGACCAAACCGATGCCGAGGGAGCCGTCAATCTTTTCCCGGCGAGCGACGAGATTACGATTCTCGGGGGCATCGAAGGGAAGCGCATCGAGCATTTCCTCACGAACCTTAACCTGATTAAGAAGCACCCGAATGTGGCCTTGGAGGATAACAGCTCCAAGATTTTCCTAATGACTCCTCAGGAAAAGAACCAGGTTATCCGCAAAGGACCTTACAAGTATATTTCTTTCTTCCCAGTTAACGATGCCATCATCACTTTGGATGGCTTCAGCTATCAGCTGGACCATTATCAGCTGAAAGGGGATGACACCCTTTGCATCTCTAATGAAATCGAAGGGGAAGAGGGCTTTATAAAGATTCAGGGCGGCAACATCATCGTCATCCAGTCCAAAGATGATAATCAGGTTGCATAAATTAGCTTTTGACTTTATAATTCTGTTGTCGATCTTAGGGGAGCCTCACAGGAGGCTGAGAGGTAAGGGAACATCCTTACGACCCTATAACCTGATCTAGGCAATGCTAGCGAAGGGAAAGAATGACTTGGGCCGTTGGCCAATCTTGTTATCTCTTTTACCTAACCCGCTTTGCTTAGTCCGAGCGGTTTTTTCTTTTTTTAGGGAGGTAAAAAAGATGAAAGGAAAGACAAGCAGTTTAGTGAGGACGATGGCGGAGGTTGCCATCTTTGGAGCTTTAGGCTACGTTTTGGATTTCTTTGCTTCCGCCTATTCCAGGGCCTTATTTGTGAACGGCGGCTCGATAGGAGTGGCTCTGGCCTGCGTTTTCTTTATGAGTTTCCGCCGGGGGACTTTAGCAGGAGTTTTTACCGGATTGGTCATCGGCTTATTGGAAATGACGGAAGGGGTGATGATTGCGCCTTCGGCCGCCGAGGGCTGGAAAGCCTTTATCCAAGTCGGCTTGGATTATTGGCTGGCTTATCCTTTGGCGGGCTTCGCCGGCTTGTTCCATCAGGGGTTCGCCAAGTCTGAGAAGAACGGAACAAAGGTTCTTTTCCTTTCCTTAGGCTGTTTGTGGGGCGGATTATTGAAGTTCCTCTCGCATTATTTTTCTGGCATTTTCTTCTGGCCTGATGATCCGTGGAATGTGGGTGGGAAGTACATCTATTCTTTCTTGTACAACGGGGCTTATGTTTTCCCGAGCCTGATTCTTTCTTTAGCCGCGCTGATTTTCCTTTTCTATCGTCTGCCAAATGCCTTTGATCCGTCTTTGGGTTTGCTGAAACTTGAAAGAAAGACAGACGCGGAAGAAGAAACGAAGGAGGCTCGTTAAAGTATGAAGAAAGGCATTGTCACAGTTTTGCTGGGTTTATACGGCTTTATTGTCTCGCTGGTTTTCTATATCCTCTCCTATTCTTATTCATCTGATGAATGGGGGCAGTATATCGATTTGAACCGAAATTACGCTGTGTTGGCCTTAGGGTGCTTATTCGTCATGGCCCTCGGCGCTTACTTTATTTATGAGGATGTTACCAAGAATAGGGTTGTCGGCTTCAGCGGCGTCCTTATCAGCCTCATCGGTCTGATTGAGGCTCTTTACTGCTTGGGGCTTGGCATCAAGGATTCTATTAAAGGTCAGGATGGAACAGTCTATTACATCCTGTTCCCGCTGGGTCTTTTCCTCTTAGCTTATGGGGTCCTTTCTTTCCTGAAGGAAAAACAAGGCGCCGTCAAATAAGAAACGGGGCCCGCATCAAAGCGGGCCTTTTTCTTTTTGAAGCTCTTAAGGACGAAAAAGGGTATCATATAGTTAGTTAGAGGAGGAAGCCACTATGTACGATGTCATTATCGTCGGGAGCGGGCCTATCGGCCTATACGCTGCAGTTCTGTCTTCTTTGCACGCCTTGAACAGCGCGGTTTTTGAAGCCAGGGATAAAATCGGCGGCCAGCTTTCAAATCTTTATCCGCAGAAGCCTATTGTCGATCTGCCGGGCCAGGTCAGCCTGACCGCTCAGGGCTTCATCGATTTGCTCCAGGCTCAGATTCAGGCCCGGACGGAAAATAAGCCGGAAATACACCTTAACGAGTCTATTCTCTCCTTTGAGAAGAAGACGGAAGGGTATGAAGTCCGGACTACGGTTGGAACCTATATGACTAAAACCATTCTGATTGCTTCCGGCATGGGCAATTTCTCTCCGCGCAAGATGGATTTGCCCGGCGAGGACCAGTTTAAGAACATCATTTACGCTATTCCTGATAAAGAAGTCGCCCGCGGCAAAAGAGTCGTCATGCTCGGCGGCGGGGATTCCGCTGTCGATATGTGCTTGCTTATCGAGCCTTTATGCCAGGATATCCATATTGTCCATCGCCGTCCGGAGTTCAGAGCCCAGGCAGATTCGGTGGAAGCCCTGAAGAAGACCAAGTGCGTTTTCCATACGCCTTATTCGCCTTCGGAACTGAAGGGGGAAGGAGACCGTCTGACTTCAATCGTCATCAAGAACAACGATGACGGAACCACTCAGGAAATACCTGTGGATTTATTGGTCGTTAACTTCGGCATGGTCCCGGGTCCGAATAATTTCCCTCTGGAGAAGGTCGGAACCAACATCGTCGTCCACGATGCTTATCAGACTTCCTGCGAGAACGTCTTCGCTGTCGGCAACACCATCAATTATCCGGGCAAGGTCAAAAACATCACTTGCGGCTTAGGAGAAGCGGTCGTTGCGATTACTAAGATCGATCAGATTGTTCATCCGGGAAAGAATATACCGGTCCACTTCTAAAAAGATTGAAAAAGCCTTTGCAGGATTCAGCCGCAAAGGCTTTTTTGGTGCCTGAGGATTTAAAAAGTCCTTTCTTAACTGATTGCGGAATAGAAGGGGATGTTTCACTGTCCGAGGGTGCCGCATCAGCGACGAAAGAAAGGTCTTTTTTTGGATCTTGAAATCGGTGGGAAGGATATCGAGGCAGTAAGTGCTGCCCAGGAGAACGCTTTTTCTTTAATTCAAAAGCCCATATCTGATTTACTTTCTTTATTCTGTATCTTTCTTATAGGCTCATTAAGGTTTTATGTTAATTTTGCCGTTTTAAGGACTTAGTCTGAAAAGGCTCTGAAATGACTGATTTTATGAGGCTTTAGTGGTATTCTATTTCAAGGGAAACCGTATGGCTTCCTTAAAGGGCAGAAGTCTTCTGATTAGCTATCAGCAGCTTATATCTGCCGCTTTGCATTTTAGCCCTGATGGCGGAATGGTATACGCGATGGACTTAGGATCCATTGGGAAACCGTGCAGGTTCAAGTCCTGTTCAGGGCACCATCGAAACGGAACGTCCTCCGGATTCCCCAAAAGGGAGTCTGGAGGCTTTTTGATTCCAGACGCGGTGAGAGAACATTATGGATTCGAATATCAAGCTCTACAGGGCGAGGATGGTCACGGTGCTGGAGAGACACCTTTGCGGGAAGGGGAACAGAAAGGGAGGACGAGTTAACGTCTTCTACTATTGCCGATGCGATTGTGGGAAGTAATTCATCCTAACCGGTCAGGAACTCAGCAAGCACCAATACTCATGCGGATGCAATCCAAAGCCCGAAAGCGGCGGCGATTCGAGGCACCATTCATAGCCATTGACGAGGGCGACAAGACGATGGTGTGCATGACTCCCAGAATGGGCAGTCTATTCCATGTCGGTTACCGGTGGGTCGGGAGTCTTCTACGACGCTCAGCGGAAGAAGTGGAGAGCGATGATCTACTTTAAGGGCCACAGGCACCATCTAGGGTATTGGAATACCAGAGAAGAGGCAATTGCCGCTAGGGTGGCAGGGGAAAATAAATTTTTCGATTCCTACATCGACAGGCTTAATGCCGATCAGAAAGCAAAATCAAAAGAAAATATAATGCTCAAAGTTGTATAAAAAAGGCAGAAAAGAACTGATATTTCCGGCATTTTTGGATGTTACTCATGAAATAAGAATACAAAACCATTCACTAATCAGAAGACAAGAACTTGGAGAGGCAGCTAAATATCCTTGGCCGAGACGGTTTGAAGGTCGCTTCGGTCATTTGGAACTACAGCTAAAGCGTGTTTGTCGCCACGTTGGAAAAAGACTGATTTATAGGAGAAAAAGGATGGCAATGAAGGGGCTTCATCACCGAAAGCGGTTATGGGGACAATGATTTTCCCTGTCTGGGCGGGAAAATCCACGACCCGAAAAGAACCGATTTTATCGCTCGCTATCTTGGCGAATTAAAAAAAGCTATCGATGACAATATCCCCGCCTTCGGTTACACTTATTGGCTCTTGATGGATAATTTCTAGTGGGCGGAAAATTACAGCCCAGGTTTCGGCTTGATTTATATTGATTACCAGACCGGAGAAAGGACTTTAAAAGACTCTGCCTTATTCTATTCATCCATCAATGCCTCGAGCAGGAAAGGCATCTAAAAAAACATTTTCGAATATCGTTTATCTTCTCTTTAAACTCTCTTAATTGGTCTTATAATAATATTTGCTCGGGAGGATAGATCAGAAGATGGATGATAAGCATAAGAAAAAAACCAGCCGAAATTTCAAAAGGCCTATAAACTGGTTAAGCATCTCGACCATTGTGGTCTTAGTTGTGATTTTTTTGCTTACGGTCTTGCCGGTGTTAAAACCTTTCCGGAAAACCATCTGGTATTTTTTAATCGACTACACCTTATTTTCTGCTCTTTTAGGCCTTATTATCTTTAACTCCCGCAATAAGAAACCGATTCAGCTTGATGGAATCATTATCTATATCCTGACTGTCTTAACCTTATTCGGCAGCTTGTTTTTTAAGACGTTTCGCCTTAGGATTTTGGTCGCCTCGATCATTCCTTTAGTCTTTTTAAGTTACGCTGCCATCCGCCTTTTAATCTCCCGCAGCAGCAATGTCACTTCTCCGGTCTGCTGTGGATTCGCCTCCTTTTTAATCGTCCTCATCCTTTTCGCCGATGATGAGATTAAATACCTTTCAGATTATTTCTATTTCTGGCTTCCGTCTTTAATCGTCAGTTTAGTCTGCGGTTCCGTTTTTCTTTACCTGATCTTGGCCCATCAGAAGCTCTTTCCTTCTTTGAAAAAAGCCAAAAGCCCCTCAGGCGCTAAAGCCAAAATCATCTTTTATATCGTTATTGCCTATGCATTCTTTTTCTTAGGAAGCTGGGTTTACGCCAATTGCTGGAATTACGCTTTCGACACTTCCACCCCGACGGAAGAAATCTTTACGATCAAAGATAAAGACACCCGTTACGTATCCCGCGGCGGTACGAGTTATTACTTCATCTTAGAAGATGGGCAGCAAAAGACAATGAGAATGGGCGTTAGTCTTGATACTTACACCAGTTATCAGATTGGGGATGCTTATACGTTAAAAATATACCACGGTGCTTTTAACGCTCCTTATTACACTTCCTTCTAAAGAAAAAAGCTTTTACTAAATAATCAGAATTCAGCTTAGATGTTGGCTTTTTTAGTTTGTTCCCGAGCAGCGGAATTTATAAGCTTTATCCGTCCGGCAGTAAAGCAGTTCATAAGGCAGATAGAAATTAGAGAAGAAAGACCTGATTTCCTGGTTGTATCTTTAAAAGACGGGACCGATATCGAAAAGCTCGAGCAAAACTCATCCATTGCAATTTAAATCATATTGGAATATATCATTAGACCGCAGCCGGAATGCATGTTGCTCCAAATCGTTTCACTCGTCGTTATAGGCACCATTCTGTTCTGCATCCCCGCTTCTTTCCGTTTTTTTATTTAGTATTAAAGGAATCAATCAAGAAAGACGACAGTGTTTTTTATTCTGAATTTAACGGTGGGATACAAAATCGGATTGAATTTCTTTCTGAATTTTCTCTTGTTTTTGCTGTTGTCGCCATATTTCATGTTTGTTTAATATTTCAAATGATCATCGCGCTCGGCCCGACTATTATTCTGGAAGATTGCTTTCCTTGCCGGCTCGCTCCTGCCGCTCTTTTTGGAAGTGCTTGGCGACCTTTTTGTCGGTTATCAAGTGCAAAGTCATAAAAAAGACGCTGAGTATGTAAAGGAAAATCAGGGGAAGAGGAAGAATCCCTCATAGACAATCGCGATTCTCCCAGGCGTTTGCTCGACTTCGGCAAAAGCGCCCAGGACAAAAGGAGCGAAGAAGGAGAAGACGTACGACACCGTCTCGAAGACGAATCCGCCCTTCGAGCAGTAGGAGCGGTAATACTTCGCCATTCCTGCGTGACCCCGCTCAGGCCCGAGGGAGTGCCGATGGAGGACATCCAGAAGTGGCTTGGCCATTCCGAAATAACCACGACCGAAGGAAGCTACGCCCACTTTGACGACACCCAGAGCGTCAAGACGCTCGCGAAGATCTCGAGGGCTTTGGACGGGAAGACCAACCAAGGTGAGATGAAATGAACGAAGGCCGCTCGGATGACGGGCGACCTTTTTTCTCGTCCGGATGCGGGGCGGGATTTGGTATACTATCCCAAAGGAGATGGCTTCATGAAAATCATCTTGAGCCGGAAGGGCTTCGACAGCCAAAACGGGAAGACGCCGAGCCCCATCATGCCGAATGGCGACCTGATTTCGATGCCCATCCCGACCGGGGATAAAGAATGCTATCAGGATCTCATTTATCAGGGCCACGACTATTTGAGCATCCTTTCCGATCTGAGGCTGCGCATGAAATACGGGCATTGCCACGTCGATCCCGACCTCTCTCCGGACACGAGAAAGAGCCGCCCCGGCCATTGGACCCCCGCCTTCGGGCAGATCAACCAGTCGCAGATTTACCTCAGCGAGACCGTCCGCGTCGAGCCCGGCGACCTTTTCCTTTTCTTCGGATCATTCCATCGGGTGAAGGAAGAAAACGGACATTACCGCTACGTGAGACATTCTGGCGATTTTTATCAGGACAAGGACATCCACGCCATCTTCGGATACCTGCAGGTCGGAAAGATCGTCACCGACCCGGAGGAGGCCAAGAAACTGTCTTGGCACCCTCACGCGTGCGAAGAACGAATCCATAACCCGACGAACGCGATCTATCTTCCAACAGAGTGCCTTTCGTTCCGCCCAGACCTCCCGGGATGGGGACTGTTCAAATACGACGAGAGGCGGGTTTTGACGCTCGAAGGGCATCCCAAAGCGACTTGGAAGCCAAACGGCGTCTACATGCCAGATTCGGTCATCGGGAAGCGGAAGAACAGCTCCAAAGGCCCCGGCGTGTTCTATTGCGGGATCTGGCAGGAGCTGGCCCTCAAGGAGACACCGGAAGCCGAGCGATGGGCGGCCTCCTTGTTTTAGCCGAGCCAATTCAGAAAAATTTGGGACAATCACTATCGGGCCGCGTCAAAAAGCGGCCTTTCTTTTTTGCTAATCCTTTTGAAAAATCTTTATTCTAAAAGTCCAACGTGTTTGCGCAATTGAACGTCCACCATGCTCAGCGCTTACGGGGGAAAGCCAAGATTACAGCGGACGGGGCAAAGTGCGGACAAAGGGAGAAAGGCTAGACGGCATCTAAATTTTTTTCGATTTTTGCCTTTCTTTTGCTGTTAACGAGACCTATATTGGAGCCAAGGAACAGGAGGCTGTTCCAAAGATGGGATTCCGCCCATCAGGTAGGCTGTTCCGAGGCGTTCAAAAGGCCTCGTTCTTGGAAAGCGGACTTGTCCGCATTCCGTCCGCATTCGGTCCGCAAAACACCGGAAAAAGGGATTTCCGCCTCGTTCGAGGCGTTCCCACAGGTTCAGGCGGACAAAGCGGAGAAACGAGCCAATCTCGGGACTTTTCGGTAAGAGGTTCTCAATCCTTCCAAGCCGTTCGAAAAAGACTTAGAGACTTAGGATTCCATGCCGCAAGGCATACAGGTTCAACTCCTGCCGACCGCACCATATTAGAACGACAAATGTGATACAATTCGTGTCACATTTTTTTGTGCCATAAAGCGCGATACATCGGGACTTTTGTGATTATCAGATAATCATGGCCTCAGTGAAGACGCCGTTTTTAGTCTCTTTTATGGAGAAAACATTGCACACTCGTTAAACGGATTGCCCTAGGGGGTGCACCCGTTAAACGGATAATAGGGAGGGGGTGCACTCGTTAAACGGCTTTTAAAGTGACACGGGTTAAGGGGAAGCTCACCGAGAAGGAACTGCGTGTTTTCAAGCTGATTTATTTCCGATGCCTCACCCAGCAGGACACGGCCCTCGAGCTCTGCGTCTCACAGCAATGCGTGAGCCAATATCAGGCAAATATCGAGAAAAAAGGTTAGTTCGTAAGTAA